>Ga0181560_10000007_pt1 | contig 216679 bp, 196 predicted proteins | sample 011ome_20_FD_133751 | JGI IMG/M metagenome (GOLD analysis project Ga0181560, IMG submission 133751) | Coastal salt marsh microbial communities from the Groves Creek Marsh, Skidaway Island, Georgia - 011509CT metaG (megahit assembly) | ecosystem: Environmental > Aquatic > Marine > Intertidal... | reverse complement strand
CAAGCCGGGTGGCGTTCGCGCACGAGAGTCGCTAAAGACAGTTGAACTTATAGAAGCAGCAAGAATATCAATGACGGATGGTAAACTGGTCAGGCTAATATCCTAGCTATCTTCGAATCGCTATTATGCCGCTACGAAAATCAAGGTTTATTCATTGCGAAACTTCTTACTTCTTGCGCTGAGTTTGTGTTTTAGCTTATTGGTAATCGAGGGTGCCGCGCGATTAATCTTTGAGAATCGCTATGACCTTCTTAATTCTGGGTATATGCCTAATTTTTTGAAGCCCCCTTTGGATCTTGATCCTTATGAAATGGCATCTGAAAAATCCCATGCCCATTGGGTCTTGCGCCCAGGGCATAAATCGACGATCGAAGTTTTTATAGCTGATAAACAGGCACTCAAGCGCACTCTTACAGCAAAGATTTTACAAGAGAAAATCCCAGGGAGTAATAACTCTTTGGTGGAGATAATGCGTGTCAATGAGGATGGCTTTGTTGGAGGGCCGTTAGATAAAACACGCAAGTTTCCTAGAATTCTTATGCTCGGCGACTCAGTGACATTTGGATCTGGCTCAAGAAGCTACCCGTTGTTCGCCGCAGATGAACTGGAAGCGCAGGGAGCAAAAGCAGAAGTTGTAAATGGAGGAGTTGAGGGGTATGCGCTCCGCAATCTTGAATTAGAATTTGATCGATACGCGCGAATAAAACCAGATATCGTCACGATCATGATAGGTTGGAATGACCTATTCAGCGATATTCCTTGGCATGATGATTTGCGGCGTATTTCTCGATTGGTGTGGCTGATGGACAAAGCTTATCGCGCTTTCCTTGTGCGAATTCAAGACACTGCAAATTATGCGACAGCTCTTTACGACCGAGACCTTAATCCCGACAAGAATGCAGATGAGGTGCAGGCTCTTTCTTCATACAAGCCTATGGCTTTGGCAAAATTAGAGGAATTGGCACTCAAATTTAAGAATGTGGGCGCGCGCGTTTACCTGACAACATTACCTTCTTTATTTACTAAGAACGCGCCTAGCGAGAAGGCTCTAAAAATTGGTCATACGCCATTTTTTACAACAAATCCGTACACTGTGGCGGCCATGGTTCGGCAATTTAATGAGGGTGTACGTGAGCTAGCAATCCATGATGGTATCGATGTGATTGATATTGCTAAATGGGCAAATCAAGAACTTCAACAGGTCGATGAATTCTTTTTAGATACGGTTCATCTTACCGATCCTGCTTTGGAAATGCTCGGCCGCGAAATTGGAAGGCAACTCACTCCCTTCGTTATGGATATCTCCGGTCAGAAAATTAACTCAGAAAGAACATTAAACTAATATGCATATGGAGGAACAAGAATCCCGCACGGCCCAGAAACCGGGGGCTATAGTACTCAGTTTATATCCGAGCACCGTGCAGATTAATGAAAGAATTAAGGAGGCGATCGGTCGAGACTGTGAGTTCTTAGTTTTGTCGAATTTGACACTCGACGATTTCGCTCGAGCGTCCTCGATTTTTGCAAAGTTTTGGAAGAGGCCAATCTATTTTCCAATAATTAGCCCCGGCTTAGAAGCCATTCTTCCTTTGCTGAGAATGATCGCGTTGATGGGGGGCTCGTTTGAATGGTATTTGATCACGAATGATTTCAAGGTTGTTCGGTCACCCATTAGCAAAATTTTCGCAGATGTTTATAGAGTGGCTGCCGCAACATTGCGTGGGGCCTTAAGTGTACTCTTTGTCATTAAAGACATGCGAAAATTTAGAGCTCTTAGGCAAGTTGCTCCCGCTCAGCTGAACTCCTTAAATCGAGTTTTATACATCCGTGGCAATTTGTGGTTCGGGGTTAGTGCCGGCGGTGCAATGTCACATGTGACGGGTGTTGTTGAGAGTTTGTTGCGAAGTGGTAAGTCCGTAGATCTTGTTTCTTCAGCAAACACTGAACGAATTAAACCCAATAAGCATTTCCGCCAAATTCATGTTCCGATGAGAACATATATCTTGCCTAGAGAATTGAGTTATTCGTCGCACACGAGGGACATCATTCGTCAAATGGTTCTTCGAATAAAGAACTATGACGTCATTTATGAACGGTTATCTATCGTTGGTATGAGCGGCGTTGTCTTGGCCGCTATCGGAAGAATACCCCTAATTACAGAATATAATGGATCAGAAGTTTGGCTAGCACGTAACTGGGGCGTGCGATTGGTTTTTGAAAAACTTGTACTCTACGCTGAAAACTTCATCCTCCAATTCGCAGATATTGTGGTTGTTGTTTCAAACCCATTGAAACAGGAATTGATCCAGCGGGGAATCAATAGCGATAAAATCGTCGTTCAACCAAATGGCGTGAATACATTAAAATTCAATCCAGAGTTAAGTTCGCAGGCAGAAACAAATAACTTAAGACAAACACTGTTTGGAGATGACGCCGGGATTGTATTTAGTTTCGTGGGCACATTTGGTGTATGGCATGGTGCCGATATTCTGGCTGAAGCGATCGTGGATCTAAAGGCCAAGAAGCCCGAAGTTTTCAGTGAAAACGGCTATCGGTTTCTTTTTGTTGGTGAAGGGCCAAATAGGAAAGCTGTTCAATCTATATTGTCCAATGGAAACGTAGATCAATTCTGCCACTTTTCTGGCCTTGTCGACCCCGAATTAGTGCCGCAATACCTTGCCATTTCAGACGCAGTTATTGCTCCCAACGTGCATAATACAGACCAGACCGAATTTTTTGGATCGCCGACGAAACTTTACGAATATATGGCTTCACAGAAAATAGTTATTAGTAGCGATCTAGGTCAGATGAAAGACGTTTTACGAGATTGCCCAAGAATTTCGGATGAGGACTTTCCACAAAGCATTGAGCGCGGAAAAATTTTTGGAGTTCGTATTTCACCCAGTGACGTATCGCAATTGAGAGAGGCGATTTCGTTTGTAGGCGCAAATCCTAATTGGAGAAAAACTGCTGGAGAAAATGCCCGTGACATAGCAATTGCAGAGCACTCCTGGGATCTGAGAGTTGACAATATTTTTCAGAGCCTGAAAAGCGCCGGAACATTACAGGGAGCCTCTCAAAACACTCAAAAACCAGTTCGGGTGCTTATCAACGCGCTTCATTCAAAAAGCGGAGGAGGTTTAACCTATCTAAACAACATCCTTCCGTTGTTGAACAAGGACCGGAGGATAGATGTCCATATATGCCTTCATCGGAATCAACTGGGTATAATTGACTTGGATGGACTTGAAAACATCACCCCGCATACGATGAATTTTAACTATACTCTTTGGTACATGATGTACTTTGAGCAAGTCATCCTCCCGAAAAAAGCGTCAAGCCTCAACTATGATGTTTTGTTTTCTCCGGCCAACTATGGGCCGTTGCTTTTTTCAAGATCTGTCCTTTTGATGCGAAATGCATTAAGTGTAGCGTTTGTTGAGCGGCGCATTTCGAAACAATTATATTGGTTGTTATTGTTCTTCGGCACGATTTTTTCGCTTGCTCGAGCAAAGGCGGCCATTGCTGTATCAGAATATGCGTCAATATCCGCAACGGGGGGAATGCAGGGCATATTTGCGAGGAAAATGCGAGTTGTTTCACATGGTGTAAACCCCGTTTTCAAACCTAGCCCTTTTGGCGAGCGAAAAAACTCAGAGATTCTTGTCGTATCCGACATCTATATTCAAAAAAATCTGCACACTCTAATAGAAGCTCTTTCGATCATTGTAAAAAACTATCCAAAGATCAGGCTGCGTATAGCAGGAGCCCCTGTTGATCCTATTTATTTTAAGAGAATTGAGGCTCAAATAGAGTCAGCCGAACTTACCAATCATATTACATTTAATGGAAATTTGAATCAGGATGCATTATTGAAGCGCTATCAAACGTGTGCGCTCTTCGTCTTCCCTTCAACTGTCGAAACTTTCGGCAACCCATTGGTCGAAGCGATGGCATGCGGTACGCCTATTGCGTGTTCAAACACGGCGGCCATGCCAGAAGTTGCAGGGGAAGCTGCCGAGTATTTTGACCCTTACGACGCCGACGATATGGCACGGGTGATTTCGGGGTTGCTTCAAAATGATGCACGACGCGAAGAACTCTCCGGTATTGGTATTGAGCGCGCCAAAATGTACTCCTGGGAAGAGACAGCACGTAAAACAGCAGATGTTCTCATTGATGCGGCAAGAAATTGATAGCGCTTACCTGATTCGAGACAGCGTTTGAGTTTTGTTTCAGTTTCATGTTAGCCTCACCTTGCATCGCACAATATTGAGGGAATTTATTGAGGGAATTTGTGAGGGGCGTGCCAGAAAAAGCTGCGACAAAAAATGTCGGATTGCTAATATTGTTGGCACAAATCTCTCGGACATACTGATCCTCTCGATTGTTGCGATCAACGAAAGACGCCGAAAAGGCGCATAGACGACAGGTAAGGTAAGATGACGCCACAACGGCGCATTGAAACGAAACAGGGATGGCTCAGGTTGGTATGACGGAATCAGATGATCCGCTAGTCGTATTCGATTCAGTACAAAAAAGTTATGATGGCGAAGTCCTCGTCGTTAAAGATCTCAACCTAAATGTTGCACGTGGTGAATTCCTCACGATGCTGGGCCCCTCGGGCTCCGGTAAGACAACATGCCTGATGATGTTGGCAGGTTTTGAGCCGGCAACTCATGGTGAGATCTATTTGGATGGGCAGCCGATTAACAACGTGCCGCCGCACAAGCGCGGCATTGGAATGGTTTTCCAGAACTATGCATTGTTCCCGCATATGTCTGTAGCCGAAAACTTGGCATTTCCGCTTGAAGTCCGGAAGATCGATAAAAGCGAAATCGAGAGCCGGGTCAATAAGGCGCTCGACATGGTGCAACTTGGCGCGTTCGGCGATCGCCGTCCGGCGCAATTATCTGGTGGACAGCAGCAGCGTGTGGCCGTTGCCCGTGCTCTTGTTTTTGATCCAGAATTGGTTCTGATGGATGAACCGCTCGGCGCCTTGGATAAGCAGTTGCGAGAGCAAATGCAGTACGAAATTAAACACATTCACGAAAACCTCGGCGTTACAGTTGTCTATGTGACGCACGATCAATCCGAAGCTTTGACGATGTCGAACCGAGTTGCGGTTTTCAATGATGGTGTTATTCAACAATTGGCGCCACCTGATGAACTTTATGAGCGTCCGGACAATGCGTTCGTGGCTCAGTTCATCGGTGAGAACAACACTCTTGTTGGTGACATTAAAGAAGCCGATGGCGACTCGGTCACAGTTGATGTGAACGGCTCAATCATCAAAGCGCTGAACGTAAATACTGAGGGCGTTGGCAACAAAACTACGTTGTCGATCCGCCCAGAGCGTGTCGCCCTTAACCCAGATGAAGGCGCTTATCCAAACGTCTTCAAGGCGAAGGTCGAAGAGTTGATTTACCTAGGTGATCATATTCGAACCCGCGCATCGGTCTGTGGTGATGACGAGTTTGTGGTCAAAATTGCGAACACGTCAGCGCTGGCATCCCTCAAAGAGGGTACCGAAGTCACATTTGGCTGGAAAATGGAAGATTGCCGAGCCCTCGATGCATAATTGAGGCTCGGATAATAGGCATGGCAAAAATTCATGCCACGCCCGCATATGCGGGCATGATGGGCGGGAAAGCCGCCCAAATTTTGAACTGGTAACAAAAAATCAGGGAGTCTGTTACTTATGACTATCAAATCAAAAATGACGACATTCGCTGCGGCGGGTGCGCTTGTACTGGGAACATTAGCTGTTTCCTCTGCACAAGCAGAAGACCTCACGGTCGTCTCTTGGGGTGGTGCTTACACCAAGTCCCAAGTTGAGGCTTATCACAAGCCTTTCACTAAAAAGACTGGGATCAACATCTTATCCGAAAACTACTCAGGCGGCTTGGCTGAAATCAAAGCACAGGTTGAAGCTGGTAGCGTAAAATGGGACATCGTTGATCTTGAAATGTCTGACGCAGTTCGCGGTTGTGACGAAGGCTTGCTTGAGCCTATCGACGCATCCATCTTGCCTCCTGGCGACGATGGCACACCTGCTGAGAAAGACTTCATCCCAGGTTCCATCACCGATTGCGCAGTGGGTACGATCGTTTGGTCGACCATCTATGCATACGACAAGGACAAGTTCCCTGGTGGTGGGCCAAAAACGATGGCTGACTTCTTTGACACCAAGAAATTCCCTGGCAAGCGCGGAATGCGTAAAACGCCAAAGGCAAACTTGGAAATGGCATTGATTGCAGACGGTGTTTCTAACGACAAAGTCTATGAAATGCTCGCAACCGACGCTGGTGTTGATCGCGCATTTGCCAAACTCGACTCAATCAAAAATGATGTCGTTTGGTGGGAAGCTGGTGCACAGCCACCACAACTTCTTGCTGACGGCGAAGTTGCAATGACCACTGCTTACAACGGTCGTATCTTCAACGCGATTGCTGTTGAGAATAAGCCATTTGAAATTGTCTGGGATGGTCAAGTGTTTGACTTGGACCTCTGGGGCATTCCAAAAGGTGCTGCGAACAAAGACAAAGCGCTTGAGTTCTTGAAGTTCTCTACGGACACCAAGCGTCTTGCTGGCCAAGCTGCATGGATTTCCTACGGTCCTGTGCGTCAATCCTCGATTCCGCTGATCGGTAAACATGCCGAAGCTGACATCGAGATGGGTCCGCACATGCCGACTGCAGCTGCTAACTTCAAAACGGCACTTCAGAACGATTTTGAGTTCTGGGCTGACCGTCAAGACGAGTTTAACAACCGCTTTAATTCTTGGTTGGCCAACTAAGCTATCTTTTTGGGGCGGGGACGGCATATAGCCGTCCCCAAACCACTTTGATGATTATTGAGACCAAGGGTTCGTGAAGAACCCGACAGAATTACAAGGGTCCGTGAAGAACCCGATAGAACGACAAGGGTTCAAAAAGAACCCAAACAAAAAGCAAACGACAGGGCACAACAGGGATCAGGTGGCAAAATGAGCGAAGCGCTTACTACCGCTGACGGGCGACCGTTAAGAGAGTCATTGGCGATTGCGGAACGTCAGAAGCGTATCAGGGCGTTGTTATTGGTGACGCCGTTATTCCTCTTCATCTTTATGTCTTTCCTCTACCCGATCGCATTGATGCTATATCGGTCTGTTGAGAACCCACTTATCGCCCAGCATATGCCGCTGACCGTCGAAGCGCTGGCGAACTGGGACGGCAAAGACGTCCCGGATGAGCCTGTTTTTGCAGCATTGCGCGAAGACCTTGTGGCTGCCCGGGAATCTCGCGAAATTGGTAAAGTAGCGACCCGGATGAACTTTGAAACGCCGGGATTGCGGAGCGTGTTCACGGGCACTGCCCGACGGGCGGCTCGCATGGAGCCTCCATTCAAAGAGGCATTTTTGAAATCTAGAAAAGAATGGGGTGAACTTGAGACTTGGGCGACAATTAAACGTCTCTCTCCCACCATCACACCTGTCAACTATTTGGCCGCCGTCGACCGACAGTTAAATGTCGAAGGTGACGTCGTCAAAATCGGCGAAGATTATCAAATCTATGTGGATCTGTTCATTCGAACCGCATGGATGAGTATCGTGGTGACCATAGCATGTCTAATATTGGGTTTCCCCATCGCTTACTTGCTCGCCAGTTTGCCGATGAGACATTCGAACTTATTGATGATATTGGTGCTACTGCCATTCTGGACATCGTTGTTGGTCCGCACAACATCATGGATTGTCTTGCTACAGACGCAGGGTGTGTTGAATGACATCATGGTCTGGACGGGACTACTCGCTGATGAAAATCGAATACAATTGATATTTAATGCGCAAGGGACCGTCATTGCGATGACGCAGATCTTGCTGCCGTTCATGGTCTTGCCGCTTTATAGTGTGATGAAGACGATTCCACCAAGTTACCTCAGGGCGGCCGAGAGTTTGGGCGCACATAGGTTCCTGGCATTCTGGCGTGTTTACGTTCCAAACACTTTGCCCGGCATTGGTGCGGGTAGTCTCTTAGTCTTTATTTTGGCAATCGGGTACTACATCACTCCGGCGCTGGTCGGTGGCCAGGATGGCCAGATGATCTCCAATATGATCGCATTCCATATGCAGAAATCGCTGAACTGGGGATTGGCAGCAGCGCTCGGTGGGTTGCTGCTCACAGGGGTGATTATCCTCTATTGGCTTTACAACAAAATTGTCGGTATCGACAAACTGAGCATGGGGTAAAAGAAAATGAGTCAGGTATCCCTTCCAGATCACGCCGGTCCCGTCGAAAAAATTTGGCATTGGATGTTCATTGCGATTTGCGCACTCGTCTTCTTGTTCTTGATTGCGCCAATTCTGGTTATCATCCCGCTTAGTTTTAACGCCGAACCTTACTTCACATTCACCTCAGAGATGCTGTCTTTTGATCCAGACGCATTTTCACTCCGGTGGTATGAGGACTTTGCTTCCAAAGAAATTTGGCAGCGATCTATTCAGAACTCGTTCATCATCGCGGTTGCGTCGACGATCCTGGCAACAACACTGGGAACCCTGGCGGCGCTTGGATTGTCTCGGTCAGAGATGCCGTTTAAGGGTATCTTCATGGGCTTGTTAATCTCGCCGATGATCGTTCCCATCGTTATTACCGCTGCTGGTATCTTCTTCTTCTATGCAACGATCAGTGACTTTATCCCGCTGACGGGGACGTATTTGGGTATCATCTTGGCTCACACGGTTCTCGGCACGCCCTTCGTGGTGATTACCGTGACCGCAACACTCACTGGATTTGACCACTCGTTGACCCGTGCTGGTGCAATGATGGGTGCGAACCCAACGACAGTGTTCTTTAAGATCATCATGCCGTTGATCTTGCCGGGTGTGGTCTCGGGTGCGTTGTTCGCTTTTGTCACATCTTTCGACGAAGTTGTTGTCGTCTTGTTTGTGGCGTCTGTGGAACAGCAAACCATCCCACGTCAGATGTGGGCGGGTATTCGCGAATCCATCAGCCCGACAATCCTGGCAGTGGCAACGATCCTGATCTGTATTTCGATCATGCTGCTGGCAACGGTTGAAATCCTTCGGCGACGTTCTGAAAGACTTCGCGGTCTCAGCGCTGGCTAGGTTTAAGTTTTAACAACAAGCTCTTGGGGAAAGGTGCAGAATTTTTCTGCGCCTTTTTCTGTGATTAGCACAGGCTCGCTGATTTCAACCCCCCAGTTGTCCAGCCAGATACCTGGCATGACATGTAGCGTCATGCCAGCTTGAAGTGGCGTTGTGTCGCCGGGGCGGATCGAAAGTGTGTGCTCGCCCCAGTCGGGTGGATAGTTCAGTCCGATGGAATATCCCATCCGGGAATCTTTTTCGATGCCATGCTGTTGGACCACGGCTGTCCATGCCGCCTGAACCTCTTCACAGGTCACCCCAGGTTTCATCATATCTATGGTGGTGTTGATGGCCTCTACGGCGACCTTGGCGACCGTTGTCATGCGTTCCGGGGGTGGGCCCAGGTGAACCGTGCGTGACATCGGGCAGTGATATCGATTGCGACACCCTGCGAGTTCCAAGATCGTCGGCTCTCCTTCTTTAAAGGGCTCTGAATTCCACGTCAGGTGCGGCGTCGTTGTCCCTTCGCCCGTCGGCAGCATCGGGACCAGAGATGTGTATTCGCCTCCAAACTCAGACTTACCTCGTATCTGCGCATTTTGGATATCAGCCACCGCATCGCATTGCCGCACTCCTGGGTTGATTGCATCAATGCCCGCGCGCATCGCCAGTTCAATCAACTGTGCTGCCTCGCGCATGTAGCGGATTTCCGCATCGCTTTTGATCAACCGTGCCCAGTTTACCAGCTTCCCAGAATCAACGAATGCCGCATTCGGAAGTGCCGCAACCAGCGCTGCATGTGCCCGAGCGGAATAATAATATGCATCCATATCGACCGCGATGGTCCCGGTGTCCAGACCACGAGATATGAAAACCTCCGCCATCCATTCCATTGGGTGCTTGTCGGTCGACTGAACATAATCGTCGGGATAACCGAGGATATTCTCTTCACGCAGATAACATGTGACGACACCCCCAGGCTGATCAATGCCCCGCACGATGCAGATGGGCTCGTCACCGTTGGCGGGGACCGCGACCAATTGAGGCGTGTAAAATGACCAGCCATCGTAGCCAGTCAAATAGTTCATATTTGCTGGGTCGCAACTGAGTAACAGATCGAAGCCATTGGCATTCATCTGAGCCTGCACCCGTTTCACACGGGCGTCGTATTCATCGCGATCAAAAACTTTCATTAAGCTCTCCTACACAGGGGGCATTTGCACGGGAACGCCCTGATATCGGGATTTTGACAGTATTTACACATTTGTCATTTCCCTATTTTCATGTCGGAATTCGTGAAGTATCGTCGAATGTCGAACAGTGCACGTAGCACATTTTGCGAAAGTCGTAGTCTATGTTTGGGTCCTCGGATGTGGGGAAGCCGCATCGTATCGGCTTCTTCCTGTCACCAGAATTCACGATGATGGGGTTCAGCGCAGGTGTTGAACCTTTTCGCGTGGCCAATCGAATCTCCGAGGAAAACTATTACCTTTGCAAATCCTACTCGCTAGACGGCGAGCCGGTGATCGGTAGTAACGGCATGGCCGTCAACGTCGATGGCAGCGTCAACGACATGGATAACTTGGATACCGTATTCGTCTGTTCCGGTTTGAACGCGAACAAGCATGTGCCGACGGCCTTGATACAAAAATTACGCCGTTTGGCGACCCATGGCACGGCGATGGGCGCGATCTGCACGGGATCAGAAGTGCTGGCGCAGGCCGGATTATTGGATGGTTATAGCTCGACCATCCATTGGGAGAATATGCCCGCGTTCATAGAGGATTACCCCGAGTTAGAGGTTGTCCCAGAGCTATACGAAGTTGACCGCAACCGATACACATGTGCGGGCGGGACCGCGGCATTGGATATGTCGCTGAAATTGATTGCCTTACAGTGTGGGTCGGCCATTGCCTCAGCTGTTTCTGATCAGCTCATCCATCATCGTATGCGCGAGGGCGATGAAGGACAGCGTATGCAACTACGCACGCGCTTAGGCGTTTCGCATCCACGGTTGCTGGCCGTCATCGAAGAGATGGAGAACAGCATCGAAGAGCCGCTTAACTGCTCGGACTTGGCCAGAAATGTTGGATTATCAACGCGCCAGCTGGAACGTTTGTTCCGCAAGTATTTGAGCACCGCACCGACGAAGTATTACCTGGCGCTGCGGTTAAAGCGTGCCCGGTATTTATTGCGCCAGACAAGCCTGCCGATTCTCAGCGTTGCCCTGGCGTGTGGGTTTGTTTCTGCGTCGCATTTCTCAAAATGTTACCGCGAACATTTCTCGCAAACGCCAAGCGAAGAGCGCCGCCTAGAAACGTAAGTGCGGACCTTAGTCTCCCACTGTTTTACGCAGATCTTTGAACAGCCACGCCATGGTGATCGCCCGTGCGACCATAAAGATGGCAAAGCTGGCCCATAGGCCGTGGTTCCCATACCAGCTGTGTAAGACGGCCACGGTACCAAGAAAAATGATCAACGACAGGATCATGGAATCCCTCATCTGGCGCGACCACGTGCAGCCGATAAAGATGCCGTCCAGTTGGAAGCTCCAGATCGATATTGCAGGTAAAATGATGCTCCAGATTAAATACGTGCGTGCTACTTCTCGAACGCTCTCGACCGTTGTCAGGGTATCGATGACCCATGGGCCCAACAATGCGGTCAAACCGCAGAAAAATATCGCTAACCCACCGGCCCAGATGGTCGAAGCCTTAACGGCTGCGTCAAATCGGTCGCGTCGCTTGGCCCCCTTGGCTTCGCCTGTCAGAGCCTCGGCCGCAGTCGCAAATCCATCCAACCCCTGGGCAATGAACACCTGAATTTGAAGTAAAATCGCATTAGCCGCCAACGTGGTATCGCCCAGCCGAGAGCCAATCGACGTAATCGTGACAAACGCCATTTGCAGGCACATCGACCTGATGAAGATGTCACGGTTCACACCTAGCATACGACGGAGTGGCCCAGTCTCGCGCAATTCGCTCAAATAAAACCGACCGCCGAACCTTTTCAGCGACATGCTTGCGATGATTAGACCCAGGAAAAGCGCGGTGTATTCTGAAATGATGGTCGCCCAGGCGACACCTTCGACCCCCCAGCCCAAGCCAAGTACAAACCAAATATCCAAGATGATATTCATCCCGTTCATATAGACTTGCGTGATCAATGCCGCTTTGGTGTTTTGAATCCCAAAGAACCAGCCCAGTAACGCATAGTTGGCCAACGCTGCCGGCGCCCCCCAAATGCGGACCTGGAAATAAGCCTGGGTCAGGGGATCGACCGCGTTACTGGGGTTCACGACCAAGCGTGCAACCTCATAAATCGGCCATTGCAGGGCGATAAAGACTGCGCCAAGCGCTAGCCCTATTAAAAGGGCGCGGCCAAGCCAGGTTCGAACTTCGTCCCCATCACGCGCGCCAAATGATTGTGCCGTCAGCCCTGTCGTGCCCATGCGCAAAAAATTGCAGCCGTGATACATCATTGAAATGATTAGCGCGCCGACCGCCACAGCGCCCAGATATTCAGGCCCTGGCAGCCGACCAACCACAGCCGTATCCACAGCACCCAGCATCGGGACCGAGATATTGGTGATAATGACCGGGGCGGCGATACGCCATGTGCGCTTGTGCCAGTAGATCGACGTTTCGGAACTCATACCGAGTGGTAGGTATTTTTGGGCGTGCTGGCAATGCTAGGTTTGTTATTGCGACGGTGTCAGCTGTTGTTTAGCGCCCCCGTCGCCGTCGACGGCGGCCGCCATCCTCGCTAGACGGACCCTCTGGCACGGTGAAGCGACGGGATGTTAGCTCTGGCACTTCTGCCTCCAGCTGCGGATAAGGGGCATCCAGGTGGGGCAGGGACATCGCTTTGACAAAATGTTCCTGGAACCGAGGCTCCACCGCAGTTTCAACCTTGGTGATGGTTTTAACGATCCGTTGAATTTCGTCACGGCTTTGCTGGTTCAATAGGGCGATCCGCGCCCCGGTGCCCGCCGCATTTCCGGCGGCCACAACACGGTCCAACCCACAGTCTGGGATCATGCCAATGATCATCGCGTATTTGGGATCGATATGGGTTCCGAAAGCGCCTGCAAGTACGATCCGGTCGACGTGATCGACTTCCATTTTATCCATCAACAGTGCAGCCCCGGCGTACAGCGCCGCCTTGGCCAATTGAATGGCGCGAATATCGTTTTGCGTGACGGTGATAGGCACATCGCCGTCATGGATGTGATACTTAAACGTTCGGCCATCGGCTTGGACGCGGGATGATTTGGAGGCCATGGTGCCATCGATGGTGCCTTCGGATAGCAACAGACCTGCCAGTAGCATCTCGCCCAGGGCCTCGATGATGCCAGAGCCACAAATGCCCGTCACGCCAGTCGCTGCGGTTTCTTCGGCAAAGCCGGCCTCATCGGACCACAAATCGCTACCGATCACTTTGAAGCGGGGCTCGAGCGTTTCCGGATTGATGCGAATGCGCTCAATCGCACCGGGAGCGGCGCGTTGCCCTGATGAAATTTGCGCCCCTTCGAATGCGGGGCCTGTAGGTGATGACGCGGCCAACAAGTGGTGTCGGTTGCCCAGCACGATTTCGGCATTGGTTCCGACGTCGACAATCAATGTCATTTCGTCACGTAGGTATGGCTCTTCGGATAGAATGACGCCCGCCGTATCGGCACCGACATGGCCTGCAATACAGGGCAGCATATACACCCGCGCATCTGGGTTAACCGTCGTCAAATTGACCTCGGTCGCCCATAGGGTCATGCCAGAATTTGATGTCAGGGCAAATGGTGCGCCGCCCAACTCGATCGGGTTAATGCCCAAAAACAGGTGGTGCATGATCGGGTTCCCGACCACGGTGACGTTTAAAACCTTGTCGGCCTCGACACCCGCATCTGAAATAATATCTTTGGCCAATTGGCTGATCGCTTCTTGAATAACGTCAATCAGGTCACGCTCGCCGCCTGGATTCATCATGATATAGGAAACGCGGCTCATCAGATCTTCGCCGAAACGAATCTGCGGATTCATCAGTCCACCAGATGCCAGCACTTCGCCGGTCGATAAATCACACAGATGGCCGGCAATAGTGGTGGACCCGATATCAAAGGCGATGCCGAATGCCTTATCCATGAAACCGGGCCAGATGCCGGTAATTCGCACGCCACGATGAACGGCGACGGTGACCGTCCAACTTCCATCTCGTAGTGCCTTTTGTAGGCTACGAAGTTCGCGGATGTCGATCTCTTCTAAGTCTTCGATGTCCCATTGTTCGCGTAGCGCTTTGCTCAGGCGTTCAAAATCACCAAGAGGATTATGCATATCCGGCTCTTCGACTTCGCAATAATGTAGTCGAATGGCGGGGTCCATTTTAATGTCGCGGATCTCGGCTCGTTTGCGGACGATCTGCTTGTGCACTTGGCTATCTGGCGGCACGTCGATGACGACGTCACCCCACAATAGCGCATGACAACTCAGGCGGCGTTCTTGGGCCAAACCCTTGCGACTGTCGTAACGGTTTTCTGGTTCGCCGCGAGGGCTGACGTGATCAAGCTGACTGGTGATTCCGTGTTTCGCGAATTCACCTTCGGCGACCAAGACTTGGCAACGACCGCAAATGCCGCGCCCGCCACAAACGCTGTCGATGTCTACACCCAATTGCCGCGCGCAATCCAAGATTGGCGTGCCAATAGGGAACCGCCCTCGACGACCCGAGGGCATAAAGACGACAAACGCTGACTGATCTCCGTCAGGCACAGACCGTTCCATTTGATTTAAGCTCTGCGACGGCGACGGCCTTCGCGGCGGCCCCCTGCACCTTCAGCTCCTTCGGGCGCGGGTTCGCGGAATTTCTTAATCCATTTTGCACAGTTCGGATCGTGCCCCATGACCACGTTGCCACCCATGATGCCCTGCATTTCAGGGTCGTGCAGCGGGTTGGTGATCGCTGATGTCATGCCTGCGCCCATGGCCATGGCCAAGAAAGAGGCGTTCAGCCCATGACGGTTCGGCAAGCCAAACGAGAAGTTGGATGCACCACAGGTCGTGTTGACCTTGAGTTCTTCACGCAGACGGCGGATCAAATGCAGGACCGCACGACCGGCGTCATTCAATGCGCCGACGGGCATGACCAGCGGATCGACAACGATATCTTCGCGGGGGATGCCAAAATCAGCAGCCCGCTCGACAATTTTTTTAGCCACTTCGAAACGAACATCGGGGTCTTCGGAGATACCCGTTTCGTCGTTTGAAATCGCGACCACGGCAGCGCCGTACTTTTTGATCAACGGCAGCACCACTTCCAGGCGTTCTTCTTCTCCGGTCACAGAGTTGACCAATGCCTTGCCTTGATAGACCGATAAGCCAGATTCCAGTGCTTCGACGATGGAGCTATCAATCGACAGCGGAACATCGGTGAGCCCTTGGACCAATTGTACACATTCGGCCAAAATTTTTGGCTCGTCGGCCAAGGGGATGCCTGCGTTCACATCCAACATTTGTGCACCGGCAGCGACTTGGGCGAGGGCGTCGGACTCGACACGCGAGTAGTCACCTTCGGCCATTTCGGCGGCCAGTAGCTTGCGACCTGTCGGATTAATACGTTCGCCGATAATGACAAATGGCTGGTCAAAGCCGATGATGACTTCTTTGGTCGCTGAACTCACAACTGTTCTGGTCAACGTCGTATCTCCCCAAAATGCGGTGACCGGCAATCCCGGTGTATCAAACTAAGTAGCGGTTTCCGAGGGGCCAAACTGTTCAAAACGCGACCCATCAATTCTCAGTCGCGGCGACCGACGCGGCGTGCTTTTCAGCGAATTCTATAGCGGCCGGATCTCCCGGATTAAGCTCTCTCCGCCATGGTTGTCGATCTCGCAAAACACCGCTGTCGTGAACAATTTCCGCGACGAATTCTTCCTGTCGATAGGCCATCACGTGAATGCCTGACACGCCCTCGATCTCGCGAATTTCTTGCATCAAATCAATGCACAATTTCTTACCTTCTTCTTTTTGTTTTTCGGCGCCTTCAAGGCGGGCGATGATGTTGTCCGGAATGTGCACACCGGGAACATTCGATCTGATCCATTTCGCTGTTCGGGCCGAAGCCATCGGGCCGACACCGATCAGAATATAACACTGTTCGTGCAGACCCATATCGACCACGCGCTTCATATATTCCCGAAGCAGGGGCACATCATAGCAGTATTGGCTTTGAACAAACTGCGCGCCAGCCTCGATCTTTTTCTTCAATCGCAGCGGCCTAAAATCATATGGTGGTGCAAATGGATTGATGGCTGCACCCAGGAAAACCTGTGGTGGGTTGTTGATCTTGCGACCGGATAGGAACTGACCCTCGTCGCGCATGGTGCGGATGGTTTCCAACAGTGACATACAATCGAAATCAAACACCGGTTTTGCGCCCGGTTGATCCCCAGCTTGGACCCCGTCCCCAGTCAGGCAGAGAATATTCGACACCCCCATCGCCGCAGCACCCAGCACGTCGCCCTGAATGGCGATGCGGTTTCGGTCCCGACAGCTGATCTGCATGATCGGTGCGTAGCCCACCCGGGTTAGCAGTGCACAAATCCCGACGCTCGACATATGACAGTTGGCACCTGATCCATCGGTTGCGTTGATCCCATCGACCCAACCATCAAACACGGCACCGCGCTCATAAACTTCGTTGGGATCGGCGCTATCGGGCGGGTTCAATTCAGCAGTGACGGCGAATTCGCCACGGCGAAGGATGCGTTCCAACCGTCCACGGGATGAATGGCCCTCGGGAATGATCGTATAATCTTCGTGAATATCACCGTTCATGATGTGGTCTCGGATGTGAGGTTTTTCTCTGCCGCCTTTTGCGCGGTGACCCGTAACCAGGCGGACGTATCTTTCAGGCTTTGATCCACGGGTTTTTGAACCGTTATGATATTCTCGTGGGATTTCATGCGCTGCGATCCTTCCCACGCCTGGACCCAAACACACGGCATGTCAGGTTCTACCTCGCAGTTGCCATTGGCGCGGACACCGCCACAGGGGCCATTCCGCAGTTGTTTTGGGCAATTCATCGGGCACGACATCCCAGTATCGGACAATGCGCATTGCCCGCACATCCGACAATCGAACAAAAAGCTTTTGACAGCTTTTTCAACGATAACGACCGGACGCTCGACCCGATGATAGCCGATGGCATTCCACAGCGGATGCAGCTTCAGCAGGACATCGGCCATCAAATTATAAACACGCTCAAAGATTGCGGCATTTCTGACCGACCACAGCCGAATGGAGTACCGCGCTCGTTGACGGCGAACGGCGCTGACACCGCTGGGCTCGTAGGCGAGTGATTTACGGAACTTTTTAAGCATCACTGTTCTCTTTGGCATAGCCTTTGTTTGCCACCAGGGCATCGACGCGCGCATCATCATAATCGCTATATAGCTGCGTAAGCCATTTATCTGCTTCGCCCTCTAAATCACCATCGCATTCGGCCACCACATCACGCCGCCAATCATTCAGATACGCATCAGTCCCAATCGCTTTGGCGCGCATCGCCGCCATATCGATGGCCTCTTGGAACTTTGCTGAAAGTTCGCGCTTCGCCGCTTTGCGTCCCGCTTTGACGATGACTTGTGCCGGAATATCGCGCCAATACACGACCGTGACCTGTGCCATTCTGTTAGTGTCCCTTTGCCACCTGATGGGTAATAAAATCGCCGAGCCCGCCGTAACCTGTAAAGTGATAGGCGTATTGAAGGCCGAGCTTGTCTGCCGCAGCCTGTGCCTCGTCCTTAAGCGCTTGGTCGTCTGTCTGCGCCAGATACATCAATCGCGTGTAGTTGCCGAAATACATGTCGCGAAGTTCCGGGTGCCGGTCTAGGCCCAGTCCCTTTATCATCAAGCGATCAAAAAAGCGTACCAGATAGTCCGTGACGTAAAATGTACCCAACTCGTCTTCGTGCATCTGACTGAATGTGTCTTCGCCCGCATAGAACGCATAGCAATGCGCGCCGCCAATCCGTTCCACATTCTTTTCAGCCAATAGGGCATCCAATTCACCACCAGTGCCGCAGTCCGCGTACAACGCGACGATGCGCGCGTATTTGTCCTGATTGGCGTCGATCTTGTGGCGCATTTCATCTGGGATGCGGTCGGGGCGATTATGCAATTCGGCGGGCAGACACGTCAGGTCGACGTCATCTAAGCCGTTGGCATCGATCACCCAGCCGATTTCTCGGGCCAGGGCACCGCAAGCAATAATCAAAAGGGGGCGCACCGCTTATGCTCGCGGTCTGCCAAGAGCCGGCCTAGCCGGCGGCCAATGCCGTGCCTTGGCGACGCGACATCCACTCCTTGGCGGTTTCAACGGCGACGGCGGCGTCGCGACAATAGGCATCGGCGCCGATGCTGTCGGCAAAAGCCTCGTTTAATGGTGCGCCACCGACCAAGACAACATAGTCGTTGCGAATGCCTTTTTCGACCATGGTGTCGATGACCACTTTCATGTACGGCATCGTCGTTGTCAGCAGTGCCGACATACCCAGGATTTCAGGCTGGTGCTCTTCAAGGGCTTTTAAATAGGTATCAACGTCGATGTTGATGCCCAGGTCGACGACTTCGAATCCAGCGCCTTCCATCATCATCCCGACCAAGTTCTTGCCAATGTCATGAATGTCGCCTTTGACGGTGCCGATCACCATCTTGCCCATTTTTGGTGCACCGGTTTCGACCAACAATGGACGCAAAATACCCATGCCCGCTTTCATGGAGTTGGCCGCCATCAGCACTTCGGGGACGAACAAAATACCGTCGCGGAAATCGATGCCAACGATACGCATGCCTTCGACCAGGGCCTTGGTCAGCGTGTCATAAGGGGTCCAGCCGCGATCCAAAAGGATTTGGGTTCCCTCGACGACTTCATCGGCGAGACCATCATACAGATCATCGTGCATTTGCTGCACGAGTTCTTCATCATTCAATTCCGAAAGGATGATATCTTCTTCGTCGGACATGGCTTGCCTCCCAGCAGAAACCCGCCCGCACCAGCGGGGCGTTGATTCATCCAATATGAATGTAATTGCGCGTCCCGCTGTCCATTTGCAGACAATTTCTGAATGTGATGCGACATTAAAACAGGTCTAATGTGCTGCAACCCTATGCAAACACTAAGCTATTTGGAATATCTGGCTAGTTGGCTGGGGTGTCGGAATGCGGCAACTTGTCGTTTGTGATGCGGGCGACCCCTTTTTGCATCAACGGGCGGATTTTCAGGAACAGGATATAGCCAAATTCCAGTACGGGCATGGCCCCGGGGATCTTGGCCAGTCGAGCCAAAAAGCGAAATGCGGGCAGCTTTTGCCAGATTTCAACGAATGCCGCCGCGCCTGATTTCACCGACTGATCCGATGATTGGATGTGAAAGCGGCCCAGCAGTTCATCGCGGGTTACATCGCGGGGGATTTCGTCGGCATCGCAGCTTTGCACGTTGATCCAATTGATGCTCTCGGCACCTTTTAGGTCTTTATACATGTCGATTTCACGACGGCACAGCGGGCACGCACCGTCATAAAATACCTTTAGGTCCGCTGACTCAGCGGTATTGACCTGCGCGTTGGACATGATGTTCAGGTGCTTTTTCGCGGCAGTTTCGCCAAATGGACGCCGGCGATGCGCCAGTTGCCGTCTTCGTCTTGGATCATCGGATAGACCGCCATCATGACCTCACCCGAGGGGGCTTGGACAATAACATGTTGTGCGTATTGGCCATCTTGGCTCATGGCAAGATGCGCGAACTCAACATACTTTGGTTTATAAACGGGCTGATAGCCATGCCGTACCATTTGCATGAAGCGATCTGGATTGCCGAATTGCGCCTGAATATGCGGTGCTGCGAAAGAAAATGATTTGGATGCATCGCCAGCTTTAAAGGCTTCCATCTGCGACGAGATCACATTCTGAATCGACTGCTCAACGGCTTTGTCAGTATCGCTCGAGTATGTTGGCTGGGCTGCAAAACCTGCTATCAACAACAGTGCCACGGCAAAAAGTGTCATGCGCATCATGCTCTCCTCTATCCATTAAACTATACGTTTACGGGGGCGAAAGAGATCACCGATAGCGCGGACGCTATCCTCTTGAGAGTGTCATCCCGGCCAGAGCGTGGCGAAGAGCCGGGACCTTTTGTCATGCACGAACGATTTAGCTTTATGAAACAAGATCCCGGATAGCCTGTAGCTTCCGGGAAGACGCTGTTGGGTGCTTCTACGACTTTGGCCGCTCGTTCTTCGGATCGTAGAGTGGTTTGTAGCCGACTGCGGCAACTTCAATCGGGAATTTTTGGTTGAAGTATTCGATCTCAAGCGCGCGGCCTTCTTCGCAGTATTCATGCGGCAAATACCCAAGGGCGATGTTCTTGCCAATCGTCGGACCAAAGGCGATGGATGTTGTGTAGGATCGGCGGCCTTGGCTATCGATCAGCACTTCGTTGGTTTTCGGATCGACGATCGGACAGTTGCCCAGCATGTAACGCTCGACGCCTTCCTGATCTTTGTTGTCGGTGACAATCATGGTGCAGAGTGTGGCGGGCTGGTGTTCACGATCGCGGATTTTCAGGTATGCCTCTTTGCCATGGAAATCAGCGGCTTTGACTTTCGGGCGTGCCAATCCGGCCTCGACCAAATTGTACTCGGTCAGCAGATCGGCGTTTTGAAGCCGCAAGCTTTTTTCCAGCCGGCGCGTGTTGGCATAGGTTTCAACACCGACCGGTGTGATGCCCAATTCAGCGAACATGTCCCAGAGCGCCAAGCCATATGACAGCGGGAAGTGCAATTCCCAGCCCTGCTCACCAACATAGGAAATACGGAAGCCTTTAACCGGTACACCACGCAGGGTGAAGTCCTTACACGCCCCAAAGGCGAAATTTTCAACATCAAGCCCTGCCGGGTCGTCGGCGAGTTTTTTCAAATTCTCACGCGCGTTAGGCCCCCAGACACCGATGCAGCCGAACTGGTCGGTGCGGTCTTCGACATAGACGGACCATTCCTTGTCCTGGGTCATGCGGCGCAGGTACGTGGCGTCGCGGTTGCCCGCATCGGCGCCGTCAATGACGCGGAAGCGGTCTTCGCCCAGGCGCAATACGGTCAAGTCGGCTTGCACACCGCCCCATGCATCCAAGAAGTTAGTGTAGACACCTTTGCCGATCGGTGTGTCACCAGCGACCTTGGATGATGATACGTACTCCATCAGCGCCTCGGCATCTTTGCCAGATACGTCATAGATCGCGAAGTGCGACAGATTGATCATGCCGACGTTTTCCGAAAGTTCCAGATGCTCGGCGTTCGATACGCGCCAGAAATGGCGGTTGTCCCATTCATTTTCGCGAACTGGCACGCGGTCCGCGTATTTTTCAAGCAGCGAGGCTTCGTTCGATGCGTAACCGTGCGCGCGTTCCCAGCCTGCGATTTCCATGAAATAGCCGCCGAGTTCCTGTTCACGAATGTTGTAGGGGGCAGAGCGCAGGCCGCGGCCCTTGGAATAGGGTTCGCGGTTATGGACCGGCGGATTGTAAATCTTGAACGCCGTTTCATAGCAGCGGTCATGAATGAACGTCTCTGATTTCTGGATCGGATAGTACCGCGCGTAGTCTATGGAGTGATGGTCGAATTCTGTCCGCCCATCGGTCATCCAATCCGCGATCACTTTGCCGGTGCCGGGGCCGTCTTTGACCCAGACCGACACGCCGTACCAGAGACCGCGCACATCTGGGGACTCGCCAATCGATGGGCCACCGTCGGCGGTCACCTGCAGCAACCCATTGAACGACCATTTTTCATTGTAGCCAATCTCGCCCAGGATCGGCGTCAGTTCCATGGCCCGTTCCAGCGGTTCGATGATCTGTTCCATTTCCAGGTCGCGTTGCGAAGGTGACAGGCGGGCTTCTTCTTTTTCCAGTAGGTCACGGGGATGCACCATGCGGGGTTCTTTTTCTTCGTAGTAGCCCCATTCGATTTGGCCGCCTTCGGATGTTGCCGGGTCGCCAGTATCTCGCAAATAGGCTGAGTTGCCCTGATCACGAAGCAGGGGATAGCCAATCTCGTGGCCGGTGCCTTCGAATTCGGTATAGGGCCCAAAGAACGTCAGCGGGTGATCGACTGGCATCACGGGCAAATCTTCACCTGCCATTTCGGCAATCAAGCGACCCCACAAGCCTGCACACACCACAACCTGCGGTGTTTCAATATAGCCACGCGATGTCTCAACGCCCTGAATGCGGCCATTGACGATATCAAGACCGGTACAGGGTGTGTTTGCCATGACTTCGAGTTTGCCGGACTCTTCAGCGTCGCGGATCATTTCTCCCGCGACCACTTGCGAGCGCGGGATGACCAAGCCTGCGTCCGGATCCCAAAGTGCGCCTTGGATAACGTCTTCTTCGATCAAGGGCATCAGTTCCTTGGCCTTTTTCGCCGTGATCATTTCGACACGGCTGCCAAAGGCACGTCCCGAACTGACGCGGCGTTCCAATTCCCGCATCCGCTCATCATCGCCTTTGCGGGCGACTTCGATACCGCCCATACGCTCGTACCGACCGCGCGCCTCGAAAAAGTCGATGCTGTATTTGGTCGTGAAAATGGTCATCTGATCGTGCATCGTGTTGAAGCAGAAATCAGATGCATGCCCGGTCGAGCCGATGTCGGTCGGAACGCCGGATTTATCAATGCCGATGATGTTTTCCCAGCCGCGTTCGATCAGGTGATGCACAACCGATGCGCCGGTGATGCCACCTAGGCCAATGATCACCGCATCCGCTTTTTTATTGAAACTCGACATTTCGTTCCTCCCGCGGGGAATGGCCCATCCGTGGACCCATTTTCTGTTACGGAATCGGTAGAATCATAGGGGTCGACCCGCTTGGTATTTCGCGACAATCCCTGTCTTGATATCGCCAAACATAACCATCAATCACAATTGCCCATGTGCACGCAGCAACTTATCCTATGAACAACAAGCCTTATAACAATGCCTTTGGGAGCGCGAATATCCATGTTGAGCGACTGGGAGCCACCTAAAACCTTTGCGACATACAAGCATATTTCTGTTGAACGCGCGGCGGGCAGTATCGGTGCCGAAGTTTCTGGTGTCGATCTTTCCGTTGATCTGTCGGACGATGTGATTGCCGAAATTACCACGGCGCTGGACGAAAACCATGTGATCTTTTTTCGCGACCAAGATCTCGAACCCAAACGTCAGGCGGCTTTTGCATCGCGGTTCGGCCCGTTGATTCCGTATCCGATGGTCAAAGGATTGGATGGCACGGACGAGGTGGTGCCGGTCATTAAAAATCCTGACGAGCGGGCCAATTTTGGCGGCATTTGGCACGCCGATACGACGTACCTCGAAGAACCGCCGATGGGGGCGATGTTGTACGCGGTCGAATTGCCCCCCTACGGTGGTGATACGCTGTTTGCCAACATGCACTTGGCGTTTGAGACCCTGTCGCCCAGCCTGCAATCCTATCTGGAAACGCTGACGGTGATCCAAAATTCCGCCAAGGCCGAAGTCACCCGGACCCGAGAGGACCGCATCAAAGAAGAAGGTGGCGAGCGTAAGGCCTTGATTGCAGAGCATCCCGCCGTGATTGTGCACCCCCGTACGGGTCGAAAATCCTTGTTCGTCAATTCGGGCCACACGGAACGGTTCAAAGAACTGACGCAAGAGGAAAGCGCACCAATATTGCAGTTCTTGTACGCGCACCAGTCACGCCCTGAATTTACCTGCCGGCTCCATTGGACGCCCGGGACCATGGCGTTTTGGGACAATTACGCCAGCCAGCATAATCCAATCAATGACTATCACGGCTTTAAGCGACTTATGCACCGGGTCACGATTGGTGGCGGCAAGCCGAAGGGTGTGGCCTAATATTCCTCCTCACCTAACCTCTCCCCCTCCAGGGGAAGAGGGATTAAATCGAGAATTGCTTATGCAGTGTCCCTTCCCCTCGTATTGTGGGGGAGAGACAGGTGAGGGGGCTTATTTTATGGGTTCAGCTTGTCGGTTCCCAAAAGAACATCATGCGGATGATTAAAGTGATGGGATGTGCGCTCCATGTGCGAACGACGGCGGTTGCGTTCATCAACTTCAGAAATGGATGAAAGCACGAACTCATCAACATTCAGGTTATTGGCGATCGATGATGTCAGATGCGCTTGAATATCGCGTTGACCCATAGCGGCCCATTGGCGACCCGGGGCCATGACCTCGGCAAGGGGGATCGGATCGCCCAATGGCGCATAGGCCCCGGCATTGCCGCGATAGAAATAGACTTCGGATAACGTGGGGCCATTTTCGATATGCAATTCAATATCTTTCAGCCGCGCGTACACATAGTTTTCGTGGCCCAATTCCGTTGGATGCATGGCTTCGAGTTGCGCGTCATCCAGCCAATTCACGAACAAGCTGACGGTTGTGCCTGGTGATGGGTGGAGCGCCGCAGCAATCGAGCCATAGCTGGTGATATGGGCAGAAAATACCGTATCGAAGTTCGCGACCGTACATTTCTCGCACGCGATCGGGGACCAATCCGGGCCTTGGAATTTACGTAATATTTGTTCGGGAGATTGGTTGGAGCCGACAGCGAGTACTGGCGTTCGATTGTCTCGGTAGCCTTCGGCATGCTGGGTAGTCAGCGGTTGCCAAGATTGATCGACCACCAAATAGGAATGCTCTGGAATATGATAGGGATAGCCGAAGGCACGCGCTAAGCGCTCGTTTTCATCGGGGCTATGATCCCACCAGCCGCGCGTCATATGAACTCAGGTATCGTTGTAAGATTAATCGTCTTCGCCTGCGACAGGGGGCGCATCAGCCGGGGCTTCAGGCGGTGTGACGTATTGGCTGATATCAACCTCGTCTAACTGCTCGGGCAGCAAGAACCGTTCCGCATATTCTTTGTAGGCCCCGGACGTTAAGAACAACTCGAATAACTCATCATCGATGTGTGCGTCTTTCTTCATGAAGGACATGATCTTGACGCTATCGGAGAGTTTTTTGGGCGCTTTATATGGGCGATCAGCAGCGGTCAGGGCCTCGAAAATATCGGCAATTGCCATGATACGTGCAGGCACCGACATATCGTCTTTATTCAGTTTCTTCGGATAACCAGACCCGTCCATCTTTTCGTGGTGACCACCTGCCATTTCAGGGACGCGGGCCAGGTGTTTCGGGAACGGCAGCGCTTCTAACATGATGATGGTTTGCACGATGTGGTCATTGATCTTGAAGCGTTCTTCTTCGGTTAACGTGCCGCGCGCGATGCAGAGGTTATACACCTCACCCAGATTGTACATGTGCTCCGGCACATCAAGCTGGAAGCCCCATGGGTTTTCGCTTTCGGCGGTGGCCTCTAGGCCTTCGCGATAGACGACATGCTCGTATTTGTCTGCCAGTAAGTTCTCTTCGACGGGCAAGGTCGGTTCCGGTTCACGTTCGGCCCGTTTGATCTCTTCGTAAGACAATCCCAACCGATCCGACAGCGTGCGCGTCCACTTGATGTTGGCGATTTCTTTGACTCGCTCGATGCGCTCTGGTGCCATGAATTCGCCGCCGACATTGCTTTCAGCAATAAACGCGAAATCGTCATCCAGTTTGGCCAGTTCTTCTTCCAACTCGGCACGAAGGGTTTCTTCATCGCCCCCCGCCATGACCTTTTTCATGTGTTCGATCACACGATCGCGTTTGACGATTTCAAATCGGTTTCGGATTTCGTGAATGCGGTTGTAAATGGTTTCCAGTTTGGTCGCCTTGTCGACGACGTATTCGGGGGTCGTAACCTTGCCGCAATCGTGCAACCACGCTGCAATGTGCAGTTCGTACCATTCGTCTTCGGTCAGGTCGAAATCAGCAAACGGGCCATCTTTTTGCTCGCACGCCGCGTTTGCCAGCATTTTGGTCAGTTCCGGCACGCGTTGGCAGTGGCCGCCGGTATAGGGAGATTTGGCGTCAATCGCTGATGCGATCAGTTCGATAAAGCTATCCAAAAGCTTTTTCTGCGATGCCAGCAACTGCTGGTTATCAAGCGCGACAGCTGCCTGGGATGACAGGGCTTCGATCAAGGGTTGGATGTCGCTACCGAACTCAATGACCTCGTTGGTGTCGGGATCAATCGCGTTCAATAGCTGCAATACGCCGATGACTTCGTTTTGCGAGTTTTTCAGCGGCACACACAGAAATGATTTTGACCGATAGCCCGTGCCTTCATCGAATTTTTTGGTGCCGGAAAAATCAAATCCTTCGTTTTCATAAGCGTCGGGGATGTTAATTGATTCGCCCGTCAGTGCGGCCGATGAGGCCACGTTTTTGTGGTTCTCTTCGCCGGATTTCGAATCATAAAGCGCCAGCGGTGGAAAATTGATGTCCTTGCCCGTGGTGCCGCCCATGGCGATATTCAGGCTGTCGGTGCGCATGATCTCAAATTTAAGGCGATTGTCTTCAGTACGGATATGAAGCGTCCCGCCATCGGCGTTGGCCAGACTTTTGGCTTCCAACAAAATGTTTTCCATCAACGTGTTGATGTCACGCTCTGCGGACAGTGCGATGCCGATATCAATCAGGCGCTGAAAACTCGATGCGCTGATCATCTCTTCGGTATTGGTCGTGCCGTCGGCCATTCGTAACGTATTCCCACACCACACGGTCGACAAAAGGTGGCCCTTTGATGGTTTGAATGACTCTAATCTTATCGGCCCCGGATTGACAATGCTCGTGGTGTCCTTTCTTGAAAATTCTCATACCTCTTGACCGTCCCGGGCAGTCGGGGTCAACTCCGGCAATAAAAGAGGTATTTCAATGTCCTACGCATCTTTAAGGGAATTTATCGACCGGCTCGAGTCCGAGGGTCGTTTGGTCCGTGTTTCGACCCCCGTTTCCACTGTTTTAGAGATGACGGAGATCCAAACCCGGGTGATTGCCGAGGGGGGACCCGCGATCTTGTTCGAAAATGTCATCAATGGGGATGGGACTCAATCGGATATGCCGGTCCTGGTGAACTTGTTCGGCACGGTAGAACGCGTCGCCTGGGGCATGAATCGCGAACCATCCGAACTTCGCAGTATCGGTGAGACCTTAGCGTTCCTGCGCCAACCCGAACCACCGGGTGGCTGGCGCGAAGCGGTTGAAATGCTGCCATTGCTGAAATCCGTGATGGCGATGAAACCCAAGATGTCTTCGACCCCGGTGTGCCAAGAAGTCGTGCTGCGCGGCGATGATATCGATTTGACCAAATTGCCCGTTCAGACTTGTTGGCCGGGGGAGCCCGCGCCGCTGATCACATGGCCGTTGGTGGTCACGCAGGGACCCAATGATAAAAAGGGTGGTGACAAACGCGATGGCTTTAATCTTGGCATTTATCGGATGCAGGTGTTGGGCAAAAACAAGACGCTGATGCGATGGCTCAAACATCGGGGTGGGGCGCAGCATTATCAGCGTTGGAAAGACGAAAAACCGGCACCTTTGCCTGCCGCTGCCGTGTTAGGCGCCGACCCGGGCACGATCTTGGCCGCCGTCACGCCGGTGCCTGATACGTTATCTGAATATCAATTCGCGGGGCTATTGCGCGGTAAAAAGGTCGAATTGGTGGACTGCGTCAGCCAACCGATCAAAGTCCCAGCCACCGCCGAAATCGTCATAGAGGGCGAAGTGTCGCTATCCGAATACGGTGACGAAGGGCCCTATGGCGATCACACGGGGTATTATAACTCGGTAGAGCCGTTCCCCGTGTTTAACGTGACCGCGATTACGATGCGGAAAAAACCGATTTACCTGTCGACCTATACCGGGCGCCCACCGGATGAGCCATCGGTATTGGGCGAAGCGCTCAACGATGTGTTCGTGCCGTTGTTGCAGCAACAGTTCCCGGAAATCGTCGATTTCTGGTTGCCGCCAGAAGGCTGCTCGTACCGCGTTGCCGTGGTGGCGATGAAGAAGGCCTATCCCGGACATGCCAAGCGCGTGATGATGGCCGTGTGGTCGTATCTACGCCAATTCATGTACACGAAATTTGTGATCGTGGTCGACGAAGACATCAATGCCCGCGACTGGAACGACGTGATTTGGGCGCTCTCAACCAATGTCGATCCGGGCCGTGATTTGACGGTGATCGAGGGGACACCGATCGATTATCTCGACTTCGCATCACCGCAATCGGGCCTGGGTGGAAAGCTCGGTATCGATGCAACGACGAAACTGCCGCCCGAAACCCACCGCGAATGGGGCACCAAGATCCGCATGACGGACGAGGTCATCGAAAAGGTCGATCAGATGTGGTCAGAGTTGGGTATACCCGGCAGCGGCAAGGGGATTTGGAAGTAAGGGAACCCCCTCACCTGTCCTCTCCCCCTTGTAGGGGGAGAGGTTAGGTGAGGGGGATCAGTGACAAAGACGCCTTTGAGCAACAAAAGGACGTCAGTAGAACTTTTTTTTGAACCATTGCAGGCTATCAAAATCCTAACGTAACAATGCCGAGGTGCTATGCGCGCTAGGCCTTAGTGACAGGGAGATTGACCGATGGCTGAACGTTCAGGAAGACGAGGGCGCGATGCACGTCGCGCGGCGCGAGAACAATCCACTGGGGCCAGCACACCCTACATCAAACGCAACATCCCCTTGCTGGAGTTGGCATCGGATGAAGCTATCGAAATCATCGAGGCCAACGCCGATACCCTGCTCGAAGAGATTGGTATCGAATTCCGCGAAGATGAAGAAGCGCTGGCCATGCTCAAAGACGCTGGCGCGGATATCCAAGGCACGCGCGTACGCTTCCCAAAAGACCTCTGCCGTGAGCTCTTGAAAACGGCCCCCGCGCAATTCACACAACACGCCCGCAACCCGGCCCGAAATGTCGAAATCGGTGGCAATCACACCGTGTTCGCGCCGGTCTATGGCCCGCCGTTTGTGCGCGATCTGGACAATGGCCGCCGGTACGGGACGATTGAAGATTTCCGGAACTTGGTGAAGCTCGCCTATATGGCGCCCGCCATGCATCATTCTGGCGGCACAGTCTGCGAGCCTGTCGATCTGCCGGTCAATAAACGTCACTTCGACATGATCTATTCGCACATCAAATATTCTGACAAACCGTTCATGGGATCGGTTACACACCCAGAGCGTGCGGCCGACAGCGTGGCGATGTGCGAGATCGTGTTCGGCAAAGAGTTCGTCGATCAAAACGCGGTCATGACCAGCTTGATCAACGCGAATTCACCGATGGTATTCGATGGCACCATGTTGGGTGCGCTGAAAACCTATGCCCGTGCCAATCAGGCCTGCATCGTGTCGCCATTTATTTTGGCTGGCGCGATGAGCCCGGTAACATCGTTGGGTACACTGGCTCAGGTGCTGGCCGAAGTGCTGGCCGGGGGGGCGTTCAATCAACTTTGCCGTCCAGGTGCACCATTGATTTTTGGTGCGTTCGTCAGTGCAATTTCCATGCAGTCTGGTGCACCGACCTTCGGCACACCCGAACCCACCTTGATGATCTCGGCTGCTGCCCAATTGGCCCGTCGCCTAAAATTGCCATTCCGGTCTGGTGGTAGTTTGTGTGGATCGAAAATCCCGGATGCCCAAGCCGCATACGAAAGCGCCAATACTCTGAACGCGACAGTGTTGTCAGGGGTGAATTTTGCGCTACATGCTGCGGGCTGGATAGAGGGTGGGCTGTCATCCAGTTACGAGAAGTTCGTTATGGATTGCGATCAACTGGCGATGATGCAGCGCCTAACCGAAGGCTATGATCTGACTGAAAATGGCCAAGGGATGGATGCGCATCGCGAAGTCGGGCCAGGGTCGCATTATCTGGGATGTGCCCACACACAGGCCAATTTTGAAACCGCATTTATCCGCTCGGAATTGACCGACAATAACTCGTTCGAACAGTGGCAAGCCGAGGGTGAGTTGGATATGGTTCAACGCGCCAATGCCCATTGGAAAAAGCAACTGGATGAGTATCAAGCGCCAGCGATCGATCCAGCGGTGGATGAGGCCCTGATTGCGTTCATGACCGAGCGCAAAGCTAGTTTTCCCAATTCTAATGTGTAGTTTGTAAGTGTACTCCAAATAATGGTGTAAAAATAAGGATTTAAGGTTGAAAATCGCGACTTGAATCGTTACCTGCAGGGTAATAGTTGGCACTTATGGCCTCATTTCTAGCCTTTTGGAGCAACACATGCGCGATTACCTAACAATTGATCTCGCCGGTAAAACGGTCGAGCGTGAGACGTGGACCGGGGAACAACTGGCACGCGCCGGACGCTACTATATCGCGAAAACGATGGTGGAGCGTGGTTTGGCGAAGATCGATCCATTTTCACCTGAAAATCCGCTGATTTTCTCGGTCGGCCCGTTCGCGGGATCAAACATGTCGAACGCCAACCGCATCAGCATCGGCTGCAAAAGTCCGCTGACCGGCGGCATCAAAGAAGCCAACGCGGGCGGCACATTCGGTTTTGCGTTGGGCCAGGCCGAATTGTGTGGCTTAACGCTAGAAAACGCATCTGACGACTGGACCGTGATTTACATCACCAAAGAGGGCGATGTGAGCTTCCATGATGCTTCCCCCTACATGGGTAAAGGCGTGATTGAATCGGCAGCCCTGCTGCATGACGAATTTGGCGAGAAAGTCAGCTTGGCGATCTGTGGTCCCGTTGGTGAGTACCAGGGCCTGATGGCGGGTATTTCCATGTCAGATCCCGAGGGTCGCCCAGTGCGCATAGCGGCCCGCGGTGGCGTGGGCGCCGTCATGGGGGCAAAGAAGGTCAAAGCGTTGGTGTGTGATAAAAACAAGATGCCGACCTACCATGATCGCCGTGGTGTGATGAAGGCCGTCAAAGAATACGGTGCGAAACTCAAAGAAGATGCCGCCGTTCAGAACCTGGGTGCCAAGGGCACGGCGCTGGTCGCCGACGTGATGAATTCCATGGGGGGGCTGCCGGTTCGCAATTTCTCGGGCGGGCAGTTGGTCGACAGCACCAAAGAACGTATGCGGATGGGTGGCGATTTCATTCGCGAACAAAACATGGAACGTGGCGGCACCCCAACACATGCCTGTATGCCGGGGTGCATGATCAAATGCTCCAACATTTATGCGGACAAAGACGGCAACGAAATGGTCTCGCCTTTGGAATACGAAACCATCGGCCTGTTGGGCACGAACTGTGGCCTCGAAGATCCGGACCACGTTGCCAAACTGAACATGACCGCCAATGATCTGGGTGTGGATACGATCGAACTCGGCGCGACCTTGGCGTTATTGATGGAAAAAGGCGTTGCCGAGTTCGGGGATGTGCCATTCATGGAAGCCGCCCTTGAAGACATTCGTGTGGGGAACGAGCGTGGCAAGATGTTGTCAGACGGTGCCGCACGCGTGGGCGAGAAACTTGGTATGACACGGGTCCCCGTGATCAAGAAACAAGCCATCAGCGCATACGACCCACGCGTGATCGAAGTGACGGGTATTTCTATGATGTCGACGGCACAGGGCGCCGATCACACCACGGGCAACCTGCCGACCCATGATTGCGATGGAAAATCGACCGAAGAATTGGTCGGAGAAAGTATGACCGTGCAAATGCTCTGTGCGGCAGCCGACTCCGTTGGGTTATGCCTGTTCGGCCGTTCCGTGACGAACATCAATCATGACTTGGTGGTCGGTGCGATCAACGATGCCATCGGCACGGAATTACCGAATACCTTCCTGAAAGAACTGGGTGTGGAAACGTTAGCGTTAGAAGAAAAATTTAACGATGACGCGGGCTTTAACGCCGAAGATGATGAACTTCCGGAGTTCTTTTATAAAGAAAACTTGGCACCCAGCGACAAAACAGCACGACATCATGCGAATGAAGTCCGTGCCCACCGCGCAGACTGGATGGCAAATGCTGCGGTCGAGTTTGGATTGACCCAATCAGGGGCAGACCGGCTGTATTAAGTTTTCGCCCTGACTTCTTCGGGGCGTGATCTTCGTCATACATGACGCTTGGTGATTGTGTTATGTTTCCCCTTAACGATAGGGGTAAGAATGAAGAACCGCATCGGCGATGCATGGATGCCAGCAGACCAATCCCGCAGAAACGTCCGCTGTTTGTGTGCGAGTTTACTTCTGGTCTTTGTCATGGGGATATTGACCCTTCCGGTCCATTCAAATGCGGCTGCCGAACCCGTCGCCATACAACTGAAAACGATCACTCTTCCGGGGATATCCGAGAAGGGGTATAGAGGCCGGACCGGGGTAACCCCCTATGTGCTGCTTCAAAATGAAGACGTCATCGAACGGTTCTGTGGGCGCTGGCCACGCGTGGTGGACGCGATACTTATCGCATTCGAGAATGCCCCGTTGATCTGAAAGACAAAGCGGCCGATCTCGCCTCTCGCCAAGATGCGCTGGGCAAGCATATTGAAGAAGCCGTGGGTATCGGCGTATTCAATAAGCTTTATTTGGTTGCCGGGTCAAAGCGACCCGCAGCAGGGACCGAGAAAAAGTCATCAAGATTTGGGACGCGAGAGTGCCAACCGATTCAGTATCTGCCCTGGGAAAAAGAGATGCCTGAACCCATTCGGCGGGTGGCTGAATCAATTGTTTCCTCTGGGCAGGTCACTTCACCCGCAGCATCCGAGCAAACGGAGCCTACAACAGGAGTAGAGGCGAGGGAGCCGGTCCGAGAACTACCCGCAAAACCATTTCCTGCAGCTCCCGTTCGCGAAAAGGGCCCATCCTAGATCGTGATTGCCATTGCGCTAGTCGCGATTAGTGGGGTCACCATTATCGTCGGTAGCTATATCGGATACCAAGTTGCCAAAATCCGTCGTGACCGTCGCCGAAAAGACCGGCGTATGAAGAAAAAAGATCGACGCTCGGGATTGGAGCGCCGCTTGGCCGAAGGGCCGCTGCCTGAAGAGGGTGATCGTCGTTCCGGTCAGGATCGCCGCTCGGGTCAAGATCGGCGCGACGAGTTGGACCGCCGCGCAAAACGAGATCGTCGCGAAGAAGAGGCGGCACAAACCGAGTAGAATCACCCCCTCACCTAACCTCTCCCCCTTGTTGGGGGAGAGGGATGAGATCGAGAAATGTTGATACAGAGTCCCTCTCCCCTACGGAGTGGGGGGAGGGATGGTGAGGGGTTAATTTGCCAAAGCGTGTTCAATGGCCGCCTGACAATGCAGTTCGGTTGTAGAAAAGCTTAGGATGGGGATTTCATCTGCATTTAAAAGTAACGGGATTTCCGTGCATCCCAGAATGACACCTTCCGCGCCTCGTTGGTTAAGGACACCTATCAAATCTAAGTAGCCCGATTTTGTCTCATCGGTGAACACATTTGCGACCATTTCGTCCATGATCTTGTCATGCGCATACGCGCGCTCTTCGGGTTCCGGGACAAGCGTATCGATGCCATGTTGTTTCAGAATACCCTGATAGAAATCACCTTCCATGGTTTTCATTACACCCAATAGCGCGACCTTGCTCAGGGACTGTTGCTTGATCGCCTGTGCGGTGACTTCAGCGATATGCAGGAATGGGATCGTGACTTGCGGTGCCACCGTGGGCACGAAACGATGCACGTCATTGCAGGAAATAACGATGAATTCTGCGCCTCCAGCTTCTACAGACTTCGCTGCGGACAGAATCATTTCACATGCCGCGTCTTCGCGCTTTTGACGGATCACGTATTCAACGTAGCGCTCGCGATTGACGCTCTCCAATATGATATGGGCGGAGGTGACGCCGCCCACTCGGTCCTGTGCGATTTCATTCAAACGTTGATAATACGCCGCTGTTGAAACCCAACTCAGGCCGCCGATCATGCCAATTTTCTTCATCTTACTTCTTTCGTCATTCAATATCAGCTCGCAGGGTAGGTGAAATCATGGTCAGGTTCATCACTATGTTTTTTCATGATATGGATAAGCAAATCTATGTTATCACCTCTGAGCGTCATAGAACGGAGGCCCCATGGCAGAAACTAGACCGACCCGGACAGCCGCATCTGATCGCAGTTGGACCATTACCGGTGCATCGGCCGAAACGCGCGAAAAGGTCAAAGCCGCTGCGGATGCAGAGGGGATGACCATTCGGGCCTGGGTCGATAAAACGTTGAATGCTGCGGCAGATGGTCGCTTGGTGAGCAGCGACGGACCATCTTCGATTGCGGTCGATCCGAAAACACTGGCAGAAATCTCATCGAAGCTTGATGGTTTGGCCAAACGCCTACCAGAAAATGCAAAAGCTGCGGAAAAAGCAGCTGCCCAGGATATGAGCGCGCTTGTCCTCAAAGTGATGGCATCGGGATTTCAGGAAATGCAACGTGCTGCTAAGGAACACGCCCGTGTTGCCGAAGGTAAGGGCACGAAAAAGAAGCGCAAAAAGACCACGCCCGCGACGCAGGCAACCCCAGCTTCCGGCAAGTCGACACCCGCCAAAAACAGTTAAACCAAATTATGCTGGCACGTATTGTAAACGCACCCATTCATGGAACATTTGTGTCGGTTTATCCATTACTGGTGAAAACGCGCCGCCGTCAAATCCAGGCGCACTTCTGCCTTTTTGCATCCCTTCAACGGCAAAAACATCTTCGGTAAATACCGTCTTCCACATTTCAGAATTAATGGCCCGCAAATCCGCCCAGCGATCCGATGTCATTTCGGGATCGGTGTAATAGATTTCCACGTGCTCGCGCGTGCGGTGGGGGCCCAGCGGCTCAATTCGAATGGCGAAGTAATGATCTTTATGGATACCCAGTAACGTGTTTGGGAACAGCGAGACATACTCCGCACCCGTATCCCACTTGGATGATAAACCTTTGAAATATGAAAATTTTCTGCCGCTGTCATCCAGCTTGGGGTCGTAAACCGTGGTTCCCTGCCCAGAGAATCCACCGTTGGCATCCAGAATTTCGTAATGATCTTGTAGGCGCGAATATTTGTTCAGTGCCGGATGCACCCAAGGCAGATGATAACTCTCGCAATAATTCTCAATCGCCAGTTTCCAGTTGCAGTTCACTTCGATTTTGAACGACGAGTCGGCACCTCCATGGAAGATGTCCTGGCCCATGAATTCGGACCAATGTTCCGTTAGCGGCTGGATCGCGGCTTCAAACTTGGCTGCGGCACCGGACAAGTTCACATAGACAACATCCATCCAGACAGTGGCGCGAACGGGGATCAGGCCCAGGTTTTCTTTGTTCACTTCGGGAATATCGTGAACCCCTGGACCACCGATGTGCGGGGTGGCTTTTAAATTGCCCTTAAATCCGTAACACCAGGCATGATATCGGCACGAGATGGTTTTTTTGAAATGGCCTGGTTCTTCGACCAAGATCATACCGCGGTGGCGGCAGACATTTTCGAAAACCTGCACCGCACCATCGTCGTCGCGAACAATCAAAAGCGGTTGTCCTGCGAGGGTCGTCGGCATGACATCACCGGGGTTGGGTACGTCTTTGGCAAAGCCAACGGAAGCCCAGGAATTAGAGATCACAGAGTTGTTTTCCCGCTCATAAACTTGGGGATCAATGTAATGACTGTTGCCGAGCCCATGGGCCAAACCGTGATCTTTTTGGGCCGCGCGCCCGAATACTGTCGAAGAAGTCATGTGCGCCCTCGATAAAAGAACAACCAAGGCTTTGACGCTACACCCAAAGTTTCAAAAGTCAGCGCACAATTTCAGACATGCAGTATTTTTGGGGCGACATTAGGCGCTGCTGAGGATGTCTTTTAGGTCGCTTTCGGTGTCGATGTCATAACGTGTTCCGGGATCATCGACGTTGATCGCGCGGACTCGTTCCGGATGATTTTGCAGCACGGATCGGGCTCCCTCATCGCCACTTAATGCGCACAAAAATGGCATGTACTTAGCCCCAAACATAACCGGGTGGCCACGTTGACCATCGTACATAGGCACAACGATGTCGTGGCCGTTATCGGGGGTGAAACTTGACGCGCTCGTGCGCAACGTTTCTGGTTTGATCAGGGGCATATCACCCAGCATGATCATTACCGCGCTGGGTAGTGATCGTATGGCATTCGCACCGACGGCCAATGACGTCCCCATGCCAATCTCTGGTGTGGCATTTCGAATGAGGGTCACGGGTAAACCCTGAAGCGCCTTCTCGACGTCCGCAGCGGCATGCCCAGTGACAACAATGACTTCACCGGCTTTTGCATTCAGCGCGGCTTGCACCGAATGTTTGATGATCGGATCGCCATTGACGGTTCTCAGTAATTTGTTGCCTTTACCAAAGCGTGTTGATTGTCCCGCAGCCAGAATGATGACCGCAACATCGGTCATGTCGGTCATACGGGGAACGCCTTTCGGTAGATTTGAAAAACCTCTGCAATCATGGATATAGCGATTTCAGGAGGGTTTCTGGACCCGATGGAAAGACCCAGCGGTCCGTGAATGCGTTCGATATTTTGATCAGAGTGCCCCTCGGTTATCAACCGACCGATCCGATCCGCATGGGTGTTCCGACTTCCCAGCGCGCCGATATAAAACGCGTCGGAATTCATCGCAGCGGTGAGGACTGGTAACTCTAATTCATGCTCATGAAATAGCGTGGCGACCGCTGTCCACGCATCGACTTTGATATTGTCGACCGTTTTGGATGTGGTTGCGCCCGCGGATTGGCATATGGCGGCGATGTCGTCTTCTGTGGTGATGACATGAACGCTCATTCCTGATGCGGCAGCGATTTGGGCAGAGGCTGCGACCACTGGGCCCTTGCCTGCGATCACCATCCGCAAGGGTGGGCGATACAATCGATCAAATTGATCACCGTCCCAAAGCAGTTGCAGGCGGTCATCTTTGGATGTGAATGGCGCAACGGTGCTCTCGCCGGTCTGCATATTGGTGCGAAGCAATAGTGGAACACGGGTCTCAAGGGCCTCGCATATATCATCAATAACAGCATTTGAAATATTCACATCGATGAAAACGTCGATGGCGCTGCCGCACGGCAATTCAATATCGAAGTAGGGAGAATTCACCCCATACCGGATGGATCGATTTTCGCCTGCGTCCATGGCCGCCCGGGTTTCTTCGACTAGTGCGCCTTCGACGCAGCCGCCGGACAAGAACCCGGTAAAATCTCCAGCATCAGAAACAGCCATCTGACTGCCTGTCGGACGTGGGCCGGTGGGCTCAACGTTGAACAGGGTCAGCAGTGCCGCGCGTTTTCCCTCTGACCGCCATTTTTGCAGATCAGGGACCACGTACTCAGAAAAAGTACCGTTCATTGTGCGGACGACGTCCTTGCCAATTATGCCTTAGCAGATTGTATCGCACGCCATACGGTTTCAGGTGTCAACGGCATGTCGATGTGATGGACACCGAATTCCTTCAGCGCATCACACACCGCATTTACGACAGCTGGTGGCGCACCGACACAACCCGCTTCACCGGCACCTTTAACGCCGAGCAGGTTTTTCTGCGTGGGGGCATCCTCGTAATACTCAATCGCCATGTTCGGAATGTCGTCGGCGCGAGGCAACGCATAATCCATCAATGAACCCGACAATAACTGTCCGTTTTCGTCATAGACAACGTTTTCCATTAACGCTTGGCCAATGCCCTGGGCCACACCACCCATCACCTGACCGTTGGCCAGCAACGGGTTGATGATGGTTCCGAAATCGTCGACCACCCAATACCCATCGACTTTGACGCTGCCTGTTTCCGGGTCAACTTCGACCTCAGCAGCGTGTCCGCCGTTGGGAATAGAGATGATGGCCCGCTCAAACACAGTTGAAATGTTCAGGCAACCGGGGCTTAGGTCATCGGGCAGTTGATCGGGATCGTCTTGCGCATCAATGGCTTCGCGCATGCTCATGGTGTGGTTGGTGCCGGGCACATGGAAATGACCATCATCGAATTGCACCGTGTCTGCACCCACTTCGAATTTGTGTGCGGCAATTTTCTTCGCGACTTCGACGATTTCACGCGATGTTTGAAGAACCGCGCTACCACCGACCTCTAAGCCACGTGATCCGCCATGACCGCCACCAATCGACGTTGCGTCGGTATCAGCTTGGCGGAATGCGACATCGTCAATATCGAGACCTAGGTGACCTGCCAACAACTGCGGGAATGCGGTTTCATGGCCCATCCCTGTTGATGAACTGCCCACGGACAGCTCGGCTTTGCCATCTTCGCGGAAAGTAACTTTGGCCTCTTCTTTGGGGCCGCCGCCTGTGCATTCCAGGTACATGCTGATGCCAAAACCACGCTTCATGCCGCGGGATTCGCTGGCCGCTTTGCGGGCCGCAAAGCCTTCACGATCTGACAAACGGATGGTTTGCTCAAACACTTCCGGGAAGTCACCGCAGTCGATATCCAGACCCATCGGCGATTTCATCGGCAGGTCTTCGGGGGGGATCAAGTTTTTCCGTCGCAATTCAATGGGGTCCATGCCCATTTCTGCGGCGGCATAATCAATGATCCGGTCCATTTGATAGGACCCTTCTGGTCGACCCGCACCACGGTACGGATCAAGTGGTGTGGTATTCGTGAACGGCGCAATCGCTGTGTAATACATAGCGTCGAATCTGTATGGGCCACCTTGTGTGCGGCTTGAACCACCCGTCGGAGTGAACGGCCCGACAGTGGCACAGAACGCACCAATGTTCCCGACAGTTTCAGTGCGCAGGGCGCGGAATGTGCCGTCATTATCCAAAGCCAGTTGCACGGTCGTGACCTGGTCGCGACCATGGGTATCAGAAATGAAGCTCTCGGAACGGTCGTTCACCCATTTGATCGGGCGTTGCAGCACCTTCGCGGCATGCAGGATCAAAATCGGTTCTTGATACACACCGTTCTTGGCGCCAAACCCACCACCCACGTCGGGGGCAATGTGGTGTAAATTTTCTTTGCCGATTTTCAGAACAACATCGGCGATGGTGTCACGATTGGCGTGAATGTTTTGCGATGAATTCCACAGCGTGTACTTGCCTGTGGCGGGATCGAAGTCGGCGAGGGCGCCGCGTGGTTCAATCGGTACCGCCGTCACGCGATTGTTGATCAGTTCCAGCGTGACAATCCGGTCAGCTTTCTCAAACGCTGCTTTCTGTGCTTCTTCGTCACCCAATTCAAAATCGAGGCAGATGTTATTTGGTGCGATGTCCCAAATTTGGGGTGCGCCATCTTTGATTGCTTCTACTTGATCGGTCACGGATGGTAGGCTGTTGTAATCGACGTCGATCAGCTCCAGTGCTTCGATACAAGCTTCGCGGGTTTCGCCCACGATCAGGGCGACCGGCTGTCCGACATACCGCACTCGGTCAATGGCAATCGGATGATGTGGCGGTTCTTTTAAATCAGATCCATCAATAAACTTCCGGACGCCGGATTTTGTTGGAATGCTGCCATATCCTTCGGCTTTCCAATCCTCGCCCGTAATGATCGCCAAGATGCCATCGACGGCCATGGCGTCTTCGGTGTCAATCCCATTGATGTCTGCATGTGCTTCGGCTGAACGAAGCACGACGGCATAGGCTTGCCCCTCTACATTAATGTCATCGATATATCGACCTTGCCCCGTCAGAAAGCGAAAATCTTCCTGGCGGCGAACGCTTTGACCGATGGCGTTATTTGCTGGTGCTGTATCCATTGTATTTACCCCTACGCTTTGCCGTTTGCAGCGTTGACGGCGCGGCGTGCGATGACACTGATTAAGTTTGCGCGGTATTCGCGGCTTGCGTGGATGTCGTTGTTCAAATCGCCCCCTGGTACGACGCCATCGGCGATGCTTTCAGGTGCGAACGCGCTTGCGAGTGCTTCTTCCATCTCTGGGACGCGGAACACGCATGGTCCTGCCCCGATGACGGCGACACGTACGCCAGCCGATGATTTCGACACCATCACACCGACCAATGCATAGCGGGTTGCAGGATTCGGAAACTTCAGATATCCGGCAGCCTCTGGGATGGGAAACTTGATCTCAGTGATCAATTCACCTTCATCGAGGGCTGTATCAAACATGCCGGTAAAGAAATCATCGGCGGCAATTTCGCGTGCCGTGGTGACGATGGTCGCACCCAGCCCCAAGACCGCAGCCGGATAATCGGCCGCAGGATCGTTGTTCGCGACAGAGCCGCCAATGGTGCCGCGATTTCTGACATGTCGGTCACCGATGCCACCTGCCAGATGGGCGAGTGCAGGGATCGCTTTTTGAACGTCTGCGCTCCCAGCAACTGCCGCATGTCGCGTCATGGCTTTGATCGAAACAACGCCATCAGCAACGGTAATGCCGCTGAGTTCAGAAACATTGTCTAGCGCAATTAAATCCTCGGGCATCGCCAGGCGTTGCTTTAAGACGGGGATCAATGTCTGACCGCCTGCAAGGAACTGTCCGTCACCAGATCCAGAGAACGCATCTGTTGCCGCTGCCACGGTGTCAGGTGTTTTGATATCGAATTCGTACATATCCGTTACCCCTTCATCGCTTTGGCGCCGGTTTGGATGGCCTCAACGATGTGCTGATAACCTGTACAACGGCAGATGTTGCCCTCAAGACCATGGCGAATCTCAGCCTCGGTCATGTCGGGGTTCTTCTTCACCATATCGACGGCGGTCATCACCATGCCGGGTGTGCAGAAGCCACATTGCAGGCCATGATGCTCTTTAAAAGCAGCCTGCATTGGATGCAGGGTATCGCCGTTGGCCAAGCCCTCAATGGTTTCAATTTTTGCGCCATCGACTTGCCACGCAAAAGTTGAACAACTTTTCAGCGTTTCTCCATTTACCGAGACAACGCAGGCCCCGCACTGGGTCGTATCACACCCCACATGCGTGCCGGTCAGGCCCAGGCCTTCGCGGATGAAAGTACTAAGTAGTGTGCGTGTTTCGACGTCCGAACTGAATTCTTTTCCGTTCACGTTCACCGTGATCGTAGGCATAAAACCCCCAAAATCTTGACGTTGCAGTGTCGGCCAGATTTGGCCACCATTGATCTCACTCTGATTTGACTCACTGGTGTGTGCCCGATTAAAAGCTGGCGTCGAGCACGCACTCTGACTAAATGTGATTTTGTAATCATCGTCAGGCATTGCAAGACCCTATCTTGTGAAAGGTTGTTATGAAGCTCAGTGACGAGAAAAAAATTGCTGCCCCCCGAGAAGTTGTTTGGGAAGGTTTGAATGATGTTGATATTTTGAAGGCATCAATCCCCGGTTGCGATTTATTAGAGAAAACATCAGATACCGGTTTTGAGGCCGTTGTTCGCGCCAAAGTTGGTCCGGTCAAAGCCAAGTTTAAAGGCGCAGTCGAACTCAGTGATCTCAATCCGCCCGAGAGCTATCGGATCTCCGGCGAGGGCAAGGGGGGTGCCGCAGGTTTTGCCAAGGGTGGTGCGACCGTGACCTTGGTTGAGGATGGTGACGCAACAATCCTAAAATACGACGTCGATGCAGACGTCGGCGGCAAGTTGGCCCAAATCGGCGGGCGATTGCTTGAAGGAACAACCAAGAAACTGGCTGGCGAGTTTTTCGATAACTTCGAAGCCGCCATCACCAAACCTGCTGCCGAGGAAACGCCAGAAGTGTCTCAGACAAGTGACGCCGACGGGGCAGTAGAGGTTGAGGCCGCGCCGTTGAAATCCGATGCAAGACCTGTGACTGAAGCGACCCGAACGGTCGGAGAGGGTGGTAAAACATCGCGACGTGTATGGTTGATCATCGGCTTGGTCTTCGTTGTGGGTGCGATGGCACTGACCATCCTGCAATAGGTAAACAATAGATGGCGGACAAAAACCTCCTTGTTGTCGGCCATGTCCCATCCCCCAATACACAGCAATTACGTGATGCCGTTGTTGCTGGTGCCGAATCAGATGAAGTTGCGGATGTTAACGTGACTGTGCTTAACCCTTTTGAAGCAGGTCCGGCTGAAGTGCTGGCGGCTGACGGAATCATTCTGGGGACCACCGAGAACCTGGGTTACATGTCGGGCGCGTTGAAGGATTTTTTTGATCGCACGTACTACGGTGTACTCGAAGAAAAGCAGGGACTTCCGTATGCGCTCTATGTTCGTGCCGGATTGGATGGCACAGGGACCATTCGCGGGGTGGAAACGGTGATCACCGGCCTTCGCTGGAATGCCATTCGTGAGCCCTTGTTGTGCAAAGGTGAGTGGGATGATCAATTTATTAACGATGCGCAAGAGCTCGGCTTGCTGATGGCGGCGGGTTTGGAAGCTGGGGTTTTTTAAAAAACCAATTCCCGTCATTCCCGCGTACGCGGGAATGACGATAGATATAGATTTTTGCACAGAAATAGCTGTTGAATGCTGTCCTCTGATAACGTTTTATAGCGATCTTCTATTTTTTGATTTCTCTTATTGATTTCCAAGGAGCCCGAGATGAGCCGCATCGTTTATGTGAATGGAGAGTTTGTTCCCGAAGAAGACGCTAAAATATCGGTGTTTGATCGCGGGTTTCTGTTTGCCGATGGCGTTTACGAGGTGTCCGCGGTCATCAATCGCAAATTGGTCGACAACGAAGCGCATTTGATTCGCTTGCAACGCTCGCTCGGCGAATTGAACATGCCAGCACCGTGCTCCAACGAAGAGATCGAGGCCATTCAGCTGAAAATGATCGAAGAAAATAATCTGGATGAAGGCGTGATTTATATGCAGGTCACGCGGGGTGCTGCGGATCGAGATTTTGCATTTCCAACTAATCCAACGCCATCACTGGTGATGTTCACGCAAGCCAAGGACATCACGGTGAACCCCGTTGCGGACAAGGGCATTTCTGTCATCACAGTGCCGGATATCCGGTGGAAGCGGCGTGACATCAAAACCGTTGGTTTGTTGCCCGCATCGATGGCCAAGCAAGCCTCTGTCGAGGCCGGTGCAGGTGATGCATGGTTTGTCGAAGATGGCTTTGTCAACGAAGGCAGCTCCAACAACGCGTTCATTGTCACCCACGAAGGCAAGATCATCACCCGCCATCTGGGCACCGAAATTTTGCATGGGATTACGCGCAAAGCCGTGATGGCCTTGGCAGCAGAAGAAAACTTGGAAGTCGAAGAGCGGGCCTTTACCCCTGAAGAAGCGTATGAGGCACGAGAAGCATTTTCCACGAGTGCATCCGCATTTGTGATGCCGGTCGTCAAAATTGACGGCCATGTGCTGGGCAACGGCGTGCCGGGGCCGGTTGCTGAAAAGCTCCGCGCGAAATACATCGAGATGGCAAGTAACGGCTGACCGACATGCGCCTTGCTAACAAAACAGCGATTGTGATCGGTGCTGGGCAGCAACCCGGTGAGACGTTGGGTAATGGGCGCGCCGTTGCTGTGCGCTTTGCCCAAGAAGGCTGTCAGGTCATTTGTGTCGACCGTGACATGGAACGCGCCCAGGGCACTGTGGACGAGATCGTCAAATCCGGTGGCGTGGCCGAAGCGATGGCTGTGGACGTCACCGAAGAGGCCGCGTGCGAAGGATGCGTCGGAGCCGTTCATGCCAAGCTGGGACGTATCGATATTTTGCATAATAACGTCGGACGCTCCCAAGGGGATCGTGGCACGGCGGAGATGGATGCGGACATGTGGGATGAGCTGATGACGCTCAACCTTAAATCCATGTTTTTAATGTCCAAGCATGTACTGCCCATCATGCGCGAGCAGAGATCGGGTGTGATCATCAACGTGTCCTCGACGTCATCCAAAGCGGCGCGTCAGACGGTGACGTATAAAACATCCAAGGGTGCGGTGAATACTTTTACCGAACACTTGGCGTTCGAGAATGCAGCGTACGGCATCCGTGCGAACGCCATTTTGCCTGGTTTAATGGATACCCCAATGGCGATTGAACGTCGCGCCCGTGAACAAGGCGTAGACCGAGATGAAGTTCGCGCCGGACGTAACGCGCAGGTGCCGCTGGGCAATCAGATGGGCGATGCGTGGGACGTGGCGAACGCGGCGTTGTTCTTGGCCTCTGACGAGGCGCGCTATGTCACAGGCGTATTGCTACCCGTTGATGGCGGATTACTCACCAAAATAGGCTAGAGAATATCTCTAGGCGTTTCCAATTTCAGGGCTATTTCGTTCCGCGGATGCTGCAGCGCTAGTTGCGGCCTGCAGCAGTTGCTGCGCAAGTTTCGCAGTTAGGTCTTCGGGGGCATGGATCATTCGCGCCCGCACCGCGAGGGCCATGGCCAACGCCTGCATCACGTCACCGTTAGCGGTCTCGCCACACAGCTTAATGTCCTGATCAATCGCATTCAAAACCGCGCTCAACACTTGGTCCACGCGAATGGGCGACTTGGTGTCGGCGTGCAATGGGAAAGTGATATCCAGGATGTCGCCGGTTGCTGTTTCGACGCGGTAGGGAAGCGGACGCATGTTTTCTCCTCGTTGAGTTCTCGTCTAATTGTTTATGGCAATCAATACGATGGCGGAAACGGCACCGGCCAAACCAAAGCCATTAATCTGAACGCTGATTTTATGCAGCTTATCAAAGCGTGCTTTGGCATCGGCATCGCCAGCCTTGGCCTGATCACGGGCACCGTTGATGCGCGGCATCAAGCCCTGGCGGGAAATAAATGCACCAACGGCGGCAACGGCCAATCCCCCTGCGGCCCAAGGTACAACGGTCAGCATGGTCAGCGCGCCCAAACCAGCGGTGATGATCACATACAAATAGTACCAGGGGAAAATACCACGGATGAACGTGCCTGCATGTTCTTCGTCGAGCTTTGTAAATGCCGCAGGCGCGACAACGGCCGTGAAAAACACCATGCCGCCGACGGCCAGTGCCGATGCGATAAAGCCCGCTGAATTCAGAATAGCTTCCATAAGTTTACCAACCCGAAGTTCCAGGACCGCCCTTGAACGGGCCCTTTAAATTTGGCGTGATCCAGCCGCCGTAAAAATCGCCCTCTTGCGCCATCACTTGCACGTCGTCGACATAGCACTCATCCACTTTGGAAGCATAAAAGCTAAGGTCATCGGCGATATCAACGAATGCTTGCGACGGATTGGGATAGGACCATGCGGCTTTTTCAGATACTTTGCCATCTGCATTGATGGACCAATATCGGGCACGCCCCTTGAACTCACAAAATGATCCGCCGCCCTTTGATTCGGCAAGCAGCTCCATACGAACATCCTTTTTGGGGATGTAGTACGTGGGGGGGTGGGACGTTTCCAGGATACGATGCGCTGCCGACGTGTTTGCGATCTCGACACCGTTAAAAATAACGCGCAGGACTTGGCGCACAGGTTCCAGGCGGGGTGGGCGCGGATAGTCCCATACGTTTTCTTCGGGTAAGGATAACGTTGCCGACATTCGCTGACTTTCACTTCGGTTTCATCTGTTCAGTACTTGGGTGGCGACGGCCCGCTCGCCAAGTCCACAGCATGAGTTATTTGAACCAATCATAGCCGTGACGCGTACGAAAAACATGAGCATAACAATTTCAAAAGACATTTGCCCCGCCGGTGGGTTGCTAGAGTCCTTCGATAGGCCCTTAAACGCAGTCGTCGTCGGCGCTTCCGGTGGTATAGGTGCGGCTGTCGTTGAGTTGCTTGATCACTGCCCCAACGTTGCGAATATTTTGGCGCTGTCTCGGCAACCAATCGCAGAAGCACCCAAAATCAAATCATTGGCGATTGATTTGATGGATGAGCGCACAATTGCAGATGCCGCCATTTACGCAGAGGCTGAAATAGGCAGTGTAAATTTGGTCTTTGTGGCAACGGGTATCTTGCATCAAAGCGCGGAACAGCCAGAGAAAACCTACCGCACATTATCGGCGGATTGGGTGTCGCAGGTGTTTGCGATCAACGCGACAGGCCCGATGTTGGTGGCAAAATATTTCGTCCCGTTGTTCCCGCGGCAGGGCAAATCCGCTTTCGCCAGTATCTCTGCCAAGGTCGGCTCAATCACCGACAATGGCCTGGGTGGCTGGTACGGCTACAGGGCATCCAAAGCCGCCCTTAACCAGTTCACCAAGACCCTATCGATAGAGGTCGCGCGCAAACATGCAGACGCCGTTTGCTTGGCGCTGCATCCGGGGACTGTTGATACGCGATTGTCGGAACCGTTTCAGGCAGGTGTGCCGGATGGGCGTTTGTTTACGCCAGAATACGCCGCGAACCGGTTGCTTCAGGTTGTTGATCAGGCATCGTCATCCGATACAGGCAAATTGGTCGCTTGGGATGGCGAAATTTTGCCCTTTTAGAAAAATTTACTGTTATTAAACAAAATTACCGCGTATTTCTCGGTTATGGCAGAGGCGCAATCAGACAAAACATTAGAAGTGTGGATCGGGGCCCAGGTAAAGGCGCTGAGAACTGCGTTGGGCATGACCATGTCCGATTTATCCAAGGCCACCAAGCTCTCTGCTGGCATGTTATCGAAGATTGAAAACGGTCAAACGTCACCATCGTTGGCGACCCTACAATCATTGGCGACGGCCTTGAATATACCTCTCGCAAGTTTTTTCCAGAAATTCGACGAAACCCGCGAGGCAAGCCACGTCAAAGCGGGAGATGGCATGGTGATCGAGCGCCGCGGCACGCGATCCGGTCATATCTATCAGTTGTTGGGCGCACCATTGCGCAACCGGGTGAAAATGGAACCGTATTTGATCACCCTCACCAAAGACTCTGACACATATCCGATTTTTCAGCATGCAGGGGTCGAGTTCATTTACATGCTCGACGGGGAACTTGTGTATCGCCACGGCGAGAAAGATTACCTCCTAGAGCCAGGGGACACGTTGTTCTTTGATGCCGAAGCGCCACACGGTCCCTTGGATATTAAAACCGTACCCTGCCAATATCTGTCGATCATCGCAGCCGCTGAATCATAAAAATTTCATCATAGGAAACATTTATTCTTGTTAATGAATGGCCGAATGATTACGTTCTCAGCAGTCAATTTTTGAAGGCGGAATGATATGTGCGGCATTGTCGGCTTATATATGAAAACCAATAAATATGCGGGTGAGTTGGGTCGGCTGTCTGCATCGATGCTTCACGAAATGCGCGAACGAGGCCCGGATAGTGCCGGGTTCGCCGTTTATGGTGAGGCTGAGGCCACAGATAAAATGGTGCTGCTTTCAAAGACCGGAGAAACCGACTGGGTGGATCTGGCAACCCGATTGACCAAAGCCACGGGATTAGACGTTGATCAAAACCCGGTTTGGGATCATGCGGTATTTCATATTTCTGGTGACGGTACGAAAGCTCGTCGCTGGATCATTGAAAACGCGCATGACGTCACGGTGTTATCGCAAGGTCGTTCGATAGAGGTATTCAAAGGCGTCGGTGATCCAGACGATGTGGCCGAACGGTTTAACCTGGCTGGTCGCGCGGGCACGCATGCGATTGCCCACACCCGCATGGCCACGGAAAGCGCGGTCACCACAGCCGGTTCACATCCATTTTCGACGGGGGCAGATACCTGTTTGGTACACAACGGATCGCTTTCCAACCACAATCGATTGCGGACAGAATTACGCCGAAATGGCGAGAGTTTTCAAACCGAAAACGATTCCGAAGTGGCCGCCGGATATTTGGCGTGGCGGATGCGTGAAGGCGATAACGTGGACGATGCATTGACCCATGCCCTCAAAGATTTAGATGGTTTCTATACATTCGCCATTGGGACCGCCGATGGCTTTGCCGTGCTGCGTGACCCGATCGCGTGCAAACCGGCAGTGATCGCCGAAACAGATGATTGGGTCGCCATGTCATCTGAGTTCCGCGCCATCGCCACCTTGCCAGATGTGGGTCACGCCGAGATATGGGAACCCAGTCCATCAAAGATATATAGTTGGAGCCATGCCGCATGAGCGATGTGATGGCGAAAAACTCAACGCTTGATCTGGACACCATGACGTTGCGCGAAGTCAATCGTGCGCTCAAAGATGCAGACAGCGGCGATTTTGATATTAGAAACCCGCAGGGCGTGCACGCGCTGGCATGTGGCTTAACAAAACCGATTTCAGCGACCATTCATGGACACGTGGGATATTATTGTGCCGGGATGAACCAGCACGCGATGGTGACCGTGACCGGAAATGCGGGCACGGGATGCGCCGAAAATATGATGTCTGGCATGGTCCGTGTGAAGGGTGATGTCAGCCAATCGGCAGGCGCAACGGCCCATGGCGGATTGTTGGTCATCGAGGGTGATGCATCCGCCCGCTGCGGCATTTCGCTGAAAGGTGCTGACATCGTTGTCGGCGGTTCCGTCGGGCATATGTCCGCGTTTATGGCGCAAGCCGGATCCCTGGTGGTTGCGGGTGATGCTGGCGATGCGCTCGGCGATTCCATCTACGAAGCCAAGCTTTATGTTCGGGGATCAGTCGCCAGCTTGGGCACCGATTGCGTCGAAAAAGATATGACGGATCAACACAAAGCGGCATTGAGCGCATTGCTGAAACGCGCCGAAATGGACATCGATGTGTCCGAGTTCAAACGCTATGGCTCTGCACGGCAACTCTATAACTTCAAGATCGACAATGCGGGGGCGTACTAGATGTTCAGTTTTTTCGCTCTTGTCATCCCCGCGCAGGCGGGGATCTCCCTAACCTTATTTAACGTTCCAGATTCCCGCTTTAGCGGGAATGACGGGTGGATAAGAGATTATGTCTAACGCGCCAAAAACCCTGCCAAAATTCTCATCGACGTTCGATCCGCACACGATGGCCGAAATCCGACGTGCAGCCGCCACGGGGATTTATGACATTCGCGGCGGCGGCGCGAAACGCGCGGTACCGCACTTTGACGATCTATTGTTTCTGGGCGCCTCGGTCTCTCGATATCCGCTCGAAGGTTACCGCGAGGCCTGTAACACCGCCGTGACGCTGGGCGATCGGTTTGCGTCAAAACCGATTGAACTGAAAATTCCGATCACCATCGCGGGGATGAGCTTTGGGTCATTGTCCGGTCAGGCCAAAGAAGCCCTGGGTCGCGGGGCGAATATCGCTGGGACCTCAACGACCACTGGCGATGGCGGCATGACCGTCGAGGAGCGCGGACATTCCAAACAGCTTGTGTATCAATATCTACCGAGCAGGTACGGCATGAACCCGGACGATCTGCGCAAGGCCGACGCTATCGAAGTGGTTGTCGGTCAGGGCGCAAAACCCGGTGGCGGGGGCATGTTGCTGGGGCAAAAAATCAATGATCGCGTGGCCGAAATGCGAACGTTACCAAAGGGTATCGATCAGCGATCCGCGTGCCGTCATCCGGATTGGACGGGACCGGATGATCTGGAAATCAAAATCCAAGAACTCCGTGAAATTACTGATCATGAAAAACCAATTTTTGTAAAAGTCGGTGCGTCCCGGCCTTATTATGACACGGCGTTGGCGGTCAAATCCGGTGCTGACGTGGTCGTGTTGGATGGCATGCAGGGCGGCACGGCGGCGACTCAGGATGTGTTCATCGAACACGTTGGGATCCCGACAATGGCGGCCATTCGCCCGGCGGTCAGGGCGCTCGAAGAATTGGGTATGCATCGGAAGGTGCAACTGATCGTTTCGGGCGGTATTCGCCATGGCGCTGATGTGGCCAAGTGTTTGGCCTTGGGTGCGGATGCGGTTTCCATCGGCACGGCTGCGCTGATTGCGCTCGGTGATAATGATCCGATTCATGAAGAGGAATACGCAAAGCTGGGCACCACGGCGGGGGCCTATGACGACTGGCATGAAGGCAATGACCCGGCAGGGATCACGACGCAAAACCCAGAACTTGCAGCGCGTCTTGATCCGGTTGCAGCGGGACGCAGGTTGGCCAATTTCTTAAACGTGATGACGTTGGAATGTCAGACCATTGCCCGCGCATGCGGCAAGTCTGATGTCAGAAATTTAGAGCCCGAAGATTTGGTCGCGTTAACCGTTGAAGCAGCGGCTATGGCGCGTGTGCCCCTTGCAGGCACCGATTGGATTCCTGGGAACGGTGAATATTAGTTCAACTATCTTGTCATTCCTGTGTAAGCAGGAACTCAGGCGGCGAGGTTGATAATCGGCCCCGGATCAAGTCCGAGATGACACGTGACAAAAGGCGAACAGGAGAGCGTATAGTGGCAAAGAAAAATCTGGCAGAGATCGCAAAGAAAAAGGGCATCAAGTATTTTCAGGTCTCATTCGTCGACTTGTTCGGGGTGATGCGGGCCAAGCTGGTTCCGGCCTCGGCCATCGCGGGCATGCAAGACGATGGTGCCGGATTTGCGGGCTTTGCGGCATGGTTGGATATGACCCCGGCAGACAGTGATATGTTCGCTGTGCCCGATCCAGACAGTTTGATCCAATTGCCGTGGAAACCCGAAGTCGCCTGGTTGGCGGCTGACCTGTATATGGATGGCGAAGAAGTTGCGCACGCGCCGCGGAATACCTTAAAGCGCGTACTCAAAAGTGCCGAGTCCCAGGGCCTGTATATGAAGCACGGCGTTGAGTGTGAGTATTTTCTAATCACGCCCAAAGGCACCAAAATCTCTGATGCTGCCGATACCCAGGAAAAACCCTGCTACGACATTTCTGCGCTGATGCGTCGCTATGACGTCATCAAAGAAATCTGCGATGCGATGCTGTCATTGGGATGGGGGCCGTATCAAAACGATCACGAAGATGCCAATGGCCAGTTTGAAATGAACTGGGATTACGATCACGCGCTGCAAACGGCGGACAAGCAGTCGTTCTTTAAATACATGGTCAAATCCATCGCCGAGAATCATGGCCTGCGGGCGACGTTTATGCCCAAACCGTTTTCGCATCTGACCGGCAACGGCTGCCATATGCACATCAGTGTCTGGGACAAAACGGGCAAGAAGAATCTGTTCCACGACAAAAAGGGCGAGCTAGGGATTTCCGCGCTAGGCTACAATTTCTTAGGAGGCATGCTGAACCATGCTCAGGCGTTATGTGCGATCACCAATCCAACGGTGAACAGCTATAAACGGATCAATGCGCCGCGCACCACATCGGGTGCAACATGGTCGCCCAGCTCCATCACGTATGGCGGCAACAACCGCACGCACATGATCCGTATTCCAGATGATGACCGGTTTGAGTTGCGTCTGGCCGATGGTGCAGCCAACCCGTATCTGATGCCTGCCGCCGTGATGGCCGCCGGGATGGACGGGATTACCAACAAGACCGACCCGGGCAAACGCCTCGACATCGACATGTATGCCGATGGGGATAAAGTCCGTGGTGCGAAGAAGTTGCCGCTTAATCTTTTAGATGCGCTTCGCGCGTTGGAAAAGAACAAAGCCTTGGCCGAAGCGTTGGGTGAAGAGACAGTGTCTGCGTTTATCAAACTCAAGACCGCCGAATGGAACGACTACGCGTCGCACCTGACCGACTGGGAACGGACGCACACACTGGATTGTTAGAAGCTCCTCCTCACCTAACCTCTCCCCCTAGAAGGGGAGAGGGACGGGATCGAGCCTCGCACATACAGTGTCCTTCTCCCATGCGATAGCGGGGGAGAGGACAGGTGAGGGGGCAAGATGAACGGTTCGGAATTACGACCCGCCCGGTTTGGTCGCTTCTTCGGTGGAGCGGTGTTTGTGTTGAAGGGCGATTCCGATACCTTTTAACTTCGGTAATATCCAAGCTGTGAGGCCGAGGCTTATTGGCCCCCAAAGCACCACATGCACCCATACAGCCGGTTCATGAGTGAACTCTACCCAAAGCGCCAAGCCAACAATGACGGACCCCAGGATTAACAGGGCAGGGACGACGGCACCATCTCCGGCATCGTGTTCAGACAACACTAAACCGCAGTTTCGGCACTTATCATTCACCTTTAAAAACTTCGCATAAATTCGTCCGATCCCACATCGGGGGCATCGGCCGCGAAACCCTAGTTTAATGATCTCTTTGTCCGATCGTTCGGGGTATGTGTCTGGTTCCATGTTGCATTCATATACGGATTACTGAATATGAATGCAAATTACTTGGTGAACGCGTCCGTTTAAAGCGTGTTGTTTATTGGAGTGGGTGATAGGAAATCAATCAAACAAGGCTCCAGGATTTCAACCTCATCATGAATTCAACGTCGCCCGTATCTGTGTCTATGACGCTTCCGATCCTATTGGTCATTGTGGCAGGTTTTGTGCTTGCTGGAATGGATGCGCAAGCCAAGCTATTGGCGGGTTTGAGCGCGCCAGTGTTGATGATTCTATGGGGTCGGTATTTTTTCCATACCACCATAACCTTTGTTGCCTATGCGGGGGTACGCCGTTCGCTTGGCTTTCTGAAGCCGCGGAGGCCTTGGCTGCAATTTCTTCGCGCGGCGGCGCTATTTGCGGCGACGACGTCCTTTTACACCGCGATCACACGCATGCCACTGGGCGATGCGGCGTCTATTCAGTTCTTGGCCCCCGTCTTGGTAACGGCCTTTTCGGGCCTGTTTTTGGGAGAGAAAGTCGGCCCCAGGCGTTGGGCCGCCGTCGTTTGTGCCTTTGTCGGTGTGGTGATCGTCGCGCGTCCGGGCAGTGGCATTTTCGGATGGTGGGCGTTGTTACCCCTGGCCACGGCATTTTTGCTGGCGACGTACATGATCATGACGCGGACGATCCGGCACAAAGACAGCGCCGATGTAACCACGTTTTACACAACGGCTGTGGGTGCTGTTGTTCTGAGCTTCATTATGCCGGTGGTTTGGGAGCCACTGTCACCTGTAGGGTGGGCGCTCATGATCGGTATGGGGGTGGCGGGCGCGATTGGGCACTATTGTTTGGTTCGTGCGTTTCATGCGGCAGAGGCGTCGGCTTTGGCCCCATTCACCTACGCCCACGTGGTCGCTGCGATTATCTATAGTTTTGTGATTTTTAAAGATGTGCCCAGTATCTGGACGCTGAGTGGTGCTGCGCTGATTGTCGGCAGCGGAATCTATGTTTGGTATCGGGAAACCATGATTGCACGGTCGGCGCGGCGGTCTTAAACAATCATCATGGCACCACCGATACTAAGACTTTCTGATATCCATCTGACCTTTGGCGGTACCCCGCTTCTAGAGGGAGCGGATATGTCCGTGGCACCCGGAGAGCGTTTGTGCCTGGTCGGTCGCAATGGTTCGGGCAAATCCACTTTTTTAAAAATGGCTGCGGGGCTGATCGAACCCGATAGCGGCGAGGTTTTTGTCCAACCGGGGACCACGGTTGCCTATTTGCCACAAGAACCCGATTTAACAGGCTTTGATACGGTCTTGGATTATGTCGAGGCAGGACTATCACCCCAAACCGAGTTGCATGTCGCGCAAACGTTGTTAAGCGAACTTGGGTTGGTGGGCGATGAAGACCCAACGTCCATGTCGGGTGGCGAACGGCGGCGTGCCGCATTGGTGCGGGAATTGGCATCGGAGCCGGATGTTCTGTTGCTCGACGAGCCGACCAATCATTTGGATTTGCCCGCGATTGAATGGCTTGAAAAACGCTTGAAGGCGCGTCGTGGCGCGTATGTGTTGATCTCTCATGACCGACGGTTCCTGGAAAACTTATCCAGCGCCGTGGTTTGGATCGATCTGGGGCGCACCTTGCGAATGGATAAGGGGTTTGCGCACTTCGATGATTGGCGTGATGACATCATCGAACAAGACGCGACAGAGCGTCATAAGCTGAACCGCAAGATCGTCCGGGAAACGGCGTGGCTTCACAAAGGGGTGACGGCGCGTCGTAAAAGGAACATGGGACGATTGCGGGCGCTGATGGATTTGCGTCAAAAACGTCAGGACCAGCGCCAACGCGCAGGGGATGTGACAATCACGGCCAACGAGGCTGAAACATCAGGCAAGCGGGTCATCGAAGCAAAGAACATTTCCAAGTCATTTGATGGGCGTGCCGTGGTGGCACCATTTTCGACCCGGATCGTGCGCGGTGATCGCGTTGGGATTATCGGTCCCAATGGCGCAGGCAAGACAACATTGGTCCGCATGTTGACGGGGACCTTGGAACCTGATGAAGGCAATGTAAAAATCGGTACATCGGTCGAGATGGCAAGTCTGGATCAAGGCCGAATTGAACTTTCTGAAACGCTGACACTCCAAGATGCCCTGACGGATGGAAGTGGCGATAGCGTCATCGTCGGTGGTGTACAAAAGCATGTTGTTGGGTACATGAAAGATTTTCTGTTCGACCCTGTACAAGCGAAGACGCCGGTATCACGCTTGTCCGGTGGCGAACGGGGGCGGTTGATGCTGGCCCGCGCGATGACGCGGCCTGGAAACTTGCTTGTACTCGATGAACCAACCAACGATCTGGATTTAGAGACCCTTGATCTGCTTCAAGAAATGATCTCGGACTACGCAGGCACCGTCATCCTGGTTAGTCATGATCGGGATTTTCTAGATCGGATCGTGACCTCGGTGATCAATTATGAGGGTGATGGCCGTTGGCAGGAATACGCCGGAGGATATCGTGACATGGTTGCGCAACGAGGTGCAGGCATGATCACAGATGCCAAGTTAGCTAACGCTGAAACCCCCAAAAAGAAAACTGCGAGCAAGCCTGTGGGCGGTTCGTCATCGACCAAACTTAAAATGAGCTACAAAGATAAGTACGCGCTCGAAACGCTGCCTGACACAATGGCCAAGCTGGAAGTCGAAATCGCGGCGCTTGAGGGTAAGCTCGCAGATCCCAATTTATTCACTAAAGACCCAGATGCGTTCCAGACGGCTACGGATTCACTCACAGAAAAAGTGAAAGCGCTCTCTGATGCCGAAGAGGAATGGTTGCGGATAGAAATGCTGCGCGAAGAGATTGAGGCTCAGAACTAGACTGCGCCAGATAGTTCAATCAGTTGTTTTGAAGTTTAGCGCTGACCTGCGTCGGTGCCCGCTTCGGCAATGTGTAGAAAATATGCCGACCGATCTTCGTTACCTGTTTCTTTGCATCCGCCCAATAGGGATCAACGTAGTCAGCATGATACCACATCGCGCCGCCGGTTGGGTCTTCGATGACACCTGCCGCGGTTAAGCGGGCAAGAGTATTAGCACGACGCCATGCTTCGGCTTCGAGCGGATCATCCTTTTTGCCATCACACCACCAGGAAAACTGGCAACGATGGCGTCGGATTTCGCCACCTTGGCGAACGACATTGCAAATCTCGTCGGGGAAGCGACGGTCTTCGACGCGGTTAAGCGTGACAGCCGCAACTGCAACTTGTCCTGCCAGTGGTTCGGAACGTGCTTCCCAATAAATATTCAGCGCGAGACAGCGAATCTCTTGTTGTGTCTCTTCGGCACTTTTATGCATGACGATAATCGTTGGGAATGTAACAGCGCGTTCTGGAATGGAATGAGCGCTAGACTGAACGCTGCTTGCATTCGCATTGTGATCGCTGACCGACAATGACACGACTGCCGCCGCGCCAATGGCGGCTGAAATACTCAGTGCTCGAAATCTACGTTTTATCATTTCCCTCGTCCTCTGCGTCTTTCCCAGGCAGAAGTTCAAACACATACTTTTGAATAGGTGACGGATTTACGCTCTTTTTAATAAAATTCAACATTTATGTTGCAGTGCACAAAAAAGTGACTGCGATTCTCAAACTTATACCACATTTTGTGAATTCCTCATAAATTACGTACTAAATATGAAAAATATGGTTAATTTTTGGCAACGAATCCGTTGATTTTTAACAAAAATCTTGGGGATCAACCGGTGGATAACCTTTTGGCTGTGAAATGGCAGATGTCATTTATGATGCAAGAATCGCATTTTGGCCCGCGCGCGCGGCAGGTCTTTTTGCCAAATTCCAAGATCCAAACATGTCCATCCATTTTCGCCCAAGCAGGTGCGCGTTCATCCAATGATTTGGCGGTGGCGGCTTCGGTTTTACCTTGGGCGAGCCCTGTTCGATTACAGACCCGGTGAACATGCGTATCGACGGCGATCACGGGATTGCCAAAAGAAAACAACAGCATAATGTCAGCACATTTGCGGCCAATTCCGGGCAGGGCCATCAGTCCTTTACGGTCCGTCGGCACTTTTCCTTGGCATTCATCAATGATCGCGCGGGATAGATTCTTCAGGTTCTTGGTCTTCACGTTATAGAGCCCACACGGACGGATCGCGGTCGCGATGGTCAGATCGCTAAGTTCCAGAATGGCCTCTGGCGTATCGGCGAATTCAAACAACTGGGTTTTGGCTTTGAGCGTGTTTTCGTCTTTACTTTGTGCTGACAACAAGCACCCCACCAACGAGCGGAATAGATCCGCATCCGTTTTGGCGGGTGGCGGCGACGAATTCTGCGGGTTGGCAGCGGCCAGCCGTTGAAAGAATTCTTCGATTTCTTGCGAGGACATTAATTCGGTCATGGTTCGTCTACGGTGCGGCGGCGAAAATGGATTTCATTGAAATGCGCCCCATTTATGTCGGGTGTTGGAAATTGTTGCGCGAGCGCGTAAATTCCGCGCAATTGCGTAACCCACTAATGACGAGTGAAATTGAAGCACATGAAAGCCTCCCAGGTCGGAATCCAAGTTTTAAGAGAAATGCCATCGGACGCAGACGATTTAGCGCAGGCATGGTTGGTGCGAGGTGGCTACATCCATCGGCATGCGGCCGGGATCTATTCCTTTGCGACGTTGATGTACCGAGTCGAAGACAAGGTCTCGCGCATGATTGCCGACCAGATCACCCGGTTCGGTGGTATGCAGGTGCGCCTGCCCGTGTTGCAAAGCGCCGAGGTTTGGCAGCAATCCGGCCGATGGGCCGTCTACGAGCATGAAAAACTGATGTTCCAATTACACGACCGCAAGGGCCGCATGTTTGGGTTGAGCCCGACCGCCGAAGAGGTCGTCACCGACTTGGGTAAGCATTTTGTCCGTGGCCCCGCACAATTGCCGCTGATTTTGTTCCAACAAAACCACAAATTCCGCGATGAATTGCGTCCGCGTTCGGGCCTATTGCGCAGCCGAGAATTTATCATGATGGATGCTTACAGCTTCGATATCGACGAAGAGGGTCTGGATATTTCCTATCAGAAAATGAGCAGTGCCTATCACGCCATTTTCAAAAAAATGGGTTTTGAATACATCGTCGTGCAGGCAGACTCTGGGGCCATCGGTGGATCGGCATCCGAAGAATTCATGGCGACCAGCGATGCTGGCGAGGACACGCTGTTATACACCGACAATTATGCTGCCAATTTGGAACGTGCCGTCAGCGAGGCACCGCCCGCTGAACCCGCACCTGATGGCGAAATGGAAATCATCGATACGCCTGATTCAGAAACCATCGCCAAGGTGGCTGATTTTGTTAATGTGGCCCCTTCTGCGGTGCTCAAGACACTGGTGTTTGATCTGGTCTATGAAGACAAGGTCGAACCCATAGTCGTACTGATTCGCGGCGACTGCGATGTGAATACCGTCAAGTTGGGCAATCATTTTGGGGCGATCGCAGCGCAGCCGTCCGATGCTGAAACGGTGATGGATGTCACCGGTAGCGCGCCAGGTTATGTCGGTCCCATCGGCATGAAGCCTGGGGCGAAGATGATCGCTGACCTCACATTGGATGGGATCACCAGCCTTGTTTCCGGGTGTTGTGAACCGGGTCGCCATGCCGTTCGCGCGTGCCCCGGTCGTGATTTCGAGATGCCCGAAATGATTGACGTGCGTATGGCTCGTGCCGGAGAAATCGCACCTGATGGCAATCCTCTAATGCAATGCAAAGGGATAGAGATCGGTCACGTTTTTAAGCTGGGCACGAAGTATTCCGAAGCGTTCAGCGCTGGCGTCATCGACTCCAATCAAGATTTTAAACACTTCCTGATGGGGTGTTATGGGATCGGAACCACACGCGTGTTGCAATCGCTTGTCGATCAGAACTGTGATGCGGAAACGGGTATAAAGTGGCCCGTCGCCGTCGCACCGTTCCATGTGCACTTGATCCCGGTCAAAGCCGACAACCCCGAAATGATGTCTGCGGCCCAGGATATGGCCAAGGCATTGGAGTCACAGGGCGTTGAGTGCATGATTGATGATCGCAAGGGTAGCGTCGGGTCAAAGTTGAAAGACAGCGATATCATCGGCTTCCCGCTACGCGTCGTGTTTGGACGAGATCTCAAAGATGGCAAAGTCGAAGTCTATAATCGTCTAACCGACGAAAAAGACACCAAGCCATTGGCAGATGCCGAGACCTGGTTGGCTGATTTTGTGAAAGCTGAATTGGCTGCCGCAGATGAACGCTGTAACAGCGTGCCCAATCCCTGGTACGAATGATCTAGGCTGGCGGCCCGGCGGCATCGTATCTGGCACCGAACTCAAGGTATTTATCCTGAATCAACGATGACCTGCTCGCGTTCTGGGTGACCCCGTTATGATCCCAGTAACGATAAGATGCAGTAGCAATCAGTCTGATGCGTCAGGAGAGACCGATGGACGAGGATGCTGCGAAGTCGCATAAGCCTAGCACGTTAATTTTGCAGCCACGGTTGTTTGATAACGTGACTTCGACGTATCCTAAGTTTTAACTCGCCAATACAAGGGTGGGATAAAATAGGTGCGCGGGTCTGTCATGCATTTAAAAATCGGTCATAAGATTTTTGGTATTGCGTCGGTCATCTTGATTTTGATGGCCGTAGTGGCTGCATATTCCATTCATCTGACCGCGCAAATCTCGGCTGAATTGGATCGGGTGGCAAACAGGCATTTGCCTCTGGTTGATGATGTTGTCGAGCTCGACGTTCATATTATCGAGCAGGATATCATACTACAACGGATGCTTGTGTTGGCCCTGGATCCCTTGGCCCACGAGGAACTCGCAGTCCTTCGAGAAGAGTTCGGCAATCTCTCTCGTGAAATTTTGAATGAGTTCAGAATAGCCCAAGATAGCTTGCTCGTTGAGCAGCGAATCATGGCGGCCACAGAAGAGGATATCCAAAGTGTCGTGAGATTGTTCGATGCGATCCGGGCAGAGTATCAGGCGCTTCAAGGCTTGAGCACGGATTTGGTCGATGCGCGTCTGGTGGGTGACGAGGATACGTACGACGCGTTTCTGCCAACCTTCTTGAACCATGAGGAGAACCTGACAAACGCCCTTAGCGCTGTGCGCGACGAGCTTCAGGAAATGACGGACAAGGCGGTCATCAGAGCCGCCGCCCATGAGCGACAGATGTTGAAATCCAATACCATGCTGACGGCACTAGCAGCCGTGTTGGGATTGGGAATTGCGACAATCGTGACCCGCGCCCTTGTTCAAAATGTCAGGCGTTTGGTCGTTGGCACGGATGCCGTCGAAGCGGGGGACCTAACAACCAAAGTGCTGGTCAAAACCAAGGATGAAATTGGGCATCTAACCACGTCGTTCAATCACATGGTCGATGAATTGCGGATGAAAGAACGCATCAAAGATACCTTCGGCAAGTACATGGACCCGCGGATTGTCACCAATTTGTTAGAGCACCCAGAGTTTACCAATCCAGGTGGCGAGCGCCGCGAAATGACGGTGATGTTCATTGACCTTAAGGGTTTTACGTCGATATCTGAGGTCCTGCCACCAGACGATTTGATTATGATGATCAACAAATTCTTTGGTCATATGACCGAGGCCATCTCTAAGAATAAAGGCGTCGTCGACAAGTTCATGGGCGATGCCGTGATGGCCTATTGGGGGCCGCCGTTTACCAATCAAAACGAACATGCAGAGTTGGCCTGTCGTGCCGCTGTGTCAGCGTTGAACCATTTAGAAGCATTCCGCGCCGACGTCATTGCAGCCGTCGGTGATCGTGCAAAGGACTTGGATATCGATCTGCGTATTGGCATTTCAACGGGCCCCGTCATTGTTGGGACGGTTGGGTCATCGGCATCGCGGAGCTTCACGGTCATGGGCGATCCTGTGAATTTGGGATCGCGCCTTGAAGGGGCGAACAAGGCCTATGGGACACACATCATGCTGTCCGAGCGTGCCCGAGAATTGGCTGGTCCAGGATTTATCACGCGTGAACTCGACCTGATCCGTGTCAAAGGCAAAGCCCAACCCACGCGCGTCTTTGAACTGATAGTAAATGATGAACTATCTACGGATGCGCGCGACGCATTCGAAGGTGGCTTGGCCGCATATCGGGCGCGAGATTGGGACGCGGCCAGCGAGGCTTTTCAATCTGTCAGGACTGATTTCCCAAACGACACGCCGAGCCAAGTTTACGCCGAACGCGTGGATCATTTGCGAAAGATTCCACCGCCGGACAAATGGGACGGTGTGTGGGTTTTTGAAACCAAGTGACGGCTGTCAGTGATCTCTAAATAGGGTGCCGTAGCCGTCAATTTTATCTGCGATACCGGCGAGCCGAAGGGTGTCCCATATCATCGCTTGGTTGCTAACAATCACCGGTTTGCCAATTTTCTGTTCGATATCTTCGACGACCTCTAATGAGCGTAACGCGCCGCAGCTGATGAACACCGCATCGGCGTCCGGTCGATCAAGACTGACCGCAAATTCAAACAAGAACTGCGGTGGCACGCGTACCATTTGACTGTCGGTTTCAAGTTCCAGTCCTGTCATGGACAAGACGTCGAAACCGGCATCGGTCATATATGCGGCCTCAGCATCATTAATCTCTTTGATGTAAGGCGTGCCGACGGCGATTTTTTTTGCACCAATGGCCCTGAGCGCACGGATGACGCCGGCGATTAAAGATGTCGCCTTTGCGTTTGGTGCCCCACGATTAAGCTCGGCATGCACGCGTTCCTCGCCGATGACCAATGATCCAGATGTGCAGACATAGCACACGACATCCATGCTGCCGTCCGGCAACAACGATGCCGCAGCGGGCGCCAAATTATCGGCCTGTGCCAATAATGTTTCGTGTGTGATCAGGTCAGGATTGGACAGCCGGGCGAAATGGATGCCGACCCCATCCGGCCGTAATGCCATCGCGTCATCTTGGATAGTTTGTTCAGTGGCTAATAAAACATAGCCGATTTTGGCACGGTGATGGCGACCTTGATCTAGTGCGAGATCGCCTTGCCAAGAGACGCTTTCTGGGATGTTACGAGTCGTTGGGTCCATTTCTTTTGCCTTGTTTATCGTGGCTGGCACTAAGGTATACAGCCCTAAAATTCCGGTCCATGATGCCACCAAATTTGGCTACGTTCTATTGATGGTATCATGGGGAGACAAGATGCTGCATTTTGCAAAATCAGAGTACGATGAAAGGGTGAATGCGGCGAGGAACAGCGTGCAGGCTGCGGGCCTGGACGGCATGTTGATGTTTGCCCCCGAAAGCCACTACTGGCTGACTGGGTATGACACGTTTGGCTTTGCCATGTTTCAATGCATGATTTTGGCCTCTTCCGGTGATGTGCATTTGCTCACACGCGCACCTGACCTGCGACAGGCGCAGCAAACATCGACACTCTCCGATGACCACATTCATATCTGGAAAGATGTCGAAGGGGTGAACCCTGCGACTAGTCTCGCACATTTATTGGATGATCTGGGCTTAACCGGCAAAAAGTTAGGTGTTGAAACCAAGACCTCGGGACTGACGGCATACAACTGGGACTTGGTCCGCGCGGCGCTGGATAACGGAACCGAACTAATTGAGGCATCTGACCTGATTCCAGTGCTACGGCGGATCAAAAGCCCGGCCGAAATCGAATGTACGCGCAAGGCAGCCGAGCTATCAGACTTGGCACTGGATGAGGCGATAGAGACCACACACGCGGGCGCGTTTGAGGGTGACATCCTGGCGGCAATGCAAGGCAGTGTCTTTGCAGAAGGTGGCGATTATGCCGGGAACGAATTCATTATTGGTTCCGCCGAATCTGCTCTTTTATGTCGGTATCAATCGGGTCGGCGAACACTTGATGTGTCTGATCAGCTGACTCTGGAGTGGTCAGGGGCCTGGCGTCGCTATCACGCGGCGATGATGCGCACTCTGATCGTTGGTCCGGCGAATGATACGCAGATCAAAATGCACGCCGCTGCGACCGAAGCCCTTGAAGCGTGTGAAGCGGCGATCAAACCTGGTGCACCGATGGGCGATGTGTTTGATGCGCATGCGCGTGTGTTTGATCAGCATGGACTGAAACATGCGCGTTTAAATGCGTGCGGTTATGGCATGGGGGCCGTTTATAATCCGATTTGGGTGGATTTTCCGATGTTTTACGAAGGCAATCCAATGCCGATGAATGTCGGCAATGTGTTCTTCATGCACATGATCCTGATGGACTCAGACGCAGGCTTGGCGATGTGCTGGGGGCATTCCGTTTTGGTCGCCGACGATGGCGTCGAACGCCTCAGCCGTCATCCCTTGGATATTGTTTGTCTTTGAGGTGAGGATCTAAGGTCCTGCATCCTTGACTGATTGCATGGACACATAGGTCGACGTGTTGGCCACATGGGGCAGGTTGGAAATGGTTTCGCCCAGAATACGGCGATACGCGCGAATGTCTGTTGTACGGACCTTGAGGAGGTAATCAAAGGCACCCGCGATCATATGGCACTGTTCGATTTCAGGAATTTTCAGCACAGCCTTGTTAAACTTTGAAAGCGCGCGCTCGGTTGTGTCGGACAATTTTACTTCTGTAAACGCGACATGCTCCAACCGCAGTTTTTGTGGATCTAAGATCGCACGGTAGCCAAGGATATAACCCTGATCTTGGAGCCTTTTTAGCCGTGCCTGACATGGGCTATTAGATAGCCCAATCCGTTTTGCGAGCTTAGTGATGGATAGCCGACCTTCGCGCGACAAAATATCGATAATTTGCCGGTCAAACTGATCAAGTATACCGCTGTTATCTACTATATCAGACATTTTTACCATTATATCTCATAAATACGGGGAAATCATATAAATAAATCCAATAAAAAGTAAAAACCGCTTTTCGCAAAATGATAAGCTCCGCTCAACCTTATGGAGTTAACAGAAATGCAAGACCTAACCGAAATTCGTGACCTAATTCAGAACGCCCATCGGGGTGACGAACGTAAGCTGATCGCCGGACTGATCGAAGAAGCTGAGATATCGGCAGAGGTGCGAAATAGCATCGCCGCCGATGCGGCCAAGCTTGTTTCCGCCATCCGAACCGATGAAGACCCGGGACTCATGGAAATCTTTCTGGCCGAGTATGGCTTGTCCACGGACGAAGGCGTCGCATTGATGTGCTTGGCTGAGGCGTTGCTGCGCGTGCCCGATCCGGAAACGATGGATGATTTGATCGAAGATAAGATCGCACCTTCGGCATGGGGTGCGCATTTAGGACATTCCAGTTCTTCATTGGTCAACGCATCGACGTGGGCATTGAAGCTGACGGGTAAGGTCTTGGACGAAGATGACACGGACACCAATGCGATTGCCCGCACTTTGCACGGTGCGGTGAAACGCTTGGGCGAACCCGTTATTCGTCGGGCAGTGGCGCGAGCCATGAAGGAAATGGGTAACCAGTTTGTGTTGGGCGAGACGATTGATGAAGCCGTGCGCCGTGGCCAGAAATGGGAAAGCAAAGGCTATACCTATTCATACGACATGCTGGGCGAAGCCGCGCTGACTGCTGGTGACGCCAACGAATATTTTAACGCCTATAAGGACGCTATTGAGAAGCTGAGTGGACATTGCAAATCATCCGACATCCGCGAGAACCCGGGCATTTCCATCAAACTTTCGGCGTTGCACCCCCGTTATGAGTTACCAAAAGCGACGCGTGTTTTGACCGAGCTTGTAGAAACGGTGAAGCTTCTAGCGATCCAAGCCAAGAACGCAAATATGGGCCTGAACATCGATGCAGAAGAGGCAGATCGCCTGGATATTTCGATGGACGTGATTGAAAAAGTTTTCTCTGACTCGGCATTGGACGGATGGGATGGGTTTGGCGTTGTCGTTCAGGCCTATGGCAAGCGTGCCGCACGTGTGTTGGATTGGCTATATGCGCTGGCGGCAAAATATGATCGCAAGATTATGGTTCGCTTGGTCAAGGGTGCCTATTGGGATACCGAAGTAAAACGCGCACAGATTGATGGCGTTCCTGATTTCCCCGTGTTCACGCGCAAATCTGCAACGGATGTGTCTTATATCTGTTGTGCGAAAAAGCTATTGGGAATGACGGATCGGATTTATCCGCAGTTCGCGACCCACAATGCACATACCGTCACGGCCATCAATCATATGGCCGACGATCAACCTTATGAATTTCAGCGTCTGCACGGCATGGGTGAAGCTATGCACAAAATCGTCATGGAAAATACGAACACCCGCTGTCGGATTTATGCGCCGGTTGGTGCCCACGAAGATTTGTTGGCGTATCTTGTCCGACGTTTGTTGGAGAATGGTGCGAACTCCTCGTTCGTGAACCAAATCGTTGATGAAACAGTCTCGCCTGAAGAAATCGCAGCAGATCCTTTTGTCACATGGGATGCGGAACGGGGCGAAAACAACCCAGCGATTTCAAAGCCCGCAGATATCTATCAACCGGAACGACCAAACTCCAAAGGCTGGGACTTGCGTGACCGTAAAGATTTGGCCGAAATTGAAGCCGCCCGGACGCCATTCCAGAATCATAAATGGGACGTTGCGCCAATAATGGCCGTCAATGGCGCGTTTGGTGACCCCGTCACGATTATCAATCCAGCCAAACCAGACGATGTGGTGGGCACCGTTCAATCAGCCACGGCCGACGATGTTGCCGCCGCGATAGACGCCGCGTCAAACTGGGCCGACACATCAGGCGAAGAGCGAGCTCGTATTTTGAACTTGGCTGCAGATTTGTACGAAGAAAATTTTGGTGAAATTTTTGCCGCGTTGACCCGAGAGGCGGGCAAGAGCGTGCTTGATGCCGTCGCCGAAATTCGCGAAGCCGTCGATTTCTTGCGGTATTACGCAGCCGAAATAGAACGACTTGATGGCGCAGCACCGCGTGGAATTTTCGCATGTATTTCGCCTTGGAACTTCCCCCTCGCGATCTTCACCGGCCAAATTTCAGCCGCATTGGCTGCAGGCAATGGCGTTTTGGCCAAGCCTGCGGAACAAACTCCGATTATGGCGACCATTGGCGTGCGCTTAATGCACGAGGCTGGCGTGCCCAAAAACGTTCTGCAATTGTTACCGGGCGATGGCGCGACAGTGGGCGCTGCGCTTTCGTCGGACTCACGTATTGATGGCATGTGCTTCACCGGATCTACAGCGACGGCACAACGGATCAATCGGACCATGGCACGGAATGCCGCCGTTGATGCACCATTGATCGCCGAAACCGGTGGGCTGAATGCGATGATCGTGGATTCGACCGCGCTGCCAGAACAAGCGGTCCGAGATATTGTCCAGTCGTCTTTCCAGTCTGCAGGGCAACGGTGTTCTGTATTGCGGGTTTTGTATCTGCAGGAAGATATCGCAGAGCCGTTTTTGAAAATGCTCTATGGCGCCATTGATGAGCTTGCGATTGGTGATCCATGGGATATTGCGACTGATGTGGGACCTGTAATCGACGCAACGGCGAAGGAAAAAATCGCTGAATATATTGATCAAGCCGCGAACGAAGGGCGTTTGATGAAACGTATCAAAGCCCCCAAAGAGGGCACCTTTATTCCGCCAAGCGTCATTCGTGTGAAGGGTATTGGTGATATGGCCGAAGAAATTTTCGGCCCCGTCCTGCATGTTGCCACTTTCAAGGCGAACGATATCGACCAAATCCTGGCAGATATAAATGCCAGTGGCTACGGCCTGACTTTCGGCCTGCACACGCGAATCGATGATCGGGTTGAGCACGTCACATCGAATTTGAATGTCGGCAATATCTATATCAATCGAAATCAAATTGGCGCGGTTGTTGGGTCTCAGCCATTTGGTGGCGAGGGGATGTCTGGTACCGGGCCCAAAGCAGGTGGCCCGCACTATGTGAAACAGTTCACAAGGCGCCCGTCCGCAAACTCACTGTCTGCAACCAAAGGCCAAGCCGCTCCATTGTCCGATGTTCAAGCGGCGATAGATGCATTGCATAAGGGTTCTCAGGGTAAAATACTTGCCGCTGCAGAACTACCCGGCCCAACCGGCGAGTCGAATAGATTGTCCACATTCGGCAAAGGCGTGATCTTGTGCCTCGGACCCAGTGCCGAAGCTGCCGATGTGCAGGCCACAGCTGCGGAATCTGTGAATTGTCAGGCTTTACGTATTGCCCCTGGCGTATCTGGTGATCATGCCATTGATGGTACGTTCGACCCTGCGCTGATCGCTGATCTGGATGGCTTTGATGCTGTGGTATTATGGTCCGATGGCGACGACGCAAGGGCCATCCGAACCGCGTTAGCTGACCGAGAAGGGATGTTAATCCCGTTGATTCAAACGGCGGATGTTGCGGCAGTGTGCATCAAGGAACGTCATATTTGCATCGATACAACGGCAGCGGGCGGAAACGCATCTTTGCTGGCGGCCAGCGCGTAATCTGCGTCAGATCAATACACCCCCACAGGGTAATTGTGACGTGGCAGCGTACCGTCTAAGATACCAATAATTCTTGTTTCCATTGGTTTCGAAAGACAAAAATGGCCCGTTATTCAACGCCTGGCCCAGGTGCAGATCGCGCAAAAAGCAGTAATATCAAGGTATTGAGCCATGTGCTCCGATTCTTAAAACCGTATGTGCCACAGGTGATCGGGGCGAGTGCTGCATTGTTGATTACTGCAGGGGCGACGCTTGCCATCGGTCGTGGTCTAAGCGGATTGATCGACCATGGTTTTGGTATCGGAACAGAAGGCGCACTCGAAGAAGCACTTTTGTTTCTGATGATCCTTGGTGTGATCATCGCGGCGGGCAGCTTCATGCGGTTCTACTTGATGACCTGGTTGGGCGAGCGGGTTGTCGCTGATATCAGAAACGCCGTTTTTCGACGCATCATTCATTTTGACCAAGGGTTCTTTGAGGTCACGCGAACGGGTGAAATTCTTTCGCGGCTGACAACAGATACCACGCTCTTACAAACGGTCGTCGGGTCGAGCATGTCCATGGCCATCCGCAACTTCATCTTGATGATGGGTGGGATCGTGATGATGTTCGTGACCAACGCCAAGTTGGCGGCCTTGTCGCTGATCTTGGTTCCGGTGGTCGTGCTCCCCGTGTTGCTTTTAGGGCGACGCTTGCGTGTCTTGTCTAAGGACAGCCAAGACCGAGTTGCAGATGTTGGCGCCTTCGCCGAAGAAACGTTGAATGGTATTCACACCGTTCAGGCATTCACCCACGAAGCGCGGGATATTCAACGATTTGGCCAAGACGTTGCGAACGCTTTTGCGACTGCCTTGAAACGTGCCCGTGTGCGCAGCTTCTTGAACGCGACGGTGACGATTGTCGTATTCTTTGGCGTTGGGGCCGTACTTTGGGTTGGCGGCGGTGATGTGATCGCAGGGCGTATATCAGGTGGTGACCTCGGCGCATTTATTTTTTATGCCATGATGGTGGCGCTTTCAGCCGGGATCGTTTCTGAAGTCTATGGCGACTTGCAGCGTGCGGCGGGCGCGACCGAGAGATTGGTCGAACTTCTTGAAACTGAACCAGTGATCAGCCGTCCTGAAAATGCGTTGACCTTTGATGGTCTGTCGGTCGAGCAAAAAAGTGGCCGGGTCGCGTTTGAGAATGTGACATTCCATTACCCGTCCAGGCCTGATTTGGCGGCGCTCAAGGACTTTTCATTGGAGATATCGCCGGGCGAGACCATTGCGCTTGTCGGGCCTTCGGGGGCGGGTAAAAGCACTGTGTTTGAGCTGTTATTCCGTTTCTATGATCCGGCAAATGGTGTGATCAAATTGGACGGTGTTTCTATTTCGGATGCTGATCCTATTCAAGTACGGGAGCGATTGGCCCTGGTCCCACAGGAGCCGTTCTTGTTTGGTGAAACGGCCTTTATCAACATCCAGTATGGCCGCCCGGATGCCAGTAAAGACGAGGTGATTGCCGCCGCCAAGGATGCCATGGCGGATGAGTTTATTTCCGACCTGCCAGAGGGTTATGACAGTTATTTAGGCGAACGCGGGATTCGATTGTCCGGCGGCCAACGGCAGCGGGTGTCAATTGCGCGTGCGATTCTTCGGGATCCGTCGGTGTTGCTACTGGACGAGGCGACGAGTGCCCTTGATGCTGAGAACGAGCGATTGGTCCAAGATGGCCTGCAACGCCTGATGAAGGGCCGGACCACGTTGATCATTGCGCATCGCTTGTCGACTGTGATCAATGCGGATCGAATCGTTGTCATGGATCATGGATCAATTGAGGCGATTGGAACCCATGAAGAATTACTGAAAATCAGCCCTTTGTATAAGAAACTCGCAGACCTTCAGTTTTTTGAGACCGGTCCGAATGTCGAAATGCAAAAAGATGTTGCAGAGTAATTAGTGACGGACTTTGGACGGTGCAATGTGCTTTGTAAGAATAATGTTTCGATCAACGTCATACCAATATGGTTATGATCAAATAGACACCATCGGAGATAATGGATGGAATTTACAGTTTTGGGCATACTGGCCTTAGGATTTTTCATCGGCATGCAACACGCCATGGAAGCCGATCATGTGGCCGCTGTATCTTCGATGGCATCGGGGCAAACATCGGTTTCCAAGATCATTACCCAAGGCGCGGTTTGGGGTATTGGTCACACCGCAACATTGGCTGCGGTCGCCGGTTCCGCCATCATTTTTGGGGCAACGATTTCAGATGGTGTGGCGGGTTGGTTAGAGCTTTTGGTCGGTTTGATGCTCGTTGTTCTGGGTGGTCATGTCATTTGGCGCATGATGCGCGAGCGGGTGCACTTTCATGCGCATACCCACGATGACGGCACCCATCATATGCATGCCCACAGTCACAAGGGTGAAGCTAAAGAACATGATCCCACGGGACATGCGCACGAACATCCGAATGCACTGCCTTGGCGACCATTGGCCGTTGGATTGATGCACGGAATGGCTGGGTCCGGTGCCTTGGTAGTATTGACCGCGACGCAAATCACCACGCCGTTGGCAGGATTTTTCTATGTCGTTCTGTTTGGATTTGGATCGATCTTGGGCATGGCCATTTTGTCCGCATTGATTGCTGTGCCGCTTAGTTATACGGCGAAATCGCTGACTTGGGCCAATTGGGCCATGCGTGGTGGCATAGGCGCGGTGACGATCGTCTTGGGAGGGACGGTCGTTTTTGAGAATATGGGTCGGCTTGGCCTTTAGTTGCTGGGGACATCCCTATAAGCTGAAATGCGCGACCAACAGTGGAGAAACGCAATGTCGATGCCTCAAAAAAAGACTTCTGGCGAGCTAGATTTGACGGACGTATTCCCCGGCATTGCCGATAACACGTACTTAAGTACATGTACGCGGGGGTTGCTGCCAAAAGCGGGACGCGATGCCCTTGATAAGCACTTGGGTGAGTTGACCACCGGCCGGACCGACAAGGCTGCACTGTTTGAGATGATGAAAGATGTCAGGGCATCCTTTGCAGCCTTGATCAACGCTGATCCAACCGAAATCGCGTACACAAAAAATGTATCCGAAGGTTTGAACATCATTGCGACCGCGATGAATTGGCAAGCCGGTGACAACATCATTCTGACACCGGCCGTCGAGCATCCAAATAATGTTTATCCGTGGCTTAATGTGAGTCAGAAACATGGTGTCGAAGTTCGATCCGTTGATGATGATCATGGTCGCATTGATGCCGATGCGATGATTGCAGCCGCCGATAAACGCACCCGATTGATGACAGTGCCCACGGTCACGTTTTCGCCCGGCTTACGAACAGACGTCAAAAAGTTGGGCGAGTTCTGCCGGGCCAATAATATTTTTCTGCTGGTAGATGCAGCGCAGTCAGCTGGCGTGCTGCATACCGACGTCGAAGAGATGATGATCGATGGTTTGGCGACGTCCACGCAAAAGGGCCTGTGTAGTATGTATGGTATGGGTTTTTTGTACTGCCGCCGCGAATGGGCAGATCAAATGGTGCCCGCGTACTTGGCGAGGTTTGGCGTCGACCTGGGCCATGACGTCTCAGAGGCCGCTTTTGGATCGACGCAGTATAAGCTGATGGATGGCGCACAACGATTTGATCTTGGGAATTACAATTTCCCGGTGATTACAGTGGCGCAAGAATCGTTGAAAATCCTGAGCGAGATCGGCACCGAGCATATCGATGACCATGTCGTCAGGCTTGCGTCGCGTTTGGCAGAAGGGCTGAAAGCCGAGGGCCTTAATGTCATCGAAGGGCGCAACCCGTCAGAACGGGCAAACATCGTCTGCGTCGGCCACCCATCAGAGGGGCATGACACAACCGATGATGCGGAGTCCGCGTCATTACATAAATTTTTGTTGGAAGCCGACGTGCTGCACACCATCCGTCGCGGCATGCTGCGTTTCGCATTTCATATCTATAATACGGATGCCGATGTGGATCGTGTGCTTGGTCTGGTTGCCGAATGGAAAGCCGCTAATTCTGAGTGATGTGTCGCAAGGCATCGATGGCTTTTTGCACGTCGTCTTTGGTGACATCTAAATGAGTCACGGCGCGAATGCGCATGTCGCTCGTCGCACCCATGCGAATGCCTGACTCCAAAAGCTTAGAGATAATTTCAGCCGCAGTTTGGCCCGAACCTGATACATCAAAGAACACCAAATTGGTCTCAACGGGGCCTGGGTCCAAGCGCAAGCCCGGCATTTCCTCAATGGCGTTCGCCAACAGCTGCGCGTTCTCGTGATCTTCGGCGATGCGTTCTATATGGTGATCAAGTGCATATAGACCGGCTGCCGCCAATACCCCAGATTGCCGCATGGCACCGCCCAGACGATGTTTCCAAACCCAGACATCATCGATGAAATCCTGTGTCCCCGCGATGACGCTGCCGACGGGACATCCGAGCCCCTTGGATAGATCGATCCATACGCTATCGCAGAGTCCCGCAAAATGATGCATCGGCACACCGGACGCGACAGACGCGTTCAATAATCGCGCCCCATCCATATGTACCGATAGTCCATGTTCGTGCGCGCACTCAGAAACCGCAGCGACGGTTTCCAGTGGCCAGACGGCACCACCCCCCTTGTTCGTGGTTTGCTCGATATGGACGAGTCTTGATTTCGGGGCGCGTGCTTTCTTGGGTCGAATGCGCGCCTTTAGCTCGTCCACGGTATAAATGCCTTTATCTGTGTCGATGGGGGTGATGGAAATCCCGCCCAATGCCGCTGGTGCACCACCTTCAGAGCCGATGATATGCGCATCAGAAGAACAGATTATATCGTCGCCGGGGCGGCAATGTGTGAGTAGCGCCGTATTGTTGGACATAATCCCCGTCGGCATCAGCAATGCCGCTTCTTTGCCCAACATCTCGGCCACCCGCTCGCACAGTAAATTGGTCGACGGGTCTTCAAAATTTTGCTCGTCACCAACGACTGCCTCTGCCATGGCTTGACGCATGCCAGGGGTTGGCCGGGTGGATGTATCGCTGCTCAGGTCAATTGATATCGGAAGCGCCAAAATGTGATCCTCATAAAGCCTGAAGCGCCGCAAAGAAGCGATCGACATCCTCTTCGTTATTATAGAAATGCATTGATGTTCTCAGGTGGCCGTCTTTTTCGGCAACGATGACGTCCTGGGTATGCAGTGCCTTCACGGTGTCACCCGCGTGTCGCCCCAAATCTAGACTGACAATTCCAGCCCGATCAGACCAGGGGCGAGGCGTACGCACCCTGATTTGATGTTTGTCGGCGGAATCGATCAGGTATGTGGTCAAGGTTTCGACACGGGCTTCGATGTTGTCGAGGCCGATTTGTTTGATGTATTCGGCAGAGCGCCGCTGCACCCAAAGCCCCGCGAAATTGGGATTACCGTATTCGAATCGGTGGGCATCATCCGCCAATGCAGGCGCATCAATGGTGCGGTCTAATGTATCAAAGCTATACTTTGCAGCATAAGGCGGAGTTAGCATTTGGATGATTTCTGGCGTGGCATACATCAATCCAGCACCGGCCAAACTAAACTGTGCCTTGTGCCCGCCAGCGAGAATGATATCGGCACCTAAGTCATCCAAGCGCTCATTCAGAATACCGACGGCTTGTATGCCATCGACCAACAGCTTGACGCCATTTTCATGGCAGAATGCCGATATCTCGCGAAGGTTGGAGCGAAACCCGTTGCCATAAACAACCCAGCCCACCGCTAGGACGCGGGTATGTTCGTCAACCAGTTCGCGGTATTGATCGACCGTGACCCGGCCGTCTTCTCCCGGCGGGGCGATACGAATTTCAATGCCGCGTTTTGCCAAGTGCCGCCAAGGGAACGTGTTGTTCTCGTGCTCGAACTCCGAGATCACAACATTGTCACCTTCTTTCCAGGGAAAGCCCTGGGCGACGACGTTGATTCCTTCGGATGTGTTTTTGATCAGCGCGATGCATTCTGGTTGTGCGCCAAAGGTATCTGCCACAGCAGCACGCGTTTTTTCGATTTCACCCATCGAAAATGCGATGTCTCCGGCATTCTCGTAGATATCTTGCATCCACGATTGCATGGACTGTTCAACCCAGCGAGGCAGAATCGCTTTGTTCGCCAGATTCAAATAACAGAACTTTGACGTGGTTGGAAATTCTCGTCGTAAAGCGTCCCAGTCTGTTTTGCCGCCAACTGTGCCTGAAAGTTGTTGATCCATAGTAGCCCTCCGGCAGAACCAATTTTAATGGGTAAGGATTTGTTTTAGGAAAAGTTGCGTCCGCTCGTTTTCAGGATTGGTAAAGAACACATCAGGCGTCGCAACTTCGACGATTTCGCCAAGATCCATAAAGATCATGGTATCGGCCACCGTTTTGGCAAAGCCCATTTCATGGGTCACCACCATCATGGTCATGCCTTCATCTGCGAGTTCGATCATCACGTCCAGAACCTCTTTGATCATCTCGGGATCAAGCGCTGATGTCGGTTCATCAAATAGCATGACGCGGGGTTGCATACACAGTGATCGCGCGATGGCGACACGCTGTTGCTGCCCGCCGGAGAGCTGGCCTGGATATTTATAGGCCTGTTCAGGGATTTGAACCCGCTCCAAGTATCCCATCGCCAGTTCTTCGGCATCTGCTTTTGGCATTTTACGGACCAGCATTGGTGCCAACGTCAAATTGTCGATAATCCGCATGTGCGGGAACAGGTTGAACGACTGGAACACCATGCCGACTTCGCTTCGAACGGCTTCGATGTTTTTCAAGTTGTCGGTCAGTTCCGTGCCATCAACGATGATCTTACCACGTTGATGGTGTTCCAGGCGGTTGATGCAACGGATCATTGTGGATTTCCCAGACCCTGACGGGCCGCAAACAACAACACGTTCGCCGCGTTTTACCGAAAGGTTTATATCAACCAACGCCTGGAAATCGCCATACCACTTGTTGACGTCGATCAGTTCAATCGCTGTATCGTCCGATGCGGATGACGGGCGAGGGGTTTGAGCTTGCTCATTCATTATCTAATCGCTCCAGGCTAGAACCGCTTGCCTTCGCCCAACCAGCGTTCAACTTGCTGGCTGTACTTGGACAGCGCGTAACAGAAACAGAAATATACGAAGCCAACACAGATATAGGCCTCAAGGGTGAATCGCCGCCATTCGGGGTCCTGCATGACCGACGTGGTCGCCGTCAGCATGTCAAACAGTCCGATGATGAGGACAAGAGATGTATTCTTAAACGCCGCGATGACGTGGTTGACGATCCCCGGCAAGCATATACGGAGCGCTTGCGGCAAGATGATGCGGATCATCGTTTGCCAGTATCCCAGACCCAGCGCTTCGGCGGCTTCGTACTGGCCACGTGAAATGGCCTGCAGGCCACCGCGAATAACCTCGGCTTGATAACAGGCAAAGAAGATGGCCATTCCCACCATCACGCGGAGTAGCTTATCGAATTCCAAACCTTGCGGCAGAAATAGGGGAAACACATTCACGGCGACGAATAGAATGGTGATCAGCGGCACGCCACGCAGGCTTTCGATAAAGATGACGCAGACCGCTTTGACTGCAGGCATATCCGAACGCCTACCAAGCGCCAGCAGAATGGCGAGAGGAAACCCAACGACGATGGTGCCCGAGAACAAGACCATCGTCAGCGGCAACCCGCCCCACTGGCTGGTGTCCACTTCCGCCAGCCCCAAAACACCGCCCCACATCAAAGTCAGCGTCGAGAACAAGGTGAACAGCCATAATGGCACCAGGAACTTGTAAGACCAACACTTTGGCAGCATCGTCAGACCAACAGCACCGCAGTAGATAATCAGTCCAAGCAGCAGCCGCCAGTGTTCTTCGTACGGATAGACCCCAAAGAACATGGGGCGGTGCTTGTCAGCGACGACAGCCCAGCACGCGCCTGCTGCGGCACGGCAATCTTCGTGGCTGCTTGCATTGAATACCGCGTCTAGAAGACTCCAACTGATGAAATCTGGAACGGTGTAAATCAGGCCGAACACGCAAATGATTGTCACCACGGTGTTCAGCGGTGAACTCACCAAGTTTTCACGTATCCATTTCAGAACAGGAATACGTTCTGTCGGCGGTGGTGCAGTGCGTCCTGACTTCGTGCCGCTTGTCGGTATGTTTGAAGTTGTGTCATTTGGCATCGTGTTATCGCTCCTTGATCGCGACGATGCGATTGTAGAAATTCATGAACAGAGAAATAACGATGCTGATACCAAGGTAAACCAGCATCATAATGGTAATGGCTTCGACTGCCTGGCCGGTTTGGTTCAGGGTCGTGTTGCCGATATTCACCAGATCAGGATAGCCAATCAGAACACCCAGTGAGGAGTTTTTGGTTAAGCTCAGATATTGGCTGGCAGTTGGTGGCACGATGACACGCAGTGCCTGCGGGATGACCACATAACGCATGATGAATCCCTGCCTAAGACCCACAGCACCCGCAGCTTCGACCTGTCCGCTTGGAACCGATTGGATGCCTGAGCGTACGATTTCAGCAATGAATGATGCGGTGTAGACTGTAATCCCGACGAGCAGCGCAATGAACTCTGGCGACAACTGCAAACCACCTTGGAAATTAAAACCTTTGAGTGCAGGCACGTCCCAGACGAGTGGCGCACCAAACGCGAGCCACACCACAAGCGGGCAGCCAAAAAATATGCCAAGCCCCGGCCAGAGCGTATGAATATACTGCCCGGTGCGTTCGCGTTTCGCCTGAGCCCATTTGTTTAAGAAAACAACACCAGCAATACCGACGATCAATCCAAGGCCCACCCAAGGATAAGCATCATCATAAACAGGAAACGGCATCACAAAGCCACGGTTCATAATGAATGCCCCTTCGAACGGAACCATTGCTTCGCGCGGTTGTGGCAATAAATGAATAACGGTGCCCCAGAAAATAACATGCAGCACGACGGGAACGTTGCGGCCAATCTCGACAAACCATGAGGAGATGGTTGAGAGCAGCCAGTTTCTTGAGACTCGAGCGACCCCCATGAACACGCCCAAGATCGTGGCAAAAATAATGCCAAGGAATGCGACACGCACTGTATTTAGAAAACCGACAAGCAATGCACGTCCGTATGTGTCACCGGCGTCGTACTCGATGACTGACTCACCGATATCAAAGCCAGATGATGTCCATAGAAAACTCCAGCCCGTGGCGATGCCTTGACGGTCCAGGTTTTCGATGACGTTGGAAAAAAGCGCCCAACCTACGTAGCCCAAACCCACAGCTAGAAGGATTTGATAGACAATGCTTCGAAACCCCTGGTCGTAAAAGATGGAGCCCTGGGTCGGTTGATTTTTATCGGAAGCGGACATGCCGAAATCCTGTAACGCGGAAAATTAAATAAGAAAAGAAACGGTGGCGCCCCGCTAGACTAGGACGCCACCGAGAAGTCTTCGGAGGTATTATTTCATTGGGAAGCCGTACATCAGGCCACCGTTTGTCCAAAGATTGTTAACGCCGCGGTCCAAGTTAAGTGGAGGACCCCAGTTGCGATCGTAAATCTCGCCATAGTTACCAACTTGGCTGATCACGTTGTATGCCCAGTCGTTACCAAGGCCGAGTTTCTGGCCCAGGTCACCTTTGGCACCCAACAGACGCTGAACGTTGATGTCTGTGGAGTTTGCTTTCAGGTCAGAAGCGTTCGCAGATGTGACGCCCCATTCTTCTGCATTAAAGGTTGCGTGGGTGACCCATTTAATGATGTCGAACCACTGATCGTCGCCGGCACGGACGCCAACACCCAATGGCTCTTTAGAGAATACGCCAGGCAGAATGACGTGATCAGCTGGGTTATCGGCATCAAACTGTTGGTGGCCAGGAAGACCGGCTTGGTCCATGGATAAAACGTCGCAACGTCCGGACATATATGCGCCAACCAACTGTTTAGAGCTCTCGATCACAACTGGTTTGTAGTCCAGTTTTTTGGCTGCGAACAAAGACGCTATGTTTTTCTCTGTTGTGGATCCAGGGAAAACACATACGGCTGCACCGGCAAGATCTTCAACTTTTGTCGCGCCAATGGATTTACGCACCATGAAGCCCGTACCTGTGTAGAAGGTTGGCGGACCAAAGTTCAAACCCAGTGCCGAGTCACGTGTCAGCGTAACTGTTGTCGTCCGAGACAACATGTCGACTTCGCCGGACTGAAGGGCTGGGAAGCGTTGCACACTGCCCAATGGGATGTATTTCACTTTTTCGGAATCACCGAGCACAGCCGCAGCAACCGCACGGCAGAAATCGACATCCAAACCTTTCCATTTGCCCTGATTATCGGCAATCGCAAAGCCGTAACGACCTTGGTGGACGCCACACAGAACTTCACCACGTTCTTTGACAGCTTTAAGTGTTGGGCCATCCTCGGCGAGTGCAACACTAGCACTCGTCATTGAAACAGCGCCCGCGATGGCGAGGGCTGCAAATGTCTTAATAGACTTCGTCATTTCAGACTCTCCCTGATTTACAAGTTCGCGCGGGCGGCTTTGACGCGCTGTTCGTTGGAACGTCCGCCAATACAAATGCGCTGAAATGGCACGCACCAGTATCTCGTGAATACTCAAACAAATAGCATCGTTTATTGTTCTTGGACAAACTCATTGGGCTGCCGTCCGTGCAAAAGGCGGCATATGGGGCCCCATCAATTCATCGAAAATACGGGATCGAACTTCTAGGCCACGAACCAAGTGATCGCAGACAAGCGCACGCGCTTTGACCGGGGCTCGGGCTTCGATCGCAAGCAAAATGTCCAGATGCTCTTGCACAGATTTAATCACCCACGCGTGATCGTATAGACGTGGAAGCCTCAATGCGAAGCTATGCTTCAAACGGAGCGGCTTGTAGATGTCCATCAGCGTACGGTTTCGTGACGCTTCAAAAATCTCCACATGAAACTCTTGTCCGCGCTTATGGATTTCTGCGAGATCGAAGCTCTTTGGATTCTTGATCATTTCTTCGAAATCAGATTTGAAGGATTCAAAACGCGTGGTTGGGCCGCGCTCTGCCGCAAGGAACGCCGCGGTTCCTTCGATTCCGTATCTGGCTTCGTAGATCTCCTCGACGTCCTTTAAGCTGAGTTGCCGGACATAAGTACCGCGCGCTGGACGAACTTCTACAAGTCCTTCACGCGTTAACCGCTTGATGGCCTCGCGCACCGGTGTGCGGCCCATGTTTAATGATTCTGCCAGCTTGCGTTCCGAGAGCGGAGCGTTTGCATCCATTTCCCCACCTAGGATGAGCGCTAAAACGCGTTGGTAGGCCCGATCTCTCTCAAGAACTGTTTCGTCTGACATACCGGTATACCAGTCAAGATTCAGAAATGAGTCAACGGGACAGACTCATTTTTTGTCAGCAAAATGTTACAATCTGGACTCAACGACCTTTGAACAACGGTTTGCGTTTCTCCGCGAACGCACGCTGGCCCTCGACGGTATCTTCGCTCAGATAGCACGCTTCTACAAGTTCATCACAAAGCGCATGGTCGCGCTGATCCTCGGGTTTCAGCGCTTCTTTGATGATTTGTTTCGACGCCTTGATGGTGAGCGGGGCGTTTTCTGAAATCGTCGTGGCCATCTCTAAAACGTCTGTTTCCAGATCCTCTGCTCTCGACACGGATCGGATCCATCCCAATGCCAGGGCTTCTTCTGCGGAATACAGTTTGCCCGTCGCCAAGATTTCCAAGGCTGATTTGGCACCGAGGCAACTGACCAGGCGTTCGATGTCGGCAAGCACATACCCGATTCCCAACTTTGCTGGTGTGATTCCGAACCGAGAGCGATCGGAGGCCATGAGTAAGTCACACTCCATCGCGACCTCTGCGCCGCCGCCGACACACACACCATCAATCATGGCAATTGAGACAATGGGAAGCTTCCGCATCCCCGCAAAGGCCCCCTGTACGGCGTTTTCATAGGCAATTCGTCCCTCGACGGTGCCACGCTTTTCGGCGAATTCGGAAATATCGGCACCAGCAGAAAACGCCTTGTCCCCTGCACCGGAAACGATCACGACGCGCGCGTCCGAATTCTCAGCCAGATCAGAGAATGTCTCGCCAATCGCACACCACATGTCGTAGTTGATGGCGTTGCGTTTTTCTGGATTGTGCAAGATCACATGTGTGATCGGGCCGTTGGTCTCGACGATAATTTTTTCGGTCATATCTCTCCGCTTTCACTTTTTTCAAGAGTGGGCGAGGAGACCGATATGAGTCAACAATCAGTCAATACAATGGCAAAGCACTGCGTATTTATGTTTGAAGCAGCATATTTTCCGAAATGCAAAACTGCAGTTTTGCTTGGGGCTTCTATCGCGTTCAATTCTTGATTTGAAGAATCTACAAAGTGCCCTCGACAGCGCCGAGTCGTTCGGTCAGCAACATGTTTTCAACATAATCGATGGGGACAACGATGAGCGATGGCCCATCGTGTTCGAGTGCGTCGTCGATGGCGCCACTTAAATCGCGGGCATTTTCAACTTTGGCAAAATCCCAGCCGAAGCTTTTAGCCAGATCGCACCAATCGGGGTTGCCGAATGCGAGGTCCGTATGTTCACCAAATTCCTGGTCTTGTTTCCAAGAAATCAATCCATAGCCGCCATCTTCCCAGACCATCACCGTGATGTTTGAATCAAGACGGCGCGCGGTCTCCATTTCCTGACGGCCGTACCCCACGTTCACGCAATACAAACCCGCGAACCCATCCAACAGTTGGGTGCCATCGCGATCTTCCACAAACACACCCGAACCGCCGGTCATGATCCGGTTGGGGCTTTCCCCACGCGCATGCTGCCCCAGATGTGTCGATGGGTGGAAAAAGGACTCGCGGTCCCATTGGTCGAGGATGTCGTTGGTTCTGTTCATAGCATGGCCTGTGATTTCTGGTTCAGAATGATGTTCGGCACGAATGGCCGCTCGTTCCGACGATACTAATTGCGGAGCCACAAAATGAGTGTCTGTTGAATGAGAGGCCAGCCAAAGAAAATGCAGGTTGAGTGGGCTTTTAGAAGACGTTTCTTCTGGCCGTTCAGCTGTGCTTTAACGGCGGCGGGGAAGACTTTGTTTCTTTGACGACGACATAGCCAAAGTATTTCTCGATGCCGATTTGGGATTCGAGCAATGTCTCCATCAAATCTTGGTACGCATGGATGTCGGCCACAATCAGCCGCAGCATGTAATCTGCGCCACCGCTGATGGACCAGCAGTTGGTCACTTGCGGCATATCGTCAATCTTGTCTTCAAACTGCTTGAAATCCTGGGTGCGATGATTGGACAGTGTGACCTGCACCAAAACCTCGGTCACAGGCGCGATCTTTCGGATGTCGACATCAGCCGAGAAGCCCGTGATATAGCCCTGATCCTCTAGCTTTTTCAGGCGTTCCCAGCATGGGGCAGGCGACAGATTGACCTGCGCGGCCAGCTCCGACTTCGTGATTCGACCATCGCGCTGCAAGATTTCTAGAATCTTCATGTCCCTGTCATCGAGCGATTGTTTAGATTTCATCATTTTCTCGGTCCGTTTCGCAGATTCGTCACCATCGTATCCCGATGGGAATTAAAAGACTCCCCATTTGTGGATTATTGGGCCAGAATTTTTTTTGGGAATGGAGAGATGGTTCTGTGACGACTTAGACAGCGACAAGCTGCGACAGTCATATTGAACAAACGGGGCGGTAGTTAAGAGGCAATGTTTTTGTATAAAGAGGCAATGTTTTTGTATAAATTTGAACGTATCAGCTATGTGCTGAGTTGCGCAGCATGCGCCGGTGTGTTGGCTTTTGGGCTGTCGCAACCTGCAATCGCACAGTCCACAACAGATACCAATGTAAATGCGCAAGCCGATGATCAGACAGGTGGCCAGGCGACGGATCAGTCCGGTACCCAGCCTGATGGAAAAGCGACCGGCAACGTTTCAACGTTGTCCGAGTTTGTGGAAGATACGCTCAAGCAAATGGGCGTCCAGGCCGGGACTGCGATCCAAGGATTATCGGATGCCGCAGAAACGGCGGTGTTGGCCAAGCTCAATCAGCTCAACACATCGACCGTAACCACATCCATCACCATGCGGGGCGTTGTATTTGATGTTGTTCGTTACACGCCTACTGGGTCGCAAAAACCGTTCCTTGTTCTTCATACCCCAAAACTGTCGCTCGCAAATCTTGTTCCCGCCGCTGGCGGCACGCCCTTGGGTGCCATTGGCGAACTGGATGATGTGTTTTTTATCTATGTCCCACCCCAGAGCCCCAAAGAACTCGGCGCACCTGCTGTGCAGCCATCCGATGATGGAAGCCAACCGCCGGCGGTCATAGGAAAGCTGCAAGCACTCGCAAGGTCCAAGGTCGCGATTTCCCCGGGTATGAACTTTGCGGCGACGATGGCCGTCCAAGGATTACCGCAAGAAGTTGCCAGCTTAATGCGGGCAGTCGGCATTCCGCCGAACTTGAAATTGCCCCTACATGGCGGCATCAGTCCAGCGATCTTCAAAGAAGCGCTTTCTACCTCTCCAGCGTCTGCAATTCGTGGACTGCAACCGCCAGCACAGATGAAGACGACATTGGCAAACCTTGCCAGAACCTATGGTAAGGACTTTCTCAATAACTTGGACATCAGTGCTAGCATTCCTCGAACGTCGAAGATTGGACCTTTTGAAGTCACCGGTGAAGCATTCACGATCAAGGGTGACGGCGACGGGGGCATTGATTTTGGTATTTCGGCCGAGAAACTGTCGGCATTCGAAATCGATATCACAGATGCCTTGTTCACTCATGATTCAGCGACACGGGCGACGGTCGCAAAAGGCACCGTCGATACCAAGACCCTCGAAAAACATATATCCTTTAAGGGCCTGACGTTTGATTCAGTGGCACTGGCGTCCAGCTACGCCAACAACGCGTGGGATTTTGCCCTCGACGGTAAGGGCAAACTGAACGGCGCAGAGATTGATCTGGATATTTCTGGTTCAACCACGCCTGGCCAAAAACCAAATATCACGGCGACATTGACTGCTGCACAGGCCGGCATTTCAGCCAAAGATATATCTGGACAGGCATTGCCAGGCTTCGACGCCGTCAAACTGACAAAGGTCAGTGTTAGTGGGGACCGTTTGGTCGCGGAGTTGACCTTTGGGTCGAAGAACATTGCTGGCGAAATCGCCGCGTTTCATGTCGGTACGCAAACGACTGCAACGATGGCGGTCACACTGGACAAGCTCGGCTTTGGTGATTTGGTCCCAGGTGCGGCGGGCAGTCCGCTTGATGGGGTCGCAGTCGATAATATGACGCTGGTGGTCGTGCCGACGGGGGGCGCGGGCTTGAAGCCTGATGACGCAGCCATCCCAGAGCACATTCGTCAGAATGTTGCCAAGACCATTGCCGCAGCGGCGAAGAACTATCCTGCCAAATCTGCCATGACCTTGGGCGAAGGTTTCAACCTGCTCGCCGATCTTGATATTCAGGGTTCGCAAGGCATGGGTGATTTGATGAAGTCTGCCGGTGTTGGTGAGACCGTCATCCCCGTGATTGGGGTGATCAGTGCATCGACATTCAAACCAAACGTACCAAAAGCAGAGAGCATCAAAGGTTTAGACCTGTCCTTTGCGCTTCCGGATCTGCGTCTGCCCGGTGTTCCTGACACCATTAAAATTGCCAAGCCGATCTTCGCCATCGGTGAAACTGCGCCCGCCGCATTAAAGAAAAGCGTTGCTGACAGTTTACAAGGCCCGTTTGTGACGATTGGCGCTGATATTCAGTTGGCTGCGGGCAAAGGAACGCATGACTTTGCGGGTCTGTTGATGGTGGGGAAAAATGCGCAGGGCGCGCGGGTCGTCGACCTGACAGGTTCTGCTAAGGACCCAAAAGATCTGTTTGAATTTAAGGGGCTTGAGGTCAAATCCGTTGAGTTCGCCAGTGTCTACGACGCGGGTGCTTGGGATTTCAAATTGGCTGGTGCGGCAGATCTGAATACAGCCCCCCTGACGTTCAGCACCGATATCAAGCGCGTCGATGGCAAAGTGACCTACATCGCGACATTGTCTGGGGGTGCCAATGGTATTTCTGCCAAGGATGTCGCCGGACGTGATATTCCCGGACTGGATAAGATAGCGCTGAGTAAAGTAACCGTCTCGGCAGGACGACTTGTCGCCGATATGGAATTTGGGGCCAAGAAAACGCCTGGCGAATTGGCGGCATTCCATGTCGGGGGCCAAGAAAGCGCAACCATGGCCTTCACGCTGGATAAGCTGGCGTTTTCTGATTTGGTGCCGGGGGCTGCCGGTACCGCACTCGATGGCGTTGAAGTCGACGATATGTCGCTGGTTATTGTGCCGACAGGGGGCGCAGGTCTGAAAGCGGAAGACCCGGCAGTGCCGACCCATATCGCCGATAATTTGAAAAAAGTTATCGCCGACGCGGCCAAGCATGATCCGGCAAAGGCCACCTATGCATTGGCCGAAGGCTTCAACCTATTGGCTGATTTGGATTTAAATGCATCCCAAGGCATGGGCGATTTGATGAAGTCAGCGGGTCTGACTGAAACCGTCGTACCCATCATCGGTACAATCAGCGCGTCCACGTTCCAGCCGAACGTGCCCAAGGCCGATAGCATCAAGGGGCTTAGCCTTGATGTCGCTCTTCCGGATTTGAAAATTCCTGGTCTGCCGGAAACATTCACGATCACAAAACCCGTTTTGGCAGTCACGGAATCAGCCCCGGCAGCGTTGACCAAAAAAGCGGGTGATGCATTGCAGGGTCCGTTCGTGACCGTCGGCATGGACTTGCAGATGCAGGCGGGCCAGGGCACGCATCAGTTTGCCTCGCTGTTGATGGTCGGAAAAGACGGGCAAGGGAAACGGGTCATCGATCTGACTGGATCAGCCAAGGACCCCAAAGGACTGTTCGAATTCAAAGGCCTCGCGGTCAACACCCTTGATCTGGCGAGCGTGTATGACGCGGGCAACTGGGATTTCAAAGTCGATGGCACCGCAACGTTAAATACGGCAGCCGTGACATTCGAGACGGATATCCAGCGGATCGATAATAAAGTTGTTTACGTTGCCACCCTGACAGGCGGCCCTGCGGGCATTTCAGCCAAGGATGTGGCGGGGCGTGATTTGCCCGGCTTTGATAAAGTTGCACTGACCAAGGTGACCGTCACCGGTGAACGCTTGGTCGCCGATATGGTTTTTGGTGCCAAGAAAACCCCTGGCGAGTTGGCTGCGTTCCATGTCGTCCAACAGGCCAATGCGACCATGGCTTTCTCACTAGATAAATTGGCCTTTGCTGATTTGGTCCCGGGCTCTGTCGGCAGTGCGCTTGATGGAGTCGAAGTTGATGACCTGACGCTTGTCGTTGTGCCGGATGGTGGCGCAGGCTTAAAACCCGATGACAAGACCGTGCCCACGCACATCGCGGACAACCTGAAAAAAGTTATCGCTGACGCGGCCAAGCATGACCCTGCCAAGGCGACGTACACGATGGCAGCAGGTTTCAATTTGTTGGCTGATTTGGATATCAAAGCATCCGGTGGGATGACGAGTTTGATGAAATCTGCCGGTGTCACCGAAACAGTTATCCCCATCATCGGCACGGTAAGTAAATCTACGTTTGTCCCCACTGCCCCTAAAGCCGAAAGCATCAAAGGCTTGAACCTGGAAGTTGCGCTGCCCGATCTGAAAGTGCCGGGTTTGCCATCGACCATGAAGATCACCAAGCCGGTGTTCGCCATTACTGAAACGGAACCCGCTGCATTGAAAGCCGATACGGCGGTGCTTCAAGGGGAGGCGGCGGCTGGTGCTGACCCTGTGGCCACGCCTGCTGCGCAAGGGCCGTTTGTGACCCTGGGACTAGATCTTCAAATGACTGCAGGGAAGGGCACCCAAGATTTTGCCGCCCTGATGATGGTCGGTAAAGACGCGCAGGGGAAACGGATCATTGATCTTTCGGGTTCGGCAAAAGATCCAAAGGATCTGTTCGAATTTAAGGGGCTTGCTGTCAAAAGTCTTGATCTCGCGTCCGTCTATGATGCGGGGAACTGGGATTTCAAAATGACCGGCACGGCTGATCTGAATACAGCCGCGTTGACGTTTGAGACTGATGTTCAGCGCATCGATAACAAAGTCGTCTACGTTGCCACGCTCGATGGCGGGACAAAAGGTATCTCGGCCAAGGATGTTGCAGGTCGTGATTTGCCCGGACTGGATAAGGTCGCCCTGACCAAGGTAGTTGTTACCGGTGACGAGCTGGTGGCCGATATGGAGTTCGGGGCCAAGAAAACCAAAGGCGAACTGGCGGCGTTTCATGTCGGCACGCAGACCAGTGCCACGATGGCATTTACCCTCGATAAACTGGCGTTCGCGGATTTCGTGCCGGGATCTGCTGGCAGCGCCTTGGATGGCGTGGAAATTGATGATCTGACATTGATCGTCGTACCAGATGGCGGTGCAGGTCTGAAACCCGATGACCCAGCCATCCCCACCAAGATCACCACAAATCTGAAGAAAGTCATTGCCGATGCCGCCCAGCACGATCCGTCTAAACGGGCATATACGTTGGCCAAGGGTTTCAACGTGCTCGCCGATTTGGATATCAAAGGGTCTAGCGGCATGGGCGCACTGTTGGCGTCCGCAGGTGTGTCGGAAACGGTTATTCCCATCATCGGTGAGGTCAGCGCGTCAACGTTCGTGCCGAACGTCCCCAAGGCGGATAGCGTTAAGGGACTCAACCTTGAAGTCGCATTGCCCGATCTAAAAGTCCCAGGTTTGCCATCGACGATTACGATCACCAAACCCGTTTTTGCTATCACACAGTCGGCACCCGCGGCACTCACAGCTGCCGCATCGCAAGTGGCGAAAGGCGATATGCAAGCACCATTTGTGACCATCGGTGCCGACCTGCAAATGCAGGCGGGTAAGGGGACGCATGATTTCGCATCCATCTTGATGGTGGGTAAAGACGCTGAGGGCAAGCGCATCGTTGATCTGGTGGGGTCAGCCAAAGACCCCAAAGACTTGTTCGAATTTAAAGGCCTTTCGGTCAAAACCCTCGACCTTGCGTCTTTATATGACGCCGGGAATTGGGATTTCAAACTGGACGGCACGGCGGACATGAACAAAGCGCCGCTGACGTTCAATACGGAAATCCAAAGGGTTGATAACAAGGTCACCTACGTTGCGACTCTGAGTGGCGGCGCGAATGGCATTTCGGCAAAGGATGTCGCAGGTCGCGACGTGCCCGGCTTTGATAAAGTCGCGCTGACAAAAGTCACTGTCACAGGGGAACGATTGGTGGCAGACTTGGTATTCGGTGCTAAGAAGACGCCCGGCGAGTTGGCGGCGTTTCATGTCGGTACACAAGCCGACGCCACCATGGCATTTACGCTGGATAAGTTGGCCTTTGCCGACTTCGTGCCGGGAACTGCTGGTAGTACGCTCGATGGCGTTGAGATTGACGATCTGACGCTTGTGGTCGTGCCGACAGGTGGCGCTGGACTGAAACCTGATGACCCCAAGGTGCCGCCACATATTTCAGATAATCTGAAAAAAGTGCTGGCCGATGCCGCCAAGCACGATCCCAAAAAAGCGACGTACACGTTGGCTGAAGGATTCAACTTGCTAGCCGATTTGGATATCAAGGCTTCGGGCAGCATGGGCGATTTGATGAAATCGGCAGGTCTCACGGAAACCGTTATTCCCATCGTTGGCGAAGTCAGTCGGTCCACGTTCGTACCCAACGTCCCCAAGGCCGACAGCATCAAAGGTTTGAACCTTGAAGTTGCCTTTCCCGACCTAAAAGTGCCGGGACTGCCATCCACAATTACCATCACCAAGCCAATTTTCGCGGTGAATGAGGCTGCACCTGCGGCGCTCAAGGCCGTTGCATTCGATGCCACAAAAGGACCGTTTGTGACGGTGGGCATGGACCTCCAAATGGTTGCTGGCAAAGGCACGCACGATTTCGACGCGCTATTGATGGTTGGCAAAGATGCCCAATCGAAACGGGTCATTGATCTGGTCGGATCTGCGAAAGACCCAAAAGACCTGTTTGAGTTTAAGGGACTGACCGTCAAGACGCTGGACTTGGCGTCGGTTTATGATGCGGGTAACTGGGATTTCAAACTGGACGGCACGGCGGACCTCAACAAAGACGCGCTGACGTTCGATACAGAAATTAAAAAGATCGACAACAAGGTCACTTATGTTGCGACGTTGAGCGGCGGAGCCAGTGGCATCTCTGCCAAGGACGTCGCCGGTCGTGACGTACCGGGTTTTGACAAGGTCGCGCTGACCAAGGTCACTGTAACAGGCGATGAGCTTGTGGCGGACTTGGAGTTTGGTGCCAAAAAAACCAAGGGTGAAGTCGCCGCGTTCCACCCCGCTGGGGCAGACCACGCGGTGATGGCCGTGACTTTGGATAAACTGGCGTTCGCCGATTTGGTGCCTGGGTCGACCGGAAGCGCACTTGATGGTGTCGAAATCGACGATCTGGCAATGATGATCGTGCCGGAAAAAAGTGCGGGGCTGAAACCAAACGACCCGGCCATCCCACAGCATATTCAGGATAATCTTGCTAAGGTCTTGGCGGACGCGGCCAAGCATGATCCGTCGAAATCATCCTATGCGCTGAAGAGCGGCTTCAACCTGCTCGCGGATTTGGACCTTAAAGCATCCGGCGGCATGGGCACCCTGATGAAATCTGCCGGTTTGACAGAGGTCGTACTGCCCATCGTCGGGACCATCAGTACATCGACGTTTAACCCGCAGGCACCCAAGAAAGAAGCCCTAGCCGGACTGGAGCTTGAGGTGGCGTTGCCGGACCTAAAGGTCCCAGGGCTGCCATCCACAATTACCATCACCAACCCTATCTTTAGCGTGGTGGACACAGAACCGGCGGCACTGACGGCCGCAGCGTCCGCGATTAAAACGGGCAAGCTTGAATCGCCGTTCGTGACCATTGGTGCTGGACTTAAAATGGTCGCCGGAAAGGGCGAGCATGATTTCGATGCGCTGTTGATGGTTGGTAAAGATGCCAAGGATAACCGCGTTGTTGATCTGTTGGGTTCCGCCAAAGACCCAAAAGGGTTGTTTGAGTTTAAGGGCCTGACCGTCGAAACCCTTAATCTTGCGTCCATCTACGATGCAGGGGCTTGGGATTTTCATCTCAATGGCACGGCTGACTTAAACAAAGCGACCATCGATTTCGATACGGAGATCACCAAGAAAGACAATAAGGTCGAATACGTCGCGACATTGACCGCGAAGAACGGCATTTCTGCCAAGGATGTCGCCGGTCGGGACGTGCCCGGGTTCGATACGGTCGATCTGACCAAGGTCATTGTGACAGGCGACAGCCTCGCCGCCGATATGACTTTTGGTAAAAAGAAGACCCTTGGTGAAATTGCGGCGTTCCATCCCGCAGGCGCGGACAAAGCCGTCATGGCCATCACGCTGGACAAGCTGGCGTTTGCGGATTTGGTGCCGAGTGCCGCCAGTGACGCGTTGAACGGCGTTGATGTTGCTGACCTGTCTTTGGTTGTCGTACCTGAGAAAAGTGCCGGTTTGAAACCAGATGACGCGTCGATCCCAGCCCACATTCAGGCCAATCTGAAAAAGGTGCTGACCGACGCCAGCCGAACCTCTTACACCCTGAAAAAAGACATCAACCTGTTCGCGGATCTGGAAATCACGGGATCAACGGCGATGCAGGATTTCATGTCGTTTATCGGACGTGATGGTAAAAAACCTATCGCGATTGTCGGCGCCATGAGCCCGCAACTGTTTAATCCCAAAGCCCCGGCGGCACAAAAATTTGATGGTATGGATTTGAGCGTACCGATGCCAAGCCTGGATATCAAAGGGTTGCCAGATGCGTTTAGCTTGAAGAACACGTCGTTCAAGGTCACCGACCAAACCCCGTCCGGCAACAAAGAGCTTTGGGTTGGGTTGAAGTCCGATATGGATGCAGACCTTCTGGGTTCGGAAATCGCCTTTGATATGAGCGTCGGTTTCGCCAAGTCTGAAATTTCGATGTCCGCAACCAGCGAGCAAGAACTGAAACAGCCGTTTGGGATTAAGTGGCTGGACCTCAAGAAACTCGCGATTTCCATCGACTACGATAAGAAAACCAAATCGGGCGAGTTAAAGTTCACATCCATTCCAGCGAAGCCATTTGGCAAAACCAGCCCAGAGATCGAAATCGATTTGGTTGAAACGGGTGGCAAACTATCGGCTGGGTTGTTGAAGGTAACAGACACTGTGCCGTTCTCTGACTTGCCGATTTTGAAAAAGGTCAAACACGCGGGGCAGTTTGACTTCACGTTCATGGAAATCTCTACATCGGGGATTTCTGGTGGATCATTGCTGCACGGCCAAAAGGTGGACGCGGTTGTGTTTGAACAAAACGCGAAATGGACGTTCGCAGTATCCGACAACGGTGGCGGTAAAGGCTTTAAGTTTGATCGTTTGATGCCTGTTTTGAAGAAGACGCCGTTGAAGGATTTTCATCTCAATGACGCCGCGCTGATTTTCTCGGAAGCGACGATTATCGGTAAAATCTCAGACCTTCCTGAAGTCGCGAGGACAGTGTTCACGGATATTTATGGCTCGCCAACGGCACCTATCGATGTGGCCAACGGTATCACCGTCGCGGCCAATTTCTCGCCTGGATCATCAGGGGGATTTGTCGGCAAGGGGATGCAGGGCATTGGTGTTCACGATGACATCCTGATCGAAGGTGGCGTCACGAACATATTCGGTGAAGGGACCCCCGGTATCGATGTCCTGGTCGATATAGAACAGGGCCCGGGCGGCAAAAAAGGCGCAACGCATACGCCGAAGATGGCGAAATTTCCGGGGCAGGTTGGTTTCTTCATTCAGTATCAGGCAGATGAATTGGATGTGGGTTTGCAGGCAGACGTGTTCCTTGATGTGCCTAAGAAAGAGACACTGGATCTGATAACCAAGCTTGAACTTCAGCTGAACGAAAAAGGGTTCGCGGTCGATATCTTCATGGACCTAAAGGGGCAGTGGAAAAACCCCTGGGGCATACCAGGGTTTGAACTGGATGAAGTCGCCATCAAGTTCGGCATCGATATGGAAGGCGAGGCTAATTTCGGCGTTAAAGGCGTCACAGTCTTGGGCAATGGGGTCGAGAAAATCTCCATGGCTGCGGAAATGGATTTCTTGCTTGAAACCGCGGGCCTGCCAGATGGCATTGCCATGGTCGGGTCTATCTCCGAGATGGGTATCCCGGTCATTATTGAAATCGCAGAGGGTATGGCAGGCGGCAAGGCCAAGATTGTCTCTGATAAAGATCTGCCCTTCCCAGAATTTAAGAAAGTCATATTTGGTTTTGCGACGCCGGGTATGTCTGATCCGCAACTGGGTATTGTTGGCGATGGCTTTGCCTTGGGCGGGGAGTTGTTCTTCCTTGGCCGGGAACTGGGCGCTGTCAACATGAGTGCGGGGCCGAGTGGCATCAACATGGATGCCAAGGTCGATCCAATCGACTTCAAAGTTCTAAAACTCGATAAGAACACAATGAAGTTTGATTTAGGGTTCACGTCTGCACCTAAATTGGAAATTGATTCAGAAATTGAGTTTCTGGGTGCCAAGCAATCCGTGCTTGTTGGCTTCGATAAAGGCATGATGGACTTCGGATTCGAAGACAAAATCGGCGGCGGTATATGGGACTCCAAGATCAATCTTGGTTTAGGTATCAATGATGCGAATGGTGATGCGCCAGATATCTTTGTCGAAGGTGAGATCAAATCCGATTTCTTTAAATGGTTGAGAGATCAAGCCCCTGCCAAGGTTCGGGAGTTCTTTAACAAGCTGAATGCTGATTTTGAAAAAGCCAAGGCGGCGATCAACAATGCAGAAGCGGTGGTTCGAAGCTGGAACAGCCAGATAGCGGCCCGCAAAGCAGTCATTCAACGAGAGCGTGCGAACGCCGACCGGGCCATTCAAGCTGCGGAAAATCGTGTGAACTCAGTCAATGCCAATGCCAATCATATGCATGACGAGTACGAACATCAGAAGGGAGAGTGCCATTGGTACAAACCATGGCACTGTGCCGAGGCAGGGTACTATCTCGCCCGCTACGGGGTGGAGCGTGCGGCGTACTGGGTTGCCGAGCATGCACTTGAGGCAGCCCAGGCAACAGTTGATCATTTGCCGTCGGAGCTGATGGATCCGCAGCTTGATTATCTTTACACAAAACAAGCTGCGGCGATGGCAGCGCTGGAGATCGCTAAGGGTGCCATTGACGGCGTCGAAGACGCTGACAGCTGGATGGCATCTGGGCTTTCGAGTCTTTTGAAGCGCATTGGCGATACAGATGCATTGGTCATCAAGGAAATGTTCTTTGAGGCGGACATGGATGGGATGGTGGAGGGTCAGCCTGCGATTTTGTCCATGGATTTGGAGATTTTCGGTAAAGATCTGGGCATGCAAATGTTTGCGTTTAAGCTGGATGATCCGGTTTTTGATGCAGAGCAACTGGCGTTCATTCCACTCCATATGGTTGCTGAACTATTCCAGAATGAATTGCCCAGTAGTCTTCGCAAACTGCTTGGACCCGTGTTGCAAGAGATCAACACGCAGTCGCGAAATGCGGAGAAGAAAGTTCATGAAGAGCTGAAGAATCTGCCAGGACTGAATCTGCCGCCTGAATTGAAAGCGGCGCTCGAGTCTGCGTCATTGGATATCCCCGCGAGCAGTCCCGAGGGTCGAGAGATTGACCATGCGGCTTTGCCAACGGATTGGTGGCGTCAGGATGAGATTCTGGATACGCCAGCCGATTTGCAGACGTTAAGGGTTGATGTTGCTGCCAATGACAACACTGTCTGGCCAACGGGTGGTGCCATTCAACTGGCGCAAGCGGCAGGGGCTGCAACAACATCCCCGGCACCGGCTCAACCCGGAGCGCCCGCTGCGGCACCTCCGACTACCGCTCCAGCGACGACTGCGCCTGCAACAGGAGCAACGCAGAAGCCAGCTTCGGGATCGACAGCATCTGCACCCCCATCAGACAGGGTCGCAGCGCACAAAAGTAAGTTGGAGGCCTTCAAAGAAAAGCGTCGCAATTTGGTTTTGAAGACCATGGAGCGAAACAAGCCATTTGGTGAAAGCCTTGTGGATTTCCAGAATCAGCAAATGGAAGCACGGCGCAAGAACGAGAATGACGAGTTCGTTGCGTATACCGATGTGCATGTGCCGCCAGGTGAGTTGTTCACCGAGAAGCTTTTGGTGGCGCGTCACTCAAAGTTATGCCTTGGGCAGAATGCCACGGGCAAGACAACGTTCCACCCCTGTAGTGAAAATCCTGGTGGCCTTTTGTGGTCGACGCGGCGTGTGCTGATAGACAGATCTGGAAAGGTGACTCAGTACAATGACGCGTTTGCAACGAAATGGCCCAACCGCGTTTATACGCAACTGCTTCATAATGGTGCGTGCCTGACAACGCCATTCCATTTGGCGACATACGACAATCAAGCGAAACAAGACCACGCGCAAAAACTGCAAAGCGTATCTTCGCAGCCCTCTGACCATCCTGATGCGCATTTGAAAATGGCAGCGTGCACGGCCGATGGCAAAGGACAGTTGTGGAAGGTTGTCAAAGATACGCACGAGGCAAACAATTTTCATGGGTTCAAACTTCAAGAGAGGGACTCATCTTTTTGTCTGCGCCCCGGGACGGTGAAGGCGCAAACCAAGAAAACGAACAAAGAAGTGAACGGCGTTTTCTATCCGTGCAGCGGCATCGCCCATGGCACGTTTGAACTGACGGTGCCGAACAATGATATGCCGATTTGGTACGACCATAACGGGGTCATCAAATCAGATAACGGTTTTTGCCTTGATGTGCCGAATGACCCAGGTGCTGCCGCGGACGTACGGGGCAGCGTCGTCTATTTGAAATCGTGTACAAACGATGAATATGACCGTTGGGACTATGTTGTCGAATACGACAAGTCAGTGAAAATCGTCAACGACTTCACCGGATATTGTTTGTATCCGTATCAGCGTGCCGAGGGTGCCATCACTAACGCGACTGAGGGTCAATTGGTGCAGCGACCATGCGATGCACGTTATGGCCAAAACTGGAAAATGCGGGTGATCCCCAAACAGAAATGGTTCCAGTTGGAAGCGGTCGATAACAAGAAAAACCCGACGAACAAATGCATGGTGGCTGACCAGCGCAACCCGAAGGATCAACAAGTTAAGGTCTTTGTGAAGGATTGCTCGCCTCAGACCCGCGGGCGTTGGGAATTCGGCCATTGGAAGGGGACCTATCAGTGGGCAGAGTGGACCGATGCCAATGCTGCACCTGGCGGCGCGGAGAACCTGTCGACCACGTATTGGGTCTCTGCCGACAGTTTGAAAGCCAAGAACAATATAGGTGTTTGCCGTGTAGTTTTAGGTAGCCAAGACGCAGGTAATCAATCGATCTATGCCGGGACATGGCGAGGCACTACGTGTAGCTATCTCGCAAATGGCCGAGTACAAAATCTTGACCCATCTCAGCCCGGTGGAAATGATATTGTGGTCGAAGTTCTAACAGGCTTAGATATCGGCGTGCAGGGTGCAACAGCGTCCTGGAAATCGAGTGCCAGTGGCATTCCGACTGACCCTCAAGGGCAGAACAAGACACCTCCTGCACCGAGCTTTTCAGCCTTCTTAGTGGGGGGTGACACAACACATACCGCCACGTATTTGTGCCGCGTAAAGCAAAAAAATATGTGGAGTTATGGGTATCAGGCAGACGGTATTGGTTGCATGACCGATCTCGGCGCCAATGTACGAACAGAGATGCAAGTGCTTGTTTTCGCAACGGTGAAAAATCAAGACACGGGTCATTGACGCACATAAGTGCGCGTAATTTTTAACCAGGGGACCGTAGGGTGACTTTTCCGACGACAAAACAATTGTGTAAACCGCTTCTAAAACTAGGACTGACTTCGGTTGGTGCGCTTCTGCTTGTCGGGTGTGTCGAGCAACCGTTGGAAACAGAATCCCCTCAGGTAGCGCCCGTTCCAAGTTATACGGTCGAAACGGCCAAGCGAGAGTTGTCAAATTTGGAGCGCCAGCTTGAGAAAAAGGCACCCGCGCAGGCCAGTTCGCCGTTTGTGGTGTTTGGCCTCAGATCCATGTTGGACGGTGATTACGTTGCCGCGAATGAGGGGTTCCAGCGCGCATTAAAGTTTGAGCCCCGGAATGCATTCCTTCACACGTTGAATGCGCTGGCGCATCAGCTTCGTGGCGATAGTGGCGACCCCGAACAATATGACTTGGCCCTGGTTGGTTATGAGTTGGCGGCGAACATGGATCCGGGCGCGGCGAATATTCCGTATTTTATGGGGGTTCTTAAATTCCGCCAACAACGCTTCCTGGAAGCACGCGAGGAGTTTGCGCGGGCCGTCCTACTGGACCCTGAAAACGTTGATTATCTGACCGGCCTTGCAGCGGCGTCATATTACATTGGTGAATTGGATGTGGCCTATGCTGTGGCGACTCAGGCCAAGCAATTGGCACCAAAGAACCCTGATGTGTTGCGTACCAGCGGGATCATCTATGCCGCCGTCGGCGATTTTGACGATGCCGAGGCCAGCAAGAATGCACTAGCAGGCATTAGCAACACCCGTAAGCGCTTTGTCGGTCAGCGGATTGATGATTGGGCACGTTATTACGCCAACAACAAATTGATGAATGACCCCGATGTTGTCGAACTGTTGGCGCAGAACTTGGACGCCTTTGGCGTGCCGAAGGGGGGCATGTTCGATCCAGAAGGCGGGAGCAACGAAGACCCGACGCTGCCCTCTGACTCGGGATCTTCTGACCCGTCGCAAGGGATCATCCCGCCACCAGGTGCAGACCCCACCCCTATACCGGCGTCATCAGTCCCCACATCGTCTGCGACGCCACAAACTGTAGCGCCTGTAAATACGAACACCGTTCCGAGCAGCGCACCATCCGGATCGGCAGGCACCGGAGCGTCAGCGACTGGTTCGCCCGCAGTTGTCCCCGCTGCCGTTCCGGCGAAGCCAAAAATTAAAAAACCAAGCATGGCATTGGTCGATGTAGCGATCATCCGTACCGAAGAGGTCTATCGATCATCGAAGGGCGTGAACCTGTTGAATGGTCTCAACATCTTTTTCTCGGGCAATCAGTTTGCGCAGTTTGCGACCCCCGGGGGGATTGGCCGGGTTCGTACGGCATTGACCGCCAACGATACGTTGACCCTGCAACTGGGGACGGCGGGCGCTGGTCTGACATACTCGTTGAACATCTTTAACGACAGCTATGACCGGAACGAGGTGATCGCCCGTCCGACCATCCTTGTCGAAGATCAGAAAAAGTCATCATTTTTCTCTGGAGGCACATTGCATATTGTGATCGAGGGCGGTGTCGCCGGGAGTGGTGCCATCCAGCCGATCAACACCGGTGTGAAACTCGAAGTCACGCCAAAGTTTCTTGATGAAGACACCCTGGATATGAGCGTCTTTGCCGAACGCACGTTCCTGGAAGCAGCACTGTCGCAGGTATCTGATACGATTACGGGTACGTCCTTTGCGACCACGTCTAAAACCACGATTTCAGCAAATCTGACATTGCGATATGGCGAGACGATGGTTCTGTCCGGATTGTCCGACCAAGAGAAAGAGAAGCTCGACGATAAAACACCGGGGCTGGGTGATTTGCCTGGCTTCCAATATTTATTCCGCAATCAAACGAAAACATCGGCCAAGAAAACGGTTTTGATTTTGCTAACACCGCGTCGTGCGACATTGGACTACAATGCGCAGGCTGAACCGCTGGATCCGCCTGAAAAGGTGTCTGGGGAGAACATCACCAAGCTAAACCAAAGTGCGAATTGGATGCGTCCCGCGCCGCATCTGAAATCGCTTGTATATCACCTCAGTAAGTACGACTACTTCAATCACTTCCGTACCGGGGATATGCAGCTCGAAAATTGGGCGGGCGAGGGCAATGTGTTGGATGCGATCCGTCGCACGCTTGAGTATCTTTATATCTATTATGACTTCGAAAAGAACGAAGAACCCCAGCTAAAATAGCCGCTTGGCTTATTGAATGGCGCTGACGAGGCCCATCGCGATGATTGCGCCCATGCAGGCATCGCGTTCATCGTAATGCGCGGTTGTGTCCAGCAGGTTCATGGTGCCAATGGTCACACCCATTCGTTTGATCGGGATGTTGATCACTGAACATAACCCCAGACCGGCAATGATTTCATGGTCGTCAAAGTTACGGCGAATGTCTTCATCGTTTGCGCCGATGTATGTTTGCCCATCAAGCAGGACAAACTGCCCCCAGTCGGTATCCCGCTTTTTCTTGCGCCCGCCAGCAGGATAGTTTTCCGGGTCACTTGTGTAAAAACGCTCGACTTCCATCCGTTCGCGATCAAATGCCATGACAGTGAACAGTGAGTGCCCCATCGTCATAACCGCAGCATGTTCCGCGGCTTTGCAGATTTCGTTGCGATTGGACGCGGTGGCGACGGTCAACGCATACGCCGATAGTGTATCCATGTGTGTGGTTTCTGGATCTGTGTCACTCATGTCATACGCCTTGTGCAGTTCCCGCGCGACGTGGGTCTGCCCCTGCCATTTTCGTTCCAGTTGCCGGGTCCTGTCGAACTGCGAGGACTCCACCAGCTTTCCAGATGCCGTCAGGCCATACTTCGGTCTTGTGCCCACGTGCCGCCAGATCGGCAAACACGTCACCCGGGATGCTTTGTTCCATCATCAGTAAACCAGGATGATAGGTATTGGGCGCGAACGAGGACGGGAAGCTATAGGTGGCAAATCGCGGCGCTTCGATGGCGCTTTGGATATCCATCCCAAACACATATGTGTTCATGAATACCTGGGCCATCGCCTGGATTTGTACGTCACCACCGGGTGTCCCAAAGGCCATCAGTGGTTTGCCATCCTTGACCGCCATCGCCGGATTGGGGGTCAGCCTTGGGCGTTTCCCAGGGGCCAGCGCGTTGATGGATGAGCGGGTGCCACGTGATTGAGATCCGCGCGACGAGGGGCAAATCCCCGTGCCTGGAATGACCACAGTATCAGCGGATGTGTCACTTGGCGTGGCGGAGAACATGTTTCCCTCGGCATCGATCACGGCAACATATGATGTATCTGCGGATGCCGGGTCTTTGAGCTGATGCGGATCACGTGGTTGGGTATCGTGCGGATCACTCGTGACTGGATCATCTGTGGCATTTCGAATATCAGCGTTTTGTTGACCTGAAGATCCCTGACCTTTGAGATCACCTGCCGGCGGCATCTCGGGATATGCATGCGCGGGATTGATCATGGATAGGCGATCACGCAAATACGCATCTGAGAGCATTTCATCAACGGGGACATTCGCGAAATTTGGATCAGTTACGAAGGCTTCTCTGTCCGCGAAGACGAGTTTCAACGCCTCTGACACCGTGTGTATATAGTCAGATGAATTATGACCCAACGCCTCAATATCAATATAATCGAGCATGCGAAAGATTTGCGCCAACGAAAAGCCCTGGCACCAAGGACCACAGGCGTAAACGTCGATATCGCCGAATGGCGCTTTGATCGGGGCTTCGAACTGCACCTCGTAATTGGCCATATCGGATTGCCGCAAGAATCCGCCGTTGGCTTCGTGATAAGCGCTGACTTTTTGGGCGATGTCGCCTTTATAAAACGCATCCCGTGCGGCCTGGAGTCCCGCTAGACGGTCACCCTTGCAGGCGCGTTCTTGATCGATCATGTACTGAATGGTGTCGGCCAGATCACTCTGGATAAATGTATCTCCGACGGCTGGCGGGTTTCCACCCGGCAGATAAATCTCTGCCGTCGGTGCATCTTTTCGATACGCATCCTGATTGGTTTCTATGAATTGCGCGAATACGGGATAGACGCTGAAACCGTCTCTGGCATAAGCCGCGGCAAATTGTGCGACATCGCCAAATGTCATCGTGCCATATGTCGACAGTGCAGCGATCCAGGCTGCGGGTGCGGCCGGAACAATTGTGCGGTGAATGCCAGTTGGTATAGCACCGCCATAGTTTTCTTCGAAATACTCAACCGATGCGGCTTCGGGCCAAACGCCCAACCCGTCGATCGTGATTACTTCACCCGTGTCAGCCATGCGGATCATGATCGGCGCGACCCCGGCAAAGTTCACCAAATCGCTATGAAGCACACCAAGGGAAATGCCCGCCGCCACGCCGGCATCAACGGCGTTGCCACCATTTTTCAGAATTTCCATGCCCGCTTGGGTCGCCAATTCATGCCCGGCTGCGATGGCATATTTTTCCGCGGTCACCATGGCGCGATGTTCGATCATTCGATTTGTTCCTTAGTCGACCCTGTGCGGGAATTCGACGTTCAATGATAGGGTCATTAAGTCTCGCCCGATGATGATGTTGCCGTCAAATACGGTTTTCATCTCGCCGACCAATTGTTCCATGACGCCCGGGTTGTCGAGCATATGGATGAAATGGGTTAGCACGACGTTTGATTTTCCATCTGGAAAGAACATCAACATTGATGATTTCACGCACATCACAATGACGGCGGGCTCGCAGATGGCGATTCTGGCGCGCGCTGACAGTGGGTGGAAAACACTCGATGACATGGTCAATGCGGCCAAGTCTGGCACGAACATCGTATGGGCCAACTGGGGCAACCAAGTTCAAGCCGGTGCCGAAGTTGTTGCACGCCATTATGGGATCAAGGTGAACCACCTGCGTGGTAAGGGCGGTAAGTCTGCTGTGAACGCCTTGGTTGCCAAAGATGCCAACGTCGGTTGGGGTGGCGGCGTTCAGCGCCCGCTGGTTGCTGCGGGTGAGCTTGTCATCCTGGCTTCTGCCGAACCCACACGTCTGGTTCAAGCACCTGACACGCCGACATTGATCGAAAAAGGTGTGATGTCGACAGGTCTTGGTTTTCAATTCGTTTTGGTTGGCCCAAAAGGTATGGACCCAGCTGCAACAAAAGCTATTACCGAGGCAGTGCATGCGGTTCTTAAGAACCCTGAGTCCAAGACGGCCAAGTTCGTGACGAAACAGTACCCTCCTGGCCCATTGTTCACGTCAGGTGCTGAGTTGACGGCTCAACTGAAGACAAACTTGGCTGCTAACAAAGAACTGGTGAAGTTGGTCCAATAAGCGTGTTGTCCAACGACACATCTAAAAATGGCGCGCCGGACCCGTGGGATATCGGGTTCGGCGTTGTCGTTTTTCTAGGATCATTACTGGCGTTGTTTGTCTGGTTCCCGGCGGATATTCCGACAGGGTTCTTTTTCATCAACGCGATTGGCCGAGAAGAACCTGGTGACTCATTTTTCCCTATTATGCTGGCTGTCCTGCTATTGATCCTAAGCATTATTCAACTAGGCCTCGCGGTTTTCAGGGCAAGACCGGCAAATGAAGACGGAACACCAACGCCGACGCTGACCCTAAGCAACTTCAAATTTTTGTTTCTTTTTGTTGTCATTTCGATGGTCGGGTACGCGATCATGTATGGGTTGGGGCCTCTGACGGTTGCTGTTCTTAATTCTGTTGGTTTGCTGGATGCGGATTATCGGCAACTGACGGATACAGCACCTTATAAATACATCGGTTATGTTGTCGGCGGTTTTTTGATGACCATCACATTGATCGCCTGGACCGAAGGGCGCATCCGTCGGCAAAGCGTTATCGCTGTGGTGCTGACCTTAATCGTTGCGATCATCATCTTTGATGTCGTGCTCAAGAACGTCTTATTGCCACCGAACGCGGATTACTAGGGCGCGCAGATGGAAATCGTTCTTGAATATATCATTCGTGGCATCACTGATGTCTTCTTCACATCTGAAGGGCTTTTCGACTTCGTTCCTGTCCTGATGGTGTTTGCGGGCCTATTGATCGGGATCGCCGTTGGCGCGACGCCGGGACTCAATGGTCCCTTCGCGATGGCCTTGTCTTTGCCTGTTCTGATCTGGGTTTTCGGTGTCAGTGATGACGCATTGTTGCCGATCCTGGGGTTTTTGATTGGCATCATGAAGGGGGCAACTGTCGGCGGTGCCGTACCCGCGATTTTATTTAATACGCCGGGCACACCCGATGCCTATCTAACGACGCTCGACGGGCACCCCATGACCAAAAACGGTCAAGGACCCAAGGCGCTTAAGGTTGCACATTTTAGCTCGGTCTGTGGCGACACCATTAGTGATTTGGCGCTATTCATGGCGGCGCCGATCCTTGCGGTGATGATCGAGAGCATCCTCGATCTGCCGGAAAAGGGCGCGCTGATCATCCTATCGCTGTCGTTCATGGCGGCTGTATCGGGGTCATCCCCGATGAAGCGGATGATGGTCGGTGTCCTGGGGATGCTTTTTGCCTTGATGGGGTCGACGTTATCAGGAAATGGTCCGAGATTGACCCTGGGCATTCCAGAATTGGGTAACGGATTGCCTTTGTCATCAGCCATCTTGGGCGTGTTGATTATCGGAGAAGTCTTTATCGGGATAGAAGACGCTGCCCGCAATCGGCTGGCCAAGATACGTGCGGAACAACCAAAGGTTTCTGGCGACAATAGTTTTGGATGGGCGGAAAAAAAGCGCCTGTTACCGCGCATCGGAATATCAGCGCTGATCGGCACAGCCATCGGTGCGCTGCCGGGGATTGGGACAACGCTTGCCGCGACGCTGGGTTATGATGCGGCGAAACGATTTTCGAAGCACCCTGAAAAGTTCGGCACCGGTGTGCCAGAAGGTGTCGCCGCGACAGAGGCTGCGAATTCTGCGGTTTCCGGGGCGAACCTAATTCCAGTCATGAGCTTGGGCATTCCCGGGAACTTTGCCGCCGTATTCATCATTTTGGCGGTGGAATCTGTGGGCGAATTCACATTGGGCCCACAAGTCTTTCGGTTCACAGAAATCAAAGAGATCGAGGATTACGGCACAATGATCAACAAAGACTTGGTGGTTGCCTTCGCCATGTTTTCGCTAATGGTGCTCGCCAATATCTCTAACTGGACGGTTGGCGGCATGTTCCTGCGCTGGCTGGGAATATTGGTGCGTATCCCGAAATCGATCATGCTGCCTATCGTGCTATTGATCACGATCACAGCCGTGTATGCCCAGGACGGCGGCTTTATCGCCATCTGGGTGCTGATGTTCTTTGGGTTTATTGGGTACACACTCCGGCGATTGGATATTTCAATCCTGCCATTTGTGATCGGATTTCTACTCTCCCCTCGATTGGAAGAATACATCCGGGGTGGATATTCGGCGTCAGGTGGCGACGCGTTTTATATGCTGAAATCACCCCTGGCGATGGCGTTTATTTTGACGTCGGTCCTGATCTTGGTTTTTGCCAACCGCCCAAAGAAACCATCTGCTTAAAACTTAAGATCTCGTCGGCTTTACCGCAGCGTTGGTGGGTAATGCTTCTTCATCATCGGGAAGCAGCCGGCTTTTTGCCAAAGCGCCATCACGTTCCAAAAGCGGATAGGCCGCAGATGTTAAATGGCTGTTGATCCGCTTTAAATCCCGCAAGACATCCAGATGCATGGCACTGGAATCCAGTGACTCCGGTTGTCGTTCGCTGATACGCCGGAAGTGCGTTTCTGAATATTTGAGTTCTAGATTGCGGATATGGACTTTCTTATCCAATAGCTGCCGAGCGGCTTCACGGTCCGAAGACACAAACACATGCATGGATAGGTCTAAGGTCTGCAGGATTTGATCGTGGAAATCGTCGATTTCTTTTTGACCTTCAGCAGAAAAGTTGATGTGACCTTTGATTTTCTTGCCTGCCAGCTCCATCAGATTCTTGTCGACGATGTCGCCGACATGTTCCAAGTTGGTGGTGAAGCTGAGGATCTCAACACTGCGTTGGCTTTCCGACTTATCCAGTTCTTCACGAGTCAATTCGGTCAGATAAAGCTTAATAGCCTCGTTCAGCTGATCGACAACATCGTCAGATGTTTCGATGGTTTTGCGCAGGCTCGCATCATTGGTTGCCAAGACCTGACGCGATCCTTCTAACATCGTTTTGACCGCGTCCCCCATGCGTAGCGTTTCGCGGGTCGCCGCGGTTAGTGCGACCGACGGGGTGTCTAGGGCATTGGCATCCAAGTACATCGGCGTGCCTGGGTCGTCGGTGGATGGGCTTTCGGGAAAAACCCGGCAACATATTGCATGAACGAGCGCCAGCAGGGGCAAGAACACTAACAACAAGGCCAAGTTAAACCCGGTATGGAAGTTGGCGATCATTCGTTCTGGGGAGTCCCCGAGCATGGCAAGGTAGGGCTGTACGTACGCTAATACAGGTAACGCCAATGCCACGCCGGATGCCCGCATGATCAAGTTGCCAAGCGGGATGCGCCGCATGATTGACGCCGCACCAACCGTCAGACCCATGGCAATCATGCCCCCGCCGAGGTTGGCGCCGAGCACCATCGCCAACGCCAGTTGGACACTAATTACTTGGATCGATGCGAGTGACATGATCAACAAGACCACAGCAACGCTAGAATGTGACGCCCAGGTGATCAGGGCCGCGACCATGATGGCCAACATAGGTTCTGCGGTCATGGGGGCGACAAGTACCGAGATCACTTCACTTTCCCGTAACGTTACGGACGCCAAGCTAATCAATTTGAGCGACAGCAACATCAGGCCAAGGCCAGTGAACGCGCGGGCAATCGCGCGGCGCTTGCTGTTATCAGATGACAAGAAAAGAAATACACCGCTGGCGATCAGGATAGGGCTGAGAATATCCAGATCCATCGACAGAGCCTGCACCACCATCGTGCTGCCGACGTCTGCGCCCAACACGATCGCGAGTGCCGCCACCCCACCAATCAACCCCTGTCCGGCAAAGGATGTGATGATCAATGTGGTCGCGGTGCTGCTTTGCAATAGGGCCGTGACGCCGATGCCTGCGCCGGCGGCTGTCACCCTGTTTTTAGACGATGCAGAAAGGGCACGCCGAAGCCCTGCACCAAAGGCACGGGTGATCCCCGTGCGGACCATGCGGATGCCCCACAAAAGCAGGGCCACTCCGCCTATAATGTTAATCAGCGTTTCCATGTCCCAGAGTCATCCAGTTCTTGTGGAGCCGAATAGCATCTTTGGAACGCGGTCACCCCCTGGTGAATAAGCGCAATTCTCAGACTACACACCTTACTCGGGCCACGGCAGAGACCATGTTTTGACGTTCGTGAAGAATTTCATGGCCTCCAGCACGCCTTCTTTGACGCCGTTCCCAGAATCCTTGATGCCGCCGAATGGTGACATTTCGATCCGATAACCTGGTGCTTCCCAAATGTTTACGGTCCCCACATCCAAACCTTCGATAAAGGCGGTAATGCGGTTAAGATCATTGGTGCATACGCCAGCGGACAAGCCAAATGGCGTGGAATTTGAAATCTTCATCACTTCCACATCGTCATTGGGTACGCGAACGATGGGCACGATAGGGCCAAACGTCTCTTCAAAGACCAACTCGCTGTCGTGTGGCACGTGGTCCACAACGATGGGCGGCAGCAACGCGCCTTGGCGGCCTGGGTGATACAGAATTTTGGCACCTTGTTTCTCGGCGTCGTAAACGCGTTGCTCGAACGTGGCGGCGGCGTCTTCATGGATGACGCAACCCAACTGCGTTTCTGGATCTTCTGGATCGCCATGTTTGATGGCCTTCGCACGCTCCAAAATCATCGGGACGATTTTGTCGGCCACATCTTCTTGGACCAAGATTCGTTTGACGGCTGTACAGCGCTGGCCAGAATTCCCGGTTGCCCCGGCAACGGCGATGGCCGCCGCTTTTTCAAGGTCAGCGTCGCTTAAGTCATTGAGGATGATCAACGGGTCGTTGCCACCCAATTCCAGGGCAGAACGCTTGTAGCCCGCTTTTTCGGCGATCATCTTGCCGACTTTGACGCCACCGGTGAAGGTCACGACATCAATGTGTTCGTTGGTCACCATCTCGTCGCCAATGTCAGCGGGCCAGCCGGTGACGATTTGGAACATCTCTGGCGGCAACCCGGCTTCGTACAAAATATCGGCCAAGGTGATCGCCGTCAGTGGTGTCAGTTCCGTCGGTTTGCAGACCATGCAGTTATTGGTCGCAATAGATGGGGCGATTTTGTGCGCCACCATATTGAGCGGGTGGTTGAACGGCGTAATTGCGGAAATTGCGTTCAAAGGCTCGCGCTTGGTGAAAATCTTACGCGCTTTGCCTTGGGGGGTCAGATCACAGGAAAAGATCTGACCATCATCCAAAATCGCAAGTTGTCCGGCCAATGTGAACACGTCATAGGAACGGCCCGTTTCATAAAGCGAATGCTGTTTGCAGATACCCAGTTCCAGCGTCAAGACTTCGGCGATCTGTTCGCGACGATCACGGATAAGCTCTGCCGCACGGAACAGGATTTGCTGGCGTTCGTAACGGGTCAGCTTTGGTGTGTAGTTGGCGGCGATTTCAAACGCTTCGCGGGCGTGCTCGGCATTGCCAGCGGGCACCGTTCCAATCACTTCGTTTGTATAAGGGTAGCGGACTTCGATGACTTCCGGTGTGTCGACTTTGCGACCACCAATCCGCATGGATTCTTTGATGATGGGTCTTGATGAAGCGTCCATGGTTTCCTCCCCGTCGCCTTTAAGCTGTATGGTTTAATGCGACATCAAAGATGTCGAAGTTACGTAGATGACGATCTGCTGGCACATCAGCGTGGCGGGTCACGATCAACGGCACCCGTTGTTCGCTGACGCCACCGTGAGACCGCAGTGGTTCTTTGAGTTGTGTTAGGTCATGTCGGTCAGACGATGTCCCCAGCACTTTGTGCTTATCGGACACTACAATCATATCACCCAATCGGTCGGTCGGCAGTTGAAACGCTGCACAGCCATCTTCTTTGGAGTAGACGTTCGTCAGGCCCGGATACTGTGAGAGCTTTTCCATCGTGCTGGCTTGGTCGACGCCATCTGAAAGATACACGGTGGCGAATGAACCGAGTGCCCCATGGTGCACAACATACGGATCCGTAATTGGTAAAATGACCCGTGCGGCACCGTCGCCGAGCATGTCATCTAGGACTTCTTGCAGATAAATGACATCTGGTTCCTGGTTGTCGTTGAATTTGGCATTCATGCCGTGGTCGGCTGTCATCGCCAACAGCGCCCCCATAGCGTCCAGCTTGGCCCAATAGCTATCCATCATCGCATAAAATGCGTTGGCGACCGGTGTGCCCGGCGCGTGTTTGTGTTGGATATAGTCAGTGGTTGATAGATACATCAGATCAGGACGCATGCTTTCCATCAGCTTGACGCCCGCATCAAAAATGAACTCGGACAGTTCAGCCGAATACACATCGGGAATGTCGCGTCCAACCATTGCCCGGGCATTTTCGATGCCGTTTTCCGCCATGGTGGTTTCGTTGGCTTTTTCCGACGAGAACGACACGGCACGCCCGGATGAGAAATCAAGGCCATGACCGAGCAATCGACGCAACTTATCTTTTGCCGTGACGATCGCGACCTTCGCACCCGCATCATGAAACGCTTTGAAGATGGTATCGGCGCGGAGGAATTTTGGATCGTTCATCATGACTTCTTCGCCGGAGTCTGGGTCGAGGAAGAAGTTCCCGGAAATCCCATGCACGGCAGGTGGCTGGCCGGTCACAATCGATAGATTGTTCGGATTGGTGAAACTAGGTACCACACAATCGGCGCGCAAATCTGAACCACCTTTGATTTTTTCGGCTAGGAAAGGCATGTGCCCACCGGCAATCGCTTCTTCGATGTAATTTGGCTCGGAGCCATCAATACACACCACGACGAGCGGCTGTTTTGGCCAAGCATAGGTGCGTCCGTTTACAGTGATTGATGCCGGCTTGTCAGCGGCACCCGAAGTAGGAGGTGTCATCTAGCGTTTCCTGATCTTGTGTTATATGTCATCCATGGCTGGGATTTGACTGGAAATATTCGTGCTCACCAATGCATATGTCAAATCGCTAATAGCTATGTGATTAATAGATTAAATCTATGTGAAAATGCGCTTAGGTAGTTTCCGACGGGCGTAGCCTGCTTATTCCGCCGCGACCGAGGCCCCATTCTCAACGCCCATCTTTGCCAATATATCAGACATTACCACCAGAGCTTGGTTCATGTCTTCGGCATCCAAATGGCCGATGCAGCCAACGCGGAAACTGGGCGCAACCGTGAGTTTTCCAGGGTAGAGTACAAAGCCGCGATCTTTCACTTGATCATAGAAAACCTGGAAATCAAAGGCGGGGTCGGCGGGCATTTTGAATGTTACAATGATTGGCGCTTGCAGCGAAGGAGGCAGGAGCGTCTCGAACCCCAATTTGGCCATGCCATCGATCAGAAATTTGCAATTGTTGGAATAGCGCGCGAAACGTCCAGCGACACCACCCTCCGCCTCGAACTGTTCAATCGCTTTATCAAACGCGACAATCACATGGGTCGGCGGCGTAAAGCGCCATTGGCCGTTGCCTTCCATCGCTTTCCATTGATCGTAAAGGTCCAGCGCCAGGGCGTGTGCATTGCCTTGGCACGTTTCCAATACGGATTGACGGATCAGGGAAAAGCCCATGCCGGGGACACCCTCTAGACACTTATTTGAGGACGCCATGACGGCATCAAAATGAACCTCTTGTGCATCCAACTTAATGGCGCCGAATGCGCTCATCGCATCGATGATCAGGGACCTTTCAGCATCCTTCACAATATCCGCAATATCCTGGATCGGGTTCAGGATACCGGATGTTGTTTCGCAATGAACAACAAGGACATGGGTGATTGACGTGTCCTGCGCCAACTTGGCTGTCAGTTGCGCGGTATCAGGAACCGTATCCTCGGGCGTTTCCATGACTTCGAACGCACGGCCCGCGTAGGTGAGCATCTTTGCCATACGATGCCCATACGCCCCATTGACCAGGATCAACGCCTTGCCATCTTTTGGGATCAGTGTGCCCAGCGTGGCCTCGACAACAAAGGTGCCACTACCCTGCAATGGCACGCAGACATGGGTTTCAGACGCGTTGGCAATTTCCAAAAGCTTGGTCCGAACACGCGCGTTGGTGTCGACGAATGCCTGATCGCGCGATCCCCAATCATGAAGCATGGCTTCTTTGGTCTCGACCGACGTGGTCAGTGGGCCTGGGGTCAATAAACGTGGATCGCCGGGTGTCAGTGTCATTGATCTGAACTCTCTGGTTTTGAACGGGGCAAATTGACCAAATATATGTATTTGCTGGCCACGGTTAGAGTGTTGAAAAGATTTGATGCATTCGTCAAATCGTTAATTCAAATAGGATATATAGGTCTTACCTATGTCTCCAAGCTTGTGTTTTTGCCAGGATTCCCTTGGTCAAAAGCGCGTGCACAAGCCTGACAGCTGCTGCTGTGGCGACGATCATCATTCCCATGGCCGCTGCGGGCGCGACGTCGCCAGCGTCATCCATGTTCAGAATCGCCACCGAGGCGAGGGCCGTGTCAGGTGAATACAAGAATACAACAGCCGATACCGTCGTCATCGCGTTCACGAACATATACATCGAAATATCAAGAATCGCAGGTAGGCAGACGGGCACGGTGATCTTGATGAATGTGCGATAGAACGGCACTTTCAGCGACGAAGATACACTCTCAAACTCCGCATCCATTTGCTTCAATGCTGTTACAGCGGTCAGGTGGGCGACGGTATAGAAGTGCGTGACCGTGCATATCACCAGGATTGGCATGGTATGATACAGAAAGCCGAGTGGGTTATCAGGGGCATTAAAAAAGAACACATAGGCTAAACCCAGCACCAATCCTGGCACCGCCATCGGGATCATGCACAAAAGCTGCATCGCTGTGCGCCCCGAATGGAAGCCTTTGCTTTTCTCAACCAAATAGGCCCCGGTGAAGACCATCACGGTGCCGATCACCGCTGTCCAAGCGGCCAATTCAATGGAATTAAAATACGCATCCCAGCCGCCACCATCCATCAAGTCGAAATTGTAGTGGTTAAGCGCTAGGCTCAGATCATAGGGCCAGAATTTGGCGAATGACGCGAATGCCGCAGTGCCAAGGATCGTCAAGATGATCACTGCAATGACGCAACAAAACGCCAGGGATAGCCGGTCCGTTAATTTGTTCGGTTTTGGCTCGTACGGGACAGCACGGGCGGACAGCAGGGCCACCTGGCGCTTCTGAACGATACGGTCTGCCGTGAATGCAAGCACGGCAGGCAGTAGCAAGACCATGCTAACCACCGCTCCCATTTCAAAATCTTGTCGGCCAATGACTTGCTTGTAGATATCTGTGGCCAGAACGTTGTACTGACCACCAATGACTTTTGGGATGCCGAAATCGGTGATCACCAGGGTGAAGCAAACAAAGAACGCCGACACCAGCCCATAGCGCACACTGGGCAGGGTGACCGTAAAGAATGTTTTGATCTTGCTGGCCCCCAAGGCATCGGATGCTTCGTACAGGCGTGCATCCGAATTGGCCATGGCAATCAGCATGATTGTCAGTACATGTGGGAAGACATAAAAACTGGCACCGATGACGATCCCGATGGGGCCATAAATCTCATGCCCAAAAAGCATCTCTCTAATGATGCCTTGGTTTCCAAATAAGTATACTAGCGAAATCGCGGGCAGCAGTGACGGCATCAAAATGGGTATCAGAGCTATACCCTTGAAAAGGCTTTTGAATGGCATGCACGAACGCGTCAGCGCATACGCAAAGATAAACGCCAGCGTGACGACAATCATGCAGACGATCAGTGTCACCGTTATGCTGTTTTGAATCGACCAAAATAGGGAGGGGGTCGAGAAGAATTTGATGTAATTGGCGAGACCTATGAAGTTGCCGTCGCCGCCTTCGAAGCTTTTCGACAGCAATGCGTATAGTGGGAACAAGATCGTGACGCACAAATACAATGCGATCCCGACCAGAACCGCCCGCATGATCCAGTCTTCGGACGAGACCTTTGGCTTGATGATGGGCGCAGGTTGCTGTGCCGATGTGGTTGCCTGACTATCCATGATCGGCGTCACGCACTTCTGGATATAAGCGAATGAATTCTTCCGGTAACTGCGCACGCAAAACACGGCCTTCGTGGACGTCCAGGTTTCGGGCCCTGTTGGCCGACAGATCGGCTCGGAAATCGGTGCCGTCACCATCATTAGGTTGCAAATGACATCGGTGGAAGGAGCCTAAAAATTCAACATCTGTCACCGTCACAGAAAACGCGGTTTCGGCGGAATCAGTTTCGTCGGTGACAAGGACATCTTCCGGACGGACGCATAGCGTCACGTTCTCTCCGACGTTAAACTTTGCCGCATCATTGCCGCCCGCCATGGCGACGCCGGCTACGGAAATGCGACCATTCTCTAGGACTTCTCCTTTGATAAAGTTCGTCGTGCCAATGAAATCGGCGACAAAGGGGGAAGCGGGGTTGGCATAAATCTCGGTCGGGCTGCCGACTTGCTCGATGGTGCCATGGTTCATCACCACAATGCGGTCTGCCATCGCCAGGGCTTCTTCTTGATCGTGTGTCACCATAATCGTGGTAATCCCGATTTTGTGTTGAAGTTGTTTGATCTCGTGACGAAGGTGCACGCGTACTTTGGCGTCGAGTGCCGATAGCGGTTCATCCAGCAACAACAACCCGGGCGACGTTGCCAATGCGCGGGCAAGGGCGACACGCTGCTGCTGCCCGCCTGATAACTGGGATGCGTATTTTGTTTTATGTTCGTTCAGCCCCACCAATTCGACCAACTCGTCGACGCGTTTGTTGATTTCTGGGCGTGGCATTTTTTTGTTCTCCAGCCCATAAGAAATATTCTTGATCACGTTCAGGTTCGGGAAAAGCGCATAGGACTGGAATACAATGCCGAAATCCCGCTCGCTGGGTGGAAGCGGAGAAATGTCGCGGCCGGCTTGTTCTACGGTACCGCTGGTTTGTATATCGAGCCCTGCAATGGCGCGGAGTAATGTGGTCTTGCCGCAACCCGATGGTCCCAAGAAGCAAACGAACTCGCCTTCATTCACATCCAACGACACACTATCAAGGGCGACGAAGCTGCCAAACTTCTTGGTCAGGTTCTTGACGCGAAGATATGCTTTCCCGTGTTCATCGCTCATGTCGGTAGGCCCTATAAAATATGCAAAAAACTGTGCCGAAATAGAATACCCCGACCCCAAAGGGGCCGGGGTAAAAAAGATGATCTTTATCTAGATAATCTTCTTATTTGGGTTCGGATTTCCCATCGTAACGCTTCCGCCATTCGTCCAGGATGCGGATACGGTTATCAGCAGCCCACTGGAAGTCGTTCTCGATCATTTTCTTCTCGATGTTTGGCGGGAAGTTTTTGACTGGCTTGGCGATCCCAGGCATTGCAACAACGGCATATGCTTCGTTGTAAATGCGGTTCGCTTTCTCGGTCACGGACCAATCAGCAAGTGCCTGTGCAGCTTTTGCGTTCTTTGTGTTTTTGACGATTGCAAAAGCTTCTAGGTCCCAGCCAACACCCTCGGCTGGTGCGACGATTTCTAGTGGTGCACCCGCGTTTTTAGATTTTGCACCACGATACGCGAACGAAACACCGATAGGGATTTCACCCTTGGCCGCCAGTTTGCAAGGCTTAGAACCAGAATGCGTGTAACGCGCAATGTTGGTGTGCAACGCATCCATGTAATTCCAAGCGGCTTCTTCGCCCTTGATTTGGATCCAAGATGATACGTCCAAGAACCCTGTACCCGAAGAGTTCGGGTTCGGCATAATCACGTGGCCCTTGTAGACAGGCTTGGTCAGGTCATCCCATGTTGCTGGGACGGGAAGACCATGCTTTTCACCTTCGACGGTGTTGAAGCAGATCGACGCGATCCAAGCCCGCTGACCAACCCAAAGTGGTGGGTTATTTTTTGTATCGTAGTAAAGCTTGTTCAGCTTTTCGACACCCTTTGGCGCATAGCCTTGGAAATAATCGTGGGTGCTGAGAAGCAACAAGCTGGTTGCAGCAACGCCCCATACGATATCAGCTTTTGGGTTGTCTTTTTCAGCCAACAACTTGGATGTGATAATCCCCGTAGAGTCGCGGACCCATTTGATGTTGATATCTGGATAATCTTCCTCAAAGGCTTTTTTGAAACCTTTGAGCTCATCGGCTTCAACCGCGGTGTAAACCAGCAGGTCGGTTTTTGCCTGTGCAACACCGGCGCTCATCATCCCGATGGCAGCGGCTGCGGCGATGCCAAGGCCAAATTTTGTAAAAGACGTCGCTTTCATACTCTGTAGCTCCCTGATTGATGCGCCAACGCAGTTTTGTTTTGTCAGCGCGTTTGAATTTGTCTTCATCCCAATCGACGAAGTTAGTGTTTGCCGAAAGGTCAGATAAATCCACCCCAATTTTGATTACTTTTTTATGTCGTTTACTCAAGTATCAAAATAGCAAAAGTTGCCCCCCACCATTTCATACCTTGCTCAGTGTAACGGTACTGCCGTAGCATTCGTCAAATCACTAATAACAATGATCAATATAGATTGAGCCTATGCATTATTCGAAGCTACGTGCCTTTCATGCTGTCGCGACGCAAGGCGGGTTTTCCAAGGCGGCCGAGCATTTACATCTGACACAACCGACACTTTCGGATCAGGTGCGTAAGCTTGAAATCGACTTTGATATCCTGTTGTTCAATCGGAATAGTCGGTCTGTGACGTTGACCGAAGCGGGCAAGCACCTGTTGCTGATTACGACGCGAATGTTTGAATGCGAAGCCGAGGCGATGGAATTCTTGCAGGAAACCCAGGACCTTTTGACCGGGAACCTGACATTGTCGGCGGATGCGCCGTTCCATATCCTGAAGATCGTGCGCAAGTTTCGAGACCGTTACCCCAGTGTGAATGTGAATATCAAGATCGGTAATTCCGAGGAGATTCTCCGTCATCTGTTTGATTTCAAATCAGTTATTGGTGTTTTTTCACGGGTGCCAGATGACGAACGTCTGAATATTGTGAGCCTGCGCGATGACCCACTGGTCGCGGTGATTTCCAAAGACCATGACTGGGCATCACGAAAATCTATTCGCTTTTCTGAATTAGAAGACCAGCCGCTGGTCTTGCGCGAGCGCGGCTCGACCACGCGTCAACTGATCGAAGATGAGTTTGCGCGTCTGAAGTTGAAGCAAGGAACGGTGATGGAAGTCGAAGGACGTGAGAGCATTCGCGAAGCTGTTGCTACCGGCAACGGCATTGGGTTCGTGTCCAAGCCTGAGTTTGGCTTCGATTCCCGGCTTCAAATGTTGGAACTGAAGAATTGCGAACTTCCGATGCACGAATACATGGTGTGTTTGGAAAATCGATCGAACATGCGGGTGGTTTCAGCGTTCTGGGAGATGGCTACCGAGATGATCGGTAAGCACTAGATATTAGGGTTTTACGAACGCAACGCCTGACGATTGGCTCAGAAGCCTTGGGTCGGTTGACTTTATCTGAATCGGACGATCTTCAAGGGCTTCAAAGCACCTTTCCAACGTTTCTTCTTCCAATCGCGTCATCGCATCTTCGGTAAAGAATGTCAGATGTGGTAACAGGATGACGTTGTCCATGTCATAAAGGGCACGCAAGGGATGGCCGGATTGGTCGAGGGGTTCTTGGCTATATACATCTAGCCCGGCGCCTGCGATCCGACCCGCCTTTAACGCATCAAGTAATGCCATTTCATCGACGATGGCACCACGTGCTGTGTTGATCAGAAATGCGCTCGGCTTCATCGCATCGATCTGCGCGCGTCCAACGAGGTGTCTCGTTTCGTCGTTTAGAACACAATGGACAGAGACAAAGTCGCACGCCGCCATCATTTGCGTGATATCCGAATAAGGTAAAATGCCGATTTCTTGCATCCGTTCTGGCGGCGTGTGTGGCGAATAGCCGATGACCTGTGCGCCAAATCCGGCGCCAGCCATCTGCGCCATGGATTGCGCGATTTTGCCCGCACCGATCAGCCCAACGGTTTTGCCTGCGATATCGATGCCGCGCCAACTGGTTTCGGGCCAGACCCAATCGTTGGCATGCATCGCACGATCCAGTGGAATGAGTTTTTTGGCCAGGGCAATCATCAGTGTGAAGGCACCTTCAGCGACGGTGCGTTCGGCGTACTCTGGAATGTTTACAACGGGGATGTTGCGCGCCTTCGCAGCCTCAATATCAATAGCGTCAATGCCGACACCATATTTGACGATGGCTTTGAGGTTGTCCGCTGCGTCGATCACGTTTTTAGTGATCGGCGTATAACACATCAGCAGTATTTCCACTTCACGCACGGCGTCGATCAAAGCGTCTTCGTCGATACCATCTGGCAACAACACAAGGTCATGACCGCGCTCTACCAGTGTCTTGTCAATGATGGGGCATTCCAACTCTTGGTCCGTGCGGACGATTTTAGCCATGCGTGTTCCTAAGCGATGTGGAAAAATCAGGCGAACCCGTGTGCCTGTGATGCTTCTGAAATCGCCGAATCGATTGTATCCAAGGCGAAATCCATTTGTTCGCGTGTCAGGATCAATGGCGGGGTCAATGTGATCGTATTGCCCATGGTCAGCTTGAACGAAAGTCCTGCGTCTAGGCATCGATAGAATACATCTTCGGCCAAGTCATCGGCGGCTTCTTTGCTGTCTCGGCTTTTGACCAACTCGATCCCCATCAAGAACCCGCGCCCGCGAACATCACCGATCACCGAATGTTTGTTTTTCATGTCATTCAAACGTGTCATGGCATGGGCACCCACTTTGGCTGTGTGTTCGACCAAATTTTCGTCTTCGATTATTTCAATGGTTGTCAGTGCAGCCCGACAGGTAACCGGGTTCTTTTCGTGGGTGTAATGCCCGAATGCGAAATCCCCCGCGACGTCCAGATCAGGTCGCGTGATGGCCGCCGCGATGGGCAAGATGCCGCCGCCCAGGCTTTTGCCCATGACTAAAATATCAGGTGTGACGTCGTCATGTTCGCAGGCAAACATGCGCCCGGTCTTACCAAGGCCCGTTGGGATTTCATCAAAGATCAGTAGCGCGCCCGCTTCATTGCAGGCCTTGCGGACTTCGGCCCAAAACCCGGGTGGTGGAATATAAGGAACAGCGCGAGCGGGTTCCGCGATCACAGCAGCGACGTCACCTTCTTTTTCCAACACATAGCGCACGAAATTGGCACACGTCATTTTGCATAGTTCTAAGTTGGGTTGGCCGTCATTATCCGGATATCCATAGGGGCAGCGATAACACGCAAACGGTGCCACGTGTTCTGTGCCGGGCAGAAGCGGGCCAATGACATGCGATCTAAAAAGCTGCTCGCCGCCTACAGATGACGCGCCAAAGCCCGCGCCATGGAATGCATCCCAGAACGATACTGTTTTGTATCGCCCAGTGGCAGCACGTGCGACCTTAATGGCGACTTCAACGGCATCCGATCCCCCCGTTGTGAACAAGACCTTCGATAAATCGCCCGGCGCGATGGTCGCAAGCTTTTCGGCCAATAGGGTGGCAGGCTCACACGTAAATCTACGCGGCGCGAACGGCAGTTCATCCATTTGATCGGCGATGGCCTTTTTCAGGCGTGGATGTCCGTATCCGATGTTGTGGACGTTGTTGCCATGAAAATCCAAATAGCGATGACCATCTGTGTCTTCGATCCACGGCCCTTCGGCCTTTGCAATGACCGAAAGACAAGGCGTGGACACGGATTGATGCAGGAAATGTGCGGCGTCACGCGCCAGCACTTTATTCGTGTGATCGCTATGTGTTTTCGTTGCCCACGTTTCACGTCGAGACGATGTGTTACTCTCGCCTTCTGATTGGGTCGGTGTGGGTTTGCCCAGATCATTCATGCCGCGTCTGCCTTTCACATATGAGCGGCAGTGTGTCGCGTGGCTTACTCATAGGTCAAATCGTGAAATTCGATACTATTTATAGATAGAAACGATGCCTACTCGAGGTAGGGGGAGCCATTGGGAATGACCGATTTCGGCACCTCAACTGTGATCTCTCCTAACAACAGGAATGAGAGCGTCTTGCCATGAAGATCCTGGGATAGGGCACTGTTCACGCCGCCCTCTAGCGCATCATCGATGACGAAATTGAATGCCCGCAAGTTGGGCAGATCATAACGCACGACGTGGCTTGCCCCTTTGTGCGCAAACAACTTCAGCACACGTTCTTTGGTGACTTGCGAAGCGATGAAGGGGAAGGCGTCTTCGGAATAGGCAATAATAGAGATATTTGAGCGATTGCCTTTATCTCCTGCGCGCCCATGGGCGACAGCATGAAGAGGCACTGTGACGGTATCATCGGTCATGGCTTTATCTCTTCGGCGCGAACGTGCGGCTCAACCATATCGCGTGGTACCAATATCGATGCGGTGTTCACCTGTCCGGTCACACTGCAACGATATCCGCCGCCACCTGCGGGCCCGGAGCAAAATAGGCTTAACACCTCATCATTCACGTACGCCCCTGTTTCCTTGTCATCGGTTCGGATCGCTGTGCGCACTCGAAATTCACCATTTAACGGCTCATTGATGGCATCACGGCGGGCACTTTTATCATTATCGAACACGGCATCAACACCGACGATATCGACCCGTAGATCCTCAACAACACCATGGGCGCGCACCCGTGATTTTATGATGTCGGCGGCCATTTTGGCCCGCGCAAACGCATTTGGCCCGGCGTAAATCATTTCGGCTTCTGCCAGCCAGCCGCCATCTGCCGACACGGTGGTTTTTAATGTCGCGGGTGGTGGTCGTCCCTTGGCACCCGAGACCCTGATCCGATCAGGACCATCAGCAGATAGCGTCACTTGGGTGACATCCAGTGTTACATCCGGTGTCAGATAGGTGGATGGATCGTGCATCTCATACAGGATTTGTTCGGTCACGGTTGCCGTGGTGACGATCCCACCTGTGTTTTCGGCCTTGGCGATGACGAGGGACCCATCTTCGGATATTTCGCCGATGGGAAACCCCAGATTGTCCATGCCGGGCACATCTTTAAAACCAGGGTCGCAGAAGTACCCACCCGTGACTTGGCCACCGCATTCTAATAAATGCCCCGCCAAGGTGCCCGTTGCCAACAGATCGTAGTCTTCTGGGGCCCAGCCAAATTCATGGATCAATGGGCCCAGCACCAGGGCGGCATCTGTGGTGCGACCAACCAGCACGATATCAACGCCCAGGGCCAGAGCATCCGCAATGGGCTGCGCACCCAAGTAAGTGTTTGCGGCGACGATTTCTTTGCCCGCGATTGAAATCCCCTCAATCGTCTCGAGCGAGCCAATGTCATCGGTGGACATCGCGGCCGTCAGATCATCACCGATGACAATTCCAATATGGGGCGGGGGCAGGTCCAATTCCTGTGCCAATTCTTGCACACGTTTGGCGGCACCGGCTGGGTTTGCAGCCCCCAGGTTGGACACGATACGGACACCATTTTCCATGGCGGCCTTGAGTGAAAGTCGCAGGTATTTATCAAGATATGGCGAATACCCCTGATCCGGCTTTCGCATCTTGATCCGTTGTGCAATCGCCAGAGTGCGTTCTGCCAGGACTTCATAAATCAGATAGCGCGGGCCGTCGCGCCGTGACAACGTCTCGATCACGGGTAGGGCAGCATCCAAGCGATCCCCGGAAAATCCCGCACCTGAGCCGATAAAGACTGTCTTTGGCATTCTTAGGGTTCCCGCAGATGTTTTTCGAATTCACTGCGCGCATCCGCAGGGATTTCTTCGGATCGATTTTCGACGTAGTTCATATAAACGTAGGTGGCCGTTCCTTTGGCGCAGCATTTATCGCGTTGCGAAATCTCTTCGTAAACGGTGAAGCTTTTGGTCCCGACCCGATCAATCCAGGTGCGGACGACAGCATCATGTTGAAAATAAATCTGCGCCAGATAATCAACGTTCATGTTCACCAGTGCGACTTTCCAATCGGAAAATGCCAACGTCGGGGTCAGGATTGCAAAAATTTCCCGACGGCCCGCTTCAAACCAAATGGGCACAAAGACATTGTTGATGTGACCCGCACCATCGGTCTCAGACACGCGGGGAATGATGGGTGTTTCAAACATGGTTCAAGCCGCTGTCCAGCCGCCATCGACCATTAATGATGATCCGGTGACCAGCGATGACGCATCGGATGCCAGGAACACGGCGGCACCCATGATGTCTTCGACCTGGCCAATACGACCCAGTGCGATCTTCGATTCAACAAGCGATTTGAACTCGGCATCATCAAGCATGTGCGCTGTCATCGGTGTTTCAATGAATGTTGGACAGATCGTATTTACTCGAATGCCATGCGATCCCAATTCCCAGGCCATGGCTTTGGTGGCACCTTCTATTGCGTGTTTGGTGGCGCAATAAACCGTGCGTTTGGGGCCGCCGACGTGCCCCATTTGCGACGAGATATTGATGATCGAACCGGGCATTTTCTTGTCGATTAAATCTTTCGCGACAGCTTGCGCCAAAAAGATCGCAGCCCGAACGTTCAGATCGGTGACGGCATCGTAGTCTTCTTCCGTGGTATCAACCAAGTCTGTGGGGCGATTGCTGCCAGCATTGTTTACCAGAATATCAAAGGGGCCGTGATCCGAGACAGCTTTTCGTGATGCCGCCGTGTCCATTACATCCAGTTCAAGGGCATGGGCGGTGCCGCCACTTTTAGTAATCGCGGCGGCAAGTTCATTAATCTCGGCGTTCGTACGTGCTGCAACAAAAACCTCGGCCCCCGCATCGGCCAATGCCACGGCAATCCCACGACCGATGCCGCGCCCGGCACCTGTGACAAGCGCGCGCTTACCGTCAAGACGAAAGCTGGGAGTATTTGGTAATTCCGTCATGGCTTAGCGCTTCGCTACGGTGCCGTATGGTGGCACGTTGCTGCCTCCATAACGTCGTGCACGAATATTGGCTTGCTCTCCATGCCCAGCAAATCCTTCGATGGCGCACAGCCTGGAACAATAACTGCCGACCAAGGCGGATGCTTCGTCCGTCAGAACTTTTTGATAGGTGCATGTTTTCATGAACTTGCCGACCCACAAGCCGCCTGTGTAGCGCGCGGCCCGCTTTGTGGGCAGCGTATGGTTCGTGCCGATGACTTTGTCGCCGAACGAGACATTGGTTCGGGGCCCCAAGAACAATGCACCATAGTTTGTCATGTTGTCGGCGAAATAATCGGGGTCTTCGGTCATCACTTGCACGTGTTCGTAAGCCAATCGGTCGGCTTCTTCGACCATTTCGTCGATGGTGTCGCATACAATGACAGAGCCATAGTTATTCCATGCCTCGCGAGCGATGTCGGCTGTTGGCAGGATATCTAGTTGGCGTTCCACTTCGGCCATGGTGGCTTCGGCAAGGGCCTTTGAGTTCGTGATCAGGCACGCCGGAGACGTCGGACCGTGTTCAGCTTGTCCCAGCAAATCAACAGCGCATATCTCGCCATCGACGCTTTCATCAGCAATGATCATTGTTTCTGTTGGGCCAGCAAATAGGTCGATGCCAACGCGGCCATAGAGTTGGCGTTTTGCTTCCGCGACGAACATATTGCCGGGACCGACCAGCATATCAACGGCACCAATTGTTTCGGTGCCGAGTGCCATCGCGCCGACAGCCTGAATTCCACCCAGGACCATGATTTCATCTGCGCCTGCCATATGCATGGCGGCTACGATGGCCGGATGCGCGCCGCCCTCGTGTGGTGGGGCTGATGCGACAATACGTTTCACGCCCGCGACCTTGGCGGTCAGAACGCTCATATGCGCTGACGCGACCATGGGGTACTTGCCGCCGGGCACATAGCAGCCGACAGAATTCACCGGCACATTTTTGTGACCCAGAATGACACCGGGCAGGGTCTCTACTTCTAAATCTTGCAGACACTCTTTTTGCTTCTCAGCAAAGTTGCGGACCTGTGCCTGGGCAAAGCGAACGTCATCCAAATCGTCTTCCGAGACTTTGGCAATCGCGGCTTGGATTTCATCTTCACTCAGGCGCATGTTTTTAGGTGAATGGCCATCGAACTTTTCGGCCAATTCGCGAACGGCGGCATCGCCGCGCTTCTCGATATCTGCCAGGATTTGTTCAACGGTGGCGCGGACTTTTGCATCCGCTTCGGCGACGTCTTCGGCGCTTTTGCCGGACTTCAAATAGGTGATCATGTGTGTCTCTTTATTGTTCTGTATTAGTGAATGTCGCCGCCGCTGATGGCCGCTTTAAGCTTATCCACATTGAAATCATCGCGGCGCGCTGCATCAAGGATCAATTTTTCCTTGGCCGAAATAGTCGCAACGGCATCCGGGATTTTCTTAACCGCATCTTCGGGGACCACCACTGCGCCATGCATATCCGCATGTACGATATCCCCGTGATTGACGGTCATGCCATGCACGGTGACTTCGCAGTTGAAATCGATGTAGTGGACGAATGCATGGCTGGGGTTGACCATGCCACCGAGTATTTGAAATCCAGGTGCGCTATCGGGCAGGTCACGGAACGAACCATTGGTGACGCAGCCCGCGATGCCCAGACCCTTGTGAACAGCCGTATGCACTTCGCCCCAAAAGGCACCGATCCCTGGATGTGGATCAACATCTTCTATCAATAAAACGGCTGGTGCATCCAGGCTTTCGACATATTCGTAGTAGGGGAAGCGCGCTTCCATACCCTTGGCACCATCGGATAAATCAGGGGTGGCGGCGCGAATTTTTGCTGTTTTAGCATATCCACAAATGGGCGGCAGGCTGGGGTCAAGGACGGTGAACGGATCGACGGTAAAACCCCATCCGCGGCGTTCCGGATTGGTGATTTCCAACGCGTTGCAAATCGTGGGGGTGTCCCACTGTTCCAATACTTTCAAATCGTCATCTGTAATGGTCATGGTGATCTCTTAAGCCTTTTTGATATTTTTCAGGTCGGCAGCAACGCCGCGCGCAGCATCCAGGATGAATGATTGCTCGGACGCAACGAAGAACATGCTTAACCCCAGATCGGCGAGTTCTTGTGCCTTCGTCATGTTTGGAATGAAAGTCATGGCGGCTTTGCCATGTTGTTTGGCCGCGGCGCCGACGGTCGCCATGGCCTCAATAACTTCGGGGGCGGCAGGATTATTCACACCGAGGCATACAGCCAAATCGGCAGGACCGACGAACAAGCCATCAATGCCCTCTGTTGATGCAATCGCATCAATGGCCTCGACGCCTTCGGGCTCTTCGATCTGGGCAATAACGATGGTTTCTTCTTGGCTCTGCTTTAAAAGTTCGGGCATGGTTTTTGTGGTGTAACTGGCCCAGCGGCTGGACCCGGCATATCCGCGTCCGCCATGGCCAAATCGCGACCATTTGGCGATATTGGCGGCCTTTTCAGGTGTTGCCACATGCGGAATGACCAGGCCGGTCGCCCCGCAATCCAGGGATTTCAAAATCTCTGCCGGATTGCCATCAGGGACACGCACCATGATCGGAAAATTCATCGCCCGCCCGACCGCCATGCATCCATCGATGGCAGAGCGATCAAAGGGTGCGTGCTCGGCATCTAGGCAAACGAAATCCATGCCGGACATCGCCAGGATTTCTATCATTTGTAGATTAGGCGTTTTTAAAAATGTCCCTGCCAGCATATCGCCGCGGAGCATTCGGGTTCTTAAGCTTTCGGTCGTCATCGTGTTTTTCTCCGCTTTTTAGTCTTTAAAGGTTGCGATATGGGTGAGTTCAGCTTGGTCTAGACCCAAGTTCCCCGCTGTATCGATGATGCTTTTCCATGTCGGGGCGGCGATCTCAAAGCCATTGGCGATGCGATCTTTGCGCGCTTTGCGTTCAGGGTCACCGGGGATCATGACGGGTTTTTCCGGGTCCGCGGGGCGTGCCGAGCGGACGTAATCTATGTATCCATTAACGGCTTCGCCAAAGTTATGTCCGTCATCCAGCAAATCAGATTTGATGTAGATCGACAGCATGCCGTTGTGGGTTTTGACGCCGGTGCCAGTGGTTGTTGAGCCGGTTAGTGCCCCTGCCAATAATTCACAGGCGAGGGCCAAACCAGATCCCTTGTGATCACCCATGGTCAACAATGCACCAGGACCTGCGCGGGGGTCAGCGACCTCGCCGGGCTTCAAAGGGCCGTAAAGTACGGATGGATCCAGCGTGGGTTTCCCGTCGCCATCAATCAGTGCGCCTTCTGGTGGTGGTTTACCGCCGCGCAGCGCGACCAGTACTTTTCCTTCGGCAACCTTGGACGTCGCGAAATCCAATATGAAATCATCGCCGTTTGGATTGCACACGCCGACAGTCACAGGTGCTGTGGAAACCCGACGATCCGCAGCTCCAAACGGGGCCACAAGCATACTTTGCGAGACATTGGTGAAATGAATAGAGGTCAAACCCGCGTCACAGGCGCGCTCGGCCCAAAATCCAATGCGGCCCAAGTGTCCAGCGCGGCGCAGGCCGACAACGGCAACACCGTGCGATTTCGCCTTGGCGATTCCGGCATCGACGGCCTGTTGCCCGACGACTTGGCCAAATCCTTTGTTGCCATCCATCAAAAGGAACGCATCGCCATCTAACATAAGATCCGCAGATTGCCCGAATTGCAGGTTGCCGGTGTTTTCCCACATCACATAGCGGGGAATGCGGACTACGCCGTGGCTGTCATGGCCGGACAAATTCGAATTAACCAGATTTGCGGAAATGGCGTGTGCCTCGTCAGGTCCCGCACCAGCAGCAACGAAGACGCGCTTGCCCAATTCGGTCATGCCATCAGCGGATACGCGTGTGGGTGTATCGTCACTCATGATGCTCGCAGCGCTTCTAAGTTAAACGTGCAATCGTCGCGAAGAACGCCATTAAACGCATCGATGACGTTTTGAGCGGACATTTCAGCCATGGCGATCGCCGCTGACATCGCGCCAGCGCCGTTATGAGGGTTCATCACGACATCAGAACGCAGCATAAGCGGATGGTCAGGCGCTGGAGGCTCTTTCGTCATGACGTCCAGTGCGGCACCTCTGAGATGTCCTGACTCCAACGCTTTCAAAAGCGCGTAATCGTCGACAATGCCGCCCCGTGCACAATTCACCACGATACCGCCAGGTTTCATAGCGGTCAGCTCATCGGTGGATATGATATGTTGAGTGCTTTCGTCCAACGGTACATGCAATGACAGAAAATCTGCATTAGCCAGTTCAGGTCTGAAATCCTCAACGCCTTTGCATCCTAATTGATCGGCAAGTTCTGTATCGAGTTTGATGTCGGCGACAACAACTTCCATCCCGAACGCTTTGCAGAGTGGAGCAACAAGTTTGCCAATCCGGCCAAAGCCGAGGATGACGATCTTCGCACCGTAGAGATCACAGGCTCTGTAGTTGTTTCTTTCTGACCAACGCCCAGCCTTCACCAAATTATCGAGGAGGGGAAGTTCACGTGCGGCTGAGAGCATCAGCCCCATCGTATGTTCTGCAACTGATCGTGCATTGGCACCGGAGGCTATGGCGACTGGAATATTCCGTGATGTGAGATATGCGACATCGAGCGTGTCGCACCCCACACCATGTCGCGACACGACCTGAAGATTTTCTGCGCCTTCGAGAATATCGGCAGTCAGCCGCGCAGATCTTGCGATGATGGCGTCCACCCCGTTGACCGCCTCTTTCAGAGTGCCTGGTTCGATGTTTTTGGCACGCACGATTTCAATATCCGGGGAGGCGCTTAAAATTTCCTCCCCAATTTCGTGCATAGGTTCTGTGATAAGAACTCGTTTCATTGTTTCCTCAGATTTTTAATTGTCCAACGGCGGTTATTCGTTGGAGAAGAATTTGTTTTTGAGCAACGTCTGACTTTCATAGATAGAGCCCACTTTTTCAGGCTCCGGGAATGGTAAGCGTATGGGGGTGGGAACGGTTCTTGGCTCGTTCGTTGGTTCCCCTGAAATCATGGTGTCGATGTAGTTGTCCCACGACCCGACCCGACCCATACCGCGAATGTCCCAGGCATCAGCCGCTGCGACTTGGTACAGCATCAATCGACGATCTTTGCCTGATGTGTTCATGCCGGACCCATGCACCATCCGCACATGATGAAAGCTGCATGATCCAGCTTTGCCCGTGACGGGGACAGCCGAATTTAAATCGATGTCGCACTGATCGGGGTCCATCGCACCAACAAATCGCCCATCTTGATGATGATCGAACGTTGGCCCTTTGTGCGACCTGGGCACACACAAAAGCGGCCCATTCTCTTCAGTCATGTCATCAAGCATCACGCCAACGGCCAGCACGTCGTCATTGGTGTGTGGATAAAACGCCCAGTCTTGATGCCACTCAACGGGTGATCCGTGTTTCGCAGATTTTAGATTTATCTTTGACCCGTGCATGCGCAGGTCATTCCCGATCAACTTATGCAGGACCGCCAATAGCTTGGGATGCTTGCCCATTTTCCTATAGACCGGATGGTTTTCAAAAGGGCTCTTGATGCGACGAACTTTGGGCGAATCTGGCGTATGAGATGGCTCTAAGTCCAGAATTTCCGTGTGATCGCTTTGTCCCCGTGCGCTCTCGACCAACTCATCAAGGGTTTGGCGCATCAATGCGATATCATCGGCGGAATAAATGTCTTCGATAACCACGAAACCAACTTCGTGATAGGCGCGTACTTGTTCATCGGTGATAACGTTCTCAGTTGTCACTGCATTTACTCCGAACTTTGAAAGTAGTTTGGATATCGGTCGCGAATTTGATCGACGATCGCCAGAGACTTGCCAAGGTGCATCCGCACAGCAGCTTCGGCAGCGACAGAATCGTGTTTCTTTAGCGCTGCAAATATTTTCTTGTGCTCTTTGATCACGACTTGACGGCGTACGTGCTCTCGAAGATAGAGACCGCGTATCCGATCATAGTGACCGCGCCTGCGGTCAAGCAGCTCGGTGAGGCCGTGGACGCCGGCTTGACGAAACATTTCCTCGTGGAAACTGTTGTCGGCTTGTTTGAACGCGGTTTGATTCCCCGCGTTAAGCTCAGTGACTTGCCGATCCATCCACGCCTTAAGCAGCGCAAGCCCATCATCATCAATGTTCTCACAAAGCACCCGCGAGACTTCTATTTCAACACTCAGGCGCAGAAAATGGACTTCTTGCGCACTTTGAATATCGATTAACGACACTGTGGTGCCAGACTGTGGAATGATGTCGACCAAGTTTTCTTCGGATAGTCGAAGCAACGCTTCACGCACGGGCGTCGGACTCACCTTGAACCGATCGGCGATAATATTTTTGGCAATCGGAGTGCCAGGTTCGAACTGCAAATTAATAATACGGTTTCGGAGATCTCGATAAACATGGCTGACAGCCGAGGTGCCGGGTTCACGAGCCGTTGGCCGCCAATCAATATCCGGGAGTGTGGCCGTTGAGTCTGGCACGTCTTACCCCATTTCCCCGTTCTGTCACTTGTGATCGTTCAATCGATCATCGAATTCAACAACAACTAAAATTCTCTTGACTGAAATACTAATATATTAGTTACTCGGGTTGTCAAAAAAATTCGTTCGATAGAAACAATATTGATGGGAGAACATCCGTGATTAAAAAGACACTCGTAGCGATTTCCTTGGGTGCCTTGATGCTTGCAACGTCGGGGGGCGATATCCAAGCCAAAACGCTAAAGGTTCAGGCCAGTTCCAAGGCTGGTGACTGGGCTCACAGATTCATGACCGATAACTACGGTCCAAAACTAGAAGCCATGACATATGGCAAAGTCAAAATCGAAGTGCTGCCAACGAAGGCCGTTGTGCCACACCGCGAATCCATTGACGCGGTCGCGAATGGCATTCTTGATGGTGACTTGAATGCCGTCTCGTACTTCTCTGGTCGTGATGCTGCATTCGCGATTATTGGTGATTTGATTGCGGGCTATGACACCGTTGATCAAGTACGCACATTTTGTAACCACGCTGGTGGTAAAGAAATCCTGCAAAAGCTGTATGACAAGTACACCAAAGGCAAAGTCCACGTCGTGGGTTGTGGCCCCTACGCGAAAGAAGCGTTCGTATCGACCATTCCGATCAGAGCAGTTGCTGACATGGAAGGCGTAAAAGTTCGCTCTCCAGAGGGTTTGGCCGCTGAAGTTTTCCGCCGTGCAGGTGCAGCACCGGTATCTTTGCCATTCTCCGAAGTCTATACAGCGCTTGAGAAAAAAGTGATCGATGCGGCTGACGCATCAGCACATGTTAACAACAACGCGAGCGGCATGTACAAAGTCGCCAAATTCCCAATCTACCCAGGGATTCACTCGATGGCTGTTCTGCAGTTCATCGTGAACAAAAAAGTTTGGGATAAGCTTGGTCCAGAAGGTCAAACGGCTCTAGAAGTGTGGTACGCAGCAGCGTACGACGCGATGCGCCGCGAAGCTGATCTTCAAGACCGTGCAATCGCTAAAGAGCAAAGAGCCGGTGGCGATGTGACTGTCATCGACTGGTCAACAGAAGAGCGTGCCAAATTCCGTAAAATTGCGGTTGGCGCTTGGGAAGATTTCGCCAAGAAATCACCTTTGGCCCAAGAAGCACTCGATGCTCATGTGAACTACATGAAGTCGGTTGGCCTTCTAAACTAGGCTCTCTGAGGATCCGTCGCGTCGCTACTGGCGCGGCGGTTCTCCTCTGTTTGCTTTAAATAATTTACATCCTTGGGGGCTAGGCGATGTCCGATATTACGGAAAAGATGGTTGGTGCGCCGATTGGCGCCAGGTTCAATAACTCCGTCGACCATTTCAGCCGCTTCCTAGGCCTCGCCGTAGGGAATCTCTATTTACTCGCGGCTTTCTGCACCATGTGGGAAGTCGTCGCGCGTTATGTATTCCACTCACCGACGCAATGGGTTTTCGAAGTTGTTATGGTGCTGTGTGCTGCAGCGTGGATGCTGTCTGCTGGTTTTGTCACCCTCAAAAAACGCCATATCGGGATCACTGTATTTTACCTGATGGCATCTGAACGGACGCGCTGGTGGCTTGATTTGTTCGCCATGGTGGTTGGGGTTTTTGCCCTCTATATGATGGTTTCCGACACCATGATCCGCGCGTTGGAAAGTATCGATCTTGTTGAGCGCGGTGGAACGGCCTGGAACTCTCCATTGCCGATGGTGATCAAGACGGTCCTTGTGACGGGCCTGTTTGTATACCTCGTTCAGCTTTTTGTTAACCTCAGCCGCCACTTCCGCACCCATTTTTTACAAGTCATGGTGTACGCGGTTCTGGCGCTGATTTGCGGCCGGCTGATGATTCAGTTTCTCGCGCACTACGGCGAATACGGCAGCATGTTTGTCGGCATGGAAGACTCCATGGCCGAGTTCAGCGGCAATTTCTTTGATAAGTTCCATGTTGACCGAGACGAGATTGGTATTGCGACGATCTCGCTTGCGATTGTCGCGGCTCTCCTCGCATTGATGATGACGGGGATGCCCTTGGGAATCGTGACGCTCATTATTTCGGTGGTTTGTGCACTTTTGTTCTATGGCATGCAGGGCATGTACTTGGTGTCGACCAATGCGATGGATTTGTTGGAAAAGTATCCGCTGGTCGCTGTACCATTTTTTGTTCTGATGGCATCAATCCTTGAACGTGCGGGGATTGCACAGGATTTGTTCGACGCCATGTCGATCTTTGCAGGTGGCCTACGTGGCGGTGTTGCCGTTCAGACGACGGTGGTGGCCGTGATCTTGGCGGCGATGTCCGGTGTGATGGGCGGCGAGATCGTGATGCTTGGCCTTGTCGCGCTGCCGCAGATGCTCAGGCTGGGTTATGATCGAAAACTGACCATCGGGTTGATATGTGCATCGGGGGCATTGGCGACGCTGATACCACCCTCCATCGTGATGATTGTGTATGGACTCAGCGCCAACGTCGGCATTGGTGATTTGTTCTCGGCCGGTTTCACACCGGGGTTGATGCTCGCGACGTTCTACGTCTCGTACGTATTAATCCGTTGTAATTTGAACCATTCCCTGGCACCGACCGCTGCCGAGATCGCCGAAAAAACTGGCGAAGAAACCAAGCTGGGCAAGAACCAGATGTGGGCTGTTGGTACATGTATCGCCCTGATCTTCTGCGTCATGGGGTCGATCTATGGTGGGATCACCAGCGTGACCGAAGCCGCCGCGGTGGGTGTGTTTGGTGCGATCCTGGTGGCCGCGATCCGGTTCCAATTCAACTACGCGCTGATTCGCGATTGCTTGGCCAATACCATGGCCGTGGTCGGCACGATTATCTGGTTGATCATCGGTGCTGTGGCGTTCGTCGGGCTTTATAACCTGATTGGTGGTGCAGATTTCATGCGCGATCTGATCAAGGGCACCGGGTTAAGTGCGCTGGGCACCATCTTTGTCATGATGGCGATCTTGGTGATCTTGGGCACGTTCATGGAATGGATCGCGATCATCTTTATCACCGTGCCTGTGTTCGCGCCGGTGGTTCGTGATTTGGCCCCAGAACTGGGTATGACGCCGGATTGGGCCGCGGTATGGTTTGGCATTTTGTTCGTCATGAACATTCAGATTTATTTCCTCAGTCCGCCCTTTGGGCCCGCATGTTTCTGGCTGAAGTCTGTGGCCCCCAAAGATGTCACCTTGCAGGAAATCTTTATCAGCGTGATCCCATTTATCTTCTTACAAATTACCGGGATGCTGTTGGTAATGTTCATCCCACAAATCGCCCTTTGGTTCCCCATGTGGCTGACGTGATAGGAGTTTGATATGGCAGGTCCTGAATTACACGATGACTTAGAAGGCCACGCAGCGAACGAAAGTGACCGGTACGGTATTCTACCGGGCATAGCGGGCGTTCTGCTTGGTCTCGCAGTCATTGTGTTCATGTTCGCAGTCGCGGATGGTTTCCACTAAGCCATGGCGGATCGAAAAAAGAAGGCCTATGCCGACTTGCGCTCGAGCAAATGGTTTGCGCCGGATGATCTAAGGTCATTTGGTCATCGTTCCCGTGCCATGCAGATGGGTTTGGACAAGTCCGATTGGGAGGGCAAGCCATCCATCGCGATCATCAATACATGGTCCGATATCAATCCGTGCCATGCACACTTTAAGCATCGGGCCGAAGATGTCCGAAAAGGCATTCTGCAAGCTGGTGGTTTCCCATTGGAATTGCCAGCGATGTCATTGGCAGAGCAATTCGTGAAACCAACAACCATGCTCTATCGCAATTTCTTAGCGATGGAGACCGAAGAACTTATCCGCTCGCACCCCGTTGATGGTGCTGTATTGATGGGTGGATGTGACAAGACCACGCCAGGGCTGGTGATGGGCGCGATTAGTGCGGGTCTGCCGATGATATATTTACCCGCTGGCCCCATGTTACGCGGCAACTATAGGGGCCAAGCATTAGGCAGTGGTTCTGATGCGTGGAAATATTGGGACGAACGGCGTGCGGGCAATGTGTCCGATAAGGAATGGAACGATGTCGAAGGGGGCATCGCGCGCTCTTATGGCCATTGCATGACCATGGGCACGGCATCGACGATGACTGCGATCTCCGAAGCGCTTGGTCTGACGTTATCGGGGGCTAGTTCTATTCCGGCACCGGACTCCAATCACATCCGGATGGCAACAGCGACCGGACGCAGGATCGTGGACATGGTTTGGGAAGATCTGACACCAGATCAAATTCTGACCCGGGGGGCGGTCGATAACGCCGCAACTGTCGCCATGTCGATGGGGTGTTCGACCAATGCAGTCATCCATTTGATCGCGATGGCGCGCCGCGCTGGTGTCGAGTTTTCGCTCGAAGATTTGGATGCCGCATCACGTCATGTGCCTGTCATCGCTAATGTGCGGCCCAGCGGCGATAAATACCTCATGGAAGATTTCTATTACGCCGGCGGGTTACGGGCGTTGATGTCAGAGCTCGGCGATAAATTGGATAAAACGGTCACAACCGTATCTGGTGCAACGCTGGGTGAAGATATTGCTGATGCCGAAGTCTACAACAACGATGTGATCCGTCCGATAGATAAGCCGTTGTATCATGAAGGCTCGCTCGCCTTGCTGAAAGGGAATCTCGCACCCGATGGTTGTGTCATAAAGCCCTCAGCCTGTGATCCCAAGTTTTATAATCACCAAGGCCCGGCGCTGGTGTTCGATAGCTACCCAGAGATGAAGGCGGCGATTGATGACGAGGATTTAGATGTCACCGAGGATCATGTTTTGGTGCTTCGAAATGCAGGGCCACAGGGTGGTCCTGGCATGCCGGAATGGGGCATGCTGCCGATTCCGACCAAGCTCGTGAAGCAGGGGGTGCGCGATATGCTTCGGATGTCGGATGCGCGGATGAGCGGCACAAGCTACGGTGCGTGTATTCTTCATGTTGCCCCGGAATCCCATATTGGTGGGCCACTGGCACTCTTGAAAACCGGGGATATTGTCAAACTCGATATTCCCAACCGCACCATCGACATGATGGTCGATGAGGATGAGTTGGCGGCGCGCCGCGCAGCATGGAAAGCGCCCAAGCCCAAGTTTGAACGTGGCTATGGCTGGATGTTTGCGCAGCACATCAAGCAGGCAAATGAAGGCTGCGATTTCGATTGTTTGGAAACCGATTTTGGCGAAGCTGTCGGCGAGCCTGATATTTTTTAACGGAGTTCACGATGTCTGCGATGCTAAGTGATAGAACGCGTGAGAAGCTGATGCATGTCAGCGCGGCAACGCTGACAACAGCGCTGTTTAAAAGGGGATTACGAAACCAGTTTATTCAGAACGTTCAGCCGTTATCGGCTAAGGGCAAGAACATGGTCGGGCAAGCCTATACCATGCGGTACATACCGGCGCGCGAAGACTTGAACCCCATCTCCGTATTTACTGACCCAAAGCACCCGCAGCGTGTCGGTGTCGAAGCTATTCCGCCCGGCTATGTATTGGTGATGGACAGCCGGAAGGACGCCCGTGCAGCGTCAGCGGGCAGTATATTGGTTACACGCATGATGAAGCGTGGCGTCGCGGGCGTGATCACCGATGGTGGCTTTCGCGACTCGCCAGAAATCGCGGAAATGGATATCCGATGCTATCACCAACGGCCATCAGCGCCGACCAACCTGACTCTGCATCAGGCGATTGAATTGGATGTCCCGATTGGTTGCGGAGATGTCGCTGTCTTCCCAGGTGATGTGATGGTGGGCGATGACGAGGGGGTTGTGGTTGTCCCGTTGGAAATCGCTGATGAGATTGCTGAAGAAGCGCGCGAGATGACGGCTTACGAAGATTTCGTGCTGGAACGCGTGCAAGCCGGTGCGTCGATTGTGGGTCTTTATCCAGGCACCAAAGAAGAGAACCAAATCGCGTTTAAAAAGTGGCGCGAAGAGAATGGGCGCTAAACTTCTAAGCTCGAGCATCCAGCGGATTGAGAACACCTTTTTCCTGATCATCCAACTGATCAAGCAGCCCTGTTTCCCATTCCAGGTAACGTCGGGCGGCATCCAAGTTCCCGTCATGCCGGTCGTGCACAAAGAATAGATAGTCGATGCAGTCTTCCTCGCTGGGGCTGTCTGGTGTTTCTACGACGTTGATCCCCACGAGCTGCCAATCGTCGTGGCCAGAGACGCTGACGTTTTCTGGAATTTTTCCGGTGAGCGCCCGAAATTCATTCATCGCGCCAGCCACAAGTGATGCTGATTGTCCGACCAACACAATATCTGTCGGATCATCGATCCCGAGCTGATCCAATCGCGCGCGTGTCGCCCAGATGGCCCCTTCGATATGCCCCTCGCGATAGCTCATGCCGCGTGATACATCGACAACGGTTGCACCGCTCTCGACCCTTGATTTCAATGTGTCCAGATCAATGGTGCTGACCTGTTGAGACGTCGTTTTCGAGGCCGTAGTCGTGTCTTCTCGGGGTGTCTCGGTATCCAGCACCCACACCTTATGCCCCATGCCCGCCAACCAAATGGCAGTGGTCGTCGCGCGCAAACCATTGTCACACGTCAAAATGATCCGCGCATTGCGGACGGCAAGTTGCTCGTCGGTGGCTTGCACCAGTTGTCCGCCCGGCGCGTTATGTGCGCCTGTGACGTGCCCGGCTGCGAACTCTTCGGCTGTTCTAACATCGAACAGGTAAGTGCTGTAATCAGATTGATTGAGCCAAGCGGTAGCTTCATCAAACGTGACTGTTGGAATATTGTAATCAGATTGAAGGGCTTTGGCCTTTTCCAACCCAGCTTGCCATTCATCTGACCCAAGGACCGGAAGCGCTGCCGGGTCCGCTCCGTTCAATAGGTCATAACCCGCAAGCCGCCAGCCCTGCGTCCCGTTCCGCAAAGCGAAAATGGGGTTCGGAACATTTAACAGGCTCAGCATTTGCGCCCCGATGATGGATCGTGTCCGGCCCGCACAATTCACAACGATTGGTGTTTCGGGGTCTGCGCAGAACTTTGGCAATCGATATCCCAATTCGGCATTTGGACATGACTGGGCGTTGGGGATGGTCATTTTCTTGTATTCTTTAGGGGTGCGACCATCCAACAGAATGAGATTCTCTTTCCGGTCAAACTTCTCTTGTAGTTCTTCTGCCGATATCGACTGCGTATCGAAATGGTGTTCAACCAGCTCGCCAAATGTCTTGGATGGCACATTCACGCCTTTGAACAAAGTGTAGCCCGCAGCCGCCCATGCGGGCGCGCCACCCTCTAAAACCGATACATCTGAATATCCAAGGGACGAGAGCGCCCGTGCCGCACGGTCTCCGACCCCATCCCCATCATCCATCACAACGCATCGCACTGATTGGCGCGGCATTAACCTTGGTGCCAAAGCTTCAATTTCGCTGAACGGTAGGCTGACGGAAAAGAAGGGATGACCCTCGCCGTATTGTCCGTGCTCACGCACGTCGAGAAAGGCAATTTCTTTGCCGTCCGTCAAAAGTGGTTTGAGCGCTGCGGCCGAGATTTTGTTCATTATCAATTCCTGATCAGTCTTGTCTTGTTTGCGCGTGCTGTATGCGTGCCGCTCGCTGTGTTAAAAATAAGCCAACATTCATGTATTGGAAATTGGTAAAATGGGGGATTTTTTGGTTTTCCTGACTCATCGATTGGAAAACTATAGTATGACTGAACATGCACTGAGCATGAGGAATTTACGTGAATACAATTGATCAACCAACCTCTCAGAATAACCAAGACCGTTTGACGTTGCGCGTGGTGAAAACTACGCAAGAAGCCACTGGCATTATGGGTTTCGAACTTGCAGACCCTGATGGTGGACCGCTGCCATCATTCAACGCAGGCGCGCATATTAATGTTTGGATTTCAGAGACAGAATCCCGGTCCTATTCGCTTTGCGGAGACCCGCATGACACCAGCCTATATAAAATTGGGGTGCTTAAAGAAGAACACGGACAAGGCGGGTCCATCTGGGTGCATGATCATTTGCATACAGGCGAATTAGTCATTATCTCGGCGCCGAAAAACCTATTTCCGCTTTCAAACGAAGCCGAGCATCACGTTTTGCTGGCCGGCGGCATTGGGGTGGCACCGATGATCGCCATGATCCATGAATTGGAATCCAAGGGCGCATCTTATGTCATGCATCTGTGCACGCGATCAACTGACAGAACGCCGTTTATGGATTTCCTCTCGCCCCGCGTCGATGCAGGGAAGGTCCAAATCCATCACGATAGCGGCAACCCCGAAGCGGGTTTGGATATTGCGGATTTATTGGAGCAACACGAAACGGGATCGCATCTATATTATTGCGGACCTGCGGGGTTTATGACCGCAGCAAAAGACGCATCTTCGCACTGGCCTAAGGGCACTGTCCATTTTGAATTTTTCTCGTCGCCTGATGATGGCGCGGACCAACCAACAGGTGCAGATACACCGTTTCAAGTGAAGCTCAGCAGTTCGGACGAGGTATACGACGTCCCCGCAGATCAATCGATTGTCGACGTGCTACGCGCGAACGGTATTTCCGTTGATACACAGTGCGAAGACGGGTTTTGCGCAACCTGCATGACTAAATATGTCAGCGGAGAGCCCGAGCATCGGGACTCGGTCTTAGACAAAGACGATCAGAAGGAATTTGTTTTGATTTGCTGCGCCAGGTCAAAAACGCCGTTATTAGAGTTGGACTTATGACCGATTGGTTTGTGAAGATACGGGGAGGAACAACAACATGAACAATATGACCGCGAGCAATCCTTATCGGAGCGTCAAAAACTGTTGGTACGTCGCGGGGTTCTCCAAAGAATTTGAGCCCGGAAAATTAACAGGTCACAAGATAGCTGATCGCGTCATGGTGATTTGGCGCGATAAAAGTGGTGAAGTCACCGCCCTCGACAATCGGTGTGCGCACAAGCGGTTCCCGCTCTCAGAAGGCCGCCTGATGGACGACGGCACCTTGGAATGTGCCTATCATGGTCTGTGTTATGACACATCTGGCACATGCGTGAAGATACCTTCACAGCCCGATCAGCCGATCCCGCCGCAAGCCAAAGTGAATAAGTTCCCGGTTATCGAACAGGATGGCCTTGTTTGGGTTTGGCCCGGTGATCCCGCTCTCAAAGACACGCGGAAACCACCGCGGACCCCTGAAATTGCTGACACAGCATACGAGAGTATCGATTCAGGACCCATGAAAGTTCCTGCGAATTACTTGCTGCTGATTGAGAACTTACTGGATATCACGCACTTTTACCCGCTCCACGACGGCAACATTGGCGACGAAGAAAACAGCAAAATCCCGGTTCAATATGAAGAGGGTGAGGAAGACGGAAATAAGTACGTGATGACCATTCGTGAGGTTGAAAACTATAATCAACCGCCGTTCCTCGCTGATTGGTTCGTTTATGATGTGGTGGACCGGTTGCACACCCACAAAATGGTCAGTCCTGCGCACACGCGGGTAGAAATGCACAATGCACCGCCTGGCGAATTGGGGACGGACAAAGAACGCGGTTATACGCTGTTCCATTTCCATACACCCGTTGATGACCGGAATCATATTTGGTGGTGGTGCGTGAACAGCAAAGCGGATCATATGTCGGGCGGTGATCCCAATGTATCCGCTGCGAAACGTGTGGCCGAGATGTTTCCTTCTGTGGTGGCAGAAGATCACTGGGCATTGGAAAAACAGCAACAGATGTTTGAAGTGCCGGATGATGGATATTCCGAGTTGTTCTTGAAACCGGATAAAGCACTTAGACGTGCCCGCCAAGTTTTCTTGCAAATGTTGCGAGAACAAGACGCGTAGGCAGCATTGGGCTATCTGCATTGAAGAAACCAAGGTTTTGTCATGGGTAGTGTAGCGGAAGTCATTCTGCCGCTGGCGCTTGCGTTCATGATGTTCACGCTGGGCTTGGGGCTAGGGGTATCCGATTTTACCCGCGTTATAACGCGTCCGCGGGATATTCTGATTGGATTGTGTCTTCAGATCGGATTGTTGCCCGTTGTAGGCCTTGTTCTCATTGCGGTTTGGCCGCTCTCCCCAGAAATCGCCATCGGCGTTATGCTGATCGCCGTTGCCCCTGGCGGGGTGACGTCAAACTATCTGACCGCTTTGGCGCGTGGCGATATCGCGCTTTCGGTGTCGATGACCGCTGTGACAAGCATTCTTAGCGTGATCACGATCCCGCTGATTTTGTCATTTGTGATTGCCGGTGGTCTGCCCGAAGATGCTTCGTTCACCAAGACGGCGTTTAGTATATTTCTGATCGTCACGTTGCCCGTCATGCTCGGCATGGCCTTTCGCAAGTTCGCTCAAACTGTAGTCGAAAAATTGGAACGGTCCGCACATGTGATCTCGACGGTGCTTCTGGTGCTTGTCTTGGTCGGTGCGGTGGTGCAGCAACGCGAGAACGTTGTCAGCTATTTTGCCGAAGCCGGGGCGGTGACTTTCGCGCTCAACGTGATCATGATGGTGCTTTCATTTTACATCGCTAAAACCTTGGCCACCGGATCGAAACAACAAATTTCCATGTGTTTGGAATGCGGGTTGCAGAATGGAACGTTGGCGATTGCCATCGGTGTGATGCTGTTTGGCGGTGGTGCCTATTTGATTCCGGCGGCGACCTATAGCTTGATCATGTTTGCAACGTCACTCGTCTTTCTAGCTTTCGCCCGCACAAAACTGGCAGGCTAAATACTCAAATTATAGCTGCGCCGGAAAATCGCCGTGCTTCAGCAGATACGAGGCGAGCCCTCCTTCATTCAGTATCTCGATCATCATGGACGGTAACGGCTCACCATTTAGTGTTGCATTCTGGGTGACATTGGTGACGACAAGTTCGCCATCGCCATTTTCTATCGATAACTGATCGCCTTCGCGAATGCTGTCGGTCGGGCAGATGATGGGCAGCAGGCCATTGTTGATGGCATTGCGGTAGTATGCCCGTGCAAAGCTGGGTGCGATCACACATTTGATGCCCGACGCGCGGACCACGGTCACGGCGACTTCCATCGCGGACCCGCAGCCAAAATTCTTCCCAGCAACGATGATGTCATCAGGCTTCAGGGATTGGCCAAATTCTGCGTCGTAGTCTTCAAAGATAAACTCACGCAGCATGTCTGGATCGATGGTCACACGCTTTCGCCGCGATGAGATGATGTAGTCGGTGTTGATATCCGCACCGACGATGCGCGCACGTCCCTGGATGTTAAATGTGCTCATGGCAATAGCGTCCTTGGGTCGGTGATCTTACCCGTGACGGCGGCAGCGGCGCAGGCTTCTGGTGACGCCAGAAACACACGTGCCTTGGCATTGCCCATGCGGCCCGTGAAGTTTCGATTGGCGGCAGAGATCACCACTTTTTCGTTTCCGGGAATCGTGCCACAGGTGCCGCAGCACGAACCACACCCCGGTGTCATAATCAGCGCGCCGAACTTGATGAATTCGGCCAACATGCCGTTCCCAGCGATGTCGCCATAAACTTGATCGGATGCGGGCGTTACGATGAGTTGCACGCGCGGGTCTTTGCGGCCACCAGCACGCAAGATTTTAAGGGCGCGTTCAAAATCTGACCGCCGCCCCCCCGTGCATGTGCCCAGGTACGCCATATCCACCGGTTGTCCGATGTCCATTTCGATCCCGACAATCTCGGCTGCAGCGCCATCGACCGGCGGACGTGCCAGACGTGGTGTCAGGCTGCTTAGATCAATTTCCAATTCCAGGGCATAGGTTGCGTCTTCATCAGCGACAACCGCACCCTGAAGCGTATCAGCGCCGTGTAGGTATGCATCGGTGACAGCATCCGCCGCAAATACGCCGGCCTTGGCCCCCGCGTCCGTCGACATGTTACTGAGTAGCATACGTTCTTCGAATTTTAGAGACGCCGCCCCGTCGCCGGAAAATTCTAACGCCCGGTAGCTCGCATCGGCTGGATCAAGGATACGGTTGATTTCAAGGGCGATGTCCTTGGCGTCGACACCAGGATTAAGCGCCCCCGTCATTGTGATTCGAATACTTTCTGGGACACGAAACCATAGCTTGCCCGTCAGCATCACAGCGGCCAGGTCAGACGACCCTACGCCCGTCGAAAATACATTGGCCGCACCATACTGGACCGAATGGCTGTCGGCGCCCACGACCAATTGGCCTGGTCGCACATGGCCGCGTTCGATCATCAATTGATGACTGATCCCCGCACCGATTTCATACAACACGTTCCCTTGCTTGGCGGTGAAGTCGCGCATGCGGTCTTGCAGGGCGACAGTCGCCGGATTGTCCGGTGGCGAATAGTGATCAAGTGCAAAGACGATGGATTTGGGTTCAGCCAGGGTCTTGCCCCCCATCTTATTGAAGTAATCGATAGCCATGGGGGCGGATCCATCACTGGCCATTGCCGCATCGACTTTACAAACAACGCTCTCGCCCGCGCGGCATTCGCGACCGCAATGCGCTGAGAGGATTTTCTCGGTTATCGTTGCGCCACCTGTCACGTCCGTATTCCTTTATGTATATGGAATTAGCCGAGGGCTGCTTTAACAGCGGCCACACCAGCACCGGGCTCAAAGTCATGCCCAAGTCCTCTGAGCGTTGCCTCTAAATGCTCAAGGTCGGTCACAATATCATCACCGGTAACGATGCCCATGGTGCCGATCCGAATAATCTTGCCGCGCAAGGCGTTTCGCGACCCAGCAATGATGGTGCCATGATCCGTGCGTAGGTTTTGAACAATGGCGACACCATCGACGCCGTCCGGGACCGAGAACACCGAGACCGTATCTGATATCATTGGGGCCGTCGGAAATATTCCAAGGCCAATCGCCCGGCCGCCTGCGCGCATGGCCGCCGCCAGTTTTGCATGGCGGGCGATGACATTATCCAGTCCTTCTTCGTGGATCATCGTTAGCGCTTCATGCAAGCCAGAAATCAGGGTCACTGCCGGCGTGAATGCTGTTTGTCCTTTGGGGGCCCATTCCCGGGCTTTTCGGAAATCCCAATAGAAGCGAACTTGTCCGCGTTCTTCATCAATTTTAGCCCAGGCTTTGTCGCTGACGCTCGCGATACCAAGCCCAGGCGGGCACATCAGCGCTTTTTGTGATCCCGTCACTAGGATATCGACGCCCCATTCGTCTTGGCGCAGTTCCAGTCCACCCGCGCCGCTGATGGAATCAACGATCAAGAGTGCAGATGTTTTGCCGACCGCTTCGCCAATGGCTTTTAGGTCGCCGACGACGCCGGTAGAGCTTTCGTTGTGAATAGCAATCACGGCAGTGTATTCGTTTTCGGATAGCTTTTGATTGAGGGTCTCAATCGGGATCGCTTCACCCCATGGGACTTCGATCTTATCAATCCCGATATTCAGGTTGAGCGCGTTGGCAATACTAATGAATCGATCACCCCACTGGCCATTGCATAGCACCAGAATTTGATCGTCTTGACCAAGGGCGTTGGCGAGTGCCGCTTCCATCACCCCGGTGCCGGAACACGCATGGACCAGAATATCGTTCTTGGTGCCCAATACTGGGCGGATCATATCGTTCACTTCACCCAATTGTGCGGCAAATTCTGGTCCCCGGTGGTTTAGGACCATCTGCGCCGAAGCATCTAATACCCGCTGTGATACCGCTGTGGGGCCGGGCAAACGCAAACGATAGGGTTTCTGTGTCATGTATGTGAACTCGCTTTGAAAATCATGCCGAGATATCGCGCGGCAAAAATAAAATTTCTGATGATGAGGGTTATAAAACCATGATCTAAGGTTAATCAGTAACGGCTTAATTGTCACATAAAGGAGCAGTGAATACTGGTCCAAAATGGCTAGAAGTGCAGATCAAAGCACAGCATTTCAATGTTCGTGATCAAATGCTATTGAATTTAGCTCCGAATAGTTTTCGGTCTGGGCACCTTCTGGTTTTAGGAATTTTACCCGTTATGAGTGGCGAAAAGACGTCAGCAATGTTGCGTGGGGTGATAGAGGCACGCGATGCCTTCCGCGATATCATGGATGAGACCCCATTGTCGCGAAATGCGTACCTGTCAGATCGATACGGTGCGAACATCTATTTGAAGCGTGAAGATCTGACTCCCGTTCGGAGTTACAAAATTCGCGGTGCTTTTAATTTTTTCCGCAAAGCCATTCGCGATAGCGATACGCCAGAGCTCAGTTTCGTGTGTGCGTCGGCGGGGAACCATGCGCAGGGGTTTGCCTTTGCGTGTAGCCATTTCAAGAAAACGGGCGTGATTTTCATGCCTGTCACGACGCCGCAGCAAAAGATCATGAAGACCGAGAGCTTTGGTGGTGCGTTTATTCAGGTCAAACTGATCGGTGACACCTTTGATGAGTGTTATGCTGCCGCGCATGAACATGCCGAGGCCCATCAGGCGAAAATGGTGCCTCCATTTGATCACGCCGATATCATCGAAGGCCAAGCGACCGTCGGGCTGGAAATTCTAAACGACCAAACGTTGGGGCCGATTGATTTGATGATTGTCCCTGTGGGTGGCGGCGGTTTGTCAGCGGGCCTCGTGCAAGTTTTCAAAGAATTATCGCCCGATACCGAATTCATCTTTGTCGAACCAGAGGGAGCCCCCAGCTTGAAGGCAAGCCTGAAAGCTGGAGAGCGCGCGAACCTCGCCACAATCAATAGCTTTGTGGATGGGGCGGCGGTTGGCAAAATCGGCGCGTTGAATTTCAGCCACCTCAAAGTCCAATCGCCGGATGCCGTGCTTTTGGCTAATGAAGACAGTCTGTGCGAAACCATCATTGAGATGCTGAACGTTGAGGGGACCGTGTTGGAACCGGCTGGTGCGCTGGCGATCGAGGCATTGCGCCATCTACCATCGGAGCGGATTGCTGGTAAGACCATTGTGTGCGTGACGTCTGGTGGTAATTTCGATTTTGAACGACTGCCCGAGGTGAAAGAGCGTGCGTTGAAATCAGCAGGTTTGAAGAAATTCTTTATTCTGCGCTTACCGCAACGGCCTGGCGCATTGCGCGATTTCCTCGATATTTTGGGCCCTCATGATGACATCACCCGGTTTGAGTATTTGAAAAAATCTGCGCGGAACTTTGGGTCTGTGCTGATTGGCATTGAATCATCCAGCGCAGATGAATTCCAAGCACTATTGTTGCGGATGGATGATCTCGGTTTTACCTACCAAGACATCACGCATGACGAAAACATCGCCAACTTCATTCTGTAAGTGCTGGCGCAGTCCCGTCAGCTATAGGTTTTGACCATTTCGACGATCCGATGCGCCGCAGCGACGGATGCCTTGTGGTCTTGTGAAAAGTTCAACCGAATGCTGGCTGCTGTATGTGGGCTGAATTCAGTCCCTGGGGTGACGATGACGTTGGCTTGTACGCGTAGCAAGCGCACGAAATCATGGTAATCGATGGATAGGGGCGGCAGGTGGGGGAACAGATAGCTGCCCGCTTGTGGCACGCGTGTCTCAAGCCCCGCAGACTGAAATATCTCAATCAGATCATCGCGAATGGCTTGGTGTTGTTTGACCCGTGCATCCATCCATCCATCTGGTTCCTTGAACCAGGTGCGCATAACAGATTGGTTATATCCGGCGGCCCGTAAGGATACGATGGCCTGAAGCTTTTCCATCCGTTCAATCAAATGCGCCCCACCAAACGCAACGCCCAGCCGATATCCGCTGAGGGATTCGGTTTTTGACGGTCCCATAATTGAGATGACGTTGTCCGGTTGCTTGGTGACCGCACGCAGATGCGTGTACGTCGTGCCGTCATAGCGCAAGCGTGAATACAATTGGTCCGCGATCACCACAGCACCAAATTCAGCGGCCAGATCGGCGATACCGCGCACTTCTTCTTCTGAATAGACAACACCCGTTGGATTATTGGGATTCGAGAATATAAACACCTTTGCGCCATCTTCGAATGCGCCCCGCAATTGGGCCAAATCGAGACCCGCGCTTTGTCCAATGTTCATGTATTGGAGCTGGACAGGCACAATCTCGCCGTCGAAGAACTGCACGAGTTTTCGGTTGGCGAAATAGTCCGGCTGTACGATGGCGACTTTGTCGCCCGCCGCAACGGTCGAGGCGATGGCCAGGAACAAAGCACCTTGGGTGCCGGTGGTGATAATCAATTCTTCGTCGGCGGCAACGGGCGCGCCTGTAAAATCATGCAGATGCTGCGCCAGTTGATCACGAATACTCAACGCGCCACGATATTCTGTATATGCCTGCGCGCCACCCATTTCGACACCGGCCTTGAATTCTTCGAACGAGCCCGGTGTCGGTTCATGCGCATCGACATCGCCATGAGAGAAATCAACCGGTGTGCCCTCAAGCACATCGCCACGCATCAGTCTTTCGATATCGTCGGTTTTTTGCCGGGTTTCTTGACCCGGGGCATTGTCGGTTGCGAGTGCTTTGAACTTCTCTTCGATTGACGACATTTTATTCCTCGTTGGCGGTGGTGGGTGCGCGCGACCTTAAAAAGCAAAGTTATGATTCACAAACAGAATATTAAACGCGACACAATGGGCGGCTTTGCCGGGAGAGACGTAAGCCTGTAAAATGGATGCGTATATTGTTTGAAACCAAACTAGATTGGACGTCAGTTATGAGCACCGCATATCCATCGCGTGTCCGAATTCGCGAAGTTGGTCCTCGCGACGGCTATCAGATCATCCAAGAATTCATCCCAACGGTGCAAAAAATAGCGACGATCAAAGCCTTGGCTGCGGCGGGCATTAAAGAGATGGAAGTGACGTCGTTTGTCAGTGAAAAAGTCGTTCCGCAAATGGCTGATGCTGTCGATGTGTTAGCTGGAACTGAAGGGTTGGATGTCGTGCGATCGGTGCTTGTTCCGACGCCCAAGCGCGCGCAGCAAGCAATCGAAGCGGGCGCGGATGAATTGATTGTGTTTCTATCTGCGAGCGATGCGCACAACAAAGCAAATGTGAACAGAACAGTCTCGGAATCGTTGGCAGGTTTGGATGCGATTTTCTCGCTGTCCAATGATGCCCAAGTCCCTGTGATCGGTGCCATCGCGGTTAGCTTTGGGTGCCCTTATGAAGGCAAAGTGCCAGCCGAAAAGGTATTAGATATCGCGGCAGCATACCAAGACGCAGGCGTCAGGGGCGTGGTGTTCGGTGACACCACAGGCATGGCCAATCCGCAGACCGTAACGTCTTTGGTAAAGGCCTATCAGGATCGATTTGGGAAATCTGACTTCTCGCTCCATTTCCATAACAATCGCGGCACGGCGATGGCCAATTTGTTGGCTGCCATGGCGGCAGGCGCGGATACTTTTGATACCGCATTTGGCGGCACGGGCGGATGCCCGACTGTGCCCAAAGCAGCGGGTAATTTGGCGACAGAGGACGTGATTGGATTGCTTGATGAAATGGGTATTGAGACAGGAATCGATTTGGCGGCGATGATTGACGCTGCGCGCGAATTGGAAAACTCATTGGGTTATGAATTATCTGGCCAAGTGATGAAGAGTGGCCCCGTCGATTGGGCGCCGCGACCTGGATATGGCGCAGATTGATTGATTCGATTCTAGTCGACCAAACCCATGATTATTTATTTTTCGGTAGGTCGTCCAACCGATCGATACGCCGGATGCTTTGAAATATAGTGCACCAGATCGCGGTTATTGCCAACGTTGCGACGCCGCCAATAACCACGGCAGGCACGGTGCCCCAACCCGCCGCCATGACCCCTGCGCGAAAATCGCCCAATTCGTTTGATGCGTTAATGGATACGGAATTGACCGCGCTTACCCGGCCGCGCATCTCATCAGGCGTTGCGATCTGTACCAACGTTTGGCGCACATAAACGCTAATCATATCGGCGGCGCCATATGCCGCCAGTGCCGCCAGAGATATCCAGTATGTTTCCGATAACCCAAAGACAATGATGGATATGCTGAAGACCGCGAGCGAGAAAAACAGCGTTGGTCCCATATATCGGGGCGCGACCATTTGAGTCAGTACAAGTCCGACCACGAGGGATCCGATGGCTGGCATCGATCGCATCAGTCCCAATCCGGCAGGTCCCACATTTAAAATATCACTGGCATAGATTGGTAGCAGAGCCATCACGCCACCGAACAATACTGCAAGCAAATCAATGGACACCGCCCCCAAAACGATCTTGTTCCGCCACACGTACGCGAAACCGCTCATCACAGAATTCAGCGTGATGGGCTCTTTGGTGATGACACGTGTTGCCCTGGTGATCACAAGCCCGGAAACAGCGCTGATGGCGAAAAACAAAATAATGACCGGATACACGCCATCTCCAATCCAAGCAATCAACGCCCCGCCGGATGCAGGCCCCAATAGTTGCGCTGCCTTGTTGGCTGATGATGAAAAGGCGACGGCCCTTGGAAATTGGTCGGTCGGTAATAGGTTTGGCAGGATCGCTTGACTGGCTGGATGATAAAAACCGCGCGCCGCACCGTGCAAAACCAAAATCGCCAAGATGATCGGCATCGTGGCCCACTCCAAGGTCAGCACGGCCAAGGTTAAGCCGACCGTTCCCATCAGCACGACGTTACAAAGAATAAGAATCAACCGACGGTCAAAACGGTCTGCGGCCACACCAGCAACCAGGAATAGGGCAAGGACGGGGGCAAATTGCGCCAACCCGATTAGGCCCAAATCCAGCGGATCGCCGGTGAGTTGGTACACATGCCAACCGATGGCTACGGTGAACGCATGTAGGCCCATCGCGTTGAACGTGCGATTAATGATATACGCAACAAAGCTGCGGTTTTGAAAAAGGGAATAGGGCTGTGATGCGGTGTCGCTCATGGGATCAAAACGGCCCTAAGGATTTCGAAACCCCTAGGACCGTGAATGCTCATGATCGGTTTGATGGGGTTACGCTCAGAATTCTTTGCCGGACCCGGGACGGTATTTGTTCGACGGAACAAAGCCCGTAGGTTTCGGATCGCGCACATCACGAACCCAAACGTCGCGTTCTGGCTGAAGCCCGCCACCCCGTGACGCTGGTACGGCCATATGACGGGCACGATGAAGCAACCGCGTGTCGGCAATCCCACAGGATGGATGAACGCCGTCATTTTCGGCGACGACTTTCTCCCACGCGGCTTTGCGCTTTGCCAGGGTCTCTGGGTCATCGAGTTCTTTGCAATTCAGTTCGTTGACATTGAGGTCAGCGATGATTTCATCGCCATCTTCGATAAAAGCGATAGGACCACCCAAGGCGGCCTCTGGTCCCACGTGACCGATAACCAAGCCGACAGATCCGCCGGAAAAACGTGCATCGGTCATCAAGGCAATGACGATATTTCTCTCGCGGCACAGTGTCGTGATCCGAGACGTAGGATCGAGCATTTCAGGCATACCTGGTGCACCGCTCGGGCCCTCATAGCGAACAATAATCATATCATTATTTTCGAAGCTATCAGGGTCTTCATCGAGTGCTGTGATCAATCCTTGTTCGCCAGCGAACACCCGTGCGCGACCTTTGAACAGGTTGTCATCCAAGCCACCCTCGACCCCAGCAAGTTTCAAGATTGCAGAGAAATCTGGCGATAGGTTGCCGCCAAGTAGCCGCAGGCCTCCGGTTGGTTTGTATGGGTTCTCAACGGTTTGAATAACTTCGCCATCGGGGGCAGGGGTGCCCAATCGTTCGACTTGTTCGGCCAATGTTTCACCTGTGCAGGTCATCACATCACCATTCAGAAGACCGGCTTCGAGTAGTTCGCGAACGATCACCTGGACGCCCCCCACACGATCAATATCTACCATTGAATAAAGGCCATATGGACGCGCGTTGGTTAGAACAGGAACCACGTTCTGTGACAGGTGATTGAATTCTTCTGGGGTCATGACATCGCGCCAGAAATGCTCGAACCCGGCAGCGCGGGCAATTTCAGGGACGTGTAAGACCACGTTGGTCGAACCGCCTACAGCCATCGCAACGATCAATGCATTCCGCAAAGAATCCCGCGTTACGATATCGCGTGGTTTCAGATCATTTTCGATCATCTGGGCCAGTAACGTCACGAGTTCATCTGGGAATTCGTTCAAACGACGCGGATCGTCAGAAGCAGGGGCGACCATATGCAACGGCTGCATCCCACAAACGCCGATAAAGGTCTGCATGGTGTTGTATGTGAACATGCCACCGCAACTGCCAATACCGGGGCAAGCGTGGAATGCGATGTGATGGCGGAACTCTTCATCAGGGTCCCCAGCGACTTGATACGCACTGACGATATCCAGCGCGTCCCCCGTTTTTGGGTCTTTGCCCGGGTGGATGGGGCCGTCTGACATAATGACGGCCGGCAAATTGTGTTCCAGAAGTGCCGCAAGTGTGCCGACAGGGGGCTTATCACATGCAACAACGGCGATGGTTCCGGCAAGACCAGAGGCTTCCAGGTGTTCGCACAATGCATCGTTGGTGACCTCGCGGCCAATCAGCGAATACCGCATCTCGCGGGTGCCATTGCGAATACCATCCGACGTCGCGATGGTGAATTCTGGTTGGACGAGACGGAGCTTAAGTTTGCCATCTTCGAGTCCAATACGTGCTTTTAGTTTTTCATGAATAGCTGCGACTTTATCGACCACGCCGATATAGCACTGGCTATCGCCTTTGGTTCCCACGACGCCGACAGATGGCTCATGAATCAATTCGGGGCTTGTGCCTAATTCGCGTGCCAAGCCGATGGTTTGGGTCGATCGGCCAGGATGTCGATCAATCAACACTTTTCTTGATTCTGCCATGGGTGTCTCCTCAGTACTTTCGTCTTTCTTGGGCGCAATGTGATGAAATGCTGACCCTTTTGATCGTTACAGAACGCCCATATGCCCAGCATAATCGCCAGAACTCAAGGGCGAGATGGCATGAAAAAAGATGTAATTGCTGATTGCGTATCTTTGTTCATTCTTTCGCTTAGATATGAGATATTTGGTCTCATTATATTGAGATAAAATTCAATGGCGGCGTTGGTAAAGAGGACCATTTCGATGAATGCCCTGACGAAAGAACAGCAAGACCAGTTCTGGGAAGACGGATTCTTGGTTGTTGAGAATGCCATTGATGATGATTTGCTGGATGCTATTCGTGACGATTTTGCATCGTGGGTCGAAGAAAGCCGTGGGCACTCGGAATCATATGGTGAAATTTTAGATGGTCGTCCACGCTTTGATCTGGAGCCCGGCCATAGTGCCGATATGCCTGCCCTGCGTCGGGTCAATGCTCCCGTTGAGGTATCTGACGCCCACTTCACCGCGATGATCAATAGCCGCATGACCGAATGTGTGGCTGATTTGATCGGTCCGAACGTTAAATTCCACCATTCCAAGGTCAACTCAAAGCTGCCGGGCGGCAACACCGAAGTGAAATGGCATCAGGATTTTCCGTTCACCCCCCATTCCAATGACGATTTGGTCACGGCACTTTTGATGATTGATGAAGTCACGGCGGAAAACGGTCCGTTAGAAGTTTTGCCCGGTTCACACAAAGGCCCCATCCATGGACTGTGGCATGGTGGTGTTTTCACAGGCGCTGTTGATGATGAAGTGGCGGCGGACGGCCAATCAAACGCTGTCACTTGTATGGGTTCAGCAGGATCTGTGTGCTTGATGCATACCCGGTTGCTTCATGGTTCTGCGCCCAATCTATCCGATAAGCCGCGGACGCTCTTTATCTGTGTTTATTCTGCGGAAGATGCGATCCCGTGCTCACCCAATCCAGTGCCGACAAAACACCAAGGGTTACTGGTCAAAGGTGAGCGAACAAACCGCGTGCGTGCGATGGATTTTCAGATTGAATTGCCGCAACTGCCGAAAACGGCATCATTCTTTGACCAACAGGCAGACGGTTGAGGCCGCCAGCACTGGGTCTCAAGTGCCGCAAAACGTTTGATGCACAATCTCGTCCGGCTTGGGCGGGCTCACATAGTGCGAACCTGGCTCTCGCGAACGGTAAGGGTCGATGACTTCTTCGACCAGATCATGAAAAGTTGAGAAGTCGCCCTGATCTTCCGCCGCTCGGATCGCGGCTTCAACCAGATGATTGCGCGGAATAACAGCAGGGTTTTTCTGGCGCATTGCATCAGCGCATGCGGAGAGTGATCTTGCTTCTTGTTCTAACCTTGTTTTCCAGCGGCTCACCCAATCATCAAAGTCCGAGGGCTTTTTAAACTGCGTTTTGGCGAGCGCATCATCGCCTTTATCAGTGATCAAGTCTGCCAAATGACGGAACGTATTGGTGAAATCGGCCTCGTTCTCGGACATACACTCCAGCAAATCTAACGCAAGGGTCAGATCATCATCTTGTTCGGTTTCCAAGCCCAGCTTTGCCCGGAATTCTTTTGCTAAAGCAGCTTCAAAAACCTTTGGATAGTTATCAATCTCAGCCTGCGCGATGGTGACGGCTTCATCTATGTTTTCGTTGAAAAGAGGCAATAGCGCTTGTGCCAATTGCGCCAAATTCCATTGCAGAATGGATGGCTGATTGGAAAACGCGTAGCGGCCCATGTGGTCAATGGAACTGAACACTTTGGCGGGGTGATATGTGTCCATAAAGGCGCACGGCCCATAATCGATGGTTTCACCTATGACTGATGTGTTGTCCGTATTCATCACACCATGGATAAAGCCGAGGCCAAACCACTTGGATACCAGAAACCCCTGACGCTCGATCACCATGCTCAGCAGCGTGCGGTAGGGATTGTCAGCGTTTGCGGCGTCCGGGTAATGGCGTTTGATCACATAATCAGCGAGTGTTCTGATCGCGTCCACATCTTCGCGTGCGGCAAAGTATTGGAAGGTGCCGACACGCACATGGCTTTGCGCCACGCGTGTCAGTACGGCGCCTGGGATATATCCTTCGCGGATCACGTCTTCGCCAGTAGTGACGGCCGCAAGTGCACGCGTCGTTGGAACACCTAACGCATTCATAGCTTCGCTGACGACGTATTCTCGAAGCACAGGGCCGACCGCAGCGCGGCCATCACCACCACGTGAGAAATGTGTCCGACCCGATCCCTTCAACTGAATATCACGGCGAATTTCATCCGAGCCGACAATCTCGCCAAGGAGTGTTGCACGCCCATCACCCAGTTGTGGTACCCAACCGCCGAATTGATGCCCCGCATAGGCCATCGAAATCGGATCAGCACCATCTGGCACAGTATTTCCTGCAAAAATTTGCGCCCCTGCATCTCCGGATAATGCCTCTGCATCCAAACCCAACAATTCGCATAGCTGCACGTTAAGCCGGATAAGGGTCGGCTGACGCACGGGCTCTGGCGCTTTGCGCACGAAAAACCTGTCGGGCAAAGACGAATAGCTGTTCTCAAACGGGAGCGATATTGCGTTCATTGGTTCAATCATCAAAAAGTGGGCGGTGACTTTATGCGCCCCCTTTAAATCAGTCTTGGGGCAGCAAATTTCAAGCGATCGCCGTGAATATTGAGACAATGCGAGAGCAATTTGTTGAATTTGCCGATGAACTTGCAAGGGTGGACCGAGATAAATTCTACGGTCGATAAAAAGAAACGGATTAGGGAGGCCCAGACATGAAGTTAACGGATGAAGAGCAAGATATGCTGGCCGGGAAAATGGGTGAGGCCAAGCGTTGGGCGTTGGATCATCAAGTCAAAGTTGGCGAGATGTTCGATGCGATTGATCTTGTGCCGGTTAGCCAGTCACACATGATGGTTGATCCAGAGTCCGCTGGTGAAGCCGGTGTCGTCTTCCTGGAAGGGCTTGCAGAGGCGGGTGGTCGGGTCGTTATTCCGATGATCACTGACCCCCGTGGTGTCGATCTCAATCATTACAGTCCGTTGGGTCAGACAGAGGAAATGGCAAACTTAGAGCGTCGCACCTATGCCGCCTGTGAAGCCATGGGTATATTGATGACCAATACCTGCATTAATTATCAGACCGTGATGCCGCCGGTGTTTGGTGATCACGTGGCGTATGGTGATACGGGCGTTGTGATTTATTCGAACAGTGCGTGTGGTGCACGATCCAATTTCGAAGGCGGCCCGTCAGCACTGGCAGCCGGCCTGACCGGGCGAACCCCGAGGTACGGTTTGCATTTGGATGAACATCGCCAAGCCACGCGACGGTTTCGGGTCACAGAACAACCTCACGGGCTGACCGATTGGGGCGTGTTAGGGGCGGTAATTGGCAAAATGTCGGGGTCGTATTGGGAAGTGCCGGTCGTCGAAGGTCTTGAGAGCGTTCCCACATCGGATCAAATGAAACATTTTGGTGCGGCGATGGCCAGTTACGGCTCTACGCCGCTTTTCCATCTTGTGGGGATCACACCAGAAGCCCGCACTCTAGCCGATGTGGGTGGGGACAAGCTGCCGACAGAAGAGGTCACCAAAGCTGACCTGGATGCGCTGCGCTCCACATTTGGAGGCAAGGGCGACAAGGTTGATGTGGTTGTTTTTGCTGCGCCGCAATTATCGATTGTTGAGATGCAGCAGGTCGCTGCATTGTGTGACCGTAAGTCCTTCAAGACACCGGTGTTGGTGTGCACGTCCGCTCAGGTCTACAGCGATGCGACGCGGGCAGGGCTGGTTGGCCAGATCGAAGATGCTGGTGGCAAAGTTCTCGAGGGGACATGCTTTTATCAGCAATATGCGCGTGAGATCGGCGAGGCGAATGGGTGGGTTCGACTACTAAGTAACTCGGCAAAAATTGTGAATATTCTGGGTGGATATGGCTACCAGCCTGCGTTGGCGAGTATGGAAGACTGCATCGCATCGGCAGAGGCGGGAGTAATCGTATGAGTATCGTATTAAAATGCCACAAGGGTATTGGCGAAAAAGTCCAAGGCACCGCATTGGTCAGTGGCGACAATTTCTCTGCCCGCTATGACCTAGATCGTATCAAAGGCGTGTTTTCCAGACCTGCGCATGATCTCCACGGCGAGTCGTACGACAAAAAGATTCTGGTCATGAATACCGCAAAGGGTGGTGTTGCATCGGCATGGATGTTGAACGAGATGAAGTCACGCGACATCTATCCGCAAGCGATCCTTTTCAATGCCGCCAACACGATTTTGGCGCAGGGCGCGGCATTGGCTGATTTAAGCATGTGTGATCGGTTTGAAGATGGCGATGTCACGCAGTTGATTAAAACCGGAGACGAAGTGATTGTTGATCCAGAGGCTGGAACGGTCACCATTCTCAACCGTTTATAACGTCATCTGATCAGATAACGGCTTTCTCGATGTGCGGTCTGTTCTTGACGATGCGGTCAAACGCGAATGGGCTTAGGTCCAATGTGCGATACTCACCGTATGCCACCCACTCGGCAATGCCGCGGCCGACAGCGGGTGATTGCTGAAAGCCGTGTCCAGAGAACCCATTCACAAAAATGAAATTCTGAATTTCAGGATGGGGACCCAGTACTGCATTCTGATCAAACGTGTTGTAGGCATAATGCCCCACCCAGGAATTGATAAGTTTGATCGCTTCTAATTGCGGGATCCGATTGGCAATGGCGGGCCAGACTTTGTTCTCCCACAGGCTATGGTCAGCGATAAAATCACTCGGATCGACGGCGGGGTCATCATCTGGGGGACACCCTGCGAGATAATAGGCTCCTTCTTGGCGAACGTGTACCCCGCTGGGATCAATAGTCAGCGGCATATCAAGGTCCAGTGGTTTTTCTGCATCAAATATGAACGTATATCGCTTTCGGGGTTCAACAGGAATATCGATGCCTGCCATTTGTGACGTTAACGCGGCACGCGGACCAGATGCGTTTATGACAGTGCCACAGGCGATCACTTCTCCAGATTTCAGCGTGATGCTCACCACCTTTTGCCTATCAAGAGATTTGGTGATGGCAACGACTTCGTTCTCCACATACTCGACGCCGCGTTCTCTGGCGGACCGTTTCCACCAATCAAACAGCGTGTTGCCATCAAAGTATCCCTCATCAATGAGGTTTAGCGTCCCGCCTACAATACCGTCCAGATTGTAAAATGGATAAGCATGGATGATTTCATCTGCTGTTAAATATTTCGTACCCGCACCCCATGATGCTTGGGCCTGTTGGTTCTGTTTTAAGATGTCAGCTGATGGTTCATTCCCTGCCAAAAACATGTACCCAAAAGAATGTAACGGCACGTCGGGCACTCGATCATCCCCACCCATAAATGATCTGAAATTCTTTACGAACTCCGCTGCAAATTGAGACACCCGAACATTAATCTCCTGCGAGAATTGCTGGCGCATACAGCTATTCGTGTGAACGGTTGATGTGAACTCGTAGGTCGTATCTCGTTCGACCACCAACACGGAGCCGTCAAATCCAGGATTATCGGATAGGAACCACGCTACGGACGAACCCAGCATTGCGCCACCTATGATTACCACGTCATAGGATGTCTCTTTTGGTGTTTCGGTAATCGGCGATAGGGCCATACATAACCTTTCAAATTTCACGCATCATTCCCGTTAGGGTGACAATAGGCAGCCATGCTGGCAAAATCTTTTTGATCATTCATGGCTAGCGTTATCGGAGTTGTTGAAGTGAATATTGGCTCTCGTTCAGTTCATGTGATTGGGGCGGGGATCGTCGGTGTTGCCTGTGCGCTTCGACTGCAACTCAACGGTTTCCAAGTCACTCTGATCGACCCGGAAGCGCCCGGTTCACAATGTTCATTCGGAAATGCAGGTATTTTGCAGATCGGCGCGTGTGTGCCTGTCGCAACACCTGGGGTAATTAGCCAAGTTCCAAAAATGCTATTGGACCCAGATCAACCGCTCGCGGTGCGGTGGCCGTATTTGCCAAGTCTGGCACCTTATCTGATCAGGTTTTTGGCCTCGGCAACACCGGCAAAGGTGGAACGGATATCGCAGGTACTTGCATCTATTCTTGGTCATGCTGTTGATGGATTTGCTCCGTTACTCAAGTCTTCGAATGCCGAGGGGCTTCTGAAAAAGACCGGCGAGTTATATGTCTATGAAACGGATAAATCATTTGAAGCGGCAAAGCCTGCCCACGAATTACGGCAGCGACGAGGCGTGAATATCGAATACTTGGATAACCATGAAATTCGGCAGTTAGAGCCGACATTGGCGCCCATCTTCAAGCACGCAGCCTATCTCACGGATTGTATCTCGGTAAGCGACCCCTTCAGTCTGACGCAAGCGTTTATGTATGCGTTTCTTCACAATGGTGGCAGTACCTTGCGCGAAAGGGTGGGGGGATTTGAAGTGGCAGACGGTAAGGTCTTGCAGGTGATTACTGAATTGGGACGGTATGACTGCGACCATGTTGTCCTGGCAACAGGGGCGTGGTCGAAACCGCTCGCCAAGCAATTAGGGGCGCGTGTGCCATTGGATACTGAGCGCGGCTATCACATCAGGATGAAAGACGCGCAAGTAGATTTGCGCATCCCCATTATTTCTGGCGACTATCGTTTTGGTGTTTCGAATCTCAGTTCAGGGTTTCGAGTCGCTGGCACCGCGGAACTGGCATCGCCGCTTGCGCCGCCAAACTATAAGCGCGCAGACCGATTGGTCGGACTCGCCAAACGTATGTTCCCCGAGTTGAAAACAGATGGTTATGAACGTTGGATGGGTTGTCGACCGTCTACACCCGACAGTCTGCCGGTCATTTGTAAATCGCAATCATTTGGCAACGCCTTCTTTGCGTTTGGGCATGGGCACTTAGGGTTGACGATGGCGGGAATCACGTCTGAGTTCATTCACGACTTGATCGAGGGGAAACAGCCGCGCGTCGATATTTCTGGTCTGCATCACGCTCGTTTCTAATCTGATTGAGGTTGCGCAGAATCCTCGGGACGGTAGGCGAGATACCCACGCTGGATCGCGATATGATCCGCGATATATCGCGCGTCATGCCATACCCCCCAGATAAAGGAAGATCCGCGCTGCGATAACCACGGTAGTCCGAGGAAATAAATCCCGCGCTCAGACGATATGCCGCGCTGATGCTTTGGGAGGCCCTTATTATCAAAGGCACCAACTTTCATCCAACTGAAATCAACGGCAAATCCTGTGGCCCATATGACCGAAGTGATCGCCGCATCAGAAAAATTAAGTTCTTTGATGGGGTGGGTGACACTGTCGGGATCTGCTCCCAAGTCGCGAGCTCCAGGCTCTAATGGCAAATCCAGATTGTTTCGGGCGATATATGCATCGGCCTCGTCCAACATCGACAAGTAATTTTGATCGCCTTTGGCGATGTTTTCTGCCAAATCATCCGCAAATGTGAGTGTTCCATCTGCGTAAGACTGGGTCATACCCAGCAAAGTCATGCCGTTATTTCCCAGTCGTCTGAAATCGACGGTCTCGCCGCCATGTGCGCCGCTCACGGCGATTGTCACGTGCGCCGTGTTGGAACTGGGGGGCTCTAAATCCCATTTTCCCAGGACGCCGAGCCACCAGACAAAGTCACGTCCCCGATAACTGCGCGGTGGACGGTCGTGTGGGCCAATGGATAAGTATACCTGCCTGCCACTTTGCAGCAGTTCGTCGGCAATTTGAGTTCCTGACGAGCCCGCACCAACTACCAGCACGGCACCTTCTGGTAGTTGGTCGGGATTCTTGTACGTGTTTGAGTGTATTTGTATGATCGGCGCATCTGCCGGCATAACAGGCGGAATGACCGGGCGCTGAAATGGTCCCGTGGCGGCCACCACATTGTTTGCTTCGAACGTGCCATCTGACGTTTTAACCAGAAAGCCTGGATGAGCCGCGTTCTTGATGACCTCTGTCACTTCGACACCCGTTCGTATCGGAGCCCCAATTTTCTCCGCGTAAGCAACAAAATAGTCGGCGACTTCTTCCTTTGAAGGAAAGCCATCTCGCCCGGTCACAGGGAATTCCATCCCGGGAAATCTGTCATGCCATGCGGGCCCATTCGCGACCAGGGAATCCCATCGTTCAGAGCGCCAACGCTCGGCGATACGGTGTCTTTCCAAGACGACATGGGGAATATCGTTGCGACTGAGGTGCTCGCTCATGGCGATGCCAGCTTGGCCCGCACCAATCACTATTGTGTCGATCTTCTCAGCCGTCATTTTGAATGCCTCGTTCGTCCATCCGCAACAAACTTAGATTGATGAACAGATAATGGTCAATTTTTGTCAGTAGACTTTGCGCGGCCTGTTTCTGGGAATATCCAGATGGCGAGCACCATCAACACGGCCAATCCCATGCCGACATAAGATATACCCGCATTCGGACCATCCAATTGGCTGTAAGAAAATCCACCGACAACAATCAATGCCAGCACAGATACGATCAGTTTGATATGGATCGGCATACTGGGTGTTCTCGTTTATTCGGCTGGGAGTGGAGACGCCGCCGCTTCGTCGGGGCGTTGTGGCCGAACCCGAAGGTCACTTTTCAGATGCTTGTCATTATACCCGTTGAAAAGATGCCCCAGTAGGCCACGATTCAAGTCGGATGTGCCGAACAGCCAATCCGCGATCGGGAATGTTAAGTTCATGTTTCGCTCCATCATGATTTTCTCATTATGGTGTGCGGTGTGATGACGGCGTAAGGTATTGACCAGCGGGCAATGGCGCACGAACCAGTTTTCGTCAACATGACAGCAGAAATGCATGAACTCATAGATCAAATACATCGCTGTCGTCGTCGAAATAAACAGCCACGCGATGTTTGCAGTGGCAATTAAGTGCAATGCCAAGACGCCGACCGATGACATCAAAATGAATACGACAAGCGCGTACGGTGGAAAAAAGGTGACACGCCAGTCGCGATGGTCACGAAAACGCATTTCTTGATCGGTGAAGAACTGATGATGGTTGAGCGTGTGGCGTTCATAAATCGCCCGAAGCGCCGCATTCGTTTGAGGGCGATGCATCACATATCTGTGCAAGAACCACTCGAAAATATTGCACAGGAGCAAAGTGACCGGAACAACCAACCATTCCCACCACAAGGGAGCCTGAATGAACTGTGCATAGATCCAAATCGCCGTGAGCCCAATCGCGTAGATCACGAGTACATGGACGATACCATTGTACCAACCAGCAATTCGCGCGCGATAGTCCTTTCTGAAGCTAGATTGACGCTCCGTAATCATCAAACGACTCCTCGAGAGATATAGTTGCTACAGATCTTCAGGCATACGCAATTACTATAAACCAAAGGTCCCGTGTCTCAAAGCTGCGGGGACACGTCCGTCATTGCCGCATATGTCCGCTGGCGATAATCTATCTTGATAGAGGGAGCAGCGGATAGATGTCAGAGAATTCTGACACGCAAAAGCCGAAACAACTGCCGGGCGGTGCCGGGATACCATTCGCGCGGCGTGTTCGTAAAGTCAGTACCGATGAACCGTGGCAATGGCTCGCGTTAGGTTGGGCGGATATGAAACGCGCTCGTTACATCAGTGTTCCATTCGCGCTTATATTTGCATTCATCGGTTATGGGGTGACGGCGGGGCTCTATTTTCTCGATTACTATTACCTGATTTGGCCCTTTATTGCTGGGTTTATTTTGGTCGCCCCTGTGTTTACGGTTGGCTTTTATGAAATCAGTCGAAAACTTGGTGAAAATCAATCCATCTCATTCGCGACCGCGTTGGGTGCATGGCGAAATGCGCCTGGGCCGGTATTTGGTGCCGGGCTGGCACTGACGTTCTTCTTGATCATTTGGGTTCGGACTGCTGCTTTGTTGTATGTGATTAATTTTCCCTACCAGATGCTCACAATTCCGAACTTGTTGAATCAAAAATTCTTCTCGTTGGATGGGCTGACGTTCTTGGCTGTTGGCACTTTTATTGGCGCAATTTTCGCCGTTTTTGCATTTTTATTGAGTGCGATATCTCTGCCGATGATGGTAGGAGAGCGCGCGGATTTTCTGCCAGCGTTGCTCACTTCTGTTTTTGCCGTGGCGCTAAACTCAACGGCGATGATTTTATGGGCGGCAATTATTGTGGTGGTAACTGCGGTTGGGCTTGCCACAGCGTTTATTGGCCTTGCGATTACGCTGCCATTAATCGGTCATGCGACATGGCATGCGTATCGAGCCTTGGTCCGCCCTAAATCAGAGAGCTGATTGAATATGTTTGTAGTGCTAGAATGCTCTATCAAGAACGGATCAGTTTAAAGGCTGGTCTTCCGATACGGAGACCGGGTTCTCTCGTCATCTTCTTCATTGTTGCCAAACCGTAACTTCAAATCCTGGATCAGTTTAGGAATTTGCGCAGACGGTTTAGGGCGACTAAAGAAATAACCCTGGAATTCCTTGCACCCAATTTCGAGAAGTCGGCGGACTTGCTCCGGTTCTTCGACCCCCTCGGCAATTGTATGCATCTCCCGCATGCCGCCGAGATTGATGATCGATTGAGCGATGGCACAATCAAACGAATCATCCAAAATATTTTCCACAAACTCTCGGTCGATCTTAAGCGTGTTAGTGCGCAACATTTTTAAATAGGTAAGATTAGCATAGCCCGTGCCGAAATCATCAAGAGCCACGGTGACTCCCAACTCTTTGAGGCTTCTTACATTCTCAGCTGCGCGTTCAGAATCTTGAATGAATGTACTCTCGGTGATCTCAATCTCTAAGTTTGCAGCGGGCAAGCCTGTCTCACGCAGAATTTCAGCGACCTTCGCGACGAAGGACCTTTCAGAAAAATTGCGGGTGGAAATATTTACTGCGACAATGATATCCAAGTATCCATCACTTAACCATGCCTTCGCTTGTTTGCAGGCGGTACGTAGAACCCACTCGCCAAGGGTTGTGACCATACCACTGCGCTCGGCGGCGGGAATGAAGTCATTTGGGGGGATCAAACCTTGGATGGGGTGATTCCATCGCACGAGTGCTTCGATGCTGGTCACCGTGCCGTTTGCGAAAGAGAAACGCGGTTGGTAATGAAGTTCAAACTCATTGTCACGAATGCCACGTGGAATTTCTTTTGTCAGTTCGCTTTCCATGTCGTCGCGAGCCGCACGGGTCTCATCATAAAACATGACCTGAGTATCGCTTGTTGTTTTCGCATTATTTAATGCAGCACGTGCGCGCTCCATAGCCTGAGGGGCCATGATGTTTGGATCGGCGGCATCATAAACGCCGATCCAGGAAGCAACGAACATATCCTTAAGGTCATCCGTTTCGCCCGGCAGAGTGAGGGCCTTGGTAATTTCTCGGGCCACAACCTCCACTGCAACTCTGTCATCAACACCTTGTATAGCAATGCCAAATGTATTGTCTTGAAGATGAGCTATAGCGGCGACTTCGTTGGTGTCGTCGCTGCAATCAAAGAATCGCTTAACGGTGGTTTTAATTTGCTCTCCAAGAACACGTTTGTTTTTCGAAGATTCAATGCGTGTCCCTGCCGTTCTCTTTGTCGATAATTGTGATACGTCAACGAGCATTAACATCAATGATTCGCGGTCGTTCACATGGGGCAAATTGCGAACAAGGAAGTTATGCAAATAGTGTTGATTAGGAAGTCCGGATTCGGGGTCAACAAGTAATGCCGGGTCTACCGTATCAACCAAACTTGTATAGGGAAGACTGTTATCATTGGTTTGGCGGTAGCCTTTAGCTACTGCGCGCGCATGGCTCGATAATCGAGATCGGACGGTCTCAATTAGCAATTCGAAATCGACCGGCTTGGTCATGTATTCATCCGCACCCATTCTTTTGCCTGCAAGAATGTGCTCTTTACCAGCCAAAGCCGTGAGAAAAATAAATGGCGTTGCACTGTGAGCAGAATCTTGCCGTAAGATTTCGAGAAGCTTCAGCCCAGGCATATCTGGCATCATTAAATCGCAAAGAACCAAATCTGGCGAATGTTCAACAATAGCTGCGTAACCCGCTCTTCCATCTGCGGCTTGGAATGTTTCGAATCCAGCTTCGGTAAGCTCCTCGACGATGTCTTCGCGCAGCAGGTCTTCGTCTTCAATGCAAAGTACTTTAGACATATTCCCTATATCCCCATCATGACATAGTCTTCGGATGCCACTTCATCGTTATTGGATTCCCCGTTTCCAAAATCTTTAGAACCTTGTGAGCTGGGCTGAACGACGGGAAGACTTACTGTGATTGTTGTCCCGCTACCGACAACGCTCTCTACACGGATTTCCCCTCGATGAAGTTCAATGAGGTTCCTGCAAAGGTGCAAGCCAATCCCACTTCCAGGAATTCCTGATGAGGTGCTGGCCCGATAAAATCTTTGAAAGAGCCTGTCGATCTCGTTTTCTGGTATCCCATACCTTGATCGCGAATACTGATCACCGCATTGCCATCCACCTCAACACCAACGATGTCGACATGGTGGTTGGCGGGTGAGTATTTGACAGCATTGGAGATCAGGTTTGTGAATATTTGATCTAGCAGCCCAGGATCACCTTGGATGAACCTCGGCAATCCGGCATTCCGGCATTCAAACTCATAGCCTGGTGAAATAGATTTTTGTTTGCTGATCACTTCGTTGACTATTTTCGGAAGGTCGCATTCCTCAGGAGTGAATTGGATTCCTTGTTCCTCAATGCGTGCCACGGTCAGGTTTTTGTCAATCATATCGATCAGACGTGTCACTGAATTTCGTATGCTATTGGAACGTCGTTCGATTTCTTCTGGCGGGCAGTTTTCATGTTTTTTAGACAAGCGCTGTGCTGCAGCGTCAATCACCGCCAATGGTGTGCGAAATTCATGAGATACAGTGGACATGAATTCCGTATGCAACCGATTGGTTTCTCGGGCGACGTCCAGGGCTTTGCACAACGCGGCCTCGGTTTAGGGGAACTGATAGATCCAGAAGAGGTAATTGAGCTCAACAAGTATTACGACGATGACTTATGGGATGACGGTTTAACCGAGAGTGCGACAAGTGCGCCGACCTGATACACATTTTTGAGGTTTGAAAAATACTGCCCCTCCGAACTCTGGTGAGAAATAAAATCATTAATGTCGCGCCAAAAAAGTTCCCTAAACCTCTCATAGGAGAAGAGGTGAGGTGTATGATGCCTGTGCCTAGCGCCATTAATAGGGGGAACTCAGATGCCGTTCAATTTCCACAAACTAAAAACTGTATCCGTTGCAAATGGTGAAGTGACACTCAGCATCCCTCAGCGCTGGGATGTCTGGCCACAGGCGGATCGCGAAGGTTATTGGGGATGCTACGAAAAAGAAATCGAGGGCAAAGATACGGATACGGGAACGCTTTAGATTCAGGTTGATCACTTCAGTGTCCCTGATGACAGTGAACTACCAGCCGAGATGACAGATACGAGGCGAATGGCTGAAGACATGGCAGCGAGAGCTTGCCTGGAACGCGATTTGATTGAGAGTTCAATTACTGAGGTTGATCAGGGAGCCCGCTGGTTTCGGGTGTTTGATACCGAGGAAAACGGCGAGGGGCTTCGTTTTTGGTTCTCCCATTTCTTTCTCAACAAGGGTTCTGAAACCGCCATCATTAGTTTCAATTTCGTGCTGCCCCTCGCACGTATCGACGAACCAGAGTTTGTCGAACTTCAAGAAATCATGTCGCGCGAGATCAGTAGCGCGTTTTTGGACCCGTTCAGATTGGATGATGAGGAAATTGCCGAGGATATTTTTGGCCCTCTGTCGATTGTCAATTTCGCGAACCAGGTGAAAATGGTGTTGCCGGATAGCATGGAGTGCACGCCGCAGGAAGGTAATGACGGACATAATGAATGGTATTGCCGCCTGAATGCAGGCGACAACTATGTTGCGATGTTCGTAATGGTCGATCCCTTTGAGGTTCGGATGGAGGACGAGAAAGATACTGGGCCAAGAGCTCTGGACGTCTATCAGGGCATCATCAATAACTGGACGTCCAAGAACATTGGTCAGTTGGCTATCATCAACATGCCGCAGGGTGTCAGCGCTTATGATGTTGCAGAAGACCCAGCAACTGAGCCTGAAGACCAAGCCCGTGGCGATATTAAGAACTATTCTTGTAAATATATGCATTTTTCCCAGGGCCATGGGCATTCGTTGACGGTTCTCATCATGCTGCCTGACAATCTGGCCGAGGTGAGGCCTTTTTCATACCTACTCGAATACATGGACCGCGCCATTCGCCGTGCGATTTTTATCTCAGACTAACTTAGTGTGCGCCGAAGTTGATCAGGCCTTGGCGCAATTGTACGAAGAATGTGTTAGTATGTGCTTTTATTGGCCTCTCGATTACCTTGCCATTGATCGGTCATGTGATTTGCTACGCCTATCGGGCCTTGGCCGAGCCTAAATCAGAACACTAAGCCATCCCAAGCTACTACGGAGAGAAATATAGAATGCCTCAAGAAAACACGCTTACCCCCCACAAGATGCTTATCGATGGAGAGTGGGTCGATAGTGAAACAGGTGACACCATTACCGTACAAAACCCTGCCAATCGAAGCAGCTTCGCAACGGTGCCACGAGGCTCGGCAAAGGATGTGGATCTAGCGGTGACGGGGGCAGCCAAAGCGTTTACATCATGGCGCATGGAACCCCCAAGAGCGCGCGGTCTTCAGCTTTTAAGGATCGCAGACAAGCTCGAGAGTCACACTGAAGAGCTAGCGAAAATTATTGCGGAAGAAACGGGGAATGCACTTCGAACACAGGCGCGCCCAGAAGCAAGTCTGACCGCTGACATCTTTCGGTATTTCGGTGGATTAGCGGGCGAGTTTAAGGGCGAGACGATTCCCTTGAACGAGAACTTGCTGAGCTATTCGAGAAGAGAACCAATCGGTGTTGTTGGGGCTATTGTCCCGTGGAATGCGCCGATGCTGCTGGCTGCGTTGAAGATCGCGCCTGCGATATGTGCAGGCAACACGATCGTGTTGAAAACGGCAGAGGATGCGCCTTTGTGCATTCTGAAACTTGCAGAGATATGCCAGGAATTTCTTCCCCCTGCAGTTCTGAATATTCTGACAGGTTATGGACATGAATGCGGTGCGGCCCTCGCCGAACATCCAGGCATCAGCAAGCTGTCATTCACGGGTTCCACTAATGTCGGCAAACAGATTATGAAAACTGCGGCGGATCGAATTGTTCCGGTCTCTCTTGAACTCGGCGGAAAAAGCCCGTCTATCGTTTTTCCAGATGCCGACCAAGATTGGGTTGCCGATGGTGTTGTGAATGCGATGCGGTTTACCCGGCAAAGTCAGTCGTGCACAGCGGGCTCTCGACTGTTCTTGCATGAGGATATTTTTGATTCATTCTTGGAGAAATTAGTATTGAAAACGGATGCATTGAAACTCGGTGATCCGCTTGATGAAGCGACCGACATGGGTGCGATCATCAACGAAAAACAGTTCACCCGCGTCTGCAATTACATCCAAGAAGGTCTGGATCATTCAGAAGCTCGGCTTGTGACCGGCGGCATGCCGCCATCAGAGGGACCGTTGAGCGAAGGTAATTTTGCAGTGCCGACAATTTTCGCCGATGTGTCCAATGACTGGCGTCTGGCAAGAGAGGAAATATTTGGCCCGGTTCTGGTCGCTATCCGCTGGTCGGATGAAGACGAGGTGATCCGAATGGCAAATGACAGCCATTATGGCTTAGCAGCGTTCGTCTGGACGCGTGACATCGGTGCCGGATTAAGGACGGCGCACGCCATCGAGTCTGGTTGGGTTCAAGTGAACAACGGCGGTGGCCAAATCCTTGGACAGTCTTATGGCGGCAACAAACAGAGTGGGATTGGGCGAGAGTTCTCGCTTGAAAGCATGCTCGATAGCTTCACCCAGAAAAAGAGTGTTACCGTCAACCTAGCTGCGGGCCAATAGGGGATCAGACGCAACGGCTGAACTGATTTACGACGACAGATTGATATGGCGTTCAACAAAACACAGTTTTTATGATACGCTCTGAAAGTTCATCGGTTTGAAATGTGGAGATCGTGATGATGGAAGCCGGGAAAACTATCAATCGAATTACACTGTTATTAGCGTCCGGATTGCTGTGTTTTGTCGTTATGACTTCAAATGTATTGGCGTCAGGCAATGATGGTGTCGTGGTTGGCGATGACGGTCTTTATAAACAAGCGTGGTTCATCGACTCTTTCCTTGATCTGAAAGAAGACCATGCCGAAGCGGCTGCAGACGGCAAAGGATTAATCATCCTTTTTGAGCAGCGGGGCTGTCCTTATTGCAAGGAATTGCACAAGGTCAACTTCGCAAAAAATGAAATCCAGGACTACATCAATAAGAATTTCAATGTTCTGCAATTGGACATGTGGGGAAGCCGCGCGGTCACCGATTTTGACGGTAAAGAATATGAAGAACGAGATCTGGCGCGGGAATGGCGTGTGACCTTCACCCCGACGGTTGTTTTCTATTCAAAGGATAAATCGCCAATTGAAGATGGAGAGTCTGCACGGCTTCCTGGGTATTTTAAGCCGTTCCATTTTTTATCCATGCTTGAATATGTGCATGAGGGCAAATTTGAGGATCAGCATTTTCAGCGTTTTCTTCAGGATAAATTCAAGAAGATGGAAGCCGAAGGCAAAAAACCAGAAGTTTGGTAGAGCTCAAAAGCTTTAGAACCCCAGACGTTCAAAGACAGCATCCAGTGCGGCTTCAGCGCATGCAGCATCCAAGTCCGCGCCAGGGGCGCCGCTAACGCCGACAGCACCAATTCGGCTGCCGCCGGATTCAATTATTAATCCACCACCCATGACCAGGACACCGTCGAGGTGATTGAGGTCCGGGCGAATGTCCGCTCGGCTCTCACGAAATTCGGTTGAATTGACGCCGCTTAGAATCACGGCACGAGCCTTGCCCGCCGCAATATCCAGTGTGAAACGGGATGCCAAGTCGCCTCGAATGGCAGCCATGATATCGCCACTCCGATCAACAACAACGGCGCTCACCGCATAACCTTGCTCTGTACATTCTTTGACCGAGCCATCTGCAATGTCGCGCGCAAGATCACTGCCAATAACTTTGACATCGAGCACGTCGGCAGCCTTTGTTTCATGAGTGAATGTCAGTCCCGCGAAAAGCGCGAGCACAGCGAAAAGCGATTGCTTCATTTTAATATCTCCCAATCGTAAATGATCCGCTCTTGATGGTGGATGACTCAACATATCACATAAATCGAATACGTTTCCATCCCATTCACTTGCTTCGTAGTGGAGATCAGAAATCGCTCGAGCAAAATACACATTCGATTTTTCGAAAGTGTTGCGTCATACTCACGTTTCGGAGGTGCGTATGCGTTATGTAATTATTTCATTCTGTCTGTTCATTAGTTCGTTCGGTGCATACGCTAGTGAAGATATTCCAGACCAGTATCCCGGCTCGTTACTGTATTCAAAACCCGTCGAATTTATCCCCGGCGTTTGGGCCGCGATCGGTGCCACCGCACCGCCGACATATGATAATGCCGGGCACAACAATAAATTAAGTTTCATTGTGACGGATGACGGTGTCGTTGTTGTCAACGGTGGCGGTTCGTATTTGTTGGCAAAGGCGCTCCATGACGAAATCAAGGTGATCACAGATCAGCCCGTAAAATGGGTGATCGACGAGAACGGCCAGGGTCACGCGATGCTTGGAAACAGTTACTGGTCAGAGCAAGGCGTACCCATTCTGGCGCACGTTAATGCCGCTGACGAGTTCGATGACAGAGGCGGCCAAATTCTTGAGTCTGCAAAACGGGTGTTAAAGGAACGAGCTGATGGCACCGGCATCGTTGGGCCCACCCAAACGTTCGAGGATAAGTTCGTCATTCAACTGGGTGATCAGAACATTGAAGTCCTGCATTTAGGCCCAGCGCATAGCCCTGGCGATACGCAGGTCTGGCTACCGGACCGCTCGCTGGTGATTGCGGGTGATATGGCTTTTCACGAACGCCTATTGCCGATATTCGATGAAACCGAAACCAAGGCTTGGCTCGAAACGTGGGAAGGACCGTTTGAAGCGTTGGGCGCAAACTACGTCATACCGGGTCATGGTCATCCGACTAATATGGACCAGGTCAGAAGATATACGCATGACTATCTGCAATATCTGAGGGCTCAGATCGCAGCGCACATAGAAGAGGGTGGAACGCTCGAGAAGTCATATTATGTTGACCAGCCGCCGTATGCGCACCTCGACACGTTCGAACAATTGGCTACCCGAAATGCGGGCCGGGTTTTCGTTCAGATGGAGTGGGAGTAACGGGCCTGCCAAATTTTCGAGTTCATGATAAGTAACGAAACATGTACATCAAACCAATCCATTTCATTAGCTTGTTAAGTTCGCTTCTGATCGGAACCGTTGCAATTTCTCAGAATGTGAATGCGGCGGAACTCGTGATGTTCGAGAGCAGTACCTGTGAGTGGTGTGATCGCTGGCATGAAGAGATTGGATCGATCTATCCAATGACGCCTGAAGGAAAATGTGCGCCGCTTCGCCAAGTCGCTATTGGTGGTGAGCGCCCAGCGCACCTAAGCGAGATATCTCCGACAAGGTTCACGCCAACATTTGTCATGGTCGAAGAAGGCCGAGAGGTTGGCCGACTTGTTGGGTATGCGGGTGAAGATTTTTTTTGGTTTCTCTTAGCTGAACAACTCAAGAAGCTGGCTTCAGGCTGCACAAACGTAGGCGGGAAAAACTGATCTTTTATTCCATCTTGATATATATATAAAAATTCGAATAAGATTATTCCGGGGAGAGAGTAAAGCTATAGAGCTACTAAAGCTCACGGTTTTTTATATTTAAAAAAATAGCACCCGCGCTCCCCGCGTCGAAACGCATTGGGAGGCGAATGCACTAATGACCCGAGTAAATATTTTTCTGTCTGTCCTAACCGCAGCCATTTTGTTTGCGGGGCCGACCCTAGCAACGGAAGTTGCCAGTTATAAAGTCGCCAATGGTGCGATTACAGCGTCATTGACCGGTAAGCCCGGTGATCCGGAAAAAGGCAAAGCAGCTTTTTTGAACCGAAAGCAGGGCAATTGCCTCGCGTGTCACCAAGTAACCGCACTATCTGATCACCCTTTCCATGGAGAAATTGGCCCGTCCCTCGACGGTGTGGCTGATCGATATGGTTTGGGCGAATTGCGTTTGCAAGTTGTTGACGCCAAGCAAGTCAATCCGGACACGATCATGCCAGCATTCTACCGGAAAGAGGGATTCCATCGTGTGCTGAAGAAGTTCGAAGGAAAGTCCGTTCTAACGGCTCAGCAGGTCGAGGACATCCTCGCCTACTTGCAGACGTTCAAATAAATCAACGAAATGAGAGGAAACAAAATGTCTGAACAAAAGGCTTTAGGCGCTATCACGCGTCGCGAAGCGTTGCTTTTGGCCGCCGGTGCGACCATCGTCGCAACAGGTGGGGTTGTTCTAAGTCTTAACCCGGCTCATGCCGATGCAGCGATGCTCGCCGAATCAATCAAAAAAATGATCGGCGATAAGTCTCCTCAAGAAGGGAAGATTGAACTTGAGCTGCCGCAAATTGCTGAGAACGGCAACACGGTTCCTGTTGGGGTCACGGTCGACAGCCCAATGACTAGCGACAACTACGTTAAGTCTGTCCATTTGTTTGCGGATGGAAATCCAAGACCAGAAATCGCCTCTGTGCATTTCACTGACATGTCTGGCAAGGCACAGGCATCCACCCGAATTCGTTTGGCGCGCACGCAGAACATCGTCGCGGTAGCGGAAATGAGTGATGGCAGTGTCTACAAGGCTGCTAAGGAAGTGAAAGTCACCATCGGCGGCTGCGGCGGCTGACCTAGAATAAGGAGAGAACATCATGGCAAAGAACGTAAAGCCTCGTGTCCGCACCCCGAAAACAGCGAAGAAGGGTGAAGTCATTGAGATTAAGACTCTAATTTCCCACAAGATGGAAACGGGTCAGCGTAAAGATAAAAAGGGAAATGTCATCCCGAGAAGAATCATCAATAAGCTCGAAGCCACATTTAATGGCAAAGAGTTCTTCTCAGCTGGTTGGCATCCGGCAGTTTCTGCAAATCCGTATATGTCATTCTTCGCGAAAGTTGAAGAAAGTGGCGAGTTTATCTTCAAATGGACCGATGACGATGGTTCCGTTTATGAGAAGAAAACAAAGATCAGCGTCTCGTAAAGCGTACGGGGAATTTGGGAGGAAAAAATAGATGATAAAAACTTTTCGAAATCTAAGTCTCGGCGCCATGGCAGTAGCTTTGCTTGCGAGCGGGAATGCATTCGCGACCGATTGGGGGCCGTACAAGGTTGATGATCGTCGTAGTGGTTACACTTATATGACCGATGAAAGTCGGGCCATGCAGCAAGATGAATTTCAGAATCCTGGAATGCTATGGGTCGAGCAGGGTGAGGAGCTTTGGTCCAAAGTTGAGGGCAAAGCAGATAAATCTTGCGCATCGTGCCACGGTGAAACGGGTGAGCAGTTAAAGGGCGTGGGTGCTAGTTATCCAGTTTATGATACTAATCTGGGTAAGTTGCAGAACGTAGAGCAGCAAATTAATCATTGCCGCGAAAACCGCATGGAAGCTAAACCCTACAAGTGGGAATCTGCCGAAATGCTGTCGATGACGGCGTTCGTTAATCATCAGTCTCATGGCATGCCTGTTGATGTAAAGGTTGACGGGGTCGCGGCACCTTTCTTTGAGAAGGGTAAAGAGTTCTACTATCAACGCCGTGGCCAATTGGATATGGCGTGTGCGCATTGTCACGCAGACAATGCGGGTGGGATCATCCGTGCGAATACGTTATCTCAGGGTCAGATCAATGGTTTCCCTGTTTACCGTTTGAAATGGCAAAAGGTTGGGTCTACCCACCGACGTTTCCGCGGCTGCAACAAGCAGGTCCGTGCGACGCCATACAAAACGGGCTCTGATGAGTACGTCAATTTAGAGTTATACGTAAAATGGCGTGGCCGCGGGCTTCCAGTCGAGGCTCCAGCGGTTCGTAACTAACATTAACGACTTACCAGACCGGAGAGACTGACTCAGTTTCTCCGGTCATTTTTTATTATCCTTTGGAGGATATGTAACGTGATCTCTCGACGCGAATTCTTCCACTTGGCCGCTGCAACCGCGGTCGTGACGGGCAACACAATTCCATTTCGCTCTGCGATGGCGCGGCAAACTTTGACGCAGTCCGATATTCTGGATTTTCAGTCAAAGGGTCAGGTTACGCTGCTGCATTTCACCGACATGCATGCCCAATTGACCCCGATCTATTTCCGCGAGCCATCGATCAATTTGGGCGTCGGAGAGGTGGAGGGACTACCACCTCATATCACGGGGAGAGATTTCTTAAAGGAATTCGGCATAGGCGCAGGTACGCCGGAAGCTTATGCGATGACGAGCGTCGACTTCGAGGCCCTGGCAAAATCATATGGACGCGTCGGTGGCGTCGATCGGATGATGACCCTGGTCAATTCAATTCGCGCCGAGCGCCCGAACAATACGCTGTTCCTTGATGGCGGTGATACTTGGCAAGGGTCATACACTGCGCTGATGACCAAAGGCGAGGATATGGTCAATGTCCAGAACGCCATGGGGATCGATGCGATGACAGCGCACTGGGAATTCACGTACGGCCAAGAACGGGTCGAAGAGCTGAGAGATATGCTCGAATTTCCATTCCTTTGCGGGAACGTGACGGACACAGAGTGGGATGAAGATGTCTTCGAAGCCATCTCGTATTTCGAACGCGGCGGGGTAAAAGTCGGGGTTATCGGTCAGGCGTTTCCGTACACGCCTGTCGCCAATCCGCGCTACCTCATGCCAAATTGGTCATTCGGGATAAACGAGAAGAAAGTCCAAAGCCGTGTCGAGACGGCTCGGGCCAATGGTGCGGAACTGGTCGTGTTGCTCTCTCACAACGGATTTGACGTCGACCGAAAACTTGCGGGCCGCGTGAAGGGGATTGATGTCATCTTAACTGGCCATACTCACGATGCTTTGCCGAAGGCAATCAAAGTTGGAAAGACGTTACTTATTGCTTCTGGATCGCATGGCAAGTTCCTCTCCCGACTTGATCTCGAGGTCAAAAGCGGTGCGGTGACCGATTATACATACAAGCTGATGCCGGTGTTTGCTGATGTGATTCAGCCCGATCCAGAAATGGCGAAAATGATCGAAGATATTCGCGCACCGCACAAAGCGGAAATGGAAAAAGTATTGGGGACAACGGACTCACTTCTCTATCGCCGCGGCAATTTCAATGGGACTTTTGATGATCTGATTTGCCAAGCGTTGATAGAGGAACGCGACGCGGAAATTGCCCTATCACCAGGATTCCGGTGGGGCTCCTCTTTGTTGCCGGGACAAGAGATCACGGTCGAACATGTGCACCATCACACATCAATCACGTATCCAAATGTCTATCGTCTCGAAATGACAGGCGAGTTTCTGAAAGTCATTCTCGAAGACGTGGCTGATAACTTGTTCAACAAGGACCCGTACTACCAACAGGGTGGTGATATGGTTCGTGTTGGCGGGATGGCATACACCATCGATGTCAACAAACCGATAGGTAGCCGTATTTCGAACATGACATTCTTAAAAGACGGAAGTGCAATCGATCCAAACCGTAACTACGTCGTTGCTGGTTGGGCATCGGTGAACGAAGGCACCGAGGGGCCACCTGCATATGATTTGGTTGCCAATCATATTGCAAAGAAAGGGACTGTTTCTGTTGAGAAGAATCAGAACGTGACAGTTCGTGGAACCTGATAAAAGTGAAATGAGGGTGTCATGACTGGGCTAGAGGTCAGCTTTGCGGGTGCGTTCATCGCTGGCTTATTGAGCTTTTTATCACCCTGTGTGCTGCCGCTTGTACCGCCGTATTTGTGTTTTATTGGCGGCGTAAGTCTTTCAGATATGACAGCAGAAGGTGGGCCACCTAAAGGTGCGAACCTCAGAGTCGTCTCTTCCGCAGTTTTCTTTGTCGGTGGCTTTACTCTGGTCTTTGTCCTATTTGGTGCAACGGCTTCCTTCCTTGGACAACTGCTCACAGACAATATGGTCTGGATTGGCCGTGTCGCTGGCGTCCTGATCATCATTATGGGTGTTCATTTTCTGGGTATAGTTCGGATCCCGTTACTTTATCGTGAAGCACGTTTTGATGGGCCTGCAAAGCCTGTTGGTTTCTTTGGCGCATTCTTGATGGGTCTGGCATTCGCGTTCGGATGGACCCCGTGTGTCGGGCCAGTATTGGCGGCGATCTTGATGTTTGCGGGGATGGAAGATTCAGTGACTCATGGTGTCGCGCTTCTGACCAGTTATGCACTTGGAATAGGCGTTCCATTTCTGCTTGTGGCGGCGGCGATTGGTCCTGCGCTACGTATCATGCCCGGCGTCAAACGACACATGGGAAAGATCGAAAAGACGATCGGTGTATTATTGGTTTTGACGGGGGTGCTTTTCCTGACCGGTGGAATCGCCGATATTGCCTATTGGCTGCTAGAGACGTTCCCTGTGTTGGGAAAAGTCGGTTAGCTTCCAAATCTAAAGAATATGATCCTGTCGAAAGAACGTAATTCTCTTAAAATGCTAATGTAGGACGCTGTGTTTTTGGCACTGATTGCTTCGGCCATCGCTTCCGTCGATTGTTTTGTGCTTTCCATCAAACGGACAAACTCAGGATTATCGGAATACGATGCAGGCGCCATTCCGATACATTCATCTAAGACCTTCTTGTATTTCTTTTGAACTTTGGCGGAGTGCGAGTGCACGTCGGGTTTGGTGAAATCTGGCGGATCGTGCCGATAAATGTACATTTCGTCCATGACCGCATTTAGGTCAGTAATGCAATCCGCATAGACGCGTTGCCCATTGCGTTGTCGGAGATCGTAGATCAGGTCACGAACCGGCAATACGGTCTGATACGCTTGTTTGGACTCACCAGCCTCGGCTAGGGCAAGAGTTTCACTCAATAATCGCGAAACTTCTTTTAGCGTATTTTTGAACTTGGGGTCCCTGGTATAGGCCGCTGGTGGATCAGTCTGTGCAGATGCCGATAGAGCATCCCATTCATCTGATGCTTCGGCTAAGTCGAGAGAAGCCAGTCCGGCATTCCCTGTGCGGAGATAACTGGTAGCTGTCCGAAACGCTGCGTACGTATCCGCAACACCATCTTCGAATGCATCGGCATAGGCAATCGCAGACGGAACAGCGAAAAAAGTGAAGGCGGCGAAGAAACCGCATAAAAGGTGTTGGGCTGATTTTCTCATTTTCAGTTGCTTAAAACGCCCTTCAGTTTCATATTCATTAACAAGAATACGACACAAAGGAGGGCTCGGCAAAATGATTTCAAGACGCACCTTCAACCAAATATTATCGATTACGGCGCTTTTAGCCGCTGCGGCTTGGCCTGTGCGTGCGATGTCCGATGGGCTTACGCATACAGATGACGGACTGATTTATCAGCCGTGGTTTTTAGACTCGTTTTTAATTCTGAATGAAGACCTAGCGGATGCACAAGCCGAAGGTAAAAGGTTTGCTGTATTTTGGGAATTGAAAGGGTGCCCATACTGCGAGGAGACCCATCGCGTGAATTTGGCCGACCCAGAAATCCTTGAATTCGTGACTTCAAATTTTACGATTATTCAGCTAAACATTATCGGGGCTCGTGTCGTTACAGACTTTGACGGTGAAGAGTTATCTGAGAGAGACCTGGCGCGTAAATGGGGTGTCAAATTTACACCCACCATTCAGTTTTTTGGTGACTCCCCAGAAGCGTTGGCAGGAAAGCCTGGAAGAGATGGAGAGGTCGCTCGCATTCCAGGCTATTTCAAACCCGAGCATTTCTTGGCCATGTTCCGTTACGTTAAAGAAAAAGCTTACGAAGAGCAGAAGTTTCACACATACGTTAGAGAGCAACTCAAAGGGTAGAATCTTCTCTACAATTTCTGGACATCATATTCAGTAATTATATAATGATAATATAAGAGTGGCGGTGTTAGGGAATTAAATTCCCAACAAGTTGAATTGACGAAAGATCAATTGACATAGATTGCCGGTCGCATGGGCTGATACGACGTTTCGCAGCCAACAATAATAAAAAAACAGGACCGCGCTCTCTGATCGGAGGAACGGTTCTGGGTCATATATTTACACGTGATGTTGCACTGGTTATCGCCATGCTATTTCCGTTGATTGCCGTCAAAGCTGCCGTTGCAGATGACGCAGCGGTTGAACGCGGAAAGCTCGTTTTCAAATCGTGCGCGTCTTGCCATCAGGTTGGGCCCAAGGCGAAGAACTCAGTTGGCCCTCCGCTTAATGGCATATTCGGCCGACGGGCTGGTTCAATCGATGGAATCCGCTATTCAGATGATCTGGCGCGCGCAGGGGCAAATGGCTTGGTCTGGGATCGCAACAATCTAGATGCCTATATCGAGAACCCGCGCAGCCTTGTTTCGAAAACCCGAATGCAATTCCGTGGCATCAAGGAACCCGAAAAGAGAGCAGACTTGATCGCCTTTTTAAGGACATTCTCGGACAATCCACGTGATATTCCGGAAGCTGCTCCCACTGCCACAGCTTTGTCCCACGACCCTGCCGTGGACCCGAATATTCTAGCCATCCAAGGCGACCCAGATTTCGGCGAGTACTTAGCGGGTGAGTGTGTGACATGTCACCAAGTGAGTGGGGCTGACAGCGGCATCCCTTCGATTACAGGCTGGCCGACTGAGGTGTTTGTGACTGCGATGCACGCCTATCGTGCAAAGACCCGAGCACATCCTGTGATGCGCATGATCGCGGCACCACTTAACGACGAGGAAATTGCAAGCCTCGCTGTTTACTTCAAAAATTTACAACCATAAACCCAGGGAACAGGAGAAACGTCATGACAATAACACGAAGAACATTTGGAATAGGAGCCCTTGCTGTGGCCGGGACGGCTATTGCACCGCAGGTTATGTCGGCTGGAAGACCACGAGTCGTCGTTATTGGTGGCGGGGCTGGCGGTGGAACAGTCGCCCGCTATGTTGCCAAAGCCTCTAAAGGCGATATCGACGTTGTTCTGATTGAGCCAACTCGAACGTATTACACCTGTTTCTTCTCGAATTTATACTTGGGTGGTTTCCGTGACTTCTCGTCGATTGGTCATACCTATGGGAAGCTCGCCAGCGACTATGGCATTACCGTGGTTCATGATTGGGCAATCGGCGTTGATCGTTCCAAGAAATCTGTTCAGTTGGCCTCTGGCGCTGATGTTTCATATGACCGTCTGGTTGTCTCGCCGGGCATCGATTTTAGGTATGACACTGTGCCTGGTTATGGAGTCGAGAGCTCAAATAAGATGCCGCATGCGTGGAAGGCGGGATCGCAAACACAGCTTTTGAAAGCAAAAGTTGAGGCAATGCGCCCCGGTGGCCTTTACATGATGGTCGCGCCACCGAATCCATTCAGATGTCCACCTGGACCTTATGAGCGGATTTCCATGGTCGCACATGTTCTTAAGCAAAAGAACCCAACCGCAAAAATTGTGATTGTGGATACCAAGGAGAAGTTCTCCAAACAGGGCCTGTTTACTGAGGGCTGGTCAAACCACTACGAGGGTATGGTTGAGTGGCTACCAGGATCCATTGCTGGCAAGATTAAGCGGATCGATGCTGATAAAATGGAGATTCACACCGATGCGGAGGTCTTCAAACCTGACGTTGCGAACGTGATTCCAGGACAGAAAGCTGGGACCATTGCGACGGCAGCAGGGCTAACCAATGACTCCGGTTTCTGTCCGATTGTTCCGGCAACCATGCAGAGCCAGATGGATGAGAATATCTATCTCGTCGGTGACTCCACGATCGCAGGTGATATGCCGAAATCTGGTTACTCAGCCAACAGCCAAGCAAAGGTCGCGGCGATGGCAATCAGAGCGTCTCTCTCTGGCTCAAAGCTGTTCCCAGCGCGTTTTGCGAACACTTGCTGGAGCTTGATCGCCACAGATGACGGCGTGAAGGTCGGTGCCAAATACGAAGCGACTGAAGAAAAGATCGCCAAAACCGAAGGGTTCATCAGTAAGACAGGCGAAGATGCGCAATTGCGCAAACAAACTTACGAAGAATCGATTGGTTGGTACAACGGTATTACAACCGACGTGTTTGGCTAAAATTGAGGGCCGTCGTTGACCTGAGCTAACACTCAGCCAACGGCGGCTTTTCTCCGCTCGGCCGTTTCAGTTTGTGCGGCCTTTGCTTCGGATGAACAAAATAGCCCATACATCAATTCTAGCAATTGACCGGCTTCGTCACTGGTCAATGAGTAATAAATCGTTTTCCCGACGCGTCGCGTATCTACGAGTTGATCCGTTCGCAGTCGCGCGAGTTGTTGCGATAACGTTGGTTGACGAAGCCCAAGCGCATCTTCGAGTTCAGATACCGACATCTCTCCTTCGCTGAGATGGCAAAGGATGAGTAGCCTATTTTCATTCGCAAGCGACTTTAAAAATTCTGCGGCTTCTGCGGCACCTTGAAGCATTGATTGGTCGACCAAAAGGAATTTCCTCGTTTAAACAATTGAGGCTGCAATGTTAATCTGATGATGATCCGTAACTCGAAGAATTTACGGAAGCACATTGGCCTCAGATCAATATCCCACGAAAAATTGTGGTTATAATTAGAGTTTCATACCTCTTTTATATAAATATTGCATCAAAATTTCGAGCATTATCCCATAATTTTGTGCCATTTTAACCTATTTAACGAAAAAAAATTGGGATTTGTTCAATTCGAGTTTTAGCTGAATGAATGTCTGGGTATTCGATGATTCGAAAACCCATTCGTAGGCATGTACATCGACAACGAAGATGTATATATTCATAAATAACAATATATAAATATTGAATATGAAGGAGATGCATCATGCAGCCGATTTCTCCCAAGGAGCTTGATGTGCTTTTACGTGAAGGGAAGGCCATTCCTCTCGACATACGGAGTTCAGATGAATTCAATGAGCGCCATATCCCAGGGGCTGTGATGCTTCCAGAGTCTGCGATTGATGAGAGCCTTCGCATGACCGCAAAGGGCAAGGAAGCTGTCTTCTATTGCTCCTCTGGTGTGAGAACAAAAATGGCCGCACCCCATATAGAAAAAACCGGACTCCGAGACTCGAAGTTTCTCGAAGGTGGATTAAACGCTTGGTCGTCTGAGGGGCTGCAAACGGCAGGACAAAACAAGGACAATTCTGGGATGAGCCTACAACGGCAAGTCCAGATAACCGTTGGCATCGTGCTGCTAATTTTTGCAGCAGCATCTTGGAGCGGCGCCAGTTGGAGCACCTTCGCAGTTGCTGCTGTGGGTCTAGGTCTTACCATGGCTGGTTTAACGGGCACCTGTGCGATGGCCCGCGTATTGGCGGTTATGCCTTGGAACCGTGGAAAGTCATAACGCGGTTACGTTTTCAATAGAGCGTGCGTGGAGAAGACGAAGTCTTGGATACCCCATGCAGATGGGAATGCAAGCACACTAGCGCGTGCCGAGTTGTTCCTTGCTCACTTTCACGCCAAACAATTGCTCGGCGTTCTTGAACGCAAATTTCTCGGCAAGTTCGCGCGGGAAGTGTCTGAGCCAACGGCGATTATCGACGATCAGCCCTTTGTAGTTTTTCCACTGATCATTCGCCCAAGTGTCCGAGCCGATCATAAACCGGTCTGAATGTTTGGTCAGCAATTGCTCCCACTCCGGTTCGATCCCATCGGCACCAAGAATTTCATGCTCTCTGTAAGACAAATCTGCATACAATGTTGGATAGATATCCATCATTCGCTCGATCACTTCTGGTGGCGACGACATGCCAGCATGTGCCCAGATGACCCTTAAGTCAGGTTCCACTTGGTAAACAGATTCTACGGGTTCGTGCTCGGAGTGAATGTGCACGAGCACATTCTCACGTGCCGCAAGTTTGGCTATTTCAATGAGCATAGGCTCGTCTTTTGAGCCAACGGAATGAACGTGAAACTCACCGATGCCGGCATGTGGATAGGACGCTAGTCGTTCGGTGATGTACTCGATCATGTCGGGTGAGCGCATCCAGTTGGATGCCCCCCATCCTCCATGATAAGGTCGAACTTCGGGTACGATGCGGTTTGGCGCGAATTTGTAGAGTTTTATTGTACCTTCGTCAGGCGTAGAGGAAACCAATGCCATGGTGACACCGGCGTTATCCATCAGTTCGATCACGGTCGCCGGAGGATAAGGTTCCCACGCATCTGTGTTGTAGTGCACATGCGCATCGAACAAAGGTAAGTCGTCAACGCCATCGCCGATGGGGTCTGCCGCAAGCGGCAGGGCAAACAACAACATGCTTATCTTCAGAAGAATATGATGCATATGTGTCTGATCTTACTTCGGTTGATCACGGTTGTGAAAGTGCATGGTATTTGGGACAGCCAAGAGGAACACTTAGACGCTCTCGCATTTAACAATATACATTCATCAAATACATATTATAAAATACGAATATATTGTTGTGCGTAACGTGCTGAAATCATCCGTAAGTGTAGGGTGAATTCCTAAAATTCTGAAAGTTTATGAAGTATGTCCAAATCAATCCTGGAGGAAGTGAAGAAAGCGAAAGCCCTCGTGCCATCGATTTCAGCGGACGAAGCGAAAGAGCTCATAGGGCGTCCGGGTGTGATTTTTCTTGATGTACGAGACGGCGACGAAGTTGCGCGCTCCGGCAAAATCGCCGGTGCCATCAACATTTCTCGGGGGATGCTTGAATTCAAAGCTGATAAAGATGCGCCGCTCTATAACAAAGAATTCGATGATGCGGATACGATCATTGTCTATTGCGCGAGTGGCGCAAGATCTGCGCTGTCAGGCAAGACCTTGATCGATATGGGGTATGCTGACGTCAGGGACCTTGGGACGTTGAATGAATGGATGGAAGTAGACGGCGCACTTGATCGATAATCTTTGTCCGGCCATGATTGCGCGGGAGGAAGCATGAAACTTGATGTGTTTTTAGAGCTTGCGACGCCGCCGTGGACCAATAAATCATCGGTCGAGGCCATTCGTGAGACCGTCGAAATCGCGAAAAGCGCCGAAGCTGCAGGCTGTGACACGCTCTGGCTTCCCGAACATCATTTTCTTGATGGGTATTCAAATTCCGCAGCACCTGACATGATTTTGGCTGCGATCGCTCAGGCAACTCATTCCATAAATTTAGGTTTCGCGATCATCCCTCTTCCTATCCACGAACCGGTTCGTGTTGCAGAGCGTCTGGCAACGTTGGAAGCCCTGGCTCCTGGTCGAATTCGTTGGGGTGTCGGGCGGGGAGTGACCGTAACAGAACTGATGGGTTTCAATGTAAATCCTGCTGAAAGTCGGTCCATCTTCGAAGCACGCTTTGAGGAACTCAGGTCAATCATGACAAGCAGTGATGTTGTACGTAACGGTGAAAAGCTCTCACTCAGGCCTCAACTTCCAAATGATTTTCCCGTTGGATGGCTTGCGGCCGTCAGTCCGGAAAGCTTCACCTTTGCCGCCGAAAACAATCTGAATGTCATGACGGGTCCTTTCAAACCCTGGCCCTTTGTAAAAGCGGACCTGGCGCGTTTTCGAAATATCGCTCCTCAGTCAAAAACGTCTTTTGCGCTCGCGGTTCATTGCGACGTCAATCATGAACATGCGCGTCAACAGGCAGAGCGCGGCCTTGTTTGGGTTTATCGGCGCTTATTTGAAATCGCTCGCCCCATTCTGGCAGGCCAGGTTGAGGGTTACGAGCACTACCGAAAATTGGGGTGGACGGTACCGCTTCTCGACAAAGTGCTGTCTGTATCGGTGCTCGAATCACTGGGTCTCGCGGCTGTCGGCTCGCCAGACCATGTGGCGAAAAAACTTACTAAGTGTGCCGATGCTGGCCTTGATCGCGTCAGCCTCATTTGTGGCGGTGGTGATCTTGCGCCAGACGAGATTGGAAAATCGCTTTCATTGATCGCTGGTGTATGGCGGCATCAACATTCGCCGCAAGCACGAGATGCCGAGGCGGTGCCAGCATGAGCTCGATCTTCGACCGCTTAACCGCTGCGATGCCTACCTATAAAGACCCTTTGCGCGAGATTGACTGGCGGAATGCAGATCAAGACCGGCCTTGGTTGCCTGAGCAGATGATCAGTATCTCCGGACTCCCTGTTTGGAAAGAGTTAGACCGTTCGCAGAAGTTGCGTGTCTCTCAGATAGAGTTTGCGCGGTTATGTGCGGCGGGGTTGTGGCTCGAAGGAATGATGATTCACCGGGTGACTCACCGGGGCTTTGTCGCTGCTGACACCACGAAGACGCATATTATTCTTCAAGAGGTCCGCGAGGAATGTGGGCATGGTCTGATGTTCATGAGGATGATTGATCGCGCAGGAATGAGCGGGCAGCATCTGCTGGGGCCAACACGCCTGCTAACGACTGTCGCAAAATCACTCAACCCCGAACGTGCCGGATTTTGGGCGATGGTGTATCTGGGTGAATCGATCACAGATACCTTTGCGATCAAATCACTCCGCGCTGCAAGTGATGACCCCATTTGTCCGCTCGCCCGAGAAGTTCTTGAATGGCATCACAATGACGAAGCACGGCACATTGCTGCTGCGCGCGCATTGTTGAGCGATAAGATTGACGGAATGTCATCTGTCGAGCGGGCCGCGTTTCGAATGCTGACAAAGTTTCTTCTTCAGCAGTTTTTGCGGGCGACGCTATTCCCGTCGTTGCAGAGCTTGGAGGCTATTCAATTGCCGAATGCGCGTCAGGTCTGGCAACAAGCACATCGTGACACGGACCGACAGAAACTTGCGAATGCCTGCGCCGAGTCGGCAACAACCCTAATATCGGAAAAGTTTGGCGCGCACCGTCCCTCTGCTGCGCGGTCGTGATTAATATGGATGCTGTCTTTATTGGCGGCGACATTTATCGTCATTCGGGGTTTGGCAGTAATCATCCTCTAGCAATCCCACGTGTTGGGCTGGTCATTGAACTTTGCGAAGCCCTGGGCTGGCTTGATGGGGCGTATGTTGAAAGCCGCATGGCAAGCGTGCAGGAACTGTGTCGCTACCACGATCCAGAATACGTCGCGGCTGTTAAACGCATTAGCGAAAGTGGCAAAGCGACGACCAAAGAACGCAGTCAATTCAATATCGGCAATCGCGAAAATCCAGTTTTTGAGAACATGTTCTTGCGCGCGGCCACTACGTGTGGCGGGTCCATATTGGCTGCCAAGTATGCACTAGAAGGGCGCGTGGCATTCAATCCCGGGGGAGGCACACATCACGGTTTGCGCGACCGAGCGCATGGTTTCTGTTATTTTAATGACCCGGTTTTTGCGATCCTAACTTTGTTGGATGGCGCAGCAGAAAACGTCATTTATCTGGATCTCGATGCGCATCACGGCGACGGCGTGGAACTCGCTTTTTACGATGATCCAAGAGTCACGACCATTTCAATCCATGAAACAGGAAAGTGGCCCGGTACAGGCGTCGAACATGGACCCGCGGGTTCTGGTGTTTACAACTTTCCCGTACCAAGTGGTTTCAACGACAATGAATTGCATTTGCTGATGGATAGCGCGGTGCTTCCATTCATAGAGGCTAAGAATCCAGATGTAGCCGTTATTACTTGCGGCGCTGATGGGCTTGCCGGTGATCCGCTATCTGGAATGTGCCTAACCAACGTGGGACTGTGGAATGCCGTCACCAAGGTCACAGAGAGAATTCCTAGCGCGGTAATTCTGGGTGGAGGGGGGTATAACCCTTGGACAGTAGCACGATGTTGGGCGGGATTATGGGGGCGATTATCCAACAGAACGCCGCCCTGGACATTGCCGGAAGGTATTGCATCTCGGTTTGCTGAAATCGAATGTGATTTGATTGACGAAGAAGATTGGGACTCCGCGTGGTATAAGCGAATAGATGATGAAGTAACCTCGTTTCCGGTCAGGGAGGAGGTCCAAGCGCTCCTTGGTGATTTTCAGATATAATGATCAGGAGTCATTTGATCTGCAGCATTAAACCTGCGAACATATATTCGATTTTTGTATAATGATTACGCAAGCTGCGTTCGGGGGGACGCCTATGAATTGGTCAGAAACCGTATCGTTGATTGAAGAACTAGAAGACGCCGACTTTGATTTAGGGCTTATTTCTGAGTTCGAACGCCATCGCGCGGAAACAATCGCTCGCCCCATCCGGTTTTCGACCCCCACATTCAAGGATTTTGAAACCTCCGAGATGCAAGGCTGTTCCAAGAACAGTTTTCCAGCGTTTTCGATCACAGCAGGAGGTTGCGCGCTGATGTGTGATCATTGTGAGGCTAAGATACTTGAGCCCATGATCCCCGCGACGTCGCCTGAAATGCTTGATCAAAAAGTGCGTGACCTGATTCTTTTGCAAGACCTCAAGGGCTTCTTGTTGTCGGGTGGATCTAACCGAAAGAACGAAATTGCGTATGAGCGATTTTATCCGGTCATAGAGGGTTTGAAGAACGACTTCCCCGATTTGAAAATTGCAATTCACACCGCATTACTGGATGAGCCGCGTGCCCGCTTGATGGAAGGTGCTGGGGTCGACACCGCGATGATGGACGTGATTGGTGCGCAAGAAACGATTAATGACGTGTATCACCTTGATCGCCCGGTGGATGATTTTGAATCTACTCTCGCCGCACTGGTTTCGACAAATATGGAGATCGTTCCGCATATCGTCATTGGCCTCCATTACGGCGAGTTGCTTGGTGAGATGAACGCCCTTGATATTGTCAGTCGTCATGATGTTCATGCGCTTGTGCTTGTCGTTGTGATGCCCTTCTACGCAAAGAATAAAACCTTTGTGACGACCCCGACATCAGATGTGGGACGGGTATTTTTGGAGGCGCGTCATCGTCTTCCCGACAAACAAGTCCTGCTTGGCTGCGCCCGCCCAGCTGGAATGCATAAGCGGGTCACGGATGCGTATGCTGTGATGGCTGGTCTTGACGGTATTGCTTTTCCAGCTGACGGGGCTGCGGAGGTCGCGAGCTTGCTCGGTCGCGCACATCATCAGGAACATGCATGTTGCTCCATTAAGGTCGGTGGCAGTTTGAGTGCAGCTAAAGGTTCGTCGTGCGCGGCATGAACATGAAACATGATGCAGATGTGATCGTTGTTGGCCTTGGCCCTGCCGGAGCACGCGCCGCAAATGCTGCGGCGGCCGAAGGCAAAAAAGTTATTGCACTTGATCGAAAGCGAGAAGCTGGCACGCCGGTTCAGTGTGCTGAATTCATTCCAACGATGGTGGGTCAGGAATTGGCGCAACTAGATGCGGTCACGCATCAGCGTATCCGCGCCATGGAGACATACATCGAAAACACGCCACGCGATCGGACGGACAATTTTCCTGGCCGCATGATCTCTCGCGAGGCCTTTGACCGAAGGCTCGTCGAAGATGCCGTGAGCGCAGGAGTAGAATGTCGGTTTGGGGTTAAGGTAGACGAGATCGCGGACGATGGTGGCGTTCGATTGTCCTCGGGCGAGATGTTGCATGCGCCCGTTTTGATCGGTGCCGATGGTCCACGATCACGGGTTGGTGCCGCAATCGATCAGGTGAACTCTGAGATTGTTGAGAGCCGGCAGATAACGGTGCCGCTCAAGAAAGCTCATGATGCCACAGATATCTTCCTGACCGATCAATTGCCAGGCGGGTATGCATGGCTATTTCCGCGTGGCGACGTTGCCAATCTTGGCGCGGGTGTTACGGCGTGTGCCCGTGATTTACTCAAAGATTTTCTGAATGACCTTCATGACGATCTTGCAGCTCAGGGTCGGGTGGGGTCAGAGGTTCTTTCTTACACTGGCGGTCCAATTCCTGTCGGTGGCCGCTTGTTCGCGCATGGCAATCTGGGCGATGTAGCCGTGATTTTGGCAGGTGATGCGTGTGGTCTAGCGAACCCTGTTACAGGTGGCGGTATTTCGTCCGCTGTGATTTCAGGTGAGCTTGCCGGGGATGCTGCGGTTGCTTGGTTGGACGACGACGCAGAAAGCCTTGATGAATATGAGAGCGAACTTTCTGCGATATTTGATCCGGCGTTGAACCGGGCAGTGACGCGTCGGCACGAATTGTTGGACGCTTTAGAGAAGGGCGATATGACGACGCATGATTTCCGGCGTGGCTGGATCGCTTATGCGGAATATTGGAATGATGAAACAGTCTCGGTAAGGGGAAACGCGGCATGACCTGTTTGAAGCCAGAGGGCAAAATACCCGGCGACAAAAATGCAAAAGGTATGGACTTCAATGCATATGGCGATATGGCCCCGCGTAAACCTGGTGCGACCCCAAACGATTTAAAGAATGGCGGACGGGTAAAATCCGAAGCGGCGCGGCCAGAGGGTGTTTACCTACCAAACAATAACATTCAGACCCCGGATATGCGGTCACCAGAATATGTTCAGATGTCAACAGCGGCTGCGATCACGCTCGGCATCATGCCCGGAAAAATGTATCGATGTGAATGTACGCGGTGCCTTAACCTTCTTCTGACATATCCCGAAGGATGTCGGGCAAACTGCGCGTATTGTGGGCTAGCCCGCCATCGCGAGGCTGATCGCGACTATGCTGATCGAAACTTTATCCGGGTTGATTGGCCGTCGGTGCCTATTGCGGATATCATCGAAAAAGTCGCCGCTGACGGTGAAGATACCCCATTCCATCGGATGTGCATCAGCATGATCACACATCCCAATTCTGACGAAGATACGATCACAGTTCTCAAAGCCTGGACCGATCGGATCGACCCTAAAACGGTGCCTGTGTCCATACTTTCGAACCCTACGACCATGACCCGCAACGATGTCGAATCATTGCATGGTCTCGGCGCGGATATATTCACGGTCGCGCTCGATGCGGTCACACCTGAGCTTTTTGATCGGACACGGGGCAAAGGCGTTCAGTCACCGCACACGTGGAAAAAGTATTGGGAAATCCTTGAAGATGCGCGTGACATCTTTGGCCCTGAAAAATTTGGTGCGCATTTGATCGTCGGCATGGGTGAGACGGAGCACGATGTCATCACTGTTGTACAACAGCTTCGCGATATGGGCGGGCACAGCCACATGTTCTGCTTCTTCCCTGAAAAGGGTTCGTTAATGGATCACCTGCCGGCAACGCCACGGGATCAATGGCGACGTGTGCAGGTGGCTCGGTACTTGATTGATTATTGCGGTGCACGGATCGAGCACATGTCGTTTGACGACCATGGTCGGGTCTCGGACTTCGGTCTGCCTAAACAAGAACTCGACGCCATTGTCGATACGGGGCTCCCGTTCCGTACCTCCGGGTGCCCTGGAAAATTTCAAGAGGACATTTCAGCCTGCGATCGTCCTTATGGGGACTCGCCGCCAAGCGATATTGCGAGCTACCCGTTCCAGCCCAACAAAACGGATATCCGCAAATTGCGTCGCCAACTCAAGATTCCAAAAACGGTCAACTGACGCACATATGGCCAAACCTTTTCGTGTTATTGATACCGGCATTGACGATGGCCGCCGCAATATAGCGTTTGATCAGGCGCTGATTGACGCGCGCGCGGCTGGCGAAGTTCCAGATACAGTCCGGTTTTTGCAATTTCGTCCGACGGCTTTGGTCGGGCGACATCAAGCACTGAGCCGAGAAGTTGATTTGGATTATTGTGCGGAAAACGATATCGGCATTGCGCGCCGGATCACGGGCGGTGGCAGTATATTCTTTGATGAAGGCCAATTGGGTTGGGAGCTTGCGTTTCACCGTTCGACATTGGGGATGAATGACCTTGGTGAACTTGCCGGGACAATTTGCGAGGCTGCAGCTGGAGGGATGCGCAAGCTTGGCGTCGATGCGCAGTTTCGTCCGCGGAACGATATTGAAGTTGATGGGCGCAAAATCTCGGGGACTGGCGGTTTTTTTGACGGCGATGTGCTGTTTTATCAAGGAACATTGCTAATCGATACCAATCCGAACGTCATGGCCACCGCGCTAAGAGTGCCACAGGCAAAGCTTGCGAAACGTGATCTAGACTCGGCGGCTGCTCGCGTGACAACGCTTCGTGCCTTGCTGGGGGCCGATACGCCTGATCTCGATGCGATAAAAAAAGCATTGCTCGATGGTTTTGCGGAGGGATTGGGACTTGATTTTGAACCCAGTGATGTCAGCGATGCAGAGAAATCTAGGTGCGAGGCAATTTTTACAGAGGAAATCGGCACCGATGAGTTTGTTGCTGAGATTGATGATCCAGAGGCCGACGATGATTTGACCTCGGCCTCTGCTCAGACGCCAGGTGGTGCAATGACAGCATATGTGCGCATGCACCGGACGGGGGCACCTCGCTTGCAGCAGGTTCTGATTACGGGTGATTTTTTTGCCAATCCGCCGCGCGTCATCTTTGACCTTGAAGCGCGGTTGAAGGATGCGCCAATCGATCAGATCGATAATGTGCTATCCGAGGTTTTAGATGGTCACGCGATGGTTACAGTGCCACCCGACGCATTATCCTCGGTCATAAAGCAAGCTGCGGGCGTGTCCTGAACATGGTCCGTCCAAACCGCATTCTCTACGTCATTCAGCATACTGACAGCGAGTATCTGGGCCGAATGGAAGACCACTTCGAAGGGCGTGGAATTCGCTTCACTTACATCCGACCGCATACAACGGATGGAAAACTACCACCCTCTGCCCGTTTCGTTGACGGTGTCATTTTCTTGGGCGGCGGGCCTTGGGGGGCAGCTGGCGAGCGAGACCTGCCCTCACTATCTAATGAAGTCGCACTGTCACATGAATGCTTCGCGCTCGGTATCCCACAAATTGGTATTGGGTTAGGTGCACTGATCGTCGCACTTGGCGGCGGGGGCGAGGTGACCAGCGCGCCACTTCGGTTCGATGTTGTTACAGCGTCCAGGCAATCTGAAGATGCTCTGAACGGATACATGCCAGAAGAGTTTCCCGTTGCCTATTATCTGCGCGATCAACTGAAGTTACCCGCATACGCAGATGTATTGGCTGCTGGACCCGATGGTGCGCCATTGGTGTTTCAGCTTGGGGAAATGGCACTTGGCTTTGTGGGGCATCCAGGTGCGAAAAGAGCCATGATCGAAGATCTGATAATGGAATTTGAAGAGTCTCCAGATGATGTTTCGACCGCGCTAAATGAACTCAGCCAAAAGGTGCCAGAAATTGAGGATGCACTTGTTGCGATGATGACAGGGATTATCCAAGTCACCGGGTTGATGCGGCCGAAAAGTCCTACACCAAGCTTGGACGGCTAGATCATGTAAATTACATATTCATAAAAGTGAATTTATTATTGCTTTGTGATGTTGGCTTTGGGACAATACATTCAATAAAAATATAAAGTAAATTTGGGAGGCGGCATGGCAGAAAAACTTGTCATCATCATGGTAAATACCGACCCGCGTAATGGCGAGGAGCTCGGTGCGCCCTTCTTTCAGGCGACCGTCGCGGCTGCGATGGATTATGAGGTTGAGGTGATATGCACCGCAACCGCTGGTCAATTGATGAAAAAGGGTGTGGCAGAAAAGCTCGTTGTCAAAGAGGACTCTCCCAAGAATGTTTATGACTTCATCAAAGACGCGCACGAAGCCGGCGTAAAATTCTATTGCTGCTCGCCAAACCTGGATCTGTTCGACATGGAAAAAGAAGATCTTATTCCAGAGTGCGAGGGGATCGTTGGCGGCGCGCACGTTATCGAAGAGGTCATGGAAAACGACGACGCCAAAGTTCTGACGTATTAAGGACAAAGATATGGGGCATGCCAGCAGCAGCCGAATTCAGGAATTTATCGGGGACCCTCTCTCTGATGCACCAGTCGTTGATTACGATACCTTGGAAGAGGTGTTCCAGGATATCCAGGCGGACATACGATACGACCATGAACTGAATGGTTGCTTGAATTGCGGGATTTGCACCGCGACTTGCCCTGCAGCGCACTATTACGATTTTAGCCCGCGCGAGATTGTTCAACTTCTCTGGACCGAAAATCTTGAAGGCATTCATGATGCCATGCAGGAGAAAATTTGGTCCTGCGCTCAGTGTTATACATGTGCCGCACGATGCCCCTTCGGAAACTCGCCGGGTGGGCTCGTGATGATCATGCGTGAAGTCGCGATTAAGCATGGCATGCAATCTGCCAAAGACGTCCTGCGGCCTTTCTCGCGGGTTATGTTGAAATTGATTTCAACAGGCAATCAGTTGGCCCCAAATATGATCACACCTGACCATTTTCCGGACTGGGGCCCAAATATTTCGAAGGTTGATGCGCCGCTAAAGCTATTGCGGGCAGCAATCCCCATGCCAACGCTCAATACCCTTGAGACGGCATGGGAAGTAAACCTGAAAACGTCTGTGGAACTCTACACAATTTGGGAAATGACCGGAGTTCTCGATCAATTGGAAACCATTGATGAGAACCTGTTTGATGTGATTTCCGACATCATGGACGAAAAACGCGATGACTATGACGACTGGTTAGAAGACCAAGAGGATGAAGACGACGACGATTGATGCCGTTTGGCTCATCGTAACGCGTTGAGGAGATTGAAAAGATGACTGATACAACGGATGACGGACGTTTCACGGGGCATGGGTCTGAGTGGCGTGACTCCAATTTGAACCCCGAGGATGCGCAGGCTGCGACCCAATGGGTGGAGGCGCGTGTTGATAAGCGCTCAATGTTGACCAATAAGGACCGAGTCGAAGATGTCCGCGACATCATGTGGCAGTTGGAAAAAGACGGCGAAATCGTCGTTCACCGCATGCGCGATGAATATGAGCCGATCACGCTGAGAACGCTTTTCGGATGGGAAAAGAAAATTCCAACGACACGTCTTTGGCATCACAAGTCCTGTGGTCAGTGCGGCAATATCCCAGGTTATCCCACGTCGCTTCTGTGGCTGATGAATAAGATGAATATCGAGTATCTGGACGAGACCGATCAGACCTCGTGCACGGCATGGAATTATCACGGTTCAGGTATTGGTAATGTCGAAAGCCTTGCTGCCGTATTTCTCCGTAATTTCCATCAGGCGTATGTTGCGGGGCAGGCCGAGGGCCATGATGCTGGACACTATTACCCACTCGTTCACTGCGGTACATCGTTTGGGAACTACAAAGAAATCCGTGGCTTCTTGTTGCATTCTGCGGAACTTCGAGAACGCGTTAAGAAAATTCTTGGAAAATTGGGACGTTTGGTCGATGGCAAGCTGTTGATCCCTGAAGAGATCGTCCACTATTCGGAATGGCTGCACGCCATGCGCTATCGGATCAGAGAGCACCAAACTATTGATGTTTCCAATGTCCGCGCGACGATCCATCCAGCCTGTCATGTCTATAAAATGATTCCCGAAGATGCCATTTACGACGACGATATCCTGGAAGGAAATCGTGTTGCCGTTTCAACGGGACTTATCCAAGAACTGGGGGCGGATGTTCAGGATTACTCTACTTGGTATGACTGTTGCGGGTTTGGTTTCCGCCACATTATTTCGGAGCGAGAATTCACGCGCTCCTTCGCGATTGATCGCAAAATTCGCGTCGCCGTCGAAGAGGCGAAGTCTGATGTTATGATCGGTCATGACACGGGCTGTATCACGACGCTCGATAAGAACCAGTGGATCAGCCAAGCAGCTGGAGAAGGCAAAGGCGTATCGTTGCCGGTTGTCGCGGATTGTCAATTTGCCGCACTGGCATGCGGCGCCGATCCTTACAAGATCGCACAGATGCACTGGCATGCTTCGCCGGTGGAGCGATTGCTCGAGAAAATGGGCATCGACTGGGAAAAATCGAAAGCTGAATTCGAAGTTTATCTGAAAGAAGTCGAAGCGGGTAAGGGCGATAACCTTTACGATCCGCGTCGAATGATTACGTCAGGCCCGGGGTTCAAGACTGCGGCTGAATAACGTTACGCTCTGGGGAGAGGGGAAACGATGACTAAACCAGTTCTCATAGTTGGGGGTGGGCCAGCAGGCCTATCAGCGGCGCATTCGTTGGCGTCAGTTGGACAACAAGTCGTGTTGGTCGATAAGGCTGATCGCCTGGGTGGAACGCCCATACTCTCGGGCTATGCCAAGTTGGTTCCCAGCGGTGAATGGGCCAAGGATGCCATCGGTGGGATGGTTGACCGGGTCACCGGTAACGGCGCCGTTAGTGTTCACACGGAAACCACAATCAAGGAATTCTCTGGCGAACCGGGTAACTTCTCAGCTCAACTGTCTGATGGTCAGTCAATAGATGCATCCGCGGCCATCCTTGGAACCGGATTTACCCATTTTGATTCGGTGAACAAACCCGAATGGGGCTTTGGAACGTTTCAGGATGTTGTGACAACGACACAGGTCGAACAAATGATCTCGTCCGGACAAGGTGTGCGTTGCCCATCGGACGGCCGTAAACCTAAGCGCGTTGCAATTTTGCTTTGTGTCGGATCACGAGATCGCCAGATCGGTCGGGAATGGTGCTCTAAGATTTGCTGCACGGTATCATCGAACATGGCCATGGAAATTCGCGAGGAATTACCGGATTGCCACGTCTACATCTATTACATGGATATCCGTACTTTCGGCCTTTACGAGGACCTTTACTACTGGAAGAGCCAAGAAGAATTTAAGGTCAAGTATATCAAGGCGCGGATCGCCGAAGTAACGTCGGACGGAGAACGTCTGGTGGTTAAAGGCGAGGACACGCTGGTCAAAAGACCCATTACCGTTCCATTCGACATGGTTGTCCACGCGATTGGGATGGACCCGAACGTTGATAACTTGTTGTTATCTTCGATCTTTGGGGTCGAGTTGCAGAAACATGGTCATATCATGCGCTTGGATACATACAGTTCTATGGCGCAGACTTCTCGCCCAGGCGTCCTGGTCGCCGGTGCAGCTACGGGCCCGGAAACCATTGATGACTCAATCGCACAAGGGCAGGGCGCGGCGATTGCAGCGTTGGCGATTGCGAATGGTAATGCCATACAAGCGGCCGAGTAAGCGGGGCCTGTAGTGGACGGAATGAGCACTCCTGCAACAATGATCGGCGATATAGGGCGGCCTGTTCTGCATCTGGACGGGCAAAAGCTCACTGCCGCGTTTGAGACACTGGTTGGTAAATCAGATGATCAAGGCGGCGTGGAAATGCTGATCCGTGGTGTGCGCTTTAAGACCGAAGTATTTCAGAACGCATTTGGATCTGAAAACCTATCTAATCTTGATCTCGATACATTCTTGGGCTTGGCGGCCTTCATGGCCCCGGTTCGACGCCGGGTAGGGCCATGGCTAGAGGAAAATGGATCTGACAGTTTCGAAAATCTCCGTTCGGCGATCAGTGACCTTTTGACGGAAGCGGCGCAAACAGCAGAAGCAGATGCTGCTATACGTAGGTTTTGCAGCAAGTTTCCCGAAGGTAAGAAATTCCGCTGGGTTCGCGATTTCGCAGCAGAGCTCCTTCATAACGTGATGCCAGAGTATTATCCGCTGATGACGCGATGGGTTTGGGACGCGACGGCGAATACGGGTGTCCTTCGTGAAATCTGGTTCGACGACAATATTGATCATATGACGTTGGATATTGGAGACGATTACCAGACATTTTTGGTTTTGCGCGAAGAACTGAGTCAGTTTTTGTCTGATAACGGGGTCTTCCGCGATGTGCCGCATTACGTCGATATGCTGTGCGCGCAGGTTTATGCGAATTACATTTGCGAGCAGGGCGGTAGCTATTTACGCACGGATTTTTCTGCTGCCGAGGATCCATTGCAATACACACGTCGCATGTTGGGTATGGACGGCATTGACCCTGAGACAGGGCGCACTCGGGCCAAAGGTGTCGCCGGCCGGCCCATCATTATTGATATCGACGAAAACACTCAATAAGGGAACATCCTCATGCCGATCCATGAAAAATCGCTGATCCGGCCGGAAAATATCGTCGAGCACGAGAGTCTCGAGATTGATGGCATTGATGTATCGGGTCATTGGAGCACCTTTATCGAATCTCGTGTGGTCAATGACTACAACGAGGCGATGGAAGAAGAAGTGGCTGCGCTCCCGGGTGGCGAGTATATCCATCGATGTTGGCAGTGCGGTTCATGTACCAATGCCTGCACCGTAAATGCCCTTAATGCAGACTTTAATCCGCGCTATTGGATTTACCTGACGCGGATTGGGATGGAACAAGAACTCCTGCGGGACAAGGACCTCATTTGGCAATGCGTATCTTGCAATAAATGCACCTATGCTTGTCCTCGTGATGTGAACCCCGAAGGTGTGATGAAGGCGTTGGCACACTGGTGTGAGCTCAAAGGGCATACAGAGAAATCACCGTCGACCCATTTCGACGAAGAATTTGCGAAACAAGTTTTCGAAACGGGCAAAATCGAGGAAGGCCGGATTATTAGGGGCTTCTTTGCGCGCACGCAGCAATCCTTAAATCAGGATTGGCTGATAGAAATGGTGCGCCGAATGATCCGTCATCTTCCGGTCAAACTGCTGTTCATGATGGGCTTGCAGGGCGTGCTGCGACCGCGCACCAAAGGCTGGGATAAGGCACGCTCTGCCATTGAAGAATATGTGCAAGAAAAAGATGCCGAGCATCGCAAGGCGCTCAAATTAGATCAACCGCACGCGGCCGAGTAGGGGAAATAAAATGAACGAGACATCAAAAAAGTATCAGAAGGTCGCTTATTACCCCGGTTGTGCGCTCGAAGGATCCGGGCACTCTTACAACACCTCGACAAAAGCGATTGGTAAGAACTTGGGTCTTGAATTGACTGAAGTGGAAAATTGGAACTGCTGTGGTGCGATGGAAGTAAAAAACATCGACCCTAAGATTCAAACGTACCTCTCATCCCGGGTCATGAATATTGCCGCCAATGAAATGGGATTTGATACCGTGATGGCGCCGTGTAACGGCTGCTACCACAATCTGAAAAAAGCGGAATACGATCTTGAAAACGATCAAGAGAGTATTGAAGTCGTCGAGAAGATCTCTAGCAAGGCAGGGCACAAAACTTATGAAGCCGGCCAAATCGAAACCATCCATGCCTTGGATTGGATCAAAGAAGGGGTTGGTGAAGAGGGCCTTGAAGCACGAGTTAAGAATTCGCTCAAGGGCTTAAAAGTCGCCAATTATTATGGGTGTATGTACACCCGCCCGCGCCATATCTTTCCAGAAAAAGATCAAGGACCAGGCAGCGAGTCCACATTGCAACCACATTTTATGGATGACTTGTTGGCAGCCGCTGGTGCCGAAAACGTTGATTTCCCGCTGAAGACCGCGTGCTGCGGCGGTGCACATACGTTGTCTGACTCTGATACGTCGACCAAGCTTGTGACGAACATCATTCGTGCAGCGGAGGCATCGGGCGCCGAAGTGATTGCGACAGAGTGCCCCACGTGTCATTCGGGATTGGAAATGCACCAAATCCGGGGCGAGAAGCGTTTCGGCTTTAAGTCCAACGTCAAAATCCTCTACTTCACACAGTTGTTGGGGATGGCGCTCGGTGTGCCGCTCCGGGACCTGGGCGTTCATGAGAACATCTCTGATTCTATGGAGTTCCTTCAGGACCGAGGGTTCGTATGAGGTCTTTGGCAGAAATAGAGCTAGCGATCTCGGTCGCTGCGTCAGATCAGGATGCAAAAGCGGGTGCAAAGGCTCTACTAAACCTTGGCGAGGATGTGCTTGAGCATTGGGTGACGGCTAAGGGTAGCGAGCCCACTGAAGAACAAAGAGAAGGGTTTCGACTGCTGGCACTACACCGTCAGGGCGCTAAGGGGGATCCCTCTTTTAATGCGTGTCGAGAGACATGCCGCGAACTCGCGTATCATTATAATCTGATTGATCAAGAAACTGACACTGCGGCCAGACAAAAGTATTTGATGTTGATGGGACTGGTGGCTTCGCATCTTTTTCTTTTTGTTTCGGGTAAACTCGAAACGGCGGGTTTGGGGGAATTCTGTTGTTCCTCAAAGCCGTTACATGCGGCAGAATGAATTTAGGGATGACAGCGCTAGACGAAGGAGTATCAAGGAATGCCTAGTGTACGGGGATGTAATCTTCCAGACGATCTGCTTTATGATGTTGAGAACCAGACTTGGTTCAAGGAAATGGGTGACGGCAATGTCAAAATTGGCATGACGGCGGTGGCGACGGCCATGGCAGGGCAACTGGTTGCTGTGACACCCAAGAAAGTCGGCCGCAGTGTGAAAGCTGGTAAGTCATGCGCAACGATCGAGTCTGGCAAATGGGTGGGGCCTGCCAAATCTCTTGCGTCTGGAGAAATCGTCGAAATTAATCAGGCGGTCGTTGATCAACCCGATACCGCTAACAGCGATCCATACGAAGCTGGATGGCTCGTGATTTTGAAACCTGATGATTGGGACGATGTAAAAGGACAACTCGTTGTCGGTACTGACGTCGCAGCGCCATACGAAGCAAAGATGCAGGCGGACGGATTCGACGGCTGCGGTTGACGCAACTTTACCAGTTTTACAATTCCCTGGGGATTGTTTTTGGAAGCCCGAGGCCGTTTTAGCCTCGGCTCAACATGGCCTGAAGTGCGCCCCCGAATGATCCTTCTTCGATATATTTCATTCCAAGAATCCCACCCACGACGATCCCAGTGAAGGCGATAACCGATCCGATAGCTAGTGTCGATAATCCGGTCAAACCCTGACCAATCGTACATCCGAGAGCCATAACACCCCCGGTGCCCATCAACGCAGCACCGCCAAGGTGCCGTAACATATCATCGCTGCCCGCGAATGCTTCCAGCTTAAACTCACCCGTGCTCTTGGCAGAGATGAATGCACCGAAAATGACACCACCAACGGTGGCCACGCCAAAATCGATGGTCGAGCCTGTGAATGTCATCAAGTACTGAATGCTGTTCCCGACCGGAGCAACAAACGTTAGCGATGCAAGTTGAACTGGATCGAAATCATCGAACCCTACGATACCTGTAATCGCCCAACCCGCAGGCACACAAAGCCCAATGATCAGACCCGCTAGGATATCTGGTTTTGACCCACGAAATTCAGAATCTTTAAAGCAAAACCAAAACAGGAAAAGCACGACCACGATCGTGGCGCCTAACCGTGCAGTCTCTATATCAAGTACGCCGCTGACCGCAATGAAATCTGCGACCCCTTGATTTGCTGCACCTATTCCGGAAACATCAATATTGGTCAGCCCCTCCATTTCGGTGCGCGCCAATGCGATAAGGCCGCGCAGGGTCATGTAAGCGAATACTCCCAAGACCAAGAACACGACGAGAGATTTCAAGTTTCCTGCACCCAACCGAATCAGTGTCTTGGAGCCGCAACCACCTGCTTGGGTCATGCCGAATCCAAACATCAATCCGCCTATAATCGCGCCGAGCCAACCCAAATTGGGTGTCAGATAAATAGACTCATTTATGTCAATCATTCCCATGATATGAAGCGCTTGAGATCCTGCGATGCCGATGGCAATGGCCAATAACCACGCTCGAAAGCGATTCCAGTCCTCCATCATCACCAAATCAGATATGGCCCCCATGGTGCAGAAATTGGTGCGATGTGCCGTGGCGCCAAATACCCCACCGAGGGCAAAACCCAACATAGCAACTTTGGTTGTGACAGATATTTCGTCCATACTTCCCCCCGTGTTACGCTGATTTATTAAGTGCGCAACAATTATAGCTTCACTCATATCAGATGTATGATATCATCATTATATAAAAATCGAATATGAAAAAAAGCTCCTTATTCAGAAATGCTCACTCTCGTATTTGAATTTAGTTTTGAACGGTGCCATTCGGCGCGCCTAGGGGAGGCAAATTAAATGGTAGATCAGGTTCTCGACACCAAGGGATTGAACTGTCCCATTCCAATCGTCAAAGCAAAGAAGGCCTTGCAGGGTATGGATTCGGGACAAGTGCTGGAAGTCCTTGCTACTGATCCGGGGGCAGTCAAAGATTTTGAGGCTTTTAGCCGCAAAACCCAAAATGAAATCCTAGACTGGAACGAAGACGACGGTGTTTATACCTTCCATATCAAGAGGGTTTAAACTTTCCACAAGGAGTGGGGTGTGCGAATTGGGCTCCGTCAAGAACGGTTGCTCTGACAGCAAATTACTTCAGTCATTGTGCTTGATCATCGCGTTGTTCTTGCTTGTTTCGTATAGCAGCATTGCTGCAGCGTCTGAGCCGGATTATCCAACTCCCGACATGCCCCAACAAAAATGGTGGTCAGATGGGTGGTGGGATGACGGTCACATTGAGGCCGCACAAAATTACGATGTCGCGGTCAGCGAGGCTTCTTATTCATCCGAAGGCAAAGACGTGCCTGTTTTCGTTTACCGCCCTGCAGATGAAAAGAAATATCCAGCGGTCCTTTTCCAACATGGACGGCGGGGCCTCGATGAGCTGGTTCAGGGGCATGCCAAACGACTCGCGGCACGCGGCTTTGTCGTTTTTGCGCCCGACATTTACAGTGCCAACTTTATGGACCCCTATCCCTTAGAACACGATCCGGCGCTTGAGGCGGACGTTGGTGCGGGGGTTGATGCTTTGTTGGCGCGTTCTGACATTAGCTCTAGCCGAGCTTGCCTCTACTCGCATACGCGTGGCGGGTACTACACTCTGAAAGTCGCTGTAACTCAGGGTCGTCAGCACACTCAATTGGCGTGTTATGTGTCTTATTATCCGCATTGGCAGGACCCGAATGCACCGGAGCCGTTACAGGTTTATGGATATGCGCCAGAGATCGATGAACTACGTCTGCCGACGATGGTCTTCATTGGTGAAAAAGAACAGTACCAACGGCGGCGGCCAATCGATACGGGCGTTTTGTTTCTTCTAAGCAAGAAACGTGATGTCTCGCTTTTCGTTTACCCAGGGGTTGGTCGGGGCTTTGATTTTCGCCCCAAAGCGGTTCGCACACTAGCCGATCATTTGGCATCGAAAGACGCCCTGGTGCGGGCAAGCCGTTTTATGCGCAAGCATTTGGGAAACGAATAAGGTGCGACACGTTCAGGATGACGATGAGGAGTTTTGCTGAAACGCTAAGATTCCTTCTCGGTCCCGAGAAGGTGTGATTGTCCCAGATTCATGAGTGCATCGGGCTTTAACCGAAGTGGAGATTTCTGGGCATCTTCCGCAGAGTCTCTAAGTTCTTGCTCCAGAAAATCGAGTTCTTGTCCTGCAGTGCGAAGGTTTTCAATCACATCTTCGACAGGGCGATGGCGTGCCGCCACAAGGCCCCATAACATCGCCGACCTTGTACCTGTTTTGCAGTGAGAAAATATTGGCATTGGTAATTCAGCAAGCGCTTTTTCGAACTCATCGATAATTTCCGTCTCGAAGATTTCATGTCCTTCTGTGGGTGTGTACGCATACGCGAGGCCGCTTTCTTTCGCCAAGCGCGCCGCTTCATCCGAAGTCATGTATTCACCTATCTCGTCATCCGGTCTCGCATTAAGGACAGACGCGAACCCTTGAGATCGAAGTTGTTCGATATCCTCGGGCGTAATCTGAGCACCGATTGCAAAATCAGGGGTTATGTAGGTGAGTTCGGGCACGCACTCTGGGTTCCTGGTTCGATTTATGTCGCTGTTTCTTTGTTTAATTGGGACATCTTACATGTTTCACTTTTCCAAAGACGACCCTAAACTTGACGAAACACCAATGGATTCACTCAAGACGAGCACATCGGAGGCAACATGGACCAAACTGATGCCAAAATTCTGAACACTCTGCAATCAAATGCAGGGCTATCCAGTGCTGAAGTTGCCGACCAAGTGGGGCTTGACGAAGCCGCTTGTGCAGACCGCATTAAGAAGCTCGAGGATGACGGAACCATTGAGCGGCGTGTTGCGTTGCTCAATCCCCGAAAAGTGGGGGCGACCATGACGGCGTTTGTTGCGATTACAACGCCTGAACACAGCAAAGAATGGCTGGATCAATTTCATAGCGCCGTTGAGAGCTTTCCTGAAGTCGTCGAGTTCTACCGCATGAGCGGGCAAGTCGACTATCTTCTCCGCGTCGTGGTGCCAGATATCGATGCCTATGATGCGTTCTACAAGAAGTTGATTGCATCAGCTAAACTCCAGGACGTGAGTTCCACGTTTGCCATCGAACAAGTGAAGTTCACAACCGAATTACCTATTACTGTCGCAGAATAGACTTACTTTTGGTGAGATGTTCACCTGCTGAAGACTCACGGCAGTTAAAAGACAGCTCTTGAGCTTATCCGAACCTAGTTATCAGGCGATTACCGCAACCTTGAAATAACGGAATCGATTTTTCATCGACAGAGGTTAAAGGCCTGACCTTCCGGTCTCAGGCTGGATTGCCCTGACACTGCCTTAAAGAGCTTTGGCTGCGGCCTCGATCGCATGCTCGGTCTGTTGCAAATCTTCTTCGGTCAATACGAGCGAAATATATGTTTTGCCGGGTGATTTGAATATGCCGTGCTCGCGTAAAACGTCATTAAACTTGGCGGTTTGGGACTTGTCGCCTGTCAAATACGCGCGGTAGTCATTAATCGGCTTGTCCGTGAACACAACGTCAAACATCGTCTGATGGCCGCAAATTTGGTGTGGCACACCAACTGCTGTCAGATGTTTCACCATCGCATCCATGATGCGTTGTCCATTGGCGTACAATTTCTCGTATTGACCGGGGCGACGCATAATCTCGAGGGATTTCAAACCCGCTGCTGCCGCAACAGGGTTTCCGCTCAGGGTCCCAACCTGCATGAGAAAGCCATCTTTCCCGGCTTTGCTCAGGTCGAAGTGCGACATGATGTCTTCGTTGCCTGCGATCGCAGCCAGGGCGAACCCACCACCAATTAGTTTGCCCATCGTGCAGATATCCGGCGTGACGCCATATAGCTCTTGGGCACCCCCGTATGAGAACCGAAACCCTGTGACCACCTCGTCGAATATTAAGACGATACCGCGCTTTGTGCACTCATCCCGTATGGCTTGCAGAAATCCAGGGGCCGCGGGAATAACCCGTTGCAAAGGCTCGACGATGATTGCTGCAATATCATCCGCATGCTCATCTAGAATGGATGTTAGCGAGTCGATATCGTTATAGGGTGCCACCAACATGCTATCGCGCACCCCTTGCGGAATGCCAGCCGAGTCGGGAACCGCCACCGGGAAATTCACCAACTTGTCAGGTGCCAGGCTCATTTGCGCTTCGGAAGACATACCGTGATAGCCGCCTTCAAATTTTACGATTTTCTCTTTTCCGGTGAACGCTCGGGCAAGACGCATGGCATACATGTCGGCCTCGCTTCCCGTGGAGACATATCGGACCTGTTCGGCACACGGAACCGCGCGGCAAATTTCTTCGGCCAATTCGATCCCCAACGCGTTATTGGCGAAGAACGTCATGCCGTCATCAAGTTGCTTGTGCACCGCCTCCAGCACTTCCGGGTGGCCATGCCCCAGAACCATTGGTCCCGATCCCAGCAAGTAATCGACGTATTCGTTACCGTCCTCATCCCAAACGCGCGCGCCCTTGCCTTTTTTAATGATCATGTTGGGATCGAAATTTCCAAAGCCGCCCGCAGGTAAGACTTTGTTGGCGCGGTCGATCAAATCCTGCTGTCTCATTGTTTTATTTGCTCCTAAATTTATGAAGGCGATGGCATCTCTAAGTGCATTTGTATCAGAGGAGCCGCCCAAGCCAATCTGCTCCGTTGGGTATAATCTAGCATTTGGCATTGTCAGAGCAAACCAGCATGAGAACGTATGATCAGGCCTCTGGCTTCGTGGGATGAAAAATCCATTCCGATATTTTAATGATTCCCCCGAAGTCATTCGCCTCGCAGTGATGATGTACATCCGATATCCGCTGTCATTACGGTAGGCCGAAGACATCCTGCTCGAACGTGGTAACGATATCTGCCACGAAACGGCGCGATCATATGACTGCGCTCAAATTTCTGAAACGGGCAATGAAACGGCACGGTCGCCCAAAAATTATTGTAATCGACCACCTTCGGTCATAACGAGCAGCGTAGAATGTAATCGGCAATGCTACCAAACAGGAATGTGGTTGATGGCTCAACAATCGAGCCGAAAACTCGCACCAGCCGTTTCGACGACAAGAAGGCGCAGTCTAGAGCGCACATGTTTCCGCCGAATTTCCTGATCCGCAGGAAAAATACTGGAAATTTCTCAGCAGCCATCGGGAACAGCACGGCCCAACAGGCTAAGTTTTTGCTGAGCGAGATTAGCGTGTTTATTGCAGGAACAATCCTTCACAGTCAGTATAACGGCTACGACAGAGTCGTTTTCCAGGGAGACACGATAAATGCATTTCGAGCGACGGCTTTGGTCATTCACCGATGGTGTCAGACTTCGCATTGCATGGGCGACGCTGATTGGTCTTGCTGCTGTCGGGTTCGGGATTGCCCGTCTCGGTCTTCTGGGCTGGTTAATCGGTCGCATCTTCGCTGGGGACGAAATGGCGGAATTGATGACGCCGATTGCCCTGATCGCGGCGGTTATGGTGCTTCGGGGCGTATTTGAACATTGGCGCGCGGTGGTCGCCCATGAGACTGCGGCCAGGGTGCAAAGGAAAGTCCGCCGCGCCATTTACGACAAGATCGCGGCACTCGGACCCGGGACCGTTGCCAGTAGCCGATCTGGCGCCTTGTCCTTATCCTTGATCGACGGTGTCGAGCAACTCGAGACCTACTTCGGACTGTTCCTGCCGCAGTTTCTGATCGCGCTCCTGACGCCGATCCTGATCTTCGTCGTGGTTGCCTGGATCGACGTGCCGGTCGCGATCGTAACGCTGATATTCGCGGCCATCGCGTTGTTCGCCCCCGCCCTGTGGCATCGCTGGGACGTTCGGAATGCCCGCAGCCGTCAGACCGCTTACGCCGCATTCGCAGCCGAGTTTCTGGATTCCATTCAGGGGCTGGCGACGCTCAAGGCATTCGGACAGAGCAAGGCGCGGGGAGACGTGCTGGAAATCAAGGCCCGGGACGTTTTCCAGCGGACGATGTGGGTGCTCGCGACGAGCGCCCTGAGCCGCGGGATCACCGACAGTGCCATTGCTTGCGGTGCTGCAGCTGCGCTCGCCGTTGGTGCCATGCGTGTCGAGAGCGGTGAGATGCAACTCTCGGCGTTACTTATCATTCTGATGCTGGGCGTCGAGGTTTATCGGCCGATGCGGGAACTGCGGACTGTTCTGCATCAGGGCATGGTCGGGATGTCGGCGGCTCAAGGCATCTATCGGATTCTCGATCAGACGCCTCTTGTTGCCGACGGAGGACCGGCCCCGCTTGATGTTGCTCTGGCTCCGACGATCGATTTCGATGATGTTCATTTCCGGTATCCGGGGACGCGACGAGATGTTCACAATGGTCTCGATTTTCATATCGCTGCAGGTGCGCGGGTCGGTGTCGTCGGCACCTCTGGGGGCGGTAAATCCTCGATCGTCCGACTGCTGCTGCGATTCTATGACCCGGACAAGGGCGGTATCCGCATCGGCGGGCACGATCTGCGCGAACTTTCGTTCGCACAGATCCGCAGCATGATCTCGGTCGTTAATCAGGACACGTTCCTGTTTCACGGCACTGTTAATGAAAATATCCGCGTTGGGCGGCCGGATGCTAACCCAGATGACGTTCAGGAAGCCGCCCGGACCGCCAACATCCACGACTTTATTATGACGCTTCCGCAAGGCTACGACACCGTCATTGGCGAGAAGGGCATCAAGCTCTCGGGTGGTCAGCGCCAAAGGGTGGCCATTGCGCGTGCGCTGCTTCGCGACGCGCCGATCCTTGTTCTTGATGAGGCGCTGTCGGCAGTCGACGCCGAGAACGAAGCCACAATACAGGAAGCATTGGACCGATTGATGAAGGGACGCACGACGCTGACGCTGGCGCACCGTTTGTCGAGCGTTATCGGCAGCGACCGCATCATCGTGCTCGACGACGGCCGGATTGTCGAAAGCGGCAGCCACGCGACGCTCATGCAAGAGAATGGCGTCTACGCCCGTTTGATGTCGGAGCAGGCGCGCGAACGGCACAACGTCGGAGCGCTCAAGACGGCATCGAATGTACCGACGGCAGAAACGATCGCCGACGTGCCTGGTGGCGCAACTGCGGCGCCGACGGAGGGTATCATCGCGGCGGAAGGATTAACGTGGTATCAGGTCGTAGCGGCTTTGATGAAGGTAATCATGCCGTGGAAAGGCAAGTTGGTTGCGACCTTTTCGTTTGGCGTTCTGCGGGTGTTGGCCTTTATCGGTATCGGCGTGTTGAGCGCATTCACGGTCTATGCCTTGAAGAACGGCCAGCCGATCGAGCCGTGGCTATGGGGGCTTGCGATCATGGCGCCGTTATCCGGGGTCCTGCACTGGCTCGAATCCTGGATGGCGCACGATATGGCGTTTCGTCTGTTGGCTGAAATGCGGATTGCCGCCTTCCGTAAGCTTGACGAACTCGCCCCTGCCTACTTGGTGCGTCGGCGGACCGGTGATCTCATGGCGCTCGCGACGCACGACATTGAGTTGGTCGAATACTTCTTTGCGCATACGGTCGCACCTGCCTTTGTCGCCATTCTCGTGCCAGCGGCCATTCTCGCAGTTCTGGCTTCTCAGAGCGTCTGGATTGCGCTTGCCCTGGCTCCGTTCCTGATTGCCGTTGGTCTCAGCCCGCTTTTGCTTCGAAAGCGGGTCGATTGGCTCGGCTCGCGGGCGCGCGAGGCGGCGGGCGAATTGTCCGCTTTCGCGGTCGACGCGGTACAGGGTATGACCGAGATCGTCGCCTTTCAGCAGGAGACGCGTCGCGGCGAACATCTGGATGCGCTGACGGAGACACATGCCCGACTTCGCCTGCCGTTCTTTGCAGAGTTGACGCTGCAGCATAGCCTGCTTGAGGTGCTAACAGGGCTTGGCGGTCTTGCGGTGGTTGTCACCGGCGGTACCATCGCGGCCCAGGGAGGCCTTGATCCCGCGCTACTGCCGCTACTGACATTGCTCGCGATGGCGGCATTTCTTCCGGTTTCCGAAATTGCGCAGATCGGTCGGCAACTCGCAGATACAATGGGTGCGACACGGCGTGTCTACGCACTTGAAAACGAGCCGGTGCCCGTAAGGAGCGGGCCGGGTGCGGCGGAACATTCCAGCGCCGTGGAATTGGCCTTGGTGGACGTTGACTTTTCCTACCCAGGGCAGCATCGACAAGCTCTGACGAACGTCAATTTTACCATTCCTGCCGGCCAAACGGTCGCCCTGGTCGGAACTTCTGGTGCGGGAAAAACGACGATGGCGCAATTGCTGATGCGTTTCTGGGACCCGGCCCGAGGTATGGTCACCATGAATGGCATCGATCTTCGCCAGTACGAACTGGATGACCTGCGTCGGCGAATAGCGCTGGTTTCGCAGGACACCTATCTTTTTAACGACACGCTCCGCGCCAACATCCTGATCGGTCGCCCGGATGCCGATGACGCGGCGTTGCGGGCTGCTGTCGAGCACGCTTCGTTGACGGATTTAGTAGATGCGCTGCCGGAGGGGCTTGATACCCAGGTCGGTGAGCGCGGCACGAGCCTCTCCGGCGGGCAGCGGCAGCGGGTCGCAATCGCGCGAGCTTTTCTGAAGGATGCGCCGGTGCTGATTCTCGACGAAGCGACATCACACCTAGACGCTGTCAACGAACAGGCGCTGCGTAAGACGCTCGACCGATTGCAGGAGAACCGGACCACGATCGTCATCGCGCACCGACTATCAACGATCCGCGACGCGGATCTGATTGTGGTCCTCGACGAGGGCAAGGTGCGAGAGACTGGAACGCACTACGCATTGCTGGCAACCGGCGGTGCCTACGCGCAGTTGATATCGCGTCAGATGGCGTCCGTCGTTGCGGCGGATTGAGAAATTTATTCGATTATCCAGCGATGGCGTGGGTGCTGTCAGACGAATGCGCACTCTTCTCTAGCCAGTTTCCTCTGACAATGCGCTCGATATGCAAATCCGAATAAAGCGGCCGCGAGGCGCGCAAAGCCTGGCCCGGATCCGGCCCGAGTAGTTCTGGTAACTTCGGGCTCGTGACCAAAGTGAAAAGCCTTGGGAACAAAAGATGGGATGTCAGCCTAGGCGTATTTCCGTCGCCGATCATGACGGCGATATCCACGTTGTCTCTGTCAAAATTGACCTCCGCCAACGAGGTGCGAATTTGCAGGTCGATATTCGGTGCGAGGCTGTGGAACTTTGCGAGCCTTGGCGCCAGCCACTGAATGGCGAAGGTCGGATAGACGTGGAGGGTCAGGGTTTAGCGCTCCGAATCCGCCGTCGCCAATTTTATGGCGGCATCGATATCGTCGAATGCACGGGACAATGCCTGCTCCAGTTAGCTTGACACTGCCCCCTTGCAAGATCGGGGGCGTCCATACATGACAATGCTTGGAAAAGCATTTGGCGTCTTCGAATCAACTATAGATGCAGTCTATTAAAAAAATACCAAATAACGATTTGACTTATTTTGTTCTGCTCTATGAAGTTCTTTACGAATTTTAAGGCACGGTCGTTACGTTGGCCGGAGCGTGACCGACGCTATTTCCAAGGGCCGAAACCGGCAGTGAACATGTGGGTGGTTGTGACGCAACCGCGACGACATTAAGGAACCGAAAGGCAATCGATTATGACAACCGAGCGACACTGGGCCTACTTCAATCCAACCAAGATTATCTTTGGTGATAGTGCCATCCAGGGCATTGGCGAACAGATCGCGGGTCGGCGCTATGTTCTCGTGACCTATGATCAGCCGCCCTTCAAAGAGATGGCAAAACTGGTTCAAGCATCCGCTGGTAAACCTGCCGTGATTATCGATAACATTGTGACAAATCCAGATTTTCAGGCTCTCACGGAAGCGGGCGTTCAATTCTCCAAAGCTGGCGAGATTGAGTGCATTGTCGCGCTCGGCGGAGGGTCCATTATCGACGTCGCCAAGGTTCTGGCCGCTGGCAAAGGTGATTTCAACAAGATCCGTCACTTCCTGCAGACAGGGGAGGGTGGCGATACGCTCCACGCCATACCGATCATTGCCGCCCCGACAACTGCCGGAACTGGAAGCGAAGTGACCTGCTGGGCGACGGTCTGGGATACGGATGAGAACAAGAAATACTCGTTGGCACGGGAGAACTTGTACCCGGAGTGCGCGCTGATTGATCCTGAGCTGACATTGGGTTTGCCCAAGGTGCTGACTATTAGTACTGGCCTAGATGCATTGTCACACGCCTTGGAGAGCATCTGGAACCTTAATGCCAATCCGGTGTCATCGTCGCATGCGATCATGGCATCCCGGGAAGCGATTGCAGTGCTACCCCTTTTGGCGAACGACCTGCAAAACCCTACGTTGCGGCGGCGGATGGCGAAGGCGGCAATGATGGCTGGCCTTGCGTTTTCCAATACAAAGACCGCGCTTGCGCATTCGTTATCCTATCCGATCACTTTGCAACACGGCGTGCCTCACGGTGTTGCCTGTTCGTTTAGTCTGCCGATGGTGATGCGTTGGGTCGCGGGCTCCAATTCGGACTGCGATGCGAGCTTAAAGCTGATCTTCGGCGAGGACCTGTTGGCCGGTGCTGATCGCCTTGAAGCGCTGATTGCCGAACTCGGTGTCGGTACGAGCCCGTCCGATCATGGCGTAGCTGCAGATGAATGGAAGACCCTCGTGAGCGATGCACTGGCAGGCGAGCGCGGTAAAAATTTCCTGGGTAACCGCGAGAAGGTGTTGGATAGCCTGTAGGCAGGGTCGTCCGTGGAACTCCTACCCGCCTGTTTGGTCCTGTTAGCGGCGACGATCCATCCAATCCGCGACCTGGTGCTCAAGGGAACCGTTTACCCCGAGTCCGCATATCTTGGCGTGATCACCGTATGGTTCTTTCTTGCGGTGGCACACGGCCTCTATCTGAATGTCGATTTTCTGAGCGCCCTGGCGGTATGGCCGATTGCACTGATCGGGGTCCTTGGCCTGACTTTGTATTATATCGGCATACTGACGACGATGAAGACTGGCGACCTCTCGGTTTATTACCCGATCATTCGTGCATCCCCGCTGTTTATTGTGGTGGGTGGTTGGCTTTTTCTTGGGCAGACTTATGGGCCGTTGCTTATCTTCGGCGTTCTATTGGTGATGCTTGGTGCCTTTTTCTTGCAGTATAAATCACGGGCGAAGCTCTTTTCGCAGCCGGCAACATTTATAACAGCGATCTTGGCGATGTCCGGGATGGGGATGCAGTCTTTGGCCGATTCCGAGGCTGTCCGCCGCGTTGACCCAGCAGCGCTTTTGGTTTGGCAGTATGGCTTGCTGGCGATCGTCTGCATTGGGTATTTCGTTGTGCGAAAGCCATTGGAGCGACCGCTGACGGAACATCTTTTCGGTGGGTGGGTATTGACGCCTGGACGATATCTGGTCGCAGCCGTGACGTCATATGTATCTTACTACCTAATCTTGGTATCGTACCAAATGGGGGGTAACGTTGCAGCAGTAAACAGCTTGCGTCAGGTCTCAATCCCACTGTCCGTCGTTTTGGGCGGACTATATTTGAAAGAACTGGAAACCAATAAACGGCTTGGCTGGGCCGTTGTGCTGGCCGTCGGTGTGGTGGTGATCATTTTTGGCAGCTGAACATGGCCTATGCCGACACGACATGTTTGACCTTCGGGACGTGCGTCCCTGAAAAGAGGAGTGCCCCACTATGAATCCTTTGATAAAACTTACGGCCCGCGAAGCGGTCTCGAAACTGCGCACCGGTGAGATAACACCGCTAGATCTCATCGACGCTGCCGAAGAGCGAATTTCCGAAACCGATACCGCTGTTAATGCCCTGCCGACGTTGTGTTTGGAGCGAGCACGTGAACGCGCAAAGAAATTGGTGCTGGGCAGTACTGCTCGCAAAGACCCCGCATGGATTGCGGGTTTGCCGATCGTGGTAAAAGATTTGAATGATGTCGAAGGTGTGCGTACGACCTATGGGTCTCCGCTATTTGCTGATCATATTCCTGATGGCTCAGACGTGATGATAGAGCACCTCGAAAACAACGGCGCCCTAGTTATCGCCAAGTCGAACTCGCCTGAATTTGGTCATGGTGCAAACACCTTTAACGAAGTGTTCGGCCAAACATTGAACCCATGGAATACCGCCATGACTTGCGGAGGTTCGTCTGGCGGGTCCGCTGTTGCTCTTGCCAGTGGGCAGGCATGGCTCGCTACTGGCTCCGACTTGGGGTGCAGTCTTAGGACACCGGCTGCCTTTTGTTCTGTTGTCGGGTTGCGCCCGTCACCTGGTCGAGTTGCACGGTCTCGAGTACGATTGCCCTATGACAACTTATGGGTCCAAGGACCCATGGCGCGCAACGTGGGAGACGTTGCGATGATGCTTGATGCCATGGTTGGCGAACATCCGCTTGATCCCATCTCTCTTGCCGCGCCGTCCGCGCCTTATCAGGCTGCGGTAGATAACCCCAGTCCACCAAAAAGAGTAGCTTGGTCGCGTGACCTGGGAGGCATAACGCCAGTGGATTCTAAAGTTGCCGAAATTTGCGAGCGTGCGGTCCAGACATTGTCTGATCTGGGTGCCGAAGTCGTTGCAGCATCACCAGACTTTAGTGACGCACGAGAAATTTTTCATGTGCTTCGGGCCAACCAGTTTGTTGGTGATTTGGCACCGATCATTGAAAGTAATCGGGACAAAGTTAAGCCAGAGATCATTTGGAACTTGGAACAGGGCTACAAGTTGACTGCGGAGAAATTGGCGCAGGCGGAACGCGGGCGCGGCTTATTGACTCAACGTGCCGCAGCGTTTTTCGACGACTTTGATCTTTTGATTACACCGGCGACCATCGTCGCCCCCTTCGATGTGAACATCCGTGCTGTCAATCGCTGCAACGACTATGAATTTGAAAATTATTTCGACTGGTACACGATTGCCTATGCCATCACAGCAACATCGTTGCCTGCACTTTCATTGCCGTGTGGGTTCACCGCAGATGGCCTCCCAGTAGGGCTGCAGGTCATCGGTCCGCCGCGTGGCGAAGCGTCTCTCCTGAGCGCGGCGCAATCAATTGAAGACCTATTCAACATTGCAAAGCAGGTTCCCATCGATCCACGCTCGCAAGCAAATTAGTTGCGGATCCGATCATGAAGGATCGTAATAACAACATTTTATTTATAGTCTTTATCAATAACAAATATTGGATATAACGATTTGTCCAATCCATAGATACGTGCGGTAATTCCTAGAATAAGAAAACATTTAAGGGAATAATGCATGTCTCGCGACTACCGCGGACCGATCAGACTAGTGATCTTAGATATTGCGGGGACAGTTTGTGACGGGCCGCAAGATCTTCGGCATCTCTAACCTAACGATGATGGTTTGGCAGTGAAGGGCCCGGTCATTGTATTCGAGATGATGTTTAATAAGTTCGGTATGGATGTGGATTGGGAAACGATCCGACGGCCCATGGGGAAATTTAAGAAAGAACACCTTGTCGACATTCTCAGCTTTGACCACGTGGCGGCGCAATTTAAGAAAGCCCAAGGTCATGCCTGGACCGAGGATGATGTGAACGAGATGTTCGATATGTTCCGACCGACGATGGCTGAAGTCGCCGTGAGCGAGGGCCTGATCAGACCGTTTGATGGCCTGAGCGAGGCCATTGCCCAGTTGCAGGTGGACGGCATTCAGGTCGGATGCGATACCGGGTATCCGAAAGAAACGTGTGACGCCATCTACGGCAAGCTGGCCGAGAAGTTTGGCATCCGCTTTGACGTTGTAGCGGATTCTGAAAATGTCCGCGGTCGGCCAACACCATTCTTGGTCTATGACTGTATGTACAAGGCCAACGTTTTTCCACCCGCCGCTGTAGTCAAAGCCGATGACATCACTGCTGGTGTCCAGGAAGGGGCCAATTCTGGCGCATGGACAGTAGGCGTCTATGAAACGGGGGCCCATGACAAAGAGACACTTACCGAGGCCGGAGCGCATTTCCTGGTTCCTGCATCCAGTGATATCCCGAACCTGATTCAAACGGAAATTCAACCGCTGCTATCGTCTGGTGGCGTGCCTAATTGAAAAAACTGAGAAGAGGAGGTCTGTTGTCGTTACTGAATGTGTCCCAATGTTGAGGTAACCATGAAACGATCAAAAGAGATGGACCCTCGATATTGATGGTACGAACAAGAACAGCGCCCGTGTCCATGGGCGCTCTTAGAGAGTGAAAGCATTTTCATAGTGAACAGGGAGAAAACATAATGAGACGAATATTCAAAGCAGCCATTGCGGTAGCAGCCATTGTCATGATGACAGGTGTTGCCGGTGTCGCGAACGCTGAGGCGCCAAAACAAATCAGGTTCGGATTGTTGCCAGCCGAAGATCCAACCCTGATGGTCGAGCAGTTTGGCGGTATCGCCAAGCATATTGGCAAAGAATTGGGCCTTCCGACCACGGTGCGTGTCTCAGAAAGCTACAACGCATTGATCGAAGCCATGCGTGCTGGCCATCTGGAGATCGTTTATGTGGGTGGCAGCCAGTACCTCAAAATGATTGACCTTGGCATGGAAGTTGAACCTTTGGTCCTCAATAGGGATACAAACAAGCGCACGTACTACAAATCTTGCATCATCACGAAGCCTGATAGTGGCATCAAAACTTTTGCTGATCTGAAGGGCAAGACGTTTGCGTTCGTGTCGCCCACATCGACGTCGGGTGGCGTGGCTCCAAAGTACATGTTGCTGAAGAACAACATCAATCCCGATAAAGATTTCAAGCGAGTGATTTTTGCTGGTAAGCACGATGCCTCCTTCCTTGCCGTTAAGAACAGCAAAGTTGATGCTGGTGCGGTCGGCGACTTCTACTTCTGGCGCTGGAAGGATCGCGGTATCCTGGATATGGAACGCTATGACGAACCGAATGATAAATTGATCAATGCAGAACTGAGAATTATCGGTTGTCAGAAGGTTCCGAATACGCCGATTGTGACGTTGAAATCGTTCGGTGACGACTTCATCGCAAATGTTCGTAAGGCTTTTCTTAGTTTGCCGGAAGAAACCGCTAACAAATATAAGGTTTGGCCAAGCACCGGTTTTGTTCCGACTTCCCACGCCGACTTTGTTGATCTCGCCGAGATGGCAAAACTTAAGAAGGCGAAATAAGCTAACAACAGGCAGTAAGATTTAACGCCTCTGAACCGTTCAGGCGAAGCTACGGGCGCTCTGTCGCTCGTAGCTTCTGCCAGCCGGGGACACTAAAGAGGAATAAATCAATGATAACGTTTATTTTTTTGCCGTCTGGCAAGAATCAAAAGACTGAAATTCGAGTTTAGGGGACGCGCTTTAATGGACGAGCATAGCAACCATGATGTGATGGTCGACGTCCGTAATGTTACAAAAGCATACGGAAATGCCGATCCGGCAATTAAGAACATCAACCTAACATTTAGAAAGGGCGAGTTTATCGTCCTGCTTGGCCCCAGTGGCGTGGGAAAATCCACACTCCTGCGTTGCCTAAATTTTCTAGTTCAACCGACCAGCGGCGATATCGTCATTGATGGCGAGGTTTTAGGAACGCTGTCAAAAAAAGGCCTGCTCGCTGCGCGCCATCATATCGGCATGATTTTCCAGGAGTTCAACTTGGTCAACCGCATGTCCGTACTTATGAATGTGATGTGCGGGCGTCTTGGGACGCTCCCATTTTGGCGTGCGCTGACCTATAACTTTTCGCGCGAAGATCATGAGGCTGCCGTTCGCGCCCTGATCCGTGCTGGCCTTGAAGATCCAGAACTGTATCTGCGCCGCGCCGATACCTTGAGTGGTGGACAAAAGCAACGTGTCGCTATTGCCCGAATGATGGTTCAAGAGCCGAAAGTGATCCTCGCCGACGAGCCGATTGCCAGCTTAGATGTCATTATGCGGACACAGATCATGGACTTGATCCGGGATATTGCAGACCGCGAGGGGTTGACCGTGGTCATGAGCCTGCACCAGCTCGACATCGCACGTAAATATGCCGACCGTGTCATCGCGCTCGCCGGTGGACAGGTGACATTCGATGGCCCGCCGACCGAGTTAACCGATGAGGTCGTTGAGCGTGTGTTCATGAAGCCGGCGAGTGCTGTTGAGCAGGATTTGCGTGCCGAAGAAGCGCGTGCCGCCGCAGAAGCCGCGAAATCGTCTAACGAAGCTAAGGCAGGAAGTGACAATGACTGATGCAGTAGCCGCAGGCATGTTCGATGCCGTGATGGAACAGCGCCGCGTAAGTCGGCGTCAGGTTCTAATTATCGGCAGTATCATTCTTGCTCTCGGTTTATGGTCGGCTTGGGGGGCTGAATTTAATCTGGCCAAATTGGCCTTTGGTATGCCGGCATTCTTTGATCTTTTTGCGCGCATGATGCCACCCGATTTGAGCGTCGTACCTAGTCTAATGGGGCCGATGATCGAAACATTAGAAATGGCATTGCTGGGGACCACCATTCCTATCTTTTTCGCCTTGCCCTTGGCTTTTTTATGCGCCGTCAACACGTCTCCTTATCCGATTGTCAGTGTGATCGCCCGCTTACTGGTTGGCGCCTTTCGCACAGTCCCGGAATTGATTTGGGCCATGGTGCTTGTGACAGCTGTGGGCTTGGGGCCGTTCCCCGGCGTGATAGCGTTGACCCTGCACAGCATCGGTGGCTTGGGGAAATTCTATTATGAAGCCATTGAATCAACGGATCCCGGCATCATCGAAGCGATGGAGGCCGCAGGGGCCAGCCGGTTCAAGGTCATTTGGTTTGGCATCATGCCGAACGTTCTGCCAGTCATGATGTCGAGCACGTTATTCTATTGGGAATACAACAACCGGGCTTCAACGGTGCTGGGCCTTGTGGGTGCTGGCGGCATTGGCCTTGCCTTAACACATGCCCTGCAGGATTTCCGCTATCAGGAAGTGATTACTTGCCTGATTCTTATTGTGCTGATCTTGGTCGTTATTGACCGGCTTAGTGCGTTCCTTCGAGCACGGATTATATGACGTGAGTAAAAACAATTCAGCCGAGCACGCAGTCACCGAAGCCATGTTGCAGGCGTCATCGCCGAAACTGACACCCATGCGCATACTCATACTGGCCATTTTGGCCGCCATCTACTGGGCAGCGATCCAAGGCACGGAAATCAGTCTGAACGAGATCGTCACCGGCATGCCAGCTATTGCCGAGTTGCTTTCGGAGATGTTCCCGCCGGACTGGAGCTACTTGGGCGAGCTTTTTCCGCGAGTCATTGAGACACTGCAAATCGGCATCATAGCAACCATTATTGCTTCCATTTTGTCGTTGCCATTGGCATTCCTTGCGGCCAAGAACGTGTCGCCACACCCGTTAATTTACATTCCGATACGGTTTTTCCTCACGGTCTGTCGGGGGGTATCGGAACTGATTTGGGCTCTATTGTTTGTGGTGGCTGTCGGACTTGGCCCGTTTGCCGGTGTCATCGCGCTGATCATTTACTGCGTCGGCGTGATCGGCAAGCTCCTCGCCGAAGCCGTTGAAGCTGTTGATCCAGGACCTTTAGAAGCGATGGAAGCGGCCGGCGCGAGCCGCTGGAAAGTATTCCTCTATGGTGCTTGGCCGCAGGTTCTGCCCCTTTATCTTAGCTATTGCCTTTATTACTGGGACCACAATACCCGGCAAGCGGTCGTGCTTGGTTTCGTTGGTGCAGGTGGTGTTGGATATGCTCTATTTTTCAATATTAGCACTTATTATTTCGAGAAAGCCATGATGGCGATGATTGTGCTAATTTTGATGATCGTGATCATCGATCGGTTCTGCCTATTTCTGCGCCAGCGCATTATCTAGGCTATTCCCGGCCGCCGTGGTCATTTGGTGCTTTGACGACGGCGACGCCGATCATGCAATCCCGCGTCACAAGGTCTGCAAGTGCGTCTTCCGATAAACCCTCAGTTCCTGTCGGCTGCATGGGGACTACCATATACCTACAGTCGGCAGTCGAATCGTGCACGCGGATTTCGATATCATCTGGAATGATGGTGCCGAATTCCTTTAGGACAACACGGGGCTCCCGGACAGTTCGTGATCGATAGGCGTGGGACTTGTACCAGTCTGGTGGTAGGCCAATCAGCATACGCGGGTAACATGAACAGAGCGTGCATACAATTACGTTATGAAGCGCGGGAGTGTTCTCTACGGCACGAATAGGTATCGAACCGGCATCCAGACCCAACTCCACTGCGGCAGCATTGACGTCAGCCAGCATTCGTTTTTTGTAGACATCATCGACCCAAGCTCGGGCAATCATCCGAGCACCGTCGGCGGGCGTCTTCGCGTCCATTTTTTCAAGTTGCTGGCGAAACGTATCGGCGCTGAAAACTGCCTTTTCGATTAACAATTCTGTGACCGATTTTGCCATCACTTGGTATCTTGTGGCTTCTTTATCCTCAATGTCCGCTTGATGAGGGTGTGGCCCCTCGTGGTCGTGATGATGGGCAGGGTCGTGCGGTGAATGCTCTTTCTTGAAGGCCCGGTCGGCGGCCCAGCTTCTCTCGACGTCACTCATTTTTCGACCCATCTCGTCAACGGTGAAAACGCCTTTCTGCAAGAAGATATCTGAGAGCGCCAGTATCCATCGTTCGTAGTAGCTCAATGATTTGTATACGTCGGGACCCAATTCCTCGACGTTGCGGCGAAGCTCATCGACCGTCAGAAGTCCGCGCTCTTTATCAGAAACCAAGCGCATGATTGAATCGATCTGCTTCTCCCAATACGCGAAGTCGTGTCCGCTCTGGTCGATGGCAGTCGCACTCAGGCCTCCTAAATCATGCGGACGTCGGGTATGGTCAATCATGATGCCAGTTCCTTATGAATAGCATAAATTTGTCCGTGAACCGGAACTAACACATCGGGTTCCAGCCAATTATATTCATAATAGCACGATGGCTTCTTACGATGATAGAGGTCTTAGTTTGTTGTGTAGACACTGCACACGGTGCTGTCAGACAAATGCGAACTCGTCTCGGTGGTGTCAGACGAATGCGAACTCGTCTCAGTTTGCCGATATATAGGGTGGTTTATGCAGCATAAAGCTGCTGCCATTCGACAAGTGCAGCGTCGCGTTGAACTTTGAATTCGTCTCTTGAAATAAGATGTCTTTGAAGGTTGAAGTGATTGCTGATTGAGGAATGAACGGCGGAGAATTTCTGCAAACTTCGTTCAAGCCTTAACCTGGACATAGCTCGCTCTCGTCGCCGAAACGGTAGATGTGAATTTTCAGCTCGATTGTTTTTCCAACGCCCGACTTCCTGGGCCGCTTGATTGCCAATCACCCTCATGGCCGCCTTATATGATCTTAGTCGATCCGTTACGATGACCTTAGGGTGGCCATATCGTTTCATAGCTTTTTTGAGAAAACCTAGAGCAGCCTTGCGATCGCGACGCTTGGTCACAAAGGATTCCAAGACTTCGCCTTCGTGATCAACCGCCCGCCACAGGTAGTGCGTTACCCCATTGATCTTGACGAACACTTCGTCCAGATGCCATTGCCAGTTTGAATATGAACGTGGATTGCGGATCCGAGACTTTCGGATCTCCGCCGCAAATAACGGACCGAACCGGTTCCACCAGTATCTTACCGTTTCGTGACAAATATCGATGCCACGTTCATGCAACAAATCTTCGACATTGCGAAGTGAGAGAGGAAATCGAACGTACATCATCACGGCCAAGCGGATGATCTCGGGAGAAGTTTTAAAATAACGAAATGGGTTGTGGTTTTTCATCTAGGAAAAGTAGGATTAAGACTACTTGTCGTCAAAAGCCGTTTTAATCTGACACTGCCCCGAGATCGTCTCATTAAGCATTTTATGGCTTTAGAATCGACAACGTTGAAAGAACACTGGGACAGTCTCAATGGAATTGTTTGTCACTACAAATTCACCCTACGCGCGCCTGATCCGGGCGCTTTTGCATGAACTCTGCATCAATGACCGCGTCATTGTGACCCTGGCCAAGACTCGCGCTGAAAACAGCCCGTATTATGCGGTTAATCCATCTGGTCGCGTGCCGTATTTGGTCCGCGACGATGGTATTGGCATCGAAGATTCCGATCTTATTGGAAAATTCCTTTGTGCGTTGTGTGATAGCGATTTGTGGGCCTTTCCGAATGGCGACGAGGGATGGGAACTACGCCGGCTACACAGTCTGTGTCGCAGTTATCTCGATGGTCTCAGCGTCTGGCTGCGTGAAGTCGCTCGGCCCGTTGATGCGCAGTATGCGACATTGATCGCGCATGAGCAGGCGCGCGCCCGGCGGCTGACCATACTGTGGGAGCAAGAGATAATGAGCCCGTTGATGCAAGGCCCCCTGAACCGAACACAGATGACATTATTCTGCGCCCTGGAAATTGAGCAGTTGCTGCCCGGTTTCGACTGGCGGACGGGGCATCCGAACCTTTCGGCCTGGTATGAGCGGCAGTCTCTCAGGCCGTCGTTTTCGAAAACGGCTAAGGGAACGCTATAAAAGCATTTTGCGACGGGTGCATAGCCGTAAAAATGAGACTGCTCTGGCATTGCCGAATGACGATACGCATAAGCTTGCATGAGTGGGTAGCAGGGGGGCTGCTGTAAGGCAACAGTGCGGTATTTTACTGAGGTGCAGAGTGTAGCAATGAATACAAGAGAAATGGTGCTGTCAGACGAATGCGAACTCGTCTCAGTTTGCCGACGGGTAGGGTGATTTATGCAGCACAAATTTGCTGCCATTCGATGAGTGCAGCTTCGCGTTTTGATTTGTAATCAGGGGGTCACGGGTTCGAATCCTGTAGCCGGCACCATCTTTCTAATTGATATTAAATAATAAAAAGGGATCCAGATTTTGGACCCCTTTTCTGATTTCTATCTTCTTACGTTCCACTTACGCATCGCGATCAACCTTCGCCAACCAATCCCCGCACATTCTGGCTCGAGACATTGACCTGCCCCCTTTGACTGGTCCGGTTTGAATGTTAGTGCATCATCCGTTTTTCCTCCATAGGGATGATGCTTTCTGGTGCTGGCTGTCTGTATCCCAGGGCTGAGTGTGGCCGCTTCGTGTTGTAGTGGCGCCGCCATTGCTCGATGACGATCTGTGCTTCCTTAAGGGCTGTAGAATATCTCTCCGTTCAAGAGCTCATCTCGGAAGCGGGCGTTGAAGCTCTCGCAGTATCCGTTCTCCCATGGTGAGCCTGGTTCGATGAATGCAGTCTTTGAACCGACAGCCTTGATCCAGCCTCGAACAGCTTGAGCTACAAACTCCGGCCCGTTGTCGGAGCGGATGTAGGCTGGGATACCTCGAATGATGAACAGATCGGTCAAGGTGTCGATCACGTCCGTCGAGTTCAGCTTCCGCTTCACGCGGATCGCCAGGCACTCACGGCTGAACTCGTCGATGATGTTCAGTGTTCGATAGGCTCGACCGTCTTCTGTTCGATGATGGACGAAGTCATAAGACCAGACATGGTCTCGACGTTCCGGCCTCAGACGCACACACGAACCATCATTGAGCCACAGACGACTCTTCTTGGACTGCTTCATTGGAACTTTGAGCCCCTCACGTCGCCACAAACGCTCAATCCGTTTGTCGTTTACATGCCAGCCAGCGTCCCGGAGTAGAGCTGCGATCCGTCGATAACCGTAACGACCATATTGCCGTGTCAGTTCGATCATGTCGGCAACAAGCCTAGCTTCATCCTCACGACCCTGTGGAACCTTCCGCTGCGTGGAGCGATGTTGGCCAAGAACAAGACATGCTCGACGCTCCGTCACGTTCAATCGTTCTCGAACCAAATCAACACAACGACGGCGACGTGCGGGGCTTAGAAGTTTCCCTTGGCAGCCTCTGCCAATATCAGCTTATCCAGTGTGAGATCGGAAACAGCTTTGCGAAGTCGTTCGTTTTCCTTATGCAGCCGCTTCAGCTCTTTGAGTTGATCCGTCCCCATGCCGCCGTATTGCTTCCGCCAGCGATAATACGTCTGCTCCGTAATCTAAACCTGTCGTATCGCATCAATCCTAGGCTGGCCTTGCCCAACAAGGACATCAACCTGGCGCAGCTTCGAGACAATCTCTTCCGGTTGTGTCGTTTCGTTGCCATCTTTGATCCTCCGAAAACTAAAATATTCGGTGGACCAATTCAGTGGGGGACGATCATATTAAGGTCATTACAAACTTTGCAATTAATGAGCTTGGGTTAGAAATCAGGAATCCGTTTGCAGGTGTTTACATCCCACCATCAGATGCACAGAAGCGTCACTCCATCAGTCTTGAAGACATCAGAACAATCCAAGCGGAATGTTACAAACAGGATGGTGAACTCAGGCATCTTGTTGCGCTAATCAGTGATACAGGTATGCGTTTGGCAGAAGCTGTTGGACTCCATCAGGAAGACCTAGTGTTAGATGCTGATGTGCCTTACGTACAAGTCCGTGAGCATCCTTGGAGGTTTTTAAAGACATCCACCAGTCGTAGAGTGATGCCGTTTGTTGGAGCATCTCTATGGGCGGCTCAGAGGATCAAACAGAATGGCTCTGACTATGCCTTACCACGCTATATAGATGGCATCAAATGCAACTCCAACTCTGCATCAGCAGCACTCAATAAGTGGATCAAGCAGGTGCCAGGTCAGGCAATGTCATCCACGGCTTTAGACACAGCTTCAAGGACAGGCTCAGAGCTGTATCAGCTCCCATCGACATGATTGACCAGTTGGTCCACCCTAGAAAAAGTGTTCCACCGTTATAGTTAGGAAAACGGAGGATCAGAAATGTCTAGGAAGCATCCGAAGCCGGAGGAGATTGTCAGCAAGCTTCGCCAAGTTGAAGTTCTTGTTGGTCAAGGCATGAAGCAGATTGATGCGATCCGGGAGATCGGGATTGTTGAGCAGACTTTTTACCGCTGGCGGAAGCAATATGGTGGTATGGGAGCGAACCAGGTGAAAGAGCTCAAACGTCTTCAGAAAGAGAATGAGCGTTTACGCAGAGCTGTTTCCGATTTGACCCTGGAGAAATTGATTTTGTCTGAGGCCGCAAGGGGAAACTACTGAGCCCCGCGCGTCGCCGAGCCTGTATTGATCACATTTGTGGTCAGATGACTGTGCCTGAGCGCCTGATCTGTCGCGTACTTGGTCAACATCGCTCGACCCAGAGGCGTCGCCCAAGGGGCCGCGTAGATGAAGAGCGCCTAGTCGCCGACATGATTGAACTGGCACGACAATATGGTCGATATGGCTATCGCCGGATCGCAGTCATGCTGAGAGAGGCCGGCTGGCAGGTCAGTGATGGGCGGATAGAACGGCTCTGGCGGCGCGAGGGGCTGAAAGTTCCCCGGAAGCAACCGAAACGGAGCCGGTTATGGCTGAATGACGGGTCATGCATACGGCTTCGCCCGGAATATCGTGATCACGTCTGGTCATATGACTTCGTCCATCACAGAACGGACGATGGCAAGGCCTTCAGGACATTGAACATCCTGGATGAATACAGTCGCGAATGTCTGGCGATCCGGGTGAAACGCAAGCTGAACTCGACGGATGTCATTGATGTCCTGACCGATCTATTCATTCTGCGTGGTGTTCCGGCTTTTATCAGGTCCGACAATGGCCCTGAGTTCATTGCCGAGGCTGTCAGAAATTGGATCAGCGCGGTTGGCGCAAAGACCGCCTATATCACGCCGGGATCACCGTGGGAGAATGGATACTGCGAGAGCTTTAACGCCCGCTTCAGAGACGAATTGCTGAACGGGGAAATCTTCTACTCACTGAAGGAGGCGCAAATCATCATCGAGCAATGGAGAAAACACTACAACACCAAGAGACCACATAGTGCGCTGGGCTATCGTCCGCCAGCCCCTGAAGCCATCGTCTCGATGGACCAGAATCTGGTCATGCACTAACATTTACACTGGACCACTTAAATAGGGCAGGCCAGCCATCGATAGGGCGGCGTGATCGACTGTTCTTAGATCGCGTTTAAACCAAACAATATGCATATAATCATTACGTTCTATGCTGTTGCACAGATCAGGCTGGTCAGTTCAATCGACGGTTTTGGCTTTGATCTGAGAAAATTCGAACCGGCGCCATCGGCCAAAATGATCTGTGAAAAGTTTAAGATCGTATCAAGCTATACGAATACATAAATACAGGATACTGACCGTGAGTTTTATCAACGATATTAGGATCGCCCAAGATGACCTCTTGGAGGTACCGCTTCTGAAAGATGCCCCCATCCACACGAAACACCAACTCCACATTTTCATGGAGCACCATGTCTTCGCAGTTTGGGATTTCATGTGCCTTACCAAGGCGCTACAGCACCACGTGGCGCCCTCAGGTTCTGTCTGGATTCCTCCGCAAGACGCGACAAGCGCGCGTCTTGTCAACGAGATCGTGCTGACGGAAGAGAGTGACGTGGGCTTCGGCAATCGCTCCTATCAGTCTCATTTTAACTTGTATGTTGATGCCATGGAAGAGGTCGGCGCCAGCACCGTAGCTATAGGTGCTTTCCAGAGAGTGCTGAGAACTGTGGGTTTCGATACGGCGGCCAACTTGCCGTGTATTCCAGGGGCTGCAGCCCGATTCATGCGTTCTACGCTAGCGATCGCCAACAGCGGCAAACCTTGGTTGGTCTGTGCCGCATTCGCCTTCGGACGCGAGGCCGTCATTCCCAACATGTTCAAGGCATTGCAGCAGAACAAGGCCTTGAAGCTATCGGATTGCCCGGCTTTTTCTTATTACCTCGAGAGGCATATTGAAATCGATGGGGGCACCCAGAACGAAGAAGACGGCCATGGCGCCATGGCCATTCAACTGCTCAACCAGTTGTGCGACGGCCAATCGGAACGTTATGACGAGGCAAGGGCCGTTGCCTTGGACGCCCTGCAAGCGCGGAAGAGACTGTGGGAAGAAGTCTACACGGTATTGATGGCGCCAGAACAATCGCGGTGGGCCTCATAGATGCATCGACACCTCCAGCCACTGACCAAAATGTCGTTCTCGGCGCCGATGGGAAAAAAGGGAAGGGTCCAGATTCTGTTGATGGTAGCAGCAATGGTGTTCTCTTTAAGTGTCACCGCCGCATACGCATGCGGCTGTGATGACGATGAAACCGACAACGCTTGCCTCACGTCGGAAGTCTTCGACATCGTAACAGGGAAATGCATTGTGCTACCGGTATCCTGAGCCGAGATGCCGAGCGGCTTAACATTGAACATAGATGAGCCAGATCCTCCGTTAAATCACAGGCTCAAAGGTCCCAAATGTTTTGATGACGGACAGACACAACCCAACTGTCTCCGACCCTAAGGAGCACACCCGAGGTTTTGCCCTAACGCTAATTGGCGTGTTGGTCCTAACCCCAGATACGCTATTGATACGCTTAATCGATATTGACCCTTGGACAATGAACTTGTGGCGCGGGCTTTTGATGTCGTTCAGCCTGACCGCCTCTTACCTGTTAGTCGCGCGTGGGCAGGCTTGGGCTGGGATCAAGGCGCTCGGCCTCGCAGGCATCGCGGTTGCAGTGATTTACAGTATCAATGCCATAACTTTCGTGCTAGCGATTGATCACACACGGGTCGCCAACTTACTCATAATCATTGCTTCGACACCTCTGATTGCGGCACTGCTCTCGATCATTTTTCTTAAAGAGCGTGTTGCACTGCCAACATGGATGGCAATCGCTGGGGCGATGGCCGGTGTATCCATTGTCGTTGGGGACGGTGTGCGCACCGGCACATCATTAGGCGATCTGCTGGCGTTGGTCACCTCGATCGCGCTTGCAGTGGCGTTGATTATT
>Ga0181560_10000005_pt1 | contig 220494 bp, 217 predicted proteins | sample 011ome_20_FD_133751 | JGI IMG/M metagenome (GOLD analysis project Ga0181560, IMG submission 133751) | Coastal salt marsh microbial communities from the Groves Creek Marsh, Skidaway Island, Georgia - 011509CT metaG (megahit assembly) | ecosystem: Environmental > Aquatic > Marine > Intertidal... | reverse complement strand
TTTTGGCGCTGTTCAGAGCTAAACTCATAAAGTCAAAACGCCGGTGACGGAAATTTACTGACTTCTGAGAAACACCGCCTCAGCCAAACGTTTTTACACAACCAAGACCCAATGCGGCCTTTGCGTGATCCTCCCCCACTGAATTGGTCCACCGGCTATGATAGGAAACGGAGGATCAAAGATGGCAACGAAACGACACAAACCGGAAGAGATTGTCTCGAAGCTGCGCCAGGTCGATGTGCTGGCAGCACAGGCGGAGCTCGCAACTGACCGTGCCACACTTAAGGCCACCGAAGAGCGTTTCGAACGGATTGTCGGTATGCCGCCCGGGGAGTTGTCGATTCCTGATGTGCCTAAGGCCAAGAAAGTTACTGATGAGAACGCACGGGGACTCATATCGAATAACCCGAGTATCAAACGTCAACGCCTGTTGGTAAGTTCGGCTGAAGAAGATGTTGATCTCGTCGTAGGTGAACTGTTACCCAGATTCTCCATATCGTCTTCAGTTACGCGCTCCAAGAATGCCAATCGCAACGAATCAGCCACTGTAGGCAGAACGGGTACACTTGCCATGACCCTCACGGTACCCCTTTATCAGAAGGGGGCAGTGTATTCGCGTTTGCGGGCGTCGAAGTACACATTGGGCGGCAAAAATTAACGTTGAATGAGACCTATCGGACGTCGATGGAAAATCTGATGGGGAACGACGAACGGCTAGCCACGGACAATGTGGAGCATTCAGTCAAATCGGCGGAGTTGATTAGAGACCGTTTTTCGCATTTGAAAATCATCGCCCGTGCTCGGGATCGTCAACATGCCTTCCGGCTCTTGAATGCAGGTGTTGATGAAGTTGTGAGAGAAACATTCCATTCCGGCGTGGAAGCGGGACGCCTGACGTTGCAACACCTGGGTCTGGAAGCAAAAGACGCACGTTACGTGGTTGAAGTCTTTAAAGAGCATGAAGAGCGTCGCCTCATGAGCCAAGCATCATCCGACAAAGGTGAAGCCGAAATGCAGGCGGAAACCCAGAAATGGGCCAAAGAACTTGAGGAAATTTTCGCTGCGGACGAAGAGACAAATAAGAAATCAGGCGACGACTAAGAATTACTCGATGCGGTGCACCAAACGCGCACGGATCGTGCCGTCCAGTGCTCGGATATCACTAATGATCTCTTCGGCATCCGGGACAGCGCCGTCAGCATCCAACACCACGTAACCCACGTCGCCCTCGGTTTGATAATACTGACCGGCGATGTTGATGGTTCGGTTGGCGAAGACCGCGTTCAACCGTCCCAACTCGCCGGGCAGGTTCTTTTGCACCTGAAGGAAGCGCGTCCCCGCAGGGCGCGGCGGTAATAGCACTTCGGGGAAATTCACCGCACCGATGGTGGTGCCAATGTCCGAATAATCCACCAGCTTACGCGCGACTTCTTCACCGATACGCTCTTGCGCCTCTTCGGTGGATCCACCGACGTGCGGGGTCAAAATCACGTTGTCGAGGCCCTGAAGTTTCGATTCGAACGAGGCATTGTTTGATGATGGCTCTTTCGGGAACACATCGATGGCCGCCCCACCGAGTTTCCCGGATTCAAGGGCATCGGCCAGCGCGTCGATATCAACCACGGTACCCCGCGCATTGTTGATCAAAAACGCGCCATCTTTCATTTTCGCGATCTGGTCCTTGCCGATCATCATATGAGTTTCGGGCGTTTGCGGCACATGCAGCGACACAACATCAGAATTTGCCAACAGCTCATCGAGGGAACCCATGGGCTCAACATTGCCGTGACGCAATTTATCTGTGTGATCGTAATAGATCACACGCAGGCCCATTGCTTCGGCCAACATCGCGAGTTGCGTGCCGATATTCCCATATCCAACAATACCCAACGTCTTGCCACGAATTTCTTTGCTGCGGACGGCTGACTTTTCCCAACCGCCTTGATGCGCGGCCATGGACCGGGGGAACGTGCGGCGGAACAACATGACGATTTCGGCAATCGTCAGTTCGGCGACGGAACGGGTGTTTGAAAACGGCGCATTGAAGACGGGAACACCGCGACGTTGCGCTGCGCCTAAGTCAATTTGGTTGGTGCCAACGGAAAAGCAACCCACAGCGATCAGCCGATTGGCCGCATCCAAAACCTCTTTGGTGACCTGTGTGCGGGACCGAATACCAACAATTCGGGCGTCCTTGATTTTCTCGATCAGTTCGTCGCCATCAAGGGCTGTCGTTAAGCGTTCAACCTGCTCGTACCCAGCTTTACGAAATACCTCAACCGCTGTCTCGCTGATGCCTTCGAGCAGGACGACTTTGATCAAATCTTTGGGTAAGGATGGATTCTGAATAACGCTCATGATGGGCCCCTGATTGTTTGGCCCGTTGATAGCGCGCGTGTCGTTTTACTTCAAACGATTGTTGTAGTGTCCCCTCACCAAACCTCTCCCCTCAGAAGTGGGGGAGAGGACAGGTGAGGGGGCAAACTCTTAGCTCGCCTTTCTTTGCAGTGCAGGCAGGCCGGCCCGGAACCTACGGGCGAACTGATCGCGAATATGATCGGCAAGTTGCGTCACCACAGGATTCGACTGACTGGTTCTGGTGTACAGGTTGATATGAAACGGCTCCAACGGCGGGAGGGTGTCGTCTGGCGGCAAGATATCAATGTGATCCGGGACCGTGCTTCGCAATAACGAACCCAGGGCCAAGTCGGCTTCTACTGTGGCCAATAGGGCGTCGTTGGTGCCTACGGGGCCAACCAATTGCCAGTCTTTGCCAGCAAGCTCTAAGGCGCGCAGCATTGCCGAGCGGAACGTGCACGTATCATCGGTGATGGTAATGGGCAGTGGAGTCTTCGTATGTGATCTGCCGCTCCGACCACTGATCCAAACCAAATCCTCGCTCAAAAGCCGCTCTGCTGCGGGCGGTGTGTCGATTTCCGTGGTGAGCGCAATATCGATCTCACCTTTTCTGAGCGCCTCTCGCAATATTGGCGTCGATTTGCAAACAAGCTCGACTTTTACTTTTGGCCACGCATCGCCAAAACTTCTTAGAATCGGGGGTATAAAGGGACGAATGATATCCCGGGGCACGCCCAGGCGAACGGTGCCTTCAAATTCAGGTGCACTCATCAGGCCCCAAATTTCGTCATTCATGGAAATCAACCGACGGGCATGAAGCAAAAACCGGTCTCCAGTCGCGGTTAGGGACAGGGTGCGGTGGTCACGATCAAACAACTGCTTGCCGAACAACTCTTCTAATCTTTTCACCTGCTGCGAGATCGCGCCCTGGGTTAAATTTAACAGGTGCGCAGCCGCGGTCATGCTGCCGGTTTCAGCGGTCGCAACAAAGGCACGCGCCAAGCTGACATCTATGTTCCTGATGATTAAATTTTCTACATTAGATTTCATAATGATAATCATTATATAAAATCATTTCTCTAATGCAAAGAAAAAGCGCATGGTCTCTCTCAACGGGGGCGACCCCAAACACTTATGGAGAGATTTGATGGCCCAAATATTTAGAGATTTTGACTACGCGAGCATGGAGTTCCGGCGCACCGGCGTGATCGGCCCCTGGTTGGTCGATGCATGGAGGTTCTTTTTGTTGAAACTTTCGGTTCGCCAAGAACGGTTGGACTTGGCGCGCCTGAGTGACGATGCACTGGCTGATATCGGTATCACCCGCGAAGCTGCAGAGCGAGAGGCGAGCCGGGAATTTGACGATGTACCAAAGCATCGCAAAGCGATGATGAACCTCTAGGCTGCTACCCAACTAACTAAAAGACTGTATGCCTCGGGGCCTTTGACACTAAAGTGAACCACGTTCACAAAATGCATTATAGACTGCACACAGGTTCCGAGGCATCTTCATGACCAAACGCATTGCTGTCATCGGCGGCGGCTTCTTTTCTCAGTTTCATTATGATGCCTGGGCGCGGCTGGATGTTGACGTTGTCGGCGTGTGTGATCTGGATATTTCTGTCGCCCAGACAATTGCGTCGGCGTATTCAAATTGTGTGGCGTATGATGATCTTGGCCTAATGTTGTCCGAGCAATCACCCGATCTTCTGGACATTGTCACGCCGCCGACCAGCCATCTTGAAATCATCAAACGGGCACTTGATGCCGGTGTATCTGTCATTTGCCAAAAGCCATTTTGCGGTGGGTTCGACGGGGCCCGCGAAGCTGCTAAATTAATGGATGCGTCAGGCATTCCCATTGTCGTGCATGAGAATTTTCGTTTTCAGCCCTGGTATGGAGAAATCAAATCACGGCTAGATACCGGCGCCCTCGGCGATGTTTATGAGGGTACCTTTCGGCTGCGCCCCGGCGATGGCCAGGGACCGGATGCCTATCTGGCGCGGCAGCCATATTTTCAGCAAATGCCCCGATTCTTGGTACACGAAACCCTGGTCCATATCATTGATGTGTTCCGCTATTTGTTCGGTGATGTTGCATCGGTGTATGCGGACCTTCGCCAGTTGAACTCCGTGATCGCTGGTGAAGATGCGGGCGTGATCGTGATGACGTTTGTCGATGGTCGGAGGGCTGTGATTGATGGCAACCGCTTGGTCGATCACATAGCGGAAAACCGCCGGTTGGTGATGGGGGATATGTGGATTGAGGGCAGCGATGGCGTCATTCGGTTAAATGGGGATGGGGGCTTGTTCATGCGCGCGCACGACAGAAATACGGAAACCGAACTTGCATATGATTGGCAGAATGTCGGCTTTGGCGGTGATTGTGTCTATCGATTGAACAAGCACGTTTTGGAATGCTTGGCCGACGGCACGCAGCCGATGAACACGGCGACCGCGTATCTTGAAAATCTTCGGATTGTTGAAGCTGTGTATCAGTCCGACGACGCAGGCGCGCGGGTTGATCTTTGATTTGGATATCTATGCCCGATACCCCTGACACGATCGTCATTCAATCCCACAAGTCTGATCCTGGCGGGTTTGTCCTTACAGCGGTTGAAAGTGTTCGCGCATGGGCCGCGCAACATGGTCATGCCTATGAATGTATCGACGATGCACTATTCGATTTGGTGCCAGAGTGGTGCGTCGATGCGGCGCACGGTCGTATGCAGATGGTTGCCGACATCGTACGCTTGATCTGGATTATGAACCTGTTGGATGCGGGCTGGTCACGTGTGGTCTGGTTGGACGCTGATGTTCATGTTTTTCGTCCGACCGCCATGAATATTGATGCGCCAGAGGGCTATGCCTTTGGTCACGAAGATTGGATCCAACCGGGGCGCGATGGAAACCTCAAAACCCACAGAAACGTTCACAATGCGTTGCTGATCTTCACACCTGCTGGCCGGGTCACCTTGGATTTTTACTTGCAGTCTGCCTTGTCGTTATTGGGCCGGGGCGGTCCCGATGTGCCGCCGCAGTTTGTCGGGCCGAAACTTTTGACGGCATTGCACAACGTGGTGGGATTTCCACTTAGTCATACTGTTGGCATGGCCAGTCCATTGGTATTGCGTGACTTGGCCGCTGGCGGCGGTCCTGCGTGGGAAATGTTGCTGGCGGCCCACGATAATCATGGGGGTGGTGACTTGGCCGCGCTAAACTTGTGTGCGTCGCTGCTCGGCAGCACGGTTGATGGTGTTGAGATCACTGAGCGTTTGATGACCGATGCCATCGCTTATCTGGATACGCTTGCTTGATTTTTCCAAGTCATCTTTGTGGGGATGATCTCAGGCCCCGATCGCGGTAATATCGATTCTACAATGTAGGAGTCGTCATGGACGTATCATCTGACATGCTAAGTTTGATGTCGCTGGCCTTTGGGGCGGCGTGGGCCAGTGGGCTCAATCTATATGCGACGGTCCTCATTCTTGGCGGATTGAATGCGTTTGGCGTGGTCACGCTGCCGCCAGACATGGCGGTGATCAGCACCCCAGAAGTTTTGATCACCGCAGGCGTGCTGTATTTCTTGGAATTCTTTGCCGATAAAATCCCTGGGATCGATACCCTCAACGACACCTTGCACACGTTCATTCGTATTCCGGCAGGTGCCATGCTGGCGTATTCCACTGTGTCTGATACGGGCGAACCGTGGCAAGCCGCTGCGGCATTGTTGTTGGGTGGGCTGGTCACCGCAGGCACACACGCGACCAAGACGGGGACCCGCGCCATTATCAACATGTCGCCGGAACCCTTTTTAAACTGGGCGGCATCCATATTCGAGGATATGCTGGTATTGATTGGATTGTTGTTGGCATTGTTTAAACCGGCGATTTTCCTGATCTGGTTGGCCGCGTTCGCAGTGTTCCTGATTTGGTTCCTGCCCAAAATCTGGCGCGGATTAAAAATGTTGTGGGCACGCATTCAGGAAATGCGGGGCAATGGCTCCGCGCCTGGGACGGGGCTGGCCCTCACATTCACCGGCCCACCGGATACACCGTCCTCTGGCACTGATATTCGAAAGCCCATCCGAAAGCCATGAGCATCCGTTTTGCGGTCGCATTTGTTTTCGGGATCGGTATGGGGATCACCGCACCGTCTGCCATCGCCCAGGATGCAGACGAATTGCTGCCGATGCCGTACCCTGACCGTGTCACGGCGCTGCAGCCACCCATCAATGCACTCATTCGATATGTGCCGACGGACAAACGTCAGTTCGTGACGCAGATTGTTTGGGGTCCAGAAAAAGCCCCCAACTTATACCAAATGCGGGCCACCGGCGAGGTCTGGATCGACGGCACATCAGATGCGCCAGTTGTAAAAATCAATCGCGCTGCCACTGATGTGGCATTCGGTCCCAAGCAATCACAACGGCCCGATGCCGGGCAGATATCGGCCAACATTTCGCCGTTCGGTGCTTTCAAGCTACTAAAGCTCGACCTGCCGAATTTGGATGCGCGCGAGCATCGCTTGCAGTTTTCTGAAATTGGCACCCACTTGATCGACCAAGGTAAGATCCCACCGTACCGCCGTATATCCTTGCGATCCGGCCCCGACGATACAGGGGGTAATGCCCAAGAAACAGCCGAGCGCACAGCCCGCGTGTCGTTATTGGAAGCCATGCAACCGATGTTGGGCATGGTCACAACATTGCCCGCGCAGGGCCTGCATACGGGATTAAAGCTGACTGTTCTCAGGCGTGATCTGGGCAATCTGTTCAGTGGGGCAGGGCCTATTCCGCTGCGCGTCCAGGGGACGGTGACGGGCTTGGCCGAGATCTCAGGGCGGCGTTATGTGGCATTGCGCTTGGAAGACGGCGACTTGCCATTGCCCATGCGCGCGAACGTCGAGGGCTATGCGTTGATTGATATCGAAACGGCCTTGCCGGAAGTCATCGTGGCCAACATCGAACTGGTCGTTGTACACGGCACGGATACCAGCGTCTTTCGATTCATCGAACAGCGCGTGCTGGTGCCTGATCCAAATAATCGCTAATGGGTGAACATCCGACCTTTGAAACCATGATGCTTGTCGTTAGATTGAGTGCAGGAGATGAGCTTTTATGAGCTTCGACAAAATTGCTTTTCTTGCTGCGCCAACGTCCGAGGCACAAGCAGCCTGCGATCAACTGACCAAAGCCTATGACGGTGTCGAACCCGCAGACGCCGATGTGATCGTGGCGCTTGGCGGTGACGGCATGATGCTGCACACGATCCATGATCACATGGATTTGCGCGCACCGATCTATGGCATGAACCGAGGATCGGTCGGGTTTTTGATGAACGAGTATAACGACAGCGCGTTACTTGAGCGTCTGGATAAGGCGGAAATCATTGAACTCCATCCGCTTCAAATGACGGTCGAAGATATCGACGGCAAAACCCATCACAAAATCGCCGTCAACGAAGTGTCGCTTTATCGTCAAACGCGCCAGGCTGCGAAAATCAGTATTTTTGTCGACGATATTCTGCGTATGAGTGAATTGGTCTGCGATGGTGCGCTGGTCGCGACATCCGCAGGCAGCACGGCCTACAACTTGTCAGCGGGTGGGCCCATTATTCCGCTGGGCAATAACCTGATTGCGTTAACACCGATCAGTCCGTTTCGTCCGCGCACGTGGCGCGGCGCGTTGTTACCATCACATGCAAGTATCCGGTTCGAAGTGCTGGATGCATCGGATCGCATGGTCAGTGCGACAGCCGATTTCTATGAAGTCCAAAGTGTGAAATCAGTTCTGATATCCGAAGACAGCAAACAAACGGCCAAGTTACTGTTCGATCCCGAACATAACCTGGAAGAACGTATTTTGAAGGAGCAATTTAGCTCTTGAGTAGGTACGAAGAAGCCGAGGACCGCCCGGATACGCCGGAAACTCGACCTCTAAAACAACGCATTCCGCTGATGATCGGCACTTTGTTGTGGGGCGCTGCAGGGGGGTGGCTTTTCTCGCTGGCGGGCATTCCGTTGGCTTGGATGATTGGCTCCATGCTGTTCACGGCGGGCATGGCCGTCGCTGGTGTTCGCCTGACGGGACCTGGGAAAAGCCGTGCCGGCATGATCGCCGTGCTGGGCGTGATGCTGGGATCAGCGTTTACCCCAGATGTGTTGGGCCAAGCGGCCAACTGGATCGTCAGCATTGTTGTATTGTTGGTGTTCGTCATCGTCGTGACAATCATCCTGGCGTGGGGCTTTCAAAAATATGGTGGTCTAGAGAAACGCGAAGCCATCCTGTCCGCAACCCCTGGCGGGTTTGGTGAAATGATCCTAATCGCGGAATCTTATGGTGCCGATGTGCGCTCGATCTCGTTGATCCATGCAACGCGGGTCATGTTCACGGTGATGTTGATCCCGTTGTATTTCAGATTTTTTGAAGGCTACGTGCCACCTGATGTTTCGCCGATGGGATCCATGGGGGATCTAGCCCTCAATGACGGTGTTATCCTGCTGGGTTGCGCCATTGTCGGATACTTCGGTGCTAGAAAAATGAAAGTGCCTGCTGCCGCTTTGCTCGGCCCCATGCTGGTCAGTGCTGTGGTGCATTTCTTGGGCTTCACCAAGGCTCAACCCCCAGCCGAGCTTGTGAACCTGGCGCAGATTGTCATCGGCACCAACGTCGGATGTCGATTTGTCGGCGTGAAGCGCCAACAGTTAATCAACCCCGTCGGCATCGGGGTCATAGGGGCGGTGATTACGCTGGGATTGGCAATGGCCGCAGCAGCGGGTCTGCATGCGTTAACTTCGCTCGATAAATATGCGCTTTGGATCGCGTTTGCACCCGGCGGCTTGGCTGAAATGACGCTGATCAGCCTGGCCATGCAGTTGGATGTGGCATTCGTATCAACCCATCATATCGTCCGCATCCTGTTTATCGTGTCGGCCATCGGCATTGTCAGCCGGTTAATATTTGGACCACCCAAGTACGACGATTGAACATCGTCATATTCTCGCCGTCATGCTGAACTTGTTTCAGCATCCATGTTCGAACCAGAGAGTTATCACAAGTCAGAAATAGACCCTGAAACAAGTTCAGGGCGACAATAAATTTACATCGTCGCTTCGGACGCAGCACTCAGCCGATTGCTCAAAATCGACGTCAGCGAGGTATCTGCGTTCGTATCGTATACAGCGGCCATGGCGAAAATTGATGCAAGCCTTTGCCGGGTCACGGATTCAAAATCCTTGAACAAGACACTCAGGTGTTCCTCGACGCTGTTTCTGTCGCCGAACAGAATATCAGAGAAACCCATTTCCCAACCTGGAAACAATCTTTCATCCACGTCTTCGTCGATCAGAATATTCACATCATCATGCCGTTGGTCAGAACAAATTCTGGCAAAAACTTCGTCGATCTTGTCCGCATCGCCCTCGATCAACTGAATAAAACGACCATTGGGCGCGTGTAGCAGTAACCCGGTGACACCGTTTTTGGCATTCCACCGACGTGCTTCCAAAAGTAATTCGTGAATGTTGCTGAACGACAGGCATTCCGATTCTGTACTTGTATAGAGAAGTTGTCGCATGACTGAGGTGTCCTATTTCAGCGTCACTCTCTGACGCAGTTACTTGATCCTTATTATGTTTACGATTTCCACCCTGTGTTGGATCAGAGGGAAGGAGCGTGTTTCCCTTCCCACCCGTTTACGCGAGTGGAGGTCTAACCCCTTCACCTAAAAGGGGAGAGGGGTGAGAAACGGATAACGCTGATACAGGATTCCGCTCCCTTGCGATAGCGGGGGAGAGGACAGGCGAGGGGGAACTCAACCATCGTATAATGTGGTTTTCCGAGGGCTGAAGTCCCTAATAAAAAGTGAAATTGTGTGATTAGGGTCACTGAGATCATCTCATGATTATGCGATTAAGGTGGATATGAGCGATATTTCATTAACGTCAACGGACCGCGCGTCTCTGCTGTCATTACAGCGGACATCAGACGTCCGAAACGAAGCCGCAAGCCGCCTGGCGACCGGGCTTCAAGTTCAATCGGCAACCGACAACCCGGTTAAATTCAACGAGTCCAATGCGATCCGTGATCGGGTGAATGATCTGCTGAACGCCAAAGATAGCATTGGTCAGGGTGTTTCCGCGATTGAGGCGTCGCTTGATGGTTTGGATGCACTATCCAATCTCAACGATCAACTACAGGGCATTGCCCGCTCGGCTTTGGGGGGCAACGAAGCGCAACGCCAAGCAGCATCTCAACAGTTTGATCGGGTGCGCGAGCAGTTTGATGCCCTGGCGGCGGATGCATCATTTGGTGGTGTATCGTTACTGACATCAACGGCCGAGCAACTGTCCATCCAAGTCAACGAGCGCGGAACCACGCAGGATATCTCTGGGACGGCATCTGATGCCGCCAGCCTGGGACTTGGGACAGCATCCGGATCGTTCAATAATTTTGGTAGTGATGCCGATATTCGCGCTGCACTTGATCAACTGGACAGCGTGCGTAGTTCGCTTCGGACCAGTGCCCAAGGGTTCGGGGGTGATGTTGCATCGCTCCAGGCGCGCGACTCGTTTAACACACAGCTATCGAATACCCTGGAATCCGGCGCCCAGAATTTGGTCGAAGCCGATCTGAACGAAGAAGCAGCACGCCTGCTGGCGGCTGATCTTCGGAATGACCTGGGCTTGAATGGCCTGCAAATCACCCAGGACAGTTCCGAGCTTTTGACACAGATTCTCTAAGGACAACCCATGAACGCTTATGCTGCAAACAAGGCCTATGCCAACACCGATAAAACGGGTGGTAGCCTCAGAGCATTAGAAGGTCGCGCTTTTGCAAAGGCCGCGCAAATGTTAAACGACGCGTCCATCGGCAGTCACACCGATATGCGCCACGCCCTCGAATTCAATCTGCGTTTATGGACGCTGGTGCAAGCCTCTGTGACGCACCCTGACAGCCCACTGCCAGATGACGTGCGCGGCAAGCTTTTAAGCTTATCGATGTTTGTGGATCGCGCGACCCAACGCGTGTGCGAGACCAAAAATCATGCGTTCGCAGGGGCCATGATTGATGTTAACCGCTCGATCGCATCGGCACAGTTTCAGCAAATTTGATTTTAAGTTATCGGTGATTTGATCCGACGGCCTCAGCCACCGAGTCGAACCCATCGCGTTTGAGTAATCCCGCCAGTGACCGGCAAATGCGGCCGGGCAGGGATGGGCCCTCGTAGACCATCGCAGAATACAGTTGCACCAATGATGCACCGGCGCGAATTTTCTCATACGCGTCAGCACCTGACGAAATCCCCCCCACGCCGATCAACGGCACTTGCCCGTTTGTTGCCTGATATAAATCACTCAGCACTTGGGTCGATGGTTGGAATAGGGGGCGACCACTCAATCCGCCTGTTTCGGTTTTCTGCGAATTCCGCAATGATTCAGGTCGTGCGATGGTTGTGTTGGTTGCGATCAAGCCGTCGACATCATCGGTCATTGCTACATCTGCAATATCGGCAATGTCTTCATCCGTTAAATCCGGTGCGACTTTGACAATCAACGGCGGCGTGTTTTCGGGTACGGCGATGTCCAATGCGGTGCGCACTTGGGTCACCAACGACACCAATTCTGATTTGTCCTGTAACGCACGAAGCCCCGGCGTATTGGGCGACGATACATTGATCACCAGATAATCGGCAAATCTGGACAGCTTCTCGACACCGATTAAGTAATCGGCGGCGGCATCCTCGGTTTCTTTGTTCTTGCCCAAATTCACCGCGACGATGCCGGGATGCGGCTTGGCGGGAAGGGCTGCGAATTTATCAGCGGCGAAATCAGCACCGGCGGAATTGAACCCCATGCGATTGATGACAGCTTCGTCTTCGCTTAATCGAAACAGTCGGGGCTTTGGGTTCCCTGGTTGCGGGCGTGGCGTGATGGAGCCGATTTCGACAAACCCAAACCCCAACGCCAATGACTGCATGGGTACGGCGACATCTTTATCGAAACCTGCGGCCAGCCCGACCGGGTTTGGAAATTGTTTGCCCCAGATGGTGCTTTCCAGCACCGGATCAGCATACGGCACGCCCGATACCAATCTGTTTTTCAGCGCCCAGATGGCCAGGTTATGGGCGCGTTCGGGGTCCAACTTGTGGATCAGTGGTTTCAGGATGCTATAGGTGTCCACGGGCTACTCCGTCCCCGGTGGCGGAAAGCCATCTGGGAAAATGTGCACGCCGTCGTCATCCAGCGCCAGCGGCGTGACACTAATCACGGCCGACACGGGTAACGGTACATACAAATGCGGAAACAGCGCCCCGCCGCGTGATGCTTCCCATTTCAATGCGTCGCCCCCCAAATCACCTAGTGCGTTCGCATCGACCTCAAGCAGCAAGATATTATCCTGTCCTCGGCGATGTTTGGCAGCAGACGTCCAAACCTGGGTCCGGGTTGAAAAATGGATGAAGCCGTCGGCCTGATCCTGGCTTGATCCCGGATAAGATCCAGTTGTTTGCGCTTCTGCCCATTCATCGGCGCGGCACATGTGATAGATGACTTTGTCGTTCATGGCGGGCAAAGTACTCAACAGATAAGCTTCTAACAATGACGAACAGCACCAGGAGACCCTTATGAGCAACCGAAGCATTGGTCTTGATGATCGGCTTTACCAATACGTTTTGGACCATTCCCTGCGTGAACCCGATGTGATGGCACGCCTGCGCGCGGAAACGGCGACGCATCCCCATGCCGTGATGCAAATATCCCCCGAACAGGGGCAGTTTATGCAGATGCTGGTGAAATTGATGGGGGCCAAAAAGTGTATCGAGATCGGGACATTTACCGGATACTCCGCGTTGGCTGTGGCCATGGCGTTGCCGAAAAAAGGCAGACTCGTTGCGTGTGATATTTCTGCGGAATATCCAGAAATCGGTAAGCCCTATTGGAAGGAGGCGGGGGTGCATAAAAATATTGATCTGCGGATCGGTCCCGCGACCAAGACTCTCAAAAAAATGATCAAAAAGGGTGAGAGCGGCAAATATGACTTCGCCTTTATCGACGCGGACAAAACCGGCTACGCCGATTACTACGAAGGGTGTTTAAAGCTTCTCCGCAAAGGCGGACTGATGGCCGTCGATAATGTGTTGTGGAGTGGTTATGTTGCCAATCCCCGAAGCCGCGCCAAAGATACGTTGGCGCTTAAGGCATTCAACAAAATGGTTTTGGCCGATGACCGGATCGAGCTTTCGATTCTGCCAATCGGTGATGGCCTGACGTTGGCGCGGAAGTTGTAGGGTCGCGAGTATAAAGTAATGCGTCACACTGAACTTGTTTCAGGGCCCATGGCTAATGGGAGAGAGTCTTCTAGTTTGAAAATGGATGCTGAAACAAGTTCAGCATGACGGAAGTAGAATAATCCGTCGTCCCGGAAGCCATGAGGCTATCCGGATATTTTCTCAATCACCGAAACATTTTGTTAGGCAAAAAAGATCCCGGGTATCGCGCTTGCGATCCCGGGACGACGCTTTCAACTCAAAAGAGTTGAGTTACTTGTGCTGCCAGTTGGCTTTGCGTTTTTCGGCGAACGCGGCCATGCCTTCTTTTTGGTCTTCGGTCGCGAACGCAGCGTGGAATGTGCGACGCTCAAACAGAATGCCTTCGGCCAACGTGGTCTCGTATGACCGGTTGACTGATTCTTTAACCATGTAGGTCGCTGGGCGGCCCATGCTGGCGATGGTGGCGGCGGTTTTTAGCGCGTCATCCAACAATTCTTCGGCAGGGACGACGCGGCTGGCGAGGCCCGCGCGTTCGGCTTCTTCGGCGTCCATCATGCGGCCGGTCAGGCACATTTCCATGGCTTTGGATTTGCCGACGTAGCGGGTTAGACGCTGCGAGCCACCGGCACCCGGCAAGATGCCCAATTTGATTTCTGGTTGGCCAAACTTGGCCTTGTCGCCAGCGATGATGAAGTCGCACATCATGGCGAGTTCACATCCACCGCCCAATGCGAAGCCGTTGACGGCTGCGATCACGGGCTTGCGGCACGTCGTGATGCGCTCCCACTTGGAAATGAAATTTTCCATGTACGCGTCCATGTAGGATTTCGCCTGCATTTGTTTGATGTCAGCGCCCGCTGCGAATGCTTTTTCAGAGCCCGTGACGACGATGCAGCCGATGCTGTCGTCGGCTTCGAAAGCATCAATGGCGGCACCCAATTCGTCAATCAGTGCACTGTTGAGTGCGTTCAGGGCATCCGGACGATGCAGCGTAATCAGGGCGACGCCGTCGTCTTTGGTCTCGGCGATGATGTTCTCGAAATCCATGGTCTCTTCCTTAGGCTTGTGATCAATAGCGGGGCATATCCCCCGCGGTACCAGGGTTTTGCCATACAGATCGGCCCAGGAAAAGCGCTACTTCGCAGGTGCGAAATAAGCCGCTGAATTCACACAGAAAAAAGTCTGCGGAATGGGCTTTGAGCCAGCTATCCCTTGGATTTTACAAACCTTACGCAGTCGCGGTAACCGACCGACGCCAGATTGCGAAATTGCTCTTCGGTTTCGAAGGTTTTTTCCAGGTCTTCTTGCAAGCGGGCAGCGGCCTCGTCATCGGTCTCGCGACCCAATGCGAACTCGATTTCTGCAACAGATTTTTCGCGGTTATGCTCGGCCTCGGTCAGCATGGCGTTGTAGTCTGCTTCACATGTGGCCATCGTCACTTCTGCTTGGGCGGGAGGTATGATAGGCAAAGTCGCAAGTGCGCACGGAATGATTAGGTATTTCGTTAAATTTTTCATGGTAGTCAAAAACCCGATGCAGCCCAAGTCGTCAATTCAAAAATCTGTGTGCGCGCTTTTTTCGTGTGTTTGCATTGGTTTAGTGATGCTGATGATCGGCGGGGGGCGGGTGATGCTGCGGCCCAGGCCCGTGGCGACACAACAGCCGATTGCGGTCGTTTTTTCTTAAAGTATAACCCGGAAACCAAGCGCCAAGAATGCGTTGGCGGACGGCGCGCGAACGAAAATCCCGAGCAGCAAATCCGCCAACTGACCCGGCAGTTGACCCAAACCGTGCAGTTGTTGCAGCGTGCGTTAGATGGGGCAGAAGCGATCTTGCGCACCCGGCAACTCAGTCAAGAGGCAGAGCGTCGGGTTCGGGATTTACTGAACGAGGCCCAGCAACGCACCCGCGAGGCGCAGCGTCAGGGCCGGGCCATCGCCCAGGCACAGCGAACCCGCCGCCAGGAACTACAGACCCAGCAACGCCAGTTGACCCAAGAACAGTTTCAATTGGCGAGGGAATTGGAACAGCGTCAAAGATCGCTCACGCAACAACTGTTGGCCGAGCAGCGTTCGCGCTCGCAGTCCATCAGAGGACGCCGTCTGAATTAATCTGAGTGTTTTTAGCCGCCGGTGACGGACATGTGGCGTTTGACGGCAGGCTTTGCCTCGCGGCGGTTGATCTCGAAATCGTGGCCTTTGGGCTTGCGACCGATGGCTTCGTCGATCGCCGCGTTGAGCAACTGGTCGCTCTCGCTCGCACGCAGCGGCGCCCGCAAATCAGCCGCGTCATCTTGGCCCAAGCACATGTACAATGTGCCGGTGCAGGTCAGGCGCACACGGTTACAGCTTTCGCAGAAGTTGTGCGTGAGCGGCGTGATAAAACCGAGCATTTGCCCCGTTTCTTCGATTTGGGTATAGCGCGCAGGGCCACCCGTGCGGTGCGGAATGTCTGTCAGTGTCCAGCGTTGATCTAGGTCTTGGCGGACTTGCGATAGGGGCAAATATTGATCTACCCGGTCTTCGCCGATTTCGCCCAACGGCATGGTTTCGATCAGTGTCAGATTGAATTCGTTGTCACCGCACCATCTGATCATGTCATCGAACTCGGTCGCGTTCAGATGCTTCAGCGCGACGGCGTTGATTTTGACCTTTAGGCCGGCCTTCTTGGCTGCGGCCAAGCCGCCCATCACCTGTTCCAAACGGCCCCAGCGCGTGGCTTCGCGAAATTTATCAGGATCCAGCGTATCAACAGAGACATTGATGCGTTTCACGCCGGCATCGACCAATTCGTCGGCGTATTTCGCCAACTGACTGCCGTTGGTGGTCAGGGTCAGTTCGTTCAATGCGCCGGTATCCAAGTGCTTACCCAAATTGCGGATCAGGCTCATGATGTTGCGACGCACCAGCGGCTCACCACCGGTCAGGCGCAGCTTGCGCACACCCTTGTGGATGAATGCGGTGCACAGACGCTCAAGCTCTTCGAGGGTTAGAACATCTTTCTTCGGCAAGAATGTCATGTCTTCTGCCATGCAATAGACACAACGGAAATCGCAGCGATCCGTCACGGATACGCGCAAATAAGACACATGACGCCCAAACGGGTCGATCATGGGTGCGTCGTTTGCGATTGAGGATGCTCCGTCCATTTCAAATATCCTTGTCGATCAATACGTCGAATTATTCGTCGATCATATCGCGGCGGTCATTTGCCAACATTCCATCATAGCATGTAGGAACAAAGATGGGCATTGTCGATACCCCCGTTTCACTATGCCTCGCCGTCGGTGATGCCTTTTTCTTTCATGTCCTGTTTCGCTTTTTCGCGAAGTTCTTCGCGCTCGCGCAAATAATCGTCGGTGGTCCGTGGAATGGGCACCGTACCATGGGCCAGCGGATTGTCATCATTGACGGTCATCTGCACGACCCGACAATCATCACACATCTTGATCCGGTCCAGACGATCCCCGCCCTGGAACATAGCATGCCCAGATAGCTTTTCCGTCAAATGATTAAGCGATGCATGTGTCGCAAATGGCTTGCCGCAACGAATACACAAGAACGGCCCTTCTTCTTTGACCACTTGGTGGCTGCGGGCTTCTTCGCGGAAGCTTAAACGTGGCTGCAATGAAATGACCTTTTCCGGGCAGGTGTTTTTACACAGGCCACACTGTACGCAGGAATCTTCAGCAAAGCTGAGTTGCGGCATGTTTTCGTTATCTTTGAGCGCACCTGTCGGACACGCGCCAACACAGGCCAAGCACAGGGTGCATCCATCGGTGTCGATGTTGACGGCACCAAACGGCGCATCCGCAGGAAGCGAGATTTCTTCGGGTTTGGTCGGTGAATTGCGATGTAGTGCATCCAAGCCCAAACGCAGGATAGAGCGCTTGCGGCCCATGCCAACAACATCACCCGTCGGCATCGCGCTTGGAGCATCTGTGTAGAGTGCGGCTTCTAATTGGTCAGGATCATCGGGTTCGATCAACACGACACGACCTGTGCCATATCCCAATCCATCGGTGATGGTGTCGATGATTGCGAATTCAGCCAGCAAGGTGTCGCGATCTTCTCGCTTTGCAGGCGGCAACAAAATGGCCACTTGGGCGGCGCCCAATGCCAGCGCATGTAGCACAGAATCGAGTCCGATTTGCGTCGCCTGATTAACCGTGAACGGGATGACATGTCCGGGCAGACCGCGACCATAACGTGCTGACATGGCGATCACATCGCGACCAAATGAATCATCATGAACCAGCAATACAGGCGTTTCGCCACCTGCCTTATTGTAGGTGCCAATTAACGACCGCAATCGATCCGATAACGAGTCACCTGCGGGCAAGCTGTACTTCGCAGCGCCTGTGGGGCACACCACCGCGCAAAGTCCGCAGCCTGCGCAGACGTATGGATCATATTTCACTTTGTCGCCGTTGGGCTCAATCGCGCTGGTAGGGCAAACATCCAAGCACTTGGTGCAACCCGTGATCTGACTGGATGAATGCGCGCAAATGCCCGCGTCGTAATCGATGTAGCGGGGCTTTTCGAATTCGCCGGTCATATCGGTCAGCGTGAACAAAGCCTCGGCCACGGCGGCGGGGCTGGCGGGATCAATTTTAAAATAGCCATCGCGCTTGTCGTGCGCCGGGAACAACGGGGCGTCGCCGCGCAGATCCAAAATCAGATCGCAGGTTGATACACCGCCTTCACCCACGCCGGTGAATTCAAGTTTCGTTTTCGACGATGGCACGGTCGGTTTGAAATTCTCGACCCGAACCTCAAAGGCACCCAGATGGCCGCTTGCAGATTGCACGTTCCCCATAAAAATCGGCACATCCATCACATCGGGCGGGTTAATTTCAGCGCCACCACTGATGATGACGCTGACGTCCATGCGATTGCCTAGTTTCCTTGCCGCATCGATGGCGACGTCGTCTTTGCCCAAGACCAAGACAATCCCGGTTGAAATCATCGATACAGATGTCGCATCGCCAATGTCCAAAGATGCCTCTGCGATCAATGCAGCCATCTTGGCAGGAATATTTTTGTTTTTTGGTTTGGCGTCCGGCCGGCCTTGTTCAGACCAACCCGCGCGTTCGCGAATATTGACGAATGATGCGGCAGGCGCGTTCTCGCCCATGTCTTCAAGTGCATCAAGGAACAATGGCGCTTCTTGCGTGCACGCCACCAACACATGATCTGACTGCGCGGCAACGTCCCCAAACCGATCCATTTCGACGCGACACAAATGCCGTGCTGGCCGCAAGTCGCCATCTCCGCCCGTTGCTTTCGCAATGGCGTCCGGATCTAATGTCATCGTGTCTTCACACGAGCAAATCAGAACGTCTTTACCGTTGAGCTTCATTCGTCTGTGTCCCTCCCACCGGGATCAGTATCCGATCACCAGTGTTGTCATCAATGCGGCTATTTGCCGCTACCCGTCCACGCGGATTTAGGGCATAGATAGCGATTATCGAACGGAAATAAAGACATATGAATTTTAGGGTGAATTCCCATCATGCATTTTGGGGCGTATATGGGCTATAAGCAGGGCCACCCATGAATGAACTGATGACCACAAAAGAAGTTGCGACCTACCTCCGGATTAAGGAGCGCAAAGTCTATGACCTGGTGGCAGAGGGCGAGATTCCGTTCACCAAAGCGACGGGCAAATATCTGTTCCCAAAGCATCTGATTGATTTGTGGTTGGCACGGACGGCCTCGTTCCCATTGATTAATCGGGGCAATGCCTTGCCAGCGCCCCCTGTGATTGTCGGGTCGCATGATCCGCTTCTGGAATGGGCGGTTCGAAGATCGGGCTGCGGTTTGGCGATTATGCCGGGCGGCAGCCTAGATGGCGTGGAACGATTTTCAGAAGGGCAAGCTGTCGCATGTGGGATGCACATCTTGGATATGACAGATGGCGGGTATAACGTTTCCGTCGCCAGCCAAGCGACGGTGGGCTTGGAATGCGTGTTGTTGGAATGGGCCTGGCGCGAACAAGGATTGATTACCCAGTCCGATACCAGTGGGATTGAAACCCTGAATGACGCTGTGAATGCAAACATGCGGTTCATTGTGCGCGAACCACAGGCGGGCAGCCGGGTTCTATTTCAGCATCTGATTCACGAGGCAGGGTTGACCATCATGGATGTGGACATTGTCAGCTACGAAGCGCGGTCTGAAACCGACGTTGGTATGGCAATTTCAGAAGCCAAGGCAGACGCGGGCTTGGGGATACGCGCTGTCGCACAACAACTGGGTCTGAATTTTATCCCAATGAAGAAAGAGCGATATGATCTTCTCATCCGCCGCCGTGACTTTTTCGAAGGGCCGATGGCACAGCTTATTGCGTTTGCGCAGACAGATGCGTTCAAGGCGCGGGCCGAGCAGATGGAAGGCTACGACATTTCGGGGTTTGGAAATGTGCATTTCAACCCGACTTGACCTACGGGTGAACAGCTACAACATCTGACAACAAAAGACAATTATTGGGAACGCCAAATCAATGACAAAGACACTATCGGACGACGAATTCCTGGCCGCTGCCGCGCGCGGCGATTCGGATGCAATCAAAGAAGCCTTGGCGGCAGGCGCAGATGCAGACACGCATGATGCTTATGGTAATACGGCGTTGATGATGGCGGCCGCACGTGGCCAACGCGAAGTGTGCCGCGCACTGATCGAGGCGGGTGCGAATACATCGCACAAAAACAAATACGGTCTTGGCCCCAAGAACTGGGTGGACTGGGCTGAAGATGGCAAAGCCATTCGGGCAATGTTGAGCTAGGACTGCGCACAGAATTTTATTTGTGGCGTACATAGATTTTCTTGGATTGTTGACGGAGTAAACATCCGCCATGGCCAAACAAACAAAAATCACGCCGAATTTCATTGTTGATACTGCCTTGAAAATGGCGGCAGAGACAGGATGGGACGCGCTGGCCATGACGGATTTGGCAGCCCATTTGAAAATCTCGCCGACCCAATTGCAAAGCCATTTTTTTGACAAGAATGCGATTGCTGATACGTGGTTTGCTCGCGCGCTCGACGCTATGTTACAACCCTTGCGCGACGAGTCACTAGAGGACCGGGAGAGATTGGAAATCCTGATGCATCGCTGGTTGGATGCATTGGCGCCCCACCACACAGTGACTGCTGACATGCTCTCCGACAAAATGTGGCCGTTTCATCCGCACCATTGGGTGCCGATGATTTTTGATCTCTCTCGCTTGATGCAATGGTGGCGCGATGCCGCCGGAATGCGTGCCGGGGGACGCCGCCGCCAGATCGAAGAGATCGCGCTGACCGGCATTTTTCTCGGCACACTTAAACGTTGGTGCAAGGACGATAGCGAAGGACAAGCCAATGCAAAGGCTTACCTTGCTAAACGGCTATCATTGCCAATATTCAACTGAACCAAATGACATAAAACTTTTAGGGGAGACGACCGATGTCCGCGTACATTATCGCGCAAGTTGATGTGACCAATCCGGATGAATTTGAACAATATAGGGCCCAGGTGCCTGCCACGCTGGCGCTTTATGATGGTGAGTACATCGTGCGCGGCGGCGAGATCGAAGCCCTTGAGGGTGAGTTGGCATATCCGCGTGTCGTGGTGATTAAGTTCCCATCGATGGAACGTGCCAAGGCATGGCATAGTTCTGTTGAATACGAAGGGCCAAAGGCTTTGCGACAGGCCTCATCCGAGGGGCGCTTGATGGTTGTGGATGGTTACGATGGGTGATTTGGGGGCACGCATCTGGCAGGCACGCCAGGATGAATCGTTACTGCCACGTGCTGACGTCGCCGCCATGACCACGCGAGAAGATGCCTACGGTGAACAGGCGGCAGCGGCTGTGGCATCGGGTCTGACCCGTGCGGGATGGAAAGTGGCTGCCACCAGTGAATTGGCGCAGCAAATGTTGGGTGTGCCGGGGCCATCTATCGGACCGGTATTCGCCGAACATATTCAGGGCTCACCCGCGACGGCCGGTGCCAAGACCGCGCACCAGGATGCCGTCGAATGTGAATTCGCATTTGTGATGTCGAAAGATTTGGCAGGCGATGCATTTTCTCGCGACGACATCAGGGCCGCTGTCGATCATGCGATGGTGGCGATTGAAATTGTCGGCTGCCGTTTCGAAGGAGGATTCGCCGATGCAGGTGCCCATCTTTGTATCTCTGATTTTTCCTTCAATGTCGGCTTTGTGCGTGGACCGAAAATAGAAAACTGGTCTGAGGTCGATTTATCGAAAGCCCCTGCGGCGATGCACTTGAATGGCGAGAAAGTGGCAGCGGGCACGGGTGCCGATGTGATGGGTGACCCGGTGGACGCGTTGCGTTGGGCTGCGGAAGAAGCGGCGCGCATCGGTATGCCGTTTAAAGCGGGTGACGTGATCACAACCGGCACTATGACGGGCGCTGTCAAAGTCGCCCCCGGTGATCATGTGATTGGCGATTTTGGCGATCTGGGCAAAGTCGAGATTACGTTCGAGTAATTCATACCCCCTCTCCTGTCCTCTCCCCCATTTCATGAGGGAGAGGGACCCTGTACCGATATTTCTCGCTCTCATCCCTCTCCCCCAAATTGGGGGAGAGGCTAGGTGAGGGGGCAGAAAACCTCTCAAATCCGTGCATAACTATATGCATGGAAACCACTTTCACCAAAGCACGCCAACTGCGGCGAGAAATGACACCGTACGAAAGAGACGTTTGGCGTGTGCTGCGCGGTCGTGGCTTGCGTGGGTTCAAGTTCCGCCGACAAGTCCCGATTGGCCCGTTCATCGTCGATTTCCTGTGCGTTGAGGCAGGGCTGATCATCGAGATCGATGGTGACAGTCATTCGAGCCAACTGGCCTACGACCGCCGTCGAACGATTTACCTGGAAGCGCAAGGCTATCGTGTTGTGCGCATCACCAATCATCAGATAAGTGAGAGTCTAGAGTGCTCTCTTCACATCATTTCCTCTTCTTTGCCAAAGTACCCCCTCACCTAACCTCTCCCCCTAAAAGGGGAGAGGGATGAGATCGAGAAATTTGAATCCGAGAGTCCCTCTCCCCTACGCAGTGGGGGAGAGGATAGGTGAGGGGGCTTATGACCCTGGCTGGGCGTTGGCAAAGAACGCCTGTTTGCCTTTGATCTTGTAATCATTGATCAGCGTCTGACCGGCATCGGAAATAATCCAGTCGACGAACTGCTGCCCGAGGGCGGATTTTACATGCGGGTGTTTGGCCTCGTTCACCAAGATGATGCCGTATTGATTAAAAAGCGCGGGATCACCCTCGGTTAGGATGGTCAGGTCGCCCTTGTTCTTGAACTTCAGCCACGTTGCGCGATCGGTCATCGCATAGGCGTTCATACCCGAAGCCACATTGAGCGTCGCGCCCATCCCGGAACCGGTCTCGCGATACCAGCCACCCGACGCAGACTTGGGATCAAGCGATGCCGCTTTCCAAAGCGCGCGTTCTTTTTTGTTGGTGCCGCTGTCGTCGCCGCGCGATGCGAAGAGTGAGCTGTTCTTGGCGATTTTTTGCAGGGCGTCAGTCGCCTTTGATGAACCCTTGATCCCGGCGGGGTCCGATTTTGGCCCGACCAGTAAAAAGTCGTTGTACATTACGTCAAAACGCTCGATCCCGAATCCATCGGCGACGAATTTCTCTTCGGATGGTTTGTGATGCACGAACAGCACGTCGGCATCGCCGCTACGCGCCAAGCGAATGGCCTTGCCTGTGCCCACCGCGACGACGCGAACCTGAATGCCTGTTTCTTTTTCAAATTTGGGCAGGATCGCATCGAACAAACCAGAATTCGCGGTCGAGGTCGTCGATGCCACAGTGATGAATTTATCGGATGCGTGGGCCTGGAATGTCATCAAAAGGCCAATGGCGGCGGCGATAATGGTTTTTAGTTTTAGCATGGTCGTTCCCTCAGATACTCAGTTCGATACTCAGATGCATGTCGTTAATTACCAACGGAGCTCGCCCCGCAAAAACGCGGCAGCTTCTCCACACTCAGGGGTGTCAAAAAAATGTTCGGCCGGGGTTTTCTCAAGGACACGGCCCTTGTGCACGAAGATCACCTCGTCGGCCAAGCGTTTGGCCTGCGCGATGTCGTGAGTGGTCATGATGATCCGCGTGCCTTCGTCATGCATGGTTTGGACAATGGCCTCAATCGCATGTGCGGCGGCGGGGTCCAAGCTGGCGGTAGGTTCATCTAAAAATAATACGTCCGGCTTTAACGCCCATGCTCGTGCCAGTGCGAGTTTTTGTTGCTCCCCGCCAGACAGCAATCGCGCCGGTTTTTCGGCAAAGCGGGCCAGTCCGGTGCGGTTCAAGACATCTTGGATAATCTGCGGGCGGTCGGCCCGCGGGACGTCATGAAGCTTGAGGCCATAATCGACATTTTGCGCCACCGTCCGACGCAGTAATACGGGGCGTTGGAATACCATGGCTTGGCTCATGGTCGCTTCGCGGGCCTTGCCGCCCATCCACCTGACACTGCCGGATGTCGGTTCGAGTAGCCCATGGCATAGCCTTAGCAATAGAGATTTTCCTGCCCCGTTCGGGCCCATGATGACGGTACGTGGCCCGGCGGATAACTCGAATGACACGTCTTGCAGCAAGTGTTCGCCTTTTGCGGTGAAGCTCAAACTCTCCACGCGCAGCGGCAGGATTTTAGAACTTTGCGATGGCGTGGATGTTTTTTCAGGCATCACATCATTGGCCGGAACATTATGTGTGGAAATTGGCGTTGTATGCGTCATGTCCACACCGCCTCGGCCCGTTGTTTCACGGAATAGGTCGCGGCGTTGATGCTGACCGATAAGCCGATCAGCACAATCCCGAGGCCGAGTGCCAAGGCCAGATCACCTTTGGAAACTTCAAGTGCAATCGCAGTGGTCATCACGCGGGTCACATGATCGATGTTGCCGCCGACGATCATCACTGCACCCACTTCGGCAGAGGCGCGACCGAACCCAGCCAGCACAGCGGTGACCAGTGTGAACCGCGCATCGTATAACAACGTCGGCATCGCCCGCAGGCGTCCGCTACCTAGCGATCGCATCTGCTCGGCATACTCGACCCACAAGTCGGCGACGACTTGTCGGGTCAGGGCGGCGATGATCGGCGTGATCAATAATGCCTGCGCGATAATCATAGCCGTCGGTGTGAACAATAATCCCAACACGCCCAGGGGACCGGAACGGGATAAAATCAAGTAGACGACCAGCCCGACAACAACGGGTGGCAACCCCATCAGTGCATTGATCACGATGGTGACGGCGCCACGACCCGGGAATTTAAATAACGCGAGCGCGGCACCCAACGGCAAACCAATGACGACCGCAATCACCACAGCCGACAGGCTGACTTGCAACGACAAGCCAACAATCTCAATCAAATCTGCGTCCAGCGAAATCAACAAATGCAATGCTGTCGAAAACGCCTCGCTGATGTCATTCATGCGCTCAAAACCCGAAATGTCTCAATCACTGAAAAGGTTATATTGGGAAAATATGCAGGTTAAAACATAAAAATGCACAATAAAACCTGATTTGACTAGGGGTATCGCTGCTTTTGCTGCATCTTGGTATATTCAGATTTCGCTTGCTCCACGCAATTCAGACCCTAAATAAGCATCAAGAAGCGCGACTGTGTGGCGTCTTGGGAGGAGAGAATTGTGGCTGATTTCACCGACGATCATATCGTCGATGATTCGTTTCTGGTGCGTCCTGACCCATCGAATCCAAAGCTGACTGAGCGTGTCTCTGGCGTTGATCAAGACGGCAATGCAGTTGAGACATCTGTGACGGTGGAACGTCCGTTGACGCTGTTCCTAAACAGCCGTGAGATTGTCACCATGATGACGATTTGCGATCATCCAGATTATTTGGCGGTCGGATATCTTCTGAATCAGAACATGTTGAATCCAGGTGATGAAGTCACCGGCATTGAATATGATGAAGAGATCGAAACCGTTGTCGTTCGCACGGCGACGGAGACCGATTTTGAAGAGAAGCTAAAAAAGAAAACCCTCACATCCGGCTGTGCGCAGGGGACTGTCTTTGGCGATGTCATGGAGAAGTTCGAAACTGCGAGCCTCAACCAAAATGCGGTTTTAAGAACGTCTTGGCTTTATAACTTGACCAAGACCATCAATACGACCCCCAGCCTTTATTTGGAAGCGGGTGCGATCCACGGGTGTGTGCTCTGTGCTGAAGACAAGCCGTTGCTGTATATGGAAGACGTCGGTCGACACAACGCGGTCGATAAAATCGCTGGCTACATGTATCTGAATGGCATTACGGGCGAAGACAAAATGTTCTACACCACGGGGCGTTTGACTTCTGAGATGGTGATTAAGACCGTGCAGATGGGTATCCCCATTTTGTGTTCGCGTTCAGGCTTTACCGCATGGGGCGTGCAACTGGCACGCCAAGTCGGGCTGACGCTGGTGGGTCGCGCACGAGGCAAACGGTTCATCGCGCTATCGGGTGATGATCGAATCATATACGACATGGACATGTCTCAGGTTGCGGACGAGCCCAAACACATGAACCGCAAGGGGGCGGCAGCAGAGTGAGCGAGGTCGAGACCCTGGCATTGCATTGGGAGGGCCCGATCCGACCGGTGGCCATGGATATGGGCGTTGATGCACTGGACCGATTGGCGCGTCCCGGTGTTTACCTTTGCCTGAAACACTACGAAGCGGCATCTGCTGTGCGTGTCTATGCTGGCGTGACCAAGGATTTCCGCCTGCGATTGAGAGAACACGTGGCGGCCACATTAGGTTTAACGTATGACATTGCTGATGAAACGGGGCGCGTCGTTTTTGAACATACACATCGCGATAGTTTGTTTGATGCCGCTGCTGACCTGGAAAGGTTGTATCCGCTGGCCGCAGCTGAAGTCGGGCGAATGACTTGGTTTTGCGCACTTGATGATAGTGATCCTTACATCCAATGGTCGGTGGTTGAGGCGATGCTTATCCATCGTTTGAAATCAGCCGCAATGGCGGGCGAGGTCACCGATGCTGGGGATGTTATAGACGTTTTGAACGTGCGTGGCGGACCTATGCCCACGTCAACTTTGAGGCTTAGGAATTCGGGTGCAGAAGGTGCTGTCGATGTTTTGGGGGAAGAGATTATCTGGCCGATGGAATACGCCGCATGAGTGACAACGTAGCAACCCCGGAACCCTTAGTTGGCGTGTTGTTGGCTGGCGGTCTTGCGCGGCGAATGGGGGGTGGCGACAAGCCGCTTAAGGAACTGGGTGGAAAACCGATATTGGATCATGTGATCAATCGCGCCACGCCGCAGGTGCATCATTTGATCCTGAACGCCAATGGCGACCCGGACCGGTTCAAAAAGTACAAATTACCTGTGATCGCTGACGTCATCGATGGTCACCAAGGGCCGCTGGCCGGAATTTTGACCGCTATGGATTGGGCTGCAGAGAACGTGCCGGACGCAGAGCATGTCATCAGTTTTGCAACGGATGCGCCGTTCTTGCCACGTGATTTGGTGCCTCGCTTGATGGCGCCTGTGTTGAACGGTGACGCTCCCTTGTCTTGCGCCATGACAGGTGACCGCACCCACCCGGTTTTTGGTGTTTGGCCTGTTGCGCTGCGCGATGACTTGCGAAAAGCCATGGTCGAAGATGAGATTCGGAAGATCGACAAGTGGACGGATCAAGTTGGTATTGTTCATGTGCCATTTGAACCAGAACCGGTCGATCCGTTTTTCAATGTGAATAAGCCTGAGAATCTGAAAGAGGCGGAACGCTTGCATCAGATTTTGCAAGACGCGGCCCCCGGTATTCATGAGAAACTGAACATCGGTGTCGTGATCGAGCGAAAAGATAGCGACAGCCGATGGCAGGACCATACGTTCCGTCCGGTTGCCGTGATTCCAGGTGCGCCTGATAAAGCCAATGGAGATGGGTGGACGGTCTTGCGCGCAGGTGACGATTGGACGCATTTTCATGCGGCGACAGTTCCGCTGGAGCTTTTTCGTGGTGAGACCGAAGGTTACAAAGTCAATCTGTCGAACAATCCACCGCACATTTACATCGTGTTGAGTCCGGGGGAAGAGGTTGACGATCCTGAAGTTGTTGTACATCTGGTGACCGCGTGCCCGTTCGAGGCCGAGAGCTATACCGAGGACAGCGATCAACTGGTCGAAGGGGTGCCTATGCCGGGCGAAGTGGCCATGTGGATCAAAGAATTCTGCGATACCCACCACAAAGACACACCGTTCAAGAAGCGGAAACGCAAATCCTATGACCCACGCAAGGGTGATTTCGCGCAGGGCCGCAGACGTGGAGGCGGTCATGGCTGAGGGTCGATTGAGTCGTTGGTCCCGTCTCAAACAAAAAGGTGGTGCTGATCAGCGCGAAGAAACAGAAGTCGAGAAAACCCGCGAGGTCGAAAAGCAGGCAGTCGCAGAGGCAGAGCCGGAGGCATTTAACTTGCCGGGTGGTGTGCGCGTTCGGCATTTCGTTCCTGCGATGGCACCTTTGGCCCCAGAGCCAGAGGATGATGACGATCGTCTGACGCGAGGCATAGGTCATGCAGATAATGAGGACGATGGCGGCGAGCCTGATCTACAAGCGCTGCAAGACGGCCCCGATGACGAGGAAGAGATCGCAATCGGGGCATTTGATGCCCAAGACGACCTTGATCGAGACATATATGCGGGCATCGATGAACAAGCACTCACCGATGAGCAAAAAGAAGTGGTTTCGACCTTGCCGCCACTCGAAAGTTTGAATGGCGATTCGGACTTCACGCCGTTTATGCGCGAGGGCGTGCCGGAATTCATTAAGAAAAAGGCCATGCGGATACTATGGCGTTCCAATCCATTATTCAGCTTCCGCGATGAAATGAATGATTACGATGAAGACTACAACGTCGTTCATCAGATCATAGATTCGAGTTTTGGGTCTTATCAGGTTGGCCGAGGGCACTTATCCGAAGAAGAGCTTCAAGACATGATGCCCGAGGAAGCCAAGCGGGCATTTGACGAAGACGAGGAGGAATTGGATGAGGAGCAGCTTGCAGACGCTGATTCGGGCGTAGAAGCTGAAAATGACGTTGCAGATGCTGATAAAGCTGATGATAGCGACGTAGAAATGAAACCTGATTCAGATCATAACTCAGTTCAGCAGTCGGATATATCTGACAGTGTCGACGATGAAGATGATACTGATATTGACGACACAGACGACCTTATTCGCTGATGACCCCAATAAATTTGTGGTTATAAACCCCTGATTTTATTGAAGTTTTTCCAATAATATTTGACGTGAACACGCCGATTTCCGTTGACAGTCGCACGAGGTCAGCATTATGATATACCAGGGATGATACGCGTACCCGTGAGTTGTGATTGACACACGTAGGGACGTTAAGAAAAAGATGATTGTCAGATCGTGGCGTTTTTTGCGCATGAAATGACGGGGGAGCGAAAAGGGAGAAGACGTGGCCGATAGTGTGAGCGGCAACGCCTCAAACGAAATCAGTTCAGCTGAAGCAGAGGAAAACAGCGGTATGAGCGCATCTGAAGAAGACGCGATGCGTGCTGGGTTCTACGGTCTTTTGGCACGTGTCTTATCAGGGCCCATGGATGATCAAGCCATGGACGCGATGCGTGCGCTCGAAGATCATGATGATGACAGCCCATTGGGTAAGGCGATCGCGGCTTTTGGAAAACTGAGTGCGAGAACCACAACGGCAAAAGCCGAAGAAGAATACACAGAACTTTTTTATGGTGTGGGCGCCGGGGGTGAATTAACACCTTACGGGTCATTTTATATCACGGGGCTGATCTATGATAAGCCTTTGGCGGAATTACGCGGTGATATGAAGCGCCTGGGTATCGAAGTGGCTGAGGGCAATTCAGAGCCCGAGGATCATATCGCTAGTGTGTGCGAGATGATGCATGGCCTTTTGACTGGTAGTCTCGGCGGTGCCAATGGCAAAGCCGAAGCAAAAATTTTCTTTGATAAGCATTTGGCCACATGGGCCGACAAGTTTTTTGCAGACCTCGAGGGGGCGCAGTCCGCTGTGCTCTATATGCCGGTGGGAACCATCGGCCGCTTGTTCATGGAGATCGAGCGCGAGGCCTTCGAGATGGCGGCATAAGCCGCAAAGGTTGGGAACCGGCTGCAGCCGCCGATTTCGGGGTTGTTCACCGGGTTCTGAATTGAGGCGTCATTTTGGTGCCTCGCAATTAGTAAAGAGGGAGACAGCTATGCCAAAAGCCGAGAAATCGGAAAAGCTGGATCGCCGTAACTTTCTAAAGGGTGCGGGTGTCGCTGGCGTTGCCGGTGTCGCATCAGTTGCCCTTTCCGGAAAGGATGCGGAAGCAGCGGTGACAGAAGATCGCCAAGGTGGCGATTATCGGGAAACCGAACATGTCATGAAATACTACGAGCTGAGCCGGTTTTAGGACCGACTTTTTCAGTGTTTCTTTTACTTAAGTCTAACTTGGGAGAAACTTAATGCTCACGAAAAAGAGCAACGGGGTTGCGGGACGCCCCCGTTTATCAAAGGCACTTGCCGGTGTCGTAGGCGGTTCGATGGACCGTCGTTCATTCCTGAAGCGTTCAGGGGTAGCAGCCGGTGGTGTAGCTTTGGCCTCGGCCCTTCCGGCCGGCATGGTCAAAAAAGCCGAAGCAGCTTCTGGAGCTGCTGGTGAACTCACGCAGGTGAAGTCAGTCTGCACGCACTGTTCTGTTGGTTGTACGGTTATCGCCGAAGTTTCCAACGGTACATGGGTCGGTCAAGAGCCGGGCTTCGACAGCCCATTTAACCTTGGAGCGCATTGCGCCAAAGGTGCTTCTGTCCGTCACCACGCACATGCAGAGCGCCGCTTGAAATATCCAATGAAATTGGAAGGCGGCAAATGGAAGAAAATCAGCTGGGATGACGCCATCAACGAGATTGGCGACAAAATGCTGGAAATCCGCGAGGCTTCCGGCCCTGACTCAGTTTACTGGTTGGGATCTGCAAAGTTTAACAACGAACAGTCATACCTGTTCCGTAAATTTTATGCATTCTGGGGCACCAACAATGGTGACCATCAGGCACGGATCTGTCACTCAACCACGGTTGCAGGTGTAGCGAACACCTGGGGCTATGGTGCGATGACAAACAGCTACAATGACATGCACAACTCAAAGGCGATGTTCCTGATCGGGTCGAACCCGGCAGAAGCACACCCTGTTGCTGTTCAGCACATTCTGAAAGCGAAAGAGCAAAACAATGCCGCGCTGATCGTTTGTGACCCACGCTTTACGCGTACAGCCGCACACGCTGATGAGTTCGTTCGGTTCCGTCCAGGTACCGACGTCGCATTGATTTGGGGTATTCTTTACCACGTGTTCGAAAACGGGTGGGAAGACAAAGAATACATCAAGCAGCGTGTTTGGGGTATGGACCAAATCCGTGCCGAAGTGAAAAAATGGACGCCTGAAGAGACCGAGCGCGTAACAGGGGTTCCTGGTGAGCAGCTTCGTCGTGTCGCGCGGACATTGGCCAATAACCGTCCTGGTACCATCGTATGGTGCATGGGTGGTACGCAGCACACCAATGGTAACAACAACACTCGGGCATACTGTGTGTTGATGTTGGCACTTGGGAACATCGGAACAGAAGGCGGTGGTGCAAACATCTTCCGCGGTCACGATAACGTCCAAGGTGCAACCGACTTCTGCATCCTGTCGCACTCTCTGCCAGGCTACTACGGTCTGAAAGCGGGTTCTTGGAAGCATTGGGCTCGCGTATGGGATGTCGACATTGATTATTTGAAGGGCCGTTTCGAGTCCGAGAAGATGATGACGTCGAAGGGTATTCCTGTATCACGCTGGGTTGACGGTGTCCTCGAAGACAAAGCCAACATGGATCAGACGGATAACCTCCGTGCGATGGTCTATTGGGGTCATGCAGTGAACTCGCAAACGCGTCTTCCGGAAATGAAGAAAGCGATGGAGAAACTGGACTTGATGGTCATCATTGATCCTGTTCCAACCATGGCTGCTGTTATCCCGGATCGTCAGGACGGCATCTATGTCCTGCCGGCTGCAACGCAGTTCGAAACCCGTGGTTCTGTGACCGCATCTAACCGCTCTTTGCAGTGGCGTGATAAAGTCATCGACCCAGTCGTCGAAGCACGTACCGATCATGAGATCATGGCGATGTTCGCGAAGAAGTTCGGCTTTGCTGATGAATTCTTCAAGAAGATCAAAATGGATGATCTTGGTAACGGTCGTGAAGAGCCAAACATTGAAGACGTTACGCGCGAATTCAATGGTGGCATGTGGACGATTGGCTACACAGGTCAGTCACCAGAGCGTCTGAAAGCGCACATGGCGAACCAAAGCACCTTTGATAAGACCACACTGCTTGCACGTGGTGGTCCAGTCAGCGGTGACTACTACGGTATGCCTTGGCCTTGCTGGGGTACCCCAGAGATGAAGCACCCAGGTACGCCGGTTCTTTATGATCCGTCGAAACCAGTTGCTGAAGGTGGCTTGAACTTCCGTGCACGCTTTGGTGTGGAACGTGAAGGTTCGAACTTGTTGGCCGAAGGGTCTTACCCTGTGGGTAACGAGCTCAAAGACGGTCACCCAGAATTCACTATGGCTATGCTGAAAAAGCTTGGCTGGGATTCTGATCTGACTGCTGATGAGCGTGCCGCAATCGAAAAGGTTGCTGGTGACAAAACAAACTGGAAGACCGACCTTTCTGGCGGTATCCAGCGTGTTGCCATCAAACACGGTTGTGCACCGTTCGGTAACGCCAAGGCGCGTACCGTTGTGTGGACGTTCCCGGATCCGGTGCCGTTGCATCGCGAACCGTTGTACACACCACGTCGCGACCTCTTGCCGAGGTACGAAACATACGAAGATCGTCAGATGTACCGTCTGCCGACCAAGTATGCTTCGATTCAGAAGCAAGACTTCTCCAAAGACTTCCCGGTCATTCTGACCTCTGGTCGTCTCGTGGAATATGAAGGTGGTGGTGACGAGTCACGGGCAAACCCATGGCTGGCCGAGCTACAACAGGATATGTTCTGTGAAATCAATCCGATTGACGCCAATAACAGTGGTATCAAAGACGGGTCCATGATGTGGGTCGAAAGCCCAGAAGGTGGACGTGCCCATGTCAAAGCGATGGTGACCGAGCGTGTGGCACCGGGCGTTGTCTTTATGCCATTCCACTTTGGTGGTCACTGGATGGGCGCAAGTTTGCGGGATAAGTACCCAGAAGGTGCGGATCCGTATGTGTTGGGTGAAGCATCCAACATGTGTGGTACGTACGGGTATGACTCCGTCACGAACATGCAGGAAACCAAAGTCACGCTGTGCCGCGTGAAATCGGCATAAGATAGGGAGACACAGAAATGGCTAGAATGAGATTCCTGTGCGACGCGGAACGCTGCATCGAATGCAACGCCTGCGTCACCGCGTGTAAAAACGAGCACGAGGTTCCCTGGGGCATCAACCGGCGTCGCGTCGTTACGATTAACGACGGTAAGCCGGGCGAACGCTCTATCTCTGTTGCGTGTATGCACTGTTCCGACGCACCCTGCATTGCAGTGTGCCCGGTTGACTGCATCTACGAGACAGAGCAAGGGGTGGTTCTCCACTCTAAGGACCTCTGCATTGGTTGCGGATATTGCTTCTACGCGTGCCCATTCGGTGCGCCACAATACCCGCAAGCAGGTAACTTCGGATCCCGAGGCAAGATGGACAAGTGTACCTTCTGCGCTGGTGGACCTGAGGAAAACAACTCCACAGAAGAATACCAGAAGTACGGGCGTAACCGTCTGGCTGAAGGTAAACTTCCGCTTTGTGCTGAAATGTGCTCCACAAAAGCACTTCTCGGCGGTGATGGCGACATGGTTGCCAACATCTACCGCGAGCGGGTCGTATCCCGTGGGTTCGGTTCGGGTGCTTGGGGTTGGGGTACAGCTTACGACTTGAAGGCTGGCTCTTAACACCCAATATGCCTTCGGGGCAGGGGGCGACATCTCAGTTTTTCTGGGATGTCGCCTTCCCTATATTTAGAAACGCGACAATTGTCAGATGTGTAAACGCTCGAACTTGGCGCGTGTTCAAAGTTTGAATAACATTGGGATGTTTAAAATGTTCAAATCCAGTTTTGTAAAGCGCGCAGGCGTGATTTGTATGGTGCTTGTCGCCGTCGCCGCTTGCCGTTCCGAGGAACAAGATCGCGTGCTCCGTTTTGAGCAGGGCGTCATGAAACAAATCGACCAGTCTGCGCAGTTAACTCAAGAAGAGTTGGCAGCGCTTCGCCTTCGCGCCATAAAACAAGGTGGTGCTCAAGTTGGGGGCGGTGCAACAGGTGGCATCGGTGTTACGGGTGCAAATGTGCGTCCGCCGGAAGTAAAAACTCAATAAGAATCCATCATGGGGAATACCCCAAGAACCAGCTGACCCTGGTTTTGGTTGGGAGACAAAGATGTTTACTTTTATTAATAAGTTAAGAAGCTTCGCTGTGTTTGCGATGATTGCGGTAACGTTGAGCGTCGGTATGTCACTTTTGGGTGGGCATACCGCGCAAGCGCAACAACAAGGAAATGTCCCTGGCGGCGTCCAGGGCAACATGTCTAATGTCGATGGGGCTTGGGGACCAATCCGTGCTGGTGAAGCAGGGTTTGTTTCAATCCCGGACCAAAAAGCTGCTGTCCTCGTCCAGTCAAATGGAGAGGCATGGCGTAACTTTAAGAATGGTCCTTTAAGCGTCTACGGCGCGTGGGGCTTGGGCGGCATCATTGTTGTGCTTGTACTGTTCTTCTTGTTACGCGGACGCATCAAAATTGATCATGGTCGCGATCCACAGGGGCGCACCATCTTACGATTCAATGCGTTAGAACGTGCCGTGCACTGGCTGACTGCATCTAGCTTTATTGTGCTCGCAATCACGGGGCTAAACATCATGTATGGGCGTTACATCCTGCAACCTATTTTGGGTGGAGAGATGTTTGCGACCATTACTTATTATGGCAAGCTCTCGCACAACTACCTTGCGTTCGCCTTTATGACGGGCATCGTTCTGATGTTCGTGCTTTGGGTGCGTTATAACATTCCAAAAGTGCGTGATCTGAAATGGATGGCTGTTGCAGGCGGGATGTTCACCAAAGGCTTGCATCCAGAAGCTGGTCGGTTCAATGCGGGCCAAAAACTGATCTTCTGGTCAGTGATTTTGGGTGGCTTGTCTCTATCATTGTCTGGCATCGCGATGATGTGGCCCTATCAGTTCACACCATGGGCTGGCACTTTTGCTTTTATCAACAACTTTGGCTTTGACCTACCTACGACGTTCTCAGTCTTGGAAGAAGTTCAATTGTCCGTGTTGTGGCACACGATTGTATCTTTCGTGATGATCATCATCGTCGTGGCGCATATCTATATCGGCTCTATCGGTATGGAAGGGGCGTTCGACGCTGTCGGCGATGGTGAAGTCGACCTGAACTGGGCGAAAGAACACCACTCGCTATGGGTAGAAGAAGAAATGCAAAAAACCGGTGCTCAACAACCGGCGGAATAATGTCTTCGATCATGCATCAATACGCAAAAAAGGCGGTGCTTTCGGCACCGCCTTTTTTTACGTGCGCCTAACGGCACATTATCATCCCGGCACTTAGTAAATACGAACGTTGTCCGTCGAGTACTTCTGCGCAGCTGATGGATTGATGCTGTCCAAAATTGCTCCTGCAGCAATCGCAATCACAACAGCGGCTATACTACCAATCAAAACAGATTTCATGATGTCGCATCCCTCTTTACGGCCCGATCACCCTCGAGCCTATATGTGAATTTAGTCATTTATTCTCTGAATTCAAGATGTTGATCGAGACTAGCAAAGAGAGACGCGATGGAAACTGGCGCAATCACCATGATTCAGCTAGCGTGGTATGTTAACCCGTATTACCTGACCTATTTGGAGCCACCATGGATCAGCAAGAGACCGCCCAAAATACGCCCGATGATGTGACACGGCTGATTAACCAACTCGAGATCCTTCAATCGAGTTTGAACAAGGTGGGCGAGGGAATGTCAGCACTAGGTGACAATGCGATCCGCCAAAGCAAAGATAGCGAGAACATTGCCGCCCATTTGTTGGCGATTGAGGCTGTCCTGACCGTCGTGTTGCGTCAGATTCCCGTAGATATCAATGAAGTCCGTCAGGAAGCAGCGCGTCGCGCCCATGGCGACGAAGAAGACGGCACTGTCGATCCGCTTGTGATGAAGTTGGCCGAGGATTTGGTCAAACGTTCGGACGATTAATCTTCGCCCAGATACGATTCCTTGATCTCTCGCTTCAAGGTTTTTCCAGCCACATTTCTTGGGAAGTCATCCAATATCAATAGGTCACTCAGACGTTGGAACTTTGCCTCGACCCTTGCGTTGATCCATTCTTTGAGGTCTTTCGCTGACACCTTAGAGTTATCTGATAAAACAACGGCTCCGACGGGGGTCTCTCCCCATTTATCATCTGGAACACCGAAGACCGCTGCTTCGGCCACGGCAGGATGGCTTACGGCGATTTCTTCGATGTCACGGGGATAGACGTTCACCCCACCCGAAATGATCATCTCCTTTTTGCGATCTACCAGGTAAAGGTAGCCATCTTCATCAAGGTAACCGATATCGCCGGTATGCAGCCATCCATTCTGGATGGCATCTGCGGTCAGGTCTGGCCGTTTGTAATATCCTGGTGTCATCATGGGCCCGCGGCCACATATTTCACCGGGAGTATTGGGTGGCAACTCGTTCCCGTCCTCATCAATGATCTTGCATTCGTTGAACCGCGCCGGCGAGCCCACTGATGCCATCTTGGCTGGCACGTTGTTTTTATCGAGGATGGTCATAAAGCCTTCGGTCAGGCCATAAAGCTCATAAAACCGATCGGGCAACGCGTCGATCAACCTTTGTTTATGTTCCAGATGCAACGGTGTGCCCAATGTTTGGATCATCTCCAACGACTGAAGCTTGGTTGGATCGAACCGATCAGAATTCATCATCGATATAATCTGTGATGGCACCATAATTGTGTGCGTGACTTTTTCCCGCTCGATCACATCGAGCACAGCATCGGTTTCAAAACTTGGCAGCAATACATACGTACACCCGACAAACATCCAGGGCATCAACGTCAGGAACGATCCATTGAATACGATGGAACCCGCGTGCATGACGACGCTTTCGGGCGTCATTCGCCACGCCGAAGAAAATATCGTGCAGTACCATGCTCGGACTTCGTGTGTGTGCACAATGCCCTTTGGCTCCCCTGTAGTCCCACTGGAATAAACAATATTATATGGGTCAGATGCTTTCACACCGGCATCGGGTGGCTCATCAGTTGATGCATTGGCAACGAAGGTCTCATAGGCCTGAAAGCCCTCTGGCATGTCCTTACCGACTAGCACCCAACGATCATCGTCAATCTTCGGTGTATAAGTTCGCACGTTTGCGAGTGTTGCTGCAAAGCCGGGGGTCGAGAAGACGATTTCTGTATCTGAATTGTTCAGCAGGGTACGAAGTCCCGCTTCTTGAAGGAGTGTGCTAGAGGGCACCACAACCGCGCCAATCTTGGCGGATGCCCAGTAAAGCTCAAGCAACTCGATACAGTTCGGTAAAATCGTTGCGATATGCGTACCCTTGCCAATACCAGACCGGATTAAGGCATCTGACAATCGGTTAATACGCGTGTTGAACTCCCTATAAGTCAGTCGCTCATCACCAAAAACGACCGCCAAATGATCTCCACGGTATCGTGCGTGCAGGGCGGGAAGTGACCCAATATTCATGAACGTAACCCCTCTACGTCAATCGTTAGAGGATATGACAATCAGCGCGTGATCGCTATGCCTACTCAGCAGCCTCAACGGCTGCCGATTTCTCGACTTTGGCTGCACAGAACTTGAACTCAGGTATCTTTCCCATCGGGTCCAATTGCGGATTGGTCAGGAGGTTGGCAGCGGCTTCCCTAAAACAGAAGGGAATGAATATCATGCCGGTGGGCACTTCACGGTCTGCACGGACCATCAAATCGATCGCGCCACGTCGTGTCGCCACATTTGCCATGTCTCCCGGTGCCAAACCTAACTCCCCCAATTGATGTGGGTTCATCGCTGCAGTCGGTTCTGGTTCCAGGTGTGCCAACGTGGTCGCTCGGCGTGTCATCGCACCTGTATGCCAATGCTCCAGTAATCGCCCGGTTGTCAGGATCATCGGATACTCATGATCTGGTAGTTCGTCAGGTGGGACCAAATCAGTTGGCATCAATCGGGCGCGACCATTCGCTGTAGGAAATGCTTCGCCGAACAGAATACCCTCACCCGGGCCATCTTCGGACTTACAGGGATATGTGACTGCGTTTTCACGCTCCAGACGCTCCCACGTAATATTGTCCAATGACCGCATGGTTTGCTTCATCTCTGCAAACACATCCTCTGGGCCTGTATAGTCCCAATCTAGACCCAAGCGTTTTGCAATTTCTTGGATAATCCACCAGTCTTGGCGGGCTTCGCCTGGCGGTGGCACGACGGGACGTGCGATTTGGACTTGGCGATTGGTATTTGTGAACGTACCTGCTTTTTCTGGGAAAGCGGATGCGGGTAAGACCACATCAGCGTGCCAGGCTGTTTCAGTCAAAAAGATGTCCTGAACCACTAGATGGTCCAACATTGCAATGGCGTCGCGGGCATGTTGTACGTCGGGGTCAGACATCGCAGGGTTCTCGCCCATGATGTACATGCCGTTAATATCGCCATCCAAGATGGCACGCATAATCTCAACGACGGTTAAACCTTTTTTGGAATCCAATTCAGTACCCCAAAGGTCTTCATAGGTCTCTCGGATGTTGCTGACTTCGACGGACTTGTAATCAGGGAAAACCATGGGGATTAAACCCGCGTCTGATGCACCTTGAACATTGTTTTGACCGCGAAGTGGATGCAATCCAGTGCCAGGACGTCCGATTTGACCGGTCACCGTCGCTAACGCAATCAATGAGCGGACATTATCTGTTCCGTGCACATGTTGGGAGATCCCCATGCCCCAAAAAATCAGTGACCGTTCAGATCTCGCGTAAAGTCGCGCGACACTTCGGATGGTTGATGCATCAATCCCGCACACAGGTGCCATATCCTCGGGCGAGAATGATTTCACTTTTTCAACAATACGATTGTACCCGTCTGTCATCGCCTGGATGTATTGAGTATCGACAAGGTCTTCCTCAATAATCGTGTGGATCATGGCGTTCAATAAGGCGACATCGCTGCCAGCTTTGAACTGAAGGTTGTAATCAGCGTGTCGACTAAGTCCTTGGCCACGTGGGTCCATGACGATCAGTTTCGCACCCTTCTTAGCAGCTTGTTTTAGGTAGGTGGCGGCAACAGGATGGTTTTGCGTCGGACGGGCACCAATGACGATGATGCAATCAGACTCTTCTGCTGCAGTGAAGGGGGCGGTCACGGCACCCGAGTTGATGCCTTCCATCAATGCAGCCACGCTGGATGCGTGGCACAGGCGTGTGCAATGGTCGACGTTGTTGGTGCCGAAGCCTTGGCGCACAAGCTTTTGGACCATGTACGCTTCTTCATTGGAACCTTTGGCAGATCCGAAGCCGGCCAATGAATTGGGATTCTTTTCTTCCAGAATCTTTTTGAAACCCTCGGCCGCGCGATCAAGTGCCTCGTCCCACGTCGCTTCGCGGAAATGAGTCGATGGGTTGGCTGGATTAACTGTGTCATACCCATCCTTGGCGACACCTTCCTTGCGGATTAACGGCACCGTTAGCCGGTCGGGATGGTCAATGTAATCAAAGCCGAAACGCCCTTTGACGCACAGACGATTCTCATTCGCGGGCCCATCGCGGCCTTCGACATATTGAACTTTGTCGTCTTTAACGTGGAATGTCGTCTGACAGCCAACACCACAAAACGGGCATAGGCTATCGACGCTGCGATCAGCATCACCGACGTAGTGCTGTTGTTCATCAACACGTGTGCTGGGCATCAAAGCGCCTGTTGGGCATGCCTGAACACATTCGCCGCACGCGACACAGGTGCTCTCGCCCATGGGATCATTCATATCAAAAACGATCTGCGCTTTAGCACCGCGATAGGCCATGCCAATGACATCGTTGACTTGTACTTCGCGGCAGGCCCGAACACACAAGTTGCAGTGTATGCAGGCGTCTAGATTGACGGCCATGGCTTGGTGGCTGCGGTCGGCCTCTGGGACATGGCTGGTGTCGCGCGGAAAGCGTGAGTCGGACAGCCCCATCTGGTCTGCCCAATGCCAAAGCAACGAACCGGTGTCGTGCGCATCTTCGCGTGTCGGCTGATCGGCTAACAATAATTCGACGACCATTTTGCGCGCTTTCTCGGCGCGATCTGTATTCGTGGAAACGACCATGCCGTTGGTGGGTTCGCGGCGGCAAGATGGTGCCAAAACTCGCTCGCCATCGATTTCTACCATGCAAGCCCGGCAGTTTGCATCTGGGCGGTATCCCGGTGCATCACGATGGCAAAGGTGTGGAATGGTGTTCCCGTGACGTTTGGCGATCTCCCAGATTGTCTCGCCTTGCGTGGCTTCAACATCCTGGCCATCCAGTTTGAACGTAATCTTATCGGTCATTTTACGTCCTTTGCAAAAAAGCGAATGGCGCTGAGGACCGGGTTAGGAGCTGCTTGCCCCAGGCCGCAAATAGATGCATCGGCCATTGCAGTCGCCAATTCATCAATCAGATCGTTATCCCATTCTGGTGCTTCGATAAGCTTGATAATTTTTTCACAGCCGACCCGACAGGGCGTGCATTGTCCGCAGCTTTCATCTTCAAAGAACTGCAACAGGTTTCGACAAATCGAACGAACATCGTCTTGATCAGAAAATACAACGACGGCACTTGATCCAATAAAACAGCCATATTCGGCCAATGTACCAAAATCGAGCGGGAGGTCGCCTTTATCCGCGGGCAACAACCCACCAGAGGCACCGCCGGGTAAATAGGCGTAGAACGTATGACCGTCCTGCATGCCGCCGCAGTGTTCATCGATGAGTTCTTTGACGGTCACGCCTGCTTTTGCGAGTTTCACGCCTGGGTTATTCACCCGACCAGATACCGAATAAAAATGTGGGCGCCCTGCGTCTTCGTACCACCCTGTATCGTGCGCCAAGATTTCTGGCACCCAGTACATGGTTTCAACATTATTGATCAGTGTCGGATGGCCCCAAAGGCCAGCTTGCGCTGGGAATGGTGGGCGATTGCGCGGCAAGCCACGTTTTCCTTCTATGCTTTCGAGCATGGCGGACTCTTCGCCACAGATATATGCGCCTGCGCCCCGTCTTAGGTGAAGTTCGATCCCACCAGTCAGTCCCTCAGCTTCGAGTGCACGGATTTCCCGACTTAGGATTTCACGGGAAGCCGGATATTCGTCGCGCAAGTAGATATATACCGCATCGGCATCAACAGCCCATGCTGCGATCAATGCACCCTCTAGGACTCGATGCGGATCAGTCTCAAAGCAGAAGCGGTCTTTGAATGTCCCTGGTTCTCCCTCATCGGCATTTATGGCCACCAGGCGTGGTTTGGGCGTGCCGTCCAAAAAGCCCCATTTGTGGCCGGTGGGAAAACCAGCACCGCCAAGACCGCGAAGCCCAGAAGCATCAATGGCCGTACACACGTCTTCTCTGGTTAGTTTCTCGGCCAAGCATTTTTCTAAAATGCTATATCCGCCGCCATCGATGTAGGTCGACAATCCAGCGTATTCGGGCACAGCTTGCGTCACCTTACCAGCGTCAATGGCTTCGGAAACGGACTCGGGAGTTGCGTTGAAAATTTGATTTTGCTTAACGACGGCGCAGGGGGCCTTATCGCAAGCGCCGACGCAAGGGGCGTGTATCACGCGGACACCGTCGCCAAGGCCGTCTTTGAGCGCTTGCGTTAAATCATTGGCGCCCATCATCTCGCAGGTGATGCCATCACACACGCGCACCGTCAGCGGCGGGGGTGGGGTTTCATCTTCTTTGATGACGTCGAAATGGTGATAGAATGTCGCGACCTCATAAACCTCGGTTTGTGACAGCTTCATTTCATCGGCCAGCGCAGCCAGATGCGCTGCCGAAATATAGCCGTAGGCGTCTTGGATCAAATGCAGGTGTTCAATTAACAAATCCCTGCGGCGCGGGCGGTTTGTGAGCAATGAACGCACATCTGAAATCGCACTATCTTCAAGTTGCCGCCCTTTTGGAAAATAAGGGGTTTTTGGCGAACCTTTTCGCGCAGATAAAGAAGAAGACATTGTATTTAAGCCCATTTCAGTCATTTGACGTTCGTCAAAGTGCGCCACCCAAGAACTGATTAATTCACGGCTTGGCGCACCGGTAAAGGATGATATCGTACCCGAAATAGTCGTAATTGATGCTGACCTAAATCAACTATCGCGTGGACGCCTATGGGTATCTTGGAAGCGCCACAGTCAGGGAAAGGGTGCCAAAATATGAGTGAATCACTTCGTCTTTCGCAACTTGTGTGTTCGCGGCTCTGCCATGACCTGGTGGGGGCCGCAGGTGCGATCAATGCAGGTTTGGAGATCCTGGCAGAAATTGGCGAGTTGGACGACAGTGCCCTCGTACTTGCCACGTCGAGCGGACACGAAATGACCCGTCGATTGGCGTTTTACCGTGTGGCCTTTGGTGCGGGTGGGGCTGGAAACGACGGCGCCGATATCAACATGCTTCGAAAACTGGCCTCTGATTTTTTGGAATCAGGAAATATCGATCTACGTTGGCCAGAAGATGCCAACGAGGTCTCGATAATAGACCCTATGTTCGCAAAACTGCTTCTAAATGTCATTTTGATTGCCGCAGAATGCTTGCCGCGCGGCGGTGTTGTCGATGTGCGGGTCGTTGGTATGGACAATGGAACGGGTATGGCTGTCTCGGCCGAGGGCGCCGATGCGGGGCTTCGCGAAGATATCGCCCAGGCCATGACCCCAGGCGAGGCCGTCGAAAATATCAGTAGTCGATCGATCCATGCGTTCGTCACGCAGTTACTTGTCTTAGAGACGGGCTCGGAGTTAGAGGTGGCAGCCGACAATGGTGCTGTTCGGTTCGCTGCGGTTCATGAAGATTAAAAATCACTTGGGTGCTATCGGATGAGACGATGCTTAATCGTTGACGATTCAAAGATCATTCGGATGGTCGTGCGAAAGATTGTCCAGGAGCTGGATTTTGATATCGATGAGGCGTCCGATGCAGGCCCCGCACTAGAAAAATGTCTGGAATCAATGCCGGACGTTGTCATCTTGGATTGGAAACTGCCTGGGGTGGATGGGATCGCGTTGCTAAGAGAAATTCGTGCTCTTCCCGACGGTGATCAGACCACCATTTTGTTCTGCACAACGTTAACCGAAGACGCCCACATCCAAGAAGCACTTGGTGCGGGCGCAAATGATTACGTAATCAAGCCATTTGATGGCGAGACGATTCGTGGGAAGTTCGCATCGTTGGGGCTTCTGTGAATAAGACCCAGCGATAAATAAAACCTTAAGCGTGCTGGCGGGCGGGTTCCGTCTCTGGATCGCGCAGCACATAGCCACGTCCCCACACCGTCTCGATATAATGATCACCGCCTGTTGCGTCTGTCAGCTTTTTACGGAGCTTGCAGATAAACACATCAATGATCTTCAACTCAGGCTCATCCATGCCACCATATAGGTGGTTTAGGAACATCTCCTTGGTCAGTGTTGTTCCCTTGCGCAGGCTCAGCAGTTCAAGAATACCGTATTCTTTGCCGGTCAAATGAACAGGTTGTTCATCGACTTCGACCATGTGGGTATCCAAGTTCACGGCCATACGGCCTGTACGGATGATTGAATGCGAATGACCTGCCGAACGACGGATGACCGCTTGCACGCGGGCAAGCAACTCGGATTTATCGAAAGGTTTGGTCAAATAGTCATCTGCACCAATGCCGAGACCCTTCACCTTCATTTCAGATTCTGTGAGTCCCGACAAGATCAGAACAGGTGTCTGTACCCGCGAGTCACGAAGTCTTCGCAAGACCTCCAACCCATCCATGTCAGGAAGCATCAAATCCAAGATCATGATGTCATAGTCATAGAGTTTACCAATCTCTAGGCCGTCTTCCCCTAGATCAGTCGCATCTACCACCATACCTGCTGTTTCAAGCATCAACTTTACGCTGGCTTGAGTTGTAGGATCGTCTTCAATTAAAAGTACGCGCATTCAGCCCTCCGCCCCGTTTGTAGGGTCGCGAATCGATTTCGTTAACCATATTACCATTTGAGGAGTCTACGCCAAACCCTTAACGAAGATTAACAGAAATAAAGGTGAGCAAGCCATAATGTGATTTTGCCATATTCGGTCAGCCTATGTTGTGCTGGCAGGCGTTAACCATACCATTAAGATCATGTGATAGTTTCTGAATTCGTACCATTCGTTTGTGATAGTTGAGGACAGAACTTGCTGTTAGTTGACAAACTTTTTGGATCCACTGCACGGGTTTGCTTCACCGTTGGTCTATATTTCAGCGCTATCACCATATTGCGCCTTTGGATTTTCCCTGGCGTTGCGGAGGATGACGCCGAACAATTTTACTATGCGCAGTCTTGGGCACTTGGATACAAGGGAAGTCAGCCACCATTATTTACTTGGTTGGTGAAGGTGGCAGAAGCTGTCTTCGGCGTGGGGGCTCTGGCGCTATTTATCGTGAAATATTTGATCCTCTTTGGATTTTATTTTTTCTCCTATTTGACGGCGCGAGCGATTATCCAAGACCGAGGCTTGGCGATCTTTGCGGCGTTTTCCCCCGTCGCTCTATATTACGTCGGTTGGGATGGCGTCGTTAACTACTCAAATTCATTAATCCTTGCCGCGTCACAAGCTGCGACTTTGTATGCTTTGCTGCGACTTCGGCACCAAGCTCATTTCGGCACATATCTATTTCTTGGCTTAGCCATATCCTGTGGATTTCTGGCAAAGTATAATTTTGTTCTATCCTTACTACCTCTTTTGGTCGCTGGATTATGGCAGCCCGATATCGGGCGTGGCTTACGATCGCGAAAAATCATACTGACGATCGTCGTGATTTTATGTGCAGTATTGCCGCATGGATATTGGGCCATTACCGACCCTCAAGGGCTAGCAACTGTTCTCAACTCATCTGTGCGACCTTGGGACTCAGCATCGCATTGGGCTGTAGGCACGCTGAGTGGTTTGGCCAAGTTGGTGGTTGGTATAGTAGCGTTCACGTTGCCGGCAAGTTTGCTTATGATCGCGTGTTTTGCGCGACCGATGATGAATTCGAGAAAAAGCGGTGCAGAGATCACGCAGTTCTTCGAGATATATTTCGTATGTTATTTCGCCATTCTTATCATTACTGTTGTCGGCACGCAGGCCACGGATATCCAAAATCATTGGCTCATGGGCATGCTGCCCTTTTCCCTGTATGTATTTGCCCGCCTTGATGGCCATGCCCAAGATATCACTGAACGTGCGCGGAAATTCTTTGGTGGATCACTTGTTGTCATGTCGCTGGCCGTCATTGTCGCTCTGACAGGAAGGTCCATCATCGCCCCCGACACATGTCGAAAATGCAATTTCTTTATTCCGTGGGCAGATATTTCAAGTGAGATCAGAACCGCGGGCTTTAACGGCGGGACAATTGTCGCGTTTGATTACCCAAATCAGATTAGCGGAAATCTGCGACGGTATTTTCCAGAATCGCGCGTCATGAGTGCCCGGTTTTCACCCCTTCAAGCGCCCCCAATCAAATCAAATGGGGGGTGTTTGATCATATGGAGCCCGAATGCTGAACCTACAGGCTACGAACGCCAGCGCGTCACCCAATATGCGAACCTACTGCTTAACGCCTCTCTCTCCGGTGAAGAGAGAGTCAATGATTTATCAGCGCATATTCAGGGCAGTGACGGCCGTGCGATTACAGTTCAGTACACGTTGATCAAAGAGGGGGCTGGTGACTGCCGTTAATGCATTTGTTCAAGGGCTTACTTTCTGCCCCCCTGGACAATTCGATCTAGGATCATGGCGCAGAATAGGATGGAGAAGCCTGCCAATATACCTTGACCGACGTTCGCATATTGCAATGCTTCGAGGACATCTTCACCCAAGCCCTTAGCACCAATCAGCGAGGCAACTACGACCATCGCCAAACTGAGCATGATGGTTTGGTTGATGCCGGCTCGGATCGATGGGCCGGCCAAAGGTAGATCAACCCGTGTGAGCAAATACCATTTGCTGGCCCCGAACGAGACTGCGGCTTCGCGGACGGCTTCTGGTACGCCGCGCAATCCAAGCACGGTGAGACGCACAACAGGCGTGCCACCAAAGATCATCGTAGTTACAACGGCAGCAGGCTTCCCGGTCCCAAAGAACGCGATGACTGGGATCATAAATACAAAGGCTGGCATGGTTTGCATGAAGTCCATAATCGGCTGAATAAAGGAATAGAGCCTCGGTCTGCGTGCGCAAAACATGCCGAGCGGAATACCGATAATGATTGAAAGGCATGCAGCGGTGCCGAGCAGCGCCAATGTCGTCATCGCTTTTTCCCAGAACCCCAGCAACCCCATGTAGGCAAGGAATGCACCGGAATAAATGGCCATGCGTGGGCCAGCGGATAAACCGGTCAGCAAGATGATAAAGGCCGCAATCACCATCCAAGGTGTTTGTACGAGAGCCAGTTCAAGGCCATCTAGCAAAGAGCGAATGCCAAGCGTAATGAAATCAAAGAGGAACTCGCCGTTTGTTACACAAAATGCGAAGAATGCTTCAACCCACGCAATGGATGTCAGTCGGATTTCCGGTTCCGTTGGGAAGTTGGTCAAAATCAGATAGGCGTTCGGGAAGCTATAGTGAACCACTGTCGTCGCCACAATAACGAAGGTGAACACCGTGCTTAATATTATGTGCTTCATGGGCATGCCAGACGCAACCGATGGATTGGAAAGCCATTCGGAGAACCGGGTTTCCAACGCTGTATTCGCGTAAACCGCTTGAACGATTTTGATGATGATTAACACCGCGACTCCTGACGCCGCAATGGTAAGGCCCGAGTCTTCCAGTTGCTGCGCCTCCAATCGGATGCCGCCGATGGCGCCTTCTAAAGATTCAACTGTCCGTCGATATACATCGACCTTGTCGGACCCACTCTTAATGGCAGCCTCCAACTGCTGCCGTCTGAGATCGAGAGTACCTTCGATCTTTGCGATCCGCTCCCACGCGTCGGTGGCCAAATCGCCGAAGAGGCCACGGATAAGTTGCACAAAGCCGAATGTTTCGATGATCAAGAACGTTAGGCCCCAATTCCAAAGTCCTCGCGCGCCAAACCATATCGGCCCCAACAAACCGGCCCAAAGGTTGAATGTTTTGACGAAACCTGCTTCCGCGCCAATATTTTTGAAGTTATATGCATAGTATTCTGGATTGGTTCGAACGAATTCCTCAACGCGCGTCATACGCTCTGCTGTTTCGCGTTCAACCGCTTCATCCACTGCGGTTCCGGTCATAGATACTTGTTGGGTATTCATGATACTTCCGTCCCTTCGATCACAGTTCGCAGAATATCGCGTCGGGTAATGACACCCACCTCGGAGCCGTTGTCGCGCACCACTATGGGGGCATCGGCATCGATGGCCATTTGGATCAGTACGCTGAGAGTTTCGTCTTCTTCGACGCGCGGTGCGTCGTCGGGAATGCTGCCAAACTCGGTAATATACTCGTCCATCGGGCGCATCACGCCGTGGGCACGCACCACTTTTAATCTGGAAATACCAGCAACAAAGTCGGCGACGTAGTCATCCGCCGGGTTCATCACAATTTCTTCTGCTGTGCCAATTTGCACAATCCTGCCATCACGCATGATAGCAATCCGATCACCGACTTTGACTGCTTCGTCCAAATCATGGGTGATGAAGATCGTTGTTTTCTTCAAAATCGCTGAGAGCTTCATGAACTCGTCTTGTAACTGACTCCGGATTAAAGGATCCAAAGCCGAGAACGGTTCATCCATGAGCAACACATCGGGGTTCGCCGCAAGCGCACGGGCCAGCCCAACGCGCTGCTGCATACCACCTGAAAGCTCGTGAGCAAATTTATTACCCCAGGCGTCCAGTTCGACAATCTTGAGAATCTCAGCAGCTCTGGCCAAACGCTCATTCTTGCTGATATTTCTGATTTCAAGGGGCATTGCGACATTGTCCAGAACTGAGCGATGCGGCAACAAAGCAAAATTCTGAAAGCACATACCGATTTTGTTGTTGCGGAACTCTCTTAGAGCCGCGTCTTGTAATTGGGTGACATCAACGCCTTCAATGCGAATGTGTCCATCAGATGGATCCAATAGACGATTGAAATGTCGAACAAGTGTAGACTTGCCACTCCCCGACAATCCCATGACACAGAAGATTTCACCCCGTTTGACGTTGAAACTGACGTCAGCGACGCCAACCACTGCATTGAACCGCTCTAGGACCTCGGCTTTGCTTAAACCTTCGTTGTTTACCGCGTCCATTGCTTCGGCGGAATTTGCGCCAAAAATCTTCCAAACATTTTCGACTTCGATAACAATATCGTCGGCCGCGCCAGCATCCGTGGTTGTCATAACGCCCCCTCTTTCAGTCCTCAAAACTATCTACAGCCGATGCGTGGTTTTCACACATCGGCTGCAGGATCGTTATTCAGAGATTACAGGCCAAGCCAGGCGTCGACACGTTTAGGATTGTTCTTAATCCATTCGCTTGCGACTTCTGATGCATCGCGGCCTTTGCCTGAAATCTCATAGGCAAAGCTGCTAACATCGTCGGCCGTCAGGCTAAAGCGTTCAAAGAACTCAACGATAGCTGGCGAACGATCGCGTAGCGATTTCGACCAAGCGATCTGAACGTTCTTCAATGCATCTTTGGTCGCCACTTTTGATTTTTCATACCAATCTGGAGAGTCAGACGGCTGAAGCATTTTATACTTGGCTGGGTCAAATTTTGGCTCTGTCAGCATCATCACGTCGAACATGTACCAGACCGCATGCGGCTTATAGCAGTAGAATGCATAACCTTCATTTTTCGCGATGGAGTCTTTGATGCGCGCTGTCTTTACGCTTTCTTCTGCGCGAATGGGGTCAATAAATGGAAGCAGATCGTAGTCACGAACTTTGACTTCGTTGACGTTAGCTGATGCCCAACCAGGGGCACCGATCCACATTTCGCCTTTGCCGTTACCGTCGCTGTCCATTTTCATGGCAACGTCCGGACGACCCAGGTCAGCGATATCTGTGATGTTGTTGGCTTTACCGAATTGCTGAGAAACACAGAAGCCCTGGTTGCCTTCGTATGGGTTTTTACTCAGTTCGACTGTGCCTGCTTCATCGACATATTTTTTGGTGAAGCTTTGCTGGTTTGGCAACCAAACGTCTGGGTGTACATCAATGTCACCCTTACCCTGGTCCATGCCTTGGAAGATTGTCGCATTGTTGCCAGGGACCAATTCAGCTTCCCCGCCGATCCGTTCTTCAACAACGGCTGCCAACAATGCTGCAATGGCCTGCGCTCCTGTCCATGATGGTGCGCCGATCTTTACGCTTTCAGAACTGACCGCAGGTGCAGACACCAATCCGATCGCGGTGGCACAGGCTAAACCTAAAATTGTTTTCTTCATAACTAACCTCCTAGTTTTAAAAATTGTGTTCGGAAGTTTGACTTCCTTGATGAGGGGATGGTTCCCTTTTTTTCCCTTTAAGTTGTGGCCGACGTTTCTGCCAATAGTGTCTCGTAAGCGAATAGTGCGACGGAACCGCCGGTATGCAGGAACAGAACGTTGTCTGATGGTTTAAAGAAATCCGCCGTAACCATGCCAAGAAGTCCGGCAAAACCCTTGGCGGAATATACAGGGTCGAGCAGCAGCCCCTCGTATTGAGCTGCAACTGAAATTGCATTCAGCGTGGAATCAGCTGGTAGGCCATACCCTTCGCCAACATAATTATCATCGACCAAAATCTTATCTTTCCCGATGGTGGGGCCACCGATTTTCTCTAGTGTACGTGCGGTCAGGCCATGGACAGCATTGACTTGGAAGTCATGTTTTTGACGAACGCTGACACCCATGACGGGCAAGCCCGCACCTTCGGCGTGCAGGCCAGCAACCAGACCAGCCTGTGTACCAGTGCTGCCAGTGGCCATTACGATCCAATCAAAATTCGTACCCATGGCTTGCGATTGGTTGATGATTTCTTGTGCACAGGACACATAGCCAAGCGCGCCGATTTCGTTCGAGCCACCACCAGGAATGAAATATGGATGATGGCCTGCTTCGCGCAGCTTTTCAGTCACCGCCATAGCCTCCGCATTCATATCCAGGCCGCTTGGGCGAAACTCCAGTGTCGCGCCGAACAGTTTGTCCAACAGAACGTTGCCAGTTTCTTCGTAATCATCAGCGCGATCAGGAACCCGGCGCTCCAACAAACCGTGGCATTTGAGACCCATTTTGCAGGCCGCTGCGGCTGTTTGACGAACGTGATTAGATTGGACGGCGCCTTGGGTCACCAACATATCCGCATTTTGTTTGAGTGCATCGCCGACCAGGAATTCAAGCTTGCGGGTTTTGTTCCCGCCAGATGCCAGGCCCGTGCAGTCGTCACGTTTGATGAATAGGTTTGGACCGCCAAGATGCTCACTCAGACGTGGCATGGCCTCAATCGGGGTGGGCTGGTGGCACAAAGGCACGCGTGGGAACTGATTGAGATCATATTTGATCGAAGTGTCGACATTAGCATCTGGCATATTTTATCCCCTGTAATTTAGGAAACTAGGGTGGGGGAAGGTCAGCGATAAGACCAATATTATGTTTGCCTAGCATTATGCAAAATATGCATAATCTTTGTGTATGGATATTCGATGGTTTAAAGATCTTGGATTGTTGGCGAAAACAGGGAATTTTTCTCAGGCTGCGGTTATGGGGAATGTCAGCCAGCCAGCGTTCAGTCGGCGGATAAAGGCGCTTGAACAGTGGGTTGGCACGCCGCTTGTTGATCGCTCGTCTCAGCCTGTTGGGCTAACAGATGCAGGTCATCAAATGCTTGAAGCGGGAGAGCAGGCATTGTCCCGTCTTGAGAACGAACGGGAACACGTCCGCGAGGCGTTGTTTCGTTCCGATCGTTATTTGGTCACGTTTGCCACCCAGCATTCGATCGGCTGGCGGTTTTATCCAGCGTGGCTAGAAGCCTTTGAAAATGCCTTTGGCCCCATCATTTCCAGGCTTCGTGCAGACGACTTGCCAAACTGCATTGATGATTTGAAGAAGCGGGAGGTTGATTTTGTAATCGCCTATCAAAGCGATTTTTCTCCGAGTATGACCAAATTTCCGATGCTGGAATCATTGGTTATTGGGCATGATCAACTTATTCCAGTATGTAAATGCGACCCTGATAGGCGCCCCATTTTTAATCTTGGTGACGCGTCTGAAAATGTCCCGTATTTGCGATTTGGTTCGACGGCACCAATTGGTCGCCATATTGAGCCTTTGTTGCGTGCGCGTGGTATCGAAAACAGACTTTCAGTTGTCTATGAAAACTCAATGGTTGGCGCGCTGCGCATCAGAGTTCGTGACGGACAAGGCGTGGCTTGGTTGCCCAAATCATTGGTTCAACCCGATATCGATAGCGGCTTGCTGGCCGAGGCAGGGCAAAAAAACTGGTCAATTGGATTGGAAATTCGTCTACATCGGACAAAGGATCATACAAATCCACTGACCCGCAAGATCTGGGCGTTCCTGGCATTACGTGAGGAGATACCGCTGGTTTGAAGAGAGAAATGTTATTTATAAAAATTTAGGGTTATGAGAGCATCTTATAACTTGGGAATTTAGTCTCTTCCGTATTTGGAATTGGCTTGGGACAGGGTTTTCGCCGTTGCGCGCATTTGCAAATAATATTGCGAACGAAGTAGCACGTTTGCCAGACCATCAGGTCTATGGGCGCGTCGCGGATATTGTCGGACTCTTGGTCGAAGTTGGCGGGCTGCATGGTACGCTATCTGTTGGTGACCACATCCGAATTGATGCACGAAATAAACGCGAAGTGATTTGCGAGGTTATTGGCTTTAAAGATGGCCGTGCGCTCGTCATGCCTTTTGGTCCGCTCGATGGAATCGGATTGGGCTGCCAAGCCGAACTGATTTCCTCAGAACCTTCGATTTATCCCGATCATGGATGGTTGGGGCGTGTGCTGAATGCATTTGGCGAGCCACTTGATGGACAGGGGGCGATACCGTCCGGTCAGAAAGCATATCAGGTGCATGCGTCGCCACCCGCAGCACATTCACGTCGTCGCGTGGGCGACAAAGTCGATCTGGGTGTGCGTGCGATGAACACGTTTTTGACGTGCTGTCGCGGCCAGCGGATGGGGATCTTCGCCGGGTCGGGGGTAGGGAAATCTACGCTGTTGTCGATGATGGCCCACAACACCGATGCCGAGATTAGCGTTGTTGGTCTGATTGGCGAACGCGGTCGCGAAGCCAAAGAGTTCATCGAAGATTATTTGGGCGAGGAGGGGATGCGGCGCACCGTAGTCATCGTTGCGACCTCTGACGAGCCGCCCTTGGTTCGCCGACAGGCTGCATACACCACGTTGGCTGTTGCGGAGTATTTTCGTGACCAGGGTAAAAACGTGCTTTGCATGATGGATAGCGTAACACGCTTTGCCATGGCCCAGCGGGAAATCAGTTTATCTGCTGGTGAGCCTCCAGCATCCAAAGGGTATACCCCTTCTGTTTTCGCTGAATTGCCAAAACTTTTGGAGCGCGCCGGACCGGGGATGGGCGAGCAGGGCGACATCACAGGACTATTTACGGTCTTGGTCGAAGGCGATGATCATAACGAACCCGTTGCCGACGCCGTGCGTGGGATATTGGATGGACACGTGGTTTTGGAGCGCCAAATCGCTGAGCGAAACCGATTCCCCGCAATCAACATCCTGCGGAGCGTTTCCAGAACCATGCCTGCCTGTAATACGGACCAACAAAATGATGCCATTGTTCGCGCGCGGCAGTTGTTATCGACGTACGAAGAAATGGCAGAGTTGATCCGATTAGGTGCGTATCGCCAAGGTTCCGATGCCAGCATCGACGAAGCCATACACTATTACCCTAAGATCGAAAAATTCCTGGATCAGAAAATCAATGAGGTCACGTACCTCAATGACGGATACCAGCAATTGTATGAAATACTGGGGATGGCCGAGCCGACACAAGACGCACCCGCAGACCAAGCTTGATTTGACTGATGGCACGGGATTTCAAAACGCTGATTAAGATCAACGACTGGCAGGTCGATGAAAAACGACGAATGCTGGCAGACCAGTTACGTCAACAAGCGGCCCTTCAAGACCGGCTTGCTGCCTTAGAGCAGGAAATTACTCAGGAACAAGAATACGCAAGAACCTCACCGACAGAGGCAGGCTTAACTTACGCCGCTTATGCAGAAGTGGCCATCGACAGGCGCGAAAATCTGAAGAAAGCAATCATACTTCAAGCCCAAGGTGTTGAAGCTGCGCGCGAGCGGTTACGTGAAGCGTATCTGGAACTCAAAAAATATGAGGTGGCTGAGGAGCGCCGAGAGGCAGAAGTGGCGGCAGAATTCGCGAAACAAGAACAGGCAGAGCTTGATGAAGTTGGGCTCGTCAATCACATCCGAAAGGACAAGTAGTTCTATGGTTCCAACCGGTCCAGCAGCCCCCGGTCTTTCCAATGCGGTTGCCTGTCTTCGATGCGGACTTCGTGTGTGAATGTCTCGCCTTTGTCGATGAGCGAGACTTCCAGCCAACTGGGAATGAGCTGATCGTTAATGTCTTCAAGAATAAGTTGGGACAATGCCTCCAGAGATGAAGCGTTGTCGTTCATTATGGCCTCTAAATAGGTGCTCAGGCTTGTAGGCAGGATGAGATCCCGATCAGGGATGTAGCGTAGCCGCAAAATCTTATCACTGAATGTGCCAGATAGTGTCACGATCGCATCATGTCGGGGATGCGGCGCCGGTTCTGTTTTGATTAAGGCTCGTCGTTCATGGACGGGATTAATCGGAGTGTCGTTCACGTCTTCCATAACAGATATTTCTATACCACCATGCCGTCGTTACCACCTGTCGGCTGTTCAGGGATGGCAATGAACTTGGCTGGTGCAGCCTGAAACCCGACCGATCCTTCAACGCCGGTCACTTCTATTGCATTCGCATAGAGTGTCCTGATGTCATCCCGCATCTGAGCACTAAGCGCTTCGTCAGACCGGACGACAACATCAACACGTTTTCCACCATTTCCAACCAATCCATCGATCTGAAGGTGCCCAAGTTTTGAAAGGTTGAGATCGATGACGAAACGTGTGTTTCCGTCAGGCGTGTCTTCGTCCTCATCTGGGTCTTGATCACGTACCAACAGCCGAATGCGATCAATTTCATCGTTGTTCAAGTAGGGTATGGCATGCATCCGCCAATCGCCCGTGTCGGGGTCTGTAATTTGTCGAGACAGTTGCCCCATGTCATCACGCAGACGACCGGCTAAATCTGGTCGCTGCCGCTCCAATATTCTCAGTGGCCCGTCTCCCATCCAGCCCTTTAGATCGCCACCCCGAAGTGCGGCTAAAAAGAACAAGACGTTGGTACTGAGTTGCGCGTCGGCCCGTGGCAGTGCGGCCTGTAATAGCTGCGTTTGCGCGGCCGGAGAGACATCACTCAAAACTTCCAACGTATCATTGAGCGCTGGCCATGAGCCGCCGCCAGGTGCGCCAAGAGGTCGAGCAACACTTATGTCATGGTTCTTTATTCCCTTTGTGATACTCAGTTGGTTGATCTCAAAGATGATTTGAGTGCCGCGTGGGAGTGGGTCAGCCGTTGGTAGAGATATTGGCCCGATCTGAGTTTGGACGACAGTCTGCGACACACCTTGTTTTCCCGTCGCAATACCGTTGAGCAGAGTGCCAGTTTGTAATGAAGAAGGCCCATCGGTTTTCACTGGCGTCAGCGATGGGTTGGGTGTTTCCGGTACTTGGATCGAAACTACCTTTAATACGAGCGTGCTGCCAGCGGGCACGGCTGTCGTCGATTGTCCAGTGGGCGCGGCGTTGGCGTTGCCTGAAGCATTGCTTTGCGTGGTATTCGGTGAACTAGCATCGGGTTGTGAAGTAACTGAGGCCCCCGGCGGTGACGTTGATACCCCCGCAGTTTGGCCAGAAGGGTTCGCAATAGCTGACGCAGTATTGGTGGTGCCGGACGTGGTAGATTGTACAATGCCTAACGATGACGTGATCGCTATCGGGCGGAGGATTGTGGCTGTTACCTGCCCGCCAGGAATAATGGCTGGGCCTGAGACGGTAGGGACCAACGTTTGTGGTGTTGTTGAAGCCTGTGTAATCGCCCCCGCAGTCTGGACGGTTGATTTGGCGGCGAGAGGTTGGCCATTGGGCGCAGAGATTTGCACGCGTGGTTGTTCCTCGGCGGTTTGAAGTTGCAGCATTACCGGCTGACCAATGGTGACTGGAATTCGGGTCGGCAACTTAATCGTTACGTCGCCAAAATTTGTGGTCAATCTGACTTGTGACGTATCGATGAGCTGCGAGACCACTGCCTCAATTTTTGCACCGACGCCGAGACTCAACACTTGTGGTGGCGGATTTAGAATAATCGCTCTGGGCAACGCAATAGGTGGCGTGGCAGGGGCATTCGAAGGTGGCGTGACCGCGCTCATCCAGGCACGTTCTGCTCGCGCCGAATGACCCGTGCGATTTGTTTCACATCTTCTGCGGCCTTGCTTTCCGGCGATATGTTTAGGATTGGCCGTTGTGAACGGATGGCGTCAGGGACACTATCGTCACGGCGAATGGAACCCAAATGTGTCGGCGAGAACTTCAAGAAACCCTCGCATGCTTTGTTCAATGTTTTGAAAGTTTTCAAACCATCTTCAGGGGTGCGAGCCGTATTGGTCACAACTTCAATTGCCGTTTCCGGGCGTTCATTATGTGCGATTTTGATGAATGCGTAGCCGTCCGTCATTGACGTCGGTTCGTCCGTGATAACGACGATCATCCGCCCCGCACTGTATGCCAGTCTGCGCACTGTGCTCTCGACGCCAGCACCTAAGTCGAGGATCACGTAGTCATAATTGGCAGCAAGCGCATGGAGTTCGTCCAATAAAACCTGAAGTCTATTAGAGGATAGATTAGCGAGTGCCCCCGAACCAGATCGCCCCGCAATAACATCAAAGCCACCTTCTTCATAAAATGATACCGCTTGCGCCAAGCTTGCCCGGCCAGCGACAACAGCACCCAAGTCTGTTTTCGCCATGAGGCCCAGTTGGATGTCTAAGTTCGCCAGTCCCAAATCACCATCGAATAACAGGACCTTTCGATCGGAACGCGCCATAGCATGGGCGAGGGTAATGGCGAACCATGTCTTGCCGACACCGCCCTTTCCAGATGCGACGGCAATGATGTTTTTGCCCTTGGTTCGTGCGGTTGTTACCGATTTCGGCGCTTCATCGTTCATTGTGCAGCCCTTGTTGGTTCTTCGTCATCATTGGTCTCCTTGGGTACGATCAATCGCGCCAAGGAAACAGGATTTAGTGTATTCAGGCCGTCTGCGACCCGTGGATTGATACTTGCGTTGGCAATGGCCAGCCGGCCCGCCAATGCCGCCGCAAGAATGCCGCCCAGTCGGCGTGTCATATCTAATCTGCTGACGATCATGCGCTCAGCGCCAATGCCATTAAACGCCGCTGCGATATCGGCGGACTCCATTGCATCACCACCCGCTGGCAACACCAGAATGGGCTCTCCAGATATAAGTTCCGCGATGTCCATGACATAACGCATATCGTCATCGTCGAATGGATTGACACCTGCGGTATCAACGATCACAACATCGGCGTCCTTTAAGGATAGCACGTGCTTCTTGAGCTCTTCTGCATTGGCAACGGCGATCAAATCGATCTCCAAAATGGTGGTGAAGACCTTGAGTTGTTCAATGCCTCCTGCGCGTTTCGCATCGGCAGTTACGACACCGACGCGATGTCCTTTTAGTTTGGCAGCCGCTGCCAACTTCGTCGCCGTAATGGTTTTTCCGGCACCGGGAACACCAACTAATATCAGCGGTGCGTCAACTTCAGATACTTCGATCGGGCGAAATGCGATGTGGGCATCAATGGCACCAGCTAGCGCAAGACCTGGATCTTTTCCATCTATTTCACTGGCCGACCGCAGCAACATATCGACCAAATGCTGGGGCAACCCATGAGCCGTAAGGATTTGTCTTAAGAACGTGATGGGGTCATCCACCGAAAACCCAAGTTCATCGCTTTCTGGTTCTTCGCGCGTTTCGTTAGATACGACAGTAGCTTCGAACTCAACGTCTTCCTCGATGGCTGCGGTAACGCGACACGCCAAACCATCAGCGCCTTCTTGAGTTGACACAATAATTGCGTCTTGGCCCATATCATCGCGCACCAAAGCCATTGCTTCGGACATCGTTGGTGCTGTGTAGGTTTTAAGACGCATCTAATATGACCGTTATATTTGACCGACGGTTTTAATCTTCGCCTTAGGATATATCTCGTTTTGCGACATGACCACGGTCATCGGACGAAAACGTTCAACAATAGACCGCACAAATGGGCGAATGGTTGGGCTGGTAAGTAGCACAGGTTGCTCACCCATCATGGCTTGGCGCTCAAATGTTGAGCGAAGCTGCGTGATGAATTCCTGTAATTTTGAAGGCGGCATAGATAATTGCCGATCATCGCCTTGGCCTACCAAGCTCTCGGCGAAGGTTTGTTCCCATTGCGGAGACAGAGTAACCAACGGCATGAAGCCCTGCTCATTTGTATTCATATTACTGATCTGACGGCCCAAGCGCGCCCGAACGTGTTCGGTGATCATCATGACGTTGCGTGTGGTGCCGCAGGCTTCGTAAACACCCTCCAAAATGGTAGGCAAATCGCGAATTGAAATGCGTTCGCCCAACAGATTTTGCAACACACGCTGCAAACCACCCAATGAGATTTGTGATGGGATCATGTCGCCGATAAGTTTTTGGTGTTCTTTGTCCAAATCGTCTAACAGCTTTTGTGTCTCGGCGTATGACAATAGTTCGGACATGTTATCTTTGATGATTTCGGTGATATGTGTGGTGACGACGGTCGCAGGATCAACGACCGTATATCCGCGGAATAAGGCTTCTTCACGGTTGGACTCTTCGATCCACATCGCAGGTAAGCCAAATGTGGGCTCCATGGTTTTCTCACCAGGGATCGATATTTCTTCGCCGCGCGGATCCATCACCAACAGCATATTGGGGCGGAGTTCTGCACGACCTGCTTCGATCTCTTTCACGCGAATCACATAAGTGTTCGCAGGCAATTGCATATTGTCTTGGATGCGGACAGAAGGCATGACAAAGCCCACCTCTGTCGCCAATTGACGACGCAGAGCTTTAATCTGGTCCGTTAATTTATGACCGTCCTTGGGGGCGTTGATCAACGTCAGTAGGCCGTATCCCATCTCTAAGCGGATATGATCGATTTTAAGTGCGGTCGAGATGGGTTCTTCGGCCTGCGCCTTCGGATCGACCTTTTCTTGCTCAAGCTCTTGGATGGCTAGTTCTTCTAGCGTTCGATCTCTGTAGTTAACGAAGTATGCGGCCCCCCCGCACGCAAACCCAAGTGCGAGGAATGGAATCGCAGGAATGCCAGGTAGGATCGCCAACGCGAACATTAGGAAGCACACAAGGCTGAGAGCCTTTTGACCGCCCAACTGTTTGAAGAGCGCGACTTCAGTCGTGCCCGCAACGCCTGCTTTGGTGACGACCATACCGGCGGCTGTCGAGACGATCAGTGCTGGAATTTGCGAAACCAGACCATCACCCACCGTCAGTCTCGTGTAGGTATCAGCCGCTTCGCCAAAGCTGAGATCTTGTTGCAACACACCGATAATCATCCCAGCGATAACGTTGATGAAGGTGATTAACAAACCTGCGATTGCGTCGCCTCGGACAAATTTCGCAGCACCATCCATCGCACCAAAGAAAGAGCTTTCTTCTTCAAGTTCTTTGCGGCGAGTCTTGGCGGTTTCCTCGTCGATTAATCCCGATGACAAATCAGCATCAATTGCCATTTGCTTGCCGGGCATGGCATCCAATGAGAAACGCGCGGAAACTTCGGCGATCCGACCAGAACCCTTGGTGATGACGATAAAGTTCACGATCACCAGAATCGCAAACACGATAATGCCGATTATAAAGTTTCCGCCCATGACAAAACCGCCGAAGGCTTCGATCACCTCGCCGGCTGCGTGAGTTCCTTCATGCCCATCGGCTAGAATTAACCTGGTGGATGCAAGGTTTAGCGACAATCGGATCATCGTCGCGAGCAGCAATACAGTTGGAAAAGCGTTGAAATCCAGAGGTTTTTCAACAAAAAGCGCCGTCATCAAAATGAGTACGGAAAAGGTAATGGAGAACGCTAGCGCGACGTCCAACAACCATCGCGGCAACGGTAAAATGAGGACAACCAAGATCGCAACCACGCCTAGTGCAAGCATGATATCGCCGCGTTTTGCCGCCTGTGCGATCTTACCCTTAACGTAATCGCCAGTGGCAGATGTCGTGACTTCGCCGCCTCCGGCTTCAGCCATGGGCTATGCCCTTCCTTGAAACTGACAGCATCTGCTTACGCACCTGCGCGCGAACCCTCTCCAGGGGAGGGAATATTAAAGCCCTCGTCCCCGTACTGCTTCAGCTTGTTACGCAGCGTGCGGATGGATATGCCCAAGATGTTTGCGGCATGCGTCCGATTGCCTAGGCAATGGTCCAAGGTATCAATAATTAAATTGCGCTCGACCTCGGCAACGGTTTGGCCCACCAGTTGGCCGCCAGCCGCATCATTCCCTGTAGAATCAATCGGACCCGATGTCGCTGCGCTATCTTGTGATGTCAAAAGGATGGCCTCGGCGTCTATTCCCTCGCCCGATGCCAAAAGGATTGCACGGTGCATCGTGTTCTCCAATTCTCTCACGTTTCCAGGCCAGCCATAAGACTGCAACTTTTGAATGGCTTCTTCGCTCAACGGTTTGCGCGGCACATCGTTGGCGTCGGCGTATTTGACAGCGAAGTGTTCGGCCAGAGGCGCAATATCGGCAGGACGTTCAGCCAAAGCTGGCAATCGAATGTTCACCACGTTCAAGCGGAAATAGAGATCTTCGCGGAATTGCCCTTCTTTGACGGTTTCTTCCATATTGCGGTTTGAGGTGGCCACGATGCGCACATTCACAGGCACAGGCTTGTTGGAGCCAATGCGATCAACTTCACGTTCTTGAATGACACGCAGCAGCTTGGCTTGAAGCCGGACATCCATCTCGCTGATTTCATCCAGCAATAATGTCCCGCCGTCCGCTTCTTCGAACTTACCGATCCGGCGCGCGACTGCGCCTGTAAATGCACCTTTTTCGTGACCGAATAATTCTGACTCCAATAAATTCTCGGGAATTGCGGCACAGTTTACAGCGACAAAGCGGCGGTCTTTGCGTTTTGATTTGTTATGAATGTAATGCGCGACGACTTCTTTACCTGTGCCAGATGGCCCAGTGATTAGAATGCTTGCCTCTGATGCAGCGATTTGGTCCGCCATTTTCACGACATCCGCCATTTTCGAATCGTTGTAAATGAGTGCATGCTGCTCTTCGGTAACAGCTTCAAGCACCGCCGCAATGAGTTCCGCATCAGGGGGCAGGGGAATGTATTCTTTGGCCCCGGCCCGAACCGCGCGCACAGCAGCCTGCGTATCGTTAGAAACTCCACATGCAACGACGGGGACATTGATTCGCTCGCGCTCAATGGCGTCCATGAATTCGCCGACTTCTAATGAGACATCGATCATCACAAGATCAGCACCCGTACGACGCAACAAATCCAGACCCTGTTCGTTGGTATCTGCTTGCTGGACTTTCGCGCCACGCTTTATCGCTATTTGGCTGGCAGCGCCAATTTGTCCTTCGAGTGTTCCGACGATGAGTAACTGCATTGTAGTGCTTGGCTCCTAAAGCTTCTTGTTAGTCTAAGTACTCAACCCGCTGCGCAGGAGGGAGGATGCTATTCAACATCATTTCCAATCGGCGCGGGTTTTCCTGACGACCCACGGAAACCGAGGTCAGGAGGAATATTTGATTGATCAATGCTTCTTCGTTCGCATTCCACTCTAATTTCGATGCCATCGGCAGAAAAACCATGTTGGCAAGCACTGCGCCATAGAACGTGGTCAACAGTGCAACAGCCATAGCAGGCCCAATGGTCGAAGGATCTTGCAGATTGCCGAGCATCTGGACCAAACCAATGAGTGTACCGATCAAGCCCATCGCAGGCGAAAATTCAGCCATTTTCCTAAGGATACTACTGCTTTGCCGATGGCGCTGAATCGTGGCCTGAAGGTCTCGACGCAGAATATGTTCGACTTCTTCACCAGGAGTGCCGTCGATGACCATGCTTAGGCCTTGATGCAGGAATGGCTCGTTCTGAACGCTTTGCACGACGCCTTGCAGGGCCAGCACACCTTGTTTGCGCGCCAGTTCGGCAACTTGCAGGGCCTTGTACGCGGCATCAAAAGGCTCTTGCGGATTCCGGAAAACGGCCTGTGTGACGATCTTAAATGTGCCCAACATCTCACTGATGCTGAAACAGATCGTGGTGACGGCGAGTGTGCCGCCGATGACGATCAATACGGACGGTAAGTTGAGGAAACTCTCGGGCGTACCACCCAATATGATAGCAGCCAAGATCATGGCGAAACCACATATCAATCCGACGATGGTCGCCAGATCAACGGATTTTCCCTCTACGTTATGAAGTTCGGCCATGAATAATTCCTGTAGCCCTAGCCCAGTCGGTCCGTTTTGATGATTTCTGTCATGGTCACGCCTAGGCGTTCCTCAACGACAACAACCTCACCACGGGCAACAAGCCGATTGTTTACGTAAATGTCGATGGCCTCGCCGACTTTACGATCAAGTTCGACAACATCGCCTCGGCCCATTTTCAACAGGTTGCTGACCGGCATCGTCGTTTTGCCCAGAACTGCCGATACTTGGACGGGGATATCGTAAACGGCTTCCAGGTCCTTGGCGCTTTTTGGCAAATCAAGACCTTGCATACCTTCATCGGGGTCATTGTCTTCTTCCTTCGAAGGGGCTGGCCGCTCAGTTGCCGACTCGCCAAGGTCGGCCAGTTCGAGTCCGCCTTCATCTTCTTCAGCCATTTTCTTCTCCTACGAATAATCTTCTCGGCGGTGCCAAGAAGTGTGTTTATTTATCGTCTTCCTCGGACATCGCGCCCTGTGCGTCGAGTATAGCCGCCGTCATATCAGGTGAAACCGGATCGGAATTCACTGTTTGTCCGTCGCTGTCATTGGGCTGGTCAGCATCCTCGCCATCACTTGTACTCACTTCTTGTCCCAAGTCCACGTGTGGAACAGGTGGTTCTCCCAAATCAGTAGCAACTTCCTGATATTGCTCACTTTCTGGGGTAGGAATCTGTGCAGAGATATCATCGTCGATATTGGCACTAGGAGCGAAATGGGCGTCGTCCAAATCCTCAACCTGCGTTGTTTCATTTTCAGTAAATGTAGCTTCACCATCTTGCGCTGTGGTTTCAACGGGCTCGGGTGTTTCAGGTTGCGCGTCTTCTTCAACCGATTCGATAGATTCAGGCCCTGGGGCAGGGGCTTCTTCGGGTGTTTCTTCGTGCGTTTCCTCTGGCATTTCCACGGGCTTTTGAGAGTCTAACTCGTCGTGATTTTGATCTAAGGTCTCTTCTTCAGCCGATGTATCGCTGGCCGTTTCATCCTCGCCATGAAGGTTCCGTTTAATGATCTCGTCGATCATTTCCAAAATTTTTTCCGAATCGCGCACTGCCGCGCCATGTGACCATTCAACCCGACAATCGCCCAGGTTGATGGTGGTGTCAGGGTTTACATATACCTTGCCCTCAAATCCGGCGCGCTGTGTCATAGATGCGAGATGATCGGATAGGGGTTCACGTAGATCAGGGTGCACCATAATCTGTACGCGAGGCTCGTCGGTAATGGCTTTTAACGTGTCTTGGACTATACGCTCCACCTCGCCCAATGCATTGCGCGCATTCAGATCGGGAAACATCTTCTTGGCAATGACCGTAGATATTTCGATCATTTCCTGGGCGATGTCGTGGTTGGCCTTGGCTTGATCATTGTAAATGTTAGCCAAATTAGCGCCGATGGACTCAACAGTTTCTAAGATGCGTTGCTCTGTTGCTTCAGCCGACTCTTTCTGACCATCCTCTTTACCGGACTCGTATCCTTCAGCTCGGGCCTGAGCGAGTTCCTCCTCGCTAAAAGTTGGCGCGGCTTCCTCTTCTTCGACCTCAACTTCTTCCTCAACAATCTCTGGTTGAGCAGAGTCTTCTGGCGCGTTGAAATCCAGATCAAACGTGAACTTAGTAGCTGTAGCCATTGCGGACACGATTGATCCCTATGTAGTCGAGGTTGTGACGAAGTTAATAGACAAGTTCGCTTTCCTCGTCGTTGCCGGCGATCACAATTTCGCCAGAATCGGAGAGGGCTTTGGCGACTTGGACAATCGCGGATTGGGATGCATCGACATCTTTCAGACGAACAGCTCCCATGGCGTCCATGTCTTCTTTCATCATCTTGCCCGCACGTTCGGACATGTTGGCAAAGAACAATTCTTTGACCTCTTCGGAGGATCCTTTGAGCGCGATCGCCAACTGATCTTTTTCGACCTGACGCAGCAACAGTTGGATGCCCCCGCTGTCGACACGGACCAGATCGTCGAAAGTGAACATCAACTGCTTGATACGCTCGGCTGATTCACGATTACGCTCTTCAAGCGCTGTCATGAACCGGTTTTCAGTGTTGCGATCCAAGTTGTTAAAGATTTCAGCCATCAATTCATGGCTGTCACGGCGCGCTGTCCGCGCCAAGTTGGTCATAAACTCTGTTCGAAGCGTGCGCTCAACGTGATCGAGGATGTCTTTTTGCACAGCTTCCATACGTAGCATCCGCATGATGACTTCCATTGAAAAGTTCTCTGGCAACATCGCCAGCACACGCGCTGCATGGTCAGTTTTGATTTTCGATAAGACAACGGCCACAGTCTGCGGATATTCGTTCTTTAAATAGTTCGCCAAAACGGCTTCGTTCACATTGCCCAGCTTGTCCCACATGGTCCGACCAGCCGGACCACGCAGTTCCTCCATGATCTGCTTAACGCGATCCTCGGGGAGAGAGTCGAGAAGCAAACGCTCTGTAGAGTCGTATGAACCGACAAGTCCGCCCGCCGTTGAAAGTTGGTCAGCGAATTCAACGAAAAGACGCTCAACAATGCCCGCACCGACGGAACCCAACGTGGACATCGCATGCGATAGTTCGCGGATCTCCTCGTCTTCCATACGTTCAAACAAGCGTGTCGAATGCCCGCGCCCCACAGCCAGCATAAAGACTGCCGCTTTTTGCCGACCGGAAAGTGACCGGTAATCTGCCTGACCTTTAGCCATTAAATTCGGCTCCCCAACTTAACCTGCCTAGCTTTCCTGATACATCCAGGAACGAAGGATCGAAAGCGCTTCTTCAGGATGTTTCTCAACAATCTCGCCAACTTTCTTAACGGACGATGCTTTTACGCGACCTTCAACACGGTCAATATCGATTAACTCTTCAAACTGCTCTTCGTCATCTTCGCTATCCACAGGTACACCCCCTGGTGCGCCTGGTCCCGTCAGAGCAGGTGCGCCACGACCTTGATCAACAAGCAGACGTTCGGCCGCTTCCTGGGCAGATGGTAGTGCTTCGAATGCCCGCGAAAGCAGTGGCCGAACAACCAGCAGGATCACTAGGATCGCAACAATGCTCAATACTAAGACTTCAACGACTCTGAGGATATCATTTTTACCCATACCAAAGAACAGTTCTAATTCTTCTTCTGGAGCTTCAAATGATGCGAATTGCATTTGAATCAGTTCAAGCTGGTCGCCTCGGTCTTCGTCGAAGCCAATTGCGCCGCGAACCAAAGTCGATAAAAGTTCCATTTGCTCCTGAGGGCGTGGTTCAGAAACGCGTTCACCGTCATCATTAACAGTTTGGTTCTCGTCAATCAGGACAGCGACGGAAATACGCTCAATCTCGCCACCCTCTTTGATATGGTTGGTAATGACCTTCGAAATCTCAAAGTTGGTCGTTTCTTCAGTACGAGATTGATTCTCTTGACGGCTTGCGACGTCGCCCGTACCAAAGTTCGCATCTGGCAAGTTGGTGCCAACGCTGATCGGGGGCTCCCCCTCTGAGTCGGTTGCCGAGGCCGTTTCTTCAATTGCGTTGGTCGACCGTACGACTTGACCGTCCGGATTATATTCTTCGCTTTGCGTCGATACGCGATCAAAGTTCATGTTGACTGCGACTTCCGCGCGAACTCGGCCAAAACCAATGGTTTTTTCGAGTAATTCTTCAATCGTACGCGACATTTCATTTTCAATGGCGCGGCGGCGTTCATCTAGTTTGGCAACACTGCCTGTGGCAGGATTTGATGCCTCGAAACCAGAAGAAAGCAGTGAGCCCTTATTATCGACAATGGAAATCCGGTTCGGGGTTAACTGGGGCACTGCTGACGCCACAAGATGCTGAACGGCAGCAATTTGTTCTGCGCTTAAGCGTACGGGGCCACGCATTTGCAAAACAACGGACGCGCTTGGTTCTTGCTTCTCGCGACTGAAAAGCTCGCGTTTTGGCATCACCAAATGGACGCGCGCCTGCTTTACAGTGCCGATGGATGCAATGGTACGAGACAATTCGCCTTCGAGTGCACGCACCAAATTCACGTTTTGCATGAAGTTGGTCGAGCCCAAAGTATCAGTATTATCAAACAATTCGTAGCCAACAGAACCGCCAGAGGGTAGGCCCTGCTGTGCCAATTCTAGCCTTAGCTGTAGAACACGATTTTCTGGCACCAGAACCGACGTGCCGTTCTGCTTAATTTCAAAGGGAATGTTGCGGCTTTCGAGCTCTTGCACGATGTTGGCGGCGTCATTCTGAGAAAGCTCCCCATAAAGGTTTGCCATGCTGGGGGTGGTCAGCTTGGTGGCAAAGAAGATCAGAAACCCAAGTGAGCCTAGAACGACACCACCCATAATGGCGAGACGCATTGGCCCGAGATTTCTGATGGCTTGAACGAATGTATCCACGTTTGCCCCCGATAAAACTGCCTGTATTTACGCACAGCGCGCAACACTGACCATTGACGATGATCAGATGCTAATAGGGGTTTAGTGAACAAGAAGTTAATGATCGGCAAAAATTGCCTACCGTCACTAACCTCTTTGAGTCTGTTTGAACGCGTTCGCGGTGAATTAGCTCGTTGAATTCCGGTAGTTTTTGATCCGTGTGGTTCGCAAACCCTTCATACCGTGCCGGCCCAATAGCCTTTCCCACGATCTGAATTCATCGATTGATAGCTTGTAACGCCTACATGCGTCATCCAACGTGATGATGCCTGTGCGCACACCGGCGACAACCTCTGCCTTGCGTCTTGGGACCCACCGCGTGGTGTCTGCGGGTGGAAGATCACTCAAAGACATCGGTCGTGATGTCGAACTGAGGGCTTCGGACCTTTGAGGTCTTATACCTTCGTCATGTGATTTCATCTCGGTCATTGCATTCTGCTTCCCGATACTGCTTTTGTAAGTTTCACTCCCCGAGAAACTTGGGACCTTAATGTAACCAGAAGGAATTTAACAAAGAGCTAAATCCTAGGGTAAACAAGGCGTTAAGGTCGATTTTTCTGAAATTAAAGCTTCTTGAGATCAGAGCAGACGTGATTAATCACAGTGGACCAATCACCGGGCTGTTGCTGGCGATAAAGTGTCATTTTTGGATACCAAGGACTGTCATCTCGGCCTAGAAAATAGCGGGTGTCAGGATCAAAACTTAATAAAATCCATGCTTTTTTTCCGATGGCGCCGGCCAAGTGGGCGGGAGCACTGTCGACACTAATGACAAGATCGAGTGCATCCATATACGCAGCTGTATCGTCGAAAGATTTTAATTCTTTACGCGGATCGTTAAGCCGTTCGTCGCGCCAAAGATCTCCGCGCGGGCCAACCAGCAAATTATGAAACTGAACATTGGGTATATCCAATATCGGGCTCATCTGTTCCGGGCTTAAAGAACGACTGTAATCATGTGATTGCGACGGGTTCCCAGCCCAGATTAATCCGACTTGAAGCTCGGAACCTGTAAAATTCTCACGCCACCTATCGGCGGCGTCTGGGGCCGGAACTATATATGCAGTCTCAGTTCTCAGATTTTCCAAGGTAACACCATGACGGTGGGGCAAGCTCATCATCGAGACATGGAAATCAGATTTTGGGGGCGTGTTATCCAATCCGATGAACTCGGCCTCAGTGGATAGTCCGCGACCCAGCAGGCTATGGAGCGTCGGTTCACACATCACGGTCAATTTGTCCGTGCGGTCGGATAGCTCTTTAAGGTATCTGGCATACATTATGGCATCGCCAAACCCTTGTTCGTTCCAAACGATTAAGCTTTTGCCATTTAGAACCTCGCCGTTCCAGGGTTGCGCATCCAATTTATTGGGTAGCGCGTGCCAGTTCGGGCTCTCCCATCGCTTTTCATAAAGGGACAAGCCTTCTTGCAATTGCCCTTGTTGGATGAGCAGGCTGGCTTTTTTTAGATGGGCTTCGATGTAGTTGGGATTGAGCGAGATCGCTTTGTCAGCGAACTCAAGCGCTTGATCATGCCGCCCGGCGGCAGCCAGGAAAGCCGACATATTCAGATTGAACACGGGGTTCGTGGGGTCATTGGCTAGGGCTTCACTTAATGCGTGCTCGGCCTCGTCCATGCGGCACAATCGTTGCAGCGCATTCCCGCGATTGGCCATCGCGTCCGTGAACTGCGGCCGGAAGACCAGCGCAGCATCGTAGTTTTTCAGCGCGTCTTCGATGGCGCCCAAATCATAGAGCTGGGTGCCCAGGTTATTGAGGATTTCCGGCGTGCCCGGTTGCAGCATATCCGCCTTACGAAAGGCTTTTAGGGCCTCTTCGTTGTTTCTCTTATCACGCAACAAATTTCCAAAATTGAACCAGGCGAGTGCACTCTTGGGTATTATCTTTATCGCATCGCGGTAAGCGGCTTCGGCGCTTTCGAAATCACCAGCTGATTTTAACGCGGCCCCCAGATTTATATAAAGTTCTCCCACATCGGGGTGAAGCCTAATGACATCGCGGAATGCTGCCGCAGCTTCGGAATAATCGCCTCGGGCGAATGCCTGATTAGCCTGATTTAATCGCTCTTCAGGATCCAAAGGTTTTACTTCCGCTTTTCTAAGATGATGAGGCTATAGGGGTTGAATGGATTTATTCCGGATATATCAAACTCGCAACGAGGCATCGTGACAAGTTGACGAGCCACTGCATCTTCTATCACAGACCAAAGATTTAGGTTGTATCTGCCACCTACCGACCAAGATGCTGCGTTCGACAAAAGGGCTTTGTCTAATAAATCAAAAGTATAAGTCTGAATGTGATGTTTTTCTGGTGGTACGTTACCCATGATTTCCATGATTGTGGTCATGACTCCAAATTTCTGCAGTTCCTTAATGCGCTGCCAGCCGATGGGCTCATACAAAATGAGAGTGACATTGCTGCCAAGCGCCATAATGTGCTCAATGAAACTAGTGCTGATGAAAGTTATTTGTTCAATTGCGGCGCATGAGAAAACAACGATGTCGTCGAAATTCTGAAGTTCAGAAAAATCAGCGCTATAAAAATCAAAATCGCTTGTCTTGAACTGAATGCTTGCATCTTTTTGAAGGAGTTCCCGCGTACACGTCAGGCCGTGTTCAGATTGCTCCAGCCCGATGAATTTCAGATCGCGCCGTTCAGTAGCCAGGGCTGTGCTGGCAAGGTTGCGGCCCCACCCGCACCCAAGTTCACAGATCGCTTCAGTTTCGTCGCGAAGAGCGCCAACAATCGCGTCGATTAATCGGGAGTCTGTCCAGTCGTTTGGGCGCATCTGATAATGACTATCGTGCACGACGACCATATGCCCATCTGTTTGATGGAAATCGGCAAGGTTGATCTTTATTGGATTGGCAGAAACATCATGTGAGAGAAGCCCATCCGAAGATGGTGTGCCAGCCACTTTCAGGAGTAAACTTTTCAAATCATGAGGTGTGCCTCGAGCGGCCTCGAATTTCGTCGCAACTCTCGACCATGAATCTTGATAATGCTGCTTTTGCCCCGCGTTCGTTTTATTCAGTCTTGCAGCCAGATCGTACAAAACTTCATCAGAAGCAGAGATGTCGAGAGCATCGATCAGGGCGAGGGCATCAGTAATATAGTCCTTATTTAGGGGCATGATTACGCGACCTTACCATGGCATCGTTTGAACTTTGCTCCTGACCCGCAAGGGCAATCCGCATTTCTCGATATTCTTATCGGCGCTGGAAACGCACGGTCAACGGATGCAATCCGTTCTTCTACAGGCGCAGGTGGATTGGGCTCGCCTCCGTCAAAAAGACTAAATGTCGTCTGTTCTAGCTGATCCAACATGACCGCATACTGGGCTGCTGCTTGTTCTGCGAACGATTTGAGTGCATCGGATGAGCCGACGCGATTTCGATACCGTTCCATAAATAATGTCATCGCGATGATCGTTCCACGCGTGAGCATAAGAGCCGCCATATCTGCTCCCATAAGGGGCGGGTCCCGGTACCCAAGAGGTAACTTAAATACTTCCAACAATTCGGTTTCGTAACTGCCGTCTTGCAGTTTTTCCGGCGATGTTAGAATGCTCCGAAACTTTTGGAATAATGATTTAATTGCTGGCATCAGCGTTTGGTGAGGCCATTGGGCCGTTTCACCTGAAACAATCCGGAACCGCGCGCAGATATTCCTGATGCAGTCAGATTTATTGTGATTACGTGATATTTCAATCGCATCGGACCGCAAAGGCTCCGCATGATTTAAGCGTGCGCCATCGGAGCAGTTTTTTACCTTTGCATGTTGGCCGACAGTGCGGATCAGGTCGTCGGCGTTGATCTGGGCAGAATAAAAGGGACGTGATGTCCAAATGGTATCAACAAAATTGCCAGGGATCTCAATGTCGTATTGGTCCAAATGCGCTGGGGCGTCATCAGAATCATAAAAGCTTCCACGCGTGTGATGCCGCGCGGGATCACGTGTGCCCAAATCTAAGCCAAACAAGTAAATGTCCTGAAAGCCGCTTTCCAGTGCAAATGACAGCGCGGCGTTTCCGGCCGTTGGCCCTGGAAGAGAGAGAGTCTCTTCGATGCCAGATGCAAAGATCGGATAAGATGAAAGGGCTTCGCGCGCATATAGAACCGCGTGATCAAAGTAGTCGAGGACTTCTGGTTCCACCGATGCGGCCGCGACCAAGCGAATTTTTGAAAGATCATAATCCTTGGAGAGTTCAATCAGCTTTGGCGTAATGTAGACGTTCTCTAATTCCACATGGAAATCGGGCATGATCCCGGCGTCTAGCAACGGGCGCAATGCCGAGGCGACCGACAATATAATCGCATTCGATTGATACTGATGGATCGCACCAAGATCGTTTTCCAGTGAAGGACCGCTGGCGACAACGAATACAGGCATGTCATTGAAAGGGATTTGATTCCGCACAAATGCACTGACTTTACTCGTTTTTCTGTTTTGATAAGTGTTCCAAAGCATCACGCATTCGTCGTGGAAAAAACCGAGCTGAGTGATAGACAACATCAGTGTCTGCGCAATATGGCCTGCAACACGCGCCTGAGTAGGGCGATCCCCCTGAATGATGGCAGTAAAGTTATCGATTTGGGATGGATTGTGAAGTCTGCATGTGCGCCAAGAATTTTCGACGATTAAGGTTGGGTCGCTTTCGGGGATGATAATCGCAGACCCGCCTATCGCCTGAATGTCATTGATGCGTTGGCCCCAATCGATGGTCTTTAGTGATGCTGCAAATTGGTGAACATCGCCAATACCGATCAACAGACATTTTGGTCGATATATCATGATTGCCTCGTCCAGCACTTGTGCGGTCGGGCCCCCGACAAGTAGCAAGTAATATGATCCCTTATCACGGGGAGCATCGAAAATAGGGATCTGTTCTTGGTTTAACCGTTGCAGCAATCCATCAACAAAATCAAAAGTCGGTAAATCAATGTCTTCACGGTGTGGCACTGACATTGGAAATTGAAGGGGTTTGTATATGTGCCAATGGTCGCTTTGCGCTTGATCCATGGTGTTCAATGCATCGACCAAAACCCGGAAAACTGGCTCAGATAAATGCCTGAAAACGTTTAGGTTCTTCTTCTCAAGCTTTGTGATGCCTTTGGACATGGGATGCCATTCAATTCAAATCGGGGCGAATCTGATAAAAACCCTAACAACGAATATGCACTAGGGAAACCGCTCACAAGGATCACGATGCAAGCCCCAAAATGGGATGGCCCCGATATCGGATTTGCAGTCCGATGCCGGGGCCTTGGGTTGGGACGGTGGGTTGGAGTTGATCCCCCCGGGGTTAACGGGAGGCTCCGGATGAGCTAGTCCTTATCGTTTGATCCGGACCAACTCTTCGAGCATTTCATCAGCGGTGGAGATAATTTTCGTCGCTGCTGAGTATGCTCTTTGGACAATGATCATAGAGGTGAATTCTTCACCAATATCGACCGTTGATGATTCAAGGGCGGCCTGTGCGATAGCCCCTGCAGAGCCGTTGTTGGCTTCTCGGAGGGTGCTGTCACCAGACGCTTGCGTTTGGTTCCAAACGTTACCCGACCGGGCACTTAGACCGTTCACGTTCACGAACGTTGCCAATGGAATTTTGAAGATCGGTCGTGTTTCACCGTTATCGAACAAGGCGGTCATCAATCCGCTCTCGTCAATGGTGACACCGGCGAGCGTCCCGAACTGAGAACCGTCTTGGGTGATAAACCCTGGCGTGAATTCAGCACCGAACTGGGTGAAACCGTTGGCTTCGTTCACTCGACCAAGGTCCAGTGTGATTCTGGATGAATTCGAAGCGTCATCATCCATATTGGCGGCACCGTTGGCGAAACCGATGATTTCCATTTCGGCGACGGCAAAGGAAGCTGGCAAACCATCCGAGTCAAATGTAATGGCCTGCGCCTTGTTGACTGCGAAGTTGGTCGCATCCACATAGGTCGTCGTACCATCCGGTTCGGTCGGAACGTCGCCAGCAGTTGCGTAATCGAAGTTGATGTTAAACGAGCCGGATGAAAGTGTATCGATCACCAATGTGTCAACGGTTCCGGTCAAGCCGATAGACTGGTCATTGTTAACACGGCTTCTGACCGATGATGCACCCGATGCAAAGGCTGGGTCGTTGGCCTCAATCGAGGCCTCCAAATCGGCAATAAGGTTGGCGATGCTATCGCGGCGAATGGTGGTATCGTTATCGCTTGCGACCTCGGCCGTGGCAAAGGTGTATGTGATGTTGTTGATGACCACGGTATCGCCATCGGCAGGCAGCGTGCCGAACACGAACTGATGGGAGTCTCTATTTGCCGTAGCTGTTTTTTGCACGGTAAAGCTGGAGCCCTGGATTGTTGCCCGGCCACCTGCTGTGGTCAGCAGACCCGTTGGGTCGACGGCAATCGTTCCGGTGCCATCATCGGTGAAGTAAATACCGGTGGATGAGCCTGGGTTGACCACGATCCGATTGTTGGTAAATCCACCATAATCAGCGAACCGGGAGTCATCGGCTTTTACGGCAGCAACAAGGGCAGCGACTGCGTTTGCAACCGTCGAACTTGTCGTGATGGTAACAGGTTTCAGAGTGGTCGTTTCAGTGACACTTGAGTTGTTATCGAATTCATAGGTAATGCCACCAATAACCACTGTCGCGCCATCAGCGGGAAGTGCGTTGAATTCCAATTGACCGCGGCTTTCGTATACACTTGCGCCAGCCGTGTCTGAATATAGCGTCACCACGTTTACACCTGATGGGGGTGTGACGTTCACATCCCATTCGTTATCACGATTGCCTTTCACGTAGTTGAAACTGGTCGTGTTGGCATTGCCCAGTGTGTCGAAGAACTGAACGTCTGTTTTGTGTGTGGTACCCACAGTGTCTGTGGACGGCAAGTTGGTACCAATGCCGATGTTAGACGTTGCGGTCGCTGTACCACCAACCCGGTTGAGGTTCACTGTCGCCAGAAAGTCTGTCGAAATCACGTTTTGGTTGGGAATGGTGAGGGCGGTGTTGTTCGTCGTCACCGTACCATCAGCAGTTGTCGGCCAGGCTTGAAGATAGAACCCAGAGGTATTCCGCAAAAAGCCTTCGTCATCTTGGAAGAACGAGCCGGCGCGTGTGAATAAAAACTCGTTTGACAGTGTTGGCGCATTGGCTTCGTTCACGACAAAGAAACCAGATCCAGAAATCGCGATATCTGTTTGCGATGTTGAGGACTGCAACAGACCTTGAACGCCCGTGTCTTGCCGTGGTGCAGATTGCACACCACCAGGAGAGAACAGCGTGGTTGATGTTTGCACCGTTACCAGGGTTTGGAAATCGACCTGAACGCCTTTGTAGCCAACCGTATTGACGTTGGTGATGTTGTCCGAGATCGCGCCCAGTGCACTGGATTGTGCTGTTAGGCCTGAAACGCCTGAAGTCAATGAACCAAAGAGTGACATTTTTCTTCTCCTTCGACCACCAGCCAATGAGCCAGTGAATTTTTAAAATCTGCGCCGTTAGTTTACGGCTGCCGCTGCGGGTGTTTCTTTCACTGAAATCACACCGGTTTGCGGAACTTCGATGTCGCCCATAAAGAGCGAGGTGATGCCACTGTCGATGCCGACACCTGTAACGCGCCCAAACGCTGTTTGTTCGATTGTCAGAACCTCGTTTTGCGGATCGAGGCCGGTCACAACAGCGGTGTAGCTGCCATCTGGAGCGGTCTGTCCGCTACGGTTGGTGCCATCCCAGGTAAAGGTATGTTGGCCGGCACTGGTCTCTGCATCTTGCTCGAAGACAGTAATCCCAAGGCTATCGCGGATAATAATCGATGCGGTCTTGGCATTCGCTGGCAAATTGTAAGTAAATTCTGCTTGGCCATTTTCGAGAGGAATATTTTGTCCTTCGACTTCAACGATCTTGTCGATGAAGTTGACCATGCTGGAGATTTGATTGTTCTCTTGCAGGCCAACCAATTGCTCAAGGTTGGAGTTTTGATAAATCTGTTGTTCTACACTCGCGAACTGAACCAATTGCGAGGTGAACTCGGTGCTATCCATCGGATCGAGTGGATCCTGGTTTTCCAATTGCGTGACAAGCAGGGTCAGGAACTGGTTCAGATCTTCTTCCAGTTGGGCCTGATCATCTGCGGACTGCCCGCTCTGGGCTGCGTTTGTTGCGCTCGCTGCTGCACCAAGAATCATGTTCTTAACTCCTTAAATCTCGTTGCAATCCGTTATGCCCGAACATCAAGGCGGCCGTTCATAAAGATGCCGCTCTCCCAGGCGTTAACCACGCCCGCGTCGAGTTCTTCTGGATTGCTGTCATCGGCGACCGTTTCTTGGTTGCCAGATGATGAATTATCGGCGTTCTCGCCGTCTGCTGATTGTTGTTCCTGACCCTTCAGGTTGAACTCCATGTCGCCTGCCTGAAGACCTGCATCTTGCAGCGCGCGTTGAAGCTCAGACGAGTCGCGGCGCAGTAGATCAAGCGTGTCTTGTTTCTCTGCGGTGACCACGGTCATGACACGTCCATCGCCGGTCATCTCTAGTTTGACGTCAACCCGGCCTAATTCTGCGGGCTTCAACTGAATGGAAATGCGATCAGTGCCTGACTGAAGTGCCTTGGTGATCTTTACCGAGATTTGTTCTGTGACTGCTGAACCCTGAAGTTGGTTTCGTTGTGCTGTCTGTGTTTGCTGTTGTGCTTGAGCATCTCGGCTTTGTTGTGTCTGTTGAGCCGTCTGACCGGAGTTTGCATTTTGAAGGTTATTTAACCCGTCAGCGCCGCCACTGTGATTGCCGATCGAAGCTGACTGAATGCCGGACGGCGTATTGGCACCGCCGGTTGGGCCCGAGGCGATCTTTGCCTGTTGCGCACCCTGGTTATTGGCTTGCTGGGCGTTTTGTGCCTGTTGCTGTGCCGCCTGCAGTTGTTGGGCTGTCTGTCCCTGGGCGCCTTGTTGTTGCTGGCCCGCTTGTTGCTGATTGCGGGCTGCATTCGATACGCCGTCTTGGGTTAGAATTGAAGTGTTTGCCGCTGTCAAAATCGGTTTCGATGTGACCTGTGCTTGTTCGTTATTGACCGTTACGTTGACGTTGGTCTGATTAATAGGACCGATGGCCCGGGACAATTGCTGCGCCTGGTTTTGAATAGGATTGACTTTAGCCAAGTTTCCAGCTTCTGAACCTTTCTGAGCGGCCGTCCCTGTGTTGGTGGCTGAATTCGTCGCGGCTTGGTGGTTGTTGCCTTTTCCATCAGCGCCTGACTTGCCAGATTGCTTTGCTGAGGCTTGTCCCGCCGCTGCTTGTGCACCTTCATTCCCGCGCAGAGCTTGCTGTGCAGTTGTTGCATCAACAGTAGATGTCTTTTCACCACCACCCTTGATGTTTTTGCTCGCGTTATAGCTCGCGTTATAGATTGCTGCGGCGGTTACTGCTGCAGCTTGTTGGGCAGCAGTTCCATCGCCATTCTCCGACTTTCCAGCGGACTCAGCGCCATTATTTTGTTCATCACCTTGGGCATTTTGATCTTTTGCGCCGTCGTCAGAAGCATCGGCGTTCTTTGAGCCGCTGTCCTGATCTCTGGAGCCATCATCACTGCTGACTTGATCGTCTTGACGTGCACCTTGATCGTTACTGTCAGATCGATCACTCGCGCTTGCTCGCTCGTTCACTGGTTCGCTCAGATCACGGCCGTCATCAAAGCCATCATCACGCTGGTAAGTCGCCTGAGCGCCCACAGACGTGTCGCCGTCTTCGTCAGATTGATCATCACGATCCGCGCCAGTATCGCGGCGGTCTACATCATTTGCGGACGGATCAACCCTGGCTTCGTCAGGAGACGACGAGAATAAGTTGGCCTGCTCGGCAGCGGAGAATGCATGATCTAATCTGGCACCGACGCGTTGCAACAGTTCATCAAACGAGAAAGCAAATCCACCGAGATTGACTGACTGACTTTGAACGCCTTGCGCATGTGCGGTCGAGTTTTGCCCGACGGGAATATATGTGGAGCCTTGAACCTTCTGTTCGATCGTGAGCTTTTCCATTGTGGTGCCTCAAAAGTGAAAATTCGCTGCACCTCTAGAAGCAAGCACTGGGCCAGTTTTTGGAAAAATTGTTAATACATTGAAATATAATGATAATTTAGAACTATTCTCACGAATACGGTAAGTATTTAATACCAATAAGGGGCGAATAGGGAGGGGGTTGCCGAGTGGACCAGGAAATCAGGGAAGATTCTGCCTATCCACAAAAAAGGGCCCAAACTGGGCCCAGGGTAGTGTTTCTTTAAAACGGTAAAATTAACTGAAGATATTCAGGATGGATCCACGCTCAGGCTCAAACTGGGTGCCCGTAACTAACGCATCTGCGATACCACTCTGCACCTCAAAAGCGAGTGAGATTGATCGAATGAGGTTGCCGTACCGATTTTCGATATCTTCGATCTGCCCCAGTTGCTCTTCGATGCCCGCCGAAGTGAGGACAGAGAGCTCAAAATCGAGTTCCAGGCTTTTGGTGGACACATCGATGATTAATTGAGTCAGGCCTTGGAATAAAGTGGTTGATGTTTCTGCATAGATCGATGATCGAGAGGAAATTGTCGATAAGGTGTCTAAAAGAGCACGGTTGTCATTGGTCGCAGGGTCTGTGCCCGCAGTATCAATAGTGCCATCGACGGCGGTTAACCCATCTAGAGTCTGCGCTTCCTGGCGCATGAAGTTGCCCAAATTACCATCCGTAAAATTCGGAAATGTGTGGGCCAGTTTTAGTTTAAAAATCTCGTCGAAAATTTCTTTGGCTGCGGCATTTAGCGCTGTTGCTTCGTCAGCCGTAAGATTGCCATCATTATCAGCATCCGCAGCAGATAAAGCTTCTGAGGCCTTCAATTGAATAACTTGAAAACGTGACGCATTCGTCTCCAGATCATTCTGAAGTCCTCGCAACTCGTCTTCGCGATCAACTAGATCATCACGTTTGGATTGCAATGCCGCGATCTCGCGCTCGATCCCATTTTCACGAACAGCCTCAATCTCGGCATTTTGCTGACGTAAAAGGCCATTCTGAATTTGGCCAAAACGAACCTCAAACTCGGCTTTGTTTGCAGCCTGAGATATTTGAGCGAACTGACCTGCGAATGTATTTTTGACGTCCATCGTTTAATTCTAGTCCTGAAAGCTGACCAAATAATTACCGATAACTTTCTAAGTATAGCGGTCTAAATAAATAAAGTCCACAAATCGCCAAGCAGTAATAAATAAAGAATGTAATAAAGAGGCCGTCCCTCGTGAAAAGGACGGCCCCAGTATTATATGGGTAAGAACCCTCGTCCTTGGATTAACCGAAGAGCGAGAGGATCGAAGCTTCAGCCTGAGCGGCCAGAGACAACGACTGAATACCCAGCTGCTGACGAGTCTGAAGGGCCAGCAAATTGGCACCCTCAGAGTTGATGTCGGCAAGCGTCAGCTTATCGGCACCGCCTTGCAGCGTGTTAACGTAGTTTTCGGTGAAGTCCAAACGAGCATTCAACAACGCAACGTTGGAACCCAGCGTTTGTGCTTGTGTACGCAGGCTGGTCAACGCTGTATCAAGCTGAGAGATAACAGCGTTAATACGTGTTGTGTCACCTGCGCGAACAAGACCGGTGAAGTTGATTTCGCCACCGTTCGCCGAGATGGCTGCGCCAAGACGAAGGCCGTTCACCAATGCAGAACCAGTGTCCGCTCCAGTAATCGCAACGGTTTGTGCAGAACCAATCCGGAAGAACGTTGCACCTGTGACTTGGCTGAGGCCTGCGCCCGTTGACAAAACAGATGTGGTAAAGGATTCACCCTGAGACAGAACAAACGTTTGACCGGAAAGGACCTGAAGTGTCCGTCCGCCACCACCAGTGATCTGGAACGTGAAGGTGTCGCCGGATGTCAGAGTAACAGTGGAATTACCATTGTAGGTAATAAGCTTGTTATCTGCAGTACCAGTAGTCGCAGCCAAAGTTTCAGCAGAAACTGTGAAACTAGCATTGACCGAACCCGTTGTTAACAGGCCGACTGTACCAGCGGCAACGTCAGTCGAAGCAGAAGCAACGTTGACCGTGATCGTACCACTTTGAGCCAACGTCAAAGCTTGAGCCGTCGAAACAGTCAAGGTGAACGAAGAGCCTGTACCATAGGTGAATGAGAAAGTTTCACCGGCAGAGAACGTTTTAGCAGAGCCCTGATAGCTCAGCGAAAAGTCACTCGTGGTGGTCAAGAAGCGATCACCAAACGTGTTTGTTCCTTGTGATACGCGGCTAATCGCACTGTGTGTAACAGTGTTATCCTGAGTGAAGTAGGAGTTTACTGCAATGTTAAGGCCTGCTGTATCGGTGCGCAGGTTAACAGATGCAATGTTCAACAAGCTGGCGCTTCTCTCGGAAAATTCGATCGAGATCTGCTGACCAGTACCGTTGATCAGGTTTGTACCCTGATATGTGGCATCCGCTGTCAGATTGTTCAATTGAGTCCGAAGGTCGTTGAACTGTGTGACCAAGTCAGCAACCTGTGCATCGGTGGCAGATTTGATCGAGTTCGCAATACCTTTTGCTTGCTGCACAAGCTGTTCAATCGCTTCAATACCATCGAGGGCCGCGGTAACTGTGCTAATACCCTGATCGATCCCGTCGCGACGCTCCAAGAAGTCGGACGAGCGGTTATTTAACGAACGAGCTTGGAAGAAAGATACAGGATCATCAATAACCGATGAAACACGAAGACCCGTCGACAGACGGTTCTGTGTACGTTCAATCAGATCGGTTGTACCTTGAAGAGATAGTAGAGACTGCCGCACAGAGGCGGAGAGAGTAACGTTAGACATAGTTTAGAACTCCATTCTAGAGGTCAATTTTAACCGTGCGATTCTCGCCCGGAGCCCCATTCCGACGGCATTCTTGCCGATCAATGAAATAGGGTTGCTATAGTATAGCCAAATACGTTGCTTAATACAAGAAATTTATTCGGAAAGTACGTACAAAAACTTTTATTAACCATCCGTACACGATTCTGAGGCTACATTTTGTTAACTAAGAATATTGAAAACAGTAGATTTCAAGTTTCCGAGCACGCACAACTTCCGTCTTAGCGTTGATTAATTGAGGACAAAGAATGAAACCTTGGCTGGGTATTACCTGGAGTATTTCAAACCGATTTGGCTGGGGGATTTATGGCCTTAACCTAGTTTTGGAACTGCTCAAGAGAAAATCGCCTGCTCCTGTGTGTTTTGGGGATATTGCAACGGATTCTATGGATCCAGATCTTATCGAAAGAATTCTTCCGGCTATTCAGTTTAAAGAGCAAAACCTGAAAAATTTCTATAATGCTGGCCAAGTGGCTCACATGGGTGATGCCATGGTTTTACATGGGCTTGGCAACGGCATGGATTGGAATATGATCAGCCAAGCCGTCGAAGGCGATTTAAACGTCGGGGTTATTTTTTTTGAATACACGGACATTTCGCCAGAGGGTAAGGCGAGATTGTCACGCTTGAACGGCACGATAGCAGGATCTACGTGGAACGCCGATGTTCTTAAAAGTTGGGGTATCGAAAATGTAGATGCCGTGTTCCAAGGTGTTGATACTAACCTTTTTCGACCTTTAGCTCGAACTGACCAATTCGAGGGGAAATTCACGGTTTTTTCGGGTGGTAAGTTGGATTTTAGAAAAGGCCAGGATATTGTTCTGGCAGCTTTCAAGCGGTTCGCCGAAAACCATAAAGATGCCGTGTTGGTGACAGCGTGGCAGAATCTATGGCCACTTACGGCGATGCCGATGAAGAATTCCCCTCATTCATCAACGCTTCCAGATGTTCGACCAGACGGGTCTCTGAATATGGAAAAATGGGCCGCAGAAAATGGCGTACCCAGTGATCAGTTCATCGACCTTGGTATGAAACCAAATGAAGAAATGCCGAACTATCTTCGTGATATGGATTTGGCTGTGTTCCCTAACCGATGTGAAGGGGGCACGAACTTGGTTGCAATGGAGACGATGGCATGTGGAGTTCCTTGTGTGCTCTCAGAAAACACGGGCCATCTGGATTTAACAGATGAAGCAAGATCGTTTGTACTTCATCGTCAACGATCAGTAGATGCTGAACTCCTTGCGACAGATGGTTGGGGCGAGACAGATGTCGATGAGTTGGTGGCGTGTATGGAAGCGGCCTATCAAAATCGAGAAAACGCACGTGCGCGCGGTCAAGCGGGCGCAGACTTCATGCGAACATGGTCATGGCCAGCCCAAATTGATCAACTTCTGAGCAAGTTGGAAAAATTTGAGTAGGCCGATGATCAATGAGAATGTGAATCACGGCGTTATGCTGATTGAGATACTGAGATTTTCGATTGTTGGGAAACTGTAATGGCTGATCAAGATAAGGACGTCGTCAGTGTTAACGATGACGATTGGCGTGAGTTAGAGGCTCTGCTTCGAAAAGCGATGGAGATTGCAAATGAGGCTAATTTTGCAGGTGCTGTCGATGTTTGCCGTGATGCGATTTCAAAGTTTCCATCCAACGCCGAACCGTATTTCATTCTAGCGGTTCTCACTATGAACTTTGGTGATGAAGGGCAGGCCATCAAGATGGCAGAAGTTGCCCACAACATGGACCCGGATACCCGCGAGTACGTTCAAGTTCTAGCAACTGTGTCGACGCGCGTGGGCCGATTGGCGGATGGAGTCTACTACGCAAAAATTGCCCACGCATGTGAAAAGCATCCCTATTTGAGTTCATTCATCCCATCTAAATACTTGGATTTTGAGGCAGCAATCCAGGCAACTCGCCCGTCAATGCACGGGATTGAAGGCGAAAGACTTTTTAACGAGGCTGGGTATGAGGCGGCTTTTCGCGAATTCAATGCTGAAATAAGACTCAACCCCGAAAATGTTACAGCACTGGTTTGGCTGGCTCGGACGGCCATCATTTTAGGCCATTTTAATCAGGCAGTTGGGGCACTGCAGGCCGCGATAAGGGTCCAGCCAACAAACGCCATGGCATATGCACTATTGGCACGTGCGTTAATTCGGGTCGGTCGATCATTAGAGGCGGAATCGGTTGCTTTTAATGCGATCAAAATGTCCGGTGGAGATTGTGAAGTTTACCTGGCTGCGATGGAGGCTTTGCAACTCATTCCGAATATTTCTCCAAGCAAGCTTCGTGAGACGGCTGTTGCATTCAATAAAACTTTCGAGGAAATAAATGAGCCGGATGATATTGAAGAACGGGCAGGTCCAATTGAACTGCCGCATATAGGTTTCGTTTCAAATGCATTTTTTCGCTCGAACGCGATGGAACTCGCAGGTGGTTGGTTCGCTGTTCCCATTTCGAAAAATTACAGGGTTAGCGGGTATCATCAGTCAGTAAGATACGACGAGACAACGACAAACGTTCAGTCCGGCTGTGACGAATGGCGCGATATTTATGGTATTGATCCGTTTACCTTGTCGATGACGCTACGTGCGGAAGAAATCGATGTTCTTGTAGACGTGTCACAGATCGATGGCGAGACCCGTGGCGCTATTATGGGCCTCAATCCAAGCCCAGTGCGTGTCGGATTCTGTGCTTTGCCTGAACCTGGTTTAGCGCCAGGTATTACGCATGTGCTCAGTGATCCTGGGCTTGCCAAGGCTGACCGCGCCATGCTTTTGGATGGGCAGTCTCTTGTCGAAATCAGAGGAACCTTGTTTCCACACCTTCCAATAAAAGGGCTCGCGCAAGACACCCAAGCCCCGGTTGCAAGCAATAAACGTGTAACGCTCGGTGCGTATGTCTCCCTGCCAGCGGCGTCGCCGGAATGGGCGATTGCTGTAGGAAGTATCATTCGGGAACTACCTGAGGCCCAATTGATACTATTTGGGATGGATGAGTTGCCCGAGTATGCACGATCAATGATCCGTGAGTACTTTATGCATACCGGTATTGTTGAACGTGTTTTGTTTGCGGAGGGTCCATCGGATGACGATGATGGGCCTACAAGTCGAGATCATCTAAATACTGTGATGCCACCATTGTCCTGGGCTGAAATAGACTTATTCTTGGATACGTTCCCACTAACAGGTCGCAAAGAGTTGTGCGAAGCTTTGTGGAGTGGCGTCCCCGTCATCTCACGACAAGGAACGCGTAGATCCGAGTCCGTTGGAGCTAGTATTTTGGCGGCTGCCGGGCGACCAAATTGGATCACCTCATCGACCGATGAGTATATGCAAATATCATTAGAGCTAGCAAAAGATCCTGAGCGGCTTCAGTCAGAGCGCGCGGACCTACAGAAGGTGATTGCATCTTCATCGCTATTCGATCCACTTAAAACGGCGACTGAAGTACGTGCTGCACTTGTTAGTCTTGCGAAAAGTTCAAAAGCTTAATTGGCGCTTCGGAGTAAAGCCATGGATGAAGAAATGACCTCAGACGAAGACCTACAAGATGTAGATCAAGCACTGAGCGACCAAGAAATGTTCGAAAGAAATTCCCAGACATTCTCGGAATTAATGCCGCATGTCCATGCAAAGATCAAAAATCACAAACCGATCTCAAAGTTGGTCTACCTCGATAACGGCGAGCCTACAGTCGATTTTAATGGAACCAAGGTATATGAGCAGGGCGCAATAACGGAAGCCAAACAGCAACTTGAAAAATATGCCGTCCATGCTGATCGCCTAAAAATAGAGGGTATTGGCCCTGACTCGCTTGACCCCCACGCGAGTCCCGCATTCATGCGCATGTTTGAGCGGTTTACGAATAGTGGCTTCAAGATTGCGCAGTCTCCGATCGCGGATGAGTCATATTTTTTAATTATGGTTGGTGTTGGACTGGCCCAACACCTTGATGCCGTTGTTGAAAAAACAAAATGTCGCGTACTTATTTTGATTGAGCCTAATATCGATCTCATTCATCAATCTTGGTACGTATATGATTGGCGACCACTCATTGAACGTATGAGTGAACGTGGCACAATTGAGTTTGAAGTCGGTGCAAGCGTTACGAATATTGTTGCAAACTTGAATGCGATGTTCCGCCAATACAATCCAGGTGGACTCGATGGTGCGACAATTTATCGTCACTATCACACCTCTATTACGGGTGAAATACAGCGTTCATTTAAGGCAAAAGTCAGCACAGCATTGATGGGACTTGGCTTTTTCCAAGATGAAGTCAACATGATCGGGCAAACATACAAGAACCTGGAGCATGGAAAGAGCCGACTCGTAAAAGTTCAAAACGAGCAACCTGGAATCCCATGTATGATTGTCGGGAATGGGCCTTCGCTTGATAATTTGCTGCCAACGATCCGAGAGAATGCTGACAACGCTGTAATTTTTGCGTGTGGTTCTGCGATCACGACCCTAGTCGAAAATGGCATTACGCCAGATTTTTGGGTCATGAGCGAGCGAGTCAGAGAAGTTCTGACGATGGTCGAAGATGCGGCACAAATATTTGATACAAAGACAGTAACTTTCATTGGTTCTTCGACAGTTTTCCCTGGGGTCACTGATTATTTCGATGACTATATTCTGTTTCTTCGCCCCGGCCTATCGACGGCACCAATCTTTAAGACGCGAAATGACCAGATTTTGGTTATTCCTGATCCGGTTGCTGCCAATTCAGGGATGTCGGTGGCACTGCATTTTGGGTTTCGAGAGTTCTATTTGATGGGGGTTGATGCCGGGTCAAAATTCAGGGATCGAGGGCATGCGAAAGGTGGGTTTTATGAGCGCACGAAAGAATACCTGACAGAATTACCGCTTTCTGGACCTGCTAACTTCGGCGGGACGATCTGGACCACATCAGTGCTAACATGGTCACGTGAAAATCTTGAAAAATTGATGGGCCCTGCGAAGGGACGAACATTTTATAATCTTAGTGATGGTGCGCTGATAAAATATGCGCAGCCTCTTCACCATAAGGCAGCAAAATTTCATCCGCCCAAGCAACCGAAGAAAGAAATTGTCGCTAAGTTGACGGAAAATTGCGCGATTTATACCAAAGAAGAGTTTGATGAGCAGTGGGATAAGGCGGCGATCATTGATCGATTGCCCGAATACTGTGAAGAGATCAAATCTGCCATTGTTGACGATGATATGGATGATTTTCTTTACGCAAAAAAACTCGCGGAGTTGTTGGAGTCTGCGCAAACTGCGAGCGGTTTGGCGATGTGTATTCGGGGGACCTTGTTTAGTTTTTTGATCGCCTTTGAGTACCTCAATAATAGATTTATTGATCCGGACGAACGCGCAGCGGCGAAGAAAATCTTCAAAGAGGAATTTTCAGATCTGGTAGATGGAATGTGCAGTCGCGCTGGTGAGGTATTCCTTGGACTGGAAGAGGGAGAACCTTGGGATGGTTTTGTTGAGTAACTTGCCACTGCACCTCTAGGTTTTATTTATGACCGCAGATATTGAAGCACTTCGAAATGCGGCGAGTGAAGCTGAACTCCGAGGAGATTGGCAAGAGGCTGATCGGCTACTTCAAGTTCTTAGATCGGAAGTAGAGTTAGATTCAGATTTATTATCTCGCCATGCCCACGTTATTTTTAGCATGGGTGATAAGGCGCGTGCGGCGACAATGATGAGACGTGCAGTTCGTAATTCACCCGGAGACCCAAAACTAAAGCTGCAGTTGGGCAAGATTTATGCTGTCCAGGAACGTTTCCAGGCGGCCGAGGATCAGTTTAGAAAAGTTATTGCAGTTGATCCTGAAAATACCGAAGCAAAGAGACGCTTAGCCCTGGCGTTGCAAAAAAAAGGTGAGGGCGGTGAAGAAGCCGAGGTTTTGGTTAAAGAAGTTGTTGCGGCAACTCCTGATGATCTTCAGGCCTGGTTACAACTGGGCGCGCTGTATGCCAATCAAGAAAGTCGCTACAAAGAGGCGGAAACGGCATTTGCACGGGCTTTAGAGATTGATCCTATTTCGCCAAGTGCGCTTCATAATTATGGGCTGCTGAAACGGTTCCAGGGTGATCTTGTTGAGGCCGAGAAATATCTGAAAAAAGCATTTGAAGAGTATCCTGATCATTCTGATTTCGCATTCTCTCTTGGTATTTGTTACATGTACCAAGAGAATGCTGAAAAGGCGCTTGAATGTTTTGAACAGTCAATCGCATTGGATCCAAGCAAGAAACCGCCAAGAGTATATCGCGCATTTGCACTGTTTTATCAGGGCAGGCTTGATGAGGCGTGGCAGCAGTATGAGGCTCGACTTGATCTGAACGAACTTAGGGATGCGAATTATGATCGTCCCCCATGGAACGGTGAGGATATGGCTGGTCAGCCACTTTTGCTCATGCCCGAACAAGGAATGGGGGATAACCTCCAATTCATTCGCTATGCAGAACTCGCAGCAGAGCGGGGCATCGGGGTTATCGTGATCACTCATAAACCGCTGGTAAGGTTGTTCCAATCACTCAAGGGTGTAGCAGCTACGGTCAACAGTATTCCTGAGGCTAGGCATTTTCAGAGGTATCGATCATTAATGAGCTTGCCTTTGATCTTCGGAACAGCGCCAGAGGATACTCCTCAGAATGTCCCATATTTGAATGCGCCAGAAGAACTTGTCGAGACTTGGCGCAATAAATTGTCGAAGTATTCGGGAGTTCGAGTTGGTCTCTGTTGGCGTGGTAATCCAAAACATACGAATGACCAGTTCAGATCATCAAGTTTGGTAGAAATTTCGGGGCTTCTCGATATTCCTGGATGCACGTTCTTTTCGCTGCACAAAGATCTCGCAGACTTTGAGCAAGAATTGCCAGAAGACCTGATAGATATTGGATCTGAATTCGAAGACTTTGCGGATACTGCCGCTGCGATTAGTTCGCTTGACCTAGTCATCTCTGTTGACACGTCCGTTTGTCATGTTGCTGGCGCCGTGGGGTGCCCGACATGGACCATGATTGCGCGCGGCCCAGATTTTCGTTGGGGCTTGAAGGCTGATACAACACTCTGGTACCCGACGATGAAGCTTTATCGACAGGAAATCTTAGGTGATTGGTCATCCGTATATGACCGAATGCGTTCTGACTTGGAGATTTGGCCAAATCAGCTGCGAAAAAGACCAATTAGGGGCTTGGACTTTGCCTGATATTCGGTTCGAAAAAATCATCCCAACAAAGGCACAAATCGTTGCGCTGTATGACCTGCTTAACGAGCGGGAGCATACAATAAGCCATAAGGTAGTGCCTTCATTTGAAGATCACGCACAATTTGTAAATACCAATCCATATCGCGCTTGGTATTTGATTCTAGTCGGTGATAATGCCGCTGGCACTTTTTACGTCTCGAACGAGAACACTGTCGGCATTAACGTCGCCCTCAACGGCGATGAGACGATTGTTAGTAAAATATGTTCCTACATCCTTGCAGAATATGCGCCGCTTCCTGAAATTAAGTCCGTCAGAGGCCCGGCCTTCGCAATCAATGTGGCACCTGATAACGCATTTCTGATAAGTACATTGGAAAGGTTGAATAAGAAAGTACTGCAGATTTCTTATTCCCTTGAATAGGTTTCGAAATGACTATCGATAACACTTTGGTAGTTGTGCCCGCGCGTGGAGGAAGCAAGCGAATACCAAACAAGAACATTAAAACAATTTGCGGCCAACCAATGATCTATTGGCCGCTAAAAGAATTATCGAAGTCCTTTCGGTCTGATCGGATTTTGGTCTCCACAGATGACGAGGATATCGTTCGTACGGTCCAGGCCAAAGGTCTCCAAGTCCCATTTATCAGACCCGATGAATTATCGGATGATCATACCGGGACGATGGATGTGGTAACCCATGCGCTGGATTGGTATGAGAATAACGTCGCACCGGTTGACTATGTTCTAGTTGTTTATCCGACGGCAGTCTTGCTCGAAACAACCGATATCGAGGAAGCATATGCAAAGTTGGTTGCTGATGAAAAATGTGATGCTGTGTTCTCAGCAACGAGTTTTCCATTCCCTATTCAACGAGCAGTTTTTGAGGGCGAAAAGCAGTATGTAGAGATGTTTCAACCTCAGAATTTTGCCGTTAGGTCTCAAGACCTAACCGAAGCATTTCATGATGCCGGACAATTCTATTTCTGTCGTTCGAATACAGTTAGGCAATCACTTAACTTCGGTAATTCCCAATGGAAGCTTCAGAAGCTGCGTCGAAACAAAGTTGTGGATATAGATACGCTTGAAGATTTCGAACTTGCAGAATCGAAGATGAGATTGCTTGGCTTTGAAGATTCAGATAAGTCCTGGAGCTTTGATTAAAATACTTCAACCGATCCGGGTCACTCAGTAAACGGGCGTAGTTTTAGGATTTGTTGTTTGCCGCAAATAGCAATCTCGGCGTGATCTGGATTACTTATCAGCTTTGTTTTCTTTTAGCTTCTTTTCGATTTCTACGCGGAGAGTCTCGACATCCATCCACTCTGTATTCGCGTCACTGGTGTACGCAAATTCATTCTTAACCAAAGACGACTTATCGCCAAAACGCTCTTTTATGGTTGGAATGGGGAGTTCGAGTTCGCTCTCGATTACATACCGATCACCCAAGTCATATGTGGTGCGGCTGTCATCGATAGAAATCATTGTCTCGTGTAGCTTTTCACCCGGACGTATCCCAACTTCGTGAGTTGCGGTGCCAGGGGCCATCGCTTCTGCAAGGTCTGGAATCGACATGCTTGGAATTTTAGGGACAAATATTTCGCCGCCCGCCATCATAGAATAGCAAGACATCACGAAATGCGTGGCTTGATCCAGATTGATCCAAAACCGTGTCATTCTATTGTCTGTTATCGGTAGGCTTTTTTCGCCGCTCGAGATTAATTTATCAAAGACTTCAACGACACTGCCACGCGATCCAATCACATTGCCATAACGCACAACCGCAAACCTTGTGCCGTTCGCTCCACTTAAGTAATTGCCGGCTACAAAGATCTTGTCTGAAGCTAGTTTGCTGGCACCATACAGATTTACAGGGTTAGCGGCTTTGTCAGTGGAAAGGGCAATGACTTTGTCGACGTTGGCGCGAATCGCAGCTGTAATGACGTTTTCCGCTCCAATGACATTGGTGCGAATACATTCAAACGGATTGTATTCTGACGCTCCGACTTGTTTCATAGCGGCGGCATGGACTACATAGTCCACGTCGCGCATCGCGGTTTCTAGGCGCTGCTTATCCCGTACATCGCCGATAAAGAACCGCAAGAAAGGGTATTCCTTTGGCGAGTATTTAAGTCCCATCTCATACTGCTTGAACTCATCGCGAGAGAAAATGATGACGCGTTTGGGCTTATAATTCTTAATGATCAAATCGACCAATGCATGGCCAAAAGAGCCAGTGCCACCGGTTATTAAAATGGTTTTTCCATTGAGGTCGAACCAAGGATTTTTAAAGTCGCGATGCATTAAATGTTGATCTTCACTGGTTCGGTAGATGGGCTATCCGACGCATCGGTTGCTGTGGAAGCACTTTCTTCAGAAGTTGAAGATTCTGGTGGTTCTAGATTATCAATTTCATCCTCGGCGCTGCCCAGCAGGCCTGCCGCAATATTTCGATTGATGTTGATGAGTACGGCGGCCTTTTCGGCCGTTGGCTCAACCATGGCATCGACAGAATGTTTATCGATGAATTTGCACAAAGTTAAGATATTTTGGCGAATAGGCTCAGGAAGTTGATTGTCGCCAGCCGTTTGCTCGGCCTGGATGATCGTCCAAATTCGCAAATTCAACCGCATGGCATCACGCATTTTACGGCGGTCACCCGCATCAGTGAAATCCCCGTATTGAACCACGCCAGCTATCCGACGCGCAGACTCGATTAGTGCCCATGCCTCGTTATAAGACGGGTTTCCTGGCCGAGGGACGTTTTGTCGTCCGTATTCTTTAACTTGATTTTCGTGCGCCACCTTAACCTCCACTGACCTCGTTCACGCGTTCAAAGTGCCCCGCATGAACCAATACTTTATCGGTAATATGCTGAACGAAGTCTTAACTTGCTCTCATGCAATTCAAATTAATTCAAAATTTAAGCAATATTTACGCGCGGCGACAGTGCGGTTTGTCACAGTTTGACACGATTTAGAAAGTGGCGTTTGGAAATTGGTTATTCCCAATAGATACGGCTCATGAATTCCAAGTTAATCGAAAATCATGCTCACTCAGCAACCATTTGCCAGGATATGGGCTCACCAAATTGAATATCTCTTGTCGCGGTTCTGCCCAAAACATCTGGCAGGTATTTTGGTAATAAACCCAGGCCAGGCCGGATCGATCGGACATTTTTCGCAGTGAATACATCACCTTTTGCAATATTGCCCACAGCGTAGAGGGATCTTCGGCTTTGCAGCGCGCTGGCCTCGCTGGCTTTGATATTGTAATCGACATGACCGATGGCCCGCCATGCTGTATCGCATGCCCTGGCCATGGATTTAAATTCTTCAGGCTCTAGTGAAAATTCGGCATCAACGCCACCATCAGATCTGGATAGTGTGAAGTGCTTCTCGACCAATACAGCGCCCATCGCGATAGAGGCAACGGGTACGGCTACACCCTCTGTGTGATCGGACAAGCCAACGAGTACACCGAATGCTTCGGCCAAGTGACTAATGGTCCGCAAATCGCAATCTTCAGCGGGCGTCGGATAACCGCTTGTGCAATGTAAGAGCATTAATGGCGTTTCGGGTGTCTCACGTACGGCGGATACAGCCTCTGCAATATCGCCCAAAGATGCCATACCCGTTGATAGAATCATTGGCTTACCCAGTCGCGCAACATATTTAATCAACGGGATATCGACAATCTCGAAACTAGCAATTTTGAAAGCGGGCGCCTTCAAGTTTTCCAGCATGTCCACAGCAGAAGGGTCAAATGGTGAGCTGAAAATGGTAATGCCGATATCGGCGGCATGTTTAAATAATTGATCGTGCCATTCCCAAGGGGTGTGTGCCTCTTGGTAGAGCTCATATAAAGTTCTGCCGGCCCAAAGACCGTCGTTCAACTGAAATTCCGGTCGGTCGCTATCAATTGTGATGGTATCAGCGGTGTACGATTGCAATTTAACGGCATGTGCGCCCGAAGCCTTGGCGGCATCTATAAGTTTTATCGCGCGATTGATGTCGCCATTATGATTGCCAGACATTTCGGCAATCAAATAGGGGGAATGGCCTGCACCAATTCTTCTTCCAGCGATTTCAAATTGCGTCATGTTGCCACATTCCAGTTGGGCCGAGCATAAATGCACTGCCTGATACTCTCTATTTTACACAATATCATTCTCAACGGGATGCAATAAAAGATGGTTAAGGGTGAAACGAAGATTCATGCATTATTATGTTTTTTTCTATAGTTTATAACCAATCAAATAGCATAACCGTGGACTGAAGACGCCATGATCCCATACGGACGACAAGATGTAACCGATGATGATATCAGCGCCGTCGTCGACGTGCTTAAGTCTAATTTCCTGACCCAGGGACCTGAGGTGGAACGGTTCGAGCGCGCGTTCGCAGATGCGGTTCAGGCGACTTATGCTGTTGCGAGCAACAGCGCGACCTCATCATTGCATTTGGCGTATCTCGCCTTGGATGTTGGTCCCGGAGATATCGTTTGGACACCACCGATTACATTTGTAGCAACCGCAAATGCCGCTCGGATGTGCGGGGCTGATGTTGATTTTGTCGATGTAAACCCTGAAACCCAATGCATGTGTGTCGACCATCTTCGCCAGAAACTTGTAATGGCGAAACATGATGGGAGATTGCCTAAACTCGTGGTCCCTGTTCATTTCACTGGCCGTTCCTGCGATATGGCTGAGATCGCTGCACTGGGGCGAGAATATGGATTTCGAATTGTAGAAGATGCTGCGCACGCTATTGGTGCCGTATACCACAGCAAACCTGTGGGGGCCTGTGAACACTCTGACATAGCTGTTTTTAGTTTGCATCCAGTCAAAATTATCACGACAGGTGAGGGCGGCTTAGCCACCACGAACGATCCTGTATTGGCCCAAAAAATGGCGACGCTACGCACTCATGGTGTGACACGTGAGGCGAACGTTCTTAGCGAAACGCCACCAGGTGATTGGTATTATGAGCAGCACGAGCTTGGCTTTAACTACCGAATGACAGATATGCAAGCGGCACTGGGATCCAGCCAGTTAACGCGTTTGCACAATTACATTCAGCGTCGACGAGAGATCGCAGTTAGATATGATAAAATGCTGTCAGAATTACCTCTGATGCGTCCACCCGTCGATCACAATGATCTATCGGCGTGGCATTTATATGTGATCAGACTGACTGATGGTGCGCCGGACCGCGCGCATGTATTTGCGGAATTACGGAAACGTGGTATTGGCGTACAGGTTCATTATATTCCCGTACACATGCAACCCTATTATCGGAGCCAAGGTTTTGGATCAGGCGATATGCCTGTGTCTGAGGATTACTATGAACGTGCGATCAGTTTGCCGATGTTCCCGACACTGACCGAAGCTGATCAGGATGTCGTGGTTCAAACATTGAGAGATGTGTTAGCAGCCTAGCGATCAGGCGTTTGCAGCTTTTTCCAATGCGGACTTTATACGTTCAATTACGCCAGCCCAATCATTTCGTTCTGGCTGACGGAATAACTTCACGCTGTCATACCATGGGGTTGTGTCCCCCTCGAGTTGCCAGCGCCAATCTGGAACGAACGGGATCATCGCCCAGCAGTCTGTTCCCAATGCACCTGCTAAGTGGACAGTTGATGTATCGACGGAAATCACCAGATCCAATGCGTTTACGAGAGCTGCTGAGTCCCCAAAATCTGAAATATGGGATGAAAAGTCAGTGATGTTTTCAGGTTTCTTCTGACCAGAGTCTGAAAAATCTAAACTGACAAAGGATACTCCATCAACATCTAAGAGCGGGGATATCGCTTCCAAATCAATTGAACGTTTGAAGTCTTCACTGTGTCTTGGCGCGCCACGCCAGTTAATACCTACCTTTAAGCCATCAAGTTTTGAGAGCAGCTTCGATAACGCTTTCGGAAGCTCGGGTGCCGTCAAATAAGCACTGCCATCAATATCCTCAGGCCCAGTGATGCCGAGGTGTCCTGGAAGGCTCAACAACAAGGAATAGAAATGAATATCCGGAAGGGGTTGATTAGGTTCAATGATGGAAACATTAGGTAATAAGCTTCTCATCAGCGGGGCAAGTTCAGGCTGCACTGCAAATAAGGTGTCGCCCGCTTTTTCAGCCAGCAGCGGCAAGAAACGGGCATAATGAATGCTGTCACCAAAACCTTGCTCTGAGAGAACAACAATCGCTTGGCCTGACAAATCTTGACCTTCCCATTTTGGCACTGCGGGCATGCCCCAAGACATTTCAAAATTTGGAAGTTGGACTCGAGCTTCATAATCTGGCCATGCCTTTGACCACTGGCCATGCAATAGGTTCAGGAGCGCTAAATTGCTTCTGGGTGCGGGATCATCTGGCGACAACTCAATTGCTTCCGAAAAATTATTTTTCGCTGCATCAAAAATGCCGAGCTCACGATAAACCATACCTACTGCATTTCTGGCAGACCCATTCTCAGGGGCTAAGGATGCGGCGCGCTCGGCTGTCAATAACGCGCCATCTAGATCACCGTTGCGGCGTTGCGCTGTTGCCTTGCCGATCAAAGCATCAATCGAATTTGGTTGTTCTAATAGCGCTTGGTCGAAAGTCTCTTCAGCGGCTTCATTTTGATCGGTAATGAGCTGAATACTTCCCATATTGATGCGTGCGCCAGTGATTGGCTCTTTGGCGTCGGCGGCTTTCTTGAAAAACTCTATGGCATCGTCAAAATTCTTTGATTGAACTTCGATCACACCTAAATCGTTTGAGGCGGCAGCATGCTCCGGGTCGTCAGCTATAATTTGGCGAAGTTCCTTTTCTTGCTCAGCCCGTTTCCCTTGAGTCAGATACGTCTGCGCTAGGAGATAACGGACCGCTGTGTCGTCTGGGGTCAATTCTAACACTCGTTTGAACATTTTGACCGCACGGCGTGCTCGACCGCCATGCAGGAACAACAACCCCAGATTGACATGTGCATCAGGCCAATCTGGTGCGTGCTCAACAGCTTTTCTGAAATGATGTTCTGCTATGCTCGATTGATTGTTTTGGACCGCTATCAGGCCAATGCCATTATGCGCTACTGCACTGCTAGGAGTGATACTCAATATTTCATTGAATAGCTTTGCAGCAGATTCTTCTTCGCCCTTTTGAAGTGCTTCCGTTGCTGCGACTTCCGCCGTTGCAATAAATTCTTTGAGTTCTTCAGGGGAGGGAAGTGCTGTCTCGTCTGTCATTTTTATTCCGAAGTCTGGTGATCTTCAGTTGCTGCGGATTCTGCTTCGTCTTTCTCTGCTTCTGCTGCAATCTGAGACAGTTTGTTCATGCCATTATTAAATTCATCAAGTGTTCGCACTTCGTGTGCGATAAGGTTACGTGATGCCTTAAGAGCTTTATAAAAATTCTCCTTCTCGACATGGCTATTGATACCCTCTGCGATCTCGGCAGCACTTGGACATGCCTGTAAGTAATCCTTCAAGTATCTGGAGAAATTCTTCAGATGCTCTTCACGGGCATCGTCAAACATGTATGCGCATTGTAGGGAGAAATAAACTCGCGAGGCGGGGGTCGCAGCATCATCTTGCGTGAGGATTTCTTTTTCGCGGAGCACCGTGGCGAGGTTATGAATCAAAATCTTGGCGTTTGGACCCACGTTTTCCAAAACGGCGCCATTCACGATCATTTTCTCGCCGCATTTTAAATCAAGCTTCAAAGGCATTTTGCCAGCATCCCATCAAGTGCAAAACAATTCGTTAAGTTTGAAAGTAAATTCAATAAGAACTCAACAATTTGGTAGCTTTAACCTAAAATTCATTTGCAGAATTTTAGACGCACAAAAGCGCTCGCTGCCGCCACACTTTGGGCGCGAGGGCCAAAACCCATAACTGTATACGCTTCAGGAACTTTAGACGCTCAAGTCGAGCTTAGATCCTGTATCCTGAGATTGCGTATTGTCTTCGGAACCGCTCGTATTTGGCACTCCCGACGAACCAATAGTCTTTACGACTTCTTCAGAAGGGACCCCAGTCTGAATTGGTTTGTTTTCGGAAGATTCTTCAACCGCTTGCCGCAACTGTGCATTGCTTGCAATTTTCGACAAAGAACTAGCCGCATTAGGAAACGGTGGTGGAAGACTGCCAAGATTAATGCTCATCCTTTTTCTCCAGTCCGAGCAACGAAACAATCAGGCTGGCACATCCCGTATGTTTCGTGATGTCTTTTAGACATCTGAGGCACATATTCTTATGCCCCGCTGTTTCACCAAAGAGGCCAAACCCAAGGACCCCCAATGATCGATTTTTTTCTAAAAACCGAGCTTACCGCCGAAAAATCAGCGGACAGCCTTAGAAAGCTAAGGTAAAAAGACTAATTTGTCAATAAAGCGTTAATTAAGAGACGCCGACGATGGCTTTACTATAGAAAGTTGGTTAAGCTTAATTGACGTATCCTCGAGAAGACTTGGTAAGATGCGTTAAGCGCTTGCTCATCATCCAGAAGTTTTGTGATAGCCTCTAATGGGTCCGCGTTCTCCACATCGGCAATGTCTTGCTCCAAGAAGCCAATAAATCGCTCGTGGGTCGAGTTGATCTGATTGATCAGGAATTGATCGAAACCAATGTCTTGTTCGACACTCTCGAAACTGCCCTCCAATTCGGTGCCAAAAGGTGCTGTGCCGCTGACAGTTTCGTCTAAAGCCGCGTTCAACAAATACTTGGCGTCATTTACGCGGTCCAAGTTTTGATCTAGGCCACCCTCCGTGCCAAATTCACCTTGGAGAATGAGTTTCATCGCTCGGATCGCTTTCTCAAAAGCGGGGTCATTAGCTTGCACATCAAATACAAAGTCGCGGTCGTCATCAACACGATGGGTTAGACCCTGGTCGTCCCCGGAATAATATGATGTCGACGCAATCGTGCCACTGGCGCCGAATACTTGCATTTGGGCGCCATCTACGTCTGTGGCATCTGCCGTGAAAAGGTCAGATGGATCATTAATGACGATTGATGACTTGTCTGCCGAAATACTGGCGATTGTGAATGAGCCGGTGACCCCATTTACGCCAGTCAATGTAATGGTCTGCCCTGCTATGAGTCTATCAAATGCATTTGGTACTGCAGTTGTGTCATCGTTCTCAAAAATTTGAATGGTTGGGGTGGCGGTACCCGAGTTTGTGACTGTTACGTGCGTTCCTGAAACATAAGCAAATGAGTTTCCAGAACCGGCAAAATTAACACCATCAGTATCTGTTTCGTCAGCTACGGTTTCATCGACTGTCACCGATGATCCATCTGCCGCAATAGATGCGATGGTGAACGTGCCGTTGTTGCTGCCTGAGTTTGTAACCGTAAATTGTTGACCGACCACCAATCCATTAAAGATGTCCGGTACAGCTGTTGTCGTGCCGCCTTGGCGGACTTCGATTGTGCTGGTTGAATTTGTGAATTGGATATCCGTATTAGCGAACTGATTGAAAAACGTGTTCCCAGATAAACCTTCATCGGTCAGTGTTTGGGGCACGATGGTGACTGTACGACCATCAGCCGATACGGAAGCGACCGTATAGGTGCCATCGTTCTCGTCGGTCCCCGCCACAGTGATTTTTTCGCCCGCTGTGACACCTGAAAATACAGCATTTGCGGCAACAATCGTATTGGCGCTTCGGTTAAAGGTCAGTTGCCCAGATGTATCATTTTCGACCACAGTGCCGTTCGCCAATGTGATGTCGGTTGGCTTGTCCGCGATTGTGATAATCGAATTCGTGCCGTCGATGGAACCAATTTGCACGGTAAAGTTATTACTTGTCGACGCACCGATGGTGACAAAATCCCCGGCGTTGAGGCCGGCAAATAATCCAACACTACCGGCCGATGCGGAAATTGTACCATTTGTTGCATCGAAGGCGATTTCACTGACGGCTGCGGCTGTGCGCGCTGGGCTGCCACCGGTATCTGCCTCTGCTAAAAATGTCACCTGAGTTGCCGGCGTTTCCGTCGTAAGCGCTGTCGATAGTATCTCGTCGGTCAGTTGTTCTGTTCGAACGGTTGCAGTCGTCCCATCCGAAGATACGCTTTCGACTGTATAGGTGCCGTTGTTACTCGTTGTATTTGTAACCGTGATGGTGGCCCCAGCTGTCAGGTTGGCAAACATGGCCGAAGACGCGCGTATCGTGCTGGACCCGGTGTTCGTTGTGTCACCATCTGAATCCCGGCGAAACTGTAGAAAGTTCGCATCATCGATAAAGAGTTGGTTTTCGTTGTTCGAATCATTGTTGAACGAAAAGTTCTCTAAGTGTGCGTCACGGGTTTCCGGCACTTTGACCCGAGCACCATCGTATGTGGATTGGAATGAACTGATGGAGGGCACATTGAAATCCACCGGTTCAGTGTTTGCACGACTGCCCGAAAACAAGAAGCGTCCATCGACCTCTGTATTCAACAGATCTTCCAAGTCGCGTAATGCACGAAATGCTGCTGATTGAACAGCATCGACATTTTCTCTGATTTGGGGTTTGCCCACGCTGTAGTTCGTTAATTCCTGGCGAAAGTCGCGAACAGAGTTCCTCGCAGCGTCCAAAGCGGTCGCGGCAACGTTCAGACGCGTTTGTTGCTGTTCGTTATTGCGAATATATCTCTGCAAGCGATCACGGCTGTTCTCAATATTCAAAAGACGTTGCGTGTCGAGCGAAATACCTGCGTAGTCCTGTGATTTCTTCTCGGAATTTACCTGTGCCTGCAAATCGAACATACGCTCTTGCGTCTGCAATAGACGATTGACCAGTTGGGTGTTAACTGCAGCAGATGAGATGCGAGTCATATATCTAATCCCCTACCTAAACGATTCGCTCTAGGGCATCGAACATATCGTTGATCGTGCTGATGACCCTGGCTGACGCAGAGAAAGCTTGTTCGAAGATAATTAAGTTTGCCAATTCTTCATCAAGGTTGACGCCGGCTTCCGAAGTTTGTTTGAACACCAAGCTTTCCTGCAAGGCACGTTGTGAACTGATATCCCGTTCATTGTCATTCGCGAGATTGGCATTGGTTGCGATGATCGAAGCAGCACGCTGAGAGAAAGTGTTTGAGACATTCGAAAGTCCGCCAGCCACCGAAAAATTCGTTGTTCCCGTAAGTGCTGCTGCCATCGCTGCTACGGTTGTTTCGTCAGCAGTACTCATGAAGTACTCGCCAGCATTGCCGCGTGCGGCATCCCATTGGACGGTTCCAGTCGCAATCCCGCCCGGATTGGACAGAATGTCACTCCTAACGGACAACGTAGTTGACGTTCTTACATCGGCGAGATCAATGCCTGCGCCTGATAGTATTGTTTCGTTATTGCCATCTGTGAGTTGAAAACTGGACCCATTGTTATGGGATATTCGGATTCTTTCACCGCTGCCATCTGGAATCATGCCCGCAGTGAAAGTTTGACTCAGAGTGGAGTCATTATTAATCGCCGTAACAATAGATGACAGGGAACTATTCGCACCAACTGTTAGGGTGCCAATTAGGCCCGTTGAATCTCGGAAAGTCAGTGTGCCGCCAGCGGATACATATGACGAAGCTTGGACATCGGATTCCCATACGTTGTCCGTCAAACTATCGACAAAGAAGTCGTTCAATCCAAAAAAGTTCGAGAATCCTGATACGGTCTCATCGACAAAGCCGTCTCCGTTTGCGTCAAAAGCTATTTCGGCATTCGCTTGTGTCGAGCCGTTCGCCGTTGCGGTTTCATCACGAAATGCCAGATTAAGGCTGGTATTGCTGATTGCGATGTCAAATTTTCCGGCTGTATTCGTGGCCACTGTGGCGCTTGGCGCTCCATTATTCCTTAGCCAGTTTTGCATGGTTGTAGCGATATCATTGATATGCCAGTCATTGCCCGAGCCGCGTGCCGAAAACCCAGCGTCGGTCATGATGGTATTGAGGGTCGTTTTCACGCCCTCGTCACCGCTGCTATCGAATAGAATAATCGACACATCATCGGCGGAGTTGGTGGGATCGAGTTGAATGGCTTGGGTCGTTGGCTCGATAAACGTCCGTGTGCCGTTGTACTCCTGTGCGCCAGGAAAGGAGACGCCAGAGTTGTGAATCTGGTTTACGGAATCGCGAAGGGTTGCAGCAAGTTGATCAAGTTGGCTTTGCAGGTCGGGTAGGAATGTATCGCGCATATCGATCAAACCTTTGACCTGACCTCCGCGAAACTCTGTCGTTTTGTCATTAGCTTGTATCGATGTGTCGCCTATAAAAAATCCTGAGAAATCACCCTCACCATGGGTTGTCGTTGGCGTGACAGCAGCGGCCGCGGTGTGCGTGATGGCGGGTGGTATTGTGTCAACCAGTGTCGAACCGTCGGACGTGAAGATTGCTACATCCCCGTCTGATCTGAAGAAATACCGGATATCGACCAACTCAGATAACTCTGTGATTCGCTGATCTCGTTGATCGCGTAAATCTGTGGTGTCTCGGCTTACCGTGCCATTTGATACGATGTCATCGTTCAATTGGTCTATTTCGTTAACCAGGGTGTTCATGCGCGTTGCGATATCTGCCAATTCTTGGTCAGCCTGTAGGCGCAGTTCTTGAATGTTTGTGCTTAAATCCTGCAACAACAAGGTTACGTTTTCCGCCTGCCTGACGACATCTGTCTTTTCGAGCGCCCTTTCAGGTGTGGCGACAAGCGTTTCTACGGCTCTGGCAAATTCGTCCATGACATGCGAGATTGATGTGTTTTCGCCAGGTGCTCCAAAAAGATCTTGTAACCTTGCCCAGTAGTCTTGCTGGACGCTCATTTGGTTGAGTTCGCTGGTTTCCAAACGGACACTGCGCAGCAGGCCTTCGTCGACTTGACGTGTTATTGAAGAAATTTTGACGCCAGCACCTGTGCCTGCCAGGGCTTGGTTTTCGAGTCTAACGATCTTTCGCGAATACCCCTCGGTATTCACGTTGGTCACGTTCTGGGCGATGGTGTCCATGACCCGCTGATTGACCAGCAGCCCGCTCTGTGCGGTTCTCAGTGCCTGTGTGATCGAGCCCATTTGGCGTCTCTCTTACTGTTATGAGCGGATGTTTTGTCCGCCTAAAGTGTTTGATCCAATGAAATAGCGCCGCCTCGGGATTCGCTTTTGCCAGCCGGCATTTGCGTTGACCCTTTTTGCGAATAAGTGCCTGAAGTGTTGGTTGAGTCTCGGACCGCGTCAGCCACCATTTCGACAATTCGTTTGCTGGCATACATGGCGGCTTCAAGCATGCGGGCATTTTCTGCGACAAGTTGGTCAACTTTATGTGCGAGATCTTTGAGCTTTATACGTTCATCTTCATCGACATCCCTAAGCTGTCCTGGGTCTTCTTGCAGGCCCATGATGCGCGCTTGATACACCCGACCAATCGTTTCTTTTTCATCCAACAGGTCGGCCAAATCGTTGTGACGGCGATCTTTCAGAATTTCGTTTTCACGTTCTAGAATGTCGACCAGTCGTCCAGTGACGCTGATCAAGTCTGCCATTCGTTTTTCGGGATCCATCACTTGCCCTCCTGCATTTTGATCATTTCGCGCATGACGCTATCTGCGAGACCAATACCGCCTGCATCGGCAATCGCTTTGCCGTACTCGTCGATCTGCATATCGCGATAGATTTTTTCACCAGAACCGCCGCCAAAGGGGGATGCGGGCTCTAGGTTTTCGAACATCGGCCGCAGCATTTCCGAGATAAAAACCGCTTCAAATTCCTGTGCGGTTTTCTTGAATTTATGCATGTCGGACGCAGACAAATTGCCTTTGTAGGCGCCAGCGACTGTTACAGGGTCTGGACGGCTGGACAGTCGCGCTGCATCCAATTGTGCGCTCATGGCATCCATTACATCACCTCAATTTCAGCTTGAAGTGCGCCGGCGGTTTTAATCGCCTGAAGGATCGTAATCATGTCGCGTGGACCTATACCCAGGGCGTTCAATCCGTTGACCAGTTCCTGCAAGCTGACGCCTGGCTGAAGTACAGTCAGTTGGCGTTCTTCGCCTTCGTCGACTTCGATATTGGTCCGGTCCACAGTTGTGGTCGTTCCCACCTCGGCAAAGGGGCCGGGCTGAGAAACTTGCTGGGTTTCGGTGATCCGGATGGTCAATGATCCTTGCGCGATTGCGACGGTCGAAATTCTTACGTTCTCGCCCATCACTATGGTGCCGGTTTGTTCGTCTATAACCACCCGAGCCAACTGATCTGGCTCGACACGAAGTTGCTCGATATCCGTCAACAAGTTGACGACATTGTTGCTGTAGCTTGTGGGCACTTTCAGCTGAATGGTTGTGGGATCACTTGCTGCCGCTGCGGCCGTCCCCAAGAATGCGTTGATCGCTTGGGAAACGCGGCGTGCCGTCGTAAAATCTGGGTTGCGAAGGGTGAGTTTTACATTGGTCATGCCAGCGAGATCGTAAGCGACTTCGCGCTCCACGATGCCGCCGTTTGCGATCCGGCCAGACGTTGGGACGCCCTTCGTGACTGTCTCTGCATCACCCTGCGTTTGAAAGCCACCGACGGCGACCTGGCCTTGAGAGACCGCGTAGACCTCGCCGTCTGCACCCAAAAGCGGTGTGACCAAAAGTGTGCCGCCCAACAGATTGCTGGAATCACCAAGCGCGCTGACAGTGACGTCGATACGTGAACCTTGTCGTGCAAAAGGTGGCAGGTTTGCGGTGACCATCACGGCTGCGACGTTTTGCGAGTCCAAACCATCGTCAGTTGGCTTCACACCCAAACGGTTTAACATGGCTTGCAGGCTTTGTTTCGTGAAATGTCCATTCGCCAATGTGTCGCCAGTGTTGTTAAGACCAACAACAAGGCCATAACCGATCAGCAAGTTGTCACGTACGCCTTCGAAGTCGACGATATCTTTGATCCGCGAGGCGGCGTTCACGGCACTGGTCGCTGTGAAAAACAAAACAGCCGAAAGTGCGATCGCTGCTAACTTTGTGATTTTTGTCTTTCGGTTTTGCATAGCTCTGCTCATTTATTTTTTCCCGATGTGCCCAGATTTTTGTGGGCATTTGTTCGATTGCTATTACTTATGCGAATAACGTGCCAAAAGTGGCTGCGAGAAAACGTCATTTTTTCAATGGGTTGAGGGACTATGCGGTACTTTCTTTGCGGTGTTTTATGCCGCTGAAACAGAAGGTGGGTAAGAATTGCCTAAGGCCGAGAAATGCGTACTGGAACGAGAAACGCCCCGTCCTCAGGACGGGGCGTTTCATTGTTTGTTTCGGGATTATTTTAAGTCTTTAAATCCCGTGCGACCGTCAACATCTCGTCGATGGTTTTGAATGACGTCGCATTCATGTTGTAGGCGTTCTGAGTTTGAATCATGCGCGTGAATTCGAAAGCGATATCTACGTTTGATAGTTCCTGGGCATTTGGTTGGAAGCTTGCCTGGCCTGTTTCATCGGCAAAGAAGGCTGAAGCCTCGCCGGAATCAGGTGTTTGTTGGAACAACAAACCATTTTCGGAATCCAACCCGTTAGGATTTGTAAAATCATAAAGTGGAACTTTGTAGATCGCGCGCTCTGTACCATCGCTGAACAGGCCAATTACTTCCCCATCAGTATTAAAGCTCACTGTATTCAAACTGGCGGCGGCAAAGCCGTCTTGGCTGGTTCGAAAGGGTGTGAATCCGCCATCGAACTGGGTCATGCCAGAAATATCGATGGTGAAATTTGATGTGGCACCGTCATCCCAGGTTGCGGTGTAGGTCAATTCTGTTGGTGACTGCAGTCTGCCGAGTTCGGAAAAAACAAGATTCTCGGTCAACGTTGCCGTAGATGTAGCGGAGGCTGTCCCCGTTGTGGTCTCTGCAGTTATGGCTTCGGTAACGGTAATTGTTGAACCCGTTGAATTGATCGCCGTGATGGTAAAAGTGCTGTTGTTAGAAGCCGTGCCCGCAAGTGTAATCTGATCGCCTACGGCGAGGCCTGAGAACGCCTCTGCGACAGGGATTCCTGTTGTCGTATTGCGCATTTCGATGGTGCGGCCAACATTGTCCAATGTTAATGCGGTTGTGGCAGTGGTGGATACGCTAAATGCAGACCCAGGGCTTAGTGTTCCGGTGGTTAAGTTGTCGGCACGAGAATCAATCCGCCAGGTGTTATCCGTGAGTGTTTTTGAGAAATCGAAAGATATGTTCCTGGCGGTCCCGTTCGAGTCATAAGTGTCGAAGGTGAACGACTCAGCTGTATCGCCGAAATTGTTCTCTGAGGGCAGATTTAGCTCCAGCACGGCCTGCGTCGTAGCTTGCCCCAAATTGATAAAGGCAAACTGATCAACGCGCATCGGTGCAGCAGAGCCTGTGCTAAAGGTGCCATCTGATTCGATGGGGGAACCGCGCAAATACAGACCATTTTTATCAACTAGATAGCCGTTAGAAACAGTGATCGTCGACCCGTCATCTGCGGTGACGGAACTTGTCTGTCCGTCTGCGATGCCAATTTCGAAGGCACCATCCCTAGTATAAAATATGTTGTCAGACCCGGTTAAACTAGGCTGAACAGCAAAGAAGCCCTGGCCAGCAATTGCCAAATCCAAAACGTTGTTGGACTGTTGAATGCGCCCCTGAACATCGTTCGTCGCACGTGCGTAGGGCTTCACGCCACCCAAGTCGCGATGCTGGAATTGATTGTCGCTCAAAATCGTTTCGAACTGTGTATCAATCCGCTTGAATCCGCCGGTGTTTACGTTGGCGATGTTATAGCCAATCGTATTTAGCTGATGCGCTTGCGCGCGCATTCCCAGCGTCGAAGTTTGGAAAAGACCGTTTCCACTCATGGATCGTCCTCTCTTTTCTTTTTGTTTCACCGTAAGCCTAATGGAAAGACCCATTACGCCCGTTGGCATTTATTAAGCAAAGAGAATGCCAGTTTTATAAGGCAATTAACTTATTGATATAATTTGATAAAATATTAATTCATGTACGTAAGAACGATGCCATAGACGCTATATTGCCGGGACGTCGTGAATTGCGGCAATCTTTACCGAGTGGCTTACTTCGGAAAATAATGGATTTGTTCCGGGCGAATGCTGACGCCGACGGTCTGGCCGGCTTTTGGCAGGACAACACCGGGAACTCTTGCCTCAATGGGCGTGCCGTCTTTGAGTTCCATCATGACGACCGAGGAACGACCCAATGGCCGCGCGGTAACGACTTTCAGTTTGATGCTGCCATTCTGATCGTCGATCAGAAAACCCTCTGGTCTGATCAAAAAAGCGAGTTCCGTGCCGTCTTCATGGCCTGTGACGGGAAAGTCTCCGATGGGTGTCTTAATCAGATTATTTTCAACGGCACCTGTGAATTCGTTCACCGGACCGAATAGTTCAGTGACAAACTGATCATGTGGGTGAAAATATAAATCGGTCGGGGAGCCATCTTGCAAAACCCGCCCCTCGTTCATGACCAAAATCCGATCAGCCATGAACATTGCCTCTTCAGGATCATGGGTGACCATCAACGTCCCGACGCCGGTGTCCTTGATCGTCCGCAATGTTTCGGTCCGGACTTGCGCCCGACGTGTGACATCTAAGCCAGAAAAAGGCTCATCCAATAATAAGACTTTTGGCCCTGGCGCCAGCGCGCGGAGGAGGGCAACGCGCTGTTGTTGCCCACCGGATAGAGTGTGCGGATAAACATCGGCATAATCCGAAATGCCCATGCTTTCCATTCTAGCAGAGATGTTGTTATGCGCTTGCGTACGATCCTTTTGAGCGAGCCCGAATCCGATATTCTCTCGTATGGTCAGATGGGGGAAAAGAGCGTAGTCCTGAAACATCAAGCCAACATGGCGTTTTTCTGGTGGTAGATTGGCGCCTGAATCGGCGTCCCCAACGACCACGCCATCGATCTCAACGGTTCCCGCTTGGATCGTTTCAAGACCTGCAGCCAAGCGCAGCAAAGTTGTTTTTCCGCAACCGCTTGGCCCGAGCAAGCAAACAAGTTCCCCCGGCTCAACAGAGACAGACACATTATTCAGGACTTGATTGCTGCCAAACGCATGGGAAATGGCGCGTAAATTGAGGCCGCTCAAAGGTCTGCCCTTGTTCCGTTAAGAAGTTGATCCGGGGCGCGATCGGGTGATCGTAACGCTTAACAAAATCACCGGAATAATACCCGCGCCGACAATGGTCAACGCCCCCAACGCAGACTCTTCAATCAACTCGTCGGATGCATACTGATAAACGAACGTAGCCAAGGTGTCGAAGTTGAACGGACGAAGAATAATCGTAAGCGGTAGTTCCTTCATGCAATCCACAAAAACCAGAATGCCAGCGGTCAACAAGCTTCCGCGCATTAACGGATAATGGACCGATTTTAGGGCTGTGAACGGCGTTGCTCCCAGTGTTCGTGCCGCGCCATCCATATTGGGTGTGACCTTTCCAAGGCTTGATTCAGATGCGCCGTATGCCAATGCCAAAAACCGCACAAGATAACCATAAAGGATGGGAATGATCGTGCCGGCCATAACCGCACCAATGGCTATCCCAGCGTAATCACCCAGCAATGAAATCATGCTATCCAATGCACCCAAAGGCCATAGCACTCCGACGGCCAGAATTGCGCCCGGGATCGCGTAGCCAACACTGGCTGCGCGGGCGGCAACTTTAATAGCGGGGGTTGGCGATAAACGAACGGCATATGCTAAAAATAGTCCGATTAACACAGCTACAACCGCCGCCGTTGTGGACAGGGTCAAACTGTTGGCAACGAAGCGAAAATAATCAGCGGCTAAGGTTTCTTCATAGAAGTTAATCGCATAATGCGCCAATACGCTGGCGGGTAGGATAAACCCCAAAAGAACGGGCAGGGCGCATAAAACAAAGGCCCAAAATGCGCGTTTCCCGCGAAGGCAATAGCTAGGCAGCTCGGAATATTTCGTTGACGTATGGTGGAATTTTTTCCCCTGGCGGGCCGTGCGTTCTAATACGATCAAAACCAATACAAATGCCAGCAAGACGGTCGACAATTGTGCGGCACCGGCCGTGCTGTTCATGTTCAACCACACATCAAAAATGCCTGCTGTGAAGGTTTGCACGGCGAAGTAATCGACTGTGCCAAAGTCATTTAGCACTTCCATCAGTGCCAGCATCACCCCAACGACAATCGCGGGTCGCGCGAGTGGCAGTGCAACCGAGAAAAAGCTGCCCCATGATGATTTACCCAATGTGCGCGCCACTTCTAATGCGCAGACCGACTGTTCGAGAAACGCGGCTCGGGCCAACAAATAAACATAAGGATAAAGCACAAGTGTCAGAACAATCGCGGCACTGGGTAGGGATCTGACTTCGGGGAACCAATAATCCCTCGCACTGGTCCATCCAAACAAGTCACGCAAAAACACCTGGATAGTGCCTGCGTATTCCAACTGATCGGTGATGACAAACGCCAATACATAACCAGGAACAGCAAGAGGTAGCAGTAGAGCCCATTCAAATATTCGAGACCCTGGAAATCGGCACATGGTGACAAGCCATGCTGTGCTTGTGCCAATTACCGTAACCCCGACCCCAACACCGATCATGAGCAGCAATGTTTGCTGAACGTATGTGCCAAGGACTGTGTTGTACAAGTGTTGCCAGATATCGCTGGTATCTGTGAAGGCCATGACGATCACGGTGATGATCGGCGCACCAATTAAAGCGGTAACGAAGAATGCGAAAAAAGTCCAACTGTCTAGTCGGTTTTTAAGTCGAACATTTAGAGATTTCGGGGCCTTTGCGGCGATCGATACCATAAAAAATTAGGCCCTCTGTAAACGCGAAAGGGACGCCCTGCAAAGCAAGGCGTCCAATTCGATTTTGATGTTGAGCGATTTTAGTGTCAGCTTGTTGGGCCCTCATTAAACTGAACTTCGTCAACCAGCTTGGTGGCTTTCTCGCGAAGTCTGGCAATGTCTTCCATGCCAAGTGTATCGGCCTTGAATGTGCCCCAAGATGCCACCAGTGCTGATGGTTTTACATCTTTGTGCACAGGATATTCGTGGTTTACTTCGGCATAGATCGCTTGGGCTTCTGGTCCAGACAGCCATTCAACCAATTTGACTGCTGCGTCACGGTTCTTAGCACCTTTTAACACGCCCGCACCCGAGACGTTTACGTGGGCACCGCGATCATTCTGGTTCATGAAGTTAATGCGAACCGCATCGGCCCATTTTTTTTGCTCTGGCTTTTTATCGTTTGTTGCCATGGCGCCGAGATAATAGGTGTTTGCAATCGCAATATCGCATACGCCTTCATAAACGGCTTTGGCTTGGGCGCGATCATTGCCTTGAGGTTTGCGGGCTAGGTTTGCTTTCAAACCTTCGAGCCATTTTTTCGTTTCTGCTTCACCTTTGTGGGCAATCATGGATGCGATCAATGCAACGTTGTAAGCATTCTTACCTGAACGGATGCAGATACGGCCTTTAAATTTTGGATCAGTGAGCTGCTCATAGGACGTCAACTCGCCCTCTTTAACTCGATCCTTGGAGATCATCGCGATACGTGCGCGTTGCGTTAGGCCGAACCATAGGCCGCCTGGATCGCGCAAATTTTCGGGGATGTTTGCTTCGAGTACGTCGGATTTGACGGGATCAAAGACGTCGGCTTGCTTCAATGCATAAAGACGTCCGATATCAACGGTCAGAACGGCATCAGCGGGATTGTTGTCGCCAGCAGCCTTAATCTTTTCAAGCATGCCTTTTTTGGCGAAAACCACGTTCACCTTAATACCCGTCTCTTCTGTGAATTTATTCAGTAGGGGTTCAATCAGAAAAGGCTGACGATAAGAGTACAAGTTTACTTCGTCAGCAGCTTGCGCTGGCTGAACTGCCATTGCTGAGCCCGCAATGATAGCGGACAGACAAGAAAATTGTACGACTTTTTTTAGCATTGATTTGCTCCTCGGGACCGCAAACAGAGTCTGTTTGTCGGGATGGATTGTTTCACTTCATTTGACATTCATCGTCAAGCAATTAATTGAGAATGATTATCATTCACCTCAGTGTTATACGAAGCTTAATTTGCAATTGCAAGTCATTCTCAAAAAGAAAATGCACAATTTGTGATGTTTGAATTTGGCGTACTAAAAATGGGACGTATGCAATCAGGAGTTCCTGATGTATAAAACGACATAGGTGCCTTGGCGAGTTTTGTGGTGCCAGTATTCGAGGTTGTCTGATGAAAGTATCGAAGACCGGGGGTGCCAAAGGGCCTGACTCTACCCGCAAAAAATCCAAGTCATCAGAGGGTGGCGCTGGTTTTGCGGATGCCTTGAAGACCGCTTCTGGATCTCCAGAAATGGAGGCGGCGCAAGCGACAAGCTCGGTCGGACATGTTGATGCCATATTGGCGGTCCAACAGACTGCCGATGCAACGGATCATAAATCCCGTGGGCTGATGATGGATTACGGGAACGAGATGCTCGATCGATTAGAGCAATTGCGTATCTCGATCTTAAACGGCGCTGTGTCCAAAGACCGTCTACAAGAAATGGCGCGCCGATTGCGCGAGCGCACATCTAATAGCGATGATCCACGTCTCAATGAACTGATTGATGACATTGAACTTCGGGTTGAAGTAGAGATCGCCAAACTCCGCCGTTAACGCTTGGTAGAATACCCATGAAAATCAAGTGGATAGAGCCAAAAAACTCTTAAATTCTTCCCTTGCAGAGATAAACCCTCCCGATTATATTCCCGGCCTCTGGCAAACCTACAGTCTGGGAGCCCAAGGCGTCATGAGCATCACGCTACCGCCCGAATACAAACCTAACAAAAAAGAACCCTTCATGAATCCGCGCATGAGAGAGTATTTTCGCAAGAAGCTCTTGGATTGGCGGACCGAACTGGTCAAAGAATCGAATGATACCCTGCAAACGCTGCAAGAGGGTGGAATTGTCGAACCTGATATTGCAGATCGCGCAGCGGTCGAAACTGACCGGTCACTGGAATTACGAACCCGTGATCGTGCGCGAAAACTGATTTCAAAAATCGATCAAGCGCTCGAACGTATTGAGGACGGGTCTTATGGATACTGTGAAGAGACCGATGAGCCGATCTCAATCGCCCGATTAGAGGCGCGGCCGATCGCTACAATGTCAATCGAAGCGCAAGAACGTCACGAGCGGATGGAGCGGACCCACCGCGACGATTGATCTTTGACGATCACGAATTTTTAAAGCCACGGGCTGCAGAGTCCGTGGCTTTTTTTGTGCGAATTTTCGGGCAAAAAAAAGCCGGAGCATTCTGCCCCGGCCAAAGTTGTCTAGGTATTCAATGAACCTAGAACGGGAAAAGGATGTCCCAAAGTTGCATACCCCAGCGAGGTTGTTGCAACTGACTTAAGGTGCCACTGCCGCCGTAAGCGACGCGCATTTCGGCAATCTTGTCGTGGGTAATTGTGTTGTCGCTCTCGATGTCTTCGGGTCTAACCACGCCTGTCACCATGAGTTCACGAAGTTCTGCGTTCACCAAGATTTCCTGGCGTCCCATGATCACGAGCGATCCGTTAGGCAGAATTTGTGTAACAATCGCAGCAAAGGTTAGATTGATTGTTTCAGACCGTTCGATCGATCCGTCACCTTCGGTTTGATGCCGACTGCCAAAACTTGCGGTAGCCGTTGGGACAATACCCTGGGGAAGGACTTTAGAGAATTCAGCCTCCAATCCGAGGAGGTTTGTAACGTCAGAATCCTCGTTATCGGTTCGGTCGCGCTCTGTTGTATTCGAAAGTGTCGCAGTATCAGCCAAGTTCAGCTGCACGGTGACCATGTCGCCAATCTCTGTTGCACGATGGTCCTTAAAGAAGGCGCGGGCGCCGCTACGCCAGAGAGAGCTCGGGTTTTCTTCGGCCACTTGTGGCGCTGGCATTGGCAGGCTCACGGGCCGATACTTTGGCTGAATGGTGGGGTTCTCGATCTTTGTCAGTTCTGGTCCGTCGCCGATCTCAGATATGCGTGTTGCCAAATTACACGCGCTGAGACTAGTGGCGATGGTGACGACTGCCAGACCTTTTAAGATCCTAATTTTGCGATTTGTTTGTGACATTTTGCTGTCCTTTCCCGAAAGAAATTTTTCTTGTTGTTTGATCTTCGTGTCAGTTCACGTTCAACGAAAGTTGCTGCGCGACCGTGCGAACGGCGACCCGGCCTGGGCCAATGATTTCGGCTTCAATGACCTGTGTCGATTGGGCATTTTTGATTTGGATGATGTCACCATCGGCCCCGTTCTGAAGGGCCTTGCCCTGTGCTGTCAGGATCATGTTGGGGACGTGATGAACAATCGTTACCAAGTCATTTTTCTTAACCAACTGAGGACGTTGTACATCGGTCACCCGAATAGGCGCACCAGCGCGAATGCCGCGTTTGGGGGTCATCCCGATCAGGTCATCCATATGCATCAGGATATCGGCTTGGACACGATCCGCCCGCATCCGTACCCATTTAACGTCGGCAGATTTAATGATATCGCCGCGGAGCACTCGATTGGAAAATACGGGAACTTCAGCAACCCGGTATGCGCGCCCGGAAAGGCGAATCTTCTCGGTTGCATTTGCACCTTCGCCTGCAGAAACCATTGCTGTGAAGCGACCGGTCCGGTCCTGATAGTTCACGCTATCGACATTAATCGTCGGCACGCTACCTGCGGGAAGGTGGAGTTCTGTAAACCGAGAAGAGAATTCAACGTCCATGTCTTCACCGATGTTGAATTCCGACAGAGCAAACAAGATCTCGGCTTTGATTTCAGAAACAGAGACCGAAATACTGGCGCGCTCGACAATGGCCGTAACTTTGGAACTCAGCGGTCGCCACTCCACGTTATAAGCCCGTGCGACACGGTAGAGCCAACGGGCATCCAATACGGCCCTCTTGCCAGCCTGCGGCGCGTAAGCAACAGGCGCTTCGGCGCGTTCGGTCACATTGGTGAACAAATCGTTTAATCGTATGACGTTTTCTTCAACAACCACATGCTCCCGTAGCATAGGCGCTTTTTCCAACGCGTTTGCACTTAAGTCCGAAGCGATCGTAGGGGTGCTCGTTCCGGCGAGGGCAAAGGTTCCAAAGCCGATGATGAAAGCCGTTCTGATCAATTGACGATACATTTTATATCTCCTCAGTTGAGGACCCGATCGCTTATCGGATCGTCGTCAGGGTGCCCATCATTTCGTCCGAAGTCTGGATGACTTTGGAATTCATCTCGTAAGCACGCTGTGCCGAGATCAAATGAGAGATTTCTTCGACAGCATTCACATTCGATGTCTCCAAAAACCCTTGAAGGATTGATCCAAAGCCAACGGAATCTGGGTTGCCAGTTACGGGCGAGCCGGATGCCGCGGTTTCTAGCATCAAGTTGTCACCAATTGACTCTAAGCCAGGCTCGTTCTGGAAGGTCGCCAATTGAATTTGACCTGCATTTTGCAATGCGACTTGGCCCTCCACTCGAACCAGTACCTGGCCGGAGTTGTTGATCGTCACGTCGATGGCATTCTGAGGGACAGTAATTCCAGGATTCAATTGCAGGCCATCGTGGGTCACGATCAGGCCGTTTTGGTTCAACTGGAATGTGCCATCTCGAGTGTACGCTGTTTCACCCGTGGGCAATTGAACTTGAAATAAGCCTTTGCCTTGAATGGCCATATCAAGGCTGTTGTCCGTCGCGGTCAGGTTGCCTTGCTCGTGAATTCGATAAACGGCGGCGAGTTTCACACCCAATCCTAATTGAACCCCCGTGGGGACTACATTGCCCGCATCTGAAGATGTGGAGCCGACGCGACGTAGATCTTGATAGATCAAGTCGTGGAACTCGGTCCGGCGACGCTGAAATGCAGTGGTGTTCATGTTGGCCAAGTTGTTTGAGATGACCTCTACGTTGCGCTGCTGCGCTTGCATACCTGTTGATGCAATATCTAGTGATCTCATTTTACTCTTCCTTTCCCGTTAGCGCGCATTTTTGCCGCGCTGATTTTGTTCGTGCGTTAATTGGTGGCGGCCAGATCCTTGACCATGGTGCGCTGACGTTCGTCTTCTCGTTTCATGAAATCGCGGACGCTGTCGTAAGCCCGGTGGACTTCGATCATGCGTGCCATTTCAGCAATCGGCTGGACGTTTGATCCCTCGACAGCACCTTGAAGAATGCTGGCGTTTTCAACAGCCTGAGGCGGGTTATTTTCTGGGGATGTGAATTGTGCGCCGGAAATGCGCTCCAAAAGTTGTTCGTTCTCGAAATTCACGACCCGCAGTTTGCCGAGTTCGCCGTTATTCGTGGAGATCGTGCCATCACGTGAAATGACAATTTCTGTATCTTCGGGGGCGAATACGACTGGTGCGCCACCGTCAGCCAGAACCGGCTGGCCAAGTTGGTTGACCAATTGCCCGGTGTTATCCAGTTGAAAACGACCGTTTCGCGTATAACTCTCGCCGTCCGGTGTCTGCAAAGCAAAGTAGCCTTCACCTTCAATCGCAACATCAAGGGGGTTGCCCGTGGTTTCTGTTGCGCCGGGTGCGTTATCAATCATCGTTGCGATATCTCGCGTATACGCGAGACGTGGAGAGATTGCTGAGCCGCTTTCTTTGGATTTAGCCAAGTGTTCGACGAACATCATGCTGCCGGCTTTGTAGCCATGGGTGCTCATGTTCGCGAGGTTGTTCGCAACAACGTCCATCTGACGTCTGAGGGCACCTTGGAGTGATAGCGCGACGTAGGAAGTGTTTTCCATTGTCTAAGTCCTTTTCCCGTATGTTCTTCATGGCCGACTTTTGACGGTCCAATTGCCGTTGAACATGCACGGGGTGTGCCAGTTTAATAAAATCAATCAAATCAATGTCTTATTTGAAACTAGCTTCCTCACTGTCACTGCAGAAATTGATGGTATGTGCATGGTTTGCCCGGCAGGAAATGCCCTTTCAGCAGGCGGATTTGCCTATCCAAAGGTCTGTCGAGGAAGTTGTACGAAGTTCCGTCAATTTGGTATCTTATGATTCGCGGCGGAAGCGTTGGCTGAACACGCTTTCAGGGGGACGTGATTTAGGCCATGCTAATTCGAACGAAGACGATAGAAACGACTTGTTAACCAAACCACCCACATACTCATGTGTCCGGCTAGAAAACCGCTGGGCGCGGGGCTAGTCGATAAGAGGGTACATGGCTGAGGAAGATGCAGACGATGATGTAGAAGGGGGTGGCCTTGAGGACGAAGAGTCTTCTGGTGGCAAAAAGAAACTCCTCATCGTCATCTTTATCGTCATTCTCTTGATCGTCGGTGGCTTGGCCGGTGCCTATTTTACAGGACTTTTGGACCCTGTGATTAAAATGATTGTTGGCGAACCGAGCCAAACAGAAGAGCAGGTTGATGAGTTCGCGGGGCCTTCAGTTTTTTATGAGTTGCCCGCGCTGACAGTAAACTTGAATACGGCAGGGCGAAAAGCACGGTTTATTAAGATACAAGTCAGTCTCGAATTGGCTAACGAGGCAGATAAACCAAAGGTGGAGGCAGTCATCGCGAGAGTGATGGATAATTTCAACGTGTATTTGCGAGAATTGCGGATTGAGGATCTTAGTGGTTCTGCAGGTATTTATCGTTTGCGCGAGGAGTTATTGACTCGCATTAGAGGTGCCGTCGCCCCAGTTGTTGTTAAAGATATTTTGTTTAAAGAGATGCTGATCCAATAATGCCCAGCAAACACAACGAAGTAATTTCGGAAAGAAGGATCTAATCGTGGTCCCCGCAGATGAAGCCGAAGAAGAAGTAAACGAAGATGAAGAGGACGAGCTAGCCGCCGAGTGGGAGGCTATGATGTCTGATGGTGACGACGAGGCCGATGCGGGTGAGGGCGGCGGTGGTCGCGAGGCAACGCGGGTTCTAAATCAGGACGAGATCGACTCTTTACTTGGCTTCGACGAAGATCAGGAGGAAATGAGCGAGCGGTCCGGGATTAAGGCGATCTTATCGTCAGCCTTGGTTTCCTATGAACGACTGCCAATGTTGGAGGTGGTTTTCGACCGTCTTGTCAAACTGATGTCCACATCGTTGCGGAATTTTACGTCAGACAACGTTGAAGTCTCTCTCGATAATATCGCATCCATTCGCTTTGGTGATTATCTAAATTCAATTCCTCTGCCCGCTATGTTGAGTGTGTTTAAAGCAGAAGAATGGGATAACTATGGCCTGATTACCGTTGATAGTTCGCTGATTTATTCGATCGTTGATGTGTTGTTGGGTGGTCGTCGTGGGACTGCAGCCATGCGGATCGAAGGACGGCCATATACGACCATCGAAAGATCATTGGTTGAGCGTATGGTCCACGTGATGTTGGGTGATTTATCGGCGGCCTTTGAACCGCTGAGCCCCGTGACATTCAGCTTCGACAGGCTCGAGACCAACCCTCGCTTTGCAACAATCTCCAGGCCTTCCAACGCAGCTATCGTGGCAAGGCTTCGGATCGATATGGAAGACCGGGGCGGTCGGCTGGAACTGTTATTACCTTATGCAACGTTGGAGCCCGTGCGTGAACTGTTGCTGCAGATGTTCATGGGTGAGAAATTTGGTCGTGATACAATTTGGGAAACCCACCTAGCAGAAGAACTTTGGGTCACAGATGTAGACTTGGAAGCTGTGATAGATACACAGTTAATGAAGTTGCGAGATGTATTTGATCTGAAAGTTGGCTCCCAAATCATGTTGAACGCGACAAAAGACTCACCAGTAAGCCTCGTTTGCGGCGATATACCGATGTACACAGGACGCATGGGGCACAAGAGTGATAAGATTGCGGTCCAGATAGAAGACCGCGTGGCAAAAACCCCGCGGGATAGCTGATAGGCTTCAAGCTGCAGCTGATAGGAGAACGCGATGCCTTATACGTTGATCATTGATATTGCCGTCGCCGTTTTGCTTGTGGTTACCATTGGCTATGCCGTGACGTTGAACAGAAGACTGCAACGTCTTCGCAAGGACAAAAAAGACTTAGAAAATTTGGCTAGGACGTTTGGTGAGTCGACCATTCGCGCCGAAGAGAACATCAATCAGCTTCGTACAGTCGCTCAGGCCTTAGATATCCAAATGGGCCGCGCACAGTCGCTCCGAGATGATTTGGCATTTTTGAATGATCGGGGCGGTTCAGCTGCAGACCGGCTGGAAGAACTTGTGCGTGAAGCGCGCGATGGGCTGGGCGTTGTTCCAACACCGCCGAGTACCGGGCAGGCCAAGGCTGCGTCGACTTCAAAGTCACCAAAAGCGCCGTTAACGGCTTCGAAAGAAGAACCAGACAACATTGAGGGTCGATCAGAGGCGGAGAGAGAACTGCTTCGCGCGTTAAAGGATGCGGGATAAAGACCGAACGGAACAAGAATGATGAGAAAACTGTTTTCAAAGATACGGTTCCTGCCAATTACCATATTTGCCGCAACGCTGATGTTGACGGTTCGTGTCGGTGATATTTGGCAAGGTATCGACACCTTGCTCGATGGCTCGATCAAAGTGTCGCAAGCGACCGCACAAGAAACCGCCAATCCAGAAGTGACTCCTGAGCTGCAAGAATCCGCTGCGGTTCCGGAAGTGGGTGCGTCTGCAAATGACCCTGTTGTTGGTGAGGTCGGAGCAACGGTTCAAGATGATCCAACCCGTTTGATATCCGATGACCCGACGCTGCTGACACCAGCAGAAATTGAGATTTTAATGCGCCTAGCCGAGCGGCGCGATTTGCTCGAAAAACGTGAACGTGAAATTGATGCTCGAGAAGGGCTATTGCGTGCAGCCGAAATACGGATTGAACGCCGCGTTGCGGAACTTGAAGATTTACGTCAAGTGATTGAGAACCGCATCAAGGTATTTGACGCACAGCAAGAAGATAAACTTGGTAGCCTGGTCAAGATTTACGAGAACATGAAGCCAAAAGATGCGGCCCGTATTTTCGAAGAGCTTGAAATGACAACATTGCTTGAGGTCGCCGAGCGCATGAAAGAGCGAAAATTGGCACCCGTGATGGCGCAAATGGGCCCAGAGCGGGCGCGGGAAGTAACCGTAGAACTGCGTGCTCTCCGCGAATTGCCGAACCAAGTTGGGACGCTTCCATGATAATCGCGGTGCTGTGATTTGGCGTAAAGCTGGCCGGGCAGTTTAATTGTCGCCTGCGGAACCAAACACCAAAAAGCCTTCGGGCTTGGGAGAACGAACTTGGTAGTCGATTTGAACATGAAAGTTTTGATCGTCGATGACTACCCGACCATGCTTAAGGTTTTACACACACTGCTTCGTCAGTTGGGTTTCACAAATATTGAACTCGCAGAAGATGGTGCCGAAGCGTCAGAGAAACTGAAACAAGACACATTCGGTCTCGTTATTTCCGATTGGAATATGGAACCTATGACCGGTTTGGAGCTTCTAAAACTAGTTCGAGATGATGCAGCGATGAGCGATCTTCCCTTCATCATGATCACCGCGGAAAGTTCTGCCGAGAATGTAAAAACCGCCAAGGAAGCTGGTGTGTCCAATTACATTGTCAAACCCTTCACGGCGGATGAGTTGCGGACAAAATTGGTCAGTGTCCTTGGGGATTTTTGAGCATCACGATGATACTGTGGGCATGTTTGGCGCGCGTAAATGTATGATTTAAAAAACGAATTCGAAATAGAGGATCCACCGGCACGACCTGATATTGTTCCAGTGTTCTTGGGCTTGTTTCTATTGGTGCTCGCGTTTTTTATCATGCTGGTTTCGATTTCGACATTTGAAGAAGTCAAATCGAGCCGGGTCATGGATAGTCTGACTTCGACTTTTACCACGGTTTTGCCACCCACATCGGACCCCGTAGATTTTAATGCCAAAGACGGCGATATCCTTGCGGGTGAAGCATTCCAGGAGCAGATCACATCGATATTCTCTACGGCTATTCAGGTCGAGAATATAGAAGTCGTTCAGCCTGGGCGTTTGATGCGTCTACAGATGCGGGTAAATGTGCTTTATTTGGATGGTCAAACTGCGGTCAGGGAAGATCAGTATCCCTTGCTGGATCGTATTGTCGCGGTGTTGAGCAATCGTCCGCCCGGATTACGACAAGATATGGAAGTCATCATTGGCTCGCGTGTGACCGAGGGCGTGTCTTTGCCTGTTGGACAAACACTGGAAATGTCGCGCGTTGGCGAGTTGGCACGATTGATGGTCAGCAGAGGGGCACCACCAGACGCCATTTCCGTTGGCATGAAGCCGGGTGATCCTAGTGAGATTAGCATTTGGTTCTGGGTCCGCGGTGTACAGGAAACAGCCGTCCGCTTCGAAGAGGCGATGGAGGCGGCCAAGAATAGACCAGAACCAGAGCCAGAACCCCTTGTCCTGCAACCCCATGGTCCGCAGCCATGAGGCGGGATCCCATTCCAGAGATGGACCACACTGTGGAGCCAGAGCATCACAACACTAAAATGTGGATGCTGACATTTACAGATTTGGTTTCGCTGCTGCTGACGTTCTTCGTTTTGCTGTTTTCGATATCGAACGTGAAAATTGATGAGTGGGATAAGGTCATCGACTCTTTGTCTCAGACGCTGAATCCCGAAGTCGAACAAACGATTAAGAAGCCGACGGCGCAGCTGAATATTGGTACGCTATTCAAACGACGTGCGGTCAATCTGGACTATTTGACATCGGTCATCGAAGAGAACTTGTCTCAGGATCCTTTGCTGCGAGACGCGCTGATCGTGAAGTTAGAAGACCGCCTTGTAATTGCGCTGCCAGGTGATTTGTTGTTCGACCCTGGGCAAGCCTTGATTAATTCACGGGCTGAAGGTGCGATGTTTACGTTGGGTGCGATGTTCCAGAACGTGGGCAACACAATTGGCGTGACCGGGCATACTGACCCGTCACCTCCAGGTGATGGGCCGTTCTCGTCGAACTGGGAACTTTCTATCGCCCGGGCATCGTCTGTCGCCAACGCAATTCGTCGCGGTGGGTATGACGAGCAAATAGTGGCATTGGGTTATGCGGATTCGCAGTATAATAGATTACCGAATCTCAGTGATGAGGAACGGCGCCAACTGGCGCGTCGTGTCGATATCATTGTGATGCCAACGGCGGATACTTTTTAGGGAACAAAAATGGCTGTGGGCACCTTTGTCCGAGCAGGAATAGTCTTTTTAGCGCTTTTGGTTTTTGCGCCTCTGACGGCATGGGCGGAACGCCTGAATGTGCGTGCAGAGGCGACCGATAACTCTGTGCTCTACACTTTCCCATGGCGTGATCCCGTTGCGTTTGAACACAGTGTGAATAATGGCGTTTTTACGATCCGTTTTTCGCGCCCGATAGATGGCAGCTTTGCAGGGCTGGCGGCACGGTCCGGCGGGATCATCCGAAATGTATCGTCGGGAAGTGATGGCCGCTCGGTACAATTTGCGCTGACCCAAGAGGTCGAAAGCTACGTTTATTATACAGGCACCGCGGTAACCGTGGAGCTGGTGGCGAAGGGGAAGCCCGAACCCGTTCAAGTGCAGGATGAACCGAAATCGCCATCCACACCGCTAACATCGCCGACCAATGTGGCGTCGGACAGCATCGTCGCGTCACGCGCCATCGCGCGGGCGCAAGCCGTCCCCAGCGATGCGCCAAATGTCACTGTGCGAACGGGTGAGCATCCGGATTACACACGAGTTGTTTTCGATTTTGATGCGAATACCTCTTACACGGTGGCCAACACTGATGGCGTTGTAACGATTACCTTCGACGCGTCAGCCAATATTGATATTGACCCACTAAACAGACAGGGTGTGCCTTTTCTGGGCGGCGCTCGCACCACGATCAGTGAGGGCAAAACCATTGTGACAATGGCAGTTCCGAGGACAGCACCCCTCAGAGACTTTCTGTCGGGGCCTAAAATCGTCTTGGATGTACGGCAGCCGTCAGGTGATCAAAATCCGGTGCCGCTGCCACCCGAAGAAGAACCGTCGATTCCAGTCTTAAAGGCACAATCACCCGCTTCTGCCGAGCCGCCAGTCCCGGAACCGCCACAATCACCCACTCAGCTCGCGCCCGCGCCGCCCGCCCAGCCGGTTGCGCCAGTCGCCGAAGCTGAAGTTGATGGTCCACCCGGTCCAAACTCTGGTGTAGGTCGGCCGGTGTTTTTGCGTCCCAACGTGCGCCAACCTGATCCGGAAGCAGAACCAACTGCTGCGGACCAAGCACTTTCCGCGCGCGCGCCGAATGGAGTTAGCGATGGCCCAATGCCAGCCGCTCGTGTCCAGGCGTTTCCTGATACGGACGCATTGGCGTTTCGATTTGATTTCGATGAGCCCGTTGCTGCGGCGACGTTTCGTCGGGGTGGCGCTGTATGGATCGTCTTTGACAAGCCGACCATCGTTGATACTGAAACGCTAAAGGCCGCAGCGGGCGAGGCTGCGTTTGAAATCCTTCAACTGCCCAATCCGAATGCGACGGTTCTTCGGATTAGGACATCGCGTCGCTATAATCCCGCGGTCAGTCGGGATGGATTGGCTTGGATCATCGATTTGGCCGAGCGCGAGTTAGCACCACAATCCGCCTTAAAAGTCTCGGCGCAGCCGACGTCGCAAGTCGGTCCGCGGTTGTTCATTACTGTGCCTGAACCTGGAAGGCCTATTCCAATTGTTGATCCAAACGTGGGAGATAACTTTGTCGCCGTACCTGTTATCCCTCTGGGGCAAGCGATTGGGCAAAATTTCCGTTATCCACAATTCTTACTGCGGGTTGCGGCCCAAGGAATCGTGATTGATCCTTTGACGGATGATTTGCGGACGCGCTCGCTTCGCCAAGGTGTTGAGATATCTAACGGAGGCGTGGAACTCGCAGTGACAAACGTTTCGGCGGATGCCGCAGCACATGCTGAGTTAAGTGCTTCTCGTCCCATGGTCAAAGCGATAGAGGATTTGGCACAATACTATGCTCCGACAAACGAATTCTTGGCCGCCAAACGTGAGATGGAAACAGAAGTGTCCTCCGCACCGGCCAATCGTAGAACACCCGCTCGATTGGAACTGGCGAAGTTCTTTTTCGCAAACGCCTATGCCGCAGAAACACTAGCGGTTCTTCGTGTCGCCCTTGATGATATCCCGCTGCTCGAAGATGATCCTGTCGTCCGCGTTCTGCGTGGCGGATCACAATATCTGATGGGCCGGTATGACGAGGCCCTCGCCGATCTGACGCACCCATCGGTGGCAGGCAATGATGAGGCAAGGCTCTGGGCCGCTGCAGCAACCGCGCAATTGGGCGACAGATTGGGTTCAGCACGCGATCTTCGTTTCACAGGATCAATCGCACGTGATTACCCCCGCCCATTGAAAATGCCATTGGGTATATTGATCACAGAGGTCGCTGCGGAAACAGGCGATGGCCAGGGCGCACAGCTTTTCCTAGAAGCGCTGAACCTCGAAAAACCACGCAATGACGAACAAGCAAAATTAAAGTTCGCAGAGGGCAAACTTCGCGAACTTGATGGTGATTTTGAGGCCGCCGTCGCACTCTGGGAAGAAGTCACCGAGAGTGAAAACCGCCCATCGCGTGCACGGGCGCGTGTCGCGCTGACAGAAATGTTGTTGAAGCTCCGTCGCATCGAACATCGGGACGCCATCGAAGAATATGAGAAACTGCGTTTCGCATGGCGCGGCGACAAGATGGAATTCAACAATCTACGTCGCCTTGGTTCATTATATTTGGATGAAGGGTTTTTCCGCGAAGGCCTCTCGACTTTGAAAGAAGCCGCCACACATTTTCGCGAATTCCCAGAGGCACCTGAAGTTACCAAACAAATGAGTGATACCTTCAATTCGTTGTTCTTAGGTGACGAGGCGGCTGAACTAGACCCCGTCAAAGCAATTGCGATTTACAATGAGTTCAAAGAATTGACGCCAGCTGGTCCGCGTGGCGACGAGATGATCCGCAACCTTGCTGATCGGCTTGTAGATGTTGATTTGCTTGATCGAGCCGCAGAACTGCTTTCGGCACAGGTGCAGTTCCGATTGGAAGGTGTGCAAAAAGCACGAGTTGGTGGGCGTTTGGCGTTGATCTATACGCTGGATAGAAATTACCAACGAGCGCTTGAGGTGCTGCAAGCCACCGGCGTCGAGGGCATGCCAGAGGAGTTGGAGAGCCAGCGCCGTCATTTATTGGCACAAGTGTTGATTGGCTTGAATCGCGATAATGACGCATTGGCCTTGTTAGAAACAGATGAAAGCGAAAGCGCAGAGTTGTTGCGCGCAGAGATGTTCTGGAATTCGGGTAACTGGTTAGAGGCGGCAGCATCGTATCGCGTTCTTGTTCGGCAATCAGAGGCATCACCAGATGAACTGCTTTCCGACGCCCAAGCGGCCCGTATCTTGAACTACGCAGTGGCTTTAACGAATTCTGGTGGCGAGCGAGCGGTCCAGAAGTTGAAGTTGGAATTTGCCCCCACGATGGCGCAAAGCAAATTTGCAGAGGTTTTCCAATTGGTGACGACCCAAGAAACCCCTGGCATCCTTGACCCGATCGTCGTGCCAGAAAAAGTGCAAGAAGTGGAAACATTCTTGGCAGCTTATAAGAACAAACTAAAAGAGGGCGTGCCGCTTTCATCGATAAATTAGGTCAACCGCCGAAGCTGCGCACCAGTGACCCAACGATCAAATACCATCCATCGACCAACACAAAGAAAATGATCTTAAACGGCAAGGCGATGATGATAGGCGGCAACATCATCATACCCATTGCCATTAAGATGGATGAGACGACCATGTCGATGATCAAGAATGGAACAAAAATCAAAAAGCCAATTTCAAACGCGCGCCGCAATTCGGAAATCATAAACGCGGGAATAAGAACACGCATGGGCATGACCTCGCCGGTGTTCTCTATTGAAATGCCACCGATATCGACAAACAATTCCAAGTCTTGCTCGCGAACTTGGGCGAGCATGAACTCTCTAAAAGGTTGGGCGGAACGCTCAAAAGCATCGATCTCGTCAATCTGACCGGCGATCAGCGGCTCAATTCCCTCATCATACACGCGTTCAAACGTTGGCATCATAATGAACGCCGTTAGGAACAGCGCCAAACTGACCAAAACTTGGTTCGGTGGTGTTTGTTGTGTGCCCAATGCCGTGCGTAAGAAGGACAACACAACAATGATCCGCACGAACGACGTCATCATCACCAGGATTGAAGGTGCCAGTGACAAAACGGCAATCAGGACAACTAACTGGATGATGCGCGCCGTGGCATCGCCGCCACCTTCGCCAAGATCCAGACTAAAGGTTTGTGCCTCGGCGACGCCCGCAAACGCTGCCAATCCAGCGACGACAGAAAACACAGCCCAAAATGATCGACGCTTCAGAATATCGGGTATCATTTCTTTTGGTCCGTCTCGTCTGTCTGGGTTTCGGCCAATATCTGGCTGAAATCTGTATTTACCCTGATATTTCTCTCTATCACGGTTTCTTCTGTCGGGCTTAATACCAATAAATGCTCAACATCATCTCGGCGAACCAAAACTAATTTGCGTCTTGAATCTAAAGGGGAAACTTCGACCACGCCAATGCGTCTGTCACCTGCTGGCTTGATCGCACCAGCTGGAAATCCCACACCCAATCGTCTCGCGATAACAGCTAGCAAGCCAATCAGCGCCAAGACAAAGATTAGCGCTAGGACAAATCTGAGATACCCTTCAGGCTCCATCAAATATTCCGATTAGTGTTTTGGTTCGGATTGGTGACGAAGTGCATCGCCAAGTTGCGTAAGATCGCCGACGACTTTTTCAATTGCCGATGTGACTTCTTGTGGATTGGCAGGTGGCACCTCGGCCATTCTGCGACATAGGTCACCAATCACGGCCTCTAAGTTGGATAAATCAATCGCGTTGCCTTGCGCGACCAGTTCCTTGCCGCTATCGACCAATTTCGAAATCTCGGCGATTTCAGACAAATAATCTGGCGCGTCATCATTCATTGGCGGTTGAGTCATCTTTATCGTCCTTATGTTGCGCTTTAGTCTGCTCAGTGGTATTCGCCCACTGTTCCGAATTTACTTTTTCATTACTCTGCATCTCGCCATTTGCGCGATACACATAGCTTAGTATTTCTGCAACAGCGGTAAATGCCTCGAACGGTATTTCGCTGTCTAAATCGACGGCGGATAACAATTCCGCCAAATCTGCGTCCTCTCGAACTTTAACGCCGTTCGCAAATGCCAACGCTAAAATCTGTTCAGCTACAGTGCCGCGTCCGGCTGCAATGACCCTTGGAGCGCGCCCTTTGGTGTCTTCTTTTAGGGCGACAGAGATGGCCCGCTCTTTAGGCGGGGGCGGTTTTAAGTTCGATTCCGCGGGGTTTTGATCTTGGTCCACGTATCCCTCAACACATTCCATCGCCTATTCATTGAGGCTACTGGCAAGGGGCGGAGAATAACAGTGGGTATTTAAGAAACGATAAAGTCCAGGTCATCACGAATTCATGCAGAAAATATCGTTAACAAAGATTCACTACTTATTAATAAACCCGGCAGATACTGCCTAGCAGGAAATCAAAGGGAAATCCTTCCCGGCGATATGACGGAAGCATGAGTTCATGGACCTAGAAAAACTAACACTGTTCTCGGCTGTAAAGGGGCGCCTGAAATGGCTGACCCAACGCCAAGAAGTGTTGGCCCAGAATATTGCCAACGCAGATACGCCGAAATATCGGGCTTCAGACCTTAAAGCCTTTGAATTCAAGGATGTTTTGCGCCGGGAGAACACTCAGGTTCGTATGTCTGTAACAGATGCATCGCATCAACCAGGTGCCAGACGTCGTATTAGGGATTTCTCTGAACAGGTCGAGCGTAACCCTTATGAGACTTCGCCCAATGGCAACTCGGTCATTCTTGAAGAGCAATTGGCGAAGGTTAACGAGACCCACACAAAGCATCAACTGGTGACACAGTTGTACAAAAAACACCTGACGATGATCACCACTGCCGTGCGTGGCATGCGTTAAGAAACGGGTTCAGAAATATGGATGATCTATTAAAAACTTTTCAAATTTCGAGCGCAGGCATGCAGGTCCAAGGATCGCGACTGCGCGTGATATCGCAAAACATCGCGAATGCTGATTCTCTACCTCAAGACCCGAACGGCAAGCCTTACCGTCGCCAAATCATCACGTTCAAGAATGAACTGGATCGTTCTATTGGATTGGACACGGTACGGGTCAACAAAGTTAAACCCGACATGTCAGATTTCGGAAAACGTTACGAGCCAAGCCATCCCGCCGCAGATGCAGATGGGTATGTGCTGACGCCGAACGTGAGCCGATTGGTCGAAATGTCGGATATGCGCGAAGCGCAACGGTCCTACGAAGCGAATATGCAGGTCATCAAGTCATCACGTTCTATGTTGATGGGTACGATTGAACTCCTGCGATAACGAATGAACAGCGCGCAAGAAAGCGCGTACCAAGGGACACGGGCCGAGAATGGCCACAGTGAGCCTGGAACGGGAAATAAAAATAGGGGAAACCCACGATGTCGAACGCTGGAATTGGTTTTGCCAACGCTGTTCAAGCTTACTCAAATGTTGCCAATGGTCAGGCATTTGGCGGCGGTTCTGCCGCAAAAACCAAAGGCCCAACTGAAAATGGTGAATTTGCATCACTTGTGCGAAGCGCGATCGATGAAGCCATTAAAATCGGTGAAAAGAGTGAACAACTGTCTATCCAGGGCGTAAACGATCGCGCTGATCTCAATCAGGTTGTTACTGCCGTTGCCGAAGCCGAAGTGACGTTGCAAACTGTGGTTGCGGTTCGCGATAAGGTCATCGATTCATACAAAGAAATTCTACGTATGCCGATCTGATCTTGGGGTTCCGCGCGGTTGGTTGAATCCTCGCCGCCGCTTTGGAAGTCGCAGAGGTTCGTATGAATCAGGTCGCTGTCATGGAAATCGGCCGAGAGGCCATGTGGGTCGTACTGCTGACCGCGGGCCCCATCATGATGGCAGGGCTGTTGATTGGTTTGCTCATCGCGCTTTTCCAGGCCTTAACAACGATCCAGGAAATGACACTGACCTTTGTCCCAAAGATCATTGTCATTTTTTTCGCGATTATCATTATGTTGCCGTTCATGATGACAGAGGTCGTCGAATTCGCGCAGACGCTCTTTGATCGGATGGCAACGCTTGGCGTCACGTAACGTCGATGCTTGAAGCTTTCTTACAAACGAATATTTGGGTGTTTGTGGTCGTGATGACCAGAATAGGGACGATGCTCGGCACGTTGCCCGGCTTCGCCGCCGGTTACGTTTTGCCCCGATATCGGATCAGCTTAGCTTTATTGTTGTCATTTTTACTGGCGCCGATGGTTGTGCAATTTGTCCCGCCTCTACCCGAAAGCGCAATGATGATGTTTTTAATCCTTGCGGGCGAGGTCGTTGTGGGAGCGTTCTTGGCATCGATTGCAGTTGTGATGTTTGCCGCCCTGCAAGCGGCGGGCACATTTATCGCATTTTTCTCGTCGATGGCGAACGCTCTGGTCCAAGATGCTGTAGCGAACCAACAAAGTTCAGTGATTGCTGGATTTCTATCAACAATGGGTTTGGTTCTCATCTTTGTTACTGATTTGCACCACATCATGCTTCGTGCAGGTGTTGATAGCTTTGAGTTGATGCGGCCGGGACAGCCTCTCTTGCTGGGCGATATGTCCGACATGATAGCCACCCGTGTCGCCGAAGCATTCGCATTGGGACTCAAACTTTCTTCGCCCTTGCTAATTTCGGCAATGATCTACTACCTGGCTTTGGGTGTGCTTGGTCGTTTGATGCCCACACTGCAGGTCTTTTTCTTTGGATTGCCACTGCAAATTTCAGCGCAGTTGTTCGTGCTCGCGCTCTCTGTTTCTGGCATGATGATCGTATTCCTGCAGGCGTTCAGTGACGCCTATACACCGTTCTTAGCGCCATAGGACTGGAATAGATGGCAGACGAAGAAGACGACGCCCAGAAGACCGAAGAACCAACTGACAAGAAACTCGCGAAAGCACGGGAGAAAGGTCAGATTGCGAGTTCTCAAGAGGTTAAAAGCTGGGCCGTTTTATTGGCCGGTACTGGCGCTATCATGTTTATGGCACCCTTTATGGCGAATGAGATTCGCCAAATTAGCACGCCATTTATCGCCAAGCCTCATGATATTCCTTTCAGTTTCGAATCTATTCGGGGTGCGATCAGCGACGTCGCTATAGACTTAGCTGCCGCACTTGCACCTTTTGCGGTTCTCGTCATGGTATTTGCCGCCGCTGGTAATATCCTTCAATCAGGATTTCTTCTCGCACCGGAAAAAATCAAACCTGATTTTTCCAAGCTCTCCTTACTCGCGGGCGTAAAACGAATGTTTTCCGCCAAGGGTCTCGCCGAATTCTTAAAGGGCATCTTTAAACTTGTGATCGTTGCGGCTGTGAGTTTCGGTTTGTCGCTGCCATTAATGGACGATCTGGATATTATGCCAGGTCTTCCGCTGCACGAGATTTTGGATCGGATCGTTAAGGTAGGGATCATCATCATGACTGCAACGGTTGCTGTAATGACGGCGATTGCGGCGCTCGATTTCTCTTTTCAAAAAATGCAGTTCACAAAACAAATGCGAATGTCTAAGCAAGAACTGAAAGACGAACACAAACAGGCTGAGGGTGATCCGCAGGTCAAAGCGAAGATCCGTGCGCTTCGCCAGCAACGGGCACGTGAACGCATGATGGCCAATGTACCCGAGGCCGACGTGGTGATCACGAACCCGACCCACTTTGCGGTCGCTTTACAATATAAAATGGAAGAAATGGCCGCGCCCAAGCTGGTTGCAAAAGGTGTCGACTCTTTGGCATTTCGAATTCGCGAAGTGGCTGAGGAAAACGATATTCCAATTGTCGAAAATCCGCCATTGGCACGCGCGCTTCATGCTGCGGTCGAACTTGACGAAGAAGTGCCACCCGAACACTTTGTCGCCGTGGCCGAAGTTATCGGGTACGTTATGCGCATGAAGGGCAAAACGCTCCACTAAGGGCGGGAGATGGGGTGAAGGCACCAGAACGGACGGTTGTTGACGGAAAACAACCTGGCAGGCCAAAGGCTGCCGGGGCTTCTTCGTTGCCTGCATTTCTGATTTCGTTCGCTGCTGCTGGGGCGGCTGCTTATGTCTGGCGAGACTATCCCATTTACCGTGAGAACATTGTACCCGCACTGGCAGGCGTTAGCCTGTTCAGCGGGTTGGCTGGCGCGTGGCTTGCTGGCAGGCGTTCTGCATACAGGCCGCCGGACCGACGTATAGAGGCTTTTGAACATAGCTCTGCCGCTGTTCTTCTGACCGATGCTGATGGGTATGTGGTGCACAAGAACAAAGCGGCGCATACCTTACTCGAAGAACTTAAAGTCGACACTGACCCACGAGGTATTCTCAAAGGATTGGGGTTAGAACGTCACCCCAAGCTGCAGGCGGGCTTTATCAGGTTGACGGGCAAAGTGGTGCGGTGGCGCAGCCGCGTACCCACAGATGAGTCAAACCGGGTCTGGCAGTTGGATGATGTCACCGAGATTATTCGCGGCCATGCGCAAATCCAAAAGGAGCTGACCATCCTTGAGGATATCTTTGACCTTATGCCGGTTGGATTTCTATCCGCGGACGGCGGCGGGCAAATTGATCGATGCAATGCGACGCTGGCGGAATGGCTGGGCGTCGATCCCGATGGTCTAGAGGGTCGGCATCTTGGTGAGTTTATTACCGATGGTTACGATTCTGGCGAACTTGCGGGTGCCAGTATGGGTGTCATAACACTGCAACCCGTCGATGGTGATCCATTCGTTGCAACATTAATGCAAACAGCCAAAGAAGATGATGCGGGTCAGGCCCTATACACGCGATCTCTAATCATCCGCGATGTCGCGCTCGATATGAGCGATCAAATTGAAGCTTTCGAAAACAGTGATGCCGACGCAGATTTGGACAACGATGCAGATCCTGCAGTGGTATTGGCGCGGGGAGCCCACTGGCTGTACCAGGACTCCCCCATTGGTATTGTTTTCGTCGATTTAGATGGCACCATCATCAGCCAGAACGCGGCCTTTGGTCAGTTAATGGGGGCTTCGGACGCGTCGCTCGTTGGTACATCGGTGACGGATATCGTGGCCCGCGAAGACAAGGACGAAGTTCAGGGGGCCTTATCAAAGGTCGTCATGGGCGTTGGACATGGGGTGCACTTGGACACGCGCCTCAACCGAGAGGACGGCCAAGAAATATCCGTCAGTCTGACGGCGACCGACGTCAAAGATGCCGAAGACGACACAACGGGATTGGTGCTCCATTTCATTGACACCACAGAGCACAAGAACCTCGAAATTCAATTCACCCAGTCGCAGAAAATGCAGGCCGTAGGGCAACTGGCAGGCGGCGTTGCGCATGACTTTAATAACCTGCTGACGGCGATGATTGGATTTTCTGATTTGTTGTTGGCGCGGCGTGGTCCCGATGATCCGGATTTTGCCGATATCATGCAGATCAAGCAAAATGCAAATCGTGCGACGAACCTCGTGCGCCAGTTGCTTGCGTTCTCGCGAAAACAAAAACTAGAGCCCGAGATCGTTGATGTTTCAGAAATGCTCGGCGACCTGTCGAACTTGCTTGGCCGATTGATTGGCGAGCGTGTCGATCTGCAAATGGATCATGGTCGCGATCTGGGCGTGGTCTTGTTCGACAAGGGGCAATTCGATCAGGTCATTATTAATCTGTGCGTGAACGCGCGTGATGCCATGCCGGATGGCGGCAAGATCACCATTGCCACGCGAGCGGTGACCTTTAAACAGCCGACACCCAAGGGGCACGAGATCATTCCAGCTGGGAAATATGTGTCGATTTCTGTCAGTGATACCGGCACCGGGATCGCCAAAGAAAACCTGGATCGGATTTTCGAGCCGTTCTTCTCCACCAAAGAAGTCGGTGCAGGCACCGGTCTGGGTCTATCGACGGTTTACGGAATCGTTCATCAAACCGATGGCTTCATATTCGTCGAGAGCGCCATGGGCGAGGGGACGTCGTTCATCATGTATCTGCCGGTTCAGGATGTGGACCCTGCATCCGTGGACGAGGCTGCCCCTGCCGCACCTGTCCAAGAGGGTGATCTTACGGGGCAGGGCACAGTGCTGCTGGTCGAGGATGAAGACGCAGTCCGCCTGTTCGGTTCGCGTGCACTACGCAACAAAGGTTACGAGGTCCTCGAGGCGACCGATGGTGAGACGGCCCTCGATATCATTGCTGCCACCGATCAGCACATCGACATTATTATTTCGGACGTGGTGATGCCGGGGATGGACGGCCACACCCTTGTTAATCTGGCGCGCCAGGAACTACCAGGTGTGAAGACGATTTTGATGTCTGGCTATTCCGAAGATGTGTTCAGGAACGGCCCGGATATGGACCCAAGCATCGCTTTCCTTGGCAAGCCATTTACGCTTAAAACGCTCGCCGCCAAGGTCAAAGAGGTCTTGGGAAGCTAAGAGCGCTTAAATTCTGCCGTCAATCCATCCATAAACTCCGGTGCAGTATAATGGAGTCCCTGATTTTCGTGTTCCGAATCGCGAATCAAAACATATCGATAACGTTACGAAATGTGCTATTTTTATGAGAACCTAAACGGAACATATATTAAAATATTCAATAAAAACAATTATTTAAAAAAATAGTAGACAATTAGAACAAATTAGGTACAAATGTCTCCATTGAACGCCTTTAAACAGTGTGCGAAGAACGGAGATCACAAATGAGCAGTGCAAACCTACGTGTTGTAGAGAAGGAATCCAACGTGGATAGAAACAAGGCCCTCGACGCCGCTGTTAGCCAGATCGAGCGGGCGTTCGGTAAAGGCTCCATCATGCGCCTTGGTCAGCGCGAGGTGATGAATGTCGAGAGCATCTCCACCGGATCAATCGGTTTGGATGTCGCGCTCGGTATTGGTGGTTTGCCCAAAGGCCGGATCATTGAGGTTTATGGCCCAGAAAGCTCCGGTAAAACGACATTGGCATTGCACACCGTTGCAGAATCACAAAAAGCGGGTGGCACGTGCGCATTTATCGATGCGGAACACGCGCTTGACCCGGCGTATGCCAAAAAACTGGGCGTTAATGTCGAAGAATTGCTGATCTCTCAACCGGATGCAGGTGAGCAAGCGCTGGAAATTGCCGATACATTGGTGCGTTCCGGGGCTATTGATGTCCTTGTTGTCGATAGTGTCGCGGCTTTGGTGCCGCGTGCGGAACTCGAAGGTGAAATGGGTGACACCCATGTGGGGCTTCAGGCCCGTTTGATGAGCCAAGCGCTGCGTAAATTAACCGCATCTGTGGCGCGCTCAAACACGATGATCATCTTCATCAACCAAATTCGGATGAAGATCGGCGTCATGTTTGGTAGCCCTGAAACGACGTCCGGCGGTAACGCGCTAAAGTTCTATGCCTCGTGCCGTTTGGATATTCGCCGGATTGGCGCGATCAAAGACAAAGACGAAGTGGTTGGTAACCAAACGCGCGTCAAAGTCGTGAAGAACAAAGTTGCACCGCCTTTCAAACAAGTCGAATTCGACATCATGTACGGCGAAGGAATCTCCAAAATGGGCGAGTTGCTCGATTTGGGTGTGACCGCTGGGATTGTTGAGAAATCCGGTGCGTGGTTCTCGTATGATAGCGAGCGTTTGGGCCAAGGCCGTGAAAATTCCAAAACGTTCCTACGCGAAAACCCTGAAGTGGCCCAGAAGATTGAGCAAATGATCCGCCAGAACGCTGGCCTGTTGGGTGAAGAGATGATGACTGGCCCCGAGAACGATGAAGAAGCCAAAGAAGCTGAACTCGGTGGTGAAGAGGCGGCTCTCGAGCAGAATTAATCTCTGCCAATAGCGGTTTATTTCAAGTGCAGGAAACACCCTCGATTTTTCGGGGGTGTTTTTCTGTGTGGCTCGCCTCGACAGGGCGGGCACATCCCGTTAAAACCTTGCGTCCGCCTGCAAAATTGCCATTTCGGTAATAGGCCCTGAATTCAATAGAGTTGTAGAAGAATAACCATGCAGACCGTTAACGACATCCGAAAAGCGTTTCTCGAATATTTCGGCACCCACGGGCACGAAATCGTCGATTCATCGCCGCTTGTGCCGCGCAATGATCCGACCTTGATGTTCACGAATGCAGGCATGGTCCAATTCAAGAACGTTTTTACCGGCAATGAAACTCGCCCATACAAACGGGCTGTTACATCGCAAAAATGTGTGCGCGCGGGGGGTAAGCACAACGATCTGGAAAATGTCGGCCATACGGCGCGTCATCATACGTTCTTTGAAATGTTGGGGAACTTCTCGTTCGGCGATTACTTTAAAGATCAAGCCATCGAATTGGCGTGGAATTTGATCACCAAGGAATTTGGCCTCGCCGAAGACAAGCTACTGATCACGGTACATTCATCGGATGAGCAAGCGGCAGAGCTATGGAAAAAAATCGCAGGCGTGCCTGACAGTAAAGTCATTCGCATCCCAACATCGGATAACTTCTGGTCGATGGGTGACACTGGGCCATGCGGCCCGTGTTCAGAGATTTTCTACGATCATGGTGATCACATTCCAGGTGGCCCCCCAGGGTCACCAGATGAAGACGGTGATCGATTCATCGAGATTTGGAACCTGGTCTTCATGCAGTTTGAGCAATTGACCGTCGATGAGCGCATTGATCTGCCCAAACCGTCAATTGATACCGGCATGGGTCTAGAGCGCATCGCGGCCGTGATGCAGGGCACTCACGATAACTATGAGATCGACATGATGCAGGCGTTGATCCGCGCATCATCAGAGGCATCAGGTGTTGCGGCTGACAGTGTCTCGCACCGGGTGATCGCAGATCATCTGCGGGCCAGCGCATTTTTGATTTCAGATGGCGTGCTGCCGTCGAACGAAGGGCGCGGTTACGTGCTTCGTCGGATCATGCGTCGGGCCATGCGCCACGCGCACATGATCGGCTGCACAGATCCACTGATGTATCGTTTGGTTCCGGCACTGGTGACCGAAATGGGTGATGCTTATCCCGACCTTAAACGTGGCGAAGCGTTGATTACGGAAACGCTCAACCTCGAAGAAACCCGCTTTAAGCAATTACTGGAACGTGGCCTGAAGTTACTTGATGACGCTACCGGCGATATGGCCGCAGGTGATACGTTGGATGGCGAAACGGCGTTTAAACTATATGACACGTATGGGTTCCCGCTTGATTTGACCCAAGATGCATTGAAGGCGCGTGAAATCGCCGTCGATAGCGATGGATTCGATGCGGCCATGAAACGTCAACGTGAAGAAGCCCGCAAGGCTTGGTCAGGTTCAGGTGATGCGGCAACAGATGCAATTTGGTTCGATGTTCGTGAAGAGGCAGGAGCCACTGATTTCCTTGGCTATGACACCGAAAGTGCAGAGGGTCTTGTCCGCGCGCTCATCGTTGATGGCAAAAGTGTCGAGAGCGCATCTGCGGGCGACGAGGTTTCTGTCATTTTAAACCAGACACCGTTCTATGGCGAAAGTGGCGGTCAAATGGGTGACGCGGGCATGATGTCTGGTGAAGAGGTCAAACTCTCTATCACTGATACGCAAAAACGCGTCGATGATATGTTCGTTCATGTGGGCAAGGTCGAGAGCGGTACGATCAAAGTCGGTGATGAGTTGAAGCTTATTGTGGATCACGATCGCCGGAGCAATTTGCGGGCGAACCACTCTGCAACACACTTGTTGCATGAAGCTCTTCGCCGCCGACTCGGAAGCCATATCTCTCAAAAAGGTTCCCTGGTCGCGCCAGATCGGTTCCGTTTTGATATTTCGCACCCAAAGGCGTTGAATGATGACGAGATCGCCGATGTGGAATTAGGGGTTAACCGTCAAATTGCCGTTAACGAACAGGTGGTGACACGGTTGATGACACCAGACGAAGCGGTCGAGGCTGGGGCGCTCGCTCTATTTGGTGAAAAATATGGCGACGAAGTTCGTGTCGTCTCTATGGGTGAAAAAGATGGCCACGGCTACTTTTCGACTGAACTTTGTGGCGGCACTCACGTGCGTCGAACGGGTGATATTGGTGTCTTCAAAATCATATCCGAGGCAGCTGTGGGTTCAGGGGTGCGACGGATTGAAGCGGTCACGGGTGCTGGTGCCCGTGCATATTTTGCAGAAACTGAAAAAGCGCTAAATGCAGCGGCCGCAGAATTAAAGTCGCAGCCTGCCGATGTGCCTGCCCGTGTGAAGGCGTTGGTGGAAGATCGTAAAAAGCTTGAGCGTGAGTTAGCCGAGGCCCGCAAGAAATTGGCGATGGGTGGCGGCAGCAGTGGGTCAAGTGCGTCGGATAGCCAAGATATTAACGGCGTCACATTCGCACCTAGATTATTAGATGGGGTGCCTGCGCGTGAGCTCAAAGGTGTCGTCGATGACATCAAAACACAAATCGGCTCAGGCGTGGTCGCCGTCGTGTCCAACACCGAAGGCAAAGCGTCTTTGGTCGTGGGTGTCACTGATGATCTAACCGAGAGATTTGATGCGGTTCAACTTGTCCGTGCCGGATCTGTTGCAGTGGGTGGTAAGGGTGGCGGGGGCCGCCCTGATATGGCGCAGGCAGGTGGCCCTGATGGCGCCAAGGGACAAGCGGCGTTGGATGCAATCGCAGGTGCCCTCGCAGGCTAATCGCGCTCGAAGTATTTCCTTGGGGTTTTTCCGAGCGCTTTCTTAAACATCGAGATAAAGGCGCTTTGAGACGCGTATCCAGAATCATAGGCGACTTCTGTGACGCTATCGCCGCGTGCCAATCTAGCCAATGCATCTAGTAACCGGACTTGTTGACGCCAATGGCCAAACGTCATGCCCGTTTCTTTGATGAATATCCGCGCCAATGTGCGTTCGCTGGCACCCACATGCTTCGACCAATCGCTTAGTGTTTTTGGACTGCCCGGGCCCTCCATCAATTCATTCGCCAGCGCCTGTAGTCGTTTATCTTTGATCATCGGTAAATGAAGCGATGCGGCGGGGAGTACTTCAATTTGATCTAGTAATACGTTGAGCAGCCGACCATCAGGTGTGTTTTCAGGTGGATCTGCAGTGAGGCTCATGGCCGCTAAAACCAATTCGCGTAACAAAGGCGAGACAGTCACGACACAACATTCTTCGGGCAAATCAGGACGCCGTGAGACATCAATATATAAGGACCGCAGTGAGAGCGGCGTGCCTTGGGCCTTAACATGGTGTTCAATCCCGGGTGGAATCCATACAGCACGTTGTGGTGGCACAACCCAGACACCAATTTCGGTCGTGACGCGCATGATGCCGCGAACGGCGTACAACAACTGCGCCCGTTGATGTGTATGCCAGTCGATCACATGATCTGCAGGGCATTCGCGTTCGCGAGCGACGATGACGCCGGGCCCATGGTCGACACCTTCTATAGGCGGCAGGACCGGAGAAGTAGACACATCAGAAACTGTCTGTTTTGAGCTATTAAATGTCATTTTAATGGATATTAGTCGTGAATGCGCGCTGGTAAAGTCCCAAGCAGCTGCCATCATGCAGCGACTATACCGAAAGAACGACTTATGACATCCCAAGGTTTCTTCAAAAACGGCTGGAAAAGCCGCGAGACATTCCTGATTTTGACCGCCATTGCGATGCCAATTTCGTTTTCGACCTGGCAGGCGTTGTTCAATAATTTTGCGCACGACTCAGCAGGCTTGGGTGGTGACGGTGTCGGTTATATTCAGTCGTTCCGTGAGGTGCCCGGTTTCCTGAGCTTCACCGTCATCTTTCTGCTTTTGTTGGTGCGCGAACAATCGTTCACACTGTTTTCGTTATTCCTATTGGGGTTGGGGACAATCTTCACGGGTTTTTACCCGACGTTTTGGGGGCTGATGATCACGACATTGTTCATGTCTATCGGATTTCACTATTTCGAAAGCCTGCATCAGTCGCTTGCTCTTCAATGGACGGATAAAAAGGATGCCCCGGAAGTCATGGGTAAAATCGTCAGTGCCCGTTCGGTCGCGGCACTGATTTCATTTGGGCTAATATATCTGATGCTTGATCAGGGCGGATGGGACCTAAAATGGGTTTATATGATCGGCGGCGGCGTGACGGCGGCCATCGCGCTTTACTGTTGGGTTGGATTTCCGAGGTTTGAAGCCTCTGTCGAGCAAACCAAAAAAATTGTCCTGCGCAAACGTTATTGGTTGTGGTACGCGCTTGTCTTTATGTCGGGCGCGCGTCGACAGATATTTGTGGTGTTTGCTGGCTTCCTGATGGTTCAAAAATTCGGATTTTCAGCCGCGCAGATGAGCCTGATGTTTCTGGCGAACATGGCGTTGACGATTTACTTAGCTCCCAAAATTGGTCGTTATATATCCAGATTCGGTGAGCGCCGGATGTTGATCATCGAATATACCGGCTTGATCTTTGTCTTCTCTGGATATGCCTTCGCATCGGAGGCCTGGATGGGCGTCGCATTGTATATTCTGGATCATGTGTTTTTTGCGATGGCGATTGCGATTAAAACGTATTTCCAAAAAATCGCGGATCCCGCAGATATCGCATCATCAAGTGGTGTGAGTTTCACCATTTCGCATATCGTTGCGATTGTTATCCCCGCCGTGTTCGGGATTATCTGGCTTACCGCGCCTGCATATGTTTTCTTGGCAGGTGCAGGGATGGCGATGATTTCCCTCATTTTGGCAATGATGGTGCCGCGCGACCCACAGATTGGGAACGAGACCAGGGTTTTCCGCGTCGCACCTGATCCGCAACCGGCTGAGTAATTAGAAATACAGGGTGAAAATGACGCAACGTTTCGAAGGTACCAAAGATTACGTCGCAACCGAGGATTTAAAAATCGCCGTTAATGCGGCGGTTGGGCTGCAACGCCCACTATTGGTAAAGGGCGAGCCGGGCACGGGGAAAACCGTCTTGGCCGAGGAAATTGCCAAGTCTTTAGGGGCACCGCTGATCACATGGCATATCAAATCGACGACCAAAGCGCAGCAGGGGCTTTATGAGTATGATGCGGTGGCTCGCCTGCGTGACAGTCAGTTGGGGGATGAGCGGGTCAATGATATTGGCAATTACATTGTGAAAGGAAAGCTTTGGGAAGCATTCCAGAATGATGTGCGCCCTGTTTTGCTCATTGATGAGATCGACAAAGCCGATATCGAATTTCCGAATGATCTGTTGTTGGAACTCGATCGCATGGAGTTTCATGTTTACGAAACCAAAGAGACGATTTCAGCGCGAGAACGCCCCGTCGTGATCATCACATCGAACAATGAAAAGGAATTGCCCGACGCATTTCTGCGTCGGTGTTTTTTCCACTACATCAAATTTCCGGATACTGACACCATGCGGGCGATTGTTGATGTGCATTTTCCCGACGTGCAGAAGCGTTTGGTCAACGATGCGATGGCCGTGTTCTATGAGCTTCGCGATGTGCCCGGCCTGAAAAAGCGCCCCTCAACGTCTGAATTGCTGGATTGGATCAAGCTGCTGATGATCGAAGATATTCCAGCAGATGCGCTCCGTTCAGGGGATAAGAGAGACCTCATCCCACCGCTTTATGGGGCGCTTTTGAAAAACGAACAGGACGTTCATATGCTCGAGAGACTGGCGTTTCTCAATCGACGAGAGAACCAGACTTAATGTTGAAATGGAAACAGCCCGCCATTTTTTAGATCAGGATTGAACCTTGGACGATAAACGGCGATTTTTCATTCTTACCCTTGGACGAACAGGGTCCAGCCTTTTGGCAAGTATATTGAATGATGCTGGCGCAGATTTTGATGGTCTGGATCAAACAAGTTGGGATCGTGCGGGCGGCGCATTCGAGCATCCCAGGTTAATCCCAATTGCGCGCGAACTCCGCAAGATGGATGAAATCGGTGAAGTCAGGCCGATGCAATTTTTGCCAAGATTGAAATGGGATCTGGCGCGACACAATGCGAAGAAAATTCTTAAAGAACTTCTTCCAAGGGCTAGATATCTGAAGGGAGACTTAGCCCCAGCAGTTCATTGGTCAGCACGACTTGGTTATGTTCCGACGATCATCCTTAGTTATCGAAGATTTGGCCCACTTTTTAAAAGTATTGGGCATATGCACCCACAGTTACCGGACTATCATGCACACCAATACGTGCGATCTTTGAGAAATGGCCTCGGCCTTGCCGCTATCTATGGCGGTTGCGCTATTGATTATGATGAAATCATGAATGCCCATTATAACGATTGGATAGAAGCATTGTCCCAAGCGACTGGATTACCAATACACGAGATTAAGTTGGCCAGGAATGAGCGTGTTGAGGGAAATAGCAGCGGGTCCGAGGATCAAATCGAACCATTCCCCGAGTGTGAGCAAGTATACGATTTGGTGCGTCGATACCGTGGAAAGTGTTTGCCCGCTGCACGTGCCACGAGACGCGCCCTTAATCTGAAGAAAAACTGACGACGACATGGAAGAATACTTTGATCCCGAAAAGCTAAAAGCGCTCGGTTTTGAGGCTTGGCAATGGTTCATTGATCATGTGATGGTCTGGCCGACTGCTGTGCAAGCAGGCATTGTTATACTCGCTCTATTGGTTGCGCGATGGGTGGCGCCCGGTCTTGCACGCATAACTGAGCAACTCAAAGCCAGTCCAAAATTTCCGAATTGGCTCCAGCCTGTCGTGCAAGCTATCTTGCCGCTTTGCTTTGCAATCGTGTGGTTGGTGCTGCAGTGGTTCTCCGTCTTCGCAAGCAGGATTGCAGAATCACCCAGTTTTCTGATTGAAATTGTCGTTTCCCTGTTATCTGCGTGGATCGTTATTCGGTTTGCCTCTGGTTTTGTACGTAATCGCGCGTGGGCACGGACACTTGCCATCATTGCGTGGTCCGTCGCAGCCTTAAATATTGTCGGCCTACTGGATGCCACGATGGAAACTCTCGACGCGATGGCGTTTTCATTTGGCGATATCCGCCTTTCTGTTTTGGGTGTTTTGAAGGCTGGTGTCGTTCTCGCCGTTTTTTTGTGGTTAGCGGGCGCTATTAGCAGGCAAGTGGAAGCCACATTGACCCAAGCGAATGCACTTTCGCCATCGGCGCGGGTCTTGCTTGGCAAGTTGCTGCACATTCTGTTGATTGTGATTGCCGTTGTCGCGGCCCTGGAGAGCATGGGAGTTGATCTCACCGCGCTCGCCGTGTTCGGGGGGGCGATTGGTCTAGGGCTGGGATTTGGTCTGCAAAAGGTCATCTCGAACTTGGTCAGTGGTATGATTTTGCTCATGGATAAGTCCGTGAAGCCGGGTGATGTCATTGCAATCGATGACACCTTCGGATGGATCAATCGTCTCAGTGCCCGCTATGTTTCTGTGATTACGCGTGATGGGACGGAGCATTTGATCCCAAACGAAGACCTCATCAGCCAACGTGTTGAGAACTGGTCATATTCTGATAGTCTGATCCGTCTCAAACTCCCCATTGGTATCGCCTATGAATCAAATGTGCCGAGGGCCATGGAACTGGCCGTGGAAGCGGCAACAGGGGTTAACCGGGTTCTAATGAACCCAGCCCCCGTATGTCGATTGATGAACTTTGGATCAGACTCTGTCGAATTGGAGCTTCGCGTCTGGATCGTGGACCCTCAAAAGGGTGTGGCAAATGTCCGATCTGACGTGCTTTTGAACGTGTGGAATGCCTATCACGATGGCGGTATAGAGTTCCCATTCTCGCAGCGTGACCTGCACTTACGATCCGCAGTGCCACTTGAAGTCAACGTCAGTAAAAAGAACCCGGACTCGGACTGATGTTCATCGATTTTTTCCTCCAACTTCGTGATGCAGATGTCCCATGTTCTTTGCGCGAATATCTAACTCTAATTGAAGCGGTCGAATCGGGTCATGCGGCATTTGATCTAGAAGGTTTTTATTATTTGAGCCGTAGTGCCCTGGTCAAAGACGAACGCAACTTGGACAAATTTGACCGTGTCTTTGGAACAGTCTTCAAAGGCTTAGAGCCGCCGGAGGGTGAGGCAGAAGCCGATCACGAAATTCCAGAGGAATGGCTGCGAAAGCTGGCTGAGAAAATACTGACCGAGGAAGAAAAACAGCAGATCGAGGCCATGGGTGGTTTTGATAAGTTGATGCAGACGTTGAAAAAGCGTCTCGAAGAACAAAAGAAACGTCACCAAGGCGGATCGAAATGGATTGGCACAGCAGGAACGTCGCCATTTGGGGCGTATGGTTATAACCCTGAGGGTGTACGCATCGGGCAGGACGACAATCGTAATTTCAGTGCAGTCAAAGTATGGGACAAACGCGAATTCAAAAATCTAGATGACACGTTGGAGTTGGGAACGCGAAACATAAAGTTGGCGTTGCGTCGTCTTCGACAATTCGCGAGAGAGGGGGCCCCGACGGAGCTTGATCTAGATAGCACCATCAAGGGGACAGCACGCCAGGGCTTTCTGGACATACATATGCGCCCTGAAAAACACAACGCAGCCAAGGTGTTGTTGTTTTTCGACGTTGGGGGATCCATGAACCCTCATATTCGGATTATGGAAGAATTGTTTTCCGCAGCCAGGTCCGAGTTCAAGCACATGGAGTATTTTTACTTCCACAACTGCCTGTACGAGAGTGTGTGGCGTGATAACCGCCGGCGTCATAGCAATGCAGTTCCGACATGGGATGTGCTGCACACATATCCCCACGACTACAAAGTGATCATCGTTGGCGATGCGTCGATGAGTCCATACGAAATTGCCATGCCTGGCGGTAGCGTCGAACATTGGAATGAAGAACCAGGGGCGATTTGGTTGCAGCGATTACTGCAGGTATATCCAAAAACGGTTTGGATAAATCCCTTAAAGCCGAATTACTGGGAATACACTCAGTCCATTAGCATGATTCGTGATCTAATCGATGACCGAATGTATTCCTTGAGCCTAAGTGGTCTTGAAGATGCTATGCGGGAACTCGTCCGCTAAACGAAATTCGGTTCTTACTTTAAGTCCGCGGCAACTTTCATGCTGATAATTTTATCTGGGTCATCGACTTCGCCATTCCGAGACTGGCTGCCCTTTTTAATGGCATCGACATGTTCCATGCCTTCGATAACTTCGCCCCAAATTGTGTACTTGCCATCCAGATATTCCGAACGATCGAACATAATAAAAAATTGGCTGTCTGCACTGTTTGGACTTTGCGCACGTGCCATGCCAACTGTACCACGATGGAACCCTTCGAAATCGGTAAACTCAGCTGCGATGTTTTGGCCTGACCCACCCGTTCCGTTTCCTTTTGGATCGCCGGTCTGCGCCATAAAACCCTCGATGACGCGGTGGAATTTCAATCCATCATAAAAGCCTTCACGTACCAATTCTTTGATTCGCGCGACATGCTTCGGTGCAATGTCGGGGCGGGTTTCAATAACCACTCGTCCGGTTTTGAGTTCTAAGTAGATCATATTCTCAGGATCTGCCGCTACGGCATCAGTATTGACCATAAGTGTTATTACCAGAATTGAGAGGAGGCTTCCGAGAAAGCGTCGCATCGTGGTCTCCTAATTTGAACGAGGGTTAAAATATCAAATGTTCAGTCAAACATATCGTCTATGTAATTTTGGCTTAACCCTTGCCCTTCTATTTGAGGTCCCGCAAGTAAATTTTCATCATCAGTGATGTGTTCAGCCTTTGGGCCAGGATTGCCAAGGTCTTTGACCAAGAAATCGACGTATTGGCGAATGACATCTTGCGATGAACAAACGGCAACAATGCGCGCATTTGCATCTTGGATTTTATTGATCAAAGTCGCCACAGTTTCCAAATCTTGGGTTTGATTGCCGAGTTGATCCGCAGCATGGCTAAATTGTTCTGTGGCATCCAAAATTTCCGCGAAGGCCCGCTCTACTTCGGACATGACTGCTTCGGCACGGTCTTGAACGCTTAGGGTATCTGAATTGCTCATGGTTTCTTTTAGACCATAGCGGCTTAAGGTTCAAAATCGTTCAGTATTATTTTTGCCGCCTCTGATGGTGTTATCTCGCCATTTCGAACCGCGGTCTCAAGATCATTCACGCTATCGCTGGCTGTTTTTATGCGCTTAAGCAGTGTGCTTGTCACTTCATCCCACATCCAGCTCGTCGCTTGATCAGCTCTTTTGGCCTTGAGTGCGCCTGAGTCATTCATGATCGTTTGGAAATCTGTGATGGCGCTCCAAACTTCTTTTAAGCCCTCTGCGGAGTGAGCAGAGGTTCTTAGAACTTTGGGTGTCCATCCAGAGGCCCCAGGGTTCAGCATATGCAAAGCCGATCTGTAGTCCTGAAAAGCCCGGTTCGCGGCAGGAATCAGATCGCCATCACACTTGGTGACAACGATCAGATCGGCCATCTCAACGATCCCTTTTTTGATCCCCTGCAGGTCGTCCCCGCCGCCGGGCGCGACTAACAAGACAAACATATCCACGAGGGCCGCGACGGCATACTCTGACTGCCCAACACCGACAGTTTCCACCATCACAACATCAAAGTTTGCGGCCTCTACGGCCAAGATGGTCTCGCGCGTTCGTCGCGCTACGCCGCCCAAACTACCTGCTGATGGGGTGGGACGAATGAATGCATCATTACTCCGTGCCAACTGCTCCATCCGGGTCTTGTCGCCTAGAATTGACCCACCTGTCTTGGGGCTCGATGGATCGACGGCCAGCACCGCTACTCGATAGCCCTGTTCAATTACGTAAAGGCCAAATGCTTCGATGAACGATGATTTCCCAACCCCTGGCACACCGGATATGCCGATACGGATCGTCGGGCGTGGTGGCGTTGGCAACTGATTGATGACACCAAGGGCTTTTTCTCGATGATCAGGTCGGGTCGATTCAATCAAGGTGATCAAACGGCCGAGGGCACGTCTTTGCCCATCTGAGATGCCAGCGATAATACGTTGCGTGTCGGTCACGGTTTTTTGCGTTTTGCTTTTTTCTCGGGAGTTTTTGGCGCGCCTTGATCATCAAGCTCGCCGAATGCATGTAGGGCCATCACCATTAGTTTTTCGCGCTGTTCCTTGGGCAACTCATCAAGAATTTTAGATTGCTGGTCATGAATTGATAGCGCTTGTTCGATCAATGCCTGACGATCAGGGGGTAAGCGCTTCTTGCGATCAAGTTCTTGTTCGGCCTGTCCGATAGCTTGTTTAATAAGTGTGTCGGGCAAGACGTCGTCGGCGAGGTCTGTAGTCCCCTTGTTCGGAGATGCAGATTTTTTAGTACCCTTTTTTGTTTTCCCTGATTTCGCTTCATTGATGGCGTCGAGTTTTTGGCGTGCGCTTTTGTCCATAAAGATGGACAGCAATGCGCGTGAAAAAATGTTACCAGCCATGTGACCCGAGGCCCTTTGAATGCTTGTCGGCGGGCGACTCGCCCCGATAACGGTAAGCTTGTGCATTTTAGATGTAAATGTTGTTCTATAACCTTAACACGTCCAAGCTTTACCCCTGTTTGCGCTTTCCTTAGGTTGATCACATGAGAAGAGATAGAAATGCAAAGATTGTCGCGACATTAGGTCCGGCAAGTAGCAGCGAGGAAGAAATTTCTGCGTTGTTTGAGGCCGGCGTTGACGTGTTTCGCATGAATTTTTCACATGGAGATCACGAGGGCCATCGAGAGCGCTTCAATATTCTGCGTGGGCTCGAGAAGAAGTATGACCATAGCGTTGCCATTCTGCTCGACCTTCAGGGCCCCAAACTGCGGGTGGGCAAGTTTGAAAATGATGGCGTTGAGTTGGTTGCCGGGCAAAATCTGCGTTTAGTTGCTCAGGAATGCTTGGGCACGGCCGAGCAGGCGAGTTTGCCGCATCCTGAGGTTTTCGCGGCGCTAGAGCCCAATACGAACCTGTTGTTAGATGACGGCCGGTTGCAACTTAAAGTGCTTGAGCACGGCAGCGATTGGGCGGAGACCGAAGTCGTCATTGGCGGGAAACTGTCCAATCACAAGGGGCTGAATGTCCCAGAAGTTGTTTTGAACGTGTCTTCTCTGACCGAAAAGGATTTAAGTGATCTGCGGTTTGGTTTGGAACTGGGTGTTGATTTTATTGCCCTCAGTTTTGTGCAGCGGCCAGAAGATATCGCCGAAGCAAAACGTTGGATCGCAGGCCGTGCGCCCATCATCACAAAACTAGAAAAGCCACAAGCGCTGACCCGCTTGGATGAAATCATTGATCTTTCAGATGGTGTTATGGTGGCACGCGGAGATCTCGGTGTTGAAGTGCCACCCGAAGATGTGCCAGGACTGCAAAAACTAATTATTCGGAAATGTTGCGAGGTCGGGAAGCCTGTGATTGTTGCGACTCAAATGTTGGATAGCATGATCAGTGCACCTACACCGACACGCGCAGAAGCATCAGATGTAGCGACCGCAATCTATGATGGGGCTGATGCCGTGATGCTCTCTGCGGAAACCGCCGTCGGCGAGTACACGGTCGAGAGTGTCTCGATGATGGAACGCATCATCACCAAAGTCGAACACGATCCCCACTATCGCGATATGCGAAACACTGAGCGACGCGCTCCTGAAGCAACGGCAGCAGATGCCATTACTGCGGCGGCACGCCAAGTGGCGGATACGATTTCTGCAGCTGTAGTCGTCACGTTCTCGACCACGGGCTCGACGACGCTGCGGGCTGCACGTGAGCGTCCAGTCGTGCCGATCTTGGGGCTAACCCCGCGGATTGATACGGCGCGCAGAAGTGCGCTGATTTGGGGCGTTCATTCGGTCCTGACCGAAGACTGTCACACGTTCGGTGAAATGGTTTCAAAGGCCATACACGCTGCGAAGACCGAAGGGTTCGCGGACTCTGGTGATCCCTTAGTGATCACCGCAGGGGTACCCTTTGGAACGCCTGGCGCCACGAATATTTTGCGCATTGCCTGGGTCGAGTAGCCAAAGCCTATGACACGTGATCCCCAAGTGGGGAAGGGGTCGCAAACCACCAGCTTAAATCGTGAAGCGCTAATCGGAAGCTTGTGCGCGATCGCGGCCTTCGGTGTTTGGGGCGTTTTACCTGCTTATTTCAAAGCAACAGCCATCGTTCAGCCATGGGAAATCATGTCCCATCGAATTGTATGGTCGGTTGTCGTGGTCGGCAGTGTCATCATTGTGCTAGGTCGGGTTAAGGATATTGCGGTCGTTCTGATGAACGCTCAGTCGATGAAATGGCTGCTGCTCTCGGCCACGTTGCTCTACGGTAATTTCATCTTATTCATTTGGGCTGTCGCCAATGGACATATCCTACAAGGTAGCCTTGGCTACTACATGAACCCGATTGTGAACGTGGTTTTGGGCGTCGTGTTTCTGCGTGAGCGCTTGTCGCCGGGGCAATGGGCCGCTGTTGCGCTTGCGGTCAGTGGGGTTACATACATGGCCGTGCTTGGTGGCAATCCACCCTGGATCGCTGTAAGTCTTGCGCTTCTATTCGGTTTTTATGGATATGTTCGAAAAACCGTGCCGGTGGGTGCTGCCGTTGGCTTTTTTATTGAAAGTCTGTTGTTTGCACCGCTCGCACTTGGCTATTTGATCTTTCTAAACCATCAGGGAGTTGGAATTTATGGCACCACCACGCTTGCGTTTGATTTATTGATCATGGCCTCGGGGGTGATCACGGCAGCTCCTTTGATTTTCTTTACGATGGCCGCAAAACGCTTGCGTTACGCAACGCTGGGATTTTTTCAGTATATGGCACCGACAATGCAGTTCATTTTGGCTGTGGCAGTGTATGGCGAAGTTTTCACGGATGCACATAAGGTCACCTTCGCGTTGATATGGTGCGCATTGGCCGTGTATTCGTTTGAGACCCTGCGCTTGGGGCGCAAACGCTCATGATCAACGAAGTGATTGGTATCATTTTCGGTGTCGTTTCGCCGGTCGCCATTTGCGCACTCATCGGTTTCATCTGGGCCAAGCGAGGTGGCCCGTTTGATACCGCCATGGTGACTCGCTTGGTGACAAATGTCGGAGTGCCATCGCTGGTTTTCTCGACCATCGTGAATGTCGAAATCGATCAGCAGCAGTTCTTTCGAATGGGGTTGGCTGCGTTACTCTCGACAATCGGATTTTTGCTTGTCGGTTGGGTGATCTTGCGAATTTTAAGAATGCCATCGCAGACATATTTGAATCCCATCGCATTTGCAAATACCGGAAATATGGGGCTGCCGTTGTGTTTATTGGCATTTGGCGAGCAGGGGCTAGCACTTGGTATCGCGTACTTTGTCGTCAATGTCCTGCTGTTGGTATCAGTCGGCATTCCGATTGCCTCGAACCGATATCGACCCGCGGACATTTTACGTCAGCCCTTCATATATGCCGCCGGGTTTTCAGTGTTTTTTCTGTTGTCGGACGTGCCAGTCCCTCAAGTTGCACTTAATACAACCAAGCTCCTGAGCAACTTCACGATTCCGCTCATGCTGATTACCTTGGGTGTGTCGTTGGCACGATTGAAGGTCGATGATTTCGGAAAAAGCTCGATTATCGCCGCCGGAAGATTGTTGATGGGGGTGGCGGCGGGTTTTGGTGTCGCCGCGATCCTGGGATTAACGGGGGAGGCGCGTGCGGTCGTGATTATAATGTGTTCGATGCCCGTCGCGGTGATCACATTCTTGTTGGCCGAGACCTATGGCGGGGATGGGAAACCAGTCGCCGGCGCGGTTGTTATCTCAACCTTATTGGCATTTCCGATTTTACCGCTGCTGATCTGGTATTTGAAAATGTAGCGCTATTCCGCGGCGATGGACGTATGGCCTGGGTCGCGAAACGCTGCCAACAAGTTCTGCCATTCTGCCTTGGCTTTTTTGACGTTCGCGTCTTTGACATGGCCAAAGCCACGCATTTTCATGGGTAGCGCTGCAAGCTGAACCGCCAGATCGTAGTTGTCGGCATTCAAAGAACTTTCAATTTCAGACAACAACTCTTCGTATTCGCTAATCACCGCGCGTTCCATCTTGCGTTCTTCGGTGTAACCAAACGGATCAAACGCCGTGCCGCGAAGTCCTTTGAAGTTTTTCAGCACTGCAAAAGCTTTCAGCATCCAAGGTCCATACATGCGCTTTTTTAAGTGACCGGTGTTTGGGTCCTTTTCAGCAATCAACGGCGGGGCCAAGTGTAATTTGATCGTGCCGCCATCTTCAAAGGTATTGCGGATAGCTTCACCGAAAGCACCATCGGTATAGAGTCGTGCGACTTCGTATTCATCTTTATATGCCATGAGCTTATACAGCCCCTTGGCGACAGCTTCAGATAATCGGGTCTCACCAGGCATCTGGTTCTTTTCACAGGCCACGATGCGATTAACGCGTTTTACGAATCGATCCGCGTATGCAGTATTCTGATAGGCCGTTAAGTCGGCAATTCGCCGTTGAATGAAGGAGTCTAATCCAAACGGCACAGATTTTTGCGGCGCGCCGCCGAATAGCTTCTCGACACTTTCCATGTCATAGGCTGCCCGCCGTCCCCACAAAAATGCCTGTTTGTTGAACTCGACAGCGACACCATTCAATTCGATGGCACGGTGGATGGCTTCTTCAGATACCGGCATCAAACCCTGTTGATAAGCATACCCGACGATCATCATGTTCGCGCCGATGGTGTTGCCCAAAATTTTCTCGGCCATCTGGGTGGCATCAAAGAACTTGATGGCATCGTCGCCAGCCTCAATCTGCAGGGCCCTTTTAAACCCATCTTCTGGGAAGGGCATATCTGGCGCACGAGTGAAATCAGCGGTCATGGTCCGGTGATCATTCACGACACCTTTGGAATTACCGGCCCTTAGTTTGGCCAGCGTTTCAGCGTCGCCGGCTGTGACAAGGTCACAGCCCAATAACAAATCAGCACCGCCTGCAGATATACGCACCGCATTGATATCAGATGGTTCCGGCGCAAAGCGAAGATGCGAATACACCATGCCGTTCTTTTGGGCCAATCCTGCCACATCCAAAATAGAAATTCCTTTTTGCTCCAGATGAGCAGCCATACCCAATATAGCGCCAATAGTGACAACACCGGTGCCGCCTATGCCTGTCAATACGACGTCATAGGGTTCTGATAACGTTTTGATCTTTGGTTCGGGCACTGCGGGGAAGGGAACGTCACCCATCGGCTTGGGTTTGCGGACGTCTGCGCCCTCGACCGTCACGAAGCTCGGACAGAAGCCGTTTACACAGGAAAAATCCTTGTTACATGATGACTGATCGATCTCACGCTTGCGGCCCAACTCGGTTTCTTTGGGTGTGACTGACACGCAGTTCGATGCGATACCACAATCGCCACAGCCTTCGCATACGGCTTCATTGATGAAGACACGCTTTGCCGGGTCGGGGAAGGTGCCACGCTTACGGCGGCGGCGTTTTTCGGCGGCGCAGGTCTGATCGTAAATGATCGCTGACGTGCCTTTGACATGGCGGATGTCGCGTTGAATCTCATCCAGCTTGTCGCGATGATGAATACTGATTCCGCTGGGGAAGCCATAATTCAATGGATATTTGTCCGGCTCGTCGGTAACCACAACGATGTGCTCGACGCCTTCAGCGCGTATTTGTTGGGCGATGATGGCGGGGTTCAGATTACCATCATGGGCCTGTCCGCCTGTCATGGCGACAGCATCGTTATATAGAATTTTATAGGTGATGTTGACGCCCGATGCGACAGCTGCACGGATCGCCATCAGGCCCGAGTGGAAATACGTACCGTCGCCAATGTTCGTGAAGATGTGACCGGTGTGTGTGAATGGGGCTTGTCCGATCCAGTTGGCCCCTTCACCACCCATATGGGTGAAGGTTTCGGTATCGCGGTCCATCCAGATCGTCATGTAATGACAGCCGATCCCAGCGGCGGCGCGTGATCCCTCTGGCACTTTGGTCGATGTGTTGTGTGGGCACCCCGAACAGAAATAGGGAATGCGTTTCATGTCCGGGCGTTCTGACGCCAAGGTCTGTTCCTTAGCATCCAAGAACCGCAAACGATCCTCGATTTTTTCGGATGTATGGAAGTTGGAAATGCGACTGGCGATCGCGCGGGCAACCCCGGCGGGGGTTAATTCACCTGCGGATGGTAGTATCCAGTTGCCACTTTCGTCATTCTTGCCGACGACACGTGGGCGAACGTCTTCGCGCCAGTTATAAAGCTGCTCTTTCAACTGGTTTTCGATAACCGCGCGCTTTTCCTCGACGACCAGGATTTCCTCTAAGCCCTGAGCAAAATTCCGTGCAGATTCTCTCTCAAGCGGCCACGGCATGGTGACCTTGAATAGGCGGATGCCGATTTTCGCGGCATGCTCTTCGTCGATCCCCAGGTCTTCCAGGGCTTGCAGCACATCCATGTATGATTTGCCGGTGGCGCAAATTCCCAACCGTGCGTTTGGACTATCGACCGTGACGCGGTTCAAATTGTTGGCACGTGCAAACGCAAGTGCAGCTTGAATCTTATGTTGGTGAAGACGCTTCTCTTGATCAAGTGGCGGGTCTGGCCATCGGATATGCAGGCCGCCTTCAGGCATATTGAAATCTTCGGGAAGCTTATACTCAAGCAACTCCGGACCGATTTCTACAGACGCCGACGTGTCGATATTGTCAGTGATGCACTTCAGGCCAACCCATAGGCCTGAGTACCGCGACATCTCGAAACCAAGCAAACCCAGCTGTAAAATTTCACCTACGTTGGCCGGATGCAGGAACGGAATCATGACATCCATAAACGCGTATTCGCTTTGGCTTGGCACTGTCGATGATTTACAGGCCGGGTCATCCCCTGCCAGGGCCAAGACGCCCCCCAGCGGTGCGGTGCCGGCTAGATTTGCGTGGCGAAAGACATCGCCCGTCCGATCAACGCCCGGCCCCTTGCCGTACCAAATGCCAAAGACGCCGTCGTGTTTGGCCCCTTCAAACATGTTGACCTGCTGCGTGCCCCATAGGGCCGTGGCAGCCATGTCTTCGTTCACGGCGGGATGGAATTTTACATCATTGGCGTCCAGGTGATGTTTGGCGACGCCGAATTCTTGATCCAATGCGCCCAGCGGTGATCCGCGATACCCGGTAACGAACCCGGCGGTATTCAGGCCATTGGCGCGGTCACGGGCTTTTTGCATTAACGTCAGTCGAACCAGCGCCTGTGTCCCCGTCATAAAGACGCGACCACGTTCAAGCGTGTATTTATCTTCTAACGTTGTCCGAATAAGACCCATGATGATGTTTTCCTCCCGTAGGAAAAACGTAGTGACTAATTGTTCTCACCACAATAAGTCATTATTTCTGACCTAAAATAAGAAATGATCGATTATTCTGGATAAATCCTGGGAATAAAGTTTCTCGGAAAATATTGTCTATGGAACATAATTCTGTCGTGATTTCACGACTTGTGGAGGGTATATCCATCCCACCACGTATCCATATGAGATTGATATAACAATGACAGTTCTCGTTACAGGCGCAGCTGGTTTTATCGGCTATCATACGTCGCAGGCCTTACTTGCACGGGGGGAGAAGGTTCTCGGCGTCGACAACGTCAATGATTATTACGATCCCAACTTGAAGCGCGCGCGCCTCGCTGAGATCAAATCACCAGACTTTACGTTGATCGAAGCCGATATCGCAGACCGTGATGCCATGATGGCGGTGCGCGAAAAGCATCCCGAGATCCGCGCGATCATCAACTTGGCGGCGCAGGCGGGTGTTCGGTATTCACTCGATAATCCCCATGCCTACACACGCTCCAATATCGAGGGGCATTTGGTGATGTTGGAAATGGGGCGTGCGCTCCCGAATTTTGAGCATTTCGTCTACGCATCATCGTCGTCCGTATATGGTGCAAACTCGGAACTGCCATTCACGATTGAAGAGCGCGTTAACCAGCCCGTATCGTTGTATGCTGCGACCAAGCGCGCGGGCGAGTTGATGTCGCATTGCTATACACGGCTATATGGGATCCCCAGCACGGGTCTCAGGTTCTTTACGGTCTATGGGCCATGGGGACGTCCGGACATGGCGGCATGGATATTCGCGCGAAAAATTTTGGCGGGTGAGCCGATTGAAGTGTTTAATCGTGGTGATATGCGTCGCGATTTCACGTTTATCGATGACATCGTGCAGGGCGTATTGGCAGCCCTTGACCATCCGCCCGCTGGCCATATTCCAGAGCGTGTCTTCAACCTTGGCAACAACAACTCTGAAAAACTGACTGACTTTATAGATATCTTGCAGGATGCCATCGGCATCAAAGCGGACGTAATTCTAAAACCAATGCAAATGGGTGATGTCAAAGAAACCTACGCGGATATTTCCGCCAGCCAGAAAATCTTAGGGTTTGAGCCAACGACATCGATCAAAGACGGTATTCCCCAGTTCATTGATTGGTACCGTTGGTATCATGGCAATTCGGATGGCAACTAAGCCGACCGAGAACGAATTTGGGCCGATCCGCCCACGACATGTTCTGATGTTACTGATCCTCGCCACCGTGTGGGGCACATCATTCATGGTCATCAAGATTGGCGTGGCGCATATTTCTGCGCTGGACCTGACGGCGATCCGGTTATTTGTGGCTGCCGGCGCCATGTTGGTCTGTGCGGTGTTCCTTCGAAGTGCTTTACCGACAGATAGGCTTACCTGGGCGTATTGCTTCGCGCTCGCACTGTTCGGGAATAGCCTGCCGTTCTTTTTAATCAGTTGGGGTGAAGAAGAAATCCCCAGCGGATTGGCGGCGATCTTGATGGCGGTGATGCCGTTAACGACACTTGTCCTGGCACATTTTTTCACGACCGGGGATCGTTTAAGCCTACGCAAATTATTTGGGATCGCCCTTGGGTTTACTGGCGTGGTCGTGCTGGTGGGGCCAGGCGTGCTAGGTGGTCTCGGCGATCAGGTTATCCGTCAACTGGCGACGGCAGGTGGGGCGATTTGTTACGCCATAGCGGTGATCATTGCACAGCGTATGCCCAGAACGCCGATGGTTGGGCGCGCGGCTCTGGTTTTGATATTCTCGGTGATACAGACCGTACCGCTGTCGCTTTATCTGTCGGGTGGCGGCATCCCTCCAATGACCTTCAAAGTGCTTTGGCCAGCTGTATATCTGGGTCTGTTCCCGACCGCGATGGCGACCTTGGTTTTGTTTAAATTGCTTAGTGAACGCGAGGCGTCATTTGTCGCATTTCAGAACTACCTCGTGCCCGTGTTCGGCGTGTTGTGGGGCGCGTTGTTACTCAGTGAAGAAGTCACGCCAGAAGCGTTGGCAGCGCTCGGACTGATTCTGTGTGGGATATATATCGCCAATACCAAGCGGAAACGATAGCCACAAACCCTAGATATACACGCCACTGGGCAAGACACGTTTGCGGATGTGATCGCTCATACAACGTGCGGCGTCGTTTCCGTCTTCAGGGTTTTCGAACAACCGGACTTCGCTGCGTGGCATCGGCGGCAATCCCCATTCTGGGGCGACGGGGCGCATACTGGGCCGGATTGCAGATTTCGGAAGCGCCGTAATCCCAAAGCCAGCCGAAACGGCAGCTTGCAAACCCACATTAACCTCGCTCGTGCCGACGATCTGCCATCTTTTGCCAATCTGATCGAGCTTGCTGATCATGCTTTGTCGGATCAGACATGGAACCGGTGATACCAACAGCGGCAACGGGTCGCGCTTCAGAATCTCGTTGGCGGCGGGGCCATCCGTAACGACCCAAATGATATCTTCGCACCAAATCGTGTCGCCGTGCTGCTCGGTCTCATCAACCTTGGCCAGGACAATGTCATAGTCACGATCTGTGAACCCATCTCGCAATGACTTCGACGTATCGACACCGATTTCGATGTGCACGTCTGGGTGCGTGTACTGAAAACTGCCCAGCACGTTCGCGAGATGGGTGGCGGCAAATTCCTCGGTGCAGCCCAGGCGCACACGGCCGGAGACCGTCGGACTGGACAGCAATTCAACCGCACGATCATGCATATCCACGATACGCTCGGCTTCTGGCAAAAAACGCTCTCCCTCGTCCGTTAGGTGAATTTTCCGACCGCTTCGATCAAAAAGCTGTCGATTCAGTGCGCTTTCCAGGCGTTTGACCTGCAAGCTGATGGCAGACTGCGAGCGGTTCAGCATGAATCCGGTCTTGGTAAAGCTACGGGTTTGCGCGACAGTCGCGAACGCACGAAGCTGATCAATGTCTAGGTTTAAGGGCATAAATCATAATTTCAAAAGTTAATGACAGGTATTTCATCTATTCATTTCCTAAATGACGAGGAAACAGGTATCAGAAGATCAAATGATCGACCATAAAAAATCCAAGAAAGAGGAAGAGAAGATGTTTGAAGGGTTTGAGCAGCAGCGGATTGCAGTAAACGGTGTCGAGCTAAACGTTCGTGTCGGGGGGCAGGGGCCGGCATTGGTCTTGTTACATGGATATCCGCAGACGCATGTCATGTGGCGATTAATCGCACCCGCCCTGACCGACACTCATACGGTCGTTGTTTTCGATACACGGGGGTATGGCGATAGCGATTGCCCGCCGTCTGACCCTGATCATCTTGTGTATTCCAAGCGCACCATGGAAGCGGATGTTGCGGCGCTGATGACGCATTTGGGGTTCGAGAAGTTCGCTATACTGAGCCATGACCGGGGCGCCCGTGTGGGCTATCGAACGGCCTTGGATTATCCTGATCGTGTGACCCGCTATGTATCGTTGGATGTGGTGCCGACCCATGACATGTGGTTGGGGACAGATAAAAACCGCGCGATGGGTGGTTTCCATTGGACGTTTTTGGCGCAACCCGCCCCGCAACCTGAACGTATGATCGGCCATGACCCGGACTTGTGGTTAGAGACGCTGCTGGCTTCTTGGGCGGCGGAGGGGTTTGAGTTTGATCGAGATGCCTTGGACGAATACAAACGCGCTTATCGCAATCCAGAAGTTATCCGAGGCACATGTGAAGATTACCGTGCCGGTGCCACATGTGACGATGCCCATGATCAGGCAGATAAAGAATCAGGCCGTAAAATCCAATGCCCTGTAATGTGCCTATGGGGCGGGGCGCGGGGCAAGGGTGGCCCGAAATCTGAAAGCCCATTGGATATTTGGCGCGCATTGTGTGCACATGAGGTCACGGGCCAGGCCATTGCAGAAAGCGGACATTTCCTGCCAGAGGAAGCGCCCGACGCCGTGCTGTTTCACGTGAAGCCCTTCCTGTCTGCCGACGCGTAACGTGTCTAACAATCAGGACGTCGATTACAGGACCGGTGCCCTTTTTCTGATTGCAGGTTTCGCCATCATCCCATTCATGGATGGGGCTGCAAAGCAACTTGCACAGTTGGGCTATGCACCGGTTTTGATCGCTTGGGCGCGGTTTTCCGTGGCCGCATTGGTCCTGTCGCCAATGCTTCTTCGTCGGGGCAACATGCGACAGTTATGGGCACCAGGGGCTGGGTTGCAGATACTCAGGGCAACCTTTCTGGCTGCGGCCACGGTTCTTTATTTCTCGGCAATTGAAACCATGCCGATTGCCGACGCGTTGGCTGTCTATTTCGTTTATCCATTTTTGATGACGGCAATGGCGCCGCTGATCCTAAAAGAAAGCGTTGGGATTAAGCGTTTCACGGCAGTGATCATCGGTTTTGCGGGATCACTATTAATCATTCGACCCGGCTTCGATGTTGTACCCATCGGTATTTATTATGTGCTGATCGCCAGCATCTGTTTTGCAATGTTCAATTTGCTGACCCGCAAACTTAAGGGCCAAAGCGACCCGTGGTTCACCGTATTCTATCAATCGTTGGTGGGCACGGTTGTGCTGGCGGTTTTCGTTCCTGGAAACTGGACGGCCCCGACTCCCGATGCCTGGGCGCTCATGGGGATTCTCATCGCGGCAGCAATCATCGGGCACTGGCTTGTGGTGCGGGCCTTTGATTATGCGCCGGCGTCGTTTCTGGCACCGTTTGGGCACTTCGAAATGATTGCCGCCGTGGCCATTGGGTATTTTTGGTTTGGTGACTTCCCAGATGAATTCACCTGGGCCGGGATCGCCGTCATTGCATCTGCCGGGATTTACATCTCGCGGCGTGAAAAAGCCAAGGGGGTCATTTAGCCATATAGCGCTTCTAGCCGATCCCCATAAATTTCTCGGACCACGTGGCGGCGCACTTTCATCGTCGGCGTCATTTGCTCGTTCTCGACGGTGAACGCCTCATTCGCGATGATGAACTTGCGCACTTTTTCGATATTGTTGACAGCTTTGTTCACACGCCCGACGGCGGGGGCGAGGGCAGTATGAAACTCTTTGTCATCAGCTAGAATCGCCAAGTCGTTTGGCTTTTTGTTTTCACGTGCCCAGTCGCGCATCCAATCTGCATCCGGGACAATCACAGCGACCAAGTGTGGACGTTTGTCACCATACACCATCGACTGATTGATCTCCGTTTCAGCATTCAAAATTCCCTCAACCCGTTGCGGCGCGATGTTGTCGCCACCTGAATTGACGATGATATCTTTCTTGCGATCGGTAATGACGATGTGACCGTTCTCGTCGATATGCCCTACATCGCCAGTATGCAGCCATCCGTCCTTGATCGCATCGTTGGTGGCTTCTTCGTTGTTCCAGTAGCCCTTCATCACGAGTTCACCCCTAACGATGATCTCGCCGTCTTCGGCAATTTTAACTTCGGTGTCGCGGACGGGTGCGCCGACGGTGTGCAGTCGTAAACTGGGTGCACGATTGACCGATATCAGCGGCGCCGATTCCGTCTGACCATAGCCTTGCAGAATCGTTAGGCCGAGTGAGGTAAAGAACATCCCGATATCAGGGTTTAACGGTGCCCCCCCTGAAACCAACGCCTTGAGTCGTCCGCCAAAACGCCCTCGAACTTTTTCGCGCACAAGCTTGTCCAACAAACTGTCGGTGATGCAATCGATGGGGCCGAGCTTGCCTTCGTGATAGCGTTTGGCTCCCAATTCACGGGTTTTGTTGAACATTTTTTGTTTTGTGCCACCTGCCTTTGCAACTCCGGTGGTAATTTTTTGGTAGAGCACTTCATATAAACGCGGCACCGCCGTCATGATGGTCGGGCGCGCTTCGAGCATGTTTGTTGATAACGCCTCGACACCCTCGGCGTAGTAGATTTCTCCGCCAATGGAAATGGGAAAAAATAATCCTGCAGTATGCTCATAAGAATGGCTGAGTGGCAGAAACGAAAGGAACACTTCGCGTTCGATCTTTAAGTCTTTCAGCGCTTCTACGGCACCGCGGCAGTTATGCAGGATCGCTCCATGATGCAGCATCACACCTTTTGGTGTCCCGCCTGTGCCAGATGTATAGATGATGCAGGCGACCCGATCTTTGTCGATGTCGCTTGCCATGGAAACGATGTTTTCATCGCGCTCTTGGCCAATTTCCAACAATTCTTCCATGCTTAGAATCTTGGGACCTTCGCTTGGCATGTCCTCAAAATCCATAACGATCACGAATTGCAATTCCGTATTGCCGACTGCGCCAGCCAACAATTTCTCGGCCATTTTTGGCGTCGATACGATCGCACCCTTGGCGCCGCTGTCTTCCAGAATATGTTTGTGGTCCGCAGGCGTATTGGTCGTGTAAGCGGGGGTCGAGATGCCACCAGCCGCCATGATTGCGATATCAGAAATCAGCCAGCCTGGGCGATTCTCGCCTACCAACATGACCCGATCACCTTCTTCGATACCCAGCGAGATTAATCCGCGAGCCAACGCGATGACGCGGGCATTGACGTCAGCCCAACTCATGCTTTCGTATTTGCCGTCAATTTTATGCCACAGGAACGGCTGCTCGCCGTGTTCCGCCGCGCGGTCAAAAAACATTGAAACCAAGTTGTTCGAAGAAATCTCGACCATGTTCGAAGCTCCTGTCTTGCGTCTCTGTCGGTGACGGTGTTTCTAAGACTTAAAGATCACACGACATCGCTTATATAGGGTGTCGACCCCATTATCGAAATGCCAAGAGTGTGGAATGAAACAAGAAATAGCGAAAACAAGCCCATCTGAGACCCCAAATTGGGACCTGGCCGATTTATATGCCGGGGCTGGCGACCCAAAAATAGACCAGGATATTGGCGCGGCAGAGCAGCGCGCGAATGCATTTCGCGATCAATATGCCGAAAAAGTGACGGCGCTCTCGGCGGCGGACATGTTAGCCGCAATCGAAGAATACGAAGCGATTTTAGAGATCTCCTATCGTGTGATCAGCTATGCACAGTTATTGCACGCCGCAGACACGGACAGCGCATCAGTCGCCCAGTTCCATCAAAAATGCCAAGAACGGGTCAATGGCATCACGGGCTGCTTGATATTCTTTGGATTGGAAATCAATGCCATCGACGATGCTGCGATGGACGCATTGTACCAGGACGAAGCATTGTGCAGGTATAAGCCATGGCTTGATTCTGAACGCCTGATGAAGCCGCATCAACTGGGCAAAGACATCGAAGAGTTGCTGCATGAAAAAGCTGTCACCGGCCATGGTGCGTGGGTTCGTTTGTTTGAAGAAACAATGTCGGAGCTACGCTTTGACGTAAAGGGCGAGCAACTGCCCTTGGGCGATACGCTGAACAAATTGGCGGACAGCGACCCTACGGAACGCAAAGCCGCAGGCGTGGGATTGTCTGATGGCCTGAATTCGCGCATTCGACTGTTTTCTTTGGTCGCCAATACCATTGCCAAAGACAAGGACATCGAAACCGTCAAACGCGGGTTCGTTCGACCCATGAGCAGTCGAAACCTCGGCAATCAGGTCGAGGACGAGGTGGTCGATGCGCTGGTGTCTGCGGTCACCAATAATTACGACCGATTGAGCCATCGGTATTATGCATTGAAAGCCAAACGGTTCGGTGTCGATCAACTGAACTGGTGGGACCGAAACGCCCCGACCCCCGCGGTCGAAGAACGGCGTTTTTCATGGAGTGATGCCAAAGATACCGTCTTGAATGCTTACCACGCGTTTATGCCTGAGATGGCTGAAACGGCGGATACGTTTTTTAAGGATGAGTGGATCGATGCGGAACCCCGCGCCGGCAAAAACCCGGGTGCATTTGCGCATCCGACCGTACCATCGGCGCATCCCTACGTGTTAATGAACTTCTATGGCAAACCGCGTGATGTCATGACGCTCGCCCATGAACTGGGGCACGGCGTGCATCAAGTGATGGCCGGACCTCAAGGGTTGTTGCTGGCCAATACGCCACTGACGTTGGCCGAGACCGCATCCGTTTTTGGCGAAATGCTGACATTCAGATCAATCTTGGATGCCGAGACCGACCCCGAGAAACGGCGCATTTTGTTGACCGGTAAAGTCGAAGACATGTTGAACACCGTGGTCCGCCAGATCGCGTTCCATTGTTATGAAGCCCGTGTTCATGACGCGCGCAGGCAGGGTGAACTGACCACCGATGATCTAAGTGCAATTTGGATGGAAACCCAGGCCGAAAGCTTGGGCCCCGCGATTAAGCTGGATGACGCGTATCGTCCGCTATGGGCTTACATTCCGCATTTTGTGCACACGCCGTTCTATGTTTACGCGTATGCATTTGGCGATTGCTTGGTGAATGCCTTGTACGATCTATATCAAGATGGCCATCCTGATTTCCAAAAGAAATACTTGGATATGTTGTCGGCCGGGGGCACGCGACGCCACCGCGAACTGTTGGCACCTTTTGGATTGGACGCATCTGATCCCGAGTTTTGGAACCGCGGCCTAGATATCATTTCCGGTTTCATCGATGAACTGGAAGCCGATATGGAACCGGCATGATGTCAGACAGCAAATTGACCGACGTCCATTTGATTGAACGGCTGCCCGAGGCTTCATCCACCGGCGCGCCCATTCTATTCGTCCATGGGGCATTTGCGGGTGCGTGGTGCTGGGATGAACACTTCATGCCGTATTTTGCCCAGCGAGGCCATGTGGCTCGTGCCGTTGATTTGCCGGGGCGACGCGGACGTCCCGACTTCGCACACCTCCAGGATTTCGCACTTTCAGATTACCTCGAAGCCGTCTTGATCGCGATTGATCAATTTGATCAACCGCCTGTGTTGGTGGGCCATTCCATGGGCGGGCAATTGGCGTGGCGTGCTAGCGAAGAGCGCGACGTTGCGGGGCTTGTCCTCATGGCCTCGGTGCCGCCGACAGGGTTGGCAGCGCCCGCGATGGAGTTGCTGGTATCTAGGCCGTCATTGTTTTGGGATGTTGCCGCCATTCACGCGGGCGAGGCGGGATCGATCGAAAGCGTTCAGGCGGCGTTGTTTTCTGACACTACAGATAAAGCGCTGGTCGAGAAATACGCGGCGCGAATGCAGCACGAGAGTCAGGCAGCCGTTGCCGGATTGTACTTACCATTCATGCCCAACATTTTATCAATCTGGGGGACGCCCATCTTCGTACAAGGTGCAGAGAAGGATAGTTTGATCCCACCTGCCCATGTGCATTGGACCGCATCTTTGGCCGGGAAGTTGGCCAAAATCTACAACGGTATGGGTCATGGCATGATGCTCGAAGATGGATGGCAATCTGTTGCCGATGAAATCCTAGCGTGGTGTGTGGACAATGATCTATCCGAACAGGCTGTTTAAAGCCCAGGGGATCAAGACGAGATGAGTGAGAACAATAGTTTTTCAGGCCGCTTCAAACGTTATGCCCGCGTCAGTGGTGCGGTGAGTGGCGTCGCTGCCAAGGCCGTGGGTGGCCGCGTATTCGGCATGAAATTCGACAAGGCCGAGCACGCCAAAGAAATTCAATTGGCACTTGGTGGTCTGAAAGGACCATTGATGAAGGTCGCACAAATTTTGTCGACGATCCCCGATGTTTTGCCAGACGAATACACACAAGAACTCATAAAGCTGCAAACCAATGCACCACCGATGGGGTGGGCGTTTGTGAAGCGTCGGATGACTGCCGAAATGGGACCGGGTTGGCAGTCCAAGTTCGCGGATTTCGAACATGATGCATGCAAGGCTGCCTCGTTGGGGCAAGTCCATCGCGCCACCAGCTTGGACGGTCAGAAACTGGCCTGTAAAATCCAATACCCTGATATGTCGTCGGCGGTAGAAGCAGATTTAAAACAGTTGAAATTGGTGTTCTCGCTATATCGTCAATACGACAAATCCATCGATCCGAGCGAGATTCACAAAGAACTATCGGAACGTCTGCGTGAAGAATTGGACTATGAGCACGAGGCCAAAAACATGCTGCTGTATCGTCATATGCACGACGGCGAGAGCCGCGTACATGTGCCGGAACCATTGATTGATTTATCCAGCCAACGTCTTTTGTCGATGACCTGGCTTGATGGTGAACCGCTGTTGGATTTTAAAGAATCACCTTTAGAGATGCGCAACGAATTGGCGCTGAGCATGTTCAGGGCTTGGTATGTACCGTTCTACAAGTATGGCGTTATCCACGGCGACCCGCACTTGGGCAATTATTCTGCGCGCGAAGACGGCTCAATTAACCTGTTGGATTACGGGTGTATCCGTATTTTCCCGCCAAAGTTCGTAACCGCGGTGATCAATCTGTATTATGCACTGTTGAACGAAGACGAAGATTTAGCAATCAGCGCCTATGAAACGTGGGGTTTCAAGAATCTTGATAAAGAAGTCATCGACATCTTGAACCAATGGGCCCGCTTCATCTATGGGCCTTTGCTAGAGAGCAAGGTTCAAACCATTCAGGACAAGGGCGGCGTGCAGTATGGTGCGGGTGTTGCGGCCAAGGTGCATGCTGAACTTAAAGAAGTCGGCGGCGTCACGCCACCGCGTGAATTCGTGCTCATGGACCGGGCGGCGATTGGCTTGGGGAGTGTGTTTACGCACTTGGCGGCAGAAATAAACTGGCACGATTTGTTCCATGAACTGATTGCTGATTTTGATGAAAATATATTGGCGGAGCGCCAGAAAAAAGCCCTCGCATCCGTTGATTTGCAGGACGCCGTATAGGTCAGTACAGTCGGCTCGAATTTGATTTTTCGCGGCGGGACACATCATGTTTGTTGAAGGCGGCGGCAGCAAAAAACAGTACGTTGCAGAAGGCGAAACCCTTTTTAAAGAGGGTGAAAAGGGTGACGCCGCCTACATCGTCAACAGCGGCAAGATCGGCATCTAAAAATACGTTGAAGGTCAAGAAGTCGAACTGGCGGTCCTAAATCCGGGTGAACTATTCGGCGAAATGGCGATTTTTGATGGATCCGCGCGCATGGCGCATGCGGTCGCCATCGAAGAATCCGTTGTCATAAAAATTCCAGCAGATGCGCTGAATTCTAGGCTGGCCAAGGCGGACCCATTCATCAAGGCGTTGATGAATATTTTGGTGCAAAGCCTGCGTGGTGTTCACAACAAGTATATGCGCCGCTCGCGCTCGTTGAATGATTACATCAACGCCGCAGAGTTCCATCTACAGAGTTTCCGCATGTTCTTGTCCTACCAGAAAAACGACGCTCGCCGCGCCACCGGGCACGAGAAACTGGATCAAATCGACAAGCTGTTATCCGAATTGCGTGAACTGGATTATCCAGATCGCCGCGAGAGTGTTGTTCGAGATACAGATTTGTCTCGCCAAAAACCCGACGATTGAGTGCTTTTTAGGAATGCGAAGCCAGTCTCGACCCATAGCTGATCGATAGAATCACCAGCGCGACTCCTACCAATTGAATTGGGCTCAACACTTCGTTCAAGACAAACCAGGCAATCGCTATAGATACCACGGGTTCGATGTTATGAATCAATCCAGCCTCTGACGGTTTGGCAAAACGAACTGCGCCCAGTTGAAAGCTCACCCCCAGCAAGTATGCGAGACATGCTAGCAAAAGTGCGCTCCAGCCAATATCTGTATCGGGCAGGGCATAGGCGTCAAAAGCAAACATCACCGCAGCGGCAATCGGCAAGATCATGACATTCGAGATAGCTCCGATGCCGAGCGGGCCCAAAGAGTTAGAGGCTTTTTGACCGCCGATAAAAAATACCACGGAACCAAGTCCGCCAAAAAATGCGAAGGCAACACCGCGTATATCCAAATTTTCCATGCTTGGGCCTAGTGCGAGTGCCAGCCCAACAAATGCCATGGCAAATGCCGTGATCCGTCGAATGCCCGGACGGCGACGGTCGTGAATGGCTTCGTAAACCAGCAGAATCAATGGAAACAAATAAAAGATCAGCGCTGCCAAGCCAACCGGGATATAGGCTACGCTCGACATATAACCGAACGTAATCATGCCCAGGCCCAGTCCCGACATCAGCAGGCTCGGTATCGCTTTGCGTTCGATCTTCAACGGGCCTTCAAACAATCTCGCTAAAATCAGCAGGACAATCACGCCCGTCAACGCGCGAAATGTGATCAGCGTCAGCGGGGTCGAACCGTTCTGGTATGTCAATTTGGCAAAGGTAGTGATGAATGCCAGCGACATTGCCGCCATCACCGCCAATGTTAGCCCCTTGCGTCGATCTGGGTATTCGCTCATGGGGGCGTCAACGGATTGATGGTCTGGCTGGACATAGGGTGAGATGGCTCTTTAAATGAAAAACAACATTTCAACGGATCACGAATAGGGGCACATGACAATGGCAGGGCCAATTTTTCACAATTTTTCATCAGCACCGACACACGTCGCACCATTTTCTCATGCGGTGGAGGCGGATGGCTGGATTCAATTGACCGGTCAAATGCCGACGGACCCTGATGACGATACGGCGCCGCTCCCCGAGGGTGTCGCAGCACAAACGCGTCGTGTGATGGATAACTTGATCATCATCTTGGGCGAATTGGGATTGGGGCTGGAGCATGTTTTATCTGCCCGTGTGTTTATTACTGAATTTGAGCGCGATTACGAAGACATGAATAACGCTTACAAAAGCTATTTCCCACCGGATCGCTTACCCGCGCGAACCTGTGTCGGCGTCACAGGCTTGGCCAAGCAAGCCCTGGTTGAGATCGATATGATAGCCAAGCGGCCGGAGTGACCAAAAAACTGCCCTACCGGGCAAGCGATAGCGGGACCCGGGCCCCATCGAGAGCCTGTTCTGGGTCCCGGATCAGGTCCGGTATGACAGTATCTTTTGAGTCTATATTTGAGCGCTTTACTTGCGCTTAAACCTTGAAGTCGGCATAACATTCCCTACTTCAAGCTATTCCAGAGAAACCATTGGGTTCGCTGTATTTCCACTGAACCAATGTGGTATTTTCAGAGTATACATTAAGTTGATTCACGACGAGGAGATTTCGGATGAGGATTGCGATACCTAAGGAGCGTGGCGTCGGTGAAAACCGGGTTGCAGCCTCCGTTGAGGTGATCGGAAAGCTGACCGGCCTGGGCTGCACTGTCGTTATCGAGGCAGGCGCTGGCGAAGGGTCTGCGACACCTGATGACACCTATGAGAAAGCGGGTGCAGAGATCGCCAAGGATTTTGCGACCACGATCAAGGGTGCGGATATGATCTGGAAGGTCACGCCGCCCACCAAGACCGAGGCCAGTAAGATCACCAAGGGTCAGATCGTCGCCGCGTCTTTATCAGCGTTGACAGATCCAGAGGGTGTCGAAGTCCTAGCAAAATCCGGTGCAACCGGGTTTGCGATGGAACTGATGCCACGGATTTCACGGGCACAGTCCATGGATATCCTCTCTTCGCAAGCCAACTTGGCTGGTTACAAGGCCGTATTGAACGCGTGTGAGCTTTATGGCCGCGCCTTTCCGATGATGATGACCGCGGCGGGCACTGTGCCGCCAGCGCGCGCATTTATCATGGGTGTGGGGGTTGCGGGTCTGCAAGCCATCGCCACGGCTAAACGTTTGGGTGCTGCAGTATCTGCAACGGATGTGCGTCCAGCAACCAAGGAACAAGTCGCGTCATTGGGTGGTAAGTTCCTCGAAGTTGACCCAGAAATGGAAAAAGAGGCCGAGACCGAAGGCGGCTACGCCAAAGAAATGCCCCCTGAGTATTTCGAAAAGCAAAAAGAAAAAGTTCGCGAACACCTTCCAAAACAGGACGTCGTCGTTACCACGGCGTTAATTCCTGGGCGTCCCGCACCAAAGCTGATCACCAAAGACATGGTTGAGAGCATGAAAAGTGGTGCGGTGATTGTCGATATGGCAGCCGAAGCGGGCGGTAACTGTGAAATGACCAAACCCGGCGAGGTCATCACGACACCCAACGGAGTAATCATTGATGGTCGTTTGAACCTGCCAAGCATGTTGGCTGAAACGGCATCCGCATTGTTCGCCAAAAACCTGTTTAACTTCGTCTCGCCACACTTCGACAAAGAAAGCGGCAAATTCGAATTCGACATGGAGGATGCGACCGTCGAAGGTACGATGGTTTGCAAAGACGGCGAAATCACCAGTGACCGGGTGACCGAAGCCTTGGCTGCCAAGAAAAAACCGGCCGCGAAAAAAGCACCGGCGAAAAAAGCTGCGGCCAAGAAATCCACTGAATCCAAATACGAGAAGGGGGCCTGATCATGGACCAGTCGACCCTAGCAGATAAGGCGGCCGAGATTGCTACCGGCCTTGAAGCATTGGCGCAGCAGGCGGGGGATCTCGCCCATGGCGTCACGCAAATGGCAGTGACTCAAGCGCCAGCGGGCGCTGCGGGTGATGGTGGCTTTCTGGGCCTGTTCACAATCTTTGTGATGGCCTGTTTCGTTGGCTACCACGTGGTTTGGAATGTCACGCCTGCGTTGCACTCTCCGCTAATGGGTGTGACTAACGCGATTTCCTCGGTGATCATTGTCGGCGGCTTGTTGGCCGTAGGCCCTGCCTTACTCGATTTTTCCAAGGTGATGGGCTTTTTTGCCGTTCTCCTGGCATCCGTGAACATCTTTGGTGGCTTTATCGTCACCAGACGCATGCTCGCGATGTTCAAAAAGAAACAGCGATAGGGGACCGGGAACATGAGCGCTACAATCGGCGGATATTTTTATCTCATCTCAGCTGTTCTCTTCATCCTCGCGCTGAAGGGACTTTCTAACCCGGAAACCGCACGTCGCGGCAACCTGTTTGGCATGGTCGGGATGGCCATTGCGATCATCACCACGATCATGCTGCCAAGTGTCGAATCATATGGCTGGATCATCATTGCCGTCTTGATTGGCGGCAGCATCGGTACGGTCGTCGCCCAGAAAATTGAAATGACGTCTTTGCCGGAATTGGTTGCGGCTTTCCACTCGTTGGTGGGCTTAGCAGCTGTGTTCGTGGCTTTGGCGGCGTTATATCATCCAGAAGCCTACAACATCGGCTCCAAAGGTGCTTTGCCTGCGGCCAGCCTGATCGAAATGGGGCTTGGGATGGCTATCGGTGCCATCACGTTCTCGGGTTCGATCATCGCATTTGCCAAGCTTAAGGGGATCATGTCGGGCAATCCGATCACCTTCCCCGGTCAGCACAAGCTGAATCTGGCGGTTGGGATCGCCATGTTCGCGTTGCTGGTCTACTTCTGCCAGACCGAGAGCTATGGCGCATTCTGGATGCTGTTGATCTTATCGTTCGCGATTGGCTTCTTGCTGATCGTGCCGATTGGTGGCGCGGACATGCCAGTGGTTGTCTCCATGCTAAACTCCTATTCCGGTTGGGCAGCAGCAGGTATTGGTTTCACATTGGCCAACCCCGCCCTAATCATCACCGGTGCGCTGGTGGGCTCATCGGGCGCGATCCTGTCCTACATCATGTGTAAGGGCATGAACCGGTCCATCATTAATGTTCTGTTGGGCGGATTTGGTGGCGACAGCGCCGGTCCGGGCGCATTCAGCGATCCAGATCGCCAAGCCAAGTCAGGTGCGGCACCGGATGCCGCGTTCATCATGGGCAATGCGTCCAAGGTGATCATCGTGCCGGGTTACGGTATGGCCGTTGCTCAGGCGCAGCACGCTGTGCGTGAAATGGCTGATAAGCTCAAGGCCGAGGGTGTAGAGGTCAAATACGCCATTCACCCCGTGGCGGGGCGGATGCCGGGCCACATGAACGTTCTATTGGCCGAAGCCAACGTGCCGTATGACGAAGTGTTTGAGTTGGAAGAGATCAACCACGAGTTCTCTACCGCGGACGTCGCGTATGTCATCGGGGCGAACGATGTGACCAACCCAAGCGCCAAGACGGACCCGCAGTCTCCGATTGCTGGGATGCCGATTCTCGACGTTGAAAAGGCAGGCACGGTGCTGTTCGTCAAGCGCTCCCTCAGCCCAGGCTATGCCGGGGTCGATAACCCACTATTCTATGCTGATAACACCATGATGCTGTTCGGTGATGCCAAGGAAATGACCGAGAACATCGTGAGTGGGCTGGAGTAGGGCCTTAGCTGATATAACTCATCAATATAGATGAGAGACGACACAAACCCCCGCAATCGCGGGGGTTTGTTTTTTGTGAGCAAACGAAATTCGTCACCCTGAATACCCGCCTTCGCGGGCACAGGCTGCGGCCGGTGGCAAATATCTGATAGTTGATTCCGGCCTGCGCCGGAATGACGACATAGCTCAATGAACTAATCAACTAAAATTTTCTTGTCATCCCGGACAAGCGCAGCGCGATCCGGGACCCAGTTGATACCATTTTAACCTGGGTCCCTGCTTTCGCAGGGATGACAAAGAAATTGTTAAGATTCCAAAAACAACAAAAACCGCCCGGCAACTGCGGGGCGGTTCTGAGAGCTTGTCTGCGTGATCAACGGGGTGCTGGGCACCCCACCAAATCTTGCGTGACTTAGAAGCCTTCGCGCTCGATGCGCTTACGCTCTAGCTTACGGGCACGACGAACGGCTTCGGCCTTTTCACGGGCGCGGCGCTCGGACGGCTTTTCGTAAGAACGGCGGAGTTTCATTTCACGGAAGATGCCTTCGCGCTGCATTTTTTTCTTCAGCGCCTTCAAGGCTTGATCGACATTGTTATCGCGAACGGTGACTTGCACGGTCGTTATTCTCTCTTTTTTCTATCTGTAAGATAGGCTCAAAACAAAGTGTCGCGGGGTTTTCCCCGCGCGTGGCGAGCCTTATAACAAAGCTATACGGCAATGTGAAGCGCTATTTAGCACTTCATTACCCTTATTTTTAGCCGATTTTTGGGGCAAAGGAAACGGATTTTGGCCATTTTAAAGATCGCCCGCATGGGACACCCACAATTGATGCGCGTCGCAGACCCCATAGAGGACCCGACCGTGCCAGACATCCAGCGCCTGGCGGCTGATATGATCGACACCATGCGCGATGCGCCGGGGATCGGTCTGGCCGCGCCACAGGTCCATATTCCGAAACGTATGGTGATTTATTACGTCCCAGAAGGCCGCGACGAAGAGGAAAAGGGACACCCCCTGACCACCCTGATCAATCCGGTCATCACTGTGCTAGATCCCGAATTAGAAGCTGGTGCCGAGGGGTGTCTGTCATTGCCTGGGATGGTGGGTATGGTCGAACGCCCCCAGCATATCAGCGTCAAAGCGCTGGATTTACAGGGCAACACCCTCGAATACGAAGCAAAGGGATATCATGCCCGCGTCATCCAACATGAATGCGATCATTTGGACGGTATTATTTATCCGATGCGGATGACTGATCTTTCTACGCTGGGATACGTAGAAGAAATGACGAGTCACAACGATTAGGCTACAATTAGTCGGATCAGCCAATCAGGAGAGAACCATGGCGACGAAGAAAAGCGTTCATGAAAAGGCAGCAGAAGATACGCAAGCGCTGCGCGATCAGGTGCTGTTAGAGGCACTGGCGCACGTTCCTTTTGATGGATGGAGCAAGCGCGCCATGGTCGCCGCTGAACAAAGCGGTGGTCTGGGCGAGGGCACGGCTTATCGTGCGTTTCCGGGCGGCCTATCCGATATGGCAGCCCATGCGTCGGATTATTTTGATCGTCAAATGTTGGCGCGATTAGAAGACCTTGATTTAGAGAACATGAAAGTCCGTGAACGGGTGATCGCAGGTGTGCGCGCCCGCATCGAATCCTGCATGCCGCACAAAGAAGCCATGCGCCGTTTGTTGGGCTATATGGCGCTGCCCGGAAATAAGCCGCAGGCGGCCAAGAACGCATGGGCGACGTGCAATAAAATTTGGTACGCCGCGGGCGACAACGCGACGGACTTCAATTATTACACCAAGCGCGGATTGTTGTTTCCGGTCTACACCACCACAGTCATGTATTGGTTATCCGACGACAGCGAAGGCGCCGAGGCGACCTGGGGTTATTTGGATCGTCGCATCAGCGATGTGATGAAAATCCCCGGCTGTCAAGCGCGCGCGATGAAGGCGCTGGACAAGTTGCCGAATCCCTTGCGGATGCTGAAACGCCGCACGGCCTAATCTTCCGGTGACCTAGTTTCGAATGAGAAACGGGGCACGATCTGTTCAACCGTGCCCCGTAATCAGGGGTGAGATCTCGCACATTTGGGGCGCGAGGCTGGAGGAGGCCCCCAGCAACGATGGAGTCCATCGCGTACCATCATATTCGCTGGAAAGCGGCCCCTGATCCAATCACGGCCAAACACTCATAAGTGACTAATTTATATCTTCATAATATACGGATTTGTTCGCGCTGATGACCGAATCCGATCGACGATTTTATCCACTTTTTTCAGTGCGTCATCGTGACGATTGGCCTTGGCTATACGATTCTCCAATGACTCGCATATCGCGTGTGGCTCGGGTATCATTTGGTGAACGAATGGAGTGAGCGATGCTGCAACCCCAACCACAGTCTGCAAACCCGCCTGCGGGTGACCTAGCAGACCATTTCCTGGCGTGCTCGAAGCTGGGTCGATATCTGACGGTCCAGGATGGCAGTCGTTTCGTCATCACCGACGATTTTCGGGAAAACGATATGGGCAGCGCGACAGCGGTTGCGGTTGCTTCGATTTATTCCCGCGATCCCCTTGTCGCACAGGCAGCCTTATTGCCATTGGGGCGCAAGGGGGGCATCACCCGCAAGAACCGCCGGACCTATGAGCGTCTGTTTCAACTGATTGAAGCGCAAGCGCTTGAACCATCGGTCACGGCGGCGGCGGGGCATATCCTAAAAAGCAATTTCCGCGAAGCCGAGATTCTGGCAATTGAGGCTGACCTGGGTGATCGTCTTAGCCCTGCACGGCTGCGTTATCGCGCGTTCTTAGGCGTTGTTCGCCAGTTGTTGGAAAACCGTGTATCAGCTAATGCGTTCTTGGACGAGTTTCGGGAATTTACCCGGACGGTGGCCGGTAAGCTCGATTTTGGAATCTACAGTTTTTGCCTGGATCGGATATTTGGTAATGCGCGCATTCCACTGAAAATCAAAAAGCTGCTGGCGGTTGAATTGGTCAAGTTTCCGCCTGTGATTCGTCGCGAGCTGGTGACCAATTTGCTGGCCTATCCGGGTCAGACACAGGAACTCATCAGCTTTGTTCGCGGTTTGGTGATGGCAGAGCTGGAGCCATCCGTCGTGGTCGAGATCGAATTGCTGGAAACCTTCAAACGCAATCGTGTCAGCATGCAAGACGTCGAGGCGGGAATCCGTCGCCAGATGTGATCTTCATTAATCACACCCTCACCTAACCTCTCCCCCTATAGGGGGAGAGGAATAAGATCGGAGTGTGTCGATACAGGGTCCCTCTCCGATGCGAAGCGGGGGAGAGGACAGGTGTGTGGGGATTCTATAAATCAGCCGAATTTCGTATAAGCAATTGAAATAAAATGGAAAATTGTAAATTGGGTTCGTTTTGCAAAATCGATCACTTATTTAACACTTAAATTGTGTTAATACGGCTATCTGTTTGATTATACAGATGAAAGTGTCAATTTCGGGCTTACTTCCAATGCCCGCGCGGGAACAGGCGATTGACGTGGCCCATTTTGCGACCTTCGCGGATTTCGGCTTTGCCATACAGATGCAAATGCGCGGTGCCTTCGGACATCAGATCCGCCCAGCCGCGCACGGCAGAGCCGATTAAATTTTTCATTTCGGCATCGTGATGCGGGGTCACAGACCCGAGCGGCAATCCACACACGGCGCGGACGAATTGTTCGAACTGGCTGGTGGGGCAGGCGTCCATCGTCCAGTGACCAGAATTATGCGGACGAGGAGCGATTTCATTCACCAACAGTTTGCCATCACGGGTGACGAACAACTCAACCGCCAACAGGCCAATCAGGTCGAGGCCATCGGCAATGGCGTGTGCGACGTCAACGGCCTCTGTGGCCATGGCATCGCTGAGGACGGCAGGCGCGATGGTGGTGTCCAGAATATGGTTCACATGGCGATTCTCGACTGGCGGATACGTCGCCCAACCCCCGCCGGGAGAGCGTGCAACGATGACGGATAATTCGCGTTCCAAGTCGACGAAGGCCTCTAAGATACCGATTTCGGCGCCCATCTCGGCCCAGGCGGCATGATAATCGCAGTCGGGCGAGATCAAGACCTGACCCTTGCCATCATACCCCATGCGCGCCGTTTTAAGGACAGCAGGACGGCCGATTTCATTGGCGGCTGATTCCAGATCAGCGGCGCTCTCAACCCGTTTAAACGGCGTGGTCGGTGCGATCTCGTTGATGAATTCTTTCTCGACCAAACGGTCCTGGGCAACGGCCAAGCTTTTCCAACCGGGGCGCACCACAGCGTGTTCGGTCAACAGTTGCACGCTTTCGTGGGGGATGTTCTCAAACTCAAATGTCACCACATCGACGGCTTCGCCAAACGCCTTCAACGCGTCGATGTCATCATACCTGCCCAGCGTTGTTGCCGCAGAAACTTGGCTGGCGGGACTATCAGGCTCTGGGCAATAGATGTGACATTTGTAACCGAGCTTGCCAGCCGCCAAGGCGGTCATGCGGCCCAACTGGCCACCGCCCATGATGCCGATGGTGCTGCCGGGTGCTAAGGGATGGACCTTCTGATTCATAGGTTACGCATCATCCGAAGGTTCAAGGGCGACAGCGTTTGTTTGCTTTTCGCGCCAAGCTGCCAATGCCGCAGCAACGGGCCCATCTTGCAGGCCGACAACAGCCGCCGCCAATAGGGCCGCGTTAATCGCCCCGGGTTTTCCAATCGCCAAGGTACCGACAGGAATGCCACCCGGCATTTGCGCGATGGATAATAGGCTGTCCATGCCCTTTAACGATTTGCTTTCGATCGGCACGCCGAACACGGGCAGCGTTGTCATGGCTGCGGCCATTCCCGGCAGGTGCGCGGCACCGCCAGCGCCAGCGATGATCACTTGCAGACCACGGGATTTCGCCGTTTCAGCGTATTCATAAAGGCGTTTGGGTGTCCGATGTGCGGAGACGATCTTGGTCTCAAATCGCACGCCAAGGGCTTCCAATGTCTCAGAGGCATTCTTCATGGTTTCCCAATCAGATTGGCTACCCATGATGATACCGACTTGCGGTGCTTCGGTTTCGGACATTTCGCTCTCCATTAGCATGATCAGCGGGAAAGCGCGGCATTATATGTCTGAAAAGCCCGCGTGCAAGCATAGTCAATTCAAATTTAACGATTTTTCCGCTACACTTAACGCTGATACATGGGAGTCGGTCCATGGATGTTAACCGAGCCCAAGCGATCTCGACCGTAAATAACAATGCCCAAGGCAAGAACGGTCAAGGTAACGCGGATAAAGATGGCTCTGACGATCAGAATGACGGCAATACTCATCACGCGTATGAGGCGGGTGACGCTGTGCAAATTGGCGGCCTCGCGGGCGAGATCACGCCCGCAGTGCAAAAGCTGCTGGACCAGCTGGCGTCGGAAATCGAGCCCCTGCGTGCGCAATTAAAACTCGCGAAAGAGCGTGAAGTTAAGTTGCGCCAAGATCTGGCGGCACATGCGTTTTTGCCAGTCCCTGGGCGTCGCGAATTCTTTCGTGAACTAAATCATGTCCTCAATCATCTGAACGATCTGACGATTATGCCCAGTATGGTCATCATGCATATCGCCAATGCCAGCGATGTGCGAAAATCGCACGGTCGCGACATGCTGGATCGGTATTTGTCCCATGTCGCGATGACCATTGATCGATTGCTGCAACCAACAGAAGTCCTGGGCAATTTGGGCGGCGATGATTTCGCACTGATTTTGCTGACCGAAAACGAAGAGCACGCGCGCAACCGCGCGCTTCAGATTGCCAATCGCATTCAGGGTACACCCATGCCGGGAGGCGAGAGTATCGACGCACCGCAGGTGTCAGTCGGTGTGCATGAACTGGTTCGGGGGGCGAGTGCAGAGTCGGTCGTATCCGCCGCGGATAAAGACATGCGAGTGCGCGCAAAAAGTGCGGACGGGCCTTAGGCGATGATGTCTGGCAGTATTTTGCTTTCAAGCTTGGACATCTGATCTTTCAACATCAACTTGCGTTTTTTCAGTCGCTGAATCTGCAACTGATCAAAGGGACGTGTCTCGATCAGATGATCAATCACATCGTCAAGATCCCGGTGTTCGAGCTTTAATTCTTCGAGCTGTTTTTCAAGAGAAGTTGTGTCGCTCATTAAAGTGATTCTGCCATTGGTTCCGGGTTTACTGTCGTCTCGAAAAACGGATTGATAGCCTGATTATGTTTAGCAGGCGCAAGGGTTTTGCGAAACTGGAATAAATCTAGTTGTGTCCTCAATGTCTTAGGGGAATTACCAATAATTAAAGTGCAGTGCGCGACCTATTTGTTCACAATCATACTCGCAATGATAATTAAATTACGATACCATTGCAGTGTTGTTTCAATAAGAGAGTATTCGTATCAACCAAAATAAGGAGGACAGAGCCAATGGGAAAATTGGAGCGGGTCGACGCCCTACGTCAAAAGCATGTTGCATTGGAAAGCATGATCGATGACGAAGAGAAGAAACCACTTCCGGACGATGCAGTGATACACGATCTCAAGAAGCAAAAGCTCAAGATAAAAGACGAGCTAAGCGGGATGAGCCATTGAGCGCGTTCATCCGAAATCTAAGCTGATGATTTAGGCCGCACCTTATTAGGTGGCGGCCTTGTTTATTTATAGGACTCAAGTTGCCTGTGGGTTGGCCATGTGCCGCCTCACAGGTGTTTGGGTGAACGACTATAAGGTTTTCGCCTGATCGCGCAGGATGAATTTCTGGATTTTGCCGGTCGATGTTTTTGGCAATTCCTGGAAAATCACCGTTTTCGGGCACTTAAAGCTGGCCAAATTATCTTTGCAGAACGCGATTATCTCTTCTTCGGTTGCAGTCTCGCCGTCTTTCATTTCCAAAAACGCACAGGGTGTTTCACCCCACTTGTCGTCGGGGCGTGCGACCACAGCGGCCGCCATCACACCGGGGTGCTTATAAAGCGTGCTCTCGACCTCAATCGACGAAATATTCTCACCACCCGATATGATGATGTCTTTGGAGCGGTCTTTGAGTTGAATGTACCCATCCGGGTGCAGCACGCCCAAGTCACCGGAATGGAACCAACCACCCGACAATGATTCTGAACTGGTCTTGGGGTTCTTCAAATACCCCTTCATGACGATGTTCCCTTTGAACATCACTTCGCCCATGGTTTCGCCATCAGCGGGTACTGGTGTCATGGTTTCCGGGTCCATGATGCAGAGATCTTCAAGCATATGGTATTTCACACCCTGGCGCGCTTTCAGGTATGCCTGCTTTTCAATCGGCTCCGCATTCCATTCGTCTTTCCAGGCGCACATGACAGCGGGGCCATAGGTTTCGGTCAACCCATACGCATGCGTGACGTTGAATCCTTGTTCCTGCATCCGTGCCAGCGTGGTCGCCGGGGGTGGAGCGGCCGCCGTCATAATGTTCACAGGGTGATCGAAGTCGCGGCGCTCCTCGTCCGTCGCATTGACCACGAAGTTAAGTACAATCGGCGCGCCACAAAAATGTGAAACTTTGTCTTCGGCGATGTGCTTATAGATGTTGGCGGCGTTAACCCGACGCAGGCAAACATTGGTGCCCGCGAGTGCGGCTATTGTCCATGGATAGCACCAGCCGTTGCAGTGAAACATCGGCAACGTCCACAAATATACCGGGTGGTGGGTCATGTTCCAGCCCAGCACGTTACTGGTCGCGTTCAGATATGCGCCGCGATGGTGATAGACCACGCCCTTCGGGTCGCCCGTGGTGCCAGATGTGTAATTTAGGCTGATGGCATCCCACTCGTTCCCTGGCAGGTCCCATTCCAGATCAGGGTCGCCGCCGGCGATGAATGCCTCGTAATCGATGGAGCCGATGCGCTCCCCTGGGCCATCGTATTCCGGATCATCAATGTCGATGACCAAAATTTCGCGATCAATGATCTCGAGCGCGCCTTTGACGGTGTCTGAAAATTCTTTGTCTGTAATGATCACGTTGGTTTCACCGTGATCGAGTGAGAATGCAATAATCTCCGAATCCAATCGGACGTTCAGTGTGTTCACCACGGCCCCGATCATCGCCGGGCCGAATGCGCATTCATACATTTCAGGTGTGTTCGACGCCATGACGGCAACGGTATCGTTCTTTTTGACGCCATGTTTTTGTAACGCCGAGCCCAAGCGTTTGCAGCGCTCATACGTCTCGGCCCAAGTAAAACGGCGCGCACCATGGATGACAGACAGATGATCAGGAAAAACTGCAGCGGTCCGACGGATAAATGACAGCGGCGATAAAGGTGTGTGGTTGGCGGGTGATTGTTCTAAATCGATGTCATAGATGCTGGCGTCTGACATATTGATGCTCCCATTATGATACTCCCTGTGATCGTTGCGCTTGAAACATATGCGCTACGGTGTTTTTTTGCATAATGCCGAACACGGCCAGCGATTAAAAGTGGCGGTTGATGTCGGCCCGAATTTTAGTGAGGGGATAGCTATGCGGCTCAAGGATAAAGTCTGCGTCATAACAGGTGCAGCACAGGGGATTGGCGAGTCATGCGCGATGCGGTTTGCAGCAGAAGGGGGCAAAGTCGTTGTCTCTGACGTTCAGGTCGAAAAAGGCGAAGCCGTGGCCGCTGCTATCCGCGATAACGGCGGTGAGGCTGTATTTGTTGAATGTGATGTCTCGTCCAAGAGCGCTTGCGATAACTTGATCGTGGCTGCTGTCGATGCCTTCGGTAGCGTTGATGTCCACCTATCGAACGCGGCGATCATTGTTGCAGGGGATTTCTTGGATATCACCGAGGAAGAATGGGAAAACACCATCGGCATTAACTTGAACGGCTTTTTCTATGCTGGCCAGGCGGCGGCGCGGCAAATGGTTAAGCAGGGTTCGGGGACGATCATCAACATGTCGTCGATCAATGCGATTGTCGCGATTCCGTCGGTGACGCCATACACCGTGTGTAAGGGTGGCGTGCAGCAATTGACCAAATCGATGGCGTTGTCGTTGGCACCGCACGGTATTCGCGTCAATGCGGTTGGCCCCGGCACGATTGCGACGGAAATGGGCAAAACCATGATGGCAGACGACGCGGCACGGCGTCGGGTCTTATCACGGACACCGATGGGGCGTCCGGGCGAGCCCGAAGAGATCGCCTCGATTTGCGTGTTTTTGGCGACAGACGATGCCGGGTACATCACCGGCGAGACGATAAACGCGGATGGTGGCCGATTGGCACAGAACTATCCGATCGACGTTGAATAAGGCGTAGCGAGAAAAGACATGGATCTTACAAAATCAAGTGCAGAAGATATTAAAGCCGTTCATCAGGAGGCTCTGGCGCGCTTTGACGCATTGCGCGGGCGTAATCTGAGTTTGGATATCACCCGCGGCAAGCCGTCTGAAGATCAACTGAGCTTGAGTGATGATCTGCTGACCATCGTCAAACCGGGTGAGGCCGTTGATGAAAACGGCACAGATCTTCGGAACTATGGTGGTTTGGTCGGCATCCCCGAAGCGCGGCGCTTGTTTGCCGAATATCTGGGGACATCGCCGGATCGCATCATCATCGGCGGAAATTCCAGTTTGGCCATGATGTGGGACGTGATCTCGAACGCCATGACCTATGGCGTGCCAGGCGGTTTAGGCCCTTGGCGTGATCAGGATGCCAAAATTATTTGTCCTGTGCCGGGCTATGACCGTCATTTCGCGATTTGCGAGCGATTGGGTATGGGCATGCCGACAGTCCCGATGACGCCAGAAGGTCCTGACTTGGAAGCCATCCGCCTGTTGGTCAAAGACGATCCCAGCATCAAAGGGATGTGGTGCGTGCCGAAGTATTCCAACCCATCCGGCGAGGTGTATTCGGATGCGACGGTCAAAGCGTTGGCCGAAATGGAAACCGCAGCACCTGATTTCAGGTTGCTATGGGACAATGCCTACGCGGTGCACTATGTGGGTGATGCTCCCGCAGAGTTGGCCGACATCATGGCTGCATGCGAGGCGGCTGGGAATCCAGATCGCGCCATTGTGTTTGGATCGACATCAAAAATCACCCATGCGGGGGCCGGAGTCGCGATGCTGGCATCCAGCCCCGCCAACATTGAGGATCACATTGAGAAAATCACCTATGCGATGATTGGCCCGGATAAAATCAATCAACTTCGACAGGTGAAGTTCTTCAAGGATATGGACGGTATTCTCGATCATATGGCGAAGCACGCCGAAATCATTCGGCCAAAGTTTAAGGCGGTGATTGACGCGCTGGAAAATGACTTGGGAGGCAAGGGATTGGCCACATGGACTACGCCTGAGGGGGGCTATTTCCTCAGTGTTGATGTGGTCGATGGCTGCGCCCAGGAGATCGTCAAACGGTGCAGCGATGCTGGTGTGAAGATCACGCCTGCGGGGGCGACATTCCCTTACGGGAATGATCCGAACGATCGCAATATCCGTATCGCACCGACGCTACCCAGTGTCGATGAAGTCGCATCAGCGATGAGAGTATTTACCGCCGCCGTCGAAGTGGTCTGTACCGAGAAGTTACTATCTCAAACGTAGCTGCCTTAAACTTGCCACAAGTGGGCTTTAAATATTGTTTAGAACAGCTTAGGGTAGGGGCAGATGGGCCCATGTATAATTAAATCACGATTTTTAAAAACGGAACGAAGGTAAAGACGAATGAAACTTTCAAAGCTTTTTCTCGCAGCAATTGGTGCAACCGCACTGGTGGCAGTCAACACAGCCCCAGTCGAGGCCGCTGATGGCAAGAAAGTCTTCAACAAGTGTAAGGCGTGTCATTCCCTAGAGGCAGGGAAGCACAAGATTGGACCATCCCTAGCAGGCGTTGTTGGCCGTAAAGCTGGTACGGCTGATGGATACACAAAGTACAAGGGCCTCAAGGGCGCCGATTGGACCTGGGACGAGGCATCGCTTTACGAATACCTCGCAGATCCACGCGGCTACACCGAGAGCAAAACGGGTGTTAAATCTTCGATGGTTTTAAAACTGAAGAAAACTGACGACCGTAAGGCTGTGATCGAGTATCTTAAGTCTAACTGATCTTAAGTACTCGGTACCGAACAAATAAAAACGGCTGGGATTTCCCAGCCGTTTTTTTGTCTCTTGATGACATCAGACCGTTAATCTGATGTTGGTTCCGACGCGGGTGGCATGGCCGCTGGGGGCATTGAAATTGGCGCGTCTGACGTCGGTTCATCAGCTTCGACGGGCTTTGGTGCATGAACTGTTCCGGTCCGTGCACGGGCGACGGCAACCGCTTTTTCCAAATCAATCGAAGAACACAGACCTAAACTGACAGGGTTTTCAGGTTTAATGTTTGGGGAATTCCAATGCGTCCGGTCACGGATCGCGTTGATCGTCGGCTTTGTTGTGCCGATCAATTTCGAAAGTTGAGCATCGGAAAGCTCTGGATAGCTTTTCAGCAACCATGCAATCGCGTTCGGACGATCGCCGCGCTTCGATACAGGCGTGTAGCGTGCACCTTTTTGGCGCGCCTTGGGCTGCGGGATATTCACTTTCGCCATCTGGATAACGGCGTCGGTCGTTTGTTCGCAACGCGCCAGTTCTTCAGCGGTGACGGCCCCTGCTTTGACGGGGTCTGCCCCCTGCATGCCGATTGCGACATCGCCATCTGCAATGGCCTGGACTTCGAGTTCATGCAATCCACAAAAATCTGCGATTTGCTTAAACGTCAAGGTCGTGTTGTCGACCAGCCACACGGCAGTTGCCTTTGGCATCAACGGATGCGCCATAATCTCTTCCTCTTCAAGTTCATGGGATTAATCGGATTGGCATACCGATCTCGCTGGCGCTACTTATAACGTCAGTGCTGGCCTACGGTCAAAGCTTGATCTGCAATCTGGGCTTAAAATTATTCCATGATTGTCAGCATAATTTTGCCGATATGCGTATTACTTTCCATCAACGCATGCGCTGCTGCGGCTTTTTCCAGGGGAAACGTTGTGTGGATGACGGGCTTTATCTTGCCATCTTCGATTAATGGCCAGACCCGCTCCATCAGACTGGCAGCGATCTCGCCTTTGCGGGCGATAGGCTGCGGTCGCAATGTGGACCCCGTCAGTGTCAGGCGCTTCAGCATCACGGTCATGAAGTTGATTTCGGCCTTTGGTCCGCGCAAATAGGCGATATTGACGATGCGGCCATCTGGCGCGCAGGATTTGATGTTGCGTTGAATATAGTCACCACCGACCATGTCCAAGATGACATTGACCCCTTTGCCGCCGTTGCTTTCCTTGGCGACAGCAACGAAATCTTCTTCGTGGTAATTAACGGCACGGTCAGCGCCCAGGTCTAGGCACACCTGGCATTTCTCATTGCTGCCAGCGGTGGCGATGACTTTTGATCCCAAATGATGCGCCAACTGAATGGCTGTGGTGCCGATCCCACTTGATGCACCATGCACCATCAGCGTTTCGCCGGGTTGCAGACGTCCGCGTTCGAATACATTGGTCCACACCGTCATGAAGGTTTCTGGCAATGCGGCGGCTTCGACAATAGATAAGCCGACAGGGATGGTCATGGCTTGTGGGGCAGGGGCGGTCACATACTCCGCATACCCGCCACCTGCGACCAACGCGCATACCTTGGTGCCGATCTCAAAGCCCTCAACATCATCGCCCAGTGCCACTATCTCGCCAGCGACCTCTAGACCCGGGATATCTGTCGTTCCCGGTGGAGGGGCATAATTCCCCTCGCGCTGAATGCAATCGGGCCTGTTGACCCCTGCTGCATGGACACGAATAAGGACCTCTCCCGCCGCTGGGGCTGGGACCGGCCGTGTAGTAGGCTGCAAAACATCGGGTCCGCCGTGTTCGGTGATTTCGATGCAATTCATAGTATCGGGAAGGGTCATGTGTTTTCGCCACTTGTCGTCAGAGGGGTGAGTCTTTTAAGATTCATCCGACTGTAAAACGCGGAGGTCGGAATGTCATTTGACGATCTGGAACCACAAAAGAAAAAACCGGTTCTTAAAAACCTGGAAGAGCTTTCTATCGAAGCGCTGCATGAATACATCGCCGAGATGGAAACAGAGATCGACCGCGTGCGTGAAGCGATCAAGACCAAAGAAGCGGCACGTCAGGGCGCAGAAGCTTTTTTTAAAAAGTAGGTTTAGTCTGTCGGCGCGGTCTTCTTGCGTCCCCGTTTTCGCGTCACGAACATCAACCAGCCGATGGGCCCCAAGAACATTACTATGACCAGCCATCCAACGCGCGGGCTGAATGGGCATCGGGCATCAGGGGGCATGCGCCATGGGCCTGCCGATGAAGAAAACGCTACATGTCCCATCGGTAATAAAAATCCGAAGATTAGAATGCTATATGCTAGTATCTGCGGATCCATGGTGTTGAGTTCTCCCAGATTGTGATCGCCAGGTGCGAATTTAGAGTGCGAAAATGGGGCACGAATCTCGGCGGCCTAGACGCAATCCGTTAAATCAAAATTAACGCATGGCCTATATACTAAATTAGTGGACCAGGGTCTATCGACTCTCTCTCCACACCTCCCTGTTTAACTCGCCGCCCCAATCTTGGGGCGGTCTTTTTGAGAAGGTGCTGGCACATTTTGTGCCAAGCCCTGCGTTTTTTCATTCATTTTGGATGAGTGTTTTTCATGAAAATCCTTCGCTTGACGCGGGGTAACAAGACCGCTTTAATCTTTTCGCCGGTTAACATACATGGCGAGTTTGACAGGGTTAGAGCTTTATAAGAAAAAAAGGGGGCTACCGAAAAAGGTGGCCCCTATTTTAATGCTCAAACGGATTTCAATTTAAATGTCAGCACCCAAAGCAGAGGAAAGACCAGCATATGGTTACTTCCTCGAACTTCAATCCCGTTGGATGGACAACGACCTTTATGGTCACGTGAACAACGTCACGTATTATTCTTATTTTGATACCGTGGTGAATTATTTCCTGATCGAGAAGGGGGGGCTGGATATCCACAACGCACCCGTGATCGGCGTGGTGGTCGAAAGCCAATGTAACTACAGCCAACCGGTGGCGTATCCCGATATGATCCATTGCGGTTTACGGATCGGCAAACTGGGCAATTCATCGGTCAGGTATGAAGTCGGCATTTTCAGAAATGATGAGCAGAAGGCCTCGGCAGCGGGGCATTTTGTACATGTCTTTGTCGACCGGGAGACAAACAAGCCCGTGCCGATCCCGGATCAAATCAAAGACGCATTCTTGAGCATCATGAAGGCGGATGCGGCATGACCGAATACTTGGATTGGCGCAAAGAAGATTTTCCGTTCCACACGCGGGTCGAAACGCGGTGGGGGGACAATGATATGCTCGGGCATCTCAATAATGTCGTCTACAACCGCCTGATCGAAACGGTGGTTGTGCGTTTTACCATGGGGCCGTTGGATATCGATTGGCAGCGTGATCCCTGTTACCCGATCGTCATTGAATCACTGTGCCGATTTCATCAGCAACTGTCGTTTCCCGAAACGGTTACGGCGTGTCTGCGTGCGGGGCGTACTGGCGGTAGCAGCGTCACCTATGAAATAGCGATTTTTGGCGAAGATAACGAACGCCCGGCATCAACGGGTCATTTCGTTCACGTGTTCGTTAATAAAGAGACTCAATCGTCGATGCCAATTCCGGAAGCTTATCGCAAGGTCATCGAAGCCTATCAAAGATAACGGTCAAAAAAATAGGAGCGTGCCAGCCTAAGCCGACACGCCCCTTCGCTTTCTGAGACTGTCTGACGATCTCAGTTATCCGTCGTTACGCAGCTTTCTTTTGCTCGATGGCTTTGGCACCGGCATCAGCTGCGATTTCGATCTTCCGTGGCTTCTCGTTCTCTGGAACGATGCGCTCCAGGCCGATATGCAACAGACCGTTCTCGAGCTTGGCACCTTTGACCTGGATGTGGTCGGCCAATTCGAAGCGACGTTCAAACGCGCGCCCTGCGATCCCACGGTGCAGGTAGCTGCGTTCGCTCTCGTCACGTCCAGACTTACCCGTTACGACAAGGGTGCGGTCGGTAAGCGTGATTTCGAGTTCGTCTTCAGAGAACCCGGCAACAGCCACGGTCACTTGATAACCGTCCTCACCGATTTGCTCGATGTTGTATGGGGGGTAAGCCGTCGATTGTTCGGCCTGTGCAGCAGAATCTAGAAGCCGCTGCATGCGGTCAAAGCCAACGGAGTGACGGAAAAGGGGTGAAAAATCAATCGTACGCATAGCAAATCCTCCTTTGAGCGATTTGAAATCGGCGCCTGTCGCGTGGCATATGTTACATCCCCGAAAACGGGCGCTATTGTTAAAATGTGGACCCAGATTGGCATCCACGGGTTACACATCTGAAATAGTTTTGTGTGATTTTTTCGCAAGGGGGGAGCGAAAATTTTTTAAAAAAATAGCGGACGTAATCGATTTATTCTGCCGCCTGCGCGCGTTTCCAATCGACTTCCCATAGGGTGACAGGGCCGTCAAAACCCTTCATATCGTAGCCGCCTCGGCTGACAAAGGTATAGGACTTGCCGGTGCAGATCCCTTTGACGACCTCGGATACGAAAATCTCGCCTTTTTGCGCTTTATCGACGATCCGCGCCGACATCTGGACGGTAGACCCGAACAAGTCGTTATCTTCTTGGATAGGCTCGCCAGAATTAATCCCGATTTTCAAGAAAAGCGGCAAATTAGGGTGGTTCTGAGTATGCGAAGTGGCGCCTTTTTGCATGATAATCGCTGCTTCGACGCCGTCAGAAGCTTGCTCAAACGATGCCATGATCCCATCACCAGTGTGTTTGACCTCGCGGCCTCTGAACTGGGTCAGGGCCTCGCGAACAACTCTGTTGTGGGCGCGGACCACTTCTTGTGCTCCTGCATCACCCAAGGCTTGGGTCATCGCTGTTGAACCCGCGATATCCGTGAACAACACGGTGATCACACGGGGTTGTTCTTCGCGTTGCTTTGGTTTGTTCCATTCTTCCAATGACGTATCCAAATGGCGCGCGATGTGGGTCTCGTCCGACATGTACGTGTTCATGGCGTTCCGGCCCGCTTGGAACATCTGCATATAGCGACTGTCTTGGAGTAGATATTCCTCGTACTTTCCGGCAAAGTTTTCGGCATGGGATTTCTTGTATCCCAAGGTCTGCACACCATCGGCCAATATTTTGTTGGCGGCAGCCTGACTGATACCGCGGGCCTGAATCAAGGCCTCAGCCGCTCCGGCCACCCATAGGTTGACACCAAACTTATTAAAATTATCGAGCTTCTTCTCGTTAAAGCTGGACCCTTCTAGGGCGCTGCCCAGCGCTTTCATCATGAAAGCTTTTTGTTTTTCTTCTTTTGGCGACATGCCGGATGAACCCGCAGCGTCAGCTTGCGGAATAGCATCATCCTTCTTCTTGCCGCCCATTTCGTCACGCAGGCGGTCATTTACGGCGTCACTGTCTGCAGAGGAATTTCCCGCCCGGCCCTCGTCCAGCATGTCGTTGGATGGTTTGGGCCGCTTCTTGCGTTTTTTGACTTTCTTCACTTTGCGTGCGGTGGGCTTTGCTGCTTTTGCCGCCCTTGGTCTCGGTCTGCTTTCGGCCAGAGTTTCGCGCTTCAACATACTCGTCGCGAGCATTCGCGCGGACAACAGGGCGGACAACAGGAATGTGCCGATAAATACGATGAATAGAATATTGGATTCTGCATTCCCCACGATGCGAATACCAAACAACGTTTTGCCATGCAGCATCGACGACGTCACGAACGTAAAGAACCCAGCCAAGGTGATGCTGATCAGCGCCGATAGAAGGAGCTTCACAACGATGGTCGTTAGCGACGATCCCTTTTTAGGTGCGCCACCGCTGCGCTTAGGGGCTTTGCGCTTGGGCGCATCATCGTAATAATCGTCATCCTTGAAGAAACCGTCATCGAAATCGTCCCCGCCATCGTCGGAAGATGATTCGTTCATCCAGTTAGACGACCTTGCCGCTTCGGTCGCATCGGTCTCGTGCTGCGCCAACGATGTGACGCCCTCGCTTTTGTAGATCACAAATTCCTGAGAGGTGCCGCGATCAGGGTCATAGACTTCGCGTACGACTTTAACGGCGGAGATGCTGGGCATCCCCTCCAAGCCTTTGGCCTCCTCGACAGCGGCTTCTTTTTGGAATGAACCAAACTGTGCGTGGATGCTCCACCGCTTGCCCTGTTGGACCAGGACCTCAAACTGAGTAATCCCTGGCACGTTACCCTCTCATAACGATTAATCTCAGCTTTGACTCATCGCCGCAAAACAAATCATTCCGACTCATCCCTTCGGATGGATCAGAATCGTTCAAAGGTATGATAACAAAAACAGATTCGCAGAACAATTTGATTTAATCCCACGATAATTTGCCTAAAAAAGTCGCTTTTAAAACGAAAAAACGCCCCTTTAAAAAAAGGGGCGCGCATTCGTCGATTTCAGTGAGATCAGTTTTTGAGGCCGATCGCCGAAAAGCGCTTGTTGAACTTTGCCAACTGACCACCGCTATCCATCAGGCGGTGAACACCGGTCCAAGCAGGGTGTGCCGACGGATCAATATCCAGCTTCAACGTGTCGCCAGGGCTGCCCCAGGTCGAACGGGTCGTGAACGTTGTACCATCCGTCATTTGAACGGTGATCTCATGGTATTCCGGGTGCACGTCTTTTTTCATGTCGCTTGCTCCGATTGAAACGAGAGCGCGTTATAACGAGTTGAGGAGAGGGTTTCAACCCTCCATCTCAGAGTTATTTTTCGGCACGTTCTGGGGCTTTTTGACGATCAGGAAATAAAGGCTGAGAGCGGCGACCATCAGCATGGCTGCGGCACCAAAAACATAGGGTGAATTGAGACCAAAGACCGCGAAGGCACCGCCTGCCAACACTGGGCCGAAGACCCTGGATAGAGTCGTCGCAGAACGCGTGACGCCAAACAAACCACCCTGAACATCGGCTTCACCGCGGATTGAAATGGCGGTGTTAAGGGCTGGTGACAGGACGCTAAATCCAAAGCTGGCTATGGCCATCGCGATGATCAGTTCAACTTCGGTCCGGGCCAACGGTGTGAATGCCAAACCGACGGCCAATCCCAGAGATCCCCCGACAATGAGCCGTTCCGTGCCAAAGCGCGCCGTCAGCTTGCCGATGAAGCCACCTTGGATAATCGCTGCGATCACGCCGATGAAGGCAAACAAATACCCGTTTTGTTGCGGGCCCCAATCGAATTGGCGCAGCGACCAAATGGCAAAAATGGCCTCCAACCCGGCAAATACCAGCGTGGAAAGGAATGACAGCATAATCAGCAAGCGGATGCCGGGCTGGCGCAGGGCCTCCATCAGTGCGCGCATCCGGTTGACCTTGGTCATCGCTTTTTGACGCGCGCGAATTTCGTCCGAAAGGCTTTCTTTGAGGAAGAAAAGACCAAGGACACAGGCAATGGCTGACAGTGCAGCGGCGACAAAGCTGGGCGTACGGAAATCAGCGGTTGCGGCATCGGCACCCGCCAAAATTCCGCCAAGTGCCGGCCCAAAAATGAAACCAACGGAAAAAGCGGCCCCCATCATGCCCATGCCCTTGGCGCGGTTTTCTTTGGTCGTGATGTCGGCGACATAGGCGAACGCGGCGGCCAAATTACCCGCCATGAATCCCCCCATAATGCGCGCTGCAAACAACACGGTCAGCGTTTCAGCGAAGCCGATCCACGTGTACGCGACAGCCGACCCGGCGATGCTGATCAGCAGAACCGGGCGTCTGCCGATACGATCACTTAAACGTCCCCAAAATGCGGCGGCCAAGAATTGTGAGGCCGAGTAACTGGCCATCAACAAGCCAATCTGAAACGGCGTGGCTTGATAATATTCCGCGTAAAACGGCAAAAGCGGAATGATCACGCCAAAGCCAATCAGGTCAATCACAACGATAAGGAAGAGAATAAGCATTAGGGGCAGGACCTAATTATCGTTGTGTAAACTTGAACTCGATACGGCGGTTCTTCGATTTGGTGATCTCTGAATTGCCCGCTTCGATGGGATAGTGTTCGCCAAACCCGGTCGCGGCCAAGCGTTTAGGTGGAATGCCCGCATCGATTAACGCCTTCACGACAGATAATGCGCGCGCGGTCGAAAGTTCCCAGTTCGATGGGAACTGCGGTGTCGCGATAGGGTCGCTGTCTGTGTGACCATCAACGCGCAGAATCCAATCCAGATCCCCCGGCATGGTCAGCGCTATTTCCAATAGCGTTGTGGCCAGCGCTTGAAGTTCTTGGGTCCCTTTTTCGCCGATGGTTGCTGAACCTTTTTCGAACAACAGTTCCGATTGCAGAACGAACCGATCTCCAACAATGCGAACATCACGGCGGTTGCCGATGACTTCACGTAATCGGCCAAAGAATTCCGAACGATAGCGCGACAGTTCCTGGACTTTGCTGGCCAAAGCCGCGTTCAGGCGTTGGCCGAGGGCTTCGATCTGAACATTTTTCTTAACGGCGTCAGCTTCGGCCGCTTCGAGGGCTTGCTCCAAGGCGCTGAGTTGTTGTCGCAGGGCCGCCATCTGCTGATTCATCAACGCCAATTGCGCCCGCGCAGTTTCAGAGATTTCTCTCTCCTGGGCGAGGCCAACTTCCAAACCTTCGCTTTTGGTCTGCGCCTCGATCAAGGATTCGAGTGTTGTGGTCAAATTCTTCTCGAGCTCATCTGCCTCTGTTTCGGCCTGGGATGCGCGGAGCGAAAGGGCAGTGACTTCTTTTTCCAGCTCAGCTTTTAACGCCTGCAACGCCGCGATATCACCACTGAGATCAGCGAGCTCTTTGCGCATGGCGTCGTTGTCTTCGTTAAGCGATCCGATGATGTCCTGGTCTGTGGCACTCTGGCTTTCCAAGTTGCCGATCCGTGCTTGTGCCTCGGCATAATTGGATCGCAGCGCAGACAGTTGATCGTCCAGGGTGGCACGGGCGCTTAACGATGCTGATAGTTGGCCTTGCAGACTTTCGACCCCGAATTTGAGTTGCGCGTTTTCATCACGACTGAGGGCCAGGACCCGCGATAGCTCGCTAAGGTCGCTCTCTAGTTGTTTGAGCGCTTGATCACGACCTGACAATGCTTGGCCCAGAAAGAACTGGGCCAGAACGAAAATCATCAACAAGAAAATGATGACGAGGAGCAAGGTCGCCAACGCATCGACAAAGCCGGGCCAGATGAGCGAGGAACGGTGATCGCGGCGTGATAAACTGGCCACTGGTTCGCCTTACGAACCTTCGCCAGTCGCGGCTATGGTCCGTGCGAGCAGCCGGATTTCACGGCGCAAGGCATCGGAAATTTCATCGCGCGATAACGTCGTTTCATCGACAAGGCGTTGCATGTTCATGTCGATGTTACGGAAATGTTTTTGCGTATTCTCGTCCATGCCGCCGCCGCTATTGGCCTCGGCCAATTTTTGCAAGATCGGTTTCATTTCCATGTGTGATTCGGCCAGGTGCTTCATCACCTGTTGTTCGGTCCGCATGTGATCGGTCAGCGCTTCGATCTTCTGGGTGAGGGAACCCAGACCCGCATTGACCGAGTGCTTGCCTTCTTCGCTTCGCGCGATGATGACCTGAAGGTTTTCAAGACTTTCCGCGGTTTGTTCCAATAGTGCCTGAACGTAGGCGGGAACACCCTGTTCGCCTTCGGAACCCAGCGCGCCACTGGATAGGCGTGTCACACTAGAGAGCCACTCTTCGAGGTCGTTATAAAATCGGTTTTGTGCCTGGCTGGCTTGCAAATCTAAAAAGCCCAATACCAATGACCCAGCAAGGCCAAACAAAGATGACGAAAACGCCGTGCCCATGCCATCAATAGGCGCTTCAAGGCCACCCTTGAGGGCTTCGAACACGACAGCAGCTTCGCCGCCATCCACACTGAGTCCGCCGATCACATCGCCAATGGAACTGACGGTCTCGAGTAAGCCCCAGAATGTCCCCAATAGCCCTAGAAAAATCAGCAGCCCGATATTGTAGCGTGAAAGATCGCGGCTTTCATCCAGCCGCGCTGCAATACCATCCAGAATGGACCGCATGCTGAGTGCTGAGAGGCTGAAGCGAATGCCACGTCGGTCACTAAGCATGGTGGCCATCGGCCCCAATAGCTTTGGTGCGTCGCTTGTTTCCGATAAGGGAACGCGCATGCCCGCTTCGGCTTCGGAGAGATTGTCACGAAAGCGCTCTAGCCACGAGACTTCGCGGTACAATAGGGCCGCTTGGCGGAAGTTGTAGGCGATGCCCAGAACCAGGACACCCAAGATCAGCCCGTTTAGTGGCGCATTGGCCATGAACGCGGATCGCAACGGCTCAAAAACAAAAAAGACGGCCACGCCGACACAGGCCAGGAACGCCGCCATCCGAAGAAGAAATACGGTTGGGCGAGTCATTGGGGCCTATCCTCTCTGATGTGAGATGTCATTGGGCTCGAAACGATGCGCGATCCCCGTCAAATTTTACTGCGCGATCATGTTAACGTCGACACGGTTTTTCTGATCGCCTTCGGCTTTGTCGCCCAATGCCCGCACATCGATGCGGGTGGAGCGGACGCCTTTTTCAATCAGATAAGACCGCACAGACAGGGCACGTGAGAGAGAAATCCGGCGCGCTTTGCTGGATGATAAGTCTTCGCCAGCAGCATAAGCCATCAACTGGACGCGTGATTTATCATCTGCCTGGAGTTCGGCAATGACGCCATCAAGGACGGCTTGTCCATCAGCGGACAACTTGGTGTTGTCAGCGTTAAACAAAACTTGTGATGGACCATCTGTCGGTGCCGATGTTGGAGCAGAAGCTTGTTCGGTCGGTGCTGGCGCACTTGCCGCCGATGGTGCATCGGCAACAGCTGGGGCAGGCGGTGCCGCAGGGGCAGGTGGCGGTGCCGCAGGAGCTGAGGCCGTTGGTGCCGGTGGGGCAGGTGCTTCTGGTGCCGGTGCTGCAGCAGGTGCCGCTGGCGCTGGCGGCGCGGATGCCGTTTGTGTTGGCGCAGGTGCGGGTTTAGGTGGCTCAGGTGCAGCTTGTTGCACCGGTGCTGGTGCGGCCGGTTTAGGTGCCGGAGGTTTTGGTGCAGCAGGCGGCGCGCTGGCAACTTGAGCCGGCGCTGGCGCGCGGCTTGCTGACTGAACAGGTGCCTTACGCGTAGGCATTGTGCCTGGCTTGCGCAGTTGAATGGTTGATTGCCCACTTTGTGGTGCGACGTACAACCTCGAACGCGGGGTGGTTGGGCCAGGCATCAACAGGCCACCGGTGGATCGTGTACCAACGTACGGGGTCGAATACCCCGTGACGGGAGCGGCAGTTCCACCGCCATGCATCGCGTTCCAGTTGATGACCACGTCATCCGTGGCGGCAGTGTATGAAGAGGTTTGAGCCATTACAGCCGCAGGGGCGACGGCACTTACCAAGAAAGCCCCAAATACAGCTTTGCGCGCAATTACCCAGCCATTCATTTTTCGGCGAACCATGCGGCCTCCCATTTCAGTCATTTAGATGCCAAGTCTCGAATACGAAGCTATCAAACTATTTCGAAAATACCTAACCCGAAGGCTGGTCTCAACCGATTTGGTCAATCTTTGTGCGCGTCTTTGAGTAGTTTCAGGAAATCGCGGTCCAATGCAGCGTTGGTGGCGACGATATCGCCCGAATCCAACATCGTGTCACGACCGCCAAAATCGGTGACCATGCCACCTGCTTCTTTGACCAGTAAAATACCCGCTGCGATGTCCCAGCGCGACAAACCTCGCTCCCAAAATCCATCATAACGACCAGCAGCAACAAATGCGAGATCCAACGCCGCCGATCCAAATCGACGGACACCGGCTGTTTGCGCCATCACTGATTTTAGCTCGGCGATGAACGGCTCGTGACCATCCCGACCCAGAAATGGAATGCCGGTCGCAAAAATCGAATCAGCCATCGCTGTTCGGCCCGAGACACGCAGGCGATGGTCATTGTGAAATGCGCCCTTACCCCGTTCGGCTATAAACAAGTCATCGGTGACAGGATTATAGACAACACCAGCTTCGATCTTACGGTCACGTTCCAATGCAATCGAAATGCCGAAATGCGGAATGCCATGCAGAAAATTTGTGGTGCCATCCAGCGGGTCGATAATCCAACGGTTGGAAATGTCGGACCCTTCGACCTCGCCGCGCTCTTCCATCACGAAACCATAGTTGGGACGTGCTTTCGCCAGCTCATCGTAGATGATTTCTTCGGCTTTGGTATCGGCCTTGCTGACGAAATCCGCAGGCCCCTTGCGGGACACCTGCAATTGTTCCACTTCGCCAAAATCACGTCGCAGCGCACGGCCAGCTTTTTGCGCAGCCGCAACCATGACGGTCATAAGTGGCGTTTTAATGGTCATTCCGTTGATCCAGACTTAGTCTTTTGCGCGCTCGACATAGGTCCCTTCACGGGTGTCGACGACAATCCGTGTGCCAGCCTCGATATGCGGCGGGACCAGGACTTTGACACCATTTTCCAGCAGGGCTGGCTTGTAAGACGACGATGCCGTTTGACCTTTGACGACAGCGTCGGCTTCGCTGACCTCGAATGTGGCGTGCTGTGGCAATTCGACACCCAGCGGCTCGTCTTCAAAGCTCTCAATCTTGACGTTCATGCCATCTTTTAAGAATGGTACGCTTTGTTCGCCGACGGCTTCAGTGGACAACGATATCTGATCATATGTCTCGTTGTGCATAAATGTATGCATGTCGCCCTCCGAGAACAGGAATTGATAATCGGTTTGCTCCAGACGTGCGCGCTCGACCTTTTCTGATGAGCGGAACCGCTCGTTCAGTTTGGTCCCGTCGCGGATGTCCTTTAGTTCGACCTGCAAATAGGCACCGCCCTTACCCGGCTGCGTGTGCTGAATTTTAGCAGCGCGCCAAAGGCGACCTTGGTGTTCGATAACCATTCCGGGGCGAATGGCGTTCCCATCAATCTTCATAGCGACCGTCCTGAAAATCTATCGTGGATAGCTGTAAAAAGGCATTCGGCGCGGTTTCTATCAGGTCCGCCGAAGGTGTTCCATGTAAATCTTATGTTTTTACGGCGTGTCTTGAGCTTCAAATTTCTTTGCAAAGGCAGCAACTGCGGCTTCTGGGCCCGCAGGGAAATTCCAAACAGCGCTGACGACGGCCAAGAAATCTGCCCCGGCCTCAATCAAAGGTGTGCAGTTTTCCTGGTTGATCCCCCCAATGGCGACGCATGGCAGCACGGTCATCGTCGAGCACCATTCCAAGATTTCTGGATCGGGATGATACTTGGCATCCTTTGTCGTGGTCGGGAAAAACGCCCCAAACGCCACGTAATCCGCACCTTTTTCACCGGCCGTCATCGCCAAGTGGCGACTATCGTGGCAGGTCACGCCGATGGTTTTCTGATCACCTAAGATCGCGCGTGCCTCGTCATAGCTGGCGTCCGATTGTCCGATATGCACGCCATCTGCACCTGATGCAGCGGCCAAGTCTGGTCGATCATTGACCAGGAACGGAATGCCATGTTTGGCACAAATCGGCATCAAGATATCGGCCGCGCGCAGGACATCATCATCGCTGACATCTTTTAACCTGAGTTGGAACGCACCGACGATGTCTGGTCCCCCAGAGATGGCCTGCTTCAAACTGTCGCCAAATCCGATGGGCTCGATCTCAGGCGGCGAGATCAAATAAAGCTGACAAGGAACACGTTCATCTTCAGCCATGTGCAGCCTCGTCTTGACCAATTGTCGAATTCATAGGCGCGCGTGACACTGTCACGCCAGAGGCGTTGGCCATTTCTGAAATTTTGCCGGCAACATCGTCGGGGGCATGGGTCAGGATGTGCTGGCTGCCTTCGCGGATGGCGCGAAGGGCGGGGCCAGCAGTATCCCCGCAATCCAGTATCGCATCCACGTGGATGTGTTCACAGGGAACATCGGATTGTGCCGCAGAGATCATTTCATTGAATGTGCGAGGGCCCAATAAACTGGCCGCAGAAGGGGCGCTAATTAACGTCACATCAGTCCCCGCCTGTGCTGCAATTTCCAGCGCGCGCTTGGCGTCATCCAAGTTGTGAACAACAAACGACGCGCTGGAGTTTAATTGCATTATGACAATGCGGCCATGGCGGCGGCGGTGTCAGGCATCCGGTTAGAGAAGCCCCACTCGTTGTCGTACCAAGTCAGGACACGGACAAAGTTGCCTTCCATGACTTGTGTCTGGGTGGCATCGAATGTCGAGCTCATCGGATTATGGTTGAAGTCGATGGAAACCAACGGCTCTGTGTTGTAACCGAGAACGCCGTTCAGCTTGCCCTCAGATGCAGCTTTCATCGCCGCGTTGATTTCCTCGGCTGTGGTGTCGCGTTTCGCTTCGAATGTTAGGTCAACCAGGGAAACGTTTTGCGTTGGGACACGGATAGAACTGCCGTCCAACTTGCCCATCAATTCTGGAATCACCAGACCAATAGCTTTCGCCGCACCCGTAGATGTTGGGATCAACGACGCGGACGCTGTTCGCGCCCGACGTGGGTCAGAGTGCAACGTATCCAGGGTCCGTTGATCGCCGGTGAATGCGTGGATCGTGGTCATGTAGCCTTTTTCGATGCCGACCAAGTCATGCAGTACCGACGCGACAGGTGCCAAGCAGTTCGTGGTGCATGATGCGTTAGATACGATCGTGTCTTCGGCGGTCAGTGTGTCGTGGTTGACGCCATAGACGATGGTTTTATCGGACTCTTTCCCTGGTGCTGAAATCAGAACTTTCTTGGCACCCGCTTCTAGGTGCTTGCCAGCGCCATCGCGATCCACGAAGAAGCCTGTGCATTCAAAAGCGATATCAACACCCAGGTCAGCCCAAGACAATTTTGCAGGATCACGCTCGGCGGTGACTTTCATCGCACCCTTGCCGACATCCATGGTGTCGCCATCGACGATCACCTCATTCGGGAAGCGTCCGTGCGTCGAGTCATAGCGCAACATGTGCGCGTTCATATCGACTGAACCCAAATCATTAATGCCGACAACTTCGATGTCGTCGCGACCACTTTCGATAATGCCGCGCAGAACCAAGCGACCAATTCGACCAAAACCGTTGATGGCAACACGTACCGCCATTGTTTCCTCCTAGAAATGCCGACCTCTGATTATTATTGCGGGCGGCGCACATTGAAAAACGTAAGAATTCAGCGGGAAAAAAACGGTTTTGTCGCCAAAGGTCAACGCCTGAATTGCTACGGATACATGAATTCAACTACGTCGTTTGGTAAACTATTAAGATATTCAGTGTTTTAGGTGCGAATTTTGATGAATCAGTTGACGTTTTTCAGGTTCGCTTCATATTAAGGTCGCAGTATTGGGGCACATTTTGTTCTCTGGGCGCACTCTGGGATAAGAATCTTTATGTCTTCGACGTCTATCGCAAAAGCATCAAGAGTGGACCGAGCACTGGAACGCTTAGAGGCTGCGGTCGAAAAATTGGATGCCGCGAGCGCACATGCATCTGGCTCGGGTGACAATGCTGACATGGCGGCGATGCGTGATGAAAACGCAAAACTGAAATCCCTTAACTTGGATGCAGCTGAGAAGCTCTCGCAGACCATTGAGCGGTTAGAGGCGACCTTGAATAGCGCGGGCAATTCCTGATGGCGCAAGTGACTGTCACTATCAACGAACGCAAGTACACGGTCGCGTGTGACGATGGCCAAGAGGCGCATTTGACCCGGCTCGGCGGTTACATCGATAAACGTGTCACCGAATTGGTGGCAGCCGTTGGGCAAATTGGTGATGCCAAGTTATTGGTTATGGTGTCGCTGTTGGTCGCAGATGAATTGTCCGATGTGTATGCCGAGATGGAGACGATGAAATCTGGTGGCAAAGGTGCTGCTGCGGCGGCGCAAACAGAAGAACGTGTCAGTAAATCCTTGGAAAACATCGCCGAGCGCATTGAAAACATTGCCGCGAGGCTCGAACGTCCCTAGGTTATCTCACGGCGAGCTGCTGAGTGCGCTAGGCCATCATTATCCCTGGGGCCTTAAATCCATCGTACGGGAGCTGTCCCTGCCGGTCCTCTGGGATCGGTATTTACGGCGCCCACCTGCTAGAGCAGGCCACGGAGGATCTTACGGCCATCGGCTTTTGCGGCTCGTCGTCCTATTTATCGGGCATGCTAAATGAATATCGACGATACTAAAAAACACGCCCGCGCAGAGGCCGCAGCCATCAGAAAACAAGCCAGCGCTGAAAACCCTGATGCAGGCGAGAAGCTGCGTGACCAAATCGTCACAAACGCCATTCAACTGGGCCTAAGCCTGCCCTATCATGTCAGCGCGTTTCTGCCCATCGGTTCGGAAATTGATACCCTGCCGACCCTGCGTGCACTTGCGGACCTAGGGCATATCACTGCACTGCCAGCGGTCACCGGAAAAGACCAGCCGCTGATTTTTCGAAAATGGTTTGTTGACGAGAAATTGGTGCCGGGTGTGTTCGGCACATCTGAGCCATTGGCAAGCGAGCCGGAAATCATCCCAGAAGTTCTGTTGGTGCCGATGTTGGCTTTTGATTCCCAAGGATATCGATTGGGATATGGCGGCGGGTTTTACGACCGTACAATCGAGAAACTGGGAAAGTTGGGCGCCATAACCACCGTTGGCATTGCATTTTCTGCGCAACACGTTGATACCGTTCCTCATGGTCCGCATGATCAGCCACTTCAATGGATCGCGACTGAACGCGAACTTATCCGGGTGAAATAAGCGTATGATGAAAGCATCGACGATATGAGAATTCTGATGATTGGTGATGTTGTCGGGAGTGCGGGACGGGCCGTTATCAATGCAGAACTGCCGAGACTGCGCGAGCGACTTAAGACAGACTTCGTCGTCATCAACGGTGAAAACGCGGCGCATGGTTTTGGTATCACCGGGAACATTTGCGAGACACTCTATCAATCGGGCGCAGACTGCGTGACCACGGGCAATCACGTTTTCGATCAGCGCGATATCATTTCGCACATGGATCGGGACGACAAAGTCATTCGCCCCATCAATTATCCTTCCGGCACACCAGGTAAGGGTTTTGGCATTTATACTTCAGCCGACGACAAGCGCGTCCTCGTAGTCAATGCCATGTGCCGATTGTTTATGGAATTATTGGATGATCCGTTCCAGGCCATGCAGGCGTTGCTAGAGCGCTATAAATTAAAACGCGATGTCGATGTGATCCTGGTTGATCTGCACGGCGAAGCGTCGAGCGAGAAACAATGTATGGCGCATTATCTAGACGGTCGTGTCACTGCGGTTGTCGGGTCGCACACACATGTTCCGACGGCAGACACGTGGGTATTGCCGGGTGGCACTGCGTACCAGACAGACTTGGGCATGACGGGGGATTATGATTCGGTGATCGGCATGAAAAAAGAAGGCGCTGTTGGCCGCTTTATTTCCATGGGGGAACGCATCCGATTGGAGCCTGCTACCGAGGATGGTACCATGTGCGGCAGCTACATCATCACCGATGACAAGACTGGACTGGCGAAAAGCATCCAGCCACTGCGGATCGGTGCACACTTGCCGAAGGCGATGCCGAAGCCATAAATCTTGGCGGCATGCCTTGATCGAGGTCGCATCCCAAACCCATAAATAGGTTGAAGTTCACGCTGCAGTGTTCAACAAGGGGCTGCAGGTAGTAGAATACATCGATTCGCAGGCTCTCGGGGCCGTATTGATGATGCACGTAACGATCAAATCATGGGTAGTGGGATATGGCAGGCCATTCAAAGTTTAAAAATATTATGCATCGCAAAGGCGCGCAGGACAAAAAGCGTGCCAAGGTTTTTGCAAAATTAGGCAAAGAAATTTCGATTGCCGCGCGCGACGGTGAAGACCCCAGTTTTAACCCGCGTCTGCGGCTCGCCATTGCTAATGCACGCGGCCAAAACATGCCCAATGACAACATCAAGCGTGCTATTCTAAAAGGCGTCGGTGGCGATGGTGATAACTACGAAGAAATTCGCTATGAAGGATATGGCCCTGGCGGCATAGCGATCATCGTCGAAGTGCTGACCGACAACCGTAACCGCGCCGCATCCGAGGTGCGCTCCACGTTTTCTAAGAGTGGTGGGAACCTGGGTGAAACGGGCAGCGTCGCGTTCATGTTTGATCGCGTCGGGCAGCTGGTATTCCCCGCCGATAAAGCAGACGCCGACACCATGTTTGAAGCTGGCCTAGAAGCTGGCGCAACGGATGTTGAAAGCGATGACGAAAATCACACGCTGACCTGCGATCCGAACGATTTCGCCGAAGTCCGTGACGCTCTGGCCGAGAAATTTGGTGATCCCGAAAGTGCCGGGCTGGAGTGGAAGCCGCAAAACACGATTGAGGTCGACGAGGATTCCGCCGGCACGTTGTTGAAGCTGATTGAAGCGCTTGAAGATAACGATGATGTGCAGTCGGTGGCCGCAAACTTCGATATCGCTGATGACATTATGGAGCGCCTGAGCGCATAGAGATAGGAACGAACGTGCGTTTGATCGGCTTCGATCCAGGACTGCAAAACACCGGGTGGGGCGTCATTGATGTTGACGGAAACCGGCTGCGGCATGTCGCGGATGGCGCAGTCCATACGTCCCCCAAAGCCACGTTGTCTGATCGGCTTGTCGAACTGCATGCCGGTCTGCAAGATGTGATCGCCGAACATCAGCCAGACGAGGCTGCCGTTGAAGAAACCTTTGTGAACAAGAACGCAGTATCGACCCTCAAATTGGGGCAAGCCCGTGGGATTGTCTTGTTGGTTCCCGCGTTAGCGGGACTGCATGTCGCGGAATACTTACCGAATCTGGTGAAGAAAACTGTGGTCGGTTCGGGTCACGCACAGAAAGAACAAGTGCAGATGATGGTCAAAACACTGCTGCCGGGCTCGCATATCGCGACGGCGGATGCCGCTGACGCGCTGGCTGTGGCGATATGTCACGCGCACCACCGCGGCAGTGCCGAGCGGGTGAAGAACTTGGCGAGAATGGCCACATGATCGCGCGGCTCAAGGGCATCGTCGAAGAACTTGGTGATGATTGGCTGATCGTCGATGTGAGCGGCGTCGGGTATCATGTTTTTGCGTCGTCTCGGACCCTCGGCAGCATGGTCGTCGGCGACGCGGTGACGGTCGTGATCGAAACCCACGTGCGCGAAGATCACATTCATCTGTATGGCTTTGCCGATACCACAGAGCGCGATTGGTTCAAATTGCTGACGACAGTGCAGGGCGTTGGTGCCAAGGTTGGCTTGGGCATTCAAAGCGCGCTTAGTCCTGATGAAATCAGCCAGGCCATTGCCGCCCAGGATAAGGCAACCATTACCCGTGCGCCGGGTGTCGGACCAAAATTGGCGGCTCGCATCGTTTCAGAACTGAAAGACAAAGTCGGCGCAATCGCGTTGAACCAAACTCTGGCCGCCTCCAGAGGCAATGCGCCGAAAAGCGGCACGGCAGCAAAAGGCAATGACGTGTCCGATGCTGTCTCGGCATTGGTCAATTTGGGATATAATGCATCACAAGCATTGGGGGCTGTATCCGAAGCCGCTGGCGAACTGGGCGAGGGGGCCGATGTCTCTGCGCTGATCCGTGGTGGATTATCTCGGTTGGCACCGGCTGACACCGGGGCGGGGGTACGCGGCTAGATGTCCGAAGAAGACCGCATCATTGAACCCGATAGGATCGAAGGAGATGTGCAAGATTCGGCCCTTCGTCCACAAAGGTTGGATGATTTTGTCGGCCAGCCGAAAGTTCGAAGTAATCTCAAAGTTTTTGTCGAGGCATCGATCCAGCGTAATGAAGCCCTTGATCACGTGTTGTTTTTTGGCCCACCTGGATTGGGTAAAACAACGTTATCGTCCATTGTCGCCAAGGAAATGGGCGTGGGCTTTCGCGCAACGTCAGGCCCAGTCATCGCCAAGGCCGGTGACCTAGCCGCCATACTGACGAATTTAGATTCGGGCGATGTTTTATTCATTGATGAAATTCATCGCCTGAACCCGGCAGTCGAAGAAATTCTGTATCCCGCGATGGAAGATTTCCAACTTGATCTTATCATCGGCGAAGGTCCAGCAGCGCGTTCCGTGCGTATCGATTTGCCGCGCTTTACCCTGGTCGGTGCGACGACGCGTTCGGGCCTGATATCAACACCGCTTCGCGAACGGTTTGGCATTCCCATGCGGTTGGAATTCTATAGCATTGATGATCTGCAAAGCATCATCAGTCGGGGTGCGGGATTGTTGGGCATGGACCTAACTCCCGATGGTTCACGTGAAATCGCGACGCGCGCAAGGGGCACGCCCCGTGTGGCAGGACGGTTGCTTCGGCGGGTGCGTGATTTCGCAGCGGTTGAGGGTCATTCGCCCGTGGATGCAAAAGCAGCAGACGCAGCGCTCAACAGATTAGATGTCGATGCGCGGGGCCTGGATGCGATGGATCGCAGGTACCTTACGTGTATTGCTGATAATTACGGCGGTGGCCCGGTCGGTGTTGAAACCCTCGCCGCCGCATTATCCGAACAGCGCGACACCATCGAAGACGTGATAGAGCCTTATTTGATCCAACAAGGATTGCTGATGCGCACACCACGCGGTCGCGCCCTGACGGGTGATGGGTTCAAGCATTTGGGACTGAAACCACCCGCCAATATGAACCAGCTGGAATTGATTGCTGAGAATGAGGCATCTGATGGCTGATCTACCGGGTCAAACGTTCGAGCATCCCGTTCGAATTTATTACGAAGACACCGACACCGGCGGCATTGTCTATTACGCCAACTATTTGAAGTTCGCAGAGCGGGCTCGTACCGAGATGCTGCGTTACTTTGGGATCGAGAATTCGACGCTGCTGAACGAGCAACGCATCGCCTTTGCAGTTAAGGAATGCAGCGCCAATTTCATAAAGCCCGCTGTGCTGGACGATGAATTGAACGTCGTTACGAAAGTGGAAGAAGTGGGCGGGGCTAGTATGCGCCTTATTCAGGACATTTTTCGGGGGCAAGAACACCTTGTCGCCATCACCGTGCGTTTGGCGTGCGTGAAAATCGATACTGGTCAGCCCGGTCGGTTGCCCAAAGAAGTGCGGGCAGTTATGGGCAGTCATAGGGTAGCTAAGTAAAACGAACTAATCGGAGTACGGCATGGAAAATCAAGCGGTTGACGCGGCACTGATCGCAGGGTCCCTGGAGGGGGCACATTTTGGCATGATGGAGATGTTTCTGCGCGCCGATGTCGTGGTCAAATCGGTGATGATCAGTTTGATCCTGGCATCGATTTGGTGCTGGGCGATCATTTTTGAAAAAATGCTGACCGTGCGCCGATTGAATAAGCGATCTAGTGAATTTGAACAGGCCTTTTGGTCGGGTCAGTCTTTGGATGAACTTTATGAACGGATATCTTCGAACCCCCGAGATCCGATGTCAGCCGTTTTCGTGGCTGCGATGCGCGAATGGCGGCGGGTATCAGGCGAGATGACGGCGAACCTGAAAGTGGGTGTTTCCGACCGTATTGATCGGGTGATGCAAATCACCGTGCACCGGGAAATGGACCGCGCTGAAAAATATATGACATTCCTGGCCACAACAGGGGCGACGGCGCCGTTCATTGGATTGTTCGGGACGGTCTGGGGCATCATGAACAGTTTCCAGTCCATTGCGATGTCGTCGAATACAAGCTTGGTCGTGGTCGCGCCAGGGATTGCAGAAGCATTATTTGCGACGGCGCTAGGCCTGTTGGCCGCTATCCCTGCTGTTGTTGCGTATAACAAACTCAGCAAGGACTTAGACCGGTACGCGGGCCGCCTGGACTCATTCGCGGGTGAATTTTCTGCCATTCTATCCAGAGAGATGGATTAAGGAGCCGCGCACATGGGTGTAAATATCCAAAGCCGCAGCGGTTCCGGTCGGTACACCCGATCACGCCGCGCCCCGATGAGCGAAATCAACGTTACGCCATTTGTCGATGTGATGTTGGTGCTGCTGATCATCTTTATGGTGACGGCGCCATTGCTGACCGTCGGTGTCGAGGTCAATTTGCCAGAAACCAAAGCTGGTGCGATTGCCGGTGATGACGAACCTTTGGCGATATCCATTGATGCGTCGGGTGAGATATTCCTGCAAGACACGCCCGTGCCCATTGCCACATTAGTGCCACGACTTCGTGCCATTACGGGGGAGAATTTTGATCTTCGTATTTTTGTGCGGGGTGATGAAGCGATCAATTATGGGCGCGTGATGGAGGTCATGGGGACCATTAATCGGGCGGGATATCGCCGGGTTGCGCTGATCACCAAATCGGTGAGAAGCACACCTGTGGATGATGCAGAGAAGAAAAAACCTTAAGCGAGGCAGATCGTCGGGCATGAAAAGCGGCTTCATATTTTCGGTCGGACTGCATGGGGCGCTCGTCGCTGCCACATTGTTTGGCTTGCCGATTTTTGAACAACCCGAAGCATTTGACGAGACCCCCATCTTTGTTGAGATGGTGGAAATCGATGAAATCCGGAATGCGCCGCCCCCGGAGCCTGCCCCGAAACCTGAACCTGAACCAGAACCAGAAAAAGCCCCAGAACCAGAGCCCGTTGCAGAGCCTGAGCCCGAACCGCAGCCCGCACCGGCGCCGGAACCCGAAGTAGCTGCACTTCCGCCAGAGCCTGAACCAGCGCCCGAGCCGGAACCTGAGCCAGAACCCGTGCCAGAGCCGGTCGTCGAGCCAGAGCCAGAGCCTGAACCAGAGCCCGAACCTGAGCCGGTTGCAGAACCAGAGCCCGAACCGGAGCCTGAGCCTAAAAAACCTGAGCCGAAAACGGCGAAGGCTGTGGTGAAGAAGAAACCGAAGCCACCCGAACAGTTTGACACCGCGTCGCTGCTAAAAGATTTGGCCGCGTTGAAGAAAACCCAAGCGGCTGCCAAGAAAGAAGAACCCAATAAAGAGCCCGAGAAAAAAGATTTTGCGGCCTCTATCCGAAGTGCATTGAAGGCCAACTCAGCCCCGACGCCTTACAATCCAGAGCGCAAAGTGTCGATGACGGAGTTGGATGGCATGCGCCGTCAGGTGATCGAACAGGTGACGCCGTGCTGGAATATCAATCCGGGTGCGCAGAACGCCGAGAACTTGGCTGTGGTTATTCGCATGGCGATGAACCCGGATGGCACAGTCCAATCCGCGATCATTGACGATCAAGCCCGCTATTATCGTGACGCGTTCTTTCAGTCGGCAGCGGACGCCGCTAAACGTGCTGTATTGAATCCGCGTTGTAATCCGATCAAACTGCCCGCAGACAAATTTCATGTGTGGCGTAACATAACGATCAACTTTGATCCCAGAGAGCTCCTGTAGGTGAAGTATATGTTTTGGACGAAAACGCTGACCCGTGCGATCCCCGTATTTTTGATGATCGTGATCGCATCCACGGGACTTCGGGCCGAGCTCAAGGTCGATATCACAAAGGGTAAGGCTGAACCCTTGCCCATCGCCGTCACCGACTTCTTTGGATCAAGCGCAGAAGAAGCGCAGTTCGGTGCCGATATCTCTCAGGTGATCGCAGCTGACTTGCAGCGATCAGGGTTATTCAAGCCGATCGACAAGCGCGCGTTCATCCAATCCGATGGCGCGCTGAATACATTGCCACGCTTTGGCGACTGGCGATTGATCAACACCCAGGCGTTGGTCCAGGGGCGCACGCAGTTGGTTTCTGATGGTCGGCTTCGTGTTGAATTTCGCCTATGGGATGTGTTCGCTGAACAGCAAATGGTTGGTTTGGCGTACTTTACTGTTCCGGATAACTGGCGTCGTGTGGCGCACATTATCGCTGATGCCATTTACAAACGGATCACCGGCGAGGATGGCTATTTTGACACACGGATTGTCTATATCGCAGAGACCGGTCCGAAAAAACGCCGTATCAAACGTCTGGCAATTATGGACCAGGATGGGGCTAACCATCGCTTCTTAACTGATGGTTCGGCGTTGGTCTTGACGCCCAGGTTCTCTCCGACGCTGCAAGAAATCACTTACCTGAGTTACCACGGTAATACGCCGCGCGTTTACATTTTTAATATCGATACGGGACGGCAGGAATTGTTGGGGAACTTCCCCGGTATGACATTTGCGCCGCGTTTCTCGCCTGATGGTCAAAAAGTCATCATGAGTATGTCAGAGAATGGCAACACCAACATTCATGTGATGGACCTGCGGACTCGGCGGGCATCTCAACTCACACGCTCGGCGGCAATCGATACGTCGCCCAGCTATGCGCCCGATGGCCAGCAGATCGTCTTTAACTCTGACCGTGGTGGATCGCAGCAACTATATGTGATGAACGCTGACGGCAGCAATGTGAAACGCATTAGCTTTGGTAAGGGGCGCTATGCGACCCCTGTTTGGTCTCCGCGGGGGGATTTGATTGCCTTTACCAAGTTTACAGGCGGTCGTTTCTTTATCGGTGTCATGCGGCCCGATGGTTCGGGCGAACGATTATTGGCCGAGGATTTCTTGGTCGAAGCCCCTACATGGGCGCCAAATGGCCGCGTGTTGATTTATTTCCGCCAATCTAAACAGGGCGAGAATGTATCGGAACCACGACTATATTCGATTGATTTGACTGGGTTCAACGAGCGCGAAATCTTAACCCCGGTTGGTGCATCTGACCCCGCGTGGTCGCCATTAATTCCATAAGCCCTTTGTTGCGTTGCAAAAATATGTTTGTATGAAGTTACTAGAGGGAGCTTGAATGCCAAAAAAGGGCTTGGAATCAAGCGCGTCTCTCTTTAAGGATACAACCAGCGGCATCCATGATGGAGGCCGGCGGAGGTACGTGCCGAGTGTTCGGCGTCATAGGGGTGATTAAAAAACCCGGTGAGGAGTATTCTAAATGCGTGTTAAAATTCTAAGTGTGCTTGCCGCTGTAGCCTTGGTTGCGGCATGTGAAACAGCTCCAGAATCGACGGGTAATGCCCAGTCGAGTGGTGCGACCAACACGTCTAGCAGCGCGTCTACTGCGCCAGCAACGCGTGTCGAAATTCAAATGGGCAGCCAAGAAGACTTGGTCGTCAACGTTGGTGACCGTGTGTTCTACGCATACGACAGCTCAGAGCTTTCTTCTGAAGCTCGTGCAACCCTCGAAAAGCAGGCTGCATGGTTGAGCAAATTCGGAAACGTTCGCGTTGTTCTTGAAGGTCACGCCGATGAGCGCGGTACCCGTGAGTACAACTTGGCGCTCGGTGATCGTCGCGCGAACGCTGCAAAAGATTACCTTGTTGCATTGGGCATCAACCCAGCTCGCATCAAAACGATTTCTTACGGCAAGGAACGTCCAGCCGCTATTGGCTCTAATGAAACTGCATGGGCGCAAAACCGTCGCGGTGTCATGGTTGTAGATAATACCGGTAGCTAATCGTTCCAGCGTAAGCTGAGTATTTTAAGGCGTTTGCCCGATGGTTACGACCGGATGGGCAAGCGCCTTAATTTTGCCTAATATCTCCCGCAGTTTGCACGATGACACCCACCACGCTTAATAAGCTTGGTGTTAAAGATACATTTGACCGGAGAGAGTAGATGTTTGTTCGCAACCTTTCGATTGCCTGTTTGGTCATTACCTTTGGGGTAGTGGCGGGATCGACAAGTTGGGCACAGTCTGTTGATGCCCGCGCACTTATGGACAGAATTGAGCGTTTGGAGCGGGATATTCGAACCCTAAACGTGCAAATCGCGCGGGGCGGGGGCACTCCGGCAACCGTTTCAGGTGAAGGCGGGACGGCAGCACCATCGAATGATCCTTCATATGCCCGGTTGAATGTGCGGGTGTCGCAAATCGAAGCCGATGTCCGGCGCGCAACGGGAAAGGTTGAAGAGATGTCTTTTCAACTGAACCAAGTCGCACAACAAATCGAAAAACTTTCGACGGATGTGAACTTTCGACTCAGCCAATTAGAACGCGGTGGCGTCGCGCCCAGTAGCAGTTTTCAACAACCCGCCGGTACGCCATCGATGGCAGGGCAGGCACCTCAATTGACGCCACCTCCAGGGGCATCAGGGCAGCCTGCGCTGCCAGATGGTAGTCAGGTCCTTGGCACACTGACCGAGGCAGAGGCGGCGACACCACCACAACCAAGCGCCTCAACAGGTGATACCGAGGCTGATCGATTGTTGGCGCAAATCACCGGTGAACCTGCCACGTCTGCGTCTGCCCCGACTGCGGCGCCTGCACCATCTGGTGTTGCCGTTGCGAGCGACAGTGGCGCAGCAGTTGCAGCTCCGACGCAAACGGCGGCGTTGCCCGCCGGCACCCCGCGCGAAAAGTACAATCACGCTTTTGGGCAGCTGCGTCAGGGCCAGTACGATTTGGCGGCCTCGGCGTTGCAGACATTCATCGAACAACATGGCGACGATCCCTTGGCATCCAATGCGCAATACTGGCTGGGCGAAACGTATTACGTGCGCGGTGCGTTTGTTGAAGCTGCCGAGACGTTTCTTGAAGGGTATCAGGCCGACACCCAAGGTCCGAAAGCGGCTGACGCGTTGCTCAAACTCGGTATGTCGCTGGCCAGCTTGGACAAAAAACAAGAAGCCTGCGCCGCGTTTCAGAAGCTCAGAGAAGACTATCCTAACGCACCGGCTGGGCTTAAAAACACCATGCAACGAGAGTGGCAAAAGAACGGGTGCGTTTAATCGCCCCGGACTGCCCGGATTGAATGCGCATCTCAATCAGGGTGATGCATGACCGATCATGATATTGACCAAGGTCGCTTCGACGCGTTAATGAATGCCTTCGGACCGTTTGAGCGTGCCTCCCACGTCGCCGTTGGTGTTTCCGGCGGCGCAGACAGCATGGCGTTGGCGATATTGCTGTCAGATTGGGCAGAACGTCAGGGTGGTTCTGCCACCGCGTTGATCGTCGATCATGGCTTGCGGCCCGAGTCCGGCACCGAAGCGTTAATTGTCTCAAAAGCACTAACAGCGCTAGGGGTCGAAAATCAGGTTTTACGGTGGGCATCCGGTGATGTGATGTCCGGTGTTCAATCCAAAGCTCGTCACGCCCGATACGCACTGATGGAAGCCTGGTGCAAACAAGCCAATGTCTTGCATTTGGCCGTTGCCCATCACGCGGATGATCAGGCCGAGACGGTCTTGATGCGGATGGAAAAGGGCAGTGGACCTGATGGCTTGTCCGGTATCCCTGAAACACGAGAGCTCAAACATTGTCGTTTGCTGCGCCCATTCCTGAATGTCAGGAAACAGGCACTGATCAGATTTCTCGATGATCTTGGTGTGTGTTGGGTTCATGATCCATCTAATGACGACCCCAAGTACGCGCGGACGGTTATTCGGTCGGGAATCGTCAAGGATAACGTCGACATTGATGGTGTGGTGACGTGTGCAACGCGCTACGGGAGGGTGCGCGACGTTGCAGAAACTGCCGCCGCCCGCTGGCTGGCTCGATACGCAGACCTCAAACCAACAGGATATCTTGCGCTCGACCGCGCGGCCCTGAAGGATGCGGCAGAGGATACAGGCCTACGCGTATTGTCCCGCGCTGCAACAGTGATTGGTGGAAAGACATACCCGCCGGCCATTTCTGCAACCGAACGCCTTTTACAACATCTCGCCGATGGCCGTGCTGCGACTATTTCTAGATCGTTGTTTACGGTTAAAAAAGATACCGTTGTGGTATTTCGTGAAATGCGCAACCTGCCGAACGCGCAATCGGTTGTTGGGCATGAAATCCATTGGGACGGTAGGTTTTCCATTGCCACTGATCAAAATGATCTGAATTTGAAGGTCTTGGCATTTGGGCAGCTAAATTTGACAAATGTCAGCGAACTAGATGTTCCGAACTGGTTTTCTGATCTGCCATCGCCGGTGCAACGTACTATTCCTGTGATCTGCTCTCGTAACAAAATTTTGATGCCCGAGCCAAATGGGCCTAAAAAACAAGGGGTTTCCCTCAGGTTTTTGCCAAAGATACCCTTGGTCGGAATGGGTTTTTCCGTTGCGTGAACGCCGAAAAAGACTATTTGTAGAGAGAAGCACCGCACATTTATTTGCGGATAAACGAATAAACGGCTCGAAACCAAGATTTTTCCCGGTTTCCAAGGGCTGCGAAGGATAGAGAAACCGTGAATTTCAGCAAGAATCTGGCACTTTGGATTATCATCGGACTATTGGTCTTGGCGCTTTTCAACATGTTCCAAGGGACATCTCAGCGCGCTGGCGTGAATGAACTCGCATTTTCAGAGTTCGTGACCCGTGTTGACGAGGGCGATGTCGGCTCGGTGACCATCAAAGGCAACCAGATTTTCGGCAGCCTACAGAGCGGCGGCAACTTCCAAACTTACGCACCGAATGATGCACAGGTGGTCGAGCGCCTGTCGGAAAAAGGTGTGACCATCCGTGCTGAACCATCGGAAGAAGGTTCCCCGACATTGTGGGGTGTGCTGATATCTTGGTTCCCGATGTTGCTGTTGATCGGTGTCTGGATTTTCTTCATGCGTCAAATGCAAGGTGGCGGTGGCAAAGCCATGGGCTTTGGTAAATCAAAAGCCAAACTGCTGACCGAGAAACAAGGCCGCGTCACATTTGATGACGTTGCTGGTATCGACGAAGCCAAGCAAGAGCTTGAGGAAATCGTCGAGTTCTTGAAAGACCCGCAAAAGTTCCAACGCTTGGGCGGACACATACCAAAAGGGTGTTTGCTGGTGGGCCCTCCGGGTACGGGTAAAACGTTGACCGCCCGTGCCGTAGCAGGTGAAGCGAACGTACCATTCTTTACCATTTCCGGTTCTGACTTCGTTGAAATGTTCGTCGGTGTCGGTGCTTCGCGTGTTCGCGACATGTTTGAACAGGGCAAAAAGAATGCGCCTTGCATCATATTCATCGATGAGATCGACGCCGTCGGTCGCCATCGTGGCGCCGGATTAGGTGGCGGCAATGACGAGCGCGAGCAAACGCTGAACCAATTGCTGGTCGAAATGGATGGCTTTGAAGCGAACGAAGGTGTGATCCTAATCGCGGCCACCAACCGTCCTGACGTTCTAGATCCGGCGCTGCTGCGTCCCGGTCGTTTTGACCGCCAGATTGTTGTACCGAACCCAGATATTCTGGGGCGTGAAAAGATCCTCAAGGTTCACATGCGTAAAGTGCCTTTGGCACCCGATGTCGATGCCCGCGTGCTCGCACGCGGTACGCCAGGGTTCTCTGGTGCGGATTTGGCCAATCTGATTAACGAAGCCGCATTGTTGGCGGCGCGCAAATCCAAGCGCGTTGTGACGATGCAAGATTTCGAAGACGCCAAGGACAAAGTCATGATGGGCGCGGAACGTCGCTCTATGGTCATGACAGAAGACGAGAAGAAGTTGACCGCATACCATGAAGCAGGTCATGCCCTTGTTGGCCTGAACATGCCTAAGACCGATCCGCTACATAAGGTGACAATTATCCCGCGCGGTCGTGCGCTGGGTGTGACCATGAACTTGCCAGAGCGGGATCAACTCAGCATGTCCGAAACCCAGATGCTGTCGCGGTTGGCGATGATGTATGGTGGTCGGATGGCCGAGGAGTTGGTATTCGGCAAGGAAAACATTACTACCGGTGCCGGCAATGATATTCAGCAAGCGACCAACTTGGCGCGTCGGATGGTGACAGAATTTGGTTTCTCGGACAAACTTGGTCGTCTGCGTTACGCAGATAATGAAGAAGAAGTTTTCTTGGGTCACTCTGTCGCGCGTCAAAAGAACGTCTCTGATGCCACAGCTGACTTGATTGACCAAGAAGTGCGCCGCCTGATCGAAGAGGCAGAAGAACAGGCACGACGTGTTCTCACTGAAAAGAGTGAAGAGCTTGAGATCATCGCTCAGGGCTTGCTCGAATACGAGACCTTGTCCGGTGCCGAAGTCGATATCTTGCTGAAAGGTGGCACCATCAGTCGTGATGATGATGACACGCCAAGCTCTGATGCGCCGCGTCGCACCTCAATCCCAACTGGTGGTAAGACGCGTCCCAGAAAGGGCCCTGATAGCTCTGACGGGATCGATCCAGAACCGCAGCCTGGCGAATAACGCCGTGCGGCGCCGCTCCGCGTTGCCTGACGTTCACAGATAGATTTTAGGTGTCCTATGGGGGCAGTTCCCTCATTCGCAGGTTTGCCACTCAATCAACCTCGTTTGATGGGGGTGGTTAATGTCACTCCAGATAGCTTCTCTGACGGTGGCGATTTCCTGGACTCATCGTTGGCTATACAGCACGGGCTTAAATTATCTGACGATGGCGCAGACATTCTTGATGTGGGCGGCGAGTCGACCCGACCCGGTTCTGCACCTGTTTCTATTGACGAAGAACTGGCGCGCGTGATCCCAGTCATTGAAGGATTGGCAGGCGAGGGCAAGCTTGTATCTATCGATACCCGGCATGCAGAAGTGATGCGCCAAGCGATTTCAGCGGGCGCAAAAATCGTCAATGACGTTACGGCCCTGACAGGTGATCCGAATAGCATGCGTGTTTGTGCCGCTACGGGCGTCAATGTGGTAATCATGCATATGCAGGGTGAACCACAGACCATGCAGGATAACCCCACATATGATGATGCGGCGTCTGATATTATGACGTATCTCCGCGAACGAGTTACAGTGATGCAAGCTGCGGGCATCGCGCGCGATAAGATTGCGGTCGACCCTGGGATCGGTTTCGGCAAAAACCTTGATCACAATTTGCGGGTGCTGTCGAAATTGGGTGATTACGCGGATATCAACTTGCCGGTGTTGTTGGGTGTGTCGCGGAAAAGCTTCATCAGCAGAATTGATCGTGACGTGCCGGCCAAGGAACGCATGGCGGGATCGGTATCGGCGGCAATCGCAGGATATACGCGTGGCGTACGATTGTTCCGTGTTCATGACGTGGCGGAAACCCGGCAAGCGCTGGCCGTGTGGGACGCGATCGAAACCGCGTAAAGGGTTCTGAAACCTTTTTTATGACAGTTTTGTGCGATATTACCTGTATGGTTTAATGCAGTTTTACAAAGATTGAGATCATGACGCGTAAGTATTTTGGCACAGATGGTATTCGGGGGCGGGCGAACACTCATCCCATGACCGCAGAAATTGCCCTCAATTTAGGGATGGCGGCGGCCCTTCAGTTTCGCCGTGGTGACCATCGACACACGGTCGTCATCGGCAAGGATACGCGGCTTTCCGGGTATATGATTGAACCCGCACTGACGGCTGGCTTCATCGCAATGGGGATGGACGTTGTGCTATTGGGGCCGCTACCGACACCAGCTGTCGCAATGTTGACCCGATCACTGCGCGCTGATCTGGGTGTGATGATTTCAGCGTCGCATAATCCGTTTGCTGATAATGGAATCAAATTGTTTGGACCCGACGGCTATAAGTTATCTGACGAAGTCGAGCACCAGATCGAAGCCAAGATGGATCGTGACCTACATGATGAACTGGAGCCCGCCGAAAAACTCGGTCGCGCGCGGCGTCTCGAAGATGCGGGTGGCCGCTATATCGAGTACGCAAAACAAACATTCCCAAAGGGGCTACGCCTGGATGGACTGAAAGTCGCTATCGATTGCGCGAATGGCGCGGCGTACAAAGTTGCACCACAGGTTCTATGGGAACTGGGTGCCGAGATTGTGCCGATTGGGGTCTCCCCCGATGGTAAGAACATCAACAAGGGATGTGGCTCAACCAGCCTAGATGTTTTGTGTGAAGCGACGGTCGCCGCCGGGGCGGACATCGGTCTGGCGCTTGACGGTGATGCGGATCGCTTGATCGTATGTGACGAAAATGGACAGGTCATCGATGGTGATCAAATCATGGCATTGATCGCACGTGACTGGCATCAGGCGGGTAGGTTGGCTGGCAGCAGTGTTGTCGCCACAGTGATGTCAAATTTGGGGCTTGAGCGTTTCTTGGCTGATGAAGGCGTTGATTTGGTGCGCACGGCAGTGGGCGACCGGTATGTTGTTGAAGCCATGCGCGCCGATAAGTTCAATTTGGGCGGCGAGCAATCGGGGCATTTGGTGTTCCGGGATTACGCAACCACGGGCGATGGTTTGATCGCGGCGTTGCAGGTGCTCGCAGTTTTGGTCCGTTCCAATGATCCGGCCAGCAAGGTCTGCGATATGTTTACGCCGTTGCCACAACTTTTAAAAAACGTCCGGTATTCCTCTGGTGCGCCGCTCGATGCAGATACGGTGAAGTCCGCTATCAATGATGGTGAAAATCGCCTGAACGGCAGTGGCCGGGTGCTGATCCGAAAGTCCGGCACGGAACCTTTGATCCGTGTGATGGCAGAAGGTGAGGATATGGATTTAGTCACAGAAGTGGTCGATGACATCTGCGCCGCGATCTCGGCAGAGGCTTAACATAATATGGCGAAGATGAACGGCCGGGTTCTGATTATTGCAGGATCGGACAGCGGCGGTGGTGCGGGCATTCAGGCTGACATCAAATCCGTTACCGCGTTAGGTGGCTTTGCCATGACCGCGATCACCGCTCTGACCGCACAGAATACCCAAGGTGTTCATGGCATTTACGAAGTCCCCGCAGATTTTGTCGCCGAGCAGATGAAAGTTGTGCTGGATGACTTGGGTGCTGACTGCATCAAAATCGGCATGCTGCATCGTCCTGAAATTATCGAGACCGTTATTGGGGTTCTTAAATCTCACGCCCCAGACGTACCCATCGTCGCCGACCCAGTGATGATCGCCAAGGGCGGGCATTCGTTATTGGCAGATGCTGCGCAAGATGCGCTTCGCAGTCAGTTGTTGCCCATCGCCACGTTGATCACGCCGAACCTGCCCGAGGCTGAAGTCCTGACAGGGGCCGAGATCAAAAGTGCCGATGACATGCCCGCTGCCGCCCAATCACTGGCGGCACTCGGCCCAAAGGCTGTGTTGTTAAAAGGCGGTCATTTGCCGGAGGATGGGGCATTGGTGGATTTGTTGTTGGATGACGCAGGCGAATTGCACAGTTTCGAAGACATGCGCATCCACACGGCGAACACTCATGGCACAGGGTGCACATTGGCATCGGCTACGGCTTGTGGGATAGCCCAGGGGCTCTCGATCAAAGACGCCGTCGCCCGGGCGCGCGGATATGTGCGTGATGCGATCCTATCCAATCCTGGTTACGGGAAAGGTCATGGCCCTCTTAACCATGCGGTGACGGTTAGTACCTAAGCCATCACCTGGGCGGCGGGGGGAGAGCGTTCCAGGATATCAGCCAAAATCTCGAAGCCTTCTTTGACTTCATCACGGGTTCGGCAACTGCCGACGCACATGCGTGCCGCGTGCGGTGCGGACTGACGACCGACGACAAACGAGTCACCCGATAAGAAATAAACACCGCGCGCTTCGCCTTCACGCCTAAACGCATCGCCGCGCCATGGCTCGGGCAATTCCATCCAAATTTGATAGCTGTGTTGGTGACCGCGAATGGGGTAATCCCCGAGCGCCTCAACCGCGATTTTCATGCGTGCTTCTGCTTCGCGACGCTGCCAGCCGATCATTTCATCGCCTAGGCCACTCTCCATCCAGCGCGCCGCAACTTCGGCCATTAGCGGGGGCACCATCCAACTCGACATGCGGGCCACGGTTCGAATGGCATCGGTCGCCCCTTGTGGCGATGCGATGTACCCAACGCGCAAGCCCGGTGCCATCGCCTTGGATAAACCCGTCACGTGGATAACCTGTTCCGGGGCATAGGTTGCCAGGGCAGGCGGGCGGTCTGCCGGCAAGAACCCCCAGACATCATCTTCGATCGTGAGCAAACCTGTGGATTGAAGAATTTCGGCGATGTCTGTTCTGCGTTGATGCGACATGATCGCCGTGGTCGGATTTTGCACCGTCGGGCAGACATAGAGTGCGCGCGGTCGCTGCGTTTCAATGGCTTGGCGCAGGGCATCCGGTATCATGCCCTCTTCATCAATTTCAACAGGGACAAGCTTTAATCCCAATTGTGTGCAAAGATGGATCGCACCTGGATAGGTAATGGACTCGATCAACACCGTGTCGCCCGGACGGGTTAGCGCCATCAGTGCCACCATGATCGCGTGTTGTGTGCCGTTGGTCAGCGTCATGGAGTTGACGTTTGTTTCAAGACCCACGCGGGCTGCCCAATCAACACCAGCTTGGCGATGTCGGATCAACCCCGAGTGCGGCTGATAATCGACCAGTTCTGCGGTCAGGATGGGATCTTCGGCGATTTCCCTTAACGTTTTTGCCAAGTACATGCCGCCGTCCCCCAGCGGGGGCACCGCCATGCTGAGGTTAATACCATTGTCCCGTTGTCCACCCAGCGCGAATGCCCGTGGGGCTTGTGGCTGCGGATAGCGACCGTCGCCTTTGACGTACGTCCCACGTCCAATTTCACCGCCGACCATGCCCCGCCGTTCGGCTTCTTGATAGGCGCGCGACACTGTTCCCAGCGTCACCCCCAGATCATATGCGAGGTTCCGCATCGGTGGCAGTTTGGTGTCCGCTTTAAGAACGCCACCTTTGATCGCGTCTTCGATCGCATCCGCAATTCGAAGGTATTTGGGCCCTTGGCGATTTTCGATATCTGGCAGCCAATTTGTCATCGTCACAATATTCCAATTGTATCAATAATTGTTTGAATATTATAGATACAATATCGACATTCAAGAGGAATAATTCGATGAGCACATTACAAACGCTTGGTACAAATCCTCCGCGGCAAATTCCGATCAAAGATCGTGCGTTGGCCATCATTTGCGCGGTCAAAGAACTGGGCATCGCGATCTTTGAATTGTTGTGCGAGTTGCAGACAGAGCACGAAATGCGTCAGCGCATGGCACGTCTGGATGATCGGATATTGGCGGACATCGGCAAAACACGTGAAGAAGTCGACGTTGCTGCAAAAAGACCATTTTGGCATCGTTAAGCGCCTGGTGTAGGGATGTGGCATTGCCTAGACGGATCAATTGGCGTTTGATCCCGACATGAATTCAACTGCGCTTCCTGCCACCAAAATGCTTCCAGCTTATGTCCTGGCGGCTTTTGCCGTGATCTGTTGGGGCATCACGCCAGCGATCACCGCATTCCAAGTCAGCGAAATTCCGGCCTTAGAAGCGGGCTTGATGCGCTCGGTCTTCGCGGTTCCGCCCGCCATCTTGTGTATTCTTGTGATGCGATTGACATGTCCTGGTGATGCGGCAACATGGGGCTGGTTGCTGACGGCCGGGTTTGCAGCCTTTTGTGGCTTTCCGATCCTGTTCACCTATGGAATAGCCCTGACATCGACAGCCCATGCAGCGCTGATCCTCGCCTGTATGCCGGTCATCTCGGGTGGGCTTGGCGCCATTCTTGATCGACGAATGCCAAGGGTGGGCTGGTTTATCGGGGCCGCGCTCGCATTGATTGGCGAGGCGATTTTGATCACATCGCGTGACAGCAGTGGTGAGGCCACGTTGCAAGGAGACTTGATGGTGATTCTAGCAGCGACCATTTCGGGCGCTGGATACGTCGCTGGAAGCCGCGCAACCGCCAAAATCGGGACATGGTCGACGACATTCTGGGGTGTCACCATCGCCGGTTTGGCCCAGGTACCCATTCTGATTTGGCTGATGATGGGAACGGATTGGACGACAGTCAGGTATGTTGGTTGGCTATCGACCCTTTATTTGGTGATGTTTTCGACCGTGCTTGCTTATGCGGCGTGGTACTGGGCATTGAACCACGGAACAGTTGTTCGGATTGTGCCCATTCAATTTTCTCAGCCGCTGGTTAGCTTGGTGTTCGCCGTCGTGCTGTTGAGCGAGGCAATCACCCAACCCATTATCATTTCAACCGCCTTGATCTTGGGCGGCATTATCATGGCCAGCCGTGCGCAGCGTGCGAAATCGGTGCCGATAGGAGAGACCAAATGATGACCATACCCTTGGCCGAGATCGAGTCCGCCGCCGAGATTGTTTATCAACACATGCGTCCGACGCCGGAAATTCATTGGCCGTTGTTAAGCGAACGCGCCGGGACTGAAGTCATCGTCAAACATGAAAACCATACACCCATTGGTGCGTTTAAGGTCCGTGGTGGTCTGAACTATATGCAGCGCTTAAAAGACGCTGAGCCCGATTGCCCCGGAGTCATTACGGCAACGCGTGGAAATCATGGGCAATCTGTGTCACGCGCCGCGACCGCACTTGGAGTTCGCTCGGTGATTTATGTGCCCAAGGGCAATAACCCCGAAAAGAACACGGCCATGAAGGCATATGGTGCGGAATTGATGGAATATGGCGATGATTTCCAGGAAAGCCGCGAAGAGGCCGGTCGTGTCGGCGCGGAACAGGGCCTGCATATGATCCCACCGTTCCATCCTGATTTGGTCGCCGGTGTGGGCACATATGGTTTGGAGTTGATGCAGGCCCATCCCGATCTGGATACGATTTATGTCCCCATAGGTATGGGATCGGGGATTTGCGGACTGATCTCGGCCCGCGACGGGCTGGGGCTTGCTACTAAGATTGTCGGCATTGTTGCGGATAACGCGCCTGCTTATGCGCTCTCGTTCGAGTCCGGCAGTGTTGTCGAGACGAACGACGCCAATACATTTGCTGACGGTGTCGCCTGCCGAAGCCCGGATTCCTCCGCCGTCGAAATCATCAATCGTGGTGCGGACCGGATTGTGCGTGTCAAAGAACAGGAATTCCGTGATGCCATGCAGGCGTATTTTTTCGATACCCATAACATCGCCGAAGGTGCGGGTGCCGGACCGTTGGCCGCTTTGTTAAAAGAAAAAGAAAAAATGGCGGGTAAAAAAGTCGGCGTCATATTGACCGGCGGCAACGCGGACCGGGCGCAATTTCAAGAAGCACTATGTAGCGATTGTAGCCGTTGGTCCTGACTTCTAAAGTCACACCCCTCGCTGCTAGAAGACGGAGATTACCATGACCGAAGAGTTGTTTCGCGAAGACTCATACCTGAAGTCCTGCACCGCCACGGTGACAGCGATTGATGATCGTGGTGTGCAATTGGATCAGACGGTTTTTTATCCTGTGGGCGGTGGACAGCCCGGCGACACTGGCGCGTTGATCTTGGCTGATGGGTCGAAGCTTAGAGTCACTAACACTTTCAAAGACCGCGATACGGGCGAGCACATTCATGCGCTGGAAGAGGGGGCGACCGTACCATCGGTTGGGGATGTGGTCACCGCAGAGATTGACTGGGACCGACGTTACCGCCTGATGCGGATGCACTCGGCGTTGCATCTGTTGTGCGCCACCATTGATGGCGGTGTCACCGGCGGTCAAATCGGCGAGGAGAAAAGCCGTCTCGACTTTGATTTGCCGGATACCAATATAAATAAAGAAGCCATCGGCCAACAGTTGAACGATCTGGTCTCGCAGGCACAACCGATGTCTCATCGGTGGATCACGGACGAGGAAATGGCCGCGAATGAAGATTTGGTCCGCACCATGTCAGTCAAACCACCTTCGAGGGCTGGCAAGGTCCGCTTGATGGAAATAGCGGGGGGCGTGGACTTACAGCCCTGTGGCGGAACCCATGTCGCGAACACGTCCGAAATAGGTGAACTCCGGGTCGGCAAGATCGAAAATAAAGGAAAGCACAATCGGCGCGTTAACGTGCATCTCGTCAATCCATAACTCATAAAATCAGAATCAATAGGAACGAACATTGAGCACCAACACACATAAAATCGCAGTCATCCCTGGGGACGGTATCGGTAACGAAGTCGTGCCACCGACATGCCGTATTCTTGAGGCCGTGGCCCGTAAACATGATCTGGGTTTTACCTTTGATGAACGCGATTGGAGTTGCGAACGCTATCACAACGAAGGTGCCATGATGCCCGAAGACGGCATCGACGATATCGGCGGGCATGACAGCATCCTGCTGGGGGCTGTCGGTTACCCCGGTGTGCCAGATCATGTGTCGTTGTGGGGATTATTGATCCCGATCCGTCGCCAGTTCCAGCAATATGTTTCGCTTCGCCCCGTTCGATTGTTTGAGGGGATGCCATGCCCGTTGGTCGGACGTGAACCGGGCGACATTGATATGGTCGTGGTTCGTGAAAACAACGAAGGAGAATATTCTGAAATGGGTGGCCGAATTTATGCGGGTACCCCGGACGAAGTTGTGTCTCAACAGGCGATCTTTACCCGTAAGGGCACAGATCGGATCATGCGCTATGCCTTTGATCTGGCAATGAAGCGGGAGCGTAAGAATTTAACATCTGCAACAAAGTCCAACGGCATCATTCATTCGATGCCATTCTGGGATGAGCGCTTTGAGGCGATCTCTGCGGAATATCCCGATGTCGAAACATCAAAATTTCATATCGATATTTTGACAGCGCGTTTCGTGACCAACCCCGATTGGTTTGATGTGGTCGTGGGATCAAACTTGTTTGGTGACATCTTGTCTGACTTGGGTCCTGGCGTGACCGGAACGATCGCGATTGCGCCCAGCGGCAACATCAATCCGGAACGGGATTTCCCATCAATGTTTGAGCCGGTCCACGGGTCGGCCCCGGATATCGCAGGGCAGGGGATCGCTAATCCCATTGGCACCGTGTGGTGTGCATCGATGATGCTTGATCATTTAGGACACCCCGAAGCCGCGGCCGATATGATTGTCGCGATTGAGAACCTGCTGAAGGGTGATGGGCCGAAAACACCAGATATGGGGGGCAATTCAACCACTGAAGATCTGTGTCGGGCGCTGGAAGAAGAACTCGGAAACTAACCTCTTCGAACGAAGGAAACCACGATGCCGACCATCCCATTGTATCAGGTTGACGCATTCACTGACCGACCCTTTGGCGGTAATCCTGCGGCCGTCTGTCCATTAGATGAATGGTTGCCGGATGACGTCATGCAATCCATTGCCATGGAAAACAATCTGTCCGAAACCGCGTTTTTTGTGCCAGAAGGTGACGGATTTAGGCTGCGCTGGTTTACGCCAACAGATGAAGTCGCGCTTTGCGGGCATGCGACGTTGGCGACTGCATGTGTGCTGTTTGATCAACTCAAGTATGATCGCGATAGCATTGAGTTCGTCACAGAGAAAAGCGGCGTTCTAACGGTGAAGCGTGACGGACAATTGATCGTCATGGATTTCCCAGCCTTGCCGGCTGAAGAGATAGATGCGCCAGCCGGTCTCGCTGAAGCCATCGGTGGTATTGAACCCGAGGTATTCTTACGTGCTGTCAAAAACATGGCGGTGGTGTCGGATGAGGCCGCCGTGAGAGCAGTTGTGCCTGACCTTGAATACATCAAGCACATGGATGGATATGGATTAATCGTAACGGCACCTGGAACGGATACCGATTGCGTTTGTCGGTATTTCGGACCGCAAGCTGGCGTCGATGAAGATCCCGTCACAGGGTCTGCTCATTGCACATTGGTGCCGTATTGGGCGGAAAGGTTAGGCAAAAACGAAATCCATTCCCGTCAGATTTCTGCGCGATCAGGGGATGTCTTTTGTAAATTGAATGGTAACCGCGTTTTGATGGCGGGCCATGGAAAATTGGTGATTGAGGGGGTGTTTTCGTTTTGATTGAAAGTATCTTTGAAATTCGTGCAGCCAAAAACGAGGCCGATATCGCCATAGCTGCGGATTTGTTTCGCGAATACCAAACATGGCTAGATGTGGATTTATGCTTCCAAGATTTTGAGGCCGAGCTTGCCGACGTGGCAGGCATGTATGCTCAACCCAGGGGTATTATCTATATCGCGTCGGTGGGAGATGAGGATTTGGGCGTCGGCGCTTTACGCCCTATTAGCGATACCCGATCTGAAATGAAACGGGTGTATGTCCGAGAATCTGCCAGGGGTTTGGGGATTGGAAAACGTATCATCGATTTGCTGATCGCACGCGCATCCGAAGTCGGCTACACGTCGATGGTGCTTGATACGCTTCCGAAATTGGAAACCGCACAGGCGATATATAAGTCATTGGGGTTCAAAGAGATTCCCCCCTATTATAAAAATTCCTTACCAGGGGTCGTATATTTCGAAAAAACCCTGTAACCATGTTCAGTGTGTTGTCATAAGTGGCCTTTAAAATGCCGCAATGTCTGACCACATTGGTGGAATGAGAATGTCGTTTCAGATAAAAGTTCTGACAGCTATCGCTTGCATTGGCTTGGCTCTCGTTCTGCCAATGGCTGACGCTTGGGCGCAAGACGATGAACTTCAATTGAAGCGTTCGTTTGGTTTGCGTGGTTCGGGCGAATCTCATGTGCAGATGCGTGCCATCTTGGCCCCTGTGAAACGAAAGGCATCCAGCCTGTCGACGGCGAAAATACCTGTGACGCCGGTTCTAACGGTGATCGAAAAAGACCAGGTCGGCCATGTATGTAAGTTAGGGTCTAGAATTACCGACGCTCTCCTGCAGGCGTGGTACGCGAAGCCAATGACGTTGCAGTATTTGTTCGACCCCAGTAAATCGACAGAGCGCATTTACAAAATCAACAAGACCCCTTATCAGCAGGCCGAAGATGCCCGTTTGATTAAAGCGATTAACCAGTCATTGGGCGCAAATCTAGTCACAGAGGTTTTGGTCCTTAAGGGCGCACGCGCTATGGGCGGTGGGGCAATTTCTAAATTGCCATTCGCCAGCGTGCTGGGATGTGCCGAGTTGGAACAATCAGCTCCGACTCCAGAAGGTAGCTAAAGCGGCGTAAACCTTTGAGGTCAAATGCCGAAAATGACATTTGGCTTGTGATTTTTTAACCAATCATTAGTATTTACCACTATCTCACAACACAAGCTGTAGTGTTGTGCACGATATATAGGGGTGGTTGACGGTGGCTGTTTAACGGCTGGATTGGTCAATAGGGATTGAAGGGAAACAAAGGATGACAGTCAAACGTGGCATTACGCGTTTCGCATTAATCCTCGTCGCGGGAACGATGTTGAGCGGGTGCGCGATATTTGATGGCGAGGTCTTCAACGAATCGTTTTGGTCTTCGAGCCCATTTAAGCACAATGAGAACGCAGAGCTCGGTATTGCTGAACTTGCCAAAGGCAATTACGTGACTGCTGATAATTATTTCCAGAAAGCCCTTCAATCCAATCCACGTGATGTTCACGCGTTACTTGGCGCGGGCATTTTGTATCAAAACACCGGACAATTCGTCCGCGCCCGTGAAATGTATGAAGCTGTATTGGCAATCCGCCCAGATGACAGCCAACAGTTTATCAATTGGAGCGAGATTGCCACCCGTCCGGCCTCTCAGGTGGCGAGCGTAAACCTCTCACTTCTCCAAAATGGGGGTGGCACACCCGCCTCTGTGAATACCGTTGGTGCTCCAGTTGGGGCCACGCCGATTGGTGGCGCACCTACTGGTGACGTGTTACTTGGACGCGCATCCCCCGAGGTTGCCAGTACACCAGCAGCTTTACCTCCGCGCCAGAGTGGTTTGCCATCACTGGCGACGCCTGTTCAGGCAGGCCAATTTACAGGTGGTTATGTGAACGTTGTGTCCCGGTTTGCAACCCTCAAAGCGCTGCGTGACCAGGGTTTGATCACAGAAGACGAATATCAACAACGTCGCCGTTCAAACGTGGGCGCGCTATTGCCTTTAACATCGCCGCCGCCTGCCGCAGGACTGGATCGGCCCGTGCCATCTACGGAACAGATTTCTGCGCGCATTCAATCCATTGGACGTTCTTTGGAAATGCGCGCGATCTCAGTTTCGCAACATGCGGCGGAGCGCGCAGTCATTCTTGATGGATTGATGTCGGCGGCACCTGTGGTTGTCGCCAGCCCAGCACCGCCCCCTACGGATCTACTCGAGGCGGCTGACTCTGTGCGTCGGCTAGAGCTGTTGCGCGATGGTGGATACATCACCGACGACGAGTATGCGCGCGAGCGACAGGCTGTGGAGTTGGCGGTTGCGCCAAAACCGACAAGCGCGCCTGCGGCGGCTCAAACATCGACGCCTGCGGCACCCCAACAAATGGCGAAGAAAGAAACAGCGATGCCATCAGGCCCGCAACCCGCGGTGCACTTGGCATCATATCGCTCGGCCAAACAAGCCGAAGACGGTTGGAAGAAAATCATGCGTGCGCATGGCAATCTCTTGGGACAATTGCAACATGAAGTCAGTCAGGTTCGGTTGGGCAGTAAGGGCACGTACTTCCGCTTAAAAGCGGGCCCGCTTCAATCTGTCACAGAAGCCAAGTCTTTGTGCGGTCAGTTGAAACGGCGTCGCCAGTTCTGCGACACTACTGTGATGAACGATGGTTGAGGACAGGGAAATCCCTTAAGCGGATTGCGCCGCGAAGTTTGAAATTTCGGCCATCACGTCGGCTGGTTTCTCTGCGTGTACCCAATGCCCTGCATCTTTGATCACCGTATGCGATGCATTGGGGAACAGCGACATGATCTTTGGGCGATGTTCAGGCTTCACATAATCTGATGTGCCACCAATCACAAAGCGCGTCGCCTTATCAAATGACGTCCCGTCGAAATCAGGGAAGGTCATGATATGAGGCATGCCGTGATCAATCGCATCGATGTTTGCCTGCCAGGCCAACCCGGCATCGGTTTCCCCCAAATTCTGCATGATGAAAGCGCGTATGCCCGGATCGGGAATATCGGATTTCAGATATTCTTCAGCTTCGCCCCGCCTTGATAACTTGTTCAACGGAACAGCCCGCATCGCGTTGATATACGGGCCGTAATCGTTTTGATAATCCACAGGCGCAATATCGATAACCATCAAAGAGCGAACGAGGTCGGGTTCGGACAAGGCTAATGCCATTGCCGCCTTGCCACCCATGGAGTGCCCGACCACAACGGCGGGTGCGATATCTAAATCATTGATCAATTTCGCGATGTCAGCGGCCATCGCCACATAAGACATGTCATCAGCCCAGGGGCTTTCGCCATGATTTCGAAGATCCGCTGTTATGATACGAGCGTCACGCGCGAGCTGCTTTTGCATACCTTGCCAATTTCGCAACCGGCCGAAAAGCCCATGCAAAATGACAATCGGTGTGCCGTCACCCAGGTCGGTATGATTGAGAGCAACAGCCTCGGGGAGTGCAGGCATTAGTCTTGGCTGGCAGCGGCCACTTCTGCATCGGCTAGTGACGCCCACAACTGATCTTGAACTTGCTTATGCGCTTTAAAACGCGCCAGTTCAGAGCCTTTGAGCGTCCGTCCCGACGGCATTTTCACACGCATCGGATTGACCTGCCGGTTGCCCTGATGGACTTCGTAATGAAGGTGCGGTCCAGTGGAACGACCCGTGGTGCCCACATAACCAATCACTTGGCCTTGTTCCACCCGCTTACCCGAACGCACACCACGGGCAAACCCCTTTAGGTGGGCGTATGCGGTTTGATAGGTCCCGTTGTGGCGGATTTTGATATAATTGCCAAAACTACCCTTACGACCGGCAAAGGCGACCGTGCCATTCCCCGCCGCATAAACCGGTGTTCCGGATGCTGCGGCGAAATCGACGCCTTTATGCATCCGGTTATATCCCAGAATCGGGTGACGACGTTTGCCAAAGCCGGACGATAGCCGAGCGCCATCAATGGGAGTTCTCATTAACGCTTTGCGCGATGCCTTGCCGTCTTCATCAAAGTAGTCCACGGACCCATCTTCTAATTGATGACGGTATACTGTGATGCGTTTGCCGCTAAGGGTGAGGGCGACGAATTTGACCGCACCATTGTATACGTGCTGGCCGCGATCATCGGTGACCTTTTCGTACATAACTTCGAACGAATCGCCAGTGCGAATATCGCGCTGGAAGTCCACATCCCAAGACATCAATCTGATCATGCGTGCGATCATGACCGCAGGTACACCAACATCACGGCCTGCGACATATAGGCTGTTTTCGATTGTTCCTTCGGCGCGCACTGCCGTTCTGTTCAGGGTCTTTTCAAATTCTTCGGCAACAAAATTACCATCCGCATTCCGGGCGACCCGTACTACGGTTTTGTAATCCGGTTCGATGGTCAGCCCCACAAACTGATCCGATTGTGGGGGGATGCTGACATCGATGATCATCGGTGCGCTTTCGAACGTCAGTGTAATCTGTTGGCCTCGGCGGATACGACGCGGGTCATACTTCTTGCCCAGTGCTTGCACGATGTAATGTGTTTCGGTGCGTCCGACGCCAGCCTTCACCAAAATCTTGGCCAGGGTGTCACCACTTTTGACTTTCACCCGCTGCGCATACGTGCTCGGCAGCGCTTCGGGGGTTGGGACTCTTGATTGGTCAAATGGCGATACGGGGCGAACGGTCTGAAGCGTTGCAGATGCGGCGGGGTTGCCAAGTGAAATGGGGGCCACGGCCATTGAGGTCGAATCGGTCTCTTCGATCCATGTCGCATCCAAATTCAGCGCATTAATGGCAAAAACCACCGCTGCTGCAGATGCTACTGTAATTAGCGCTATACTCTTGTTGCCCATAAAAACCCCAGCGCTCTCGTTTCCCATTTGGCGGAAATAAAAGCGAAATAAACCGCGTCGCCCGTTGTGTCATCGAAATGAGGTGTGGTCTCACACCAGCCCAGGATGACTATAATTCACAAATGACCTAACCACGGCCCATCTGTCAAGGCCAACGATGCGGATTCTATCAATAGAATCAAAGATATCTGGGGAATGTTAAGGATTGGTTTCGCCTTATTTCGGACCGCCGTTTGTGGTTGCGGAATCACCTTTCTGCAGGTTTATCGCAATTTTTAGCAAAAAAGATTCAATTATGCCGCCCCCGACACTCTGGCGGGAGCATAAAAAATCAATTAAAACAATGGCTTAAAATTCAAAATCATATTTATGAAAAAGATTTGACACCCCGCAGTCATAGGGCATATAACCCCACCTCTCGCGGGGCGCTGGACCTTATTCCAACGCCCCGCGAGGTACGAGAACTAAAGACTTACCGGTTCTTGTGACGCTGATTGACATTGTTGATATGGGAAGAGATGCGCGGGCGGCGGATAGTTGTTTGTTTAGGCAATTTATGGAGCTGTTCGTGCATATACATGAAAATGAAATCAGACTGATATTTATATTGGTTTGAGTGCATTATTCACAGTAA